>Ga0136633_1000003_pt1 | contig 240772 bp, 202 predicted proteins | sample AntDrymeUQ832206_2_FD_105494 | JGI IMG/M metagenome (GOLD analysis project Ga0136633, IMG submission 105494) | Polar desert sand microbial communities from Dry Valleys, Antarctica - metaG UQ83 (22.06) | ecosystem: Environmental > Terrestrial > Soil > Desert | place: Antarctica: Dry Valley...
GAGTCAACATCCATTATTTCACTTTTTTTGCATTCGCGGCCTTGCCAGCGGCGCGAGGCTGTTCAAAAGAAGACCATCACTCGCGGTTGGACGGCGCGGGCTCTTACAGGACTGGACGGCTCGGCAGACCCGGATCCCGCGACGGATTCTGGGCGAAGGCGCGGGTTTGCCGGTGGGGATGGGATCGGGTCCGGGCGTGTAGCGCTCGCCTCGAACGTACAGGGTCAAGCGATCGATGGACGGAAACATCGGCGGCAGTCTTGCCGCGCGGCGAAATGGCGGGGATGGCATGGAAGATCTCGAAGCGGTGAACCTGGCGGCCGATTGGTCCGACATCAGCCAGGGGCTCCGCAAGGATCTGGGTCATCAACTGCATAGCCAGTGGATCAAGCCGATCCAGGTCGGCAATATGTGCGACCAGACCGGCACGCTCGAACTCTATCTGCCGACCGATTTCTCGGCGAACTGGGTCAACGACCGGTTCCACGACCGGCTGAGCCTGGCGTGGAAAATCGCGCGCAGCGAGGTCCGCCAGCTCAAGATCTGCGTCCACCCTGGCCGCCGCAAGCTGCCCGAATTGTCGCTGGGCGACGGCCGCCGCGCCGCCAACGATGGCGACACCAGCATGATCGCGGTCGCCGCCGGCACGATCGGTGAGCGCGGGTTCACCTCGTCGGTCGGACTCGACCCCTCGCTGACCTTCGCCGCGTTCGTGACCGGCGAGGCCAACGTGCTCGCCTGCAACGCCGCGCAGCGCATGGCCGCGACCGAGCAGCCGCAATTCAGCCCCCTCTACCTCAAGGGCGCGACCGGCCAGGGCAAAACCCACTTGCTCCACGCGATCGGGCATACTTACCTAGCGACGCACCCGCGCACGCGGATTTTCTACTGCAGCGCCGAGCGCTTCATGGTCGAGTTCGTCCAGGCGCTGAAGTCGAATCAGACGATCGAGTTCAAGGCGCGGCTGCGCAGCTTCGACCTGCTGCTGGTGGACGATATCCAGTTCATTATCGGCAAGGCCAGCGCGCAGGAGGAACTGCTCTACACGATCGACGCGCTGCTGGCCGAGGGCAAGCGGCTGGTGTTCGCCGCCGACCGGGCGCCGCAGGCGCTCGACGGAGTCGAGCCGCGGCTGCTCAGCCGCCTCAGCATGGGCCTGGTCGCCGACATCCAGGCCGCCGACATGGACCTGCGCCGCACGATCCTCGAATCCAAGCTGGTCCGCTTCGCTCCGCTCGACGTGCCGGCCGACGTGATCGACTTTCTCGCCCGGACGATCACCCGCAACATTCGCGAACTCGTCGGCGGGCTCAACAAGCTGATCGCCTACGCCCAGCTTACCGGGCAGGAAGTCTCGCTTCAGCTTGCTGAAGAGCAGCTGACCGACATCCTTTCGGCCAATCGCCGGCGGATCACGATCGACGAAATCCAGCGCACGGTGTGCCAGTTCTACCGCATCGACCGCTCCGAGATGGCCAGCAAGCGCCGCGCGCGCGCGGTGGTCCGCCCGCGGCAAGTGGCGATGTACCTGTCCAAGGTGCTGACCCCGCGCAGCTATCCCGAGATCGGCCGCAAGTTCGGCGGGCGCGACCATTCGACCGTGATCCACGCGGTGCGCCTGATCGAGGATCTGCGCACTCGCGACGCCGACATGGACGGCGACGTGCGCAGTTTGCTGCGCCAGCTCGAGAGCTGACCTCCTGAACTGCGAGCCCGCCTCCGCGGGTTCGTCCTCGGCGCTGTTTCCCGCGCCTTCGGCTCCGGAGCACCTGCGTGCATTTGCACTTGCGATCCGCCGGTCGCGGACCGGACCAGCGCCCCACAGCTATCGACAGACAATCCACGCCCTGCCAACAGCTTGGCCATGTCGTTTTCACCCGAACGCCTCGACCGCTTCGCGCGGCACATCGTGCTGCCGCAAGTCGGGGGCGCGGGGCAGGTCGCGCTGGCGGCGGCGCATGTTGCGTTGGTCGGCCTGGGAGGGATCGGCAGCCCGGCACTGCAATATCTGGCCGGCGCAGGGATCGGGCGCCTGACGCTGATCGATGACGGGCAGGTCGAAGTCAGCAACCTCCAGCGCCAGACGATCTACGCCGAGCGTGATGTCGGCCACGGGAAAGCAGTATCCGCGCGGCGATGGCTGGCGAATTTCGACGGCAAGCTAACCGTTCAACTCAACGACCGGCGGATCGACCCGGGCAATGCCGGCCAGGCGATTACGGGTGCCGACCTGGTGATTGACGGGACCGACAACTTTGCCACCCGCCTCGCTGTGTCCGACGCCTGCGTCGCGGCGGGCATCCCGCTGCTCAGCGCCGCGGTGGGGCGCTTCCAGGGCCAGGTCGGCGCGTTCGCCGGGCACCTGCCCCAATCACCCTGCTACCGCTGCTTCGTCGGCGACGCCTTCGACGCCGAGGACTGCGACAGCTGCGCCGAGGATGGCATGCTCGGGGCGATGGCCGGATGGGTTGGCACCTTCGCGGCGCTGCAGGCGGTGCGGGTGTTGCTGGCGGGCATGGGGAGACCGGGCGGCGAGCAATGGGGCAAGCTGCACCTGCTCGACGGCTTGACGCCGTCGGTGCGGACCATGACGATCAGCAAGGATGCAGGTTGCAGGGGGTGCGAAAGTGAATGACCCGCTGACGTTTCCCCCGCTGACGGCAAGGTTGACGCCGAGCTTGCTAGCCAAGCTCCGGAAACCGTTCCACGGATGGAAGCTCGTGCGCTGTTGTCATCCATCCAAGTCGCTCTGCCGCCTGAATGTGCTGGTGCGGCGGCAGCGCCTCGGGTGTATCCAGCGTCGCGGACTGAACCTCGACAAGCCCCGGCAGCAGTTCGGCATTGCGATAGAACAGACCGGTGCCGCAATCGGCACAAAATTCGCGGAACGCGGACCCCGATGAATTGAAAGTCCTCGGCGTCCCTTTTTCGAGCGCGAGGCTCGCTTGGTCGAAGCCCGCCCAGCAGACCACCGGCGCACCGGAGCTGCGGCGGCAATCTTCGCAGTGGCATAAATCGACGTGAATGGGTTCGCCCGTGAGGCGATACCGGATTGACCCGCAATGACAGCCACCGACAAGTTCCACCGCTAATTCTCCTGCTTTATTCCGGCTGGATTGTGCACCGCGACGAAGGAGCGTGCAATCGCTTCGTCGGGGTCGGTTCTTGGTCTTGAGATCCAGTCGATCACTAAGCCAGCACCTCCGCCACCCACTCAGGCACCAGATCGGTCGCCGGCCCCAGCCGCGTCTCGTCGAACCAGCTCGATCCCTGGCTGCGCTCGAGGTTGAGCTCCAAGGTCGCCGCGCCCTGTTCGCGCGCGTCGCGCACAAAGCCGGCCGCCGGATAGACGGCGCCCGAGGTGCCGACCGAGACGAACAGGTCGGCGGTCCGCAGCGCGGCGTAGATCGCGTCCATCCGGTAGGGCATCTCGCCGAACCACACGACATCGGGCCGCAACGCCCGCGCGCCGCACGCCGGGCATGGCGGACGGTCGATCAGCGGCCCAGTCCAGCGGGTGCGGGCGTCGCACCAGGTGCACCACGCGTTGAGGTGCTCGCCGTGCATGTGCAGCACGCGTGGCGTGTTCCGGTAGAGCGCGGCGGCCCGCTCGTGCAAGTCGTCGACGTTCTGGGTGACGATCAGCAGCTCGCCCGGCCATTCCAGGTCGAGCTTCGCCACCGCAACGTGCGCCGGGTTCGGCTCCTTGGTCTGGATCGCCGCGCGGCGCATGTCATAGAACCGGTGAACCAGGTCGGGGTCGCGCTCGAACGCCTCGGGCGTGGCGACGTCTTCTACCCGATGCTGTTCCCACAGGCTCGGCCCGCCGTATGCCCCAGCGCGAAAGGTGTCGATCCCGCTTTCGGCGCTCACGCCTGCACCGGTGAGGATGACGATGTTGCGGATGCCTGTCATGTCGCGCATGAAGCATGGCAATGCGGGGAGTAGCAATGGCGCGCATCGGCATCATCGGCAGCGAGGGGCGCATGGGGCATGCGCTCGCCCGCGCGATCGAGGCGGCGGGTCACAGCTGCTCGGGTGGGGTGGACCAGGGCGGGAACACCGCGATCCTGGCCGAGGCGAGCGACGTGCTGGTCGATTTCACCGCCCCCGCCGCGCTGGAGACCAACCTTCATGCCGCGATCGGCGCGGGCATCCCGATCCTCGTCGGCACCACCGGACTCGACGAGCGCCATCACGCGGCGATCGAGTCCGCCGCGCTGGCGATCCCCGTGCTTCAGACCGGCAATACCGCGCTCGGCGTCGCGTTACTCGCTCACCTGGTCCGCGAGGCGGCGGCGCGGCTTGGGCCCGAGTGGGACATCGAAATCGTCGAGATGCACCACCGGATGAAGGTCGACGCGCCGAGCGGCACCGCGCTCCTGCTGGGCGAGGCGGCGGCGGAGGGGCGTCGGATCGATCTTGCGGACAACTCCGAGCGCGGCCGCGGCCATGAATCCGGGGGGCAGACGGGCGCGCGGACCGAGGGCACGATCGGCTTCGCGTCGCTGCGCGGCGGCACCGTGGCGGGCGAACACAGCGTGATCCTTGCCGGCGAGCACGAGCGGCTGACCTTGTCGCACCACGCCGAGGACCGTGCGATCTTCGCCCGCGGCGCGGTCAGAGCCGCTGAATGGCTGATCGGGCGCGACACCGGCCGCTACACCATGGGGCAGGTGCTCGGCCTTTGAAGCGAGAGACGATTTTCGAGTTCTTCCGCCGGCTTGCCGAGGACAATCCCTCTCCCGAAACCGAGCTCGCCTACGGCAACGCCTACCAGCTCGTGGTCGCGGTGGCGCTGTCGGCGCAGGCGACCGATGTGGGGGTCAACAAGGCGACGCGGCGGCTGTTCGCCGAAGTCCAAACTCCCGAACAGATGCTTGGCCTGGGCGAGGAGACGCTCAAGGAGCACATCAAGACCATCGGGCTGTTCAACACCAAGGCGAAGAACGTCATCGCGCTGTCGCAGCTGCTGGTCGATTCGTTCGGCAGCGAAGTACCGGCGACCCGTGACGAACTCGTCCGCCTCCCCGGCGTCGGGCGCAAGACCGCCAACGTCGTGCTCAACTGCTGGTTCGGGCAGGAAACGTTTGCGGTCGACACGCACATCTTCCGGGTGTGCAACCGCACCGGCCTCGCACCAGGCAAGACACCCGAGGCGGTCGAGGGGGGGCTCGAGAAGCGCGTCCCCGGCCCTTTCCGCCTCGGCGCGCACCACTGGCTGATCCTCCACGGCCGCTACACCTGCAAGGCGCGGACGCCCGAATGCTGGCGCTGCCCGGTGGTGGACTTGTGCGCCTACAAGGCCAAGGTGCTTGAGAAACCGGGTCGCAAGGCCGCTTCAAATCTTCGATCGACCTAACCGCTTCTCGAAGAACAGATGGGCGTAAGGATCGTCGTTGAAGCGCGCGATTTCTCGCCACCCCCAAGATCGGTAGGCGGCCGCGGCACGATCGAGCGCGCGGTTGGTATCGAGCCGCAATGTGTTGACGCCAAGCGCGCGCGCCGCGTCCTCGGCGGCACCGATCAACCGCCGGGCCAGCCCGCTCCCGCGATAGTCCGGATGGACCCACATCCGCTTGATCTCCGCCACCGGGCCGCCGTCGCCTTTCAATGCGACGCACGCAACCGGCTCGCCCGCCGCCATCGCGACCAGAAATGCCCCGCGCGGTGGGCGCAGGCTAGCCAAGTCTGGATCGCGCGAGCGGTCGACCTCGAACCCTTCGGGAAAGGTGAGCTCCAGTTCGGCATAATAGGCGGAGAGTGCGGCCTGCGCCGCCGGCGCCGCCGGATCGACGGGAACGATTGCCGGCGCCTCAGCTACCGAAATTCTCCGGATCGAGCTCCAGCCCCGCCTTGCCGCCCGCCGCGGTGCCCGCGGGGGCGTGCGGGTGCTCGACGTACTCGGGTTCCTCGACCTCGAGCATGCCCTCCCACTTGGTGATCACGCTCGTCGCCACGGCGTTGCCGACGACGTTGGTCGCGGTCCGCCCCATGTCGAGGAACTGGTCGATCGCCAGGATGATCGCCACGCCTTCGACCGGGAGGCCGAACATGGCGAGCGTGCCGGTGATCACCACCAGGCTCGCCCGCGGGACCGCGGCGATGCCCTTGGAGCTGATCATAAGCGTCAGCAGGATCATGATCTGGGTGCTGACCGACAGGTCGAGGCCATAGGCCTGCGCGATGAAGATTGTCGCGAAGCTCATGTACATCATCGAGCCGTCGAGGTTGAAGCTGTACCCCAGCGGCAGGATGAAGCCCGAGATGCGCCGCGGCACGCCGAAGCGGTCGAGCTGTTCGAATAGCTTGGGCAGCGCGGCTTCGGAACTCGCGGTCGAGAACGCGATCAGGATCGGCTGGCGGATATAGCGGATCAGCGTCCAGATACGCCGCCGCAGGAACATCGCCCCGATCGACAGCAGCAGGACCCACAGCAACAGCAGGCTGAAGTAGAATTCGAGCACCAGCTCGACATACGTGCGCAGGATGTCGAGGCCGCTGGCGGCGACGACGTTGGCCAGCGCGGCGAACACCGCGATCGGTGCGTAGCGCATGACGTAGCCGGTGATCTGCAGCATCATCTCGGCCAGCGCGTCCGCTCCGCGCACCAGCGCCGCGCCGCGCTCGCCGATGGCCGACAGCGCCACCCCGGCGAAGATCGAGAACACCAGGATTTGGAGGATATTGTTGGTCGCCATCGCTTCCACGGCGTTCTTGGGGAAGATCGACAGCAGGAATTCGGTCGCCTTGAGTTCCTTGACCTCGCCCACTGCGGCCGCCGCCGCGGCGGCATCGGGGATCGGCGCCCCGACCCCGGGCTGGAACAGGTTGACCATGATCAGCCCGAGGCCGATCGAAATCAGGCTGGCGATGACGAACCAGGCGATCGCGCGGAAGCCGATGCGGCCCAGCGCGCTGCTGTCGTTCATATGGGCGATACCGACGACGATGGTCGAGAGCACCAGCGGCGCGACCAGCATCTTGATCAGGTTGAGGAAGATATCCGACAGCAGCTTGAACCAGGGCGCGATTTCCGCCTTGATGAACTCGGGCGGGAGACTGGCATGGAGGATCTGCCCGACCACCACGCCGAGCGCCATGCCGACGAGGATATAGAACGTCAGTTTGCGATCCATTTGCGATCCTTCCCACTTCCCTGTTTGCCCGGACTAACAGGCGCATTCGGACCACGCAATCAGCCCGCCAGCGCGGCGCGTGCAATCCGGGCATAGATGCGCGCCAGCACCTCGAGGTCGGCCACCGCGACGGCCTCGTCGCGCTTGTGCATCGTGGCGTTGACGAGGCCGAACTCGATCACTGGGCACAAGTCCTTGAGGAACCGCGCGTCCGAAGTCCCGCCGGTGGTTGATAGTTTGGGCGCGATACCGGTCTCGGCCTCGACCGCGGCCGCGACCACCGCGGAGAACGCGCCCGGCGGGGTCAGGAATGCCTCGCCGCTGATGACCGCGCGCGCGGAGCCGCCGTGGCGCGCGGCGATTTGGGACACCCGCGCCGCCAGCGCCTCGCCGGTGTGGAGCGCGTTGAAGCGGATCGACAGCCGCGCCTTCGCGGCAGCAGGGATGACGTTGGTCGCCGGGTTGCCGACCTCGAGTTCCGTCACCTCGAGGTTGGAGGCCTGGAACCACTCGGTCCCCTCGTCGAAGACCAGCGCGTCGAGTTCGGCGAGCAGCGCCACCAGCTTGGGAATCGGGTTGTCGGCGAGGTGCGGGTAGGCTACGTGGCCCTGCGTGCCCGCCACCTCCAGCCACATGTTGACCGATCCGCGACGGCCGATCTTGACCGTGTCGCCGAGCCGACTGGCCGATGTGGGCTCGCCCACCAGGCACAAGTCGGCAATGTCGCCGCGCAAGCGCATCCGCTCGATCAGCGCGCGGGTGCCGTGGACCGCCGGGCCTTCCTCGTCGCCGGTGATGATGAAACTGATCGTGCCGGCATCGGCGGGAAGCTCGGCCACCGCCGCGACCATCGCCGCGATGGCGCCCTTCATATCGACCGCGCCGCGGCCATACAGCAGTTCGCCTCTACGCTCTGGGGCGAACGGCGCGCTGGTCCAGCCCTCGCCCGGCGGCACCACATCGAGGTGCCCGGCAAAGGCGAAGTGACGGCTACCCGGCGGACCGCGGCGGATCGCGAACAGGTTCTCGACAGGTTGCGCGCCGTCTCCCGCGACAAACCGGTCGATCTCGAACCCGAGCGGGGCGAGCATCGCCTCGAGCGCGTCGAACACCAGTCCGCTCGCCGGGGTCACGCTGGGGCAGGCGATCAGCCGCTCGGCGAGGTCAGCCACACTGGCGTCGGTCATGAGGACTTGGCTATACCAGGGCGCCGCCCCGATCCAGCCGCCCGGAGACACCTGTGCCCAAGCTCGACCTTAGCGCCATTCCGCAGACCAACGCCACCGGCTACCCGCCGCCCTATGATGCGCCAGTGGTGGGGCGCTGGTATCGGCGGCTTGCTCCGCCCGCGGGGCTGACACACATGGGGGCGAGCCATGTCGTGCTCAAACCGGGCGCGTGGTCCTCGCAGCGGCACTGGCATGCCGAGGAGGACGAGGTTCTGATCATGCTCGAAGGCGAGGCGGTGCTCCTCGAAAATGGCGGCGAGACCGTGCTCACCCCCGGCGATGTGGCGGCCTGGCCCGCGGGGCGGCGCGACGGGCATCACCTGCAGAACCGTTCGGTGGCTGACGTGGTGTTCGTGGTCGTGAGCGCCGGCGACCGAACGACCGACAGTGGCGAATATCCCGATATCGACCTGATGTTCGATCCCGACGGCTACGCCCGCAAGGACGGGACGCGCTATCCGGTCAAGCGCATCGCCTGACGCGGGTTTGCTCATATCGCCGGGACGGTCTCGAACTGCTCGATCGTCCATTGCTCGTCCTCGGCGGAGCGGACCCATTGCCGCATCCACTCGTGCTCCCACACCGCTTCCATATAGGCCTGGGCGAACCCCGGCACGCCGATGCCGTAAGTGACGAAACGGCTGACCACCGGGGCGTAGAACACGTCGGCCGCGCCGAAGGTGCCGAACAGGAACGGCCCGCCCCGCCCAAACCGCGCGCGCGCCTCGGCCCACAGCTGGAGCACCCGGACGATGTCGGCCTTGGCGTCGTCGCTCAGTTCCACGCCCTCGTGGCGCATGCGCACGTTCATCGGGCACTGCCGGCGCAGCGTGAGGAAGCTCGAATGCATCTCGGCGACCATCGCCCGGGCCATCCCGCGCGGGGCGTCGTCCTTGGGCCAGAAACGGTCGCGCCCGACCTTGTCTGCCAGGTATTCGAGGATCGCCAGGCTGTCCCAGATCACCGTCTCGCCGTCCCACAGCACCGGGACCTTGCCGCTCGACGGCTGGATCTCGCCGAGCTCGCGCTTAACCTGTTCCCACTCGTCGCCGTAGAGGCCGACGGTCAGCTCCTCGAACCCCAGGCCCGACTGCTTGCACGCCAGCCAGCCGCGCAGCGACCAGCTCGAATAGTTGCGGTTGCCGATGATCAGCTTCACGATACCACCCTGTTTTCCACCTGGCGCGCGCCGTAAGCGTTCATCGCCGAGGTGTCGAGGCTGAACAGCGGCACGCTTGGCACACTGTTCTAGCTTTCTATCTTCCGCCTCCGCCAAGGCCATGGCTTTGAACGCGGCAAGTACGCGGTGAGCTTCGGCCAGGTCCATGAATTGACGCTGGCACGACCGGGGGCCTGTAGGAAAATCGAAAATGCGCCGCTAGGCTCGCCCGATGACCCTGCGCCCGTTCCATCTCGCCTTTCCCGTCCGCGATCTGGCGGAGGCGCGCGCGTTCTACGGCGGGCTGCTCGGCTGCGCCGAAGGGCGCAGCAGCGCGGAATGGATCGACTTCGACTTCTTCGGCCACCAGATCGTCGCTCACCTGGCCCCGGAGAACGGCGGCGACGCGGCGGTCAACCATGTCGACGGCCACGGCGTGCCAGTGCCGCATTTCGGGGTCGTGCTGACGCTGGAGGCCTTCGCCGCGCTGGCCGAGCGGATCAAGGCGGCGGGCGTGCGCTTCGAAATCGAGCCGTACACCCGCTTCAAGGGCCAGGCCGGCGAACAGGCGACGATGTTCTTCCGCGATCCGAGCGGCAATGCGATCGAGATGAAGGCCTTCGCCAGCCTCGACGCGCTGTTCGCGACCTGATCCCTCCCCGTTTTTGTCCTGAGCCTGTCGAAGGACGCAAATGGGGGTAGCGGAGGGTCAGCATCCCGCGAACTGGTTTCACACGAAGACACGAAGATGTCGCGCTGGCGGCGAAGCCGTTCCTGAAACTATCCCGGCAAACTTGCGGCAGTTCAGAACAGGCGCGCCGTACGTGCCTTCGTGCCTTCGTGCCTTCGTGTGAGGGTTCCTGGGTCGATCGACACCCCCGGCTCAGCGCCGCGCGATGAACGCCCTGGCTTCGTTCAGCTCTGGCCGGATGCCATCGGCGCGGCTGGTCACTTCGATCAGCTGCGCGAAGTAATCGCGCGCCTTGGCCGGCTCACCGGCGGCTTTGGCCGAGCGCGCCGCGCCATATAGCCCCGCCAGCCGCCGCGGCGCGCGCTTGAGCGAGGCTTCGTATTCGCTCAGCGCCGCCCCCGGACGGCCGAGTTCGAACAGCAGTTCGCCGAGCTGCTCGCGCGCAGGGAGGATGGCGCCCGGCGTAACCGGATGCTTTTCGGTCGCGTCATCGAGATCGGCGGCGGCCCGCATGATCCGCAGCGCCGCGTCGTCGCGGCCCTCGGCCCTCGCCAGCCAGGCCTCGACGACCTGTCGCTCGATCGCCACTTGCGCACGCCAGTCATAAGCGCCGGCTGGGATCACCAGCGCGTCCTCGATTGCCCTGAGCCTGGCCACTTCGGTCCGCGCCGCCTCGGCCTTGCCGCTGCGGGCGGCGCCGATGGCGCGCGCGAAGTGGACGTGGGCCGCGGCCCACTGGAAGTTTTCGAGCGGCGCGAGGTTCCGCACGTTGTCGGGCAAAGTCAGTTCGGCCGCCTCGTCCCACCGCCGCCGCTCGAGCACCAACCGCGCCGGGATCGCGGTGGCCGCATAGGCGACTGAGAACACCGGCGGATCGGCGCGTTTGATCGCGTCCAAATCGGCGAGCACCTTCTCGGCCAGCCCGTCCTGCCCGGTCTGGAGATAACCGTAGGCGAGGTAGTCCATCGCGTGGAGCCGCTCGCTCGACGAATCGGCCAAGCCCTGCATTTTGGCGAAATCGCGCGCCGCGGCCTCCGATGCCAGGTTCGAAGATATCGTCTCGTCCCACTGACCCAGCCGGACGAAAATATGCGAGGGCATGTGCTGCGCGTGCGGTGAGGCCGGGGCGATGCCGGCATAGCGCCGCGCCGCGGGCAGCGCCAGATCGGCCAGCGCGGGATAGTCGAAGCCGTGGATCAGGTAGTGCGAGACGCCCGGATGGCCCGGCTCGAACGCGAGCACCGCGTTGAGGATCTTGCCCGCTTCGCGCTCCTTGGCGAACTCCGGGTCGACGTCCATCGTGCCCGCCGCGATCAGCGACAGGGCATGGAATATCGCCGCCTCCCGGTCGTCCGGGTATCGCTTGGAAAGCTGTTCCATCGCCGTCGAATAGGCCAGCACCCGGGTCTTGTGGTCCAGCCGCTCGGAATCGCCGTAGAACGCCTCCAGCGCGGCGATGAAAGCCAGTTCGCGCGCGCTGGTGCCCGTTGCCTGGCGGGCCAGCGCGAGCGCAGCGCTTCCCTTGGCCAGCTCGGCCGGGCTCGGCGCAGCCCACAACGGATGGTAGTAACTCATCGCCGCGCCCCAGTGGGCGATCCCGCAGGCGGGGTCTTCCGCAGCCGCCGTGGCGAAAGTCCGCGCCGCCTGTTCGTATTCGAACGAATGGAGCCAACCGAGACCCTCCCTGAACCGGGCTTCGGCACCGCTGTCGCAACTCGTGTCGAATTTGATCTCACCCAGTTGCGGGCCGTGATGGTGCGCGGGTTCAGCGGGCGCGGAAGCCGAGGCGAGGGCGGCGGCGGCGAGGACGAGATGCATGGCGGTACCTCCGGGCGGGGTCATACCACGACGGGGCGGCGGCGTGGAGTCGCGCTCAGCTTTCCGCGTCGGCCAGCACCGCGGCGCGTAGCTGGGCGATGCCCATGCCCTTTTCCGCGCTGGTCACATGGATTTGCGGGAAGGCCGCCGTCCGCTTGCGCGCCTCGGACTCGGTCGCGGACGTGACCGCGGCAAGCTCGCTGGCCTTGATCTTGTCGGCCTTGGTCAGCACCAGGCGGTAGCCGACCGCCGCCTCGTCGAGCAGCTTCATCATCTCGCGGTCCACCTCTTTCACCCCGTGGCGGCTGTCGATCAGCACCAGCGTGCGCTTGAGGACGTGCCGCCCGCGCAGGAAATCGCGCACCAGCATCTTCCACTTCTCGACCACCTTGAGCGGCGCCTTGGCGAAGCCGTAGCCGGGCATATCGACAAGCCGCAACGCGAGCGGGTCGCCGACTTCGAAGAAGTTCAGCTCCTGCGTGCGGCCGGGTGTCACCGAGGACCGCGCCAGGCTTTTGCGCCCGGTCAACGCGTTGAGCAGCGAGCTCTTGCCGACATTCGAGCGCCCAGCGAAGGCCACTTCGGGCGCGATCGGGTCGGGCAGGAATTCGAGCTTCGGCGCGGACAGCAGGAATTCGACCCGCCCGGTCAGCAGCTTGCGCGCGCGCTCCTCGAGCTCGCTCGGGGCATCCTGGCTCACCCCTTGGCCTTAGCGTCGCGCGCCGCGGCGCTTTCCCGGTCGGCCTTGTCCTTGACGGCCTGCGCGCGCAGCTGCGGGTGCTTGGAATAAAGGTAGGTCTGCTGCGCCACGGTGAGCAGGTTGGACGTGATCCAGTAGATCAGCAGCCCGGCCGCGAACGGCGCCATGACGAACATCAGCACCCACGGCATGATCGCGAACATCTGCTGCTGAATCGGGTCCATCGCCGGCGGGTTCATGCGGAAGGTCAGCCACATAGTGATCCCGAGCAGCACTGCCAGCACGCCGATCGCGAGGAAGCTGGGCGGAGTGAACGGCAGCAGCCCGAACAAGTTGAGGATGTGCGCCGGATCGGGCGCCGAAAGGTCCTGGATCCACAGCGCGAACGGCTTGTGGCGCATCTCGATCGCCACCATCAGCACCTTATACAGGCCGTAGAAGATGGGGATCTGCAGCAGGATCGGCAGGCACCCGGCGAGCGGGTTGACGCTTTCCGCCTTGTACAGCGCCATGATCTCCTGCTGCTGCTTGGGCTTGTCGTCCTTGTAGCGTTCCTGGATCGCCTTCATCTTGGGCTGGAGCGCCTTCATCGCCGCCATGCTGGCGAACTGCCGCTGGGCGATCGGGAACATCGCCCCGCGCACGATCAGCGTCAGCAGCATGATCGCCACGCCGAAGTTGCCGGCGAAATCATACAGCGCGCGCAGCAGCCACAGGATCGGCTTTTCGATGATCCCGAACCAGCCCCAGTCGATCGCGTTGTCGAATCCGGTGATCCCGGCGGCCTCGTAATCGCCCAGCACGCCGCTGTCCTTGGCCCCGGCGAACAGCCGGGTGGTGCGCGCGATCTGGCGGCCCGAGGTGACGGTCAGCGAATCGTAGATCACGTCGGCGCGGAACAGGTCGCCGCCAAGCGAGCGGAAGTCGGCATCGACTTCGGCGGTCGACTGCGGGACCAGCGCCGACATCCAGTAGATATCGCTGAACCCGATCCAGCCCGCCGCGCCCTTGGGCGCTAAGCGGCTAGCTTCGGAGACATCGTCGTAGTCGGTGCCGAAATCGACCCCGCTGCCGAAATAGCCGATCGGGCCCGAATGCATCGTCCACTGGTCGAGGCTGGCGGTCTTGCTGGTGCGGTTGATGACCGCGAACGGACGCACGACGATCGTCCCGGGCGCGAGGTTGGCGACGGTCTGCTTGGCGGTGATCAGGTAGTTGGCGTCAATCGCGAACTCGATGCCGAAGCGCTGGCCAGCGCCATTGCTCCACGCGAGGCTGACCGGCTTGCCGGGAGCCAGCGGCCCGCCGCTGGCCTGCCACACGGTCTGGCCGTCGGGCACCTTGACGCCCCCGTCGGATTCACTCGCGCCGACCCACCCGAACTGCGCGAAATGCTGCGCCGGAGTGCCGGCGGGGCTAAACAGGCGGACCGGACCCGAACCTTTGTCGACCGTCTCGCGGTGACCCTTCAGCGTCAGGTCGTCGATCCGCGCGCCGACCAGATCGATCGAGCCGGCGATCGCTGGCGCGTCGATGCGGACGCGCTGCGGGCTCTTCAGCGCAGTGGCGAGGTCGCGCTTTTCCAATGCCTGCGCCGCCGGATCGGCCAGTCCGCCTTCGCGGGTGCGGGCCGGAGCGTCGGCGTCCGAAGCGGGGGCGGCAGCCGCGGCGACGGCCTGCTCGCGGCGAACTTCCTCGGACGGCTGCGGATAGACTTGCTGGATTGCAAAGTCCCACCCGAACAGCAGCAGGCCGCACAGCACCACGGCGAGGAGAAGGTTACGCTGATTGTCCAATGAAAATAGTCCCGTGTCAGTCTCAGGGTGCCGCTCAGGGAATCGGCTCAGGGCACCGGGTCGTAGCCGTGCCCGCCCCAGGGGTGGCAGCGCATTATACGCTTCAACGCGATCCATCCACCCTTCAATGCGCCGTGCCGTTCGAGCGCCTCGATCGCATAGGCGGAGCACGACGGGGCGTAGCGGCAGGAGGCCGGCAGCACCCGGCTCGGCCCCCACTGCCACGCGCGGGCGACAAGGATGAGGGCGTGTTTCATTTCGGCTTTCTTCGCCGCGGGGGATCGCCCTTGCCCGCCGCGGCGCGTTCGAGGGCCGCGGCCAACTCGGTACGCAAACTTGCGAAATCGCGCTCAACCCCGCCGTCCCGTCCGATCAGCACATGGTCGTGATCGACCAGGCCCGCTTGCGGCAGCGCGGCGCGCAGCAAATCGCGAAACCGCCGCTTCATCCGGTTGCGGACCACCGCGTTGCCGATCTTCTTGGTGACGGTGACCCCGAACCGGAGCCCGCGCCCGCCGTTGGGCAGGGCCAGCAGCACGAACCCGGGCCGCGCCACTCTGATCCCCCGATTCGCCGCGAGAAAGTCGGCGCGCTTGCGGATGGTCGGAATGGTCATCGTTGGCGATATAGTGAACTAACACACCCAATGGAAGGCAGGCGTAAAAACGGGCTCCCGACTAGGAGCCCGCAAGGCCGAACGGCCGCCCGTAGCTGCTCCGACGCGAAGCGGAGGAAACGGCAGCGAGGACGAGCGCCCGGACGGGCGCTCGGAAAACGATTACGCGCAGAGCTTGTTGCGGCCGCGGGCGCGGCGGGCGCGCAGGACCTTGCGGCCGCCGGGAGTCGCCTTGCGGGCGAAGAAACCGTGGCGGCGGGCGCGCACGAGATTGCTGGGCTGGAACGTCCGCTTCATCGGAACCTCGAATGTCTCAAACGAAAAGGGGGCGGGCCGCAAGCCGTGTAGGCTCTGGGGCCGCCGTCTGGGGCGCGCCACTATGGGAAGCGGGTGTCCAAGTCAAGGTAGGCGAGGGTAGGCGCGAGCGTCGGCGCGGCGATCGTCACGTCGCCCGGCTTCGCCTCGCCCACCCAGGCGCGCATGTCGCGCGCGGTCAGCCAGCGCGCGGCGGCGTTGGGCACCGCATTGGTCATATCGTAGAACGCGGAAGGGCGCGCCACGCCCATCTCGCGGTAGTAATCGAGGTAGGCGCGGTTGACCGGCGAATCGGCGGCGAAGTCCCGCGGCCCCAGTCCGTCGCTGTCGCGCCAGGCGTGGACCGCGAATTCCGCGCCGTCGTCGATCCGGCGCGCCGCGCCGGCAAGGAACAGCTCGACCGCGCCCGAGCGGACCGAGCCGCCCGCCGGCACGTGGGTGGTGATTCCGGCGGCGCGGATCATCCGCCCGAGCCGCAGGTTAGCGGTATCGTCGTCGGTGCCCGGGCATTCGACCATCTCGAGCACCACGATGCCCGGATGGTCGCGCAGCATTGCTTGGAAGATGCCGGGGGAGCCGGCATCGGTCGCATCGACCAGCGCCGCGCGGCGGCCGTCGATCACCCGAAACGGACCGTAGGCCGCGCCTTCGGGCAGCGCCGGCCCACGTGCGGCGACCAGCCGGCCGGCCCCCCCGTCGAGGGAGTCGACTTCGACCCATTCCTCTACCGTAGTGACGGTGTAGCTCTGCGCCGCCGCGGGGGCCGACGCCAGCGCAGCGAGAGCTAGAAGGAAGGCGGGCGCGAAACGCATGGCCCAGCAGTGGGCCGGAGCTGTTGCCAAATGACCAACCGCTATGCTTGCGAATTCGTTGACCACGACGGTCGCTGCCCCACCCCCCTGGGGCTGACCTCACCTGCGGCTCGCAAGTCTCGCTCCCTTCCCGCTTGCGGGAGCGGCTGGGGGTGGGCATCGACGTTCAACCGCCTCGACTTGCCAACCAAACCGCGCCAAAGGTTGTAAGTCGCACAGGGGGTTTCGTGGTCGCACTGGTCCGGACGGTGGCCTATCTCGGGCTGGAGGCGCGCGCCGTCGAGGTGCAGTGCCAGGTCGCTCCCGGCTTGCCGCGCTTCAATCTCGTCGGGCTGCCCGACAAGGCGGTCGGCGAAAGCAAGGAACGGGTCCAGGCCGCGCTCTCCGCGATGGGCCTGTCGCTGCCGCCCAAGCGGATCACAATCAACCTGTCGCCAGCCGACCTGCCCAAAGAAGGCAGCCACTACGACCTGCCGATCGCGCTCGCGTTGCTCGCGGCGATGGGAGTGACCGACGCCGAACAGCTCGGCGACTGGATCGCGGTGGGCGAACTGGCCCTCGACGGGCGAATCGCGCCATCGCCCGGTGTGCTGCTCGCCGCGATTCACGCCAGCGAGCAGCAAGCCGGGCTGATCTGCCCGGCGCTGCAAGGGTCGGAGGCGCGCTGGGCGAGCGGAGTGCCGGTGCTTGCGGCGCCGGACCTGGTGAGCCTGCTCAACCACCTCAAGGGCACCCAGCGCCTGCCCGACCCGCCTCCGGGCGAGGTCGAGGAACCGGGGTTCGGGCCGGACCTGAAACAGGTCAAGGGCCAGGAAACCGCCAAGCGCGCGCTCGAGATCGCCGCCGCGGGCGGGCACAACCTGCTGATGATCGGTCCGCCGGGCGCGGGCAAATCGATGATGGCGAGCTGCCTGCCCGGCATCCTGCCGCCGCTGACACCCGCCGAGGCGCTCGAAACCAGCATGGTCGCCTCGGTCGCAGGCACGCTGGAGGGCGGGCGGATCAGCCGGGTGCGCCCGTTCCGCGCCCCGCACCATTCGGCGAGCATGGCCGCGCTGACCGGCGGCGGGCTGCGAGTGCGGCCGGGAGAGGTCAGCCTGGCGCACCTTGGCGTGTTGTTTCTCGACGAGCTGCCCGAATTCCAGCGCGCGGTGCTCGATTCGCTGCGCCAGCCGGTCGAGACCGGCAAGGTCGACGTCGCCCGCGCCAACGCCCATGTCACCTTCCCCGCGCGGGTGCAACTGATCGCGGCGATGAACCCGTGCCGCTGCGGTCACCTCGGCGACCCGGCGCTCGCCTGCAGCCGCGCGCCGCGCTGCGCCGCCGATTACCAGAGCAAGGTCTCGGGCCCGATGCTCGACCGGATCGACCTGCACGTCGAGGTCGACCCGGTGAGCGCCGCCGACCTGTCGCTGCCCCCGCCCGCCGAGGGCAGCGCCGAGGTCGCGCTGCGCGTCGCGGCCGCCCGCGCGATCCAGACCGCCCGCCAGCCCGAAACCGGGGCGCGGACCAATGCCGAGCTCGACGGAGCGGGCCTCGAACGCTTCGCCACTCCCGACGAACCGGGCCGCAAGCTGCTGCTGCAGGCGGCCGAAGCGATGCGGCTGTCGGCACGCGGCTACACCCGGATGTTGCGCGTCGCGCGGACGATCGCCGACCTGGCGGGGGTCGAAACGGTGGGCCGCATCCATGTGGCCGAAGCGCTCAGCTATCGCCGGATGGCGCCGCGGGCCTGACGCAGCGCGGTGGCTTTATCCGTCCGCGCTTGGTAGGGGCTCGCGCACCCGCCGCAGCCATCTTCCGATACTCGAGGTTCCATGCTCCAGGCCCAGCCAGCCGAGGACGGCGCGCGATGGCTCGCCGAATTCGACGAGCGCTGGCCGGGGTTGCGGCGGCGCGCGGGCGGGCTGGCGCTCGCGCTGTTGCTCGAGCTCGGGCTGCTGATGCTGTTGTTGACCCTGGGCCAGTCGGTCGGCGGCGGGCGCGACGGCCCCGAAGCGCTGACCACGGTGACCCTGTCGCCGGATGCCGCCAAAACCGACGCACCGCCCGAGCCGGCAGGGGACGCGCGCCCCCGCGCGCTGCCCCCCGTTCCCGCGCCAGTTCCTTTGCCCGTTCCCCTGACGGTCGAGCCGCCGCCGCTCAAGCCCGCGCTCGCACTGCCGAGCGCTCCCCCGGCACCCACCGCACCCGCGGACTCGGGCAAGGCGCGCGCCGTGATCCGGGACGATATCGCCGGTCCGATGGGTCCACCCAACACCGGTTACCCCGGCGATTCGCAGCGCATCGCGGGCAGCGGCCCCAACGGCGAGCCGCTCTATGCGGCGCGCTGGTATCGCGAGCCCTATGCGGAAGAACTGCGCGGCTACCTGTCGACTGCGGGCGGTCCCGGCTGGGCGCTGATCAATTGCCGCACGGTGCCCGACTTCCGGGTCGAGGACTGCGTGCTGGTGGATCAGTATCCCGACAGCGGCGGGATGGGCCGCGCCGTGCTGGCGGCGGCGTGGCAGTTCAAGGTCCGTCCGCCGCAAGTCGGCGGGCGATCGATGGTCGGGCAATGGGTGCGGATCCGCATCACCTACGAACTCAATCGCGGTTAGCGCTACCGCGAGGTTGGCTCAGCGGGCCGCGGCGATATGGGGCCGGCCGGCCGAATGATCGCCGCGGACGCGGTCGAAGCCGTCGACCGGGCTCGCCCGGGTGCCGTCTTCGCGCAGGCCCAGATCGGCGCGCTCGACAAAAACCAGGTCCTTGCCCATGAGCACGCGTCCATCGTGCGAAACGATCGACACCGGGCCGATCGGCAGCCGATCGAGCTCGTCGACCAGCACCGGGTTCTCGTCGCAGCAGGCGCCGTATTTCTGGCCCCACTGGCGCAGCGAGACCATCGCCGGGAGCAGATCGAAGCCCTTGGCGGTCAGCCGGTATTCGATCCGCCGGCGATCGTCGGCGCACGGCTGGCGGTCGAGGATGGCGTGCTCGACCAGCTTGGCGAGGCGGTTGGAAAGGATGTTCCGGGCGATGCCAAGCTCGCTGAGGAATTCCTCGAAATGATGCAGGCCGTTGAAGCTGGCGCGCAGGATCATGAACGACCAGCGTTCACCCATCACCTCCAGCGCTTCCGGTAGCCCGCAGGCATTCAGCTCACTTAGCGGTTCACGCAGGCCCATATCGATCCTCTCAGGCGCGCTTGTAGCGCCATTGCCGCCTGCCACAAATGCGAAACTAAGTTTTAGGTTGCAACCTAAAATCGAATCACTTAGGTAGCGATTAGCAACGGGTATCGAATCGAAACCCGAATAGCAATTTTAAAGGATCCGGCCATGACCTTCTCCCTCCCCTTCAATGCCAAGCCTCTCGCCATCCTGGGCGCGCTCGCCTGGACCTCGCTGACCATCGGTACGGCGATTTCTCCGAACCCGGCGCAGGCCGGCGAAGGGGCGTTCTACCGCGCCCAGCTCGCCGCCCCCGCCGCCACGGGCACCGCCGTCGCCGGCGGCTTGGCATGGAAGTGCGCCGAGACCTCGTGCGCCGCGAGCAAGGGCACCAGCCGCCCCGCGATCGTCTGCGCCCGCCTCGTCAAGCAGGTCGGCCCCGTTTCGGCCTTCACCGCCGGCGGCAAGGCGCTCGAAGCCGAGGACCTCGCGCGCTGCAACAGCAACTGATTCTCCCAACCACCTGAGTCCTCTCCGACCCCATGGTGGCACTTCAGGGCCTCCGGCATCACGGGCACCCCACAAAGTAGTACTTTGTGGGGACCCCCTGCCGGGGGCCCTTTTTTCGTCCGCGCCGGCCTGACAAGCAAAAAGCCCCAGCTTTCGCCGGGGCTCTTGAAGACCGTCGACCGCGAACGGCCGCGCGAATCAGCCCTGGCGGGCCTTGAAGCGGCGGTTGGTCTTGTTGATCACGTAAGTCCGGCCGCGGCGGCGAATGACGCGGCAATCGCGGTGGCGGTCCTTGAGGGACTTGAGGCTGTTGCGGATCTTCATCGGTCTGACCTGAAAAAGTTCGGCACCGAAGCTGTCCGCTCCGATGCCTCCAAAAAAGCAAGCCGCGCCCCTAGTGGGACGGGTTGCCGAGGTCAAGCGCGGATCGGCCCGCCACCGACGATGCGGGGGCTTCGGCCGCGCGGATTTCGCCGAGCCGTTCTTCCCACGCCAGCGCGTGGCCGACGATCGTTTCGAGATCGACATAACGCGGCTGCCACGGCAGCGTCGCCATGATTCGCCCGTTGTCCGAGACCAGGCTGGCGGGATCGCCCGCGCGGCGCGGCTCGAGCCGGCGCTCGATCGGGCGATTGGTCAGCCGGTCGACGGTATCGAGAACCTCGGTGACCGAAAATCCGCGGCCATAGCCGCAGTTCATTTGCAGCGATCGCGCCGGTTCCGCGATCAGCGCCTCAAGCGCATGGACATGCGCCGAGGCGAGGTCCGAAACGTGGATGTAGTCGCGCACCCCGGTGCCGTCGGGGGTGTCGAAGTCGGTGCCGAACACCGAAACGAACGCCCGCTTGCCCAGCACGGCCTCGACCGCGACCTTGATCAGGTGGGTCGCCCCGGCGGTCGATTGCCCGCTGCGGCCCTGCGGGTCGGCCCCGGCGACGTTGAAATAACGCAGCGCGCAGTAGTTCATCGAATGGGCCAGCGCCGTGTCGGCAAGCATCCGCTCGGTCATCAGCTTGGACCAGCCGTAGGGATTGATCGGCACTTGCGGACTGTCTTCCGACACGCGCTCGGTATCGGGCACGCCATAGGTCGCCGCGGTGCTCGAGAAGATGAAGTGCGGCACACCGGCGCCCACCGCCGCCTCGATCAACGCGCGGCTCTTGGCGGTGTTGTTGTGATAGTACTTGAGCGGGTCGGCGACCGATTCCGGCACCACGATCGAACCGGCGAAGTGCATCACCGCGCGCGTTCCCTCGGAGGCGAAAATTCGTGCCAGCAGATCGGCGTCGGCGATGTCGCCTTGATAGAACGCGACATCCGCGGGCACCGCGAAACGGAAGCCGGTGCTGAGGTTGTCGACCACCGCCACCCGATACCCCGCGTCGCGCAGCGCGAGCACCGCGTGGCTGCCGATGTAGCCGGCCCCGCCGGTGACAAGGACAGCATGAGCGGACGGATCGATCCTGGCGGCCATACCCACCCGCTAGAGCCGGTATGCGCGACAATCAATTGCCTAGGGGGCGGACGTTCATCGCGCGGCCATACGCAAGCTGTTAATGTTGCGACAGAATCAGGGGCAATTCACGAAGAGGTTCGCATCATGAAGAAGGCTATCCTGCCGCTCGTCGCCGCGCTGGCGTTCTCCGCACCGGCCGCCGCGACCGAGGTCGAGGTCACGCGGTTCCACACCGGCCAGTCGCTGGGCCACGCCGCGCCCGGGCCGATCGCGGTGCGCGCCGGAGCGGGGCTTGAGGCTGGATCGCTCGAATCGCAGGTGTGGCTCGATGCGGTCGCCGCGGCGCTAACCCGCCAGGGCTTCACTGTCGTGGCCGACGCCGCGCGGGTAGCCGAAGTCACAATCGACCAGGCCGTCATCGAAAGCGGCCGCGGGCGTTCGAACAGCGGAGTCAGCGTCGGGGTCGGGGTCGGCTCGGGCGGCGGCGGCGGATGGTACGGCCGGCGCAGCGGGGTCAACGTCGGTCTCGGGGTCGGTTTCCAGCTCGGTGGCAACCGCTCGGGCGAATCGCTCGACAGCCGCCTGGCGGTGGTCATTCGCGATCCCGCGGGGGCGCACGCGTGGGAAGGCCGCGCCGAAGCCGCGCCGCGGACGCGCTCGAAGGATGCCGATCCGCGCCGACTCGCCGACGAAATGGCGCACGCGCTGTTCTCCGGCTTCCCAGGCGAATCGGGAGCGACTATCGGGTCGCGATGATCGCACCTGAAACCGGTTCCCACGCCAGCCGCCCCGAACTCCAAATCGACGCCGGGTTCGACAGCGGCAACATCGAAGTCCTGACCATCGAAGGCGCCACTGCGCGCCTTGGAATCCCGCGCGACCACATGAGCGAGTTTCGCCAGTGGTTCCACTTCCGCGTCACTGGCGCGGCGGGGCGGGAAGTGACGCTGAGGATCGTCGATCTCGCGACCTCGGCCTATCCCCAAGGCTGGCCCGGTTACCGCGCCTGCGTGAGCGAGGACCGCGATTTCTGGGGCCGCGCCGACACATCGTATGACAAGAACCAGGACGGCGGCACGCTGACGATCCGCTACACCCCTGTAAGCGACGTCGCCTGGTTCGCCTATTTCGCGCCCTATTCGATGGAGCGGCATCACGACCTCGTCAGCGAGGCCGCGGCGAGCGAGGGGGTCAGCTACCGTCACCTGGGCGCCACGCTCGACGGCCAATCGATCGACTGTCTCGAAATGGGCGACGGCGAGACCCAGGTCTGGCTCTACGCGCGCCAGCACCCGGGCGAATCTATGGCCGAATGGTGGATGGAGGGCGCGCTCGCGTGCCTGACCGATCCCGCCGACCCGCTCGCCCGCGCGCTGCGTCAGAAATGCCGCTTTCACGTCGTGCCCAACTGCAACCCCGACGGCAGCCGCCGGGGCCACCTGCGGACCAACGCGGTGGGGGTGAACCTCAATCGCGAGTGGCACCAACCGACGCCCGAAAAATCGCCCGAGGTGCTTGCGCTCCGCGAGGCGATGGACGCGACCGGGGTCGATTTCGCGATGGACATCCACGGCGACGAGGCGATCGCGGCGGTGTTTCTCGCCGGGTTCGAAGGCATTCCGAGCTGGACCGACGCGCTGGGCGAGAAGTTCGCGCGTTACCAGGCGATCCTGGCGCGCCGCACCCCCGATTTCCAGACCGCCAAGGGTTACGCGGTGTCGAGGGCCGGCGCCGCCAATCTCTCGATGAGCACCAACCAGCTCGCCGAGCGCTTCGGCGCCTGCGCGATGACGCTGGAAATGCCGTTCAAGGACAACGACGACCTGCCCGATCCCGCGCAAGGCTGGAGCCCCGAACGCTGCAAGATGCTGGCGCGCGATTGCCTGGCGAGCCTGCTCGAGTGGCTCGACGCCTAAAGCCCGGAGTAGGGGTTCAATCGGGCGCGATTTGCGCGGCGACGTCCTCGATCGAGCCGGTCACCAGAAGCGGGCTGCCGCCGACGATGCCGACAATGGTCTGGCCGTTCTCGCCGGTGCGCAGCCAGGCGATATTGCCGGTGACGACCAGATAGTCGCCTCCACGCGATTTCAACTGCACGAATTTCATGATTCTGCCGCTCCTTGCCCCGCCGCTATGGGCCCAGGTGCCTCACGATAAGGTAAACGTCCCGCTTGAATGCGCGGGAGGCGCTACCCCAGGCTGGCCGGCCCGAAGGCGTGCGGCAGAAGTTCTCCCAGTGTCACGCGCCGAACCTCGTTCGGCCCGACGCACAGCACGTCCGGGTCGGTGCCGCCGAGCTGGGCGAGTTCGTTGAGCACCTGGCGGCAGCGGCCGCACGGGGTGATCGCATCTTCGCCGGGCCCAGTGACCGCGATTTTGACCAGCCCCCCGCGCACCCCCTCCGCCATCGCCTTGGCCACCGCGACCGTCTCGGCGCACAGCGTCAGGCCGTAGCTGGCGTTTTCGACGTTCGCGCCCGTCACCACGCGGCCATCGGCAAACAGCAGCGCCGCCCCGACCGCGAAGCTGGAATACGGCGAGTAGGAGTGCCCGGCGGCGGCGCGGGCGGCGGCGATAAGGTCTTCGTCAGTCATGGCACCTGCCCTAGCGCGAATGGATCACGGGCGCACCACCACCCAGCGGATCGGTTCGTCGGCCGCCTCGCTCGACCAGTTTTCGTTGGCGGTCCACATCAGCCACGGGCGACCGGCGTAAGTCGGCCGGGCCCAGGTGCCGACCACCCAAAGGTTGCGCTCGATCCGGCCGGCGAGGCCGTAGCGGTCCTCGAAGCCTTCCGACACCTGGAGGATCGCCGGCCTGCCCGCATGCGCCTCGATCTGGTTTATCAGCGTCATCAGCTCGCTTTCGACCGCCGCCTCGCCGGTGGGCACGGGGCAATCGTCGGCCACGGCGTCGAGCGCGATCGCGGGCGGCAGCAGGTCGCCGCCGCGCGGCACCAGGACGACGAAATTGGCCGATTGCCCATCGGCCATGGCGCACGGATCGAACCGGTGCAGGGCGCCGACCTGCAGCCCGGCGTCGCGCGCCGCGGCGAGATTGGTGGCGAACGCCGGATCGCGGCGGCGCCCGTCGCTGGCATCGAGATAGACGAACCGCGCGCCGAGCGCCTTGAGGGTGTCGAAGCGAACCGCCCCGTCGGCGGCGGACACTTCGGCGCCCTGGTCGGGATAATCGGCCGTGTCGGGGGTCCAGTGGCGCAGCCGCCACCAGCCCCAGCCGCCCGCCAGCAGCGCCGCCAGCAGCACCGCGCCGAGCACCCGCGCGCGCCAGCCTATGCCTCGCTTCTTCCTACCCACGAATCGCCCGCGCCCGCCCTTCCTGTCAGCCGCGGATATGCAGCACGCAGATAAGGGTGAACAAGCGCCGTGCGGTGGGATGATCGGTTTCGACCTTTCCCTCGAACCGATCGAGCAACAAGTCGGCGGCATCGTTGTGAATCGCGCGCCGGGCCATGTCGATCGTCTCGATCTCCGCCGCGGTCGCCTTGCGGATCGCCTGGTAATAGCTGTCGCAGATCGCGAAGTAATCGCGGATCGGCCGGCGAAACCGCGCGAGGCCCAGGATCAGCGTTTCGAGCGCTACACCGTCCATTGCCCCGATTGTCAGCGCCAGCCGACCGTCCTGTACCGCCAGCCGCAGATCGTAGGGCCCGTGGTGCCCGGCCTCGACCGGGCGCAGCGGCTTGAACACGTTGTCTTCGATCAGGTCGTAGATCGCCACGCGCCGTTCCTGTTCGACATCGGCGTTACGCCACAGGATCGTATCCTCGTCGAGCGCAATCCGGGCGATCCTGTAGTCGGTCATGGCGCGCGGCTTCTCGCAGATGCGAAGGGTGCGCCGCAAGGGTCTTGCCGGACAAGCGGGTTTCCACAGGTCTGTCCGCCCCGGCGTTGGCCAGGCGGCTTTCCGCGGCGCGCCGGTTCGACCATGGAAGCGCTCATGCCCGCCACTGATCTCCTCCTCCGGTCCGATGCAACCGATTCGCCCGCGATCCGCGCGCTGCCCGCCAATATCGAGGCCGAGGCCGCGTTCCTGGGCGCGGTGCTGATCGACAACCGCGTGCTCGAGGAATTGGGCACGCCGCTCGCTCCGCAGCACTTCTTCGAGCCGGTCCACGCCCGCGTGTTCGAGCGCATCGTCACTCTGCTCGACCGCAACGCGGTCGTCAGTCCGGTCACGCTCAAGCCCTATTTCGAAGCCGACGAAGCACTCAAGGAACTGGGCGGGATCACCTACCTCGCCCGCCTGACGGCCGACGGCCAGGGCCTGCTGGCCGCGCGCGAACTGGCCGAGCAGATCTATGACCTGGCGCTGCTGCGCGAGCTCGTCAGCGTCGGGCGCAACCTGGTCGAAAGCGCACTCGACACCAGCGAATCGGTTGCCCCGATGGAGCAGATCGAACTCGCCGAAGCGGCGCTGTTCCAGGTCGCCGAAGGGGCCGCCAGCCAGTCCGAGGCGGCGAGCTTCGGCATGGCGACCAACAAGGCGCTGCGCCAGATCGAGAAGGCGATCGGATCGGGCGGGCATATCGCCGGCACGACCACCGGGTTCGTCTCGATCAATGACAAGATCGGCGGGCTGCACGATTCCGACCTTGTGATCCTCGCCGGACGGCCGGGCATGGGCAAGACCGCGCTCGCCACCAACATTGCCTTCAACTGCGCCGAACGGCTGCTGCGCGACCGGCGCGACGGGATCGAGGATAAAGCGAGCGTCGGCGCGGGGGTGGCATTCTTCAGCCTCGAAATGAGCGCCGACCAACTCGCCACGCGCATCCTGGCGGAAACCGCGGGCATCTCGAGCGAGAACCTGCGCATGGGCAAGCTCTCTCGCGAGGAATTTCAGTCGCTGTCGTTCGCCAGCCAGAAACTCGCCGAACTGCCGCTCTATATCGACGACACTCCCGCTTTGAGCATCGCCGCGCTGCGCACCCGCGCCCGCCGATTGAAGCGCAAGCACGACATCGGGCTGATCGTGGTCGACTACCTCCAGCTGCTTCAGGGCTCGGGCCGCGCCAACGACAACCGGGTCAACGAGATTTCGGAGATCAGCCGCGGTTTGAAGACGCTGGCCAAGGAGCTCGAGCTGCCGGTGATCGCGCTGTCGCAATTGAGCCGCGCGGTCGAGCAGCGCGATGACAAGCGGCCGATGCTGTCGGACCTGCGCGAATCGGGCTCGATCGAGCAGGACGCCGACATGGTGTGGTTCGTCTACCGCGAGGATTACTACATCCAGTCGCGCGAGCCCAAGGTGCCGCAAGCGGACGACGACGCCAAGGCCCACGATGCGCACGCCGCCTGGGCGAGCGAGATGGAGCGGGTCCATGGCCTCGCCGAACTGATCATCTCCAAGCAGCGCCACGGCGCCACCGGCAAGGTGCGGCTGAAGTTCGAGCCCAAGATCACCCGCTTCAGCGACCTCGCCAGCGAAGACCGCAGCTACAACTACGATTAGAGTGGGTCCCCTAAAGCCCCAGGTTCAGCCTTCGGCTCACGGTGTAATCCACCACCGCCACCAGGAACCACGACAGATTCCAGCGCACGCGGTTGACCAGGCCGCCGCGCTTCTTGTGCAGGCTGGGAGTGATCGCGGTCGACGCGGTCAGGTGATGCTCGAAATACTCGGACAACCGGTCCGCCAGCGCCTGGTCCTCGATCCGCAACATGACCTCGAGGTTTAGGTAGAGGCTGCGCATGTCAAAATTGGCGCTGCCGAAATAGCTCTTGTCGTCGATCACGATCAGCTTGGTGTGGAGCTTGGTCGGCTCGAACTCCCAGATTTTCGCGCGCCGCTTGAGCAGATAATCGTAAAGCGAGCGGGTGGCGCCGATCGTGGCGCCGTTGTCGCTCTTGGCGGCCATGATCAGCCGGGCTCCATCGCGGCGGGCGACCCGGGCGATGGTGCGCAAGGCGCGGTTGGAAGGCGAGAAATAGGCCATCACCATGTCGATCCGGCGCCCGCCTTCCAGATCCTTGCGGACGCAGCGCGCCCAACTTGAAAGACCGCGGGTGGGGCCCCCGATCAGCACCTGGACCGGCCCACTGCTCGGCTGCCATTCGCGCACCATCCGCCGGATCGCGCGCCAGTTGGCGCGGGGGTTCTCGGTCCAGCGGTCGAGCTGGTCGAACCAGCGCGACAGCTCACCCACCGCCGAGCCTTCGATCGTGATGCCGAGATCGCTCCAGCCGCCCGCTCCCGGCGGCGCGAAGTAACTGTCCTCGACGTTGAACCCGCCGACCATCGCCTGGTTGCCGTCGGCGATCACGATCTTCTGGTGGTTGCGGATCAGGTAACGCTGGGTCCACCGGGGCGAGAAGCAGTGAAAGGCGCCGCCGGCATCGCACATCGGCGCGAAAAACGCCTTGCGCGCATCGGCGCCGAAGCCGTCGACGATCAGCGTCACCTTGACCCCGCGCCGCGCCGCCGCGGCGAGCGCGTCGCGCACCATGACCCCGCTGGCATCTTCGGCGAAGATGTAGAAGCTCATCCGCAAGCTCACGCTCGCTTCCGCGATCATCGCCAGCAGCGCGGCCATCCGGTCCTTGCCCGCAGGATGGAACGTCAGCCGCTGCCCCTGCGCCTCGACGGTGAACGGAGGCGGATCGGCATAGTCCATCGTCCCCACGCCTAGTGGCATTTTGTTGACTTGGCGACCGCCGCCGACTAGGGCGCGCGCTTTCCCGACACCCCTGTTTTATCGGAGTGCACGATGGCGCGCGTTACCGTCGAAGATTGCGTCGACAAGGTTTCCAACCGTTTCGATCTCGTCCTGCTCGCCGCGCAGCGTGCGCGCGAAATCTCGGGCGGCGCCGAACTGACCATCGAACGCGACCGCGACAAGAACCCGGTCGTCGCCCTGCGCGAAATCGCCGACGAGACCGTGCGCCCCAAGGAACTGCACGAATCGGTCATTGTCGGCCTGCAGAAAATCCTCCCCGACGACGAGGACGAGGCCGACGAAATCGGCAGCCTCAGCCAGTCGGCCGAAGCGCTGCGGATCACCGCCGCCGCCCCGGTCCGCTCGACCAACGTCGGCGGCGACTACGAGGGCTGAGCCTTTCGCCTAACGGATTTCGAGAAGGGCCGTCCGTCAGGGCGGCCCTTTTTTCGTGGCCCGTCGCCATGACCACCACGGCGGTCGCGCAGCGCTGGTGACGAACGCTCCGTTTCGCGACTCTCGCTACGCCGGCGATCGGAATGCCCGACCCTGAAATCAGGTCACTTGCAGGGGAACCTGGCGATCAGGATTTCGCGCCAGGCCTGGACCAGGGTGAGCTGCTTGCGGCGAGATTCGAGGACCGCGGCGAGGCCGTCGATAACGAAATCGGCGCCCGCGCCTTTGCGGTCGGCCGGCGGACAATAAAGCGGCGCGCCGGCCATCTTCGCCGCGAGGTTCTGCACCCGAACACGCGCGCCGGCATCGGCCATCTGCGCCTTCATCGACTTGATGTCGCCCGACAGCGCCGCCAGCGGACCCTTGGCCATGAGCGATCGCGCTTTCATGTAGAACGCATGCGCGTTGGCGTCGGCGGGCGCGGCGTTCGCGGACGTGGCGGCGACCGACGCGGCAAGCGCGATGAGCAGGGTCGAGCGCAAGCAATTCCTCCGGTTAAACGACGTTAGCCCTTGGCCCCGGCCGATGAACCTCGGCTTGCGGCGGCGGATCGCGCGGTCAGACCACCCCGAACGCCAGCATGGCGTCGGCCACCTTCTTGAAGCCGGCGATGTTGGCGCCCTTGACGTAGTTGACGTGCCCGTCCGATCCCCTGCCGTAGGTCAGGCAGCGTTCGTGGATGCCATCCATAATGTCGCGCAACATGATCTGAAGTTCGGCTTCCTTCCAGCTGCGCCGCTCGGAGTTCTGGCTCATTTCGAGGCCCGAAACCGCCACCCCGCCGGCGTTGGCCGCCTTGCCGGGCGCGAACAGTATCCTGGCGTCCTTGAACACATGCGTGCCGGCCAGCGTGGTCGGCATGTTGGCGCCTTCGGACACCGCGATGCAGCCGTTCGCGACGAGCGTGCGCGCTTCGTCTTCGTCGAGCTCGTTCTGCGTCGCGCACGGCAGCGCGACGTCGCATTCTACGCCCCATGGCCGCTTGCCTTCGTGGAAGCTCGCGCCCTTGAACTCGTCGGCATAGTCGCTGATGCGGCCGCGGCGGTGAGTCTTGTGCTCCTTGACCCAGTTAATCTTTTCGAGCGTCAGCCCGTCGGGATCGTGGATGAAGCCGCCCGAATCCGATAGCGTGACCGGCTTGCCGCCGAGCTGGACGATCTTTTCCGCCGCATGGGTGGCGACGTTGCCCGAGCCCGAAATCACCGCGGTCTTGCCCTCGATTCCGTCGCCCTTGTGCTTGAGCATGTTCTCAAGGAAGTAGACCGCACCATAGCCGGTCGCTTCGGGCCGGATCATCGAGCCGCCGTATTCGAGCCCCTTACCCGTCAGCACTCCGGTGAACTGGTTGGTGATTCGCTTGTACTGGCCGAACATGTAGCCGATCTCGCGCCCGCCGACCCCGATATCGCCCGCCGGCACGTCGACGTCGGCACCGATATGGCGGTAGAGCTCGGTCATGAAGCTCTGGCAGAAGCGCATGATCTCGCGCACGCTTTTGCCTTTGGGGTTGAAGTTGGAGCCGCCCTTGCCGCCGCCCATCGGCAGCCCGGTGAGCGCGTTCTTGAACGTCTGCTCGAACGCGAGGAATTTGAGCACGCTCTCGTTCACGCTCGGGTGAAAGCGGATGCCGCCCTTGTAGGGGCCGATCGCATTGTTGTTCTGGATCCGGTAGCCGCGCTGGACGCGAACGTTGCCGTTGTCATCTTCCCAGCACACGCGGAACGACAGGATCCGGTCGGGCTCGGCGATGCGGCGCAGGATCTGCTCGGAATGGTATGCTTCCTTGTCCTCGATGAAGTCGAAGATGTCCTCAGCCACTTCCTGCACCGCCTGGACGAATTCGGGCTGGTGCGGGTTGCGGCGATTCACGCCCGCCATGAACTGCGTGAAATTGACGTGATCGGAAACGGCCATCGTGTCTTCCCCCTGATTGTTCGCGACTCGACGGCGCTTTTGCGCCCGGTCCGGACACCTCATCGCACTATTGGAACCTTGGCAAGCCAGCTCGACAACTTCCGCAGATAAATCTGCCGCTTGCCCCCGCCCGCGGGTTGGCGCAGGGTATGGCGCGTCCCTTCGGAGTCGCGATCCTTGAGGGAGGGTTTCGTGTTAACTTCCGTCCGCCGACTGGTCATTGCCGCCGCCGTCCTCGCAGCGCCCGTAGCCGTCTTCGCCGCCGGCCCCGCCCCGCTCGAAGGACAGAGCTTCGCCATCGGCAACCAGGGCGCAGTGTGCGAGGCGCAGGGCGTCCGCCTGGGCACGGCGCGGACCACGGTGTTCGACCGCAAGTGGGCGCTGATCTGCCGCGACGTCAATCGTGCGGTCGGCACCGCTTATTCATGGCGTGACGGCGCCGGCGCGTTCGAACGCGTGGCGCAGGACCGCGCCACGCCGCTCAATTGCGCCGCGGGCGAGACCGCCGCCGGGCTCGGTATCAGCGCGACGCTGCGCCGCTGCCGCGACGCCGCCGGTGGGCTCGAATGGCTGAGCTACACCACAGTCGATGGGGGCCGCACGATCGTGGTCGAGGGGCTGGCCGCCTACGACAGCGCGCTGCGCCTCGCGCTTGCCAGCATCGCCGCGAACAAGGTCGTGCCCGGCACGGTCGACGTGGTGACGACCGGCGGCAGCGGTTCGCTAGCGCAGGCCCGCGCCAGCCTGGGCGAGGCGGACCTGCTGATCGGCCAGGGCTACCGCCGCAACAACGCGGGCGACTTTACCGAGGCGGAGGAATACTTCCGCCCCGATCTGGTCGCCGCCGCGGCACCCGGTGGCAATCCGGCCGAACTCGCCGCGAGCCGGCATGAAGTGCTGGTCAACCGCGGGCTGCAACTATCCAACCTCGGCCGTTACCAGGAAGCCGCACGGATATTCGGCGAGGCGCGCGGGATGGCCTTGCGCGATCCGATCCAGTCGCGCCTGCTGCGCAACTTCGAAGCGATCGACGCGATCAACCGCGGCGCCATGGACGAAGCGCGCGCGATCCTCGTCCGACCGGTGCCAGAAATGGCCGACCGGGTCGCCTCCGCCGACGGCGCGATCGAGATCGACCGGGCGATTTCCAACGGGCTCAATTCGGGGCTCGCCGCGAGCCTCAGCGACGCAATCGCACAAGATTCCCGGCTGACCACGCCCGAGCGCGCGGCGATGATCGACTCGCAGGCGCTCCAGCTCGGCGCGACCGCCGACCGGCTCGAAGGCAAGTCCGCCGCGGCGCTGGCGACTCTGACCCAGGCGCGCCAGCGGATCGGCGCGATCCGCTCCGGACGGGTGATTTCCGCCGCCCGGCTCGAAGCGCAACTGATGAGCGAGATGGCGCTGGCGCACGAAGCGATGGATCAGGATTCCCAGGCGGAATCGCTGCTGCGCCAGTCGCTCGCGCTGATCGAGCTGCGCTATCCCGAAAGCGCCTCGGTCAGCGGGGCCCAGGCGCGGCTCGCGTCGTTCCTGACCCGGCACGGGCAGGAAGCTCAGGCGATGGAGCTCTATCGCGGGATCGTCAGCAAAACCCAGACCAACCGGGGGGCACTGGTCGGGCTGGAAAACCAGCTCGCGCCCTATTTCGACCTGCTGGTCGCGGGAATTCCGCGCCAGCCCGGGCTGGTGAGCGACATGTTCGCCGCCGCCCAGCTAATCGAACGGCCCGGCGCGGCGCAGACGCTGGCGCAGCTTTCACGCCGGCTGGCCGCGGGCGACGACCAGGCGTCCGACCTGTTCCGCCGCGAGACCGCGGTCCGCCGGGAACTCAACCGTATCGACCTGACGCTGGCGCAGGCCCGCGCTCCCGGCGCAACACCACCCGACGCAGCGACCCTGGCCGAGCTCGACGCCCGGCGCGGGCGGCTGGCGGCCTCGCAGCTCGAGCTGCTGACCGCGCTGTCGCAATACCCCGCCTATCGCTCGGCTTCGCGCGATTACCTGTCCGCCGACGAGCTGCGCGGACTGCTGGCTCCGGGCGAGGCCTATCTCGAACTGGTCGAGGTCGGCGGCGCGCTCTACGGCGTGTGGCTGTCGCCGCAGCGTTCGAGCGCGTGGAAAGTAAGCGCCAGCGCGCACGCGGTGACCGCGCTTGTGCGCGGGTTGCGCGACAGCATTTCGGTGACCGTCGGCGGGGTCAACGCGACGTATCCATTCGACGTCGATGCCGCCCGCAAGCTGTTCGAAGTCGTCATGGGCCCGGCCGCAGGCGAGCTGGCCGCCACCCGGCATCTGGTGTTCCAGCCCGACGGGGCGCTCATGGAGCTGCCGATCAACCTCCTGGTCGCCGATCAAGCGGGGGTCGCCGCGTATCACCAGCGCGTCGCCGGCGGCGGCGACGAGTACGATTTCCGCGGCGTCAACTGGCTGGGCCGCGACCGCGCGATCAGCACCGCATTGAGCCCGGCGAGCTTCCGTGACGCGCGCAAGGCGCCGGCCTCGACCGCGAGTTCGCTCTATCTCGGGTTGGGCGAGAACCAGCCGGTTGGCCCGGTGACGCAGGCTTCGGCGGTGCGCAGCGCGGCCGGATCGGCCGAGGCGGGCTGCGAGGTTCCGCTGGCGGCGTGGAACCGTCCGATTTCCTCCGCCGAGCTGGTCTTCGCCAGCCAGGAGCTCGGCGCGCAACGATCCGCGCTGATAACCGGCGCGGCGTTCACCGACACCGCGGTGGAGGCGAACGGCGACCTCGACAACTATCGCATCGTCCATTTCGCCACCCACGGCATCGTCACCGCGCCACGCGCCAACTGCCCGATCGACCCGGCGCTGCTGACCTCGTTCGGCGGGCCTGGATCGGACGGGTTGCTGCGCTTCGGCGAGATCTTCGACCTCGACCTCGACGCCGACCTCGTCATCCTGTCGGCCTGCGACACCGCGAGCTTGGCCGGGCTCGAAGCGACTCAGGCGGCCGGCGTCGAGGGCGGCGGCGGGCAGGCATTGGACGGCTTGGTGCGCGCCTTCATTGGCGCCGGCGGGCGCCAGGTGATCGCCAGCCACTGGCCCGCACCCGACGAATTCGACGCCACCAAGCGATTATTCGAAAGCTTCTTCGCCGCCGCGCCGGCAACCGGCACGGGGGCTGCGCTGCTCGCGGCGCAGACCGCGTTGATGGATGAAGCCCAGACCTCCCACCCGTTCTACTGGGCGGGAATGGCGCTGATCGGCGACGGCGGACGGGCGCTGTTCCACGGCGAGTGAGCCGGGAAATCCAACCATGAGCGGCCCCATGAGTGGCGGACTGCTGCGGCGTGGCTGGCGCAACGTGCGCGAGGCCGGCGCTCGGCGCCTCGTGCTGACCGCCTTGCTCGCGGTGCTGGCGGTGTTTCTCGCGCGCTACGGCTGGGGCTTCTCGGAAACGCAGGACATCCCGGTGGTGAGCTCGGCCGAACGCGCGCTGTACGATTTCCGCGCCACCGACTCGGCCGAGCGGCACATGGTTCCGCAGGACCCGCGCGTGGTGATGATCGTCTACAACGACCAGACGCTGGCCGAGCTGCGCAAGCGCTCGCCGCTCGACCGCGGGCTGCTGGCCAAGTCGCTCGCCAATATCGACACGATGGGCGCCAAAGCGATCGGGATCGATATCCTGTTCGACCAGCCGCAGGACGAGGACGATGCGCTGGTCGCGGCGCTGCGCGCGATGAAGACGCCGGTAGCGGTCGGCTACGCCGATCTCGCGACCAACGCCGAAAGCATCGGGTACGACCAGGACAGGTTCCTCAAGTCGTTCCTCGCTCGACTTGCCGGCAGCAACGCCAAGCCCGCGAGCGTGCGGCTCAATGACCGCTACGGGGTTACCCGGCTGTGGCCCGAAGTGCGCGCCGACCTGCCTCCGGTGCTCGGCCGCCGCATGCTCGCCGCAGCGGGCGAGGCGGACAAGACCCTGCCCGGCTACACAGGCTCGATCGCCTATCGCCTGTCGGACAGCCGCGACACGCCGCTGTTCCAGACGCTGCCGATTCAGACGTTCGTCGACCCGGCGGTCGCCCCATATCTCGCCCCCGCTATTGTGGGCCGCTACGTCCTCATCGGCGGCGACATCGTCGATGCTGACCGCGTCGCGACGACCTTGAGCGAAGGGGCAGATACGCCGGAGCCGCCGGGGCTGCAGGTTCATGCGGAGCTGATCGCGCAGATGCTCGACGGCAAGGCGCTGCCGCGTCCCGCGCCGATAACGCTGTGGGTCTTCGCGCTGCTGTTCGTGACCATGGCTGTGCTCACCGGCCTGCTCGAATGGGGCAGCTGGCGTATCTATGTGCTGCTTGGCGTGCAGTTCGCGGTCATGCTGGGTGTGCCGGTGGGCCTGCAGCTTAGCGGGGTCGACACTTACGGCCTGCCCGCGGTCGGGTGGGTGCTGGGGTGGATACTCGCGTTCACCGCGGTGACCTCGGCGGCGCGTACCGCGGGCGCGGTCCAGCGCAACTTCGCGCAAGGCGCGCTTGGCAAGTACCTGCCGGCCGAAATGGCGGCCGAGATCATCGAACACCCGCACCTGCTCGCGCTCCACGGCGAGAAGAAAGAGATTTTCGTCGTCTTCAGCGACCTCGAAGGGTTCACCAAGATGAGCCACGCCCTGGAGCCCGAACAAGTCGCGCGGCTGGTCAACCGCTACCTGTCGCTGCTGAGCAAGGCGGTGCTCGACCACGGCGGGGTGCTCGACAAGTTCGTCGGCGACGCGGTGGTCGCCTTCTGGGGCGCGCCGATCGCCCGGCCGAACGACGGCGAGCGCGCCGCCCGCGCCGCCTTTGCGCTGTGGCAGGCGGGCGAGGCGTTCCGCGAGGAAGTCGCCCTATCGGACCCGACCCTGCCCAAGATCGGCAAGACCCGCGTCGGCGTGCATTTCGGCGAGGCGGTGGTGGGCAACTTCGGGGGCGAGAACCGCATTCAGTACACCGCGCTGGGCGACAGCATGAATACCGCCGCGCGGCTCGAATCGGCCAACAAGGCGCTCGAGTCGAACGTGCTCGCCAGCAGCGAGGTGGTGGAACGCAGCGGGCTCGACTGGTGGCGCCCGCTGGGGCGCGTGGTGCTGCGCGGGCGGGCCAAGCCGGTAGATGTGTTCGACGTGGCACCCGACTGGCCGGCGGAAGACCGCACGGCGCTCGCCGAAGCGCTCGACATTGGCGCGCGCGACGCGCAAGCTGCGGCGGCTAGAATAAGCGCCATCGTGGATCGCTATCCCGCTGACACTGCGCTTGAAAATTTGCTACGCAGGACTCGATCACTGAATGAGGAAGGTGCCTATGTCGTTTCATAGCAAACGCGCGGTGGCGGCGATTGCCGCTTTTGTCGCCGCAACCCTGCCGCTGGCCCAGGCGCAAGCCGGAGTCGTGGTGGCGTCCAGCGGACCGTCAGCCAAGACTTATCCGGTCGGCAAGAGGCTGGGCGCGGCCGACAAAGTCGTGCTGCAGCCGGGCGACACGCTAACCGTACTCGACGAGAAGGGCACGCGGGTGCTCAAGGGACCGGGGACGATCTCGCTCGCCGCCCGGACCGGGGCCGATCGTAGCGGCGCCTTCGCGCTGCTCACGCGCCAGCGTTCGGCGCAGCGGGTGCGCACCGGGGCCGTGCGCGGCGATGAGTCCGGCGAGGTGACGCGGCCCAACCTGTGGTACGTCGACGTGCGCCAATCGGGCCCGATGTGCCTCGCCAATCCTGCCGAAGTGCGGCTGTGGCGGCCCGCCACCGAGGGCGAGGCGCTCTACGCGATTGCCCCAGGAGACGCCAAGGTCAGCAGCAAGGCTGCGTTCGGCGACGGCGAAATGCTCACCGTGTGGGACTTGTCGCGGGCGCCGGTGGCCGACGGGGCGCGCTATGTCGTCGCGGGTGCGGACGGCAAACCGACCGAGATCACTTTCCGCGTGCTCGACGCACTGCCCGTGGCGCCCGAGGATCTGGCGCTCATACTGATCGAGAAGGGCTGCACCGCGCAGCTCGACGTGCTGTCGACCGCGATGACCGACGACGGCTGATAACTCGCGACCGAAGTCGCATCCGGGGCAATGATCCCCGCAGAGGAACTGGGGATCCCCGGCGCGGGTGCGCTTCGGGGATGAGGAGGATCGAATGGTGAAAGGTGCCGCTGGCGTTAGGCCCGGATCGCGCTGGCGGCGAGCGCTGGCGGCCGGGACTGCGATCGTTGTCATCCCCGCGACAATGCCAGTGACGGCCTACGCGCAGGCCGGCGCGCCCTCACGCGACGATTTGGCCATCGGCCGCGACCGCGCGCCCGAGCCCGCCCCCCGCCTGTCGGTCGACGACAAGATCGAGCGCGGCCCCTGTCCACTGGCCGAAGCCTCGTTCGCCAACACCCGGGTCACCTTCGCCGCGGTCGAGTTCACCGGTCTGCCCGGGGTGCCCGCGTCCGATCTCGATCAGGCCTGGCGCGGGTACGCCGGCCGCGAACTCCCGATCGCCGCGCTGTGCGACGTGCGCGACCGCGCCGCGACCCTGCTGCGCGCGCGCGGGTTCCTGGCGGCGGTGCAGATTCCGCCGCAGCGGATCGAGAAGGGCGGCACCGTGCGGATGGACGTGCTCGCCGCCCGGCTCACCGAACTGCAGGTGCGCGGGCAAGCGGGCGCCGCCGAAGGGCTGATCGCCGCCCATCTCGAGCCGCTGACCCGCGAGCCCTATCTCAACACCAACGATGCGACACGCAACCTGCTGCTGCTGCGCGACCTGCCGGGCTACGACGCGCGGCTGACGCTGCGCTCGGCCGGGCGCGCGCCGGGCGAAGTGGTGGGCGATATCGCGGTCGACTACACCCCGATCGAGCTGACCGTTGGCGCGCAGAATCTGGGCGGCAAGGCGACCGGGCGCGAAGGATTGTTCGCCGAACTGGCGCTTAACGGTCTGCTCGGCATCGGCGACCGCACGACCGCCAGCATCTACAACACCGTCGACTGGGACGAACAGCGCATTATCCGCCTGGCCAGCGAGTTCGCGTTGGGCGCCAACGGCCTGCGGCTAGGCGGCAGCGTGCTGTTCGGGCGTAGCGAGCCGAGCCTGGCGGGCGGCGGTTTCAAGACCCGCACCCTGGCCGCCGAAGGCCACGTGCGCGCGGTCCTCCAGCGCCGCCAGACCAGCTCGCTGGCGGTGACCGGCGGGCTCGAGGTGGTCGACCAGGAGCTATCGTTCGCCGCCACTCCGCTGAGCGAGGACAATCTCTCGATCGTCTTTTTGCGGTTCGACCACGCGATGATCGACGCTGGCAGCGCCTCGGGCGCGGGCGGCTTCTCGCCGCGCGATCCGCGTTGGCGCACCGCGTTCTCGGCCGAACTGCGCCAGGGTCTGGCCATTTTCGGCGCGAGCCGGGATTGCTCGGTGATCGCGCTGTGCCTGCCGCCCAACGTGCCGATCAGCAATTCGCTGGCCGACCCGCGCAGCTTCGTCGGGCGGATCGAGGGCGCGCTCGAATATCGCCCCACGCCGCGTGTGACGGTGGCGCTGTCGCCGCTGCTGCAGCTGTCCGACGGGCCGCTGCTGGCCTATGAGCAGGCGAGCTTCGGCAACTACACGATCGGCCGTGGGCTCGATCCCGGCGTGGTCGTCGGCGACAGCGCGGCGGGCGCCTCGCTCGAAGTGCGCGCCGGATCGCGCTATCCGGGCGCGCGCGGCGGCTTCGCGTTCGAACCGTTTGTGTTCGTCGACTTCGCCAAGGCCTGGATCGACGACGACAACGTCAACCCCGACCCGCGCGATGTGCTGACCGCGGGTGCCGGTGTGCGCGCAAGGTGGGGCGAGCATATTGACTTCGGACTGACGTTCGCAGCACCGCTGCAGCGTGCCGGCTACCAGCTCGAGCGGAGCGATCCGCGCGTGCTGTTCACGATCGCCGCGCGCCTGCTTCCCTGGGGAGACCGCTGATGGATCGCACCACTTCAACTCGCGCCCGCGCCCGCGCCCGCCGCACCGCACTGCTCGGCGCGTCCGCGCTCGCGCTGGTCCTACTCGCCGCGCCCGAGCGCGCGCTCGCTCAAGCGCAGGGACCCGATACGAGCCGCGGGTTCCAGAGCGAGACGTTCACCGTGCCGGCCGGGGCAGCGCAGATTACGCCGTCCGCCCAGCACACGCAGATCGACGTGCAGGCGAGCCGGACGGTCATCAACTGGACTCCGACGAGCACCGCGACCAGCGGCACGATCGACTTCCTGCCAAATCTCTATTCGGCTGCGTTTTCTTCCGGACTTGCCGACTACACGGTGCTCAACCGCATCCTGCCCGGCGGGAGCGCGACTATCGGCCTCAACGGCTCGATCACCAGCACGGTCAGCAACGGCGAAGGGCAAAGTCCGGGCGGCAACGTATGGTTCTACACTCCCAACGGGTTCGTCATCGGCAAGACCGGGACGATCAACGTCGGCGGATTGATCCTGACGACCAACGACATCCCGTACAGCGTCGACCAGCAGGGCGCGGTCAGCTTCCTCGATGCTAACGGTGCAATCAACTTCCGCGGCCCGAACGGCTCGACGGGATCGATCGTCAACGATGGCTTGATCGTGGGCAACAACACGAGTTCCTACATCGCCCTGGTGGCGCCGCGCATCGAGCAACGCGGTTTTGTCAGCGCCGACCGGTCGATCGCCTATGTCGCGGCCGAACAGGTCGATCTGACGATCAACGCCGGCAACTTCGACATCGCCATCGTCCAGGGCACCACCGACGGGACCGGGATCGTGCACAGCGGCACGACCACGGGCGCGCTTTCGACCGGCTCTACAGACATCAAGGCGATCCACTTCGCCGCGGTGGCCAAGAACACCGCGCTGACCATGCTGCTGTCGGGCCAGATCGGCTATAAGGAGGCAAGCTCGGTTTTCGAAGACGGCAGTTCGATCATCCTCACAGCCGGCGGTACACCCGCGGCTGGAGGGGTCTTCCGCCATGGCAACATCTCCATCGGCGAGGGCACTTTCTTCAACTCGCTTACGGGCGCGGCGAGCGGCGACATCACGGTTGCGCCACCGGCGCCGGGGCCCTCCAGCGAGACCTCGACGAGCACCCAGTTCCTGGGCTTCACCTCGCTCAGCGGGGGCAAGTCGGTCCACCTCACCGCTGCTGCGGGCACAAGAATTTCGGCCACACGGGGCCTGTTCGTCGAATCGAAAAATGCCGCGGGTGGCGGAGACATCACGATCACCGCGCTGGGCGGCGCGAGCCCGGGCGAAATCGATGTAGCCGGCAGCCTGTCGGCCTCCGCCAGCCACTTTGGCGCGACCAGTACGGACGGAAAGACCGGCCTCGACGGGCAAGGTGGGACCATTTCACTGACCGCGGATGGGGGTGTGATCACCGCCGGTAACCTCAGCCTGAACGCGCACGGGTTCGGCGGGCAGGGCACCGAATCCGGGGGCGATGGCTTCGGCGGGACGATCGACATCGGCGCCGGGTTTGGCGGCACGATCACCGCGGGGTACATCTCGGTCAACGCCGGGGGCGATGGCGGGCCGAGCTTCGATTCCAGGGAAGGCGCGCAGCCCGGCACCGGCGGCATCGGCCACGGCGGCACGATCAAGCTGGCCGACAGTCTTGGCGATCCGGCCGTGGATCCCACAGGCGGCACGCTGGCGCTGGGCAGCGTGTTCCTCGACGCTTCGGCGGTTGGCGGCAACCCGATGGTTCAGGGTGCCGGGCTCGGCGGCGACGCGTTCGGCGGCGACATTACCATCACATTCGACCGCCAGAGCCAGACGCTCGCATCTCTCGATGCCTATGCGCGAGCGGCCGACGGAGACGGGGCGGTCGACCCGGTGGGCGGCACAATCGATATGACCGTGGGGGGCGGGATCGAAGTGGCGCTGGGCAGCCTGACGCTCGACACCAGTGTGCTCGCCAGCATCAATTCGCCGGTCGGCGCATTCGGCAAGGGGGGAACGATCAACCTCACCGTGAGCGGCGACGCCGCGCTCTACGTCAGCGGAATCACCAACCTTCGTTCGCGGGCCGATATTTCGAACTTCTTTTCCAACATCACCGTGAATTCGACACCGGACCTGACGGGCGGCACGATCGACCTGACCGTTGACGGGGGCATCTTCGCCACCCGCGATCTCGATATCGACGCCACCGCCAACAACATCGGCGCTGCGACCCGCGCAGGCTTCGCCAAGGGCGGCACAGTCCTCGTCAGAGCCGCCAACGGCGGCTCGATCCAGACCCAACCCCAATTCAGCGATTGCACCGAATGTTCGCCCGGCGGCTTTTTCGAGATCGACGCCGAGGGTTACGGTACCGGCGGTGGATCAGCCAATATCGTCACCGGGGGCGACATCACTCTGGCGGCAGAAACCGGCGGCACGATAACCGCCGGATCCGGCCCGATCAATCTTAACGCGAGCGCGAAATTCGGAATTGCGCAGGGCGGACAGGCATCCGGGGTGACGGCGCAAGGCGGAACGATCGCGATCGACGCGGTCGGCGGAACGATCGCGAGCAGCATTAAAGCAGAGGCGGACGGCAAAGGCGGCGACGCGGACAATGTGGGCGGTTCGGGCACCGGGGGCACAATCAACGTGCGGATACTCGGCGGAACGCTGGTCGACTCGCTCGACGCCTCCGCTTCGGGCACAGGCGGCTTTTCCAACATCGTGGGCGACGCCGGCGACGGAATCGGCGGCCGGATCACCCTGGTATCGGACGAGACCGCGGTGTTCACCAACTTCGGCATCGAGTTTGACGGCAGTGGTATCGGCGGCCAGGCGACGTCGGGCCGGAGCGGGGACGGCTACGGCGGCAGCGCCCAGGTCGACATTCTGGGCGGCACGATCGCGTGGAACCAGGCGAACTTCTTCGCTCCTGCATTCGGCGGCCTCTCGACCGGTACCGGTTCGGTAGCGGGCTCGGCTTTCGGCAGTGCCGCAGGAGTGAAATTCCACGTTGGCGACGGCGCGGTTTTCAATGTCCCGTCCATCGATTTGATAGCTACGGCCTTCGCCGGCTACGACGGGGGTGCCAACGAGGCGGTCGGCGGGCTTGCCGAGCTCACCGTCGACAGCGGTGCATCGGTCACGACCGGAACGATCCGGGTTTCGGCAGGAGCGCGGCTGACCGACGTCGACAGCGACTCCACGACGTATGTCTCCACTCCCGACGCACAAGGCGGCACCGCATCGCTGATCGCCGACAACGGCGCGATCTCCGCCGATCGCATCGAAATCAATGCCAGCGGGATGACTGCTGGGGCATTGACGGCCGCGGGGACCGCCACCGGCGGAATGGCTACGATGGGCGCGGCGAACGGGGGCGCGATCACGCTCGGCACGTTGAGCGAAGGCAGTGGGCTGATTCTGGCGGCGCTCGGGCTGGGCGGCGATGGTCCCGCGCCGGCGCACGCCACCGGCGGAACGGCGACGCTCTATGCCGCGGGCGGCACGATCACTGTTCCTTATACGGTGGAGGTACAGGCCGGCGCTGGCGCCGGCGAATATGCGGGTCGGTTCGCCGCCAGCGATCTCGCCTCGAACGGGTTCAACGCCCAGGGCGGCACCGCCGTGGTCGAGTTGCGAAGCGGTACCGGCGACAGTCTGATCGACGTTGCCTCCGACCTGACCATTAATGCGGACGGCGACGCCCGCACCTCACCGGTGGCGGGCGCTGGCGGGAACGGCAAGGGCGGGACTGCCCGCCTGAGCGTCGCTTCGGGCACGCTCGATGTCAATTTTGGGATCGAACTCAAGGCAAATGGTCTCGGCGGCGACGCAGACGAACGGGCAGGGACCGGCGCGGCCTATCTTTCCGGTGTCGGTGAGGGCGGAACGGCCGAGTTCCGCCAGACCGGCGGCACGGCAACCAGCGAAAGACTTGTTCTCTTTGCCGACGGCGATGGGGGGAGCGGCCGTGGGTTCATGGCCGGCGCGACACCGTCGCTGGCGGGAATTGGCCGCGGCGGCACGGCCCGGATCATAGCATCCGGCGGCACGCTGAATAACAGCGTTGCCGTTGCGGTGACCGCGCGGGGAGGGGGCGGCAACGGCGCGTTCAATCCGAATGCCGGGCCAGGCGGCGACGGCGCGGACGGCTTCGGCGGAACGGCCACCTTCACCGCACCCACGGGCGGCTCCGCCGATCTCAACATCCTCGATTTCATGCGCCTCGACGTCAATGCTTTCGGCGGAAGTGGCGGGAACTCGGCCGGAGGCACGCGCGGAAACGGTGGTAACGCGGTGGGCGGCGCCGCGACGATCGCGCTGTCGGACATTCCATTCGACTTCGGTGTAGTGGCGCTGGAAGCGGCGGGCTTGGGCGGTTCCGGCGCGATCGTGGGAGCCGACACCGGCGGAGCCGCAACGTTCAGCCTGGTCGATTCATCGAGCGCTGCTGTTGGACCCAGGTCGATCCGCGATCTGGAGTTTTACGCCGACGGATTTACGGAGACCGCGCGGTCGGTCGGCGGGCGCATGGTTCTCACCGTGCAAGTCGCCGGACCGGGGTCGGCGCTGACCATTACCGACAACCTCTTCTTGAAGGCCCAAGGCGTGATAGCGCCCGCGGGCAACGGCTTCACCGGCACGATCTCCGGCGCGCCGCTGACCGTCGGGGGCGATGTCACGCTCATCACGCCGGGTAAAGCTGTACTCACCGCGACGGCGCCCGGCGCCTTGGTGGTCGACGGCTTGGTCAACATCGACGTGGGCGGCACGTTCACCACCACCGGGGCGATCTCGGTCGCCGGCAACGCGAGCGTCATCGCCGCCAGCGGCATCAACATGACCGATCTCTCGGTCGGCGGGACCACGCTGCTGCGCGCGCTCAACGGGCCGGTGACGGTGTCGAACAACCTGCGCTCGGTCGGCGCGGTCACAGTGCTCGGGCGGTCGATCAACCTCGTCTCACTCGGCGCACTGACCTTCGCCGACGCTGACGCGACCGCGGGCGACCTCGCGATCAAAACCGCCGGCCACCTGCTGCTGGCGACCGCCGACGCCACCGGCGCGGTCACACTGACCAGCACCGGCGGATCGATCAATAATACCGGCGCGGTCAACGGGGTGGGCATCACTTACATCGCCGCGGAAGACGTCCATTCCGATGCTCCGCTCGCTTCGGGCGGGGCCTTGACGGTGGACGCGGGCGGCACCTTCACCGCGCCCGGTACGGTCAGCGCGGTCGGGCCCGTCAGCCTGACCGCCGACCTCGGCATGACGCTCGACGGCGTGGCGTCGGGCGGCACCACTCTGTTGCAGGCGGACAGCGGCGCGATCAGCGTCGCCAGCCTGACTTCGCCCGGTCTGGTCACGGCAATCGCGCAAAGCCTCGCCCTCGCTTCACCGGGCGCGCTGAGCTTCGCCGACGCGCAGGCGACCGCTGGCAACATTTCCATCACCACCGCCGGCAATTTGCTGATGACCAAGGGTAGCGCCAGCGGGGCGCTAACCCTGACCAGCGGCGGCACAATCACCGGCGGCAATCCGCTCACTGCCGGCGGCCACGTGGCGATTTCGGGCAACACCGGCATCGCGATCGTAGCGCTCACCGGCGGCGCCACCACCTCGCTGACCAGCGCCAACGGCACGGTCGGGGTGGTCAACCTCAATTCGGTGGGCGCGGTCACCGCATCGGGCCGCGCGATCGATATCGGTTCGACTGGCGCGCTGACGTTCGCCGATCTCGACGCCACCGCGGGTGACGTGCGCGTGCAGACGACCGGCAACCTGACGGTCGATACCGTCGATGCGACCGGCTCGATCACGCTGGCAAGTTCGGGCGGGGCCCTGCAGGCAAACGGGGCCATCAACGGCGTGGGCATCACGCTGAGCTCGCTCGCCAACCTGACGCTGACCGGCGGGCTCGCAACCACCGGGCCGATTAGCCTGACCAGCACGAGCGGATCGGTCGCTGCGGGCGCCCCGATCTCCGCGGGCGGCACGCTGTTCGTATCCGGCAACAGCGGGATCACGCTGGACGCCGCGAGCAGCGGCGGCGCGACCACATTGACGGCCGCGAACGGCGCTGTCGCGGTGCGCGACCTCACTTCGGTCGGCGCGGTCACGGCGATGGCACGCTCGATTCACATCACCTCCAGCGGGGCGCTTACCTTCGCCAATGCGCAGGCCACCGCGGGCGGCCTGACGCTGCACACGACCGGCGCGCTGGCGCTGCAGCAGGCCAGCGCGACCGGCAACATCGACCTGACCAGCACCGGCGGATCGGTGAGCTGGACCGGCGCCGGACCAGTGACCGCGGGGGGCAACGTTTCGGTCGATGCCAACGGCGCCATCGCCTTTGGCGCGCTGACGAGCGGCGGGTCGACCTCGCTCGATTCGGCCACCAGCACGGTCTCGGTGTTGAACCTTACCTCGCCAGGCGCGGTGACCGCGGTCGGCACAGGCATATCGATCGCATCGACCGGCGCGCTGTCGTTTGCCGATGCGCGCGCGACCGCGGGCAGCATCACGCTTCGGACTGGCGGCAACCTCGCCTTGCAGCAGGCGAGCGCGACGGGCGCGATCGACATAGCGAGCGTTGCCGGCGCGATTACCGCCACCGGTCCGGTCGTCGCCGGAGGCCAGGTCATCGCCAGCGGCGATCAGGGGCTCACGTTCGGCACCTTGACCAGCGGCGACGCCACGACGCTGACCGCCACCAACGGCGCGATCACGATCACCGGCCTGAGCTCGGTCGCACCAGTTACCGCGACGGCGCGGTCGATCGCCATCGCATCGCCCGGCGCGCTGCGGTTCGGAAGCTACACGGCAACCGCGGGCGGTCTGACGATCAGCACGGTCGGCGAACTCATCGTGAGCAACGCCAGCGCCACCGGGGCGATCGACCTTGCCAGCACCACCAGCAACGTCTTCGGCACCAACGCGATTACTGCGGGCGGTAATCTGGCGGTCGCCGGCGCGACCGGGATCGGCCTCCAGACGGCTACCAGCGGCGGCACGACGCTGCTGACCAGCGCGGGTGGCCGGGTCTCCGTGACCAACCTCAACTCCGTCGGTCCGGTGACCGCGCGCGGGCAATCGGTCAATATCGGCTCGCTCGGCGCGCTGAGCTTCGCGGACCTCGACGCGCTTGCCGGCGACGTGACGGTGCAGACAGCGGGCAACCTGGTGGTCAATACCGTCGATGCCACTCGAACGCCCGGCACCTTCGGTTCGGTGAGTTTGACCAGCAGCGGTGGTTCAGTCACGGCGACCGGCCCAGTGGTTGCGGCAGGCCTGCTATCGGTCAGCGGCAACACGGGCGTATCGCTCACCAGCGCCACCGCAGGGGCCTCGACGGTACTCACCAGCGTCAATGGCGCGGTGCAGGTCGCCAATCTCAATTCGGTCGGCGCGGTGACCGCGCGCGGGCGCTCGGTGACGATCGGCTCGAACGGGGCGCTAACCTTCTCGGACCTCGATGCCACCGCCGGCAACGTGGCGGTGCAGACCGCGGGCAACCTGGCGGTGAACACCGTGGACGCCACGGGTTCGATCACCCTCACCAGCACCGGCGGCGCGCTGCAGACCAACGGCTCGCTCAATGGCAACGGCATCGCGCTCTCCTCGGCGGCAGGCATCCAGATCGCCGCGCCATTGAGCACGGCCGGCGCGCTTAGCCTGACGAGTACCGGCGGCAGCGTCGGCGGGTCCGGACCGGTGACGGCGGGGGGCAATCTCACCGTCTCGGGCAATACCGGGATCGCGCTCGCCGCCGCCACCAGCGGCGGGACCACCACCCTGAGCGCGGCCAACGGCACCGTCGGCGTGACAAACCTCAATTCGCCCGGCGCGGTTACCGCCACCGGCCGCGGGATCGATATCGGCTCGAGCGGCGCGCTGAGCTTCGCCAATGCACAGGCAACCGCGGGCGATCTCAGGATCGTGACCGCGGGCAACCTGGCGCTCGCGCAAGCGAATGCGACCGGCGCGGCCACGCTGGCCAGCACCGGCGGATCGCTGGCCGCGACGGGTCCCGTCACCGCCGGCGGCACCGTGAGCGCGGCCGGCCAGACGGGCGTGACTTTCGCGACCTTGACGAGCGGGGGGACCACCGCGCTCTCGGCCCCGGCGGGCGCGGTCGTCGTGACCGCGCTGACCTCGCCCGGCGCGGTGACCGTTACCGCCCGCTCGGTCGACTTGCGCTCGACCGGGGCGCTCACCGTGAGCAACGCGCAAGCGACCGCGGGGAATATCGCGCTGCAGACCGGACAGGCGCTGACCGTCGGGACGGCCTCAGCCACCGGCACGGCCACGCTGACCGCCGGAGGCGACCTGCGCAACACCGGGCTGGTCAGCGCGGCGGGATTGACGATGTCGGGGGCCAACGTGACCGCGAGCGGCGAACTGCGATCCTCGGCCGCGCTGTCGCTCAATGCCCAGCAACTGCTGACCATCGGCTCGCTCGCCGCGGGCACGACGATCTCGACCGTGTCGGGCGACATCGCCATCGGTTCGACCGCGCGGCTCGGCAGCCGCGGGCTGACCAAGTCCCTGACAATTTCGACCCAGAGCAGCAGCCGGCCGATGTATATCGGCGGGACCGGCCAGTCGGGCGAGTTCAGCCTCGACCGGACCGAGGCCACGCGGCTGTTCGCCGACGAGCAGATCGCGTTCGTCCAGCGTTCGGGCGAAGGCTCGCAGGGAACATTCGGCGAAGTACGGATCGGCGAGCTAGCGATGGCGTTCGGCGGCGATTCGGCCAACATAGGGTCCGGCGGGCGGCTCAAGGTCGACGCGTTCGGCCGGGTCGAGGTCAATGGCGCCGTCACGCTGACCACCGTGTCCGCCACCGACCGATTCTCGATCGACCCGACGCGGATCGACGTGATCGCGGGCAGCGGATCGATCGTGATGCAGACCGCCGGCGGCTCGCTGATGGGCGTGCTCGAACTGCAGGCGAACACGATCGCGGTCGCCGACCGGACGACGCTCGACACGATCGCCGCGCTCAGCGATTTCGCCGCGATCAGTGCGGCGCTCGACAAGCCGGGCCCCTCGGGACCAGCCGGGGGCACGTTGCAGGCGGGGACAATCAACCTGCTGGCGAGCGAGGTCTATATCCAGAACGCCGGCGCCACTTCCGCCTACGCCGATCGCCGGGGATTCCGCGCCAATGCGGTCACCATCACCAGCGGATCGAGCAGCCAGAGCGAATCGAGCAGTCCGCGGATCGCAATCAACGGGGTCATCGTGACGCCCGGCGGCGAACTCTTCGGGCTCGACACCGCGCAGGGGATCAGCATCAACGGGGTCAAGGCGAGCGAGATTCTCTTGGGCGCATCGATCTCGATCAACGGCTGCGGTGTGGGGATCAACTGCGGCATTCCCGAATACAGCTTCGGCGGCCTGGCAAGCGACGAACTGGCGGCGGTGCTCGCGGCAAGCGAGGAAGCCGACGGACCGGCCGGGCAGATGGTCCAGTCCGAGGAGAACGAGCCGCTGATCACCCCGCCGCTGGTCGACGAACCGATCACCGGGGTGGGCAACGACGACTTATGGCAGGTGAAATGCGATCCGGAAGACGCTAACAGCAGCTGTCCGACGGAGGAGAGCACCGAGTGAGGGTCGGCTTGGCCAAACGGCCGCTATCAAAGATTGCCGCTGTGCTGGGCCCGCTGGTTGCGGCGCTGCTCGCGCTGCTCGTGACCGGATCGGCGGCGGGGGCGCAGGCCGGGGCCGGCGGCCGTCTCATGGGCGTCGCCAGCTGCGCCGGATCGACCTGTCACGGGCGGGCCGAGGGCAATGGCGCGGTCGTGCGGCAGGACGAAATCGCCACTTGGCAGGAGCCGAGCTCGCCCGCCGGAGCGCACAGCCGGGCCTACGCCGCGCTGACCACGCTGCGCGGGCGCCAGATCGGCGCCACGCTGGGCATCGAGCCGACCTCGGCCGGCGAGTGCCTGGGATGCCATGCGACCTGGTCGCCCGGTGCGGCGCGCGGACCCGAATTCCAGCTTAACGACGGGGTCGGGTGCGAATCGTGCCACGGCGCGGCCGAGCGCTGGCTGCCGACCCATTTCACCACCGGCGGCAGCCGCGCGGCGAATGTCGCGGCGGGCATGACGCCGCTCGAACGCCCCGCGGTGCGCGCGAAGGTCTGCCTCGACTGCCACTACGGCAGCAGCGATGCCGGGCAGTTCGCCGGCCATCGGATGATGGCGGCGGGCCATCCCCGTATCTCGTTCGAGCTCGACCTGTTCTCCGCGCTCCAGCAGCATCACGACGCCGACGGCGACTATGCCCGGCGCAAGAGCAGCCCCAGCAGCGTGCGGCTGTGGGCCGTAGGCCAGGCCGAGGCGCTGCGCCGTTCGCTGGCGCTGTTCCGCCAGCCAGGCCTGGCGACGCAGGGCGTGTTCCCCGAATTCGCCTTCTACGACTGCCATAGCTGCCACCGGGCGATCACCGACGCGCCGCAGCGCCGGCTGACCTTCGAAACCAACCCGGGGCGCCCGATTGCGTTCGCCGACCCGCCTTACAACGACGAGCACATGATCATGCTGTCGGTGGTCGCGCGGGTGCTGGCGCCCGCGCAAGCTGCGCGGTTCGATGGCGCGGTGGCCGCCTTCCACCGCGCGATGGGCGAAAGCCGCCCCGAGGCGGTCGCCGCGGCGCAGGCGCTCGAGGTGGCCACCGCTTCGCTCGGCGACGTGCTCGACGCGCGCGGTGCGGGCAGCGACGAGGCGTTCCAGGTGATCGCTGCGATCGGCGACAAGGCGACTGCCCCGCGGTTTACCGACTACGCCGGATCGGCCCAGGCGGTGATGGCGGTCGATACGTTGCTCAATGCGCTGGTCAAGGAAGGCCGCGTGACCGTGGGCGCGGCCGCCGGCATCCGCGCTGCGGTCAACCGCGCTTACGCCGCGGTCGAAAGCCCGGAAAGCTACAACCCCGGCGCCTTCCGCGTCGCGCTCGGCCAGGCCGCGCGCAGCATCGGGACGCTGCGGTGAAGGCCTCGCCCCGGGTCGCAGGGCTGACGATCGCGCTGATGCTGCTCGGCGCATGCGGCGGGGGCGGCGGTGGCAATACGAGCGGCGGTGGCGGCGGCGGCCCGATTGCAGGGCCCGCTCCCGCGCCCGCCCCGACGGCGGTCTATGCGGTGCCGGCACAGGAGGCGCTGAGCGTCGCCGACGTCCAGCGGATCATCGCACAAGCCGCGGGCGAGGCGACCGCACGCCGGCTCCCGTCGGTGATCGCGGTGACCGATCGGGTGGGCAACGTGCTTGGCGTGTTCAACATGAACGGGGCGCGCGCGACCATGCTGGTCAGCCGCCTGACCGCGACCGGCCAGCTCAACAATCCCGACGTCGACCTGCAGGGCCGGACGGTGCCCTCCAACATCGGCGCGTTGGCCAAGGCGCTGACCGGCGCGTACCTGTCGAGCGGCGGCAACGCGTTCTCCTCGCGCACCGCGAGCATGATCGTCCAGGCCAACTTTCCGCCCGCGCCCAACACCGTCGGGCTCGAAAGCGGGCCGCTGTTCGGGGTGCAGTTCAGCCAGCTGCCCTGTTCGGACCTCAACACACGCTTTGCCGCCGGCGGCGGAGCGGCGGCGTTCATCGGCCCCAAGCGCTCGCCGCTTGGCCTGTCGGCGGACCCCGGCGGCTTCCCGCTGTACAAGAACGGCGTGCTGGTCGGCGGAATCGGGGTGATGGCCGACGGCGACTATGCATTCGATTCCAACGTCACCGACTTGCTGCTCGACGACGAGGAGGCGATCGCGCTCGCCGGCATTCAGGGCTTCGCCCCGCCCGAGACGATTACCGCAGACCGCATCACAGTCGACGGCACGAGCCTGCGCTTTTCCGATATGCGGCCCGAACACCTGGCGCCGCTGCGCACCGACTTTGCGGCGATCAACGGCTCGATTGGCGCTCTGGTGGCGGTGACCGGCTACACCGCGGGGCCGATCGTCGCCGGGGCGGCCTATGGCAGCGAAGCGAGCGGATACCGCCTGCGCACCGCCGCCGAGTTCGCCTTCCCCGACGCCTTCGTACTGTCGAACGGCAGCGGGGCGAACCGCTACCCGGTCCGCGCCGGGACCGACGCGGGCGCGGTCAGCCAACCGCTGACCGCCGACGAGACCCGTGCCGTTCTCGAAGAGGCATACCGCGTGATGAGCCGCGCGCGCGCGCAAATCCGCCGCCCGCTCGACAGCCGCGCGCAGGTGACGATCAGCATGGTCGATACCTACGGCGCCGTGCTGGGCCTCGTGCGCTCGCCCGACGCGCCGGTGTTCGGCACTGACGTTTCGCTGCAGAAGGCGCGCACGGTGGCGTTCTTCTCCAATCCGGTGGCGGCGCAGCAACTGCTCGACGACCCCGATGGCGGGGTCGCTCAGTACCTCCAGCGGGCACGCACATTCTTCAACGACCCGGCGGTGTTCACCGGCAGGACGGCGTTTTCGGCGCGGGCGATCGGCAACATCGCGCGGCCGCACTTTCCCGACGGCGAGGTCGGCCGGCCTCCAGGACCGCTGTCGCACCCGATCGAAGACTTCAACCCCTTCGCCACCGGCCTGCAGCTCGCTCTGGTCCAGGCCAACATCCTGCAGCACGTGCTGTTCGTTCAGGGTCTGCCGTTCACCGACACCGCGCAGCAATGCACTCTGGTCCCGCCCGCGCCGACCGGCCAGCGGCGGCTGGCGAACGGGATCCAGATCTTTCCCGGCGCGGTGCCGATCTATCGCGGTGCCCAGCTGGTCGGCGCGATCGGCGTATCGGGCGACGGGATCGACCAGGACGACATGATCTCGTTCCTCGGCGCGCACAACGGCGGCACGCGCGCGGGCGGGATCGGCAACGCGCCGATCGATATCCGCGCCGACCGCATCGTCATACCGGTCGGTGCAGGTGTGCGGCTGCGCTATGTCAATTGCCCGTTCGCGCCGTTCCTCGACACGAGCGACCAGAACGTCTGCCAGGGACTTTAGTCTCGCGATCAATCCTGACGGAAGTGCACGAAGGCCTGACCGGCCTGCTCGACCCGCGGATTGATCTCGAGCGCGCGTTGGCGCGCCGCCACCGCTTCGGTTTTCCTGCCCAGCGCATTGAGCGCGTTCGCCTTGGCAAGTAGCAGCGTCGCCGAGCGGAACCCCCTCCGCTCGCCCTGCTCGACGACCTCGACGATTCGCTTGGGCATCCCGGCCACGTCGAGGACGAACACATAGTCGGTCATAGGTTGGAGATAGGGGCGGCGGCGATAATCCTCCTCGGCGATTGTCAGCGCGCGCGCCATCTCGCCCGATAGCGCGAGGTGTTCGGCGTAATGACCGCCGTAGGTATCGGGTAGCAGCGCCACACGGCCCTCCCAGCCCTTGCGCGCCGCTGCGAGGTACGCGCGAGTCGCGGCCACATCGCCGCGGGCCTCGGCCAACACCACGAGCGCGCCATAAATGTCCGGGTTGCCGGTCCGCTCCGCGATTGCGCGATAGGCCCCCTCGGCTCCCGCGGTGTCGCCTTCGAGCGCGCGTGACTGGGCAACAAACGCCTCTGCCAGCCAATAGCCGGGAAACCTGGTGTCGGCGGCGCGCGACCATCTGCCGGCCGCTTCCCACTGCCCCGCCGCCAGCGCAACAGCGGCTCGCTGCAACATCATCTTGGCGAGCTGGAATGGAGACTGGCGGGGCCGCTGCAGGGCTATCTCGAGGATTTGCGCCGCCTCGACAGGATCGCCGCCGGCGAGCGCCAAGTTTGCCCGGCGCAGGTCAATTCCGAGGTCGCCCGGCGGGTTGCACAGCGTCCGCGCCTTGGCGAGGTCACCGCGCTCGAAAGCGATCTCGCAACGCATCGCGCGCGCCTCGGTAGCCTCGAGTTCGGATGGCGGAGTGACCGACGCGTCGAACCGCACAAGCGCGGTCTCGGTCCCGGCGAGGTCATGGACCGATAGCGCAGCACCTGCGCGCGACAATGTCGGGCCAGCGGGCCAGGGCGCGCTGTCGATACCTGCTGCCAGAAGACTGTTCGCCTGGTGGAGGTCCGCGGCGCTTGCGTTCAAACGTGCCCGTGCGAGCAGGGCGCGGGCGACACCTTCCATCCGCAGCCAGTCTCCGGGCTCGCGGGCGAGAAGGTATTGCTTGCCTTCAAGGTTGCTCTCCAGATCCGCGAGCGAAACTTTGTAGTTCCGGGCGCCGTGGCCGGATAGGAGGCTGGCGGGATCGAGCGGCGCAGCGCGCTCCGCTTCGCTCGGTCCGCGCAGCGCATCGAGCGCGGCGACTCCGACGACCGCTACCGCCGCTGCCAGCCCCCAAGCAACGATTCGACCCGCACCGCGATTGCCGCGCGGCGCAATCAGATGCGCCGCGCGCAAATGTCGAGGCCGATGCTGGTGAGATCGTCACCCAGTGCATTCATCAACGCGACAAGCTGGATCGAAAATTCGCTCCGGAACGCGCCCTGGGCATCCGCGGTCTGCGATGCGTCGTTGAACGCATTGCGCATCGGTCCCCCAATCAGCACCGTCGCAATCGCCGGCAATCCCGTCCGGTCGACCGTCACGAAGGCGGAATCGGGATCGGTGCGGAAGCTGAAGCTGGTACCGGTGGTCGCGGCGATCGGCGGCGCCCCCTGCGGCGGCGCGAAATAGGGGAAAGTGGTCAAAGGCGCCCGATCGCTCGCGGGCGGATTGAGCGGCAGATTGGCGAACGTCCGCAAGCTTTGCCCGGTCTGGGTCAAATCGAGGAACAGGTAGGCGATGGTGATATCCACCACCGGGTCGTCAAGATCGCGGCCGTTGGGAAAGTCGGCAGGTCGCGACAGATCGAACGTGATGGCATCGGGCGCGATGAATTCCCGCACCGTCTGGCCCCCGCTATTCGGCACGATCTGAGTGAAGCACGGCTCCACGTCGTAGGAGAAGGTTGCTTGCCCGCCCCCTCCGGCCGTGGTCGGTGTCGGGCTGGGCGTGGCGGTGGGGACAGGGCTGCCGCCGCCGCTGCAAGCCCCAAGCATGGCCAGCGAGAGGAGCGAGGCCCCAAGTGCGATCCGGCGCATCAGAGTTGCCCCCCGAACCGCGCCGTCGTGGTCCAGAGCTTGATAACCCCGGTGCCCCCCGCGAAACGTTCCCGCGGAACTTCGATGAGGAAGACGGTGACGTTCTGCCCGGCAAAAAAGTCGCGCTGATTGCTGATGCGAATTTGACCGGTCGTACGCGACTCGGCCAGTCCGCGTGCATCGAAGAAGAACGGATCGTCGTGAAGCCCCGCCCGCGCTCGCACCCCGTCCTTGACGAGCATCGTTTCGACCGGTCCCTCGATCGCGCCGGTGACACCGGGAACGCCGGTGATCTGGACGCCGTGCTCGTTGGGCCCAGTGCCTGGCGCAAATTTGACCCGGATGATGACCTCGGGGGTATCATGGGGCGGCGCAGTCGATATCAGCAGCTTGTAGAGCACGTTGCGATCGTAGAACGCGGGCAGGTTGGTATTGAACGGCCCACCGAACGTTACAGCTAAGCGCACGGTCCCCGGGCCGTTCCAGACAAAGACATCGGCCAAGTCGGCGGCCGGGTCAGCGGTCGGATCGACGCGAGGATCGGTTCGGCCGGGCGGATCAAGATGATCGGCGGCGCGGTTGGGCGCCCCGGTCACGACGAGCGCGGCCCCTGCCGCCAGCGCCGACGCGCCCGCCAATCCAAAACTCCAAACCATCCACCGCATCGCCGCGACTCCCCCGGCTGAAACCGCGCAACCCCCCGCGGAAGGCGACATAATCGCTTTCTCGCGGGTTAGTGCAAGTTGGCAATTGCATTGATGGCCGAAAGTCCGCACTTTTCGCCAGGGCGGGAGGTAATATTCGGGCATGTCTGCAGCATTGACCTACCTGCCCGCGCTCGCGCTCGCGCTCCAGCCTGACGCGCCGCCCGAATCAGTGTCCGCGCCGCCCCCGGCCGTGATGGAGGAGCCCGGCGCTCCGCCAGTCGATCCCGCTTCGATCGAAGGCCGCCGACGCCCCGGCTACGAGGCCGAGCTGCCGGGTCGGGTGACGCAGGACAATCCGGGCGCGGTGCGCGCGCCGCCGCCTTCCGCCTTCCCGACCGACCAGTTCCCGCTGCCCGACCGCTGGCGGCTGATCGAGACGCTGGGCATGGTCAAGGAGCGCTGGTTCGATCCATACAACCAGAGCACGCTGAAGGGCGACCGTCCGCTGGACGCCCACAAGTGGCCGCTGATCACCGGCGAGGACTGGTTCTTTTCCGCCAACCTCGTCAGCGACAGCGTGATCGAGCCGCGCACGTTCCCGATACCCGTCGGGGTCCAGACCACCGAACGCCCGGGCAGCCTCGACATTTTCGGCAAGGACGCAAGCTATGTCCTGGCGCAGACGTTCCTGGTCGGCGCGTCGCTGACCAAGGGATCGACCGCATTCAAACCGCCGGAGATCGAGTACCGCGTCTCGCTCGCCTTCAACGTCAATTATGCCAACGTGCCGGAGCGCCGCGTGCTGCTGGTCGAGCCGAGTGCGCCGAGCCACCGGTTCGACCATTTCGTGGGGGTGCAGGAAGCGTTCGTCGATTACCACATCCGCGACGTGTCCGACCGCTACGACTTCGATTCGGTGCGCGTCGGCATCCAGCCGTTCCAGGCCGATTTCCGCGGCTTTCTGTTCAACGACCAGCAGCTCGGCATACGGTTCTTCGGCAACCGCGACGGCAATCGCTTCCAGTACAACCTGGCGGCCTTCTGGCGGCTGGAAAAGGATACCAACAGCGGCCTCAATGCAGTGCTCCAAAGGCCGCGCGACGACTTCCTGTTCGTCGCCAACCTCTACCGCCAGGATTTCCTGATCCCGGCGCTGACCAGCCAGATCATCGTCGCCTACAACATGAACCGCGAGGGCGACGAGTTCCACAGCGACGACAACGGCTTCCCCGCGCGTCCCGCGCTGCTCGGCGACTTGCGGCCGCGGAATTATGACGCGGTCTACGTCGGCTACAACGCCGATGGCCGGATCGGCCGGATTAATCTCACCGCCAGCGCCTATGGCGCATTCGGGCAGGACCGGAACAGCTTCTTCACCAGCCGCTCGGCCCAAATCCGCGCGTTCTTTGCCGCGGCCGAGGCCAGCTACGACCGCGACTGGATGCGTTTTCGCCTGTCCGGCCTGTGGGCCAGCGGCGACCACAATCCCTACGACGACACCGAAACCGGCTTCGACGCGGTATTCGAGAACCCGGTCTTCGCCGGGGCCGACACCAGTTATTGGATCCGCCAGTCGATCCCGTTCGCCGGCGGCGGACGCGCGGTGTCGGTCAACGGGCGCAACGGCATCCTCAATTCGCTGCGCTCGTCGAAGGAAGAAGGGCAGTCCAACTTCAACAGCCCCGGCACGATGCTGGCCGGCGCCGGGGCCGACTTCGACCTGACGCCCGAAGTCCGACTGACGGGGAACGTCAACCACTTGTGGTTCGAGAACACCGCGACGCTGCAAGCGCTGCGCAACGAGGGTTCGATCCCCAAGGCGATTGGGTGGGACTTGTCGCTAGCGGCGATCTGGCGGCCCAAGGCGACGCAAAATATCGTCGCGCGGCTATCGGCGGCGGCGCTGTTGCCGGGCGCGGGCTTTCGCGACCTGTTCGACAATTCGAACGGCAACCGGCATTACCTCTCGGTGCTGGCCAACGTGATCCTGAGCTACTGATGCGTCCCGACCGCCTTGTGGCCCTGCTGGGCGCGGTCATGCTGGCCTGTGCCACCGCGTGGTCCGCCTGGGCGTCCGAGGGCGAGAAGCCGGTCGAACGTAACTACCCCGTCTATCCCGCCTCGCCACTGGGCCAGACGATCGAGGAAATGGCCGCCAAGTCCGACGGCTGCACCACCTGCCATGTCGCCACCGACGCGCCGACGATGCACCTCTCGAGCGCGGTGCGCCTCGGCTGCACCGACTGCCACGGCGGCGACGCGGCGGTCACCGGCAACCCGCGACTCGGCCACGACGATCCCGTCTATGTCGCCGCGCGCGACAAGGCGCATGTTCTGCCGCGCTACCCGGGCAGCTGGCACTTCCCCTCGTCGGCCAATCCCAAGTCCACCTACGCCCTGCTCAATCGCGAGGCGCCCGAGTTCGTACGCTTCATCAATCCCAGCGATTACCGCGTCGCGCGCGAGGCCTGCGGGGCATGCCACTTGCCGGTGATCGAAGCGGCGGAGCGCAGCCTGATGGCCACCGGCGCAATGCTGTGGGGCGGCGCGAGCTACAACAACGGCATCCTCCCGTTCAAAAACTACGCCTTCGGCGAGGCCTATACCCGCGAGGGCGACGCGGCGAAAATCGTATCGCCCGGCAGTCCGCCGGGCACGGTGACCGAGCGGGAGAAGGCGCGCGGCGCGCTCGCCGAGCTCTATCCGTTGCCGACCTGGCAAGTGATCCCGCCGGGCGACGTGTTCCGCGTGTTCGAACGCGGCGGGCGGACGATCAACCCGACTTTCCCAGAGATCGGACTGCCCAACCCGACCGGGCAGATCCAGCGGCTCGAGGAGCCGGGTCGGCCCGACCTCAAGCAGTCGAACCGCGGGCCCGGCACCGGGCTGCGCGTGGCGATCCCGGCGCTCAACATCCACAAGACGCGGCTCAACGATCCCTACACCTGGTTCATGGGCACCAACGACCAGCCGGGCGATTATCGCCATTCGGGCTGCGCAAGCTGTCATGTGATTTACGCCAACGACCGCGAGCCGCGCCATTCGCTGACCTATGGCCCCTATGGGCGGGACGGGCAGTCGATCACCGCCGACCCCACCATCGCCGGGAAGCGCGAGCACGCGAGCGCGCAGGCGGCCGAACACGGCGCGCTGAAAACCGGCCACGACCTCGCCAATCAGGGGGCCGATCACGCGGACGAGGAGCACGAAACCGACGAAAGCGCCGCCGACGACCGCGAAAAGGGTCATCCGCTTCAGCACGTCTTCACCCGTGCGATCCCGACCGCGCAGTGCATGACCTGCCACATGCACCAGCCGAACATCTTCCTGAACTCGTTCCTCGGCTACACGATGTGGGATTACGAGGCCGACGCGCCGCATATGTGGCCCGAGAAGCAGAAGTACCCGACCGCTACCGAGATGCGCGAAGTCGCGGAGCGCAATCCCGAGGCCGCGGCGGCGCGCGGGCTATGGGGCGACGTCGACTTCCTGCGCGACGTCTACGACCTCAACCCCAAGCTAAAGGACACCCAGTTCGCCGACTACCACGGCCACGGATGGAACTTCCGCGCGGTGTTCAAGCGCGACAGACAAGGCAACCTGCTCGACAAGGACGGTAAGATCGTCAGCCCCGACGATCCCGAAAAGTGGCGCAAGGACGGCGAGGGCAAGTTCGTGCCGCCGGGCGTCAATCCGGGCAAAACCGTCCACTTGATGGACATTCATGCCGAAAAAGGCATGCAATGCGCCGACTGCCACTTCGCGCAGGACAGCCACGGCAACGGGTTGATCTACGGCGAGGTCGCTAACGCGGTCGAGATCGGCTGCAAGGACTGCCACGGGACCGCCGACGCCTATCCCACGCTGCTGACCAGCGGCCCTGCCGCGCCGCCCAAGGGCAACAACCTGGCGCTGCTGCGCAATCCCGACGGCCAGCGGCGGTTCGAATGGACTTATGACAGCCTCGGGCGGCGGCAGCTTGTCCAGCGATCGATCTTAGACCCCAAGCTCGAGTGGCGGATGAGCCTGGTCAAGGACACGCTCGACCCCGGCAGTCCACGCTTCAATGCCAAGGCCGCGCGCGCCAAACTGATGAGCCGCGCTGGCGCCGAGGACGGAAACTTCGCCTTCGGCCCCGGCGTGGCGGCGGGCTCCCGGGCGCACCGCGACGAGGAGATGGCGTGCTTCACCTGCCACCTCAGCTGGACGACGAGCTGCGGCGGCTGCCACCTGCCGATCGAGGCCAACTGGAAGACCGAAAGCCACCACTTCGAAGGCGAGACGACGCGCAACTTCGCGACCTACAATCCGCAGGTCGCACGCGATGAGATGTTCCAGCTCGGCCGCCACCAGACCACCAAGGGCAACCAGATCGCCCCGGTCCGCTCGACCAGCGCGCTGGTGCTGAGTTCGACCAACATCAATCGCGAACGAATCTACATCCAGCAGCCGCCGATCAGCTCGATCGGCTTTTCCAGCCAGGCGTTCGCGCCGCACTTCCCGCACACCGTCCGCACGACCGAGACCAAGACCTGCAGCGACTGCCACTTGTCCGATCAGGACGACAACAACGCGATCATGGCGCAGCTGCTCTTGCTGGGCACCAACTACGTCAATTTCCTTGGGCTCAACGCCTGGACCGGGCTCGAGGGCGGGATCGAGGCGGTGCGGGTGACCGAGTGGGAGGAACCGCAGGCGGTGCTCGGCAGCTACCTGCACAAATACGCCTACCCCGATTTCTACAGGCAGTTCGTCGATGATCAGGGCCGCGAGCTAAAGGACTGGACCCGCGGCGCGACCTTCGACGGCAAGCTGTCGGGCGAGACCAACGCGTTCGAACGCTTCGCCAACGTCCACGAAGGAACCCGCGACCGGGTCGGCTGCCTGCAGTTGCGGGGCGAGTATCTCTATGTCGCCGAAGGCAAGGGGGGTTTCCGCGTCTACGACGTCGCCTCGATCGCCAACAAGGGCTTGTCCGAACGCATCATCACCGCGCCGTTCTCGCCGCTGGGTCACGATACGCATGTCAAGAGCAAGAACGCCACCTGCATGGCCCTGCCGACCAACCAGCCGATCGCGCCTTCGCGCAGCACGCCCGAAATGCGCGCCGCGAACGAGGAACAGCCGTTCCTGCCGATCTACAGCTACGCCGCGGTGACCGATGCCGAGGAAGGGCTGATCCTGGTCGGGATCGACACGCTGGCCGACGGCGAACTGCGCAACAACAAGCTCAAGCGCGCCGTCACCTGGAACCCCGATGGGGTGCTCGACGGCGCGCGGCACGTCGTGCTGGCGGGCGAGGTGGCCTATATCGCCGCGCGACGCGGGCTGGTGGTGGTCGACCTCAAGGACCCGCTCCAGCCACAGCTCGCCGCGGTCATGCCGATGGATGATGCGCGCGCGAGCGCAGTGCAGTTCCGCTATCTCTGGGTGACCGACCGTGAAGGCGTGAAGCTGTTCGACGTGACCGACTTGCGCGCGCCGGTCGCGGTGCCCGAGGGGACCGTTCCGCTGGCCGACGCGCGGCGACTCTACCTTGCCCGCACCTATGCCTACGTCGCGGCCAAGGGCGAAGGGCTGGTGATCCTCGACGTGACCAATCCGGCGCGCCCCGCGGTCTATCGCAAGGAAACCTTCGACGGACGGATGACCGATGTCGAGGACGTGGTCGTCGCCTCGACCAACGCCTCGCTGTTCGCCTATGTCGCCGACGGGCGAAACGGTATGAAAGTGCTCCAGCTGACCAGCCCCGACAGCCAGCCCAATTTCTACGGCTTCAGCCCGGCCCCGATCCCCGAACTGATCGCCTGGGCGAAAACGCGCTCGCCCGCGCTCGCGATGAGCAAGGGGCTCGACCGCGACCGCGCGGTCGACGAGACCGGCGGCCAGATCGCCGTATTCGGCCGGCTCGGATCGCGCCCGTTCAACCGCAGCGAGATGGAAAAGCTGTTCCTGACGCGGCTAGGCGTGCCGTGGAAAGTCTCCGACACCCCCGACATGACCCGCTGGGTCCCCGGCGAGGGGCCGGTGGCGGCAGACCGCTAGGCGGCTACTCCCGCTCGCCGAACATGTCGTGGATCATCGGCTGGAGCTGGTCGTCGAAGCGCGCCAGCACCTGCCAGCCGCTGACATCCTCGTAGTGCGTGACCAGCTCCTGGCCGGTCCAGCGATGCAAGGCGTACGTCGGCGGCTCGGTGGTGATGAGGTCGCGCCCGTCGGGATTGTTCGCGTCGACCGGCCTCAAGTCGAGCCCCACGCGCGGCGCGATCGAGGCGGTGATGCCGAGCGGGATGCCGCGGAACGTGGTGTGCACCGGGCGGTGCAGATGGCCGCAGTGGATCGCGACGATCTGCCCCCTCCCTTCGACCACCGCGCCGAAGCGGGCGAGCCAGTCCTCGCCGGGCGCGGGGTCCATCCAGTCGATCCCGGCCACCACCGGGGGATGATGCATGAAGATCAGCGTCGGCGTATCGGGCGCGGCGTCGAGCTGCGCCGTCAGCCAGGCCGCGCGCGCTTCGCAGAACGCGCCGCCGTGGCGGCCGGGCTCGAGCGTGTCGAGCAGGATTATCCGCAGTCCTTCGCTCTCGAGCACGTAGTGGATGAACCCGCCTTCGCCCACGACTTGCGGAAAGGCGCGCAGCAGGTTGGCGCGATCGTCGTGGTTGCCGACCATCGGCCAGACCGGGCAGGGGCACGCCGCGACCAGACCGGCGACGTCGTCAAAATCGGCAAGGTCGCCCTTTTCGGTGAGGTCGCCGGACAATATCAGCAGGTCGGGCCGGCTGGGGCCGCTCAGCAACCGGTCCAGCGCGGCGCGAAAGCGCAGGCGGTTCAATTCCTCCGGCGCCTCGTCGGGCGCGAAGCCGAGATGGATATCGGTCATCTGCGCGATCAGCATCGCCCTACCCCTATCGCGAGCCCCACCCTTATGGCGATTTGCGTATCGCCGGTCCCTTTATAGCCACTTTGTTGCGATCCGCCCCCATCCGTGCAGGCGGCTGAGACCCGCGCGGATGGAAACTGTGGCACATCGCGCAAGACGAAGCGACCTTGGGCTTCGCCGCGGCCTCGCCCAGGTGGCAGGTGCGACAGGTCTTGATGTCGGGCAGCAGCACGTCGGCCGAGGTGCTCGACCGCGGCGCGGCGTGGCACGTCGCGCATTTGGGCTTTTTGTGATCCGCATGATCGAACCAGCCGTGCGCCATGTAGCGCTTGGGCTGGATCACCGGCTGGACCCCCGTTCCGCCCGGATAATGGCATTCCGCGCACACTCCGCCGACCGAGAGCATGCGCGAAGCGAGCGGGACCGAAGCGCGCTGCGGCGGGGCGAAGTTGCCGTAGTAAATCCCGCCCGGAGCATAGTCGCCCGGCCGCCGCCGTCCGCTGGCGAGCGGCCGGCGCGGGGCGCGGTCGGCCCCGGCCAGCGCAGCCCGCATCTTGCCGATATCGCCATGCGGCAGGGTGCGGAAATTGCCGCCCGCGCGGTCGAAAACCAGGCTGTGGCACGACCCGCAGTCCTGCTCCATCCGGACCGGCTTGAAGCGCGCGCCGCCGGCGGTGGGACGGTGGCAATCGGCGCAATCCATCGTGCCGCCATAGCCCGCCGCGCTGCCCAGCCGCGCGGCCATCCGCGCCGCGCCGCCGCCCGGGCGCAAGTGCAGGTCGTGGGGGAACTTGAGGCCGTTGAACTCCTTCGGTCGCGCCGACAACGGCACTCGCTGCGGCTTGGCCTGCCCCGGTGCGGTCAGCACCGCGGCCTGGAACCCCGGGTGGCGCGCGCCGAAGTCGCCCGCGTTGGCGAGCCTGGTGCCGGTCAGCCGCTTGTCCATCGTTCCGTGGCAATCGGCGCAGAATTGTTGCGCTGGCGGCTTCATCCGGCCTTCGCCTTCGTGCTCGGTATGGCAATCGGTGCAAGCGCCCGCGCCGGGCTTGTGGAAAACATCGGCGATATCTCGCTGGACCGCGTCGCCCCAGCTCATCGGCCCGCGCGCCAGGCTGAGCCGCGGCTGCGCGGCATGGTCGCCGATCTTCTCGTGGCAGCTGAGGCAGGTATCGTCGCGCACCGCGACGAAGGGCTGCGCGTGGCACGCCTCGCAATTGTCCTGGAGGTCGGCGTGCGCTGTGCTGAGCGCGCCGGTCGACCAGCCGGCGTCCATAGCCACCGCGCCGGACTTGTCGGGGTCGGGCGCAACCCGTTCGCGGGTGAGATTCGACCAGATCGGCACGATCAGGAAGGCCAGGAAGATCGCCCCCAGCAGCGCCCAGGCCAGCGGGCGCTTGGCGGGCAGTGCGCTCGCCAGGGTGAAGCCATGGCCGCCGTCGCCCTTGCCGCCTTCGCGTTCCTCACGCCGACGGACGGTGACCTCGATCTCGCCGTCAGGTCCGGCGGCGAAGTCGATCCGGTAGGCGCCGATGACCAGCTCGGCCCCGCCGTCGGTGACCGTCTCATTGAGTCGCGTCCGCCCGTCGAGCGTAAAGCCCAGATTCCCGGCCGCTTCGAAGACCAGCGCCCCGCTGGGATCGGCGGTGACGGTCAGATGGTGCTGCTCGACCGCCAGATCCGGGATCGCAATCGTGTTCTCTGCCGAGCGGCCGATCGACAGCGCGGGGCCCTCGGCAGTCCGCTCGCGGACGATTTCGCGCCCGGTCGCGGTCACATCGATCTGGCGGATGCGGAAACTCACCGGCCGCCTACCAGTAGAAGAACACGCTGACGACGTGCGCGGTCAGCGCCCCCAGCAGCGCGACGGTGGCGGGGATGTGGAGGTAGAGCCACACATCGAGCTGCGCGCGCAGCTGCATCTGCCGGCGGATCTGGGCGAGCTGGGCGGCGCGCTTCTCGAGCAGCGCCACCACGCGCGTCTCGTGCGCGTCGAGTTCGCGATCGGCCGAGAAACCGCGCAGCGCGCGCGCGGTGCGGCAGCCGCGATAGGCATTGGCCAGCCGCGCGATCACCCCCGCGCGGAACGCGTCCTGCTCGAGCGCGGCGATCACCCGATCGGATTCCGCGCGCGCGAGCGGCTGCGCGGCGGCGTCCAGCTGGCGATCGATCGCGGCGAGGCTTTCGATCATTTGCCGCTTGGACATTTCGGCGCGGTTGTTGCTCAGCTTTTCGGGCAGGCGGGCATAGACAGTGATCCCGTAGAGGCCCGAGGCGATCACCAGCATCATCAGCGCATAGGCCAGCGTGTGGACGTTCCAGCCGAGCTGGAACCCGGCGTGCAGCGTCGCGATCACGGTCAGCGACAGCCCGAGATAGACATGCGCCGAAGTCCACGCCTTCAACGACCATCGCCCTTCGGTCATTGCCCGCTTGCGCACTCCCAGCAGCGCCAGCCAGACGATCAGCAGCAGCCCGACCGTGCCGAGCACATAGCCGTACCAGGATCCCCCGTTGGGGCGCGGCTTGACGTCGGCGAGGAAGTATCCGGCGGTCGCCGCCACGCTCAACGCCAGCGCGACCCACAGCCATCTGAAGCGCTTGTGGACCAGGAAACTTTCGTGATCGGTCGGCCGCCCCTGCCGCTCGGACGCCAGCGTCGCCATCAACCGGCTCTCTCAAGCGCGGCGACCGCGAGGAACTTCTCCGGTCCCACGCGGATCGCCGCCCCGGTGGGGCAGGCGCGCACGCAGGCCGGACCGCCCTCGATCCCTGTACACATGTCGCACTTGATCGCGACTTTGGGGGTTTCCTTGCCCTGCCTTTCGGCCGCCTTCTTGCGCCACGAGTAGCTCGCCTCGCCCGGGCCGGGCCCGAGACCGAGGAACATCCATGACAGCAGCCCGGGTTTCTTCGGCGGCTTCGCGTCCATCCGAATCACGCCATAGGGGCAATTACGCTGGCAGTTGCCGCAGCCGATGCAGGTCTCGTCGATGAACACCTCGCCGTCGGGGCCGCGCTTGATCGCGTTGGGTGGGCAGTCGGCCATGCAGTGGGGGTGTTCACAATGCCGGCAACTCGTCGGCACGTGGAGGTGGGCGTAGGTCCGACCCGCCTCGCGGTCGAGCCGGCTAAGCCCGTCGTGGCTGTCGGCGCAGGCCTTCTCGCAGTTGTCGCAGCCGACGCACAGCGTCTCATCGATCAGTAGCACGTCGGTCGCCTCGCCGATGCCGTTGTCGACCAGGAACTGCGCGGTCTGCGAATAATAGTCGGCGGCGTCGCCGAAGCTGTCCTTGCGGCTCTCGACAAAGGCGTTGATCTCGCGCCGGTTTTTCATGTCGGCCATGGCCTTTTCGCGCAGAGCAGGCTTGCGCTCGAGCAGCGCCATGAACGCCTCGCCCGGGAAGCGCACGACCTGGCTCTTGACCGCCGCCTTGACCGTCGCGGTGCGTTTCGAACCGTCGACCACCGCCATCTCGCCGAAGTACGATCCCGCCGGCAGATAGCTCAGGAACACCGGGTGACCACCGATGTCCTTTTCGACCACCATCGAGCCGCGACGGACGACGAACACGTCCCGGTCGTCCGCCCCTTCCTGCACCACCACTTCGCCGGCGCGCTTGTCCTCGACCGTGGCCGCCTCGGTGATCTCGGCCAGATCCTCGCTGGTCAGGCCGGAACCGAACATCTGCAGCAACTGGCGCTCGATCGAGATACGGTTGACCGCGCGCGCCGCCCCGGGGGTGGTCGCGATCAGCTTCAACGCCGCATTACGCGAGAATTCGAGCGCCACGGTGGGCTCGGCGGCGCGGATCGTCGCCCCGCGGCGGCGGCCCGAGATCAGCCCGACCTCGCCGAATATCGATCCGTCGCCGATCGGCACGGTGATCGACGGATCGGCTGGATTGACCTCGACCGCGACCGAACCTTGCGCGATTGCGAACATCGACGATCCGGAATCGTTGCGGGTGAATATGACTTCGCCTTTGCTGAAGTAGCGAGCGGTCGAATCGAGCATAAGCTCGCGTAGCTGCAGCGCCGAGAGCTCTTGCAGGATGATCACGTTCCGCCCGAACAGCGCCAGCCATTCGTCGACCGAGCGGCCCCCTGGCAGATCGGCAAACTTCTCCTCGAGGATCGGCTCGTCAGCCGGCTTAAGATCCCTGTTCCCGGCGAGGAACTCGATCACATCGTAGCCCTGGTTAATGCAGTGCTTGATCAGCGGGTAGCCGGCGAGCGCGCCGATTACGTAGACGCCCGGGACCGTGGACTCGAACGTCTGCGAAAGCTTGGGATAGGCGACGCGGTCGGGGCTGGTAAACGCGATGCCGGTGCCGGGCTTGATCGCCCTCTTGCCCTCCTTGTCCTCGAACTCGGCGCAGGTGCCTTCGACGAAGGCGCGCGGCGGAGCCGAGCCCATGCGCGCAATCACACGGTCGCATGGCGACTTCAACTCGCCGTCGCGGGTGTCAAAGGTGATCTCGCCCTTGTCGATCGATGACGCGGTGGTCTCAAGCAGGACGGTAATGCGACCTTCGGCTTGCATTGCCAGCAGCGCCTTGACGTTGGCGTCCTTGGCGGTGGCGAAGTCGCGTGAGCGGTTGACGATGGTAACTTTGTTGCCCTGCTGCTGATCGAGCGCGAGACCCATCGCGTTCTCGATCCCCGCGTCGCCCGCGCCGATCACGGTGATGTGTTCGTCGATGTACTCGCCGGGGTCGTCGAGTTGGTACTGAACGACCGCGCCTTCGCCGACGCGAGAGCGTACGAGATTGGGATTGCCCTGGGTGCCGATCGCCAGCACCACTGCCCTGGCGCGGACGGCTTTGCCATTCTTCAGGGTGACGGTGAAATCGCCGACATCGCCGTCGATCGCGGTCACTTCGGCATCGAGCAGCACATTGACCTTGCCCGCCTCGACCTGCTGGTTCCAGGTATCGAGGATCGCCTCGCGCTTGCCGGCGTCGAAATCGAGGTCGGCGCGCAGCACGAGATGCGCCGGGGTGGCCATCACGTGCTTGCCCTTCTGGTACTTGAAGATGGTGTCGGACAGATGGTCGGTTTTTTCCAGCAGCACGTGGCGCATGCCCTTGGCGGCGGCATGCGCGGCCGCGCTCAGGCCGGCCGGACCGGACCCCACGATCGCCACATCGACAATGTCGTCGTTTGCTTGCGCCATGCCGCCCCTCAGCTCCGCTGCCTACCTTAGGCGGAGCGGCGCAGATATCCAGCGCGTTTGCCGCGCTTTTCTACGCCTGCTAGTCCGCCCGCTCGAACTGAGGAGGATGGGCGTGCGCTTACCCGGCGGAAAGGCATCTTGGATTGCGCTGACGGCGCTGGCGCTGGCGGGGGGCGCGATCGGCTGGCGGCTGGCGAACGCACCCGCGACGTCCCAACCGGTGGCGGCGGCCGGCGATCCGCTGGCCGCGCTCGAAGCCGGGGCAAAAGCTGCCCCCGGCGACCCCGGCGCCTGGCAGCGGCTGGGCTTCGCCTATTTCGACGCGGGACGCTTTGCCGACGCAGGTGAGGCCTATGCCAAGGCGACCGAGGCCGATCCAAAGAACGCCGTGCTGTGGTCGAGCCTGGGCGAAGCGCTGGTCATGGCCAGCGCGGACGATCCGATGCCGCCGCGCGCGCTGGCGGCGTTTCGCAAGGCCGCTGAGCTGGACGCCAAGGACCCGCGCGCGCGCTATTTCCTGGCGGTCCACCGCGATCTTGGCGGCGACCACGCCGGCGCGATCGGCGATTGGCTGGCGCTGCTTGGCGACACCCCCGCCGGCGCGCCGTGGGAGGCGGACCTCAAGCGGACCATCGAGCAGGTCGGCAAGATCAACGACATCGCAGTGGACAAACGGATTGCCGCCGCACTGGGCAAGCGCCCCGCCCCGGCCCATCCGGCGTTCGATGCGATTCCCGGTCCGACGCAGGAACAGCTCGCCGCGGCCGGCTCGATCCCGCCGGGCGAGCAGCGCGCGATGGCCGAGGGCATGGTCGCCCGGCTGGAAGCAAAGCTCGCCGCCGAACCGGCCAACGTCGACGGCTGGATCATGCTGATGCGCAGCCGCAAGACCTTGGGCCAGGACGCGGCGGCGGCCGCTGCGCTGGGGAAGGCGGTGGCGGCCAATCCAGCGCGCCGCGCGGAACTGGAGCGCGCGGCCGCGCAGCTGGGGATCAGTCGCTAGAGCAAGTCCAGATCCTCCCCGTTTTCGCCGCAGGCGCAAATGGGGAGGTGGCAGACGCCGAGGGCGGCTGACGGAGGGTCGGCGGGACAAGAACGCCTCCACCCCGAGACGCTGTCGCGTCCCGCGGTCCCCCATCCCCATTTGGCCCTGCGGGCAAAACGGGGAGGATTACGGCAGACTAGGCCCCCTGTGGCGCCTCGCCGCCGAAGCGCTTGCCCGACTTGGGGATGGCGGAGCCGCGCACCGGCCGAGTGGTCGGCGCGGAAGGCGCGTCGGGACGGTCGATCTTGCCGCTGTCGAGAAGCGATTTGATCTCGTCGCCGGTCAGCGTTTCGTATTCGAGCAGCGCCTGGGCGATCAGGTGGAGCTTGTCCTCTTCGCCCTTGAGCACGTCGGTCGCGCGGGTATGGGCGCCCTCGACCAAGGCCTTGATCTCGGCGTCGATCAACCTGTTGGTCTCGCCCGAGCGGAACGTGCGCTGGCTGCCGCCGTAGCCGAGATAGCTTTCCTGGGCTTCTTCGTACTGCAGCGGCCCGAGTTTCTCGCTCATGCCCCACTTGGTGACCATGTTGCGCGCCAGGCTGGTGGCGTACTGGATATCGCTCGACGCCCCGCTCGACACCTTGTCATGGCCGAAGATCAGCTCTTCCGCCACGCGCCCGCCCATGCTGACCGCCAGGTCGGCGTGCATCTTGTCGCGGTGGTACGAATAGTTGTCGCGTTCGGGCAGGCGCATGACCATGCCCAGCGCGCGGCCGCGCGGGATGATCGTGGCCTTGTGGATCGGGTCCGATGCCGCCTCGCGCATCGAGACCAGCGCATGGCCGGCCTCGTGATAGGCGGTCATCTTCTTCTCGTCGTCGGTCATCACCATGCTGCGCCGTTCCGCGCCCATCATGACCTTGTCCTTGGCGTCCTCGAACTCCTGCATCGCAACCAGCCGCTTGCTGCGGCGGGCGGCGAGCAACGCGGCCTCGTTGACCAGGTTGGCGAGATCCGCGCCGGTGAAGCCCGGCGTGCCGCGCGCGATCGTGCGCGGGTTGACGTCGGGCGCCAGCGGCACCTTCTTCATGTGGACGCTGAGAATCTTTTCGCGGCCTTCGATGTCGGGAATCGGCACAACGACCTGACGGTCGAAGCGGCCCGGACGCAGCAGCGCGGGATCGAGCACATCAGGGCGGTTGGTCGCGGCGATGATGATGATGCCTTCGTTGGCCTCGAAACCGTCCATTTCGACCAGGAGCTGGTTCAGCGTCTGCTCGCGCTCGTCGTTCGAATTGCCGAGGCCGTGGCCGCGATGGCGACCGACGGCGTCGATTTCGTCGATGAAGACGATGCACGGGGCGTTTTTCTTGGCCTGTTCGAACATGTCGCGCACCCGGCTGGCGCCGACGCCGACGAACATCTCGACGAAGTCAGAACCCGAGATGGTGAAAAACGGCACGCCGGCCTCGCCGGCGATCGCGCGGGCCAGGAGGGTCTTGCCGGTGCCCGGCGAGCCGACCAGCAGCGCGCCCTTGGGAATCTGCCCGCCCAGTTTGGAGAAGCGCTGCGGATCGCGCAGGAATTCGACGATTTCCTCCAGTTCCTCGCGCGCTTCGTCTATGCCGGCGACGTCGGCGAAGGTTACGCGGCCCTGTTTCTCGGTCAGCAGCTTGGCTTTCGACTTGCCGAAGCCCATCGCCCCGCCCGCGCCGCCGCCCTTCTGCACTTGCCGCAGCGCGAAGAACGCGATGCCGAGGATGAGGATGAAGGGAAGCGACTGGATCAGCAGGTAAAGCAGCACGTTGGGCTGCTCGGTCTCCTTGCCCGAATAGGATACGCCGCCCTCATCGAGCAACTTGGTGAGGCCGGTGTCGCCGGTCACCGGGACGGTCGTGAACGCATCCCCGTTCTTCATCGTGCCGGTGATCTGGTTGGGCGCGATCGAGACATCCTTGACCGTGCCCGCGGCGACGCGCTCGCGGAATTCGGAATAGCGGATCGGCGTGCCGGCGGTCTGCCCCGCCTGCCCAAACATCGAGACGACCAGCAGCAGCGCGAGGAAAATCCCGCCCCACACCATCAGGCTCTTGATCCAGGGGTTTGGCCCGCCGGGGGCTCCGCCTTGGGGATCCTTGTCGTCGTTCATCGGATTGGCCGCCTTTCGCTGTGGAATGTAAGCGCGCGGGGGTGAATGGCAAGATAACCGCCCAAGCGATTGGCGCGTTAAACGACCATCCGGTCGATCAGCCAGTACGAGGCGGTGATGCCGATGGCGTAGGCGGCAATCCGCACCACGGGGACGAGAGCATCGCGGGCGAGGCGGCCCAGCACCGCGAGGAGCGCCAACACTCCGAGCACGACCGCCAATTGGCCCGCCTCCACCCCCAGGTTGAACGCCAGCAGCGCGGCCGCCACCTCGCCCTCGGGCAGCCCGATTTCGGCGAGAGCGCCGGCAAAACCGAACCCGTGGACCAGCCCGAACGCGAATGCGATGGCCCACGGGTAACGCCGCGTCAGGCTCGGGCCGCCGCCCGCTTGCCTGGCGCGCAGCAACTCGACCGCGAGGAACACGATCGACAGCGCGATCAGCGCCTCGACCGGCCGCGCGGGCAGGCCGACAAGGCCCAGCGTCACTCCCGCAAGCGTCAGCGAATGGGCGACGGTGAACGCGGTCACCGCGCCCGCTACCGCCCAGCCCCGCCGCACCAGCAGGACCAGCGCGGTGACGAACAGCAGGTGGTCCCAGCCGGCGAGGATATGCGCGATGCCGAGCAAGCCGTACGTTCGCCATACTTGTCCGCGCGCGGGCTCTGCGACAAGCAGCGCCGAGGGAGCCGTCGGCGTCAGGCGATAGCTCTGCACCGCGCCCGCCAGCGGCGCGACCCGCAGCAGCACGTCGCCCCCGCCGAGAATTTCGCGATAGCCCGCGCTGCCTCCGATGAGCGATCCCCGGCACCTCAGCTCCGCGCTGCCGACCAGCGCGAGGGCGGCGACGCGGCTGCGCGGGCCTTTGGCGATCCGGCAGTTGGCCGGGATCAGCGGAACAATCAGGCGCGGCTCGCCCGGCGCGGATAGCGGCTGCTTCCAGCCGAGCGTCCAATGCGCGGCGTCGCGCTGGCGCAGTTCGACGAAGCCGGGCCGCAGCTCGTCGGCCTGCGCGGCGCACGACAGCAGCAGCAGGACCAGCGCGGCGATCAGCCTCACCGGTCGATCCGCACCCGGTAGGCCTCGCGCAAGGTCCGATAGGCTGCGTCCTGCCGCTCGCGTCCGGTCTCGGCGCGCCAGTCGTCCTCCACCCGGCCGCGGATCGCGGCGAGCGGCGGCAGCACCCCCGGCTCTTTTGCGCGCAGCCGCACCAGGTGCCAGCCGAGCGCGCTTTCGACCGGCCCCTGCCAGCCGCCGCCCGGCGTCAGGTCTTCGAGCGCGCGGGCGAATTCGGCGCCCATCTCGGCGCTCACCGCCGCGCGGCTTGCGGAATCGAACCGTGCGGGGAGCGAAACCGGATCGCCTACCTTGATCCAGTCCGCCCCGCCGCCCAGCAGTGTCTTGGCCACCACCGCCCGTCCGCGCGAGGTGAAGTATAGCTGGTCGAAAGTCAGCGCCATGTCTTGCGCGAAGCGGTCCGCGTGGTTGTTCAGCCACTGATCAAGCGCTTCATTGCTGGGTGTTTCGGCATCGGCGGCGCTGGCGGCGATCACATCCATCTTCTGCGCCAAGCGCTTGCGGACCACCGCGTCGCCCTGGTCGAGGCCGAGGCGTAGCGCCTCGCGGTAGAGCACTTCCTCGCGCAGCCATTGGCCGGTCAGCGCGGCCAATTCGCTGTCGGTCGGCGGGCGGCCCATGACTTGCGCGAAGTTGACCGCCAGCCGCGCCTGGTCCTCGCGTGTCAGGTGGATCGAGCGGCTCGCCGGATCGTCGGGCGAACCCTGCCACGACAGCACCGCGAAGATCGCCGCACCGGCGACCAGAAAGTGGACCAGCGGTTCCCCGACAAGCCTGCGCCAGTGCGACATCAGGTAGTAGTAGCGGCCTTCTTCGCCACCAGCCAGATGGGCGAGGAATAGGCGCGCTCCTGCGCCACCGCCTCCTTCATCGCCTCGGGCGGCAGCTTGAGCTTGTAACGCATCGCGTCGAACAGGATCCACCGCGGGGTCGGAATCTCGAGCACCCGGACGTAGTAGAACGCGTTCTGGCCTGCGCGGTATTCAGGGTCGCGCCACAAGGTTCGCAGCTGCTTGGCGCCGATGGTGTTGGTGTAGGTCGCGCGGGCGCGGTCGACCGTGTCGCCGACCGCGGGCACCTTGCCACCGGTCATCGCGCGCTTGTCGGGATTGGACCACGTCACGTCGAACACCTTTTCCTGCGCCTTGCCCGCGGCATCGGTCCAGCCCTTGATCACCTGCACCCGATCGAGGTTGGCGCCGCGCGGGTCCTTCAGCGCCTCGATCATGAACACCGGCGCCTTGCCCCCATCAGCCAGTTCGCCGCCCATCGGCACGCCGCGCTTGTAACCCGCGCCGACCCAGCCCTGCCCGCCGAAGTCCGCGTCGGTGAAGTCGAACCCGCCGAACATCCGCACGGTCACTCGCGGGCCGGTGGTCGAATAGACCTCGCGCCGCGTCATCGCGTCGAAGATTTCGGCGCGAGTGTTGGCTCGGGCCCAGACCCCGGCGTAGCCGCCGGCGAGGTAGTGCCAGCCGAAGCGGCCGGTGCTCGTCCCCAGGTTCTGCGGCGACGCCGCCCGGTCCTTGTTAGGCTCGTTGCCGGTGTGCTTGCCGAAGAAGTTGTCCTCGTCGCCGGTGGCCAGCGCGGTATGGCTGTCGGTCGATCCGATCAGGCCGAAGCGGTACGGGTTGACCCCGGTCAGCGCCTCGATCGTCAGCCCGCGTTTCAACGCCTCGCGCACATAATTGCCGCCGAACATGTCGGGCGTACTCGTGCGCGTCAGCGGCAGGTTGCCCAGCTCCCACCCGGCGACCCCGAAGCTGGCGAACTCGTCGTTCGGGCTGAGGAACCGGTGCGCCTCGCTGTCGCCTTTGATCTGGGTCGCCTCGACCACCGGCTCCCACCGCGCGCGGCGCCTGGCATAGGCGGCGGACATCGGCCCGCCGCCGGGCTCAGTGAGCTCGAACATCATCCCGTTGGAGACGTTGGAATTGTGCGGGATTGCCAGCACGCTGCCACCGGTGTTCTTCTCGTAAGCCTCCATATAATCCCACAGGCCCGCCGCCGAGGAATCGATGCCCGGATAAGGCCGCACCTGGCCCGTCCGGTCGCTGCCGTCGCGGAACATGACCACGCGGTGCAGGTTGTTGCCGTCGGGCATCAGCGTGTATTCGAACCCGGCGAGCGCGGTGAATTTGCCCGGTTCGTTGAAGCGGTCGATCGTTTCGAGGTGCCGGGTCCAGATTTCCTCGGTCGCCTTGGCCTGGTTGTCGGGATCGCGCAGCTGGGCGGGCAGCTTGTCGTTGGCCGCCGCGGTGATCAGCTCGGCGATCGCACGCTGAGATTGCCGCGGACCCTCGTGCATCATGTCGTGCCAGCGGCGCAGCGTCGCGTCGCGGATCAGCAGGCGGGGGGCGTCGTAAAGCCGGCGTGTCGCGCCGAGCTCGTCCGAATGGTCGGCGATGACCAGGAAGTCGAGCGGACGGTCGAGCTGCGCGGGCGTCCCGGTGGTCGCGGTCACCTCCTCGCCGCGGGCGAAGCGCAGCGCTTGTTCCGGTCCCAGCCGTACGCCGAAGCCGAACGCGTCGATCGAATTGTCGGTGTGGAGATGCGTATCGCCCCAGAACACGCGCTCGGGGTATTCGGCCAGCTTGACGGTGTCGGTGCCGTCGCCGCGCGCGGCCTCGCTGGCGCCGCCGCCCATGCCGGCGGTCATGTCGCACCCCGCCAGCAGCGCGAGCGCCACGCAGCCGAGTAACCTTGCCGTCAGTGTCCACATGGCCCCACTCCCCCAGGACAACCTGCTTCGACGACCCGGTTTCAAAGTGCCACGCACCCCCGCCGCGTCAAGCGGCTAATGCCGGACCGGTTGTGTGATCAGCGCAAGACCGTCCGGCGCGAATCGCAATTCGGCCAGCGAATCCGCCATTGCGCATTGGCCGGGACCGACCGTCAAATGACCGAGATCGACCGCTCCCGCGACCGGGATCACCAGCAACGGACCGCCTGAATAGCGCGCCGAGGTGGCGGCATCGGGAAGTCCATCGAGCCGGTCGAGGCGGAAGTGTGGGCCTTCCACCAGCCGAACATGACCGCGTTCGGGCACCCGGCGGCGCAGCGCGGGATCGTGCGGATGGCCAGCGGCGACGGCAATGCCTTCGTCCAGATGCAGCTCGCGCGGGCGGCCGTAGTCGTAAAGGCGGTAGGTCACGTCGGAATTCTGCTGGACCTCGATCAACGACAGCCCGGCACCGATCGCGTGGACCGTCCCCGCGGTGAGATAAATGAAATCGCCAAGGCCGACCGCGTGCCATTCGAGCAAGCCTTCGATCGAACCGTCGAGTGCGGCGGCGCGCATCGCTTCGCGGGTGACCGGCGTCTTGAACCCGACCGCCAGCTTGGCGCCGGGATCAGCGGTAAGCACCAGCCAGCATTCCTCTTTGCCGCGGCTGCCCGCCGGCGCTTCGGCGTCCGCGGGATGGACCTGAACCGACAGCGCCTCGCTGGTGAACAGGTATTTGACCAGCAGCTCGGGCAGCTCGGACGGGGGTTCGAACCAGATCTCGCCGATCCGCTGGCCGGCCGGAGCGGTAAACGGCGGCGGCAGGTGGTCCTGGCCCCAGGGCTTCTCGACCGAACGTGTGGCCAGGATGCGGTTCATTGGTTGGCCGCGCCGGGCAGCTTGCCGACGAGTTGCGCGCCGGTGGCGCTGGTGACCAGCACCTCGTCGCCATCGACCACCACGATCACGTCTTCGAGCCCGATCACCGAAACGCGCGGGCCGTCGGTTTCGACCAGCACGTTGCGGCACTCGATCAGCTCGACCCGGCCAGTGGTGCGATTGCCGGCGTCGTCAGCCACGCGGGCGTCGCGCAGCGCTTCCCAGTTGCCGATGTCGGACCAGCCCATCGCCGCCTGCACGACCGCGGCGCGGCCGGTGTTCTCCATCACTGCGTAGTCGACCGACTCGCCGACGATCCCCGAGAACGGCTCCGCGGCGGGGTGGAATTCCTGGCCCACGTAGCGCCCTCCCGCGACCGCTTTGCGCACCGCTTCGGCCATGTCGGGCCGGTGCGCCGCGAGCTCGTCCAGATAGGCCCCGGCGCGGAAGGCGAAGATGCCGCCGTTCCAGGCGTGGCCGCCCTCGGCCAGGAAGCGCATCGCGGCCTCGCGGTCGGGCTTCTCGACGAAGCGCTCGACGCGGTTTCCGCCGTCAATCGCCTCGCCGATGCGAATATAGCCGAAACCGGTTTCGGGCCTGTCGGCGGCAATGCCGAAGGCCACCATCCAGTCGTCGGCCGCGAGCCGCGCGGCGGCGGCGGCAGCGGCGGTGAACGCCGCGCAGTCCGCAATGTGGTGATCGCTCGGGCACACTAGCATGACCGCGTCGGCGGGCAGCAACGCGGCGGCAAGCCCGATGGCAGGCGCGGTGTTCCTGGCTGCCGGCTCGACGATCACGGTGGCCGTTTCGCCTGCCTGCTGGACAATATGGCCGACATGCGCTGACCCCGCGACGATCAGGCTTTCCGCAAACACGCCCTCGCCCACACAGCGGTCGAGCGTCGCCTCGAACAGCGTGCGGTTTCCCATCAGGGGGAGGAACGGCTTGGGCTTGTGCTTGCGGCTGCGCGGCCACAGGCGCGTGCCGCTGCCACCGCACAGGATCACCGGATGGATCAAGGTGTCGCTCATGCCGATATGTTCCACGCGCAGGTCATCGCATCAGTTGCAGCAGGGTGTCGATCTCCACCGTCGCCACGCCGATCGAGCTGTCCGAAATGCCGTAGGGTATGAACAGCCGGTCCTCCACCCGCAGCGCGCCGCAGGTGTACACCACGTTGGGGACATAGCCCGATCGGTCGGCGTCCTCCGCGGTCAGCACCGGTTCCTTCGTGCGGCCGATGACTTTCGATGGATCGTCGAGGTCGAGGAGCGCGCAGCCCAGCGCGTACTTGCGCATCGCGCCGACCCCGTGAGTGAACAGGAGCCAGCCGTGCTCGGTCCGGATCGGGCTGCCGCAATTGCCGATCTGGATGAATTCCCAGGGATACTTGGGCTCCATCAACAGCACGCCTTCGGTGTCCCAGCGGTCGATCCGCCGCGAGCGCAGCAGGAACAGGTTCTTGCCGTCCTGCCGCCCGACCATCGTGTAGAACCCGCCGCACTTGCGCGGGAACAGCGCCATGCCCTTGTTGCGCCCGGCCCGGCCATCGACGGGTTCGAGCAGGAACCGCCGGAAGTCGGTCGTGCGCAGCAGTTCGGAGCGGATCGTGCTGCCGGAATAGGCGGTATAGGTGCCGATCCATTCGTAATCGGCCTTGCCGTTTCCCGCCCCGTGATCGAAGCGCACCAGGCGCAGGTCTTCCAACCCGTTGCGCTGCTGTTCGGTGATCGGGAAGATAACCGTGTTCGACAGCGAGCTTTCGGCATGGCGGTGGACCATCACCGCGCTGTCGGCGTCGGACAGGCTGGCGTCGTCGAGTTCGACCGAGGTGGCGAAGGCGCTTTGCGGCCACAAGTCGAAGCGGCCGTCGGGGTGCGCGATCCCCTCGCGAAAGGCGATCGAGCTGATGTGCCCTTCGCCGACCGCGCGCATCGACATCACGAAACGGCAGGCGCCGTCCTCCATTCCGCTCTGGTCCGGATGGGGCACGATCGACGGGTTCATCAGCGCGGCGGCGGAGTAAGTGTATTCGTGGCAGAAATAGGCGCCGATCAGCTTGCGCCGAACGACTGAGTAATCATCGCCGTCGAGCCCGAGCGACTGGCATACCTCGCCCCACCGTTCGGCGAACATCGCCTCGGTCTGCCAGTGGCGTTCCTTGAAGTCGCTGAGCACCTTGCGGTATTCCCGGCTGACCCGGGCTTCGCTCAGCGCCGCTACATCCTCCACCAGGCGTCGGGCGCGGCTGTTTTCCGCGCGCTGTGCTTGCCAGCCGAGGTGGAACGGACGCAGCACGACCCGCGAAGGATCGGCATGGAGCCGGGTATCAAGTATTTGCAAAGGGCCGGCGGCCATCCCGTGATTGCTGCTCAAGCCCTGTCCTCAACGAATCGTCCGGTGCAACGACGGCGAGCGCTAGCATGGAACAATGCGCGAGTTGAAACGCGAGGATCGATTCAGCCCCGCAATTCCGGTTCGCCCCGCGGGGGTTGATCCCATCCTGGCAGCGGCCGGTTGCCACGTCGGCGAGCACGACTCCACGATCGTTGGCGCCGAAGAACCAACCCCACGCGGCCTGCGCGTGGTCCGCCCAGCGCCGGTCGCCAGTCGCGCGCGAGGCCGACACCGCCGCCTCGATCGCCGCCTGCGCCTCGAGCGGCTGCTGGTCGAACGGCAGCGAAGCATACTTCCGGCCGAAGCTTTCGGACCCGATCGGCCGGAACTGCCCGCCCGCTGCGGTCTGCGAAGCGGCAATCCAGTCGAGCGACTCCACGCCGGTCGCCAGATAATCTTCCCGCCCCAGCGCCACACCGGCCTCGATCAGCGCCTGCGGCAGGCGCGGGTTGTCATAGCCGAGGACGCTTTCGAACCACGCCCAGTCGGGTCGCCGCGTGCCGCCCAGCAGGCGCTCGAGCAGGTCGGCGCCGCCTCGAAGCAGGGCGAGCGATATGTCGTGGCGCGGCTTGGCCCGCAGCATCGCGCAGGCCCCCAGCATGGTGAAGGCGATCGCGCGCGGCGATTCCATCGCCGACAACGGCGGAAGCGCGGTGTCGTAGAGTTCCATCGCCCATTCGCGGATTTCGGGGAACGGCGAGTCTTCGGCGGTGCGGCCCAGCGCCCATAGCGAGCGGCCGTTCGAATCCTCAGACCCCACGTCCTCGCACCACGCGCGATCATAGCGCATGAAGTTGCGGAAGCGGCCCGCGTCGGGGTTCCACGCATCGTGAACGAACGCGGCGTAGGTCATGCTCAGCGTGAGCCGCTCGTCGGAAGACACGCCTTGTGCGAGGTTGATCAGCATCAGCGCCCGGGCATTGTCGTCGACACAGTAGCCGTGCCGCCGGTCCGGGACGACGCCGCGCGAATGCTGGAGCATGCCGGTGGCGTCGCTCATCGCCAGCATGGCGGTCAGGTTGGGCGTCGCGCGCCAGCTCGGCGCCCGGGCCGGAGCGGCGACTGCCCGCTCGACCAGCGCCGCGGCGGCCGCGGCGAAACGCGGCCAGATGGTCTCGCGTCCCTTGGCATAGGCGCGCCGCTGCATCGCCGCGAGCTCGCGCGGGTGGTCGAGCAGGCTGGTGACCGCTTCGGCGATGGCGGATGAACTGCCCGGATCGATCAGGTAGCCGACCCCGTCGGTCAGCAGCTCGCGCGCGTGGACATAGGGTGTCGATACGACCGCCTTGCCCAGCGCGACGGCGAAGCTGAGCGTGCCCGAGGTCGACTGCTGGAGCCCCGGATAGGGGGTGAGATAAATGTCGCACGCCTCGAGCTGGTCGAGCAGTTCGTCGGTCTCGAGGAAGCGGTCGATCCATTCGATCGCGTCCCCTACCCCCAGCTCGGCGGCGAGCGCCTGCAAGGCTTCGCGGTAGCGCTCGCCCTGTGCGGCGACGAGGTTGGGATGCGTCGCGCCGATGATCCGGTAGAGCACGTCGGGGTGCCGCTGGCGGATCGCCGGCAGCGCTTCGATGACATGCTCCAAGCCCTTGCCCGGTCCGAGCAGGCCGAAGGTGGTGAGCACCTGGCGGCCGGCCAGGCCCAGCCGCGCCTTGAATTCGGCCTGCCGCCCGAACGGCCGGTCGGGCGCGCCATGCTCGATCACTTCGACCAGTTCGCTGGGCGCGTGATAGTGCGCCAGGAGCAGGTCGCGGCTGCGGCGCGACATGACCATGATGCGCGAGGCACGCTGGACCAGATGTTCCATGATCCGGCGCTGGTTGGCCGACGGCTCGGTCAGGACGGTGTGGCAGGTGACGATCAGTGGGGCGGCGAGCCGGTCGACGAAGCCGCACACCATTTCGCCATCGGGTCCGCCGAAGATGCCGAATTCGTGCTGCAGCCACACCGCTTCGGCCCCCTCGGCGTTGATCGCCTCGGCGGCGCGGGCGAAGGCGTCCGGATCGGCGCGGTCGATTGTGTCGCGCACACCGCCATAGGCGAGCGGGTCCGCGGCATCGTCGAGCGCCCAGATATCGACCGACACCTCGGGGCGGAAGCACGCGAGTTGCTCGGTGAGGTCGGCGGTGAAGGTGGCGATGCCGCACTTGCGGGGAACGTAGTTGCCAACCAGCGCGATGCGCCGCCGCGGGCGCGGCGAGCGAAAGGCGATCGGTTCGGTTTCGGCGACAACCGGTCCCGGTGACGGGCGCACGATGTCGGCGACGAGTGCGTCCATGTGGATGCGGCCCCTCAAGAGCGAAATGTCTCAGACATCGTGCGAACGTAAAACCGGGGGTTTGGTTCCACCGCAATGCACCATTATTCGTCCACGGTCGCCGCTCGGTCGCATTATTCGTGCGCTTCAACCTGTTCATTATAATTGAAAATCAAGGGCCGCGCAATCATGCTGCACCTGCTAACAGTCGTTCAAAACCAGCGCTGCCGCCAGTAGAACGGCGCGCTGACCGGGTTGCCGGCCGGATCGGTCGCCGGGCGGAAGCGCAGACGGTCGACCACCAGCCGGCAGGTGATCCGGTCCGCCTCGGCATAGCGGCTCGCCCTGAACACGCTGCAACTGGACGCCCGCCCGTCGGTTCCGACGGTGACCTTGACGATCACCTCGTTGCCGATCCGCGCGTCGCGACCGCCCGGCGGCACCGGATAGTCGCGCGCGTTGTTGATCCCGCCCGCGATGTGAACCGGCTGGGTGGCGATGCCGCCGCCTTGGCCCGCTCCCCCCTGGCCGTTGCCGGTGCCGCTGCCGCTGCCGCCCGCGCCGGTCCCGCTGCCGCTTTCGCGCGCCCCGGATGTATCCGCCGCGCCGGTGGAGCTGGCCTTGGGCTCGGGCGGGGTGGGTTTGAGCGGGATCTTGGGCTCGGACGCGGCGGTCGGCTTTGGCACCGCCTTGCGCCCTTCCTCGCTCGCTGCGCCGGCATCGGGTTCCGGCTCGGGCTCGTACTGCTTGGTTTCCACCGTAACGGTGAAGGTCGACAACACCGCGTCCTCCACCGAGGATGTCGCCTGCGGCGCGAAAGCCTTCGCCAGCCCGTATAGCGCGAGCACGTGTAGCGCCACGATCAACGCCAGCGTGCCCGGCCGGGGCCGGCGTCGGGTAGTCGAAAAGCTGCCCTCGGTCGCCATAGCAAGATCAACGGCGCGCCAGGCCTGCGCGTTCCACAAGACCATCCACTCAGGGCAACGGCGGCGTTCCGGTGAGGGAACGCCGCCGCTATCTTACCTTATCGCCGGCTCAGATCAGAAGTCGTAGCTGATCCCGACCTTCGCGCGCCAAATCGACGACGAGACGTTGACCTGGTTGTCGGTCTGGAACGAGGTCAGTCCGGCTGAATTTACGTTCAGGGCGTTGACGTTGCTGAAGACGTAGCGGCCCTGCGCGTCGACAGCGGAGACCTGCGCCAGGTCCTGCACCCCGAAGAAGTTGCGGCGCCGGTTGATGTTCTTGCTATTGTCGATGAAGTTCAGGAAATTATCCATCGTGAAGAACAGCTTGAGCTTGTCCTGGAAGCCGAGGAAACGGCCCGGCCCCGGCAATTCCTGCGAGAACGACACGTCGAGGTCGTCGAACCAGTCGTTGGTGCAGGTGTTGCGATCGATCGTTCGGCCAATGAAGTCCTTTGCGCAGTCAAGCGACTGAGCGAACGCAGTCAGGTTATTGACCGCCGTGGCCAGCGCAGATCCCGGCGCGATGGGGGCGATATTGGGATCAGTGGCTCCCGTCGGGATGTAGAGCAGCGCGTTGTCGTTGGTGGTCAGCCCGCCCAGCGTGGGATTGAACACATTATTGCCGGTGAATGTCAGGCTGTAGGGACGGCCCGCGCGGCCGACGTAGGTAAAGCCGAGGCGAGTGCGGAAGTCGCCGAAGAACTTCTCGGCGAACGTGACGTTGGCCGAGATGTTGTGGCGGCTCTGGAAAAACCCGGTCGAAACCTCCGGGTTCTGCCGGTCGAACGCCGCGGTCTGTCCGTAGTTGGAGCCGGCAGTCGAGTTGTACATGTTTCGCCGGTCGTTGGCGTCCGTGTAGGCATAGCCGAGCGAGAAGAACACGTTGCCGCCATCGGTGACTATCCCGCTGTCGAAGTTCTTCGACAGGATCACCGAGGCGATCTTGCTGTCGTAGGAATCCGCGTTGGTCAGCATCAGCTCTCCCGCACGGCTCGTGCTCAGGCAGGCGGCGGTGAAGTTCGAGTATGTCGGCACCGGATCGATGCTGGTCAGCCGCGCGGTGCAGCCGGTATTGCTATTGTCGATCGCCCGGTAGATCGGCCGGCCGTCGATAGTGAAGCCGTTGAGCCCCGCCAGCGGATAGACCGCCTGCGCCAGGTCGACGATGTTATAGGGGTTGCGATACTTGCTGTAGATGAAGTCCGCCGCCAGGTTCCAGCCGCTCAAGAACCCCGTGTCGGTGAAGTTCATCTCGGTCGAGAAGCCGATGTTCGCGCGCAGCACGGTCGGCATTTTGATGTTCGGGTCGATCGACTGGGTGTTGCCGCGGAACTGCGCCGCGCTCGCGGAGCCCGCCGCGACGATGCACTGCGGCACCCCGGTGAACTTGCCGCTAGCGTCGGTCACCTTGACCTGCGTAGTCGGCGTCTGAGTAGGACAGCCGGTAGACTGAAGGGTGGCAAGCGACAGGTTGCTGCCGGTATTGGAGAACGCGTTCGAAAAATACACCAGCGGATCCCCGCCGGAGAAAATGCCCACACCGCCGTGAAGCTCGGTTCGCGAGAACAGCGCGAAGTCTCCCAGGTCGTAGGTGAAGCCGAAGCGGGGCATGATCACCGGATCGAACTTGCTGAAGCCATTGGCGTTGGTGAAGCCGTAGCGCGCCAGGAAGTTGGGGTTCGCGGTCGGCCGGCCGCCATCGTACCAGTCGACGCGTCCGCCGAGGACCACGCTGAGCCGGTCGCTTAGCTGCCAATCATCCTGCAGGTAAACCGAATACGCGCTGCGGTTAAAGATCGCCGCCGCATCGTTGACATCGCCGGTCGGGCTGAAATTGCCAAACGCACCCTCGGTCTGGCCACCGACGATGTTTGTGGGCGTGGTGCTCGTCTGGTTGTTGCCGAGGCCGGGCGACAGCAAGCCGTTGCGCAGGTCGGTGACGTTGCGGAATACCAGCGTGCCGGTCGCATCCTGGGCGAAGACGTTGTAAATATCCGCAAAGCTCGCCTCGCCGCCCAGCTTGAGGCTGTGGGCGCCGGCTTCGAGCTTGGCCACCGCGCGGTAGTAATCGATCGTGGTGCGCAAGTCGTTCGCGGTGCGCGAACGCCCTGGGCCGCCCTGGACAGCGCCGTCGGCGATCGGGCTGGTATTATCGATGCCGACGAGGATGCGCGGAATGCCGTTGCCAAGTTGGGCTTCGCCGCCGCCGAACGGATCCTGGATGTCCTGGACGAACGTGTGCGCATAGCGCAGCTCGGTCGAGAAGTTGTCGGTCCAGTTCGAATAGAGCCGGCCCGAGTAATATTGGGAATCGGTTCCGCTGAGATAGAACGTATTTTGCCCGACCACCTGGGGCGAATTAGCCCCGGTGAAGAAGTCGTCGGTGCGGAGCGTCGTTTCGTCGAGCTTCTGGTAGGTCGCCTCGAAGCGGTGATCGTCGGTGATCTGCAAGTCGCCGCGGACGAACCAGCGGTCATTCTTGTACGGCCGGCTGGTGACCAGATCGCCGGTATCGATGCTGTACTGCGTCCTGAGCACGTCGCGGATTTCGTTGAACTGGGCGAGTGTTACGCCGGCGAGCTCGTTGGAAAAGCCGCCGCCCGCCGGGCCGTCATCCTGCGACAGGCCCGATTCCTGGTGTTCGTAGGCGCCGAACAGGAACAGGCGATCCCGGATTACCGGGCCGCCGAGTGTCGCGCCCCAGCGCTTGTCGGGCTCGATCGGCGGTACCGGGCGGATGGTGCCATTGTCGTCGTAGTCGTTGGCGCGCAGGCCGTTGTCCGAATATTCGAAGAACGCGCTGCCATGGTACTGATTGCTGCCCGATTTGGTGACGACGTTGATCGCGCAGCCGGTAAACTGGCCGTACTCGACATCGAACGGTGCGAATTGGACCTGCGTCTCGCGGATCGCGTCGTAGGGTATTGGGGTCGACGAACGCGACGAGAAGCCGGTGTCGTTGAGCCCGAACACGTCGCCCTGGGCAATGCCGTCGACTGTAAAGGCGTTGCCACGGTCGTTGCCGCCGAGGCAGCTAATGCGGTCCTGACCCGAGCCGCCGTCGTCGCGGTCAAGGCTGACGCGCGGGTCGATGCGGATGATGTCGCGCACATCGCGGTTGAAGGTCGGCGCGTTCTCGAGCACTTCGGCGGTGAACGACTGGCCCGGACCGACGGCGAGCTGGGTAACCTGCACACGGCTGCCGGTGACTACGATCTCGCCCCCGCCCGCCGCCAGGGCGAAAGTCAGGCTGGTGTTGCCCTGCAGGCTGGTCTGGATGCCCTCGACCGTCTGCCCTTCGAATCCGCCGGCATTCGCCGCCACTGAGTACGGACCGCCGGTCACCAAGCCGGTGGCCGCGAAGCGGCCGTCGGAACCGGTGGTGATCGTGCGCGCCGCACCGGTGCGGGTGTCGGTGATGGTCACCGACGCGCCCCCCAGCGGGTTGCCGCTGGCGTCATTGACCGTGCCTTCGATCCCGGTGGTGATCTGCTGCGCCATGACGGATGCCGGCAGAATGGCGGCGGCGGCGGACAGGCTGACGACGCTCGCGGCGAGCAGATACTTGAGCTTCATGGAATGACGATCCCTTGCATTCGATGACGAAAAGTGGAGGTGGGCGGCGGCCCGGTAGGTGTTTCCCGCTGAGGTCAAAAGGTATCTTGTGTTACCTGTGCGTGACAACCGTCCGCACAGTTATCCACACCCCCTGTGGATGAAGTATTCTCTTTCTAAAACAACGGCCCGCGACTGTTGCCGCGTTGCAACATGCACGAAGAAAGAGTCTTGCGGCCCACGCCCGGCCCGGCAGCGGCGCGAATCAGGCGAGGTTGATCTCGCGCAGGCGCTGCTGGAGGAACTCGTGGCTGGAGATCGGCGCCGGGTAATCGTCGAGGTGCGCCGGGTCGATGCAGCCGGGCAAGGTCGCGATCGTGAAGTCGGGCCGGAAGTGGAGGAAGAACGGCATCGAATAGCGCGCGCGATAGGCGGCCGGTCCCTGCGGGTTGACCACCCGGTGCTGGGTCGATTTCAGGCGGTGGTTGGTCAGCCGGTCTAGCATGTCACCGATATTGACCACCAGCGCGCCTTCAGGAGTGTCGATCGCCTTCCATTCCCCTCGAGCGGTGAGCAGCTCGAGCCCGGCTTCCTCGGCACCCAGCAGCAGCGTGATCGTATTGATGTCGCCGTGCGCCGCGGCGCGGATTGCGCCCTCGGCGTGCGGCCCGTCGAGCGGCGGATAGTGCAGCAGCCGCATGACCGAATTGCCGTCCTCGACGGTCGGTTTGAAATGGCCCGGCGGCAGCCCGAGGTGCAGCGCGATCGCCTCGAGCACGCGCTCGCCGGCCTGTTCGAACGCGGCGTAGAGCGCGGTGAAGGTCTCGCGAAAATCCGCGATTTCGTCGGGCCAGACGTTGGCGGCCATGAATTCGCTCAGCGGGTGGTTGTCCGGCAACTCGCGGCCGACGTGCCAGAATTCCTTGAGGTCGTGGACCGCTGCGTCCTTGGCGCGCTCGACGCCGAACGGGGTGTAGCCGCGCGCGCCGCCGCCGCCGGGGATATGATAGGCCCTCTTGACGTCTTCGGGCAGCGCGAAAAACGCCTTCGACAAGGCTTCGGCGCGCGCGATCAACTCGGCCGGGATGCCGTGGTCGCGGATCACCGCGAAGCCGTATTCGCGAAAACTGCGGCCGAGTTCGTTGGCGACTTCGGTCAGCGGGCTGTGAAGCGAGACGGAGGCGATTTCGGACATTGTCGGGACTCTTAGACTGGAAGGAAAACCCCGGCGAGCGCGGCGCTCATCAGGTTGGCGAGGCTACCGGCGACCAGCGCGCGCAGGCCGAGCCTGGCAATCACCGGCCGCTGGTTGGGCGCCAGGCCCCCGGTCACGGCCATCTGGATCGCGATCGAAGAGAAGTTGGCGAAACCGCACAGCGCGAAGGTGACGATCGCGCGGCTGCGCGGGTCAAGCACGCCAGCATCCATCTGGCCGAGCTCAATGAAAGCGACAAATTCGTTGAGCACGATCTTGGTGCCGAACAGCCCGCCGGCGACCGGCGCCTGGTCCCACGGCACGCCGATGAGGAACATGACCGGGGCGAAAACCATGCCGAGCGCGGCCTGAAAGCTCCAGTTCTCGAACCCCAGCAGGTTGCCGATCCCGCCCAGGATGCCGTTGGCCAGCGCCACAAGAGCGACGAAGGCGAGCACCATCGCGCCCACCGCCACCGCCAGCTTGACCCCGGTCTGCGCGCCTTGGGCGGCGGCCTCGATCACGTTGGCCGGCTTGTGCCCTTCCTCGAAGGTCTCGGCGAGCTCGACTTCATGCGGCTTGCCGGCCTCGACCAGCGCGGCGGGCCCTTCGGCGCTGATCCGCGCCTCGGGCAGCTCGATCCGCCCTTCGGCCTCGGGCGCGGGTTCGTCGGGGTCGGGCATGATAATCTTGGCCATCAGGATGCCGCCGGGGGCCGACATGAACGCCGCGGCCAGCAGGAACGGGAGGTACTTGTCGCCCAGCAGGCCGGCATAAGCCGCCAGGATCGTCCCCGCGACGCCGGCCATGCCCACGGTCATCAGGGTGAACAGCGCGCTGGGCGTGAGCGCCGCGAGATAGGGCCGCACGACTAGCGGACTTTCGGACTGGCCGACGAAGATGTTGGCCGCCGCGCCCAATGATTCGACGCGGCTGATCCCGGTCACCCAGCCGATCGCCCCGCCGACCCAGCGGACCACTCGCTGCATGATGCCGTAGTGATAGAGGATCGAGACCAGCGCGGCGAAAAACACGATCACCGGCAGCGCGCCGAGCGCGAAGGTGTTCTTGAGCGGATTGTCCGCCCCGAACAAGAACGCGGTTCCTTCGTTGGCGTAGCTGAGCAGCGCCGAGACGCCGTTGGCCATTCCCTGGATGCCGGCGACGCCCCACGGGGTGCGCAGCACGATGAACGCGATCAACGCCTGCAACGCGAACGCCGCGCCGACCACCCGCAGGCGGATGCGGCGCTTGGCGCTCGACAGGACGAAGGCAATAGCGAGGATCGCGAGGATCCCCAGGAGGCTGGTGACGAATGGGGGCATGGCGCCCGCGTTAGCGCAGAACCGGTTGTGGTGGAAACCGGTTTTGCAGGCGCTCCCTCCACGCCCAGCGGCAGGGGTTCGGATGCCCGCCGCGTTGCAGGTTGTCCGCTTTCCTTTTGCGGCCGGCGATGCCACACGCCAGTCGATGACGAACGATCAGATTGCCGGCGATCCGCCAGCCCAGCCGACCGTGCCCGCCTTTCCGCGCGCGCTGTTCGTTTTCCTGCTGCTTTATGGGGGCATGACCGTTCTTGCGGGCTTCCTCGCGGTCAAGCAAATTGTGCTGTGGCCCACTTCGCTGGCGGTCGAAGCTGGCATTTTCGCCTTCCTCATCCTCGTCGTGCTGTCGAGCGCGACCGCGCAGCTTTACGGTTCGGCGACGGCTAATCGGCTGGTCATCTGGGGGTTCCTGCCGCTCGCATTTTCGATTGTCCTGATCTTGGTTGTGCTGCGGCTCCCGCCTGATCCCGGGATGTGGCCCGAGGGACTGACGGCTTTTCAGCTGATCCATTCCTCCACGCCGCGCATCATGGCCGCAGGACCCGTCGCCTACCTCGTGTCGCTCCTGCTCAACGTATGGATCTTCACCAAGCTGCGGGGTCGAGGCGAGACCAAGGGCAATTTCGGACTCATGATCAGGGGGGCGATCGCCTCCGCTTTTAGCCAGGCGATTGATTCGGTTATTTTCATCTCGCTTGCGTTCGGCGGCGAGCGCGACATCGCCCCGCTGATCCTGGGCCAGGCGCTGGCGAAGGTCGTGCTGTCGCTGGTGCTCGTGCCGTTCCTGATCGCCCTTGCGGTCGCGCTCGCCAGACGGCTCGACAGCCGCCCTGGCTGAGCGCCTGCCGTCCGGGCGCTCCGGGGCTGCTTGATTGCCGATGAAACCGGGTGCAGGGGCGCGGCCATGCCTGCATCCGCACCGCCCCTGTCGACTCTCGACCGCCAGGCCCTGCGCCTCGCCTACCGCCAGGACGAGGAACCCTGCGTCGCCGAACGCATTCGCCAGGCGGCCCCGGCGCAGGCCGTTCACGGGCGGGCCGCGCGGACCGCTGCACAACTGATCGCGGGCGCGCGGGCCAGAAAGGCCAGCGGGCTCGACGCGTTCCTCCAGACGTACGGCCTCGACACCGAAGAGGGCATCGCGCTGATGTGCCTGGCCGAAGCGCTGCTGCGGGTGCCCGACACGATGACCGCTGACGCGCTGATCAGGGACAAGATCGGCGACGTCGACTGGCGCGAGCATGTGGGCCAATCGAGTTCCACCTTCGTCAACGCGGCGACGTTTTCGCTGATGCTGACCGGCAAGGTGCTCGACCCGCCCGAAGCGCACCAGCGCGGCGCCGGCGCGGCGCTGCGCCGGGCGATCGGCCGCATGGGCGAGCCGGTGATCCGCACCGCCACGCTCCAGGCGATGAAGATTTTGGGTGGCCAGTTCGTGTTCGGCCGCACGATTGACGAAGCCCTGAAGCGCGCCGCGCCCGAGCGCGCCAAAGGCCTGACGCACAGCTTCGACATGCTGGGCGAAGCGGCGATGACCTTCGCCGACGCCGAGTGCTACCGGCTAAGCTACCAAGCGGCGATCGCGCTGCTGTCGCGCGAGACCGCGCAAGGATGGGAACGCTCGCCCGGCATCTCGGTCAAGCTGTCGGCGCTCTATCCGCGCTACGATTTCCTCCATGCCGAGGCGGCCACGGCGGCGCTGGTGCCAATGATCCGCGATCTCGCCGCGAAGGCCCGTGACGGCGGGATGCACTTCACGATCGATGCCGAGGAAGCCGAGCGGCTCGAACTGTCGATGGACATTATCGAGGCGCTGGTTGCCGACGATTCGCTGTTTGAAGGCGGATGGGGCGGGTTCGGGCTGGCGATCCAGGCCTATCAGAAGCGCGCGGTGTTCATGTGCGAGTGGGTGGCCGAGCTCGCCCGGCGGCACGGGCGGCGCCTGTTCGTGCGGCTGGTCAAGGGCGCGTATTGGGACAGCGAGATCAAGCTCAGCCAAGTCGGCGGTTATGGCGATTATCCGGTGTTCACCCGCAAGCTGGCGACCGACGTATCGTACCTCGCCTGCGCGGCCAGACTGCTCAAGGCCGAAGACGCGATCCATCCCGCTTTCGCCACGCACAACGCCTACACCATCGCAGCCATCAAGGCACTGGCCGCCCGCGCTCAAGTAGGCGAAGGCGATAGCACACAAAGAACCCGAAAATTTGAATTCCAAAGACTCCATGGCATGGGTGAGGACGTCTACCAGGAGCTGGCCAGGACCGAGGGCGACGACCGCACTCCGGTGCGAATTTACGCGCCGGTCGGCGGGCACAAGGACCTGCTGGCGTATCTAGTGCGCCGCCTCCTCGAGAACGGCGCGAATTCGAGCTTCGTCAACCGCATGTCCGACGCCGACGTGCCGGTCGCCGCACTGACCGGCGATCCGGTGGCCGAATTGGCCGCGCTGTCGCCCAGGCGTAATCCGGCCATCCCGCTGCCCGCCGACATCTTCGCGGGCCGCGCCAACAGCGCCGGCGTCGATCTAGCCGATCCGCTTGTCAATGAAGCGCTTGATCGGAACCTCAAGGCGCTCGATCGCATGGTCTGGGCCGCGCGACCAACGTTCATGTCCGATCCTGGCAATGCCGAAAGGGCGGTCCTGTCGCCAACCAACGGCTCCCCGGTGGGTAGTTGCCGCGAAGCCACTGCGGCCGAAGTTGCCGACGCGATCGGCCGCGCCGAAGCGATCCAGCCGGGCTGGAACGCGCTTGGCGGCGAGAAACGCGCGCTGCTGCTCGAAGCCTGCGCCGACGCGTTCGAAGCGCACACGGCGGAATTCATCTCGCTATGCCAGCGGGAGGCGGGCAAGACGCTGGTCGATGGCGTGCTCGAACTGCGCGAGGCGGTCGACTTTCTGCGCTTCTACGCTGGCGAGGCGCGGCGACTGTTCTCCGCTCCGATCCTACTGCCCGGCCCGACCGGCGAGGAGAACCGCCTGAGCCTGGTCGGGCGCGGCGTGTTCGCCACGATCAGTCCGTGGAACTTCCCGCTGGCGATCTTCATCGGCCCCGCAGCCGCCGCGCTCGCCGCGGGCAACACCGTGCTTGCCAAGCCCGCCGAGCAGACCCCGCTGATCGCCGCGCTGGCGATCCGGCTGTGCCACGAGGCCGGAATACCACCCGAGGTGCTCCAGCTCCTCCCCGGCGGCGGCGAGGTCGGCCGGGCGATCACCAGCGATCCGCGCATCGCGGGCGTGGCGTTCACGGGCTCGACCGAGACCGCGCGCGCGATCAACCGCGCGCTGGCCATGCGCGATGCGCCGATCGCCACGCTGGTCGCCGAAACCGGCGGGCAGAACGCGATGATCGTCGATAGTTCGGCGCTGCCCGAGCAGGTCACCCGCGACGTGGTCGCATCCGCGTTCCAGAGCGCCGGCCAGCGGTGCAGCGCGCTGCGCGTGCTCTATTTGCAGGACGACGTGGCCGACGCGATGCTCGCAATGATCCGCGGCGCGTTCGAGGCGCTGTTGATCGGCGACCCGCAGGATCTGGCCACCGATGTGGGTCCGGTGATCGACGACGAGGCGCGGGCCGCGCTTGAAGCGCACGTCGCCTCGCGCAGCAAGGTCTGGCGGCGCGATCTACCCGCCGGAACCGAGCGCGGCTGCTTCGTCGCGCCGACGATCATCGAGATCGGTTCGATCCGCGAGCTTTCGCAGGAGAACTTCGGGCCCGTGCTCCACGTCGCGCGGTTTGCCGGCGGCGAGCTCGAGCAGGTCATCGCCGACATCAACGCCGCCGGATACGGCCTGACGCTGGGGCTGCACAGCCGCATCGCCGAAACCCGCCGCACGGTCGAGCGGCTGGCGAAGGTCGGCAACCTCTACGTCAACCGCAACCAGATCGGCGCGGTCGTTGAAAGCCAGCCGTTCGGCGGCGAAGGCCTGTCGGGCACCGGGCCCAAGGCGGGGGGTCCGCACTACGTGCTGCGCTTCGCCACCGAGCGGGTGGTGTGCATCGACACCACCGCGGCGGGCGGCAACGCGAGCCTGCTGGCAAGCGAATAAACGAATGGGCGATACAAATCACTGCGTGACCTTTGGCACGCGGGGATTACATTGTTGGTGCCACGAGGAAGCACCATGTCCAAAACTGATGATATGATTGAACGGGCAAAGCATCTGCCCCAATCGGCGGACGACCGGGAAAAGCAGCGGCGCAGCTTCGCATATGGGAACGCGAAGACTGAGAATGATCGGGTCACTAGGTCCATGGTCGATCGGGCGGCGGAGAAACATCCCAGAAATGGTTGATCGAGAGACTAGATCAGGGTCGGCCAAAGTTGTCCAAGATCCGATCGAACGGGCTGCACTTGAGGCCGAGAATGCGTTGCTGCAATTTGACGAGGTTCTCGACCTCATCGACATGGCCGTAAGGGATGGCCGTGGTTTCCGACTGCGTCCTTCGACAATTCTCGGATTGCATGGCAGCGCGATGAAGGGAGTTCACCCACAGGCAGGGACCTTTCGAAACGCGCCTGTCGAGATTGGAGGCAGTCGGCATAATCCGCCCCATGAAGGCCTGGTGGCATCAAAGGTCGAGGACCTTTGCGAGTGGGTCATGCGAGAATGGGATAGCCGGTCCGCGATCGAGCTGTGCGCCTACATAATGTGGCGTCTAAACTGGATACACCCGTTTGCGGACGGGAATGGCCGTACTACGCGGGCTGTAGCCTATTTGGTTCTATGCGTTCGTGCTGGTGCGAGATTGCCGGGCTTTCCCACGATCCCAGAACAAATCGCTTCCAAGAAGGAGCCTTATTACGAAGCTCTGGAGGCTAGATAACGCTGCTGATGGAGAAGATACGAATCTAGGATCCATGCTCGCTCTTTTGGAAAACTACCTGGAAAAGCAACTGCAGGCGGTTTTGAGCGCCGCGACTCTAGCTGGGCGGTCGGCGGACGGTTCCCGAAAGTTTCATTAGCGAACGAGCTAGCGCGCCGCCATCCCGTCGCGCAGCAGCTCCTCGACCGCGGCAGTGATTTCCGAGATCGGGCGGCGGTCGTCCCACACGCCGTAGCGCAGTCCGAGGAATACGTTGGCGCCCATGATCGCCCAGGCGCGCACCTCGTTGTCGCCCGGCGCGATCAGTCCGTCGTGCGCCGATGCGTCGAGCCGCGCCGCGATGCGCGCGGCGGCGCCTTCGTAGTGCGCGCGGTAGCTGCCCGGATCGGCGAACTCGGCCTCGTCGATGATGCGGTAGATTTCCTTGTGCTCGCGGGCGAAGCCGAGGAACGCGGCGAGCGCCTGCCGCTCCCGCTCGATGCCGCCCATGCCTTCGGGAATCGCCGCCGCCGCGGTCTGCGCGACCGACTGGCTCATGTCTTTGACCAGCGCCGAGAAGATCGCCTCCTTGGTGTCGAAGTACGTGTAGAAACTGCCCAGCGCCGTCCCCGCCCGCCGGGTGATCCCGCTGACAGACGCGGCGTGAAACCCCAACTCGCCAAACTCCTTGGCCGCCGCGTCGAGCAGCTTGCGCAAGGTTTCGCGACCGCGCGCGGTGCGCGGTTCCTTGCCGGGGCTCGCGGCGCTGGCGGCAGGCTGGGGACTTGTGGCCATCGCGCAACGGATATGGCCGATCGCGACAACACGCAATGAAAAAAGTTGAAAGGTGGTTCAGGTTTCAATATAGCGATGATCGAATGAGCGGCGCAGCATTCAGTGCGCCGCCATCGGAGGAGAGAACCAGCCATGATCCGCCCGTCCGCCCGCCTCAGCCGCATTGCCGCCAGCCGCATCGCCTTGGCCGCATCGCTCGCGCTCGGCGCCTTCGCCGCGCCCGCCGCCGCGCAGGACCTGCCGGACCAGTCCGAGGGGGCCGACAGCGCTTCACGGGATGACGGCGCGATTATCGTCACCGCGCGCCGCCGCGAGGAAAACCTCCTCGACGTGCCGATCGCGGTCACTGCGTTCAGCGCCGAGGCGCTCGAGCGCTCGGGCGCGCTCGACGTCACCGACATCGGCGACACCACCCCGAACGTGACGATCGAAAACTCACGCGCGACCAATTCTACGCTCTCGGCGTTTATCCGCGGGGTCGGCCAGCAGGATCCGGTCGGCGGGTTCGAGGCCGGGGTCGGCATCTACCTCGACGACGTGTACCTCAACCGTCCGCAGGCCGCGGTTCTCGACATTTACGATGTCGAACGGATCGAAGTGCTGCGCGGACCTCAGGGCACGCTCTACGGTCGCAACACCATCGGCGGGGCGATCAAGTACGTCACTCGCCGCCTGCCCGACGATTTCGAGGTCAAGCTTCGCGGCACCTACGGCACCTACGATCAGGCCGACGCGGTCGCCAGCCTGAGCGCGCCGCTCGGCGACTTGTTCAAAGTTGGCGTGTCGGGCGCGCGGCTCAGCCGCGGCGGCTTCGGCGACAATCTCAACCTCGGCATCGAGAACTACAACAAGGACGTGTGGGCGGGCCGCGCCTCGGTCGAGTTCGAATCTCCCGACGACCGGCTCTTCATCCGCATTTCGGGCGACTACACCAAGGACGAATCGAACCCGCGCAACGGCCACCGCCTGTTCCCGGGATATCTCTCGGGCGCACCGGTACTCGCCAATGTCTTCGATACGCGCGCCGGCCTGACGAACCCGACGCAGGATATCGAGGCCTACGGCCTGATGATGAACGTCACCGCCGAACTGTCCGACACCATCACCCTGCGCAGCATCAGCGCCTGGCGCGAGGACAAGAGCTTCGTTCCGATCGATTTCGATTCGCTGCCTGTCAACGACGTCGATGTGCCCGGCCTTTATTTCAACGATCAGATAAGCCAGGAATTCCAACTTCTTTACGGCAGCGACCGTTTGAGCGGCCTCGTTGGCTTCTACTACCTTGAAGCCAATGCGCTCACCCAGTTCGATGCCATTCTGGGCACGACCGGTCCGCTTCTCGGCCTCCCCCCAGGCGTCATCTTCGGCCAGTTCACCAGCGGAGACGTCAACACCGAGACCTGGTCGGTGTTCGGCGACTTCACTTTCGATTTCACCGACTGGCTGAGCCTGTCGGCAGGTGGGCGCTACACACAGGACGATCGCCGATCGATCATCTTCAAGGCCAATCGCCTCGGCGGCGCATCCCCGCCGTTCGGCGGCACCGCCGTAAACCTCGGTAACCCACTCACCAATTTCCGCGGCGAAGCGAGCTTCAAGAAGTTCACTCCGCGCGCCTCGGTCTCGTTCAAGCCCAACGAGGACGTGATGGTCTACGCTTCGTATTCGCAGGGCTTCAAGGGCGGCGGCTTCGATCCGCGCGGAACCGCTACCTCGGCGCCTGACGACAACCGCGACGGCGTGCGCAGCTTTCAGGAAATCTACGACTTCTTCCAGTTCGATCCCGAGGTGGTCGACAGCTATGAAGTGGGCGTCAAGGGGTCGCTGTTCGACCGCGGCCTCACGTACGCGCTGACCGGCTTTTACGCCGACTATTCCAATGTCCAGATTCCCGGATCGGAGGGCATCGACGCCAATGGCGACGGCGTGTTCGAAGGGTTCGTGGGCAAGACCACGAATGCCGCCAAGGCCCGGTTCAAGGGGGTCGAGGCCGAGCTGTTCGCCCGGCTGGCGCGCGGCTTCGCGGGCGACGGATCGCAGATCACGCTCGCCGGCACCGCCGGATTTATCGATGCCGAGTTCATGGAGTACATCGGCAACACCGGCGTCGACGTGTCAGCGTTCCGCAAGCCCCAGAACACGCCCAAGTTCAACGCTTCGGCCACGTTGGGAGCGGACATGCCCATTGGTGCGGGCGACCTCAATGCCAACCTCACCGTATCGCACCGCTCGCGTACCCAGCAGTTCGAGATCGCCAATCCCTATCTCGACCAGCCCGCTTACCAACTGGTCGATGCCGGGGTCACCTATCGCTGGGCCGACGACCGCTTCTCGCTTGGTGTCTATGGCAAGAACCTGACCAACGAGCGCTACATCACCTCGGGCTATCCGTTCATCCTTGCCAACGCGGTGACCGGCGTGCCGGTTCTGAGGCCGGACGGCAGGCCAACGCCCAGCCTGGGGCGCGAGCTCGCCCTGCTCGGTTTCTACGGCAATCCGCGCCAGGTGTTCGTGACCGGAACCGTGAAGTTCTGACCGGTTGAAGCCAGGTCGTTGAAATCAACGGTTCAATCGTACCGGCAGCAATGATAGGGCGCGGCGCCATGCGTCGCGCCCTTTCTGTTCGCCTGTTGACGTCACTCGTCGCCGCCATGGCGCTAGCCTGGTCGCCGGCCACATTCGCCAAAGTGACGATCAGCTTCCACAGCTTCAACGGCTCAGTGCTGTTCGGCCGCTATCCGCACACGTTCATCGCGCTCGAGGGCACTGAGGAGTCTACGGGCCGGGCCGTCAACGAGAACTACGGCTTCACGGCGAGCACCGCGAGCCCCGCGGTGCTCGGCGGACCGGTCGTGCATGCGGTCGAGAGCGAGAAGGCCAAATACATTACAAGCACCAATCGCCACTTCACGGTTGAACTTTCCGACGCCGAATACCACCGCATCACGCAGGAAGTGGTCCGGTGGCGCGATGCTCCGGGCAAATACTACGACCTCGACAAGCGCAATTGTATCCACTTTGTCGGCCGGATGGCGGAGCTTGCGGGGCTGAAGGTCGATTATCCCAAGTCCATGCTGCGCAAGCCCAAGGCCTGGCTCAATCGCATCGCCACGCTCAACCCGCAGCTGCGCGCCAAGCCGTTGTAGCGGATAAGCGGCGCGGGCTGCTTGCTCTGCCGCGGCGCGTCGGGAATGACCGCCGCATGGCGATTCTCTCCGACCGCTGGATCCGCGAGGCGGCGACCACGCGCGGGATGATCGAGCCGTTCGTCGAGGCGCAACGGCGCGAGGGATGCATCTCCTACGGCCTCTCGAGCTACGGCTACGACGCGCGGGTGGCCGACGAATTCAAGATCTTCACCAATGTCGATTCCGCGGTGGTCGATCCCAAGGATTTTGCCGCCAACAGCTTCGTCGACCGCAAGACCCCGGTCTGCGTGATCCCGCCCAACTCGTTCGCACTGGCGCGCACGATCGAATACTTCCGCGTGCCCGAGGATGTGCTGGTGATCTGCCTGGGCAAAAGCACCTATGCCCGCTGCGGGATCATCGTCAACGTCACCCCGCTCGAACCCGGCTGGGAAGGCCACGTGACGCTGGAGTTTTCCAATACCACCCCGCTGCCGGCGAAGATCTACGCCAACGAAGGGGCGTGCCAGTTCCTGTTCCTTCAGGGCAACGAACGGTGCGAGGTCAGCTACAAGGACCGCGCGGGCAAATACATGGGCCAGCGCGGGGTCACGCTGCCCCGGTTGTGATGCGACGCAAACGAAAAGGGCGGCCCGCTCGTGCAGGCCGCCCTTCGTGTTGGTACCAGGACCTTGAGATACCCGCCTGCGCGGGGATGACGCCGGGGACCATCGGCCCCCAGCGCGTCACTTGATCTCGACGGTGCCGCCGGCGGCTTCGACCTTGGCCTTGATCTCTTCGGCTTCGGCCTTGTTGACGCCTTCCTTGATCGCCTTGGGGGCGCTCTCGACCAGGGTCTTGGCTTCGGTCAGGCCGAGCTGCGTGATCGCGCGGACTTCCTTGATCACCTGGATCTTCTTGCCGCCGTCACCGGTCAGGATGACGTCGAACTCGGTCTGCTCTTCGGCGGCGGGGGCGGCGTCACCACCGGCCGGCGCGGCGACCGCGACGGCAGCGGCGGCGGAAACGCCCCAGGCTTCTTCGAGCGCCTTGGCAAGCTCGGCGGCTTCCAGGACGGTCAGCTTCGAAAGGTCTTCAACCAGCTTGGCGATATCGGCCATGATGTTTCACTCCACTATTTGGCTGGGGCAAGCTGCCCCGAATGATCTGCGTTTGTGCGAAGAACTGCTTACGCCGCTTCTTTGGCCGCATAGGCCCCGAAGACGCGGGCAAGCTTGCTGGCGGGCGCGTTGACGAGCTGGACGACCTTGGTCGCCGGCGCGTTGACGAGACCCACGAGCTTGGCCCGAAGCTCGTCGAGGCTGGGCAGCGCGGCGAGCGCCTTGATCCCGGCTTCGTCGAGCACCTGCCGACCCATGGAACCACCGACGATTTCGAGTTTGTCGTTGGTCTTGGCGAAGTCCACCGCGGCCTTGGCCGCCGCTACCGGGTCGATCGACCAGGCAAGCGCCGTGGGACCGGTGAGATATTCATCCAGGCCCGTATAGGGGGTGTCGTTCAGGGCAAGCTTGGCCAGGCTGTTCTTCGCCACCTTGTAGGTCGCGCCCGCGTCCCGCATCTTCGTGCGCAAGGTGGTGGACTGGGCCACCGACATGCCGAGATTGCGGGTGACAACCACCACGCCGACCTCGTTGAAGACTGCGTTGAGCGATGCGACCGCGTCGGCTTTTTGCGAACGATCCATGCCTTGCTCCTTACTCATGATCGCTTGGGAGCTTGGCTCCCGCACGACCGGCTCACGATGCCACGCACGATGATGCGCGCGGCGCGAGTCCATCGATGGGGAAGGAGCGGTGCGAAAACACCGTGAAGGCGAAACGCACATGGCGCGACGCCGGAAAATCTCGTTTCCCCGCCTAGGCTGGAGATTAAGAGAGAAACCCTCACCAGCTGTCTTGGACGGATGCCCGCCAAGCCCCTCCGCATACGCAAAGAGGCCCGCCGGACGGGGCGGGCCTCTAGAGCAAAGCGTCGCGGAGTCAACCGCGCGCTGGAGTGGCGTGCGATTAGTCGCGGACGTCGCGCTCTTTCTGGAGACGCTTGGCTTCGGCCTCGAGGCGATCGGCCTCCGCCTCGTTGGTGCTCTCGATGTCGTCGGCGCGTTCTTCGAGATCCTCGGCGGTCTCGTCGAGACGCTCGACGGTCTCGGCGTTGGTTTCGCGCCTGCCAGCCGGGGTGGTGTCGGTCGGGCCGACCGCGCTGGTGTCGGCGGCCATCGCGTCGTCGGTTGCCTCGGCGGTGGTGGCGTCGCCATCAGCGGCCTCGGGGGTGCTGTCGCCGCAGGCGGCCAGCGTCAGCGCGAACGGCAGGGCGGCGATAAGGGTAAGCTTCTTCATGGAAGGTCTCCTGTTCCTCGCCATACAATCGCCACAATTCGACAAGGTTCCCGCCGGCCCCGCGATCGTGTCGCGGGACCGGCGGGCGTTGTCCCCGACCGGGGAGTTGGGGAATCAGGCCGGGGCGGTTTCGGATGCTGACTGATAGGCGAGCAGATCGCCGGGCTGGCATTCGAGCTCGCGGCAGATCGCCTCGAGCGTCGAGAAGCGGATCGCCCTCGCCTTGCCGGTCTTGAGGATCGACAGGTTAGCGAGCGTCAACCCGACGCGTTCGGCGAGTTCGGTCAGGGTCATCCGTCGGGCATGGAGCAGGTCGTCGAGCTTGACCACGATCAGGGTTCCTTCGGTTTCGTCGCTGGCGGCGGGCATCACACGGTCCCTTCCAACTCGGCGCGCATCGCGGCGCCCTGGCGGAACACGCGGGCGAGAATGAACAGCACCAGGATCAGCACGAGCCCGCTGCCGTCGAACCCGACGTCGTTGTCGATGCGGACCGAATCCTGATCTTCGACCATGCCAGCGACCCATACTACCGTGGCGGCAAACGGTATCGATGCGACCTGCGTGCCCAAGGCGATCCAGCCCATCCGGCTGAGGCGCTTGGCGTTGTCTTCGATGAACGGGTCGCCCGCTGCGACGGTGCCGACGATCTGCCGAAGCAGGCGCAGGAACCAGATTGCCAGCGCCAACAGCCCTGCAAGAAAGACGAGCGCCAGCGATCCGCCTATGAAGAATTCGAGCTCGATCACCGTGCGGCGGTCCGCGGAGAGGGCCGCGAGAACACGTGCCTTGTTGAGCAGCAACGTCGGGAGCGCCACTACGAGCGCGACGATCAGCAGCGCGAATATTGCGATAATGAAGTTTATGAGCAGCCGGGCGGCGGTCAGCAACGGATCCTTGGGAACGAGTGACATGGTTTGAACTCCTGTTGCGGGCGGATCAGGCGAGGATCGCGGTTGCGACCAGACCGCTCTGGCCAGTGGGGCCCGTGATCGCGGCCTGGAAGGTCAGCAGCGTGAGAAACAGGGCGGCGGCAGCGGCGGCGAAATGCGAAGGGTTGCGGGTCATTGTCGATCTCCGATAAGGCTGATGCCGATTATCGATAAGGGCGTCCTGGCATATCGTCAATCGATAAATATCGAAAAACGATAATTAGTTGATCGATAAACGAAAAATCAGACGCTTTGGTTGGTCCGTTGGGGCGATCAAGGGTCGAATCATCACCGTAGGGCGCGTTTGACTCATGTGATTCGCGCACCTATATGGCAGCCCGACCGCACGCTTCGAGCAAGGCGGGTCCATGCGCGGGGACCTGTCGAGGAATGGAAGCGGCGTTTCCATAATCGCGATGCAAGATCCTGCAGCCGGCCTCCGGAAGGGGGCCACTTTGCTGCGGGCTTTTCGCGTCCCGGTTCCTCCCGTGTGCGAGATTTTGACCATCGGCCGCTGCGGCGGCGCGCATCTGAAAGAGGCGATTACCCTCCATGGCAACCAAGTCGAAAGCCCCGGCTCCGGCCCGCGGCAAGCAGATCGGTACCGCGAAAAAGCGCATCCGCCGCATCTTCGGTGATATTCACGAAGTCGTGAAGATGCCGAACCTGATCGAGGTTCAGCGCGAAAGCTACGAGCAGTTCCTGCGCTCCGACCGCGCTACCGGATACGTCTCGGGCCTCGAAAAGACGCTGCGCAGCGTATTCCCGATCCGCGACTTCGCCGGCACCGCCGAGCTCGACTTCGTCCACTACGTGCTGGAAGATCCCAAGTACGACACCACCGAGTGCCGCCAGCGGGGGATTACCTACGCCGCGCCGATGAAGGTCACCTTGCGGCTGATCGTGTTCGAGGTCGACACCGAAACCGAGACCCGCAGCGTCCTCGATATCAAGGAGCAGGACGTCTACATGGGCGATATGCCGTTGATGACGCACAACGGCACCTTCATCATCAACGGCACCGAACGCGTGATCGTGTCGCAGATGCACCGTTCGCCGGGTGTGCTGTTCGACCACGACCGCGGCAAGACGCACTCTTCGGGCAAGTTGCTGTTCGCCGCGCGCGTGATCCCCTATCGCGGCAGCTGGCTCGATTTCGAGTTCGACGCCAAGGACATCGTCAATGTCCGCATCGACCGCAAGCGCAAGCTGCCGGTTACCGCGCTGCTCTATGCACTCGGCCTCAGCGTCGAGGAAATCCTCCACCACTTCTACGACACCGTCACCTGGCAGCGCGTGTCGGGCAAGAAGGGTGACGGCTGGAAAATCGCCTACTCGCCCGATGCCTGGCGCGGACAGAAGCCGGCGTTCGCGCTGGTCGACGCCAAGACCGGCGAGGAAGTGTTCCCGGCCGGCCAGAAGATCAGCCCCCGCGCCGCCAACAAGGCGGTCAAGGACGGGCTCACCGAACTGCTGATCCCGACCGAGGAAATCTTCGGCCACTACGCCGCCAGCGACATGATCGACGAAGCCACCGGGCGCATCTGGATCGAGGCGGGTGACGAAGTATCCCCTGAGAACCTCGAAGCGCTCGACAAGGCGGGCGTCGCGCGGATCGACCTGCTCGACATCGACGACGTCAACACCGGCCCGTGGATCCGCAACACGCTCAAGGTCGACAAGGCCGAGAACCGCGACGAGGGCCTCGAGGCGATCTACAAGGTCATGCGCCCGGGCGAGCCGCCGACCAAGGAAACCGCCGAGGCCCTGTTCGAAGGCCTGTTCTTCGACGGCGAGCGGTACGACCTTTCGGCCGTCGGCCGGGTCAAGCTCAACATGCGTTTGGGCCTCGACGCCGAGGACACCATCACCACGCTGCGCAAGGAAGACATCCTGGCGGTGGTCAAGGAGCTGGTCGGCCTCAAGGACGGCAAGGGCGAAGTCGACGACATCGACAACCTCGGCAACCGCCGGGTGCGCTCGGTCGGCGAGCTGCTCGAAAACCAGTACCGCGTCGGCCTGCTGCGCATGGAGCGCGCGGTCAAGGAGCGGATGAGCTCGGTCGACGTCTCGACCGTTATGCCCAACGACCTGATCAACGCCAAGCCCGCGGTCGCCGCGGTGCGCGAGTTCTTCGGCTCGAGCCAGCTTTCGCAGTTCATGGACCAGACCAACCCGCTGTCTGAAGTGACTCACAAGCGCCGCGTCTCGGCCTTGGGGCCGGGCGGTCTAACCCGCGAGCGCGCCGGCTTCGAAGTGCGTGACGTCCACCCGACCCACTATGGCCGCATCTGTCCGATCGAGACGCCTGAAGGGCCGAACATCGGCCTGATCAACTCGCTCAGCACATTTGCCCGGGTCAACAAGTACGGCTTCATCGAAACGCCGTACCGCCTGGTCAAGGCCGGCAAGGTCACCACCGAGGTGGTCTATCTTTCGGCGATGGAAGAACAGAAGCACGCGGTCGCGCAGGCTTCGGCCGAAACCACCGCCGACGGCATGTTCGTGGAAGATCTCGTCTCGGCCCGCCAGGCCGGCGAGTTCGTGATGCTGCCCAACGACCAGATCACGCTGATGGACGTTTCGCCCAAGCAGCTCGTCTCGGTCGCCGCGTCGCTGATCCCGTTCCTCGAGAACGACGACGCCAACCGCGCGCTGATGGGTTCGAACATGCAGCGCCAGGCGGTGCCGCTGATCCAGGCCGAGGCGCCGTTCGTCGGCACCGGGATGGAAGAGACGGTGGCGCGCGATAGCGGCGCGGCGATCTCCGCCACCCGCGGCGGCGTGGTCGACCAGGTCGACGCGACCCGCATCGTCATCCGCGCGGTGGGCGACGTCGAGGCCGGCCAGTCGGGCGTCGACATCTACCGGTTGCAGAAGTTCGAGCGTTCCAACCAGTCGACCTGCATCAACCAGCGCCCGCTGGTCAAAGTCGGCGACGTGATCGAGACCGGCGACATCATCGCCGACGGTCCCTCGACCGAGTTCGGTGAGCTGGCGCTGGGGCGCAACAGCCTCGTCGCGTTCATGCCGTGGAACGGCTACAACTATGAAGATTCGATCCTGATCTCCGAGCGCATCGTCAAGGACGACGTGTTTACCTCGATCCATATCGAGGAATTCGAGGTCATGGCCCGCGACACCAAGCTCGGGCCGGAGGACATCACTCGCGACATCCCTAACGTCGGCGAGGAAGCCCTGCGCAGCCTCGACGAAGCGGGCATCGTCTATATCGGCGCCGAAGTGCACCCGGGCGACATTCTGGTCGGCAAGATCACCCCGAAGGGCGAAAGCCCGATGACGCCGGAGGAAAAGCTCCTGCGCGCGATCTTCGGCGAAAAGGCGAGCGATGTGCGCGACACTTCGCTCCGCTTGCCGCCGGGCGTGACCGGGACGATCGTCGACGTGCGGGTGTTCAACCGCCACGGCATCGAGATCGACGACCGCACCCGCGCGATCCAGAACCAGGAGATCGAAGCGCTTCGCAAGGACAGCCAGGACGAGCGTTCGATCCTCAACCGGGCGACGTACAATCGCCTGCGCGAGATGCTCACCGGCCAGGTCATCTCGGCCGCGCCCAAGGGCGTCAAGAAGGGCGACAAGGTCACCGACGAGATGCTCGAAGGCATCGAGCGCTTCGAGTGGTTCAAGTTCGCCGTCGCCGACGATGGCCGCCAGGCGCAGATCGAAGCGGTCAAGACCCAATACGACGAGGCCGTCAAGGTCATCGACGACAGGTTCGAGGATCGCCGCGAAAAGCTGGAGCGCGGCGACGAACTCGCCCCGGGCGTGCTCAAGATGGTCAAGGTGTTCGTCGCGGTGAAGCGCAAGCTGCAGCCCGGCGACAAGATGGCCGGCCGCCACGGCAACAAGGGCGTGATTTCGCGCATCCTGCCGGTCGAGGACATGCCGTTTCTGGAAGACGGGACGTTCGTCGACATCGTGCTCAATCCGCTCGGCGTGCCGAGCCGGATGAACGTCGGCCAGATCTTCGAGACCCACCTCGGCATGGCCGCGCGCGGGCTCGGCCAGCAGATCACCGCCGCGCTCGACGAATGGCGTGAGGCCAACCCCGATCCCAAGGCGGCCAAGCCGCCGACCGTGGTCGTCGACAAGCTCAAGGAAGTGTACGGCGAACAGTACCACGCCGACCTCGAGAGCCGCACCGCCGAGGACATCGTCGAGATGGCGGGGACGCTCAAGAACGGCGTGCCGTTCGGCACCCCGGTGTTCGACGGCGCGCGCGAGGCGGATGTCTCCGCCATGCTCGCGCAGGCCAACCTGCCGACTTCGGGCCAGGTCGAGCTTTACGACGGCCGCACCGGCGAGGCGTTCGACCGCAAGGTGACCGTGGGCTACATCTACATGCTCAAGCTGCACCACTTGGTCGACGACAAGATCCACGCGCGTTCGATCGGGCCGTACAGCCTCGTCACCCAGCAGCCGCTGGGCGGCAAGGCGCAGTTCGGCGGCCAGCGCTTCGGCGAGATGGAGGTCTGGGCGCTCCAGGCCTACGGCGCGGCGTACACCCTGCAGGAAATGCTCACCGTCAAGTCCGACGACGTGGTCGGCCGGCAGAAGGTCTACGAGGCGATCGTCAAGGGCGACGACACGTTCGAGGCGGGCATTCCGGAGAGCTTCAATGTGCTCGTCAAGGAAATGCGCAGCCTCGGCCTCAACGTCGAGCTGTCGTCGATCGACGTGGACGAGGACGGCCAGCCGCTGGCGCAGGCGGCGGAATGAGGAAGCGGGCTGACGCCCCCTTCCCTCCTCCGCACCATCGAATTCACCCGTAAGGGACGAGAACCATGAACGAACTATCCAAATTCACCAACCAGATCGCTAAGCCCGAGACGTTCGACCAGATCCAGATCGGCATCGCGAGCCCCGAACGCATCCGCAGCTGGTCGTTCGGCGAGATCAAGAAGCCCGAGACGATCAACTACCGCACGTTCAAGCCCGAACGTGACGGCCTGTTCTGCGCGCGCATCTTCGGGCCGGTGAAGGATTACGAGTGCCTGTGCGGCAAGTACAAGCGCATGAAGTACAAGGGCGTGGTGTGCGAGAAGTGCGGTGTCGAGGTCACCGTGACCAAGGTCCGCCGCGAGCGCATGGGCCATATCGAGCTCGCCGCGCCGGTCGCGCACATCTGGTTCCTCAAGAGCCTGCCGAGCCGCATCGGCCTGCTGCTCGACATGCAGTTGAAGCAGCTCGAGCGCGTGCTGTATTTCGAAAGCTATATCGTCACCGAGCCGGGCCTGACCCCGCTGGAGAAGTTCCAGCTGCTGACCGAGGACGAACTGCTCGACGCGCAGGACGAGTACGGCGAGGACGCGTTCACCGCCGACATCGGCGCCGCCGCGGTCAAGACCATGCTCATGGACCTGGACCTGGTCGCCGAGCGCGACACGCTGATGGAAGAGCTGGAAACCACCAAGTCCACGCTCAAGCCCAAGAAGATCATCAAGCGCCTGAAGGTCGTCGAAAGCTTCATCGATTCGGGCAACCGCCCCGAATGGATGATTCTCGAAGTCGTCCCCGTGATCCCGCCCGAGCTGCGCCCGCTGGTGCCGCTCGACGGCGGCCGTTTCGCGACCTCCGACCTCAACGACCTCTACCGCCGCGTGATCAACCGCAACAACCGCCTGAAGCGGCTGATCGAGCTCCGCGCGCCGGACATCATCGTCCGCAATGAAAAGCGCATGCTGCAGGAAGCGGTCGACGCCCTGTTCGACAACGGCCGCCGCGGCCGCGTGATCACCGGCGCCAACAAGCGTCCGCTGAAGTCGCTATCCGACATGCTCAAGGGCAAGCAGGGCCGTTTCCGCCAGAACCTGCTCGGCAAGCGGGTCGACTATTCGGGCCGTTCGGTGATCGTCACCGGGCCGGAACTGAAGCTGCACCAGTGCGGTCTGCCCAAGAAGATGGCGCTCGAGCTGTTCAAGCCGTTCATCTACGCCCGGCTCGACGCCAAAGGCCTGTCGATGACATTGAAGCAGGCCAAGAAGTGGGTCGAGAAGGAGCGCAAGGAAGTCTGGGATATCCTGGATGAAGTCATCCGCGAGCACCCGGTCCTGCTGAACCGCGCGCCGACGCTTCACCGCCTCGGCATCCAGGCGTTCGAACCGGTCCTGATCGAGGGCAAGGCGATCCAGCTTCACCCGCTGGTCTGCGCCGCGTTCAACGCCGACTTCGACGGCGACCAGATGGCCGTCCACGTCCCGCTGAGCCTCGAGGCGCAGCTGGAAGCGCGCGTGCTGATGATGAGCACCAACAACATCCTCAGCCCGGCCAACGGCAAGCCGATCATCGTGCCCTCGCAGGACATGGTCCTGGGCCTCTACTACCTGTCGATGGAACGGCAGGAGAAGACCCCCGAGTTCATCGACGGCGCAGATGGCGAGAAGATCGAGCGGCTGCCGCGCTTCTCCGACATTGCCGAAGTGCACCAGGCGCTCGAGACCAAGTTCGTCACGCTGCACTCGCGGATCATCACGCGGATTCCGCAGGTCGATGAGGCCGGCAAGGAATACATGAAGCGGGTCATCACCACGCCCGGCCGCATGCTGATCGGCGAATGCCTGCCCAAGAAGCACACCGTACCCTTCGAGGTCATCAACCGGCTCCTCACCAAGAAGGAGATCGGCGACGTCATCGACCAGGTCTATCGTCACACCGGTCAGAAGGACACGGTGCTGTTCGCCGATGCGATCATGGCGCTGGGCTTCCGTCACGCGTTCAAGGCCGGCATCAGCTTCGGCAAGGACGACATGATCATCCCCGACACCAAAGTCGGCATGATCGAGGAAGCCAAGGCGCTGGTGGCCGACTACGAGCAGCAGTACCAGGACGGCCTGATCACCCAGCAGGAAAAGTACAACAAGGTGATCGACGCTTGGAGCCGGACCGGCGACCAGGTGGCCAACGCCATGATGGAAGAGATCAAGTCGCAGCCGATCGACGAGAACGGCAAGGAAGCGCAGGTCAATTCGATCTACATGATGAGCCATTCGGGCGCGCGCGGTTCGCCGGCGCAGATGAAGCAGCTCGCCGGGATGCGCGGGCTGATGGCCAAGCCTTCGGGCGAGATCATCGAGACCCCGATCATCTCGAACTTCAAGGAAGGCCTGACAGTCCTTGAATACTTCAACTCGACTCACGGTGCTCGTAAAGGTCTTGCCGACACCGCGCTCAAGACGGCGAATTCGGGTTACCTGACTCGCCGCCTGGTCGACGTGTCGCAGGACTGCGTCGTGATCGAGGATGATTGCAAGACGCAGCGGGCGCTCGAAATGCGCGCGATCGTCCAGGGCGGCTCGATCATCGCCAGCCTCGGCGAGCGGATCCTCGGGCGCACCACCGCCGAAGACCTGGTCAACGCCAAGACCGGCGAGATCATCGTCAAGTCGGGCACGCTGCTCGACGAGCCGATGGTCGTCGCGATCGAGGCGGCCGAAGTCCAGTCGGCCAAGATCCGCTCACCGCTGATCTGCGAGGCCGAACAGGGCGTCTGCGGCACTTGCTACGGGCGCGACCTGGCGCGCGGCACCCCGGTCAACATCGGCGAGGCGGTCGGCGTGATCGCTGCGCAGTCGATCGGCGAGCCGGGCACCCAGCTGACGATGCGGACGTTCCACATCGGCGGCGCGGCCCAGCTCAACGAGACCTCGCATCTCGAGGCGATCTCCGACGGCACCGTGGTCTATCGCGACATGCCGACGATCGTCGACAAGCGCGGCCGCATCCTCAGCCTCGCCCGCACCGGCGAGCTGTCGGTGATCGACGCCGAAGGGCGCGAGCGCGAGATCCACAAGGTGCCTTACGGAACCGTGCTGATGCACAAGGACGGCGACCTGGTGAAGGAAGGCGAACGGCTTGCCGAGTGGGATCCGTTCACCCTGCCGATCATCACCGAGCAGTCGGGCATCGTGCGCTTCCAGGACCTGATCGACGGCCAGACGATGGAAGAGCGCGTGGACGACGCCACCGGCATTGCCCAGCGCGTGGTCACCGAACTGCGCGCCTCGAGCCGCAACAAGAAGGACGACCTGCGTCCGCGCCTGACCCTGCTCGGCGAGGAAACCGGCAAGAAGGGCGAAGAGACCGAGGCCGCGCGCTACATGCTGGCGCCGGGTACTTCGCTCTCGGTCGATGACGGCCAGCGGGTCGAGGCGGGCGACATTCTCGCGCGCGCCAGCCGCGAAGCCGCCAAGACGCGCGACATCACCGGCGGTCTGCCGCGGGTGGCCGAGCTGTTCGAAGCTCGCATGCCCAAGGACGTCTCGGTCATCGCCAAGATCAGCGGCAAGATCGAATTCGTCCGCGACTACAAGGCCAAACGCAAGATCGCCATCGTTCCGGAAGAGGGCGATCCGGTCGAATACCTGATCCCCAAGACCAAGGTGATCGACGTCCAGGAAGGCGACTTCGTCAAAAAGGGCGACACGCTCGTCTCGGGCTCGCCCAACCCGCACGACATCCTCGAGGTGATGGGGATCGAGGCGCTCGCCGAGTACCTGGTGGACGAAATCCAGGAGGTCTACCGGCTCCAGGGCGTGAAGATCAACGACAAGCACATCGAGGTGATCGTTCGCCAGATGCTGCAGAAGGTCGAGATCACCGAAGGCGGCGACACCGTGCTGCTGCCGGGCGAGCAAGTCGACCGCGAGGAGATGGACGAGATCAACGGCAAGCTGGGCAAGGGCAAGAAGCCCGCGGCCGGCAACCCGGTGCTGCTCGGCATCACCAAGGCCTCGCTGCAGACGCGTTCGTTCATCTCGGCGGCCTCCTTCCAGGAGACCACCCGCGTGCTCACGCAGGCGGCGGTCGAAGGGAAGAAGGACACCCTGATCGGATTGAAGGAGAACGTCATCGTCGGGCGCCTGATTCCGGCGGGCACCGGCGCGGGCATGAACCGCATGCGCATTGCTGCGAACAGCCGCGACGCCGCGCTGCGCGCCGCCTGGCGCAAGGCGCAGGATGCCCTGATCATGGCCAACACCGCCGAGGAAGAACACGCCGCCGAGCTGGCGCAAGGACCGGAAGCAGCGATCGGGGATGATCCAATAGCGGTGATGGAGGGCGAGACCCACGGCACCGACGCCGATGCGGGCGATTATCTCCTGCAGTCGGACGAAGCGCCGGTCGAGGAAACCGCGGAAGGCGCGACCGAGCAATAAGGCCACGGTTCATTTGACCGCCGGCAATGACAAGGCCCCGGGGAAGCGACTTCCCCGGGGCCTTTTCGTGTCAATGAAGGTGGGCATCATGCGGCTGGTGTACGCCCTCCCGGCCCTCGCGATGGCCGCCTGCACGGCCCTACCCGATCGCGCGGGCGCGGAGCCGGCCGCCACCGAGCGGAGCATAGAGGGGATCGAGGGGCGGTTCATCGTCGCCACCGTCGATGGCGCCGCTCCAGTTATCAATATCGCGGGACACCAGCCGACCGTCACCATCGATGCGCGGCGGATTCATTTCCAGTCGCAGTGCATCTACGCCGACTGAACTTACGTCCGCAGCGGCCGTCAGGTCTCGACGAAGCCGTACTTCGAGCCCGGCAGCGGGATGTGCGCCCGCGGCCTCGCTCCCGGCGAAACCGCGATCCAGGTGGTGTTTTCGAAAGCTTCGGCAATCGCGCCGACCGCTTTGGGCGGCTTCACAGTCGAGGGGGGCGGGCACCGGCTGGAACTGCGCCGCGCACCGTGATGCGCCGCCCGCCGCTGACGCCGTATCGGAAGCTAGTCCTCGCGCCGGTCGCGGCCGGAGCGGCGTTGCTGCGCTCGCCGCTCGAGGTCGGTCAACGGCTGCTGCTTGTCGCGGCGGTCGTCGCCGCGACGGTCGGCATCGCGCTCGAGGCGCGGCTGGTCGCATCCGGCTTGCGCCATGCTCCCGTCTCCTTCTCGCGGACATGGCCGCGCCCGGTCGGGACGTGGCAACAGCATGCGCGCACGCAGATTGTCGCAGAACGGTATTGCGAAGCGGTTAAGGCTGTTCCGGAGCCCGATCGAGCACGCCGATCGCGCGGGCGTAGGACGCGCTGTCGATCATTTCGAAATAGCGAATCGCGCGGCCCTGCCACACGGTCCAGATATCGACCTTGGGCGTATCCAGTTCGCGCAAGGTCCGGCGGTGACGCCAGCATACCCGCCCGGTCCAGATCACCTTGTCGCCCTCGCCGACGATCGCTTCGGTCTCGCTTGCGACCATTTCCCAGCTCTCCGCGATCGCGGTCCAGTAGCCGATGACCGCCGCCTTGCCGGTGAACGGGCCGCTGAGCGGATCGGCCGGAAACTCGCGTTCGAGCACCGAATGGAAATCGATGGCATCGTCCATCAGCTCGAAGAAGCGCGCGGGCGTGGTCCCGCCGCTGACGCTCCAGGCGTCGTAGGCAGCCTTGAGGCGCTGCCTGAAATCGTTCTGCACTTGCAATCCGTCTTTCTATGTTTTCGACGCGCGCCTCTACCACTGCGGCGGCCCGCGCAGCAACGCCCGCGGGACGGATCGGCGCGGGATTCGGCGAGCGAGATTTGTGCCGCCAGCGCAAGATATTAAAAGCGGGGCCGACCGCCGCGGCGGCCAAATAGTGGCATGGGGGCAACACATTTGCCATGCGGCGTGTGTCCGCCGGGCGCTTTCCCTTGCCCACGCGAGCCGCTAAGCGCGCGGCGGACCCGCGAAGGAGCAAGGATGACCGCCGACACGCAAGCGATGCTGGCCAAGGCCGAGGTGCTGATCGAGGCGCTGCCCTATCTGCAGCGCTACGCCGGCCGCACGTTCGTGGTGAAGTACGGCGGCCACGCGATGGGCAACCCGGCAGCCGCGCGCGATTTCGCCGAGGATGTGGTGCTGCTCAAGGCGGTCGGAATCAACCCGGTGGTGGTCCATGGCGGCGGCCCGCAGATTGGCGCCATGCTCAAGAAGCTCGGCGTCGAGAGTACTTTCGTCGACGGCCTCAGGGTGACCGACAAGGCGACCGCGGAGATCGCCGAGATGGTCCTGTCGGGCGCGATCAACAAGGAACTGGTCGGCTGGATCGCGCAGGCTGGGGGCAAGGCGCTGGGCGTTTCGGGCAAGGACGGCGGCATGGTCACCGCGACCAAGGTCACCCGGACCTGGCTGGATCCCGACAGCCATATCGAGCAGGTGATCGACCTGGGCTTCGTCGGCGAACCGTCGGTGGTCGATACCACGCTGATCGACACCGCGGTCGCCGCCGGGATGATCCCGGTGATCGCCCCGATCGGTTCGGGCGTGGACGGACACACCTACAACATCAACGCCGACACCATGGCCGGCGCGCTCGCCGCGGCGCTGGGCGCGGCGCGGCTGTTGCTGCTGACCGACGTCGCCGGGGTGCTCGGCGCGGACGGCGAATTGCTGACCGACCTAACACCCGCGGATATCGCCAGGCTTAAGGCCGAGGGCACGATCACTGGCGGGATGATCCCCAAGCTCGAAACCTGCGTCCACGCGGTCGAGGCCGGGTGCGAAGCGGCGGTGGTGCTCGACGGGCGCGTGCCGCACGCCATGCTGCTCGAATTCTTCACCGCGCGCGGTGCCGGCACGCTGATCCGCGCGGCATAGCCGTTCGCTTTGGCCGTATTATACCGTTGATACACCGCCGCCCTCTCGGCTAGAGGCTGGCGGACCAACCCATCCGAGGATTTTCGATGGACGCGCTGATCCAGATTTTCATCATGCTCGCCAACACGGCGAACATGCTCGTCATCATCTGGTTTATCGTCGGATTGCTGTTCAGCTTCAACGTAATCGGGCGCGACAACACCTTCTTCGTCGCGGTCCATGACGCCATCGCCCGGCTGTTCGAGCCGGTGCTGCGGCCGATCCGCCGGGTGCTGCCCGAAACCGGCGCGATCGACTTCTCGCCGATGGTCCTGCTGCTGCTGATCTACGCTATCGTCATCGTGCTCGAGAGCCTGCGGCCTATCTGATGTCGGCCAAACTGATCGACGGCAAAGCGTTCGCCGCGAAGCTGCGCGAACGGATCGGGGACACAGCGCGGGCGTTTGAGGCCACCGCGGGGCGCAGGGCGGGCTTGGCGGTGGTGCTGGTGGGCGACGATCCGGCGAGCCAAGTCTATGTTGCCTCGAAGGGTAAGGCGACGCTGGCCGCGGGCATGGCGAGCTTCGAGCACCGCCTGCCGGCGGACACTTCGCAAGCCGAACTCGAGGCGCTGGTGACGCGGGTCAACGCCGATCCCGCGGTCGACGGCATCCTGGTCCAGCTACCGCTCCCCGCGCACCTCGACGACAAGGCGGTGATCGCGCTGATCGACCGGGCCAAGGATGTCGACGGGCTGACCGACGCCAACATCGCCGCGCTCGCCAACCAGCAACCGGGGTTGTTCCCGTGCACACCGTTCGGCTGCATGATGCTGCTGCGGGACCGGCTCGGCGATCTGTCGGGCAAGGACGCGGTGGTGATCGGCCGCTCGCAACTGGTCGGCCGGCCGATGGCCCAGCTGCTGGTCAACGCCAACGCCACCGTCACCATCGCGCATAGCCGCACCCGCGACCTCGCCGATGTCGTCCGGCGCGCGGACATCGTGATCGCCGCGGTCGGGCGCGCCGAGATGGTGCGCGGCGAGTGGATCAAGCCGGGTGCGTGCGTGATCGATGTGGGCATCAACCGGCTCGAACCCGAGCCCGGGGCGGCCAAGGGCAAGCTGGTTGGCGACGTCGCGTTCGACGAAGCGAGTCAAGTGGCGGGCGCGATCACCCCGGTGCCGGGCGGAGTCGGCCCAATGACGATCGCTGTGCTGCTGCGCAACACGCTGGTCGCGGCGCATCGGATTGCCGGGGTGCCGGTCACCGACGGGGCGCTTTGAGGGTTCACACAAAGGCACAAAGGTGTTGTGCAAAGGTTGCCCGCAGCGCCCTTGTGCGGAGGCGGAATGGACCCAGAGGCCGCTTTGCGGCAGGTCGAAACGTTTTATCACGATCACGGCATCTTCGTGTCTTCGTGTGAACCAACACTACCCACCTCCGCGCCCCGCCGCTAAGTCGGTCAGATGCTCCGCCCGATAATCGCCGCCGCAACCGCGCTCGCCCTTGCCGCCTGCTCCGCCGCGCCCGATCGCCAAGGCCGTCTGCTGCGCCCGGTGGCCGAGCCCAGCGCGGTGATCGCCGCCGAGATCGCCTTCGCCCGCATGGCGCGCGAGAAGGGGACGTGGACCGCGTTCCGCCACTACGCCACGCGCGATGCACATTGGCCAAGACAAGGGCCGGGGCCGGGGCCGCAATGGCAATCGGTGCAGGATTCGCTCAAGGGCCAGGCCGATCCCGCGCAGGCCATCGTCTGGGCCCCCGACATGGTCTGGGCCAGTTGCGACGGCAGCTTCGCGCTGTCGACCGGCCCCGCAACCTATCCTAGCGGCCGGCGCAGCCGATTCACCACGATCTGGCAGCGGCAGAACGACGGCGAATACCGTTGGGTGACCGACCAGGGGTTCGATCTCGAGGAAGGCTACACGGAGCGCGAGATGATCGCCGCGCGGGTCGCCGATTGCCCGCCGCGATCCGCCGCCGGGCGCGAGACCAAGCTGGCGAGGGCCCGGCGCGGCGAAAGCTGGCGTTCGAACGCGTCGGACGACCGCACGCTCGCCTGGGACATCGAACTGCGCGCCGATTGCAGCCGCACGCTGAGCGTCAAAGCCTTGCAGGGCGGCGTGATGAGCGAAGTGTTCCGCGGCGTCTCGTCCCCACCGGTCGTGCCGGCCGTCGGCGCCCCGCCCACTTGCTGAACTGCATGGCCGAACTGTTCCTCTCCGCCTTCGTCACCCTGTTCGTGGTGATCGACCCGCCCGGCTGCGCGCCGATCTACGCCGGGCTGACCAAGGGCGCGAGCGCGGCGCAGCAACGCAGCATGGCGCTGCGCGCGTGCGGCATCGCGGGCCTGATCCTGGTGATCTTCGCGCTGTTCGGCGAGGACCTGCTCGGCGCGCTGCACATCGAGCTCGACAGCTTCCGCATTGCCGGGGGCATCATGCTGTTCGTGATCGCGCTCGACATGGTGTTCGAAAAGCGCACCCAGCGGCGCGAGGCGCGCGCCGAGAAAGTCGCGGCCGAGAACGCGCTGACACCCGAAGTCGATGACGTCTCGGTCTTCCCCATGGCCATGCCGATGCTCGCCGGGCCGGGCGCGATCGCTTCGGTCATGCTGCTTACCGCCAAGGCGCCGGGGCTGGAGAACACCCTGATCGTGCTTGCCGCGCTGGCCGCGGTGCTGGTCCTCACGCTGCTCGCCCTGATCGCCGCCAGCCCACTGATGCGGCTGTTCGGCGCGCGGGTGGAGGCGGTCATTACCCGCCTGCTCGGCGTGCTGCTTGCAGCTCTTGCGGCTCAGTACGTGATCGACGGCTTGCGGGCGAGCTTCGGGCTCTGACTTATTGCAGCGTCACTCGCCCCTCGTCGGGGTCGCTGGCGCCGAAGAACTGCATCAGCTGGATCAGCAGCTCGCAGCGTTCGCTCAGGGTCGCGGCTTCGAGCAGCGCCTGCTTGGCGGCAGGGTCGAACGGGGCGATCTGGCTGACGCCGTCGATCAGCGTGCGGTCGTCGAGCCGGGCGACCGAGTCCCAGTCCACCAGGTAACCCTGCGCGTCGGCGAAAGCGCGCGCCTCCTGCTCGAATCCGGCGCGCTCGACGCTCGCCAGCGCGGCGTGCGGATCGTCCTCGAGCAGTTCGCCCTCGACTTGGCGGAACGGAGTCGCCACCTCCAGCTCGCGCTGCAAGCGGAACCGCGCCTCACCCGCGAGAACGATGTTGTAGCGCCCGTCGTCCAGCGCCTCGACATCCTCGATCTTGCCCACGCAGCCGACGGCGAACAGCGGGGCGCGCTCAGCGGCGGTGTGCGGCTGGATCATCGCGATCCGCCGGTCGCGGGCGAGCGCGTCGCCGACCAGCGCGCGGTAGCGCGGCTCGAAAATGTGCAGCGGCAGGTGCAGCCCCGGAAACAGGATCGCGCCCGGCAGCGGGAAGATCGACAGGCGGGTGGTCACTAGCCGAACAGCACCGTCGACAGCTTGCGCCGGGTGGCGACCGCCCACGGATCTTCGAGCCCGACCGCCTCGAACATCCTGACCAGCCGCGCGCGCGCCGCGCCTTCGTTCCATTCGCGGTCGGCGCGGACCATGGCCAGCAGCGTGTCGGCGGCGGCGTCGCGCTCGCCGGCGGCGAAGGCGGCCTCGGCGAAGGCCATCTGCGCCTCCATGTCGGCCGGGCGCTCGGCGGCGGCGGCGCGCAGCGCCTGCAGTTCGCCGGCGTCGACCTTGTCGCCGGTCAATTCGAGCGCGGCGAGCGCGGCCTTGACCGCGGGATCGGCCGTTAGCGTCTCGTCGAGCCCGGCTGCCGCGGTGCGCGCGTCGTCCGCCCGCGCCGCCGCGAGCAGCGAACGGATCAGCCCGGCGTGCGCAGCGGGGTTCTCGGGCGCCATCTCGACGACTTGCGCGAACACGCCCGCCGCGCGCTCGCCGTCACCCTCGGCCAGTATCTGCTCGCCCATCTCGACGAACTGGGCGACTTCGGCCGCTGCCTGGGGGCCGGCCTCGTCCGCCGTGCCCACTGGTAACTGGGTGAGCAACTGGTCGAGCATGGCCTTCAATTGCGATTCGGTCCGCGCACTGGTCAGGTCCGCGACTGGCTGGCCCTGGAACATTGCAAAGACTGTCGGGATCGAACGCACCTGGAACTGCGCGGCGATGAACTGCTCGTCGTCGACGTTGACCTTGGCCAGGACCACGCCCTTGTCGGCGTATTCGGCGCAGACTTTCTCCAGCAGCGGGGTCAGGGCCTTGCACGGCCCGCACCATTCGGCCCAGAAATCGAGCACCACCAGGCTGGTCATCGACGGTTCGACCACGTCCTTGCGGAAGCGGTCGACCGCCTTCTGCTCGTCGAGGTTCAGCCCCATGCTGGCCACGTATCGGTCCCCCTTCTGAATTTGGGCGTGTATCGTCTTGGCGCGGTTGCGGTGCGGTTGTGTGCGGTCCAATGTGGGCGTTCGCATTCGTTTGTGAAGCGAAAAGGCGGCGACCGGGTCCTGGGCCAATTACCGCTTGCGGGGCCCAGGGGGCTTTGCTAACCGCGCGCCTCCCACCGGCGGGCCATGCCCGCCCGGTCGCCCGTGTCGCTCGTAATAATGGCGCTCGTTCGAGTGCCGCTGGTTCGAGCAGGGGGGCGGCAAGCGCCTGAGCGGGCGTAGCTCAGTGGTAGAGCGTCTGCTTGCCATGCAGAAGGTCGAGGGTTCGACTCCCTTCGCCCGCTCCATTGCTCTCCATTCTTATCGCCGCGCCGTTCGTCGAATAAATCCTTCGTCTGGTCCCGACCGCCGAGGGGCTGCTTGCGCAGGCGGCAAAAGCCGCTATCTGGCCGCTTGTGACTATGTATCATCAAGTTTCGCGTCTCGCGATCGCCTTCGCCCTGGCTATGCCCGCCGGTGCGCTGGCGCAAGATGCGCCGCCCCCGCCGCCGCCAGCAGCGGACGACGACTACCACAACCGCACCGACCAGCAGATCGTCGTCACCGCCGCCGGGCTGACCCAGCTCGACACGCTTGCCGGCACGTCGGTGATCGAGGGGCTGGAACTGCAGCGCAGCATGGCGGGGCAACTCGGCGAGGTGCTCGCCAAGCAGCCTGGCGTCACCGCATCGGGCTTTGCGCCGGGCGCCTCGCGTCCGATCCTGCGGGGCTTCTCGGGCGAGCGGGTCAAGGTCCTGATCGACGGGATCGGGGCGATCGACGTGTCGAACACCTCGGCCGATCACGCGGTGTCGATCGACCCGCTCACCGCCGAACGGATCGAGGTGCTGCGCGGGCCCGCGGTCATGCTCTACGGCAGCCAGGCGATTGGCGGAGCGGTCAACGTGATCGACAAGCGCATCCCGCAGCGCCCGCTCGACGAACCGGTCCATTTCGACGCGACCGCCGCCGCTGACACCGCCTACGACTTGCGTGAAGGCGGCGGCTCGCTCGATGTCGGACTCGGCGGCGGGTTCGTCGCGCATGTCGACGGATCGTGGCGGCAGACGGACGACATGCGCATTCCAGGCTTTGTCGTTTCGGAGCGTTTGCGCGCCGAACTGCTCGACGATGCGGCCGAGGAAGCCGCCGAGGGCCACTTCGACGAAGCGGCAGAGCTTCGCGAGGCGGCCGGGCTGAGGGGGGTGCTGCCGAGCAGCGCGGTCGAGACCTGGAGCGCCAATGCCGGCCTCGCGCTGTTTCGGGGCGGCAGCAACCTCGGCGCGTCGCTCGGCATTTACGACACGACCTACGGTGTGCCGGGCCGGCTGGGCGCGGGCCATGGCCACGGCCCCGAGAGTGAGCCGAGCGAGGCGGGCGAAGAAGAAGGCGATGTGCCGATCTCGATCGGCCTCAGGCAATACCGCGCGGACCTGCGCGCCCGCATGGCGCTGGGGGACGGGTTTATCGAGGGCCTGAACATCCGCGCCGGCTATTCCGACTACATCCACACCGAGTTCGAGGGCGACGAGATCGGCACGGTGTTCGATGTCGAAGGGCTCGAAAGCCGGGTGGAACTCGTCCAGGCTAAGCGCGGTAGCTGGCGCGGCCAGGTCGGCGGACAGTATTACTTCCGCGATTTCCGCGCGACCGGGGTGGAGGCGTACATCCCGCCCAACCTGACCGACCAGTGGGCGGTGTTCGCGTTGCAGGAAGTCGCCGCCGGTCCGGTCCAGATCGAACTGGCCGGGCGCTACGAGCGGACCAACGTCGCGGCCGACAGCGCCGGATTCGAGCGTGGTTTCGGCGCGGCGTCGGGCGCGCTGAGCCTGGCGCACGAGACCGCCAATGGCCTGCGCTTCGGCGCCAACCTCAGCCGCGTCGCGCGCGCGCCGAGTGCCGAGGAGCTGCTGGCCGACGGCGCGCATATCGCCACCCAGTCTTACGAGATCGGCAACCGCGGCCTCGGGCTCGAACGGGCTTGGGGTGTGGAAGCTTTCGCGCGCGGCAAGGTGGGGCCGGGCACGCTGAGCGTGGCTGCCTATCGCAACCGCTTCTCGGGCTACATCTACCAGGAGGAGACCGGGGCCGAGATCGACGGGTTGCCGGTGCTCCAGACGGTTCAGCGCGCCGCCACCTACAGCGGGCTGGAGGGTGAGTTTTCCTATCCGGTGGTCGACTCCGGCCCCTTCACCCTGCTCGCCGAGGTGCGCGGCGACTACGTACGCGCTTCGCTCAAGGACGGTACCCCGCTGCCGCGCATCCCGCCGATGTCGCTACTAGGCGCGCTTGAGGCGCGGACCGACCGCTTCGACATGCGCAGCGAAGTCCAGTGGACTTCCGCGCAGAACCGCGTCGCGCCGAACGAGACGCCGACCGGACGGTTCGCGTTCGTCAACGCCTCGATCGCGTGGAAGCCGGTGCGGGGCAGCGATTCGGTGACCGTACTGCTGCAAGGCGAAAACCTGTTCGATGCCGAAGGCCGCCGCCACGTCAGTTTCACCAAGGACTTCGTGCCCTTGGCGGGCCGCAACGTGAAACTGAGCGTGCGCGCGAGCTTTTAGAAGCGCGAGCCTAGAACCACCGGCGCTTGCGGACCTCGGGCCGGCCGTCGCCATCGACGTCAGTAACCACCGTGCCCGGCGCGGCGGCGGCGCTGCCCTCGGCCCGGGCGGCGCGCAGTTCTGCCTCGTGAAGCCGCGTGTTGGCGTCGGCGGTGGCAACTTCGCCGCGCCGCGCCGCGCGCATATGGTCGTAGCTCCAGCGCATGTGACCATAGGCGAACACCACCAGCAGCCCGCCGGCGATCGCCAGGTTCTTGAGCGCGATCTGCGCCTGTAGCGGATCGCCAAAATCGTTGTGGAAGAAGAACGTCGCCAGCAGCGTGAAACCCGCCAGCAGGATCGACACCAGCCGGGTCATGAAGCCGAGCGCCAGCAATAGTCCGGCGACGACCTCGAACACCCCGGTGGGCATCGCCAGGCTGGGCATCAAGCCAACTCCCGTCAACATCCCCGCGGCCCCCGAGGGATCGATGATCTTGGGGATCCCGGCGAGCACGAACAGCAAGGCAAGTAGCAGGCGGCCGATAAAGGCGGCGATGGCGGACATGGTGCGGTTTCCTTTCCCCGTTGACCCTACGTAACGCACCGATCGGCGAAAAAGTGCCGGTCGGTCAATCCTCGACGTCGAAGGTCATCGCGGCATGGTCGCGCAACCGTTCGACCAGCGCTTCCCCCAGGATCGATCCCGGCGTGCCGATCCCGCCCGGCGCGCCCGAGGCAAGCAGCGCAATGCCGGTCTCGGCGAGCATTCGGCTGGTCGAACCGTAGCCCGGATCGTACCGCCCCTTGACCCCGTAATGCAGCTTTTCTCCGCCCCCTCTTCCATCGGGCGCCATTTCGCCCACGAACAGCACATCGTAATGGCCGTTTTCGCGCTCTTCCGCGCTCGGCCCCTCGCCCGGCGCCGGCGGCTTGACCCCGAACGGGTTCTTGAGCAGCCCGACGACCGCATTGGCCGCGGCCTTGCCCGCCTCTCCCGGGCTGGTCAGCATCATCTCGTCGTAGCGGAAGTCCTCCCCATAGGGGAAACCGGCGACAAAGTTGGTCCGGTGGACGTTTTTGACGTTGATCGTCGCCATGATGAACGGCGCCGCCCAGCGGCCGAGGTCGTCCTCGTAGTGTGGCACCAGGCCCATCGGCTGGTCGGGGCCCTTGAACCCCGGGGTCAGCGCGAACGGGCTGGCGAGCAGGCCCGCGAGCTTGGGGTTCCTGGCCACCGCTTTCATCGTCGCGGTCAAGCTGGCGGCGGTCCCGCCGGAAAACGTTCCCTGCATCGCCCGTACCCGGCCGCGCACCCGCGGCGCGGGCCTGCCAAAGCGTTTCACCGCCTCTTGCTGGAGCATCAGCACGCCAAGGTCGAAGGGGATCGAATCGAACCCGCTGGAAAACGCGATCCGCGAGCCCGAGGCCGCGGCGTGATCGTGGTGCGCATCGATCATCTCGCGCATCCATCCGGGCTCGCCGCACAAGTCGGCATAGTGGGTGCCGCTCCGCGCGCAGGCCGCGACAAGCTCGCTGCCGTAGAGCTGGTACGGACCGACCGTGGTCAACACCACGCGGGTGCGGTGGCACATCGCGTCGAGCGTGCCCGGATCGTCCGCGTCGGCAATCACCAGCGGGATATCGACCGGCGCGCCGATCAGATCGCGCACTTCGGCCAGCTTGACCTTGCTGCGCCCGGCCATCGCCCACTTAGGGGCATCGGATTTGCCGCCGTACTCGCGGACGAAATGCTCGGCGACCAGCCGCCCGGTGTACCCGGTTGCACCATAGACCACGATGTCGAATTCGCGTGCCGGGTCAGCCAATGTTCCGCTCCTCCAGAGTGTCGCCCAAATTGCCCGGGGGTCGCCCGGCGGGAGTGGGCCGCTCCTGCTGGCGGATCACCATGTCGCGCGCGGCGCGATAATCGCCCGCCTCGCGCTCCACGTCGAGCCGCTCGATATCGGTCTTGCGGTAATGATCCTCCGCCTCGTCGATGTCCTGCTGCGAATCGCCCAATGCCTCAAGCGCCGCGCGGCCCATCGATACCGCCGATTCCATCACTTCGCGCACCGCGAAATCGTGCGGCGCGTCGCGCAGGTCGATCAACGTGGTGCGGTCGAATGCACGGATGAAGATCCTGGGCCGCGGAAACGCCTCGCGCACCGCCTCGAGTATCTGCGGTTCAAGCTGCTTGCCGTCGAGGCAGAAACAGATGACGGCCGCGTCCCCCGCGCCTGCCTGGCGCAGCAGGTCGACGCGCGTGCCGTCACCGAAATAGACCTTGCTGCCGAACTCGCCCGCGACGTCGATCATCTCGGTATCGGTGTCGATCAGGGTCAGTTGGATGTCGCTGGCGATCATCATCTGCGCCACGGTCTGGCCAAACCGGCCGTAGCCGACCACCAGGGCCGCCGCGCCGTCCTTGCGCGGTCCCTCGCGCCGCTCCTTCGCCTCGGGTGGGCGCCGCAAGGGCGCGGTCAGCATCATCAGGAACGGCGTCGCGGCCATCGACAGGGTGACCACCGCGCCAAACAGGCTCGCCGCTTCGGAGCTGATCAGCAGGCCCTGCTGCGCCTGCGCGAACATGACGAAGCCGAACTCGCCGCCCTGGCTCAGCAGCAGGCCCAGCGCGAGCGAGGCGCGCCAGCCCATTCCCATCAGCATGCCGAGCCCGCCGATTACCGATGCCTTGATCACGATCAGGCCGGCGGCCATCGCCAGCACGAACAGCGGCCGCTCGGCGATCGCGCCGAGGTCGAGCATCATGCCCACCGCGAGGAAGAACAGGCCAAGCAGGATCGAACGGAACGGCTCGACATCGGTTTCCAGCTCGTGGCGATAAGGGCTGTCGGCCAGCATGACCCCGGCGATGAACGCACCGAGCGCGGTCGACAGCCCGAGCAGCTCCATCGTCGCCGCACTGGCGGTGATGGTGAACAGCGCGGCGACGACAAACATTTCGCGCTCGCCAAGCTGGCCGATCAGCCGAAACAGCGGCTGGATCAGGAAGCGTCCAACCAGAATCAGCCCGACGATCGCGCCGACGGTGATCGCGGCGAGCTGCCAGCCCGGCGGACCATCGGCCTGCGCCGGGTTGCGGCTGAGCGCGGCAATCACGGTGATCATCGGGATGATCGACAGATCCTGGAACAGCAGCACTGAGAACGCGCGCTCGCCGAACGGGGTCCGTAGCCGGCCCGCCGATTGCAGCATCGGCAGGACCTGCGCGGTCGACGACAGCGCCAGCGGCAGGGCGAGCGCGATTGCCGCTTCCCAGGTAAACCCGGTGGCCAGCCCGATTGCGCCGGTCAGCGCCGCGCCACACAGCAGCACTTGGGCGAGCCCGAGCCCGAAGATTTCCTTGCGCAGTCGCAGCAGCCGCGTCGGGGCCAGTTCAAGCCCGACGATGAACAGCAGCAGGACGATCCCCAGCTCGGCGATCGCGATCTTGTCCTCGGCATCGCCCGTGATGCCGAGCATCTGCGGCCCGATCACCGCGCCGGCGACGAGATAACCCAGCGTCGCGCCCAGCCGCAGCCGGCGGAACAGAAGCACGAAGCCGAGCGCGAAGCCCAGCATCACCACCCCGTCGCGCAGGAAGTGCGAGGCGGCCTCGTGTTCCATCAAAGCGTCTTGAGGTAGGCGATCATCTCGGCGCGTTTGGCCGGATCCTTGAGCCCGGCGTAGGCCATCTTGGAGCCCGGCACGGTCGTCATCGGGTTTTCCAGATAGCGGTCGAGCGACGCATCGTCCCAGGTCAGCCCGGACGCCTTCATCGCCCCGCTGAAATTGTAGCCGGCGGCGACGCCCGCCTTGCTGCCGTGAACCCCGGCGAGCGAGGGTCCGACGCTGTGCTGGCCGGGCTCAACCTTGTGGCAGGTCTTGCACTGGAGAAACGCGGCCGGGGTCTCGCCGGCGGCGGCGGTGGAGGCTTCGGCGATCGCCTCGGCGGGCCCTGCGGACGGCTGCGCGGCGATCACGGGCTGGTCGATCTCGGTCGCGGCCTTGCCGCAGGCGGCGAGCACGAGCGCAAGCGTGGCGGCAACGAATATGCGGATCATGGTCGGGGGCCCCTCGCAGCTTTGGAACATCCGCGCTTTAGGCGCTCGAGCCGATGCGTCAAAGTTTCAGGTTGGCACGCAGTCCGATCATGTCGATCCCCGGGTTTTGCCGCGAATTGAACAGCTGTGCGTTCGAGATGTGTACCCAGCTCGCCTCGACGCTGACGCGCGGCGCGAGCGCGATCCCCAAGGCGATCTCGGGTGCGAACAGCACCCGGCTGCCCAGATCGGTCCGCACACCCGTAGCCGGATTGACCCTGAGGCCCGGTGCATTGTGGACGACCACGCCGACTCCGGGCCGCACGTATGCCCCGCCCAGGCCGAACTTGCGGCTCACGCCCATTCCGACAAAATCGGTCCCGCCTTCCTCGCTGTTGACCGATCCGAACACATAAGGCTCAAGATCGAGCACCGGGCCAATCGGATCCAGCCGATAGCCAAGCTGAAGGTCGACCCCACCTTCGCGGGTATCGAGCGTGAACGGGGTGTTGACCGCGTGCTTGTAAAGCCCGCCATAGAGCTCTGAAGCGTGGACGGGCACAGTGGCAGCGGCGAGCGCGGCGGCCCCGGCCAGGGTCAAGGTGCGGATCATCCGCGCCCTGTGGCTGTGGCAAGCTTGCCGCAAGCTGAAGCGAATCCGAACCGCAAGTTGCGCGCGCGCTTTGCCCCGTGATGGCGCGCGACTATCCGGGCCGACTTTATGTCGCGCGAACACGCCTTGTCGCCCTGGCGCACCGAACTGGCCGCAACGCTGCGTCTCGCCTGGCCGCTGGCGCTCGCCAACCTGCTGCAGATGCTGGTCCATGCGGTCGACGTGATCTTCGTCGCGCGGCTGGGTGAGCGCGAACTGGCCGCCTCGGCGCTAGGGATCGCGCTGTTCGGCCTGCTGATGTGGGCCTTTTCGGGCCTGACGGGGATCGTCTCCGCGTTGATCGCAGAAGAGCTCGGGCGGCGGCGGCACGCAATGCGGCAGGTGCGCCGGTCGGTGCGCATGGGACTGTGGGTGGCGCTGGTTTCGGGCAGCGTCGGCATGGTAATCTGCTGGCAGGGCGAAGCGCTGATGCTGGCCAGCGGGCAATCGGCCGAGCTGTCCGCTCGCGCCGGCGATTTCCTGCGGATTATCATGTGGGCGATGATTCCGATGGTCGCCGCCAGCGTGCTGCGCAGCTTCGTCGCCGCGCTCGGGCGGCCGATCTTCGCCACCGCGATCACCGCGCTGGCGCTGGGCGCGAGCGTTCTGTTCAACTGGATGTTTGTATTCGGCAACCTGGGCGCGCCCGCGCTCGGGCTCGAAGGATCGGCGCTGGCTAGCGTGTTCACTGCGCTGTTCATTTTGTCGAGCTACCTTGTCGCGATCGCGACCGACCGGCGGCTGCGGCGCTATCGCATATTGGGCAACTGGTGGCGGCCGGAATGGACACGCCTGCGCGAAATCACTCTCCTCGGAACGCCGGTAATGGTCATCATCATCGCCGAGGGCGGGCTGTTCAGCGGTGCGGCCCTGCTGATGGGCCGGATCGGCGAATCCGAACTCGCCGGGCATACCGTCGCGCTGCAGATCGCCGCGCTGGCGTTCCAGGCGCCATTCGGCGTCGGGCAGGCGGCCACCATCCGCGTCGGTTATCACTTCGGGGCGGGCGACCGCGAGGCGATCGGGCGGGCCGGCTGGATCGGCATCGCTGTCGCCGCCGCGTTCATGTGCCTGACGGCGGCGGCGATGATCTTGGCGCCCGTGCTGCTGCTACGCCTCTATGTCGATCCGGCGGATCCGGCCAACGCGGCGATGGCCGGCTTTGCGGTCAGCTACATGGTTGTGGCGGCGGGCTTCCAGCTGTTCGACGGGGTCCAGGCGGTCGCCGCCGGGGCGCTGCGCGGCCTGCAGGACACGCGCATGCCGATGGTGATCGCCATCTTCAGCTACTGGGTGCCGGGCTACGGCATCGCGATCTGGCTGGGGTTCTACACCACCCTTGAAGGAACCGGCGTGTGGATCGGGCTGGCGACCGGCCTGGTGTTCGCCGCCGGATTGCTGACCCGGCGGTGGGCGCGGCGAGACCGGCTGGGACTGCTTCCCGCACGCGCGAGCTGAAATAAACCGCGCGAGCGCTTGACGCCCGTGCGGGGCGCACTAAATGCCCCCTCGCTGGCACTCTCCTTACAGGAGTGCCAATGGCATTCTTCTATCAGAGAGAGGCAATCGAAATGGCATTTCGTCCGTTGCACGACCGCGTTCTCGTCCGCCGCATCGAGGCCGACGCAAAGACCGCCGGCGGCATCATCATTCCCGACACCGCCCAGGAAAAGCCGAGCGAAGGCGAAATCGTCGCCGTCGGCACCGGCGCCCGCAACGAGCAGGGCCAGGTCCATCCGCTCGAAGTCAAGGCCGGCGACCGCGTGTTGTTCGGCAAGTGGAGCGGCACCGAGGTCAAGCTCGACGGCGAAGACCTGCTGATCATGAAGGAAAGCGACATCATGGGTATCGTCGGCTGAACGCAGCACCCTGACGCTTTTTCCCCCACCAGACGAAATTCAGGAGTAACGAAAATGGCAGCCAAGGAAGTGAAGTTCGGGCGCGACGCGCGCGAACGCATTCTCGCCGGCGTCGACATTCTGGCCAACGCGGTCAAGGTCACCCTCGGTCCCAAGGGCCGCAACGTCGTGATCGACAAGAGCTTCGGGAGCCCCCGCATCACCAAGGACGGCGTCACCGTCGCCAAGGAGATCGAGCTCAAGGACAAGTTCGAGAACATGGGGGCGCAGATGCTGCGCGAAGTGGCCTCGAAGACCAACGACAATGCCGGTGACGGCACCACCACCGCCACCGTGCTCGCCCAGGCGATCGTGACCGAAGGCATGAAGTCCGTCGCCGCCGGCATGAACCCGATGGACCTCAAGCGCGGCATCGACCTCGCGGTCGAAAAGGTCGTCGAGAACCTCAAGGCCCGTTCGAAGGAAGTCGCCGGCACCCACGAGATCGCCCAGGTCGGTATTATCTCGTCGAACGGCGACAAGGAAGTTGGCGAGAAGATCGCCGAGGCGATGGAGAAGGTCGGCAAGGAAGGCGTGATCACCGTCGAGGAAGCCAAGGGTCTCGAATTCGAGCTCGAAGTGGTCGAAGGCATGCAATTCGATCGCGGCTATCTGAGCCCCTACTTCATCACCAATCCCGAGAAGATGACCGTCGAACTGGATAACCCCTATATCCTGATCCACGAGAAGAAGCTGTCGTCGCTCCAGGCGATGCTGCCCATCCTCGAGGCCGTGGTGCAGTCGGGCCGTCCGCTGCTGATCATCGCCGAGGATATCGAAGGCGAAGCGCTGGCCACGCTGGTGGTCAACAAGCTGCGCGGCGGGCTCAAGGTCGCGGCGGTCAAGGCCCCCGGCTTCGGCGATCGCCGCAAGGCGATGCTGCAGGACATCGCGATCCTGACCAAGGGCGAGATGATTTCCGAGGACCTCGGCATCAAGCTCGAGAACGTCACCGTGGGCATGCTCGGCGAGGCCAAGCGCGTGTCGATCGACAAGGACAACACCACCATCGTCGATGGGGCCGGTTCGAGCGACGACATCAAGGCGCGGGTTGGCGAGATCAAGACCCAGATGGACGCGACCACCAGCGACTACGATCGTGAAAAGCTGCAGGAACGCCTCGCCAAGCTGGCGGGCGGTGTTGCGGTGATCAAGGTCGGCGGCGCTTCCGAAATGGAAGTCAAGGAGCGCAAGGACCGCGTCGACGACGCGCTCCACGCAACCCGTGCCGCGGTCGAGGAAGGCATCGTCCCGGGCGGCGGCGTGGCGCTGCTCTACGCCGCCAAGGCGCTCGACGGCGTCGATGGCGCCAACGAGGACCAGACCCGCGGCGTGGACATCGTCCGCAAGTCGCTCACCTCGCTGGTGCGCCAGATCGCCGCGAACGCCGGCCATGATGGCGCGGTGGTTTCGGGCAAGCTGATCGACGGTAACGACGAGAACATGGGCTTCAACGCAGCCACCGACACCTACGAGAACCTCGTGGCGGCCGGCGTGATCGACCCGACCAAGGTCGTGCGCACGGCGCTGCAGAACGCGGCCTCGGTCGCGGGCCTGCTGATCACCACCGAAGCGGCGATCAGCGAGAAGCCGGACGACAAGTCGGGCGGCGGCATGCCCGGCGGCGGCATGGGCGACATGGGCGGCATGGGTTTCTGACCTTGTGAAGCCGGTCGGTGGGACCTGGATGGAAGCGATCCCAGCTTTCGCCGGGATGACGAAAATGAAGGGGCCGGCGGAGCGATCCGCCGGCCCTTTTCGCATTAGCGCAAGGGTGCTAGCCTCCCGTCCTCAGGGGAGACCGCCGATGATCACGCGCTCACTATTCGCCGCTTCGCTCGCCGCGCTGGCGCTGGCATCGTGCACCGCCATGAACGCCGGGCCTGCCGAACCGGTCACCGCAGGCTATGCCGCCGCGCTCGCCGACCCCGCCCGCCCCGCCGCCGAACGCGCGCGGGACGCGGCCCGGCTTCCGGCTGAACTGCTCGCTTTCGCGCAGATCGCGCCCGGCGAAAAGGTCGGCGATTACATCATGGGCGGAGGCTACCTCACCCGCATCCTCGCGGCCGCCGTCGGCCCGACGGGCCGGGTATATGCGTTCCAGCCGGCCGAATTCATCGCCTTCCGCGGCCAGTACGGCACGGGCCAGACGACGGTCGACGCCGCTTACGACAATGTCATCGCGGTCGCCGGATCGGCCCCTGCCCCGGTGTGGCCCGAGCCGCTCGACACGATCATTACCGTCCAGAACTTCCATGACCTCTACAACAAGGCCGCCCCGTCAGGGACCGGGCACTTCGCCGCGCGCAACCTCTTCGCCGCGCTCAAGCCCGGCGGGACGATGGTGGTGGTCGATCACAGTGCGGCGGCGGGCACCGGCTCGACGCTGTCGGATTCGCTGCACCGGATCGACAAGGCGACGGTGATCGAGGCGTTCACCGGCGCGGGTTTCCGCCTTGAGGCGCAAAGCGATCTCTACGCCCGCCCGAGCGACCCGCGCACGGTCAACGTGTTCGACCCCGCAATCCGCGGACAGACCGACCAGTTCACGCTGCGCTTCCGCAAGCCCCGCTAGGCACTCCTTTAGGGTTCAGGCGTTTGGCCGGGGTATTCTGTGTCAACAGGAGCCCTGCGATGCAACTACCCGCCAACGCCCACGTCGCCATCGCCGACGGGGAGCGCTTCCTGCTGATGCGCAATGCCGGAAGCGCCGCCGAAGCGCGGCTCGAGCTGGTCGAGGAGCCCAATCTCGATGGTGAAAAGGAAAGCGACGCGTCCGGCCATCACGATGCCGCCCGCAGCGACGATTATCGCACCCAGGACAAGCTGGATCACGCCGCTGCGGTCGCGAACTGGCTCAACCGTGCGGTGCTCCAGCATTGTATCGAGCAACTGCTCGTGGTCGCCGATCGCGATACGCTCGGCGAGATGCGGCGCCACTACCACAAGGAGACGCAAAGCGTGCTGGTAGACGAGCTCGACAAGCTGCTGACGGGGATGCCGGGCCCCGAAATCCTCGAGGCGATCGAAGCCGCCTAAAGCCCGCGCGACGGGACCAGCCTTAGGCGGCGCCGGCCCTCGCACAGCCGCGCGCAAACGGCGCTTTGTCTGTCCTCCATCGCCATACGCGGCGCGCAGGCACCGCTGAGCGTCAGGAGGACAAGCGCGAACCAGGACTGGCGCCGCCCATCGTTCCATTGCGGTAAGATTTCTTGCTTGCAGCGGAGTGAGGCTCGCCCTCCGTAGAACCCCGATTGGCGCTCAATCCACGGGCGCCTGTACCGGCGTTCCGACGGGATCGTTCCCATCAGGAACACTTCATGTCGCACCGGGGACACTTCTCGTCGCGTGCGGCTTGTCAAGAAAACGCTTGGCCCGTTAAGCCTGTGCAAAGCATGACGGGATAAAGTGGGGGTCATGAGATTGGGACGCATAGGTCGAATGTGCGCCGCATTGGCGCTGGGATGGGCCGGGCTCGGGGCATCGGCGGCGAGCGCCGCGGACACCGGTTTCGAGACTGCATTCGACGCGGCGCTCGGCACCGAGGTGCGCATCCCGCAAAGCTACGATGCGGTCGTCCGCAGCGCGCTCGAGGAAACCGTTGCGCGTATCGCCGACGGCTCCAGCGGGCGGATCGGGGTCTACGCGGTCGATCTCGCCAGCGGAAAGCAGGTCTCGGTGCTGGGCGATCAGCGCTTCCCGATGGCTTCGACCAGCAAGATCGCCATCGCCGCGACTTTCCTTGAGCAGGCCGAGCGGGGGCGCTACACCCTGACCAGCGAGCTGCCGTTGATGGTGCCGGTCGCCTCGGCCAGGTTCTCGACCGCGCGGGCACCGGTCGTGCCGGGCAGGTATTTCCAGGCGGTCGACCTCATTGAAATGATGATCACCCGTTCGAGCAATCCCGCGACTGACGCGCTGCTCGCGGCGGTCGGCGGCCCCTCGGCGGTCAACGAATGGGCGCGCCGCAACGGTATCGCCGGGTTCAATATCACCCGCGACATCGCCACGCTGGTGCGCGACGACGGTGAGATCGATCCGGCGCGCTCGATCGACGTGCGCGATAGCGCCACGCCGCAGGCGATGGTCGCGCTGCTGACGGGTCTTCACCAAGGCAAGTTCCTGTCGGATTCGAGCCGCCGGGTGATCCTGGGCGCGATGGAGCGCTGCAAGACCGGCACCAGGCGCATTCCCGGGATGCTGCCGATGGGCGCCAAGGTTGCGCACAAGACCGGCACGCTCAGCAATACCGCGAGCGATATCGGCATCATCCACACCGCCGACGGGCGCGCGATCGCGATCGCCATCTACGTCACCGGACAAGGATCGAAGCCCGCGCGCGACGCCAAGATCGCCAGCATCGCCCGCGCGCTCTACGATGGCTATTCAGCGCAAGGCCACCGGGCCTACGCCACCGCCGCCTACTGAGCCAGCGCCGCAGCCATCCGAGCCGCGGCTTTGTCGTACACGCGTTTCTTGAGCATCGCGGTCCGCTCCGGCCCGGCCGACGCAGGCGTACCCGAGCGAAACGGGGGAGCGGGGTCGTATTCGAGCGCCAGTTGAATTGCCTGGGCCGTGGCCTCGCCTGCCACCCGTGCGATAAGTGTCAGCGCGAAGTCGATTCCGGCGGTGACCCCGCCGGCTGTAATAGTGTTGCCGTCCTCCACCACCCGCGCATCCTCGTGCACCGCTCCGACCAGCGGCAGTAGGTGGGCATAGGCCCAATGGGTGGTGGCCCGCTTGCCCTCGAGCAAGCCCGCGCGACCGAGGATGAACGCGCCGGTACACACGCTCGTCACCCAGCGCGCGCCGGCGGCTTGGCGGGTGACGAATTCGAGCGTCGCCTGGTCTTGCACCGCGTCGGCCACCCCGTGCCCACCGGGCACGCACAGCACGTCGGCCGGCGGCGCATCGGCGAAGGTCGCGGTCGGGACCAGCGCGAAGCCCGAATCGGTCGCGACCGGCTCGGCGGAGCGCGCGGCGACGATCGTGGTCGCGCCGGGCAGCCGCGACAAGAATTGCGCCGGACCGGTCATGTCGAGCTGGGTCACGCCGGGGAACAGCAGGAAGATAACCGTGGTCATGGCGCGGCCTCTATCGCTGTCGCGCCCAAACGAAAAGGGCGGCGCCTCGCGGCACCGCCCTTCCCGTGTTTCGCTCGAATGGCGAAGGCTCAGTCGGCCTTGGCTTCTTCGACGGTCTCGTCCTGCATGTCGGCCTCGGCGGCAGCGGCGCCTTCGGTCGCGGCAGAGCCAGCGGCGGCAGCAGCTTCAGCGGTCTCGTCGGCAGCGCCTTCGACGGCTTCGCCCATGGCTTCGGTGTTCGCAGCGGCGTCAGCGGCAGCGGCGTCAGCGGTCTCGGCGGCGGCGTCTTCGGTCTTTTCCGAGCAGGCGGCGAGGGTCAGGGCGGCGCCGGCAGCGGCGGCGGCGAGGATGATCTTACGCATAGTCTTGTGTTCCTTTGAACGGAGCCCGGCGTGGTCGCCGTGCCCTTCCCAAATAGTGGCAACTTTGTGGCACTGCAAGCCGATTCGCACATTTCTGCCCGATTGTTGCCGCATTCCGCCTCGATGCTGCCGGAATTCGGCCATTTTTCGCAACTGCGCGAAAGCGGGTGAAAGCGCCTGCCGCGGCTGCTAGCAGGCCGGCATGGGCGACAAGCAGCATCTCTACCTGGTAGACGGATCGGCCTATATCTTCCGCGCCTATCACCGGCTGCCGCCGCTGACCAACCCAGCCGGGACGCCGGTGGGCGCGGTTTACGGCTACACCACGATGCTGTGGAAACTGGCAGAAGACCTCAACAAGGCTGATGGGCCGACGCATCTGGCGGTGATCCTCGACAAGGGTTCGACCAGCTTCAGGAATGCGCTTTACGACAAGTACAAGGCCAACCGCCCGCCCCCGCCCGAGGACCTGGTCCCGCAGTTCCCGCTGATCCGCGACGCCACCCGCGCGTTCAGCCTGCCGTGCATCGAGGAGGACGACCTAGAGGCCGACGACCTGATTGCCAGCTACGCGCGCGAAGCGACCCGCCGCGGGTGGGACGTGACCATCGTCAGCTCCGACAAGGACCTGATGCAGCTCGTCGGCAAGTGCGCCGAGCAGACGCCTGAGGGCATCGAAGGCGGGTGCATCGACATGCTCGACACGATGAAGAACCAGCGGATCGACGTGCCCGAGGTGATCGAGAAGTTCGGCGTGCCGCCCGAACTGGTCGGCGACGTGCTTGCCCTGATGGGCGACAGCGTCGACAACGTGCCCGGTATCTACGGCATCGGCCCCAAGACCGCTTCCAAGCTGATCCAGGATTATGGCAACCTGACCGCCGCGCTCGACGCCGCGCCGCAAATGAAGCCGTCCAAGATGCAGGAGCGGCTGGTCGAAGGCCGCGCGATGGCCGAACTAAGCCGCGTGCTGGTCCAGCTCAAGGAAGACTGCGACTTGCCGATCGCAATCGACGATATGAAGCTCGATGGCGTGCCGCCCGAACCGCTCGCCGCCTTCCTCGCCGAGCACGGCTTCACCAGCCTGCTGAAACGGCTCGACGGCGGCCGGGGCAGCCCGGAACGGCCGACCCAGCTCAATCCCGCAAGGCAGCAGACCGCCGGCGCACCCGCGTCGCCCAGCCAAGTTGCAGGAGGGGGCAACCGCCAGCCGTCTCCCGAAATGCCCGCGGTCGATCGCGGCGCTTACGAGTGCGTCACCACCCTCGAGCGGCTCGAACACTGGATCGCGCGCGCCTACGCTGATCGAGTAATGGCGATCGACACCGAGACTAGTAGTCTCGATGCGATGCGCGCCGAGCTCGCCGGGATCAGCCTGGCGCTGGGGCCGAACGATGCGTGCTACATACCGCTCGGCCACGGCGGGACGGACATGTTCGCCGAGACGCCAGCGCAGGTCGGCCGCCAGGCCGCCTACAACGCGCTGCGCCCGCTGTTGGAGAGCGATCAGGTCCTCAAGGTTGGGCAGAACATCAAATACGACCTCAACATCCTCTCACGCTGCGCGAAGATCGCGGTCGCGCCGATCGACGACACCATGGTCCTGAGCTTCGCACTCGATGCGGGTCGCAGCCTCGACGGCATCGGCGGCGGCCACGGCATGGACGAGCTATCGACCAGGCACCTCGGTCATACCACACTGACTTTCAAGGATATCTGCGGCAGCGGCAAGAAGGCCATCCCGTTCGGCGAGGTACCGCTCGATAAGGCGACTCAATATGCCGCCGAGGACGCCGACGTGACCTGGCGGCTGTGGAAATCGCTCAAGCCGAGGCTGGCCGAAGAAGGCGGCACGCAGGTCTATGAGCGGGTCGACCGGCCGCTGATCCCGGTGGTCGCGGCGATGGAGCGGCACGGCATCAAGGTCGACCGCCAGCGGCTGGCCAAGCTGTCCGAAGAATTCGCCATCGAAATCGCGCGGATCGAACGCGAGATTTGGAACTGCTGCGGCTTTGAATTCACGATCGGCAGCCCCAAGCAGTTGGGCGATGTGCTGTTCGACCGATTGGGCTACAAGGGCGGGCGCAAGGGCAAGAGCGGCCAATACTCGACCGATCAGGCGATCCTCGAAGGGCTCGCGGGCCAAGGGGCCGAGGTCGCCACCAAAGTGCTCGAATGGCGCCAACTGGCCAAGCTCAAGAGCACCTATACCGATGCGTTGCAGGCGGCGATCAACCCCGAAACCGGGCGAGTACACACCAGCTACAGCCTGGTCGGCGCGCAGACCGGACGGCTCTCCTCGACCGACCCCAACCTGCAGAACATCCCCATCCGCACCGCGATCGGGCGCCAGATCCGCGAGGCTTTCGTCGCCGACGAGGGCAACGTGCTGCTCGCCGCCGACTACAGCCAGATCGAACTGCGGCTCGCCGCGCACATGGCCGACGTGCCGCAACTGAAGGAGGCCTTTGCCAAGGGCGAGGACATCCACGCCCGCACCGCCGCCGAAATGTTCGGCACGGTCGACCGCGACACCCGCGCCAAGGCCAAGACGGTCAATTTCGCGATCCTTTACGGTATCAGCCGCTGGGGCCTGGCCGGGCGCATGGGTATTCCGGCCGACGAGGCGCAGGCGATCATCGACACTTACTTCCACCGCTTCCCCGGCATCCAGCACTACATCCATTCGACGATGGAGAGCGTGCGCGAGAAGGGCTATTCCGAAACCCTGTTCGGACGGAAGACCTGGTTCCCGCGGATCAATTCGAAGAACCCCAATGAGCGGCAGGGCAGCGAGCGGGCGGCGATCAACGCTCCGATCCAGGGCACCAGCGCCGACATCATCAAGCGCGCGATGGCGCGGATGATGCCCGCGCTCGACCAGGCCGGGCTCGGACACGTCCGGATGCTGTTGCAGGTCCACGACGAGCTGGTGTTCGAGCTGCCCGAAGGCGACGTCAAGGCCGCGCGGCCCGTTATCGAACGGGTCATGGCCGAGGCTGCCCTCCCCGCCGTCGTCCTAGACGTGCCGTTGGGGATCGACATCGGCACCGGAGGGAGCTGGGGCGCGGCGCACTAGCTTGTGCCGCCCGACCCGCGCGCCTAATCCGCGCGGATGAACGCAGGGACGCAACCGCCAGACCGGCCGGCTTTCGGCATTCGCCAGATGATCGCGCGCGGCGGGAATCTGGTGGTGTTCGCGCTGGTCGCGGTGTCGCTGCTCGGCGCGGTCCTGCTGATCTTCCAGACAGTCGAGGCGGAGCGCACAGCGCGCGAGCAGGCGCGAAGGACGAGCGCGGTGCTGGCCGAAATCGCCAACATCAACCGCGCCGTGCTGGGCGGCGAGACCGGCCAGCGTGGCTACCTGATCACCATCGACCAGCGCTACCTCGCGCCCTTCCGCGTGGCGCGCGAACAGTACCGCCCGGCGCTCGACCGCCTGCGCCGACTGGTCGAAGCCAACGGGACCCTGCGCCAGCGAGAGCTGCTCGACCGGGTCGAGAACCTGACCACCTCCAGGTTCGGCGAGATGGGCGATTCGGTCGGGCTGGTCGACAGCGGACGGGTGCTCGAGGCGCGCACCCGCGTTCTGACCGACGAGGGCCACGAGGTGATGGACCGTCTGCGCAGCGCCCTGCGCGAGCTCGAGACCATCGAGCGCGAGCAGTTGTCGGCGACGACCGACGAGGTCGCCAGCGCCGAGGGCCGGGTGGTGCCGCTGCTCGCCGCGTTGCTGGCGCTACTGCTGATTACACTGGCGCTGGGATATCGGTTGGTCGGCCGAACCGCGCGGGCCGAGGCGATCGCGTCGCAAGGGGCACTCGTCGCCGAGGCGCGCGACCGGGCCGATCTGCTGGCACGCGAACTTAACCACCGGGTCAAGAACCTGTTCGCGGTGATCCTGGCGATCGTGCGGATGAGCGGCAAGGACGCGCCCGAGGCCAAGCCGGTGGTTGACCGCATCGCCGAACGCATCCACGCCCTGCTCGCCGCGCACGAAGTGACCCAGGGGTCGGCGGGCGAGGAAGGCGCGTCGCTGCGCAAGCTGGTGGAGACGGCGGTCAAACCTTACCTGGCGAGCGACCGCCGGGCGCGGATCGAAGGGCCAGAGGTCATGCTTTCGGCCCGCCAGGTCACCCCGCTCGGGCTGGTGCTGCACGAATTGACGACCAACGCCGTCAAGTACGGCTGCTGGTCGACCGGCGGGCTGCTGGCGGTCGAATGGCGCCGCGAGAACGGCGAGTTGGCGCTCGACTGGCGCGAAGAGAAGCCCGGCGAAGCGGGTGAGCCCGCGCGCAAGGGCTTCGGCAGCCTGCTGATGACCAGCGCCGCGCGCCAGCTACGCGGCACGATCGAGCGGACTTTCACCCCCGCCGGCGTGCATGTCTCGATGCGGATTCCGCTCGAGAACTGACCCCACGCGGTCGCGGGTTGCCAGTGCGCCGGACGCGCCATAGGGCGAGGGCCCATGCTGCGCGAGTTCGACCCTGCCCGTTACCAGATCGACTGGGCTGACGCGGCGCACGCCGCGCTCTACGCCGGTGCCGCGCTGCTGGCCGCGGCGCTGGCGCACCGCCTGTTGTTCGCGCTCCTGACGCGACTCGCCGCCCGGACCGAGACCGAGGTCGATGGGATGGTGGTCGAGCGGCTGCGCAACCCCGCGCGCTGGACGATGCTCGCAATCGCGGTGGCGCTGGCGGGTGCGGGCGACCCGTGGATCGGCTGGCTGTGGGAAGTGCTGGCGCCCTTCGCGGTGCCCTTGCTGATCGGCTGGCTGGCCTTTGCGCTGGTAAAGTCTCTCGCGGCTGCGCTCGAGTATCGTTCGGGCATCGCGACCGACCATGTCGCCGCCCGCAGCCACCGTACGCGGATCGCGATCTTGTCGCGCACGGCGACCGTGGTCGTCGTGCTGGTCACGGTGGGGCTGGTGCTGCTGGCGATTCCGGGAGTGCGACAGGTGGGGCTGACGCTGGTCGCATCGGCGGGGCTCGCCGCACTGGCGGTGGGCGCGGCGGCGCAGCCCGCGCTGAAGTCGCTGATCGCCGGGCTGCAGATGGCGATCACTGAACCCTTGCGGATCGGCGACCTGGTGGTCGTTGACGGCCACACCGGTCGCGTCGAGGAAATCCGCATGAGCTTTGTCGTGGTTCGGTTGTGGGACGAACGCGCGGCGATAGTGCCCACCAGCCGGTTCCTCGAGACCACCTTCGAGAACTGGTCGCGGGCTAACGAAGCACTCATCGGCGCGGTGTTTCTCCAGCTCGATCCGGGCACCGGCGTGGCGCCGCTACGCGCCGAGTTCGAACGCTACGTCGCCGCGCAGCCGCAATGGGACAAGCGCACCGCTCGCGCGCTCGTCACCGAGGCGCGCGCCGGATCGATCGAGTTGCGACTGGCCATGAGCGCGGCGACTATTCCCGACTTGTTCGAGCTGCGTTGCCAGGTGCGCGAGCACATGCTCGACTGGCTGCGGCGCAAGCAGCCCGCAGCCCTGCTCCATGCCGGAGACGGATCGCCGTCGCCTCCGCCGCCGCCCGCGCGCTAGTCTTTTTTGCGGATCGCTGCTGGCGCGGGCATGTGCTTGTGCTCGCGGGTTGATACTAGCAGCCCATCGGGGACGAAGCCGAGAGTGCCGGTTTCAGCGGCGCGCTTCTTCAGTTCGCCGCGCATCTTCTTGTATTCCTCTTCCATCGCCGGAGTGACGGTGGCGCGCGAATCCTCGAGCGCCGCGGTAAAGTCGGCCATCGTCACCTGCTGCACGTCCCCTCCCGCGCGGCGCAGCGCTTCGAGGCCCGCCCGGCGCACCACGTCCTCCAGGTCGGCACCAGTGAAGCGTTCGGTCTCGGCGGCGATCCGACCCAGGTCGACGCCTTTCGCCAGCGGCATATCGCGGGTATGAATGCCGAGGATGATCTTGCGTCCGGCCTTGTCGGGAGTGCCGACATATACCAGCTCGTCGAACCGGCCGGGACGCAGCAGCGCCGGGTCGACCAGCGCCGGGCGGTTGGTCGCGCCGATCACCACCACCGACTGCAGTTCCTCCAGCCCGTCCATCTCGGCCAGGATGGTGTTGACCACGCGGCCGGTCACCGCAGGCTCTCCCTGACCTGAACCGCGTGCCGGGACCAGACTGTCGATCTCGTCGATAAAGATCACGCATGGCGCCACCGAACGCGCGCGCTGGAACATCCGGGCAATCTGCTGCTCGCTCTCGCCGTACCACTTGGAGAGGAGGTCCGAGCTTTTCATCGAGATGAAATTGGCCTGCGATTCCTTGGCCACCGCCTTGGCGAGCAGGGTCTTGCCGGTGCCCGGGGGGCCATAGAGCAGGAACCCCTTGGCCGGGCGGATGCCCAGGCGGCGGAAGGCGTCGGGGTTCTTGAGCGGCAGTTCGACCCCTTCCTTCAGTTTCTCGGTCGCTTCGCTCAAGCCTCCGATATCGTTCCAGCCGACGTTGGGCACCTGGACCATGACCTCGCGCATCGCGCTCGGCTGGACCCGCTTGAGCGCGGCCAGAAAATCCTCGCGCGTGACCCGCAAGTCTTCGAGCACGTCGGGCGGAATCTCGCGCGCATCGAGGTCGAGCTTGGGCATGATCCGCCGCACCGCCTCGATCGCCGCCTCGCGCGCCAGCGCGGCAAGATCGGCGCCGACGAAGCCGTGGGTGGTCCGCGCCAGTTCGTCGAGATCGACATGCTCGCCCAGTGGCATGCCGCGGGTATGGATCGCGAGGATCTCGCGCCGCCCGTTCTCGTCGGGCACGCCGATCACGATCTCGCGGTCGAAACGGCCCGGTCGGCGGAGCGCCTCGTCGATCGCGTCGGGCCGGTTGGTCGCGGCGATCACCACAATGTGCGAACGCGCCTCGAGCCCGTCCATCAGCGTCAGCAACTGCGCGACAAGGCGCTTTTCGGCCTCGCCCGAGACTTGGCTGCGCTTGGGCGCGATCGAATCGATTTCGTCGATGAACACGATCGCTGGCGCCGCCTTGGCGGCTTCCTCGAACACTTCGCGCAGGCGCTTCTCGCTCTCGCCATAGCCCGATCCCATGATCTCAGGCCCGTTGATGGTGAAGAAGCTGGCGTCGCTTTCGTTGGCTACCGCTTGGGCAAGCCGGGTCTTGCCGGTGCCCGGAGGGCCGTGCAGCAGCACGCCCCGGGGCGGATCGACGCCCAGCCGGGTGAACAGTTCAGGGTAACGCAGCGGCAACTCGACCATCTCGCGCAGTTGGCGGATGGTGTCGCCGATCCCGCCGACGTCGTCGTAGTTGACCACCGCGCGGCCGTCCCTGGGCTCGGCGAACTCGGCGCGCAGCTCGACCTCGGTGTTCTCGTCGATATGCACGATGCCCTTGGGCGCGGTCGAGACGACGATCAGGCGAATCTGCGTGAGCGCATAGGCCGGGGCGTTGAACATCCGGCGCACTTCGGGCGGCATGTTCTGCACCGGCTGTTGTCCGGTTGTGGCCACCAGGTCACCTGCCACCAGCGGTTTCCTGAAGAAGTTGCGCTTGAGCGCCTCGGCCGGGCCTTGCAGGCGCATCTCGCGCTGTGCGGGGGCGAAGACCACACGCGTCGCCGGGCGCGAGACCGCCGCGCGGATCGTCACGTGCTCGCCCGAGCCGGTCTCGGCGTTCGAGCGCTGCAGCCCGTCGAGCCTCACGACCTCGAGGGTCTGGTCCTCGTCGTAGGCCGGCACCGCGACCGCCACAGTGGTCCGCTTGCCGACGATTTCGACCACGTCGCCCTCGGTCACGCCAAGCGCCTGGAACGCGCTGCGTGGCATGCGGGCGATGCCCTGGCCGCTTTCCTCCTGACGAGCGGCGGCGACCTGGAGCCTGATCGTCTTGTCGTTCACCGCCGTTTCGGCGTCCGCATCGGCCATGGGGCGCGCCCCTCCTTCATAACGTCCGTTGGCCTTCAGCTAGGAAGCGGCAGGCGCTTTGCCAATGAACGGCAGGCGATTCGGTGCCCCGGTGGCCTTGGCCGCGAACAAGAAAAAAGGCCCGGCGGGATGAACCAGCCGGGCCTTGGAAGTCTTGGGAGAGGATGCCTGAAAGGCAGGTAGGGATATGCTGCGCTGCACATTTTTGTGCAAGTGCGAAAAGGACACGTACAGTTGATCTTATTGCAACTTGCGGTGGTCTTATATCGCTGATGACAGCCACTTTAACGCGGGCTAGACATCGTCTCCAATGGCCAACAAGCTTTACCCCAATGCCGCCGCCGCCCTCGATGGGCTGCTCGAGGACGACATGGTGATCGCCAGCGGAGGCTTCGGCCTGTGCGGCATCCCCGAACGCCTGCTCGACGCGATCCGCGACAGCAGGGTCAAGCGCCTGACCTTCGCCAGCAACAACGCGGGCATTGATAACGAAGGCATCGGAAAGCTGCTGCGGACCCGGCAAGTGCGCAAGATGATCTCCAGTTATGTCGGCGAGAACAAGGAGTTCGAACGCCAGTATCTCGCGGGCGAGCTCGAAGTCGAATTCTGTCCGCAAGGTACGCTCGCCGAACGGATGCGCGCCGGCGGAGCAGGGATTCCGGGGTTCTACACCAAGACCGGCGTCGGCACCAAAGTGGCCGAGGGCAAGGAGGTCAAAGTCTTCGACGGAGAGGAGTATATCCTCGAACGCGGCATCGTTGCCGATTTGGCGGTGATCAAGGCGTGGAAGGCCGACGAAACCGGCAATCTGGTGTTCCGCAAGACCGCGCGCAATTTCAACCTGCCGGCGGCCACTTGCGGGCGGGTCTGCGTGGTCGAGGTGGAGGAAGTCGTGCCCATCGGCACCCTCGACCCCGATTGCATCCACCTGCCCGGGGTCTACGTCCAGCGGATAATCGTCGGCGCGCCGTACGATAAGCAGATCGAGTTCCGCACCGTGCGTGAGAGGGAGGCGGCGTGACGGGCAAGCGGTGGATGGGGCGGTGGATCATCGGCGTGTCAGCACTCCATACGCTGTTCGGCCTGTTCGCGTTCGCACCGATCCTGCAAACGATGCTCGGGGCTGGCCTTTGGAACAGCGTCGGCACCGACGCGATGCGTGGTGCCGTGGCGTGGTTCCTAATCAGCGGCGGCTTTATGCTGATCTGCGGTCTTGCGGTCGACGCGTGCGAGGGCGCGAATGGCGATCGCCCGCTGCGCGCGGTCGGGTGGAGCCTGCTGATCGTTACGCTCATCACGATCGTGCTAATGCCGGTTTCGGGGGCTTGGCTGTTTCTGCCGCCTGCGATTGCAATGATGCGCCGCGGGAAGCGCGGTTGATGCGCGGCGGGACCACCTGGCTGATCGTTGCCGGATGTCTGAGCCTTGCCGCTTCGCTGTTGCACATCGGGTGCATCATCGGGGGTCCCGACTGGTATCGGTTCTTCGGCGCGGGCGAGCCGATGGCCCTCGCAGCCGAACGAGGTTCGTGGATTCCGGCGGCGATGACCACCACGGGGATCGCAACGATCCTGGCGCTGTGGGGAGCTTACGCCTTTGCCGGCGCGGGGCTGATCCGCCCTCTGCCGCTGATGCGCACCGGCCTGGTCGCAATTAGCGCCATCTATCTCGCGCGCGGTTCGTTTGTGTTCGCGCCAGCCGCATTCGGTCGGCCCGACCTGACGCCGGGCTTCATGGTCTGGTCGTCGCTGATCGTCCTGGCGATCGGCCTGACATACGCAATCGGCACCTGGCGGGCATGGCCCGCGCTGAAGCGAAAGGTGGCCTTCCGATGATCGCGCGCAACACCCTATTGATTATGGCCGCGCTACCGCTGCTCTCGGGCTGTGTGGTGGCCGCACTGCCGGTGCTGGCCGCGGGCGGCGTGCTGGGCACCCGGATGGACGGCGAGGACGTCCGCCGGGCAGACCGCGGGCCACCGCGCGTGTCGGTCGACATCTCTTCGTCGCCGGTGACAGCGTCGCCGCAAGGGACAGCCGCGCCGGGCACTCTGGTGCGCAGCTACACGCTCGACGACGGCACCCGCATGGAGGTGATGGCCGGTCCGTTGGCTGCGCCAGCCACCCTGGCAGTGCCCGCACCGACCTTCCCCGTGCGAGCGACCGCGGTCGGGGACGCTACTCTGGCCAAGCGTATCGCCGCGCCCTCGACCCAGCTTCCTCCCCCCGCGAACTACACGCTCGACGACGGCACCCGGGTCCAGGTGATCGCCGGCCCGATGCCGGCGCCCAGCGGGGCCGGGACCGCTCCAGCCGGGTTCGCCGGATACGACGGATTCTACCGCTTTGCCGCTGGCCAGGGGGCGCTGCCGATCGTCGGTAGCGAACGGCGCTCGGCGCTACTCGCTGCGCCCGGCACGCTCGCGCCGGCGACCAAGACCTGCTCGATCCATCCGGCCGCGGTGCTCATCGACCTCGATCCAGGCACTGCGGTGCTCGATCCGGCGACCGCCTTGCGCAGCGATCCGCGGTTGGCCGGCACGCTCGCCGCCTTGCGCGGTGAAGGGGTGACGATCGGCTGGCTGACGGGCAACACCGCTGACCGCGCCGGCGCGGTCCGCCGCGCGCTCAATGCCTCGGGCCTCGACCCGGTCGGGCGCGACGAACTGGTCCTGCTGCGCTATCCCGAGGAACGCAAACAGACCCGCCGCGAGGATTTCTCGCGGGCATTCTGCGTAGTGGCGATCGCCGGCGACGAGCGCGGCGACTTCGACGAACTGTTCCAGTATCTCAAGAACCCGGCTACCGCGGCGCCGCTGGAGCCACTGATCGGCAAGGGCTGGTTCGTGATTCCCCAACCGCTGAGCTGAAAGACCGCACATGCCCTGGACCCGCGACCAGATGGCCGCCCGCGCCGCCAAGGAGCTGCAGGACGGTTATTACGTCAACCTCGGCATCGGCATCCCGACGCTGGTGGCCAACCATATTCCGGCAGGCATGCAGGTGACGCTGCAGAGCGAGAACGGCATGCTCGGCATTGGTCCGTTTCCCTACGACGACGAGGTCGATCCCGACCTCATCAACGCCGGCAAGCAGACCATCAGCGAGCTCGCCCATAGCGCCTATTTCGACAGCGCGGCGAGCTTCGCGATGATCCGTGGCGGGCACATCGACTTGACCGTGCTTGGCGCGATGGAAGTGTCCGAAGGCGGCGACATCGCCAACTGGATGATCCCCGGCAAGATGATCAAGGGCATGGGCGGCGCGATGGACCTGGTTGCCGGGGTCAAGAAGATCATCGTCGTGATGGAGCACACGAGCAAGGACGGCGCGGCCAAGTTTATTCCCCAATGCACCCTGCCGCTGACCGGCAAGAACGTGATCGACATGATCGTAACTGACCTGGCGGTGTTCCAGCGCCCCGATCATGCCAGCGACTTTCGCCTCGTCGAACTGGCGCCGGAGGTGACCACCGAGGAAGTCGCGGGCAAGACGACCGCGCGCTACGAGGCTTAACCACGCCGCCCGACGAAAACTGGCGGCCATTGGTCGGTGGCAGCCGCACGGTCCGGCTTGCCCGCGCTATCCGAGGCAACAGGAGGTAATGCCATGCGAACCATTCTTCTCATCGGCACTTGCAAGCAGTGTGGTCGCCCATGCCCAGATTCCGTCCCAGCGAATCAACGCCTCCAGCGCTCAGGCGATCATCGCCGGATGCGCCGCGCGCGAAGCTGCTGCCAACCAGAGTCACTCCGTCGCGGTGATGGACACCGGCGGGCATCTGGTGGCGCTGGTGCGGATGGACCGGAGCAGCGTCGGCGCGACCGAGTTCGCGATCGACAAGGCGCGGGCTTCGGCGACCTGGGGCTTCGCCACCGTCGGGATGGAGGAAGGCGCCCGCGGCACACCGGGCTTTGCCAATGCTCCTTACGTGGTCACCGTGCCGGGCGGAGTGCCGGTCTTTTCGGCCGACGGCACCGCGCGGCTGGGCGCGGTCGGGGCATCGGGCGAGGCCCCGGCCGACGACATCGCCTGCGCGATGGCTGGAATCGAGGCCGCCGGCCTACGTAGCGCGCCCGCGCCGCGCCCATAACGGCACTTCCACTGGCGGTAGGGGAGATCGCGCGATACGGTCCCTCCAGTAGCGGAAGACAACCGGATGGCGGAGATTAGCGCGATGGAAAATCCAGTCTGCCGCCTGACCGGCTGCGAATTTCCGCTGTTCGCCTTCAGCCACTGCCGCGACGTGGTGGCGGCGGTGAGCAAGGCGGGCGGCTTCGGGGTGCTCGGCGCAACCCGCTTCTCGCCCGAGCAGCTGGAAGAAGAACTCGCCTGGATCGACGCGCATGTCGACGGCGCGCCTTACGGCGTCGACGTCATCGTGCCCGAGACGATCGACCCGCGTGTCGCCGACCTGGCGGATAACGCGACCCGCGCCGCATCCATCGATCCCAAGTATGCCGGGTTTGCCGCCGACCTGCTGGCGCAATACGGGATTGCGGCCAATCGCGAAGTGTCTCCTTTGCGCGAGCGCATGGGGATCACGCCCGAGAACGGCCTCGCGTTGATGGAGGTCGCTTTCCGCCACCCCATACGGCTGATCGCCAACGCCCTCGGCATCGCCCCGCCGGCGATGATCGCCGAGGGCAAGAAGCGTGGCGTGCCTGTCGCGGCCCTGGTCGGCGCCAAGGAACACGCGATCCGCCAGGCCGAGGCCGGGGTGGACATCATCGTCGCGCAAGGCGGCGAGGCCGGCGGACATTGCGGCGAGGTGTCGACGCTGGTGCTGATCCCCGAAGTCGTGCGCGCGCTCGAACGGGCCGGACACGACAACCCGGTGCTAGCCGCCGGCGGGATCATGACCGGGGCGCAGATGGCGGGGATGATGGCCGCCGGGGCGCAAGGGGCGTGGACTGGCAGCGTCTGGCTGGCGACCCCCGAAAGCGAGACCAGCGAAGCGTTCCGCGACAAGATGGTCGCCGCGCGCAGCCGCGACACGGTCCGCTCGCGCAGCCGCACCGGCAAGCCCGCGCGTCAGTTGAAGACCGCTTGGCACGAAGCGTGGGACGCGTCGGAGAGCCCCGGCGCGCTGCCGATGCCGCTGATGGGCATGGTGTCGGAACCGGCCTTCGCCCGCATCGAACGCGCCGCCGCGGCGGGCAATGATCAGGCGAGAGATCTGGTCAGCTACTTCGTCGGCCAGGGCGTCGGCCTGATCGAGGAAGTGCGCCCGGCGCGCGCCGTGGTGCAGACCTTCCGCGAGGAATTCATCGAAGCGGTCGAGCGGCTAAACGGCGCGCTGGGATGATTGCGGCGCCGCCCGATCCGTGCGACGAGCGCAGGCAATGGTCGTGATGCAATGAACCTGCGGCAGGCTTTCCGCGCCCGCTTCCTCGACGTCTTGGCGTCGATCTACATCTATAACGAACATCGCGGGTACACCTCGCTCGACCGTGTGCTCGAAGCGGTGCGCGCACGCTGCGCCGACGATCCGGGCTTCATTGCCGAGGTCGAGAAGCACCGCGCCGACGAGCACAAGCACTACCGCATGTTCCGCCGCTGGTACGAGCTGCAGGGGCGCATGCCGCTCAAGGTCGACAAGACCTGCGGCCATATCGACCATTTCATCCAGCGCACGTTTCGCTGCACGATCGAGGAGCTCGACACCAAGGAAATCGTCGCCGACCCCGCGGCGTTCGAGCAATTGTGCCGGGTGATCATGCTGACCGAGCAGCGCGGCATGCGCCAGGTCGAAATTCTGCTCCAGAACCCGCTTATCCGCAGCGACAAGGGGCTGAAGCGTATCTTTGAGGTGGTCGAGCGCGATGAGCCCGACCACTACTTGCCGTACGAGCGGTGGTTGACCCAGCACGGCCGGATGACCGCCAAATGGCGCGAACGCTGGGCCGACTACTGGATCCACAAGACACTGATGCTGGTCAAGCTGCCGGCGGTGTTCCTCAACCGCGCGACCCCGCGATTGGCAACCTGGCCCGACGAAGACCCCGGCGCCTACTCGCTCTGAAATGCCCGGCCTGCGCCGCCAATCGCCTGCGTTCGCGCTAACGATCCTGACCGCCATTGGCACCATCGGTTTCGTCGACCGCATCGTCGTCAACGCGCTGGTCGAGCCCCTCAAGGACGAATTTAGGCTGTCCGACGCACAGATCGGGCTGCTTGGGTTCGCCTATGCGACGCTCAACATCCTCATCGGGGTGGGCATTGCGCGGATCGCCGAGAGCCGCAGCCGGATCAAGCTGACCGCGATCGGCACGCTGCTGTGGTCGATCGCCGCGACCGCGTGCGGCTATGTCCAGACCTGGCCCCAGCTGCTCGCCGCGCGGATCGCGGTGGGAGTGGGTGAGGCGGTCGGCCTGCCTGGCAACCAGTCGCTGGTGGCGGATTTCTATCCTCCGGCCAAGCGCGCCAGTGCAATGTCGATCTTGCTGCTCGCGCCGCCGATCGGGGCGTTCATCGGGCTCGCCGGCGGCGGATACGTGGCGCAGATCTGGGGCTGGCGCTGGGCATTCATCGTCACCGGTGTGCCGGGGATCGCGCTGGCGCTGGTCGCCTGGCTGCTGGTCGCCGAGCCGCAGCGCGGTAAGTACGACCGCGAGATCAGCGACGACGTGCCTCCCGTCAAAGCGGTGCTGCGGCGGATGTGGGACATTCGCAGCGCCCGCCACCTGATTGCCGGTTCCTCCCTCGCGGCGCTGATGGGCTTCGGCCTGCTCGCGTTCATGCCCGCGCTGCTGACCCGGCGATTCGGACTGCCGATCGGCGAGGCGGGGCTTTACACCGCGCTGATCGCCACAGTTCCCGCGGCCATTGCGATCGGCGGTGGCGGGATTCTCGCCGACCGCCTGGCCAAGCGGATACCCGCCATCTACGCGCTGCTGCCGGGGGTGAGCTTGCTGCTTGCGTTTCCCCTCTACGGCTTCGCCGTAACCCGCGGCGACTTCGCGCTGCTCGTCGTGCTGATCATGGTTTCGATGCTGCTGCAGTTCAATTACCTCGGGATGACGACCGGGACGATGCAGAACCTGCTGCACCCGCGCATGCGCGCCACCGCCAATGCGCTGACCAATATCCTCGGCGGGCTCGCCGGCGGGGTGGGCCCGGTGGTGATCGGATGGGGCAGCGACCGGCTGGCGGCGGCTGGATACGCCCCCGGGCGCGCGCTGGCGCTGTCGATGGCGAGCGCCGGGGTGATCTACCTGTGGGCCGCGGCGCATTACTTCCTCGGCGCGCGCACCATCGTAGCGGACCTGGAAGCGGTGCGCGAAGGGCGGATCTAGCCGAGCGCCGCCTTGAGCGCGCTCACCAGATCGGTCTTCTCCCACGGAAAGGCGTCGCCTTCGGACGGGCGGCCGAAGTGGCCGTAGGCGGCGGTCTTGCGGTAGATCGGCTTGTTGAGGCCCAACCCCTCGCGGATGCCGCGCGGGGTCAGCCCGCCCAGCTTGTCGGCCGCCACCCGCGTGATCGCCGCTTCCAGCTGGTCGTCATCGACCGTGCCGGTACCGTGGGTGTCGATATAGAGCGACAGCGGCTGCGACACGCCGATCGCATAGGCGACCTGGATCGTGCAGCGCCGCGCGAGCCCCGCGGCGACGACGTTCTTGGCGAGATAGCGAGTGACGTAGGCGCCCGAGCGGTCGACCTTGGTCGGGTCCTTGCCGCTGAACGCGCCGCCCCCGTGCGGGGCGGCACCGCCATAGGTGTCGACGATGATCTTGCGCCCGGTCAGCCCGGCGTCGCCGTCGGGCCCGCCGATCTCGAAGCTGCCGGTGGGGTTGATGTGATAGACGGTCTCATTGGTCAGCAGTTCGCGCGGCAAGACGTCGGCGATCACGGCTTTCACGTAGCGCTCCAGTTCGGCGTAAAGCTTCGGATCGGCGTTCTCGCCTTTGATGCAATAACCAAGCGCGTGCTGGGTCGAGACGACGATCGCGGTCGCCGCCACCGGCTGGCCGTCGCGGAAACGCAATGTGACTTGGCTCTTGGCGTCGGGCTCGAGGAAGGGCGCGCGCCCCGCGTGGCGATCGGCGGCCATGCGCTCGAGGATCTTGTGGCTGTAATCGAGCGTCGCCGGCATCAGGTCGGGGGTCTCGTCGCAGGCGAAGCCGAACATGATCCCCTGGTCGCCCGCGCCCTCTTCCTTGTCCGCGCCGGCATCGACGCCTTGCGCGATGTGCGCCGACTGCGGGTGGAGGTTGTTGGAAAAGTCCAGCGTCTGCCAGTGGAATCCGTCCTGCTCGTAGCCAATTTCGCGCACGACGTTGCGGACGGTCTGCTCGATCTCTTGCTCGACCCCCGGCGCCCAATTGCCGGCCGTGTCCATGATCCCCTTACCGCGGATCTCACCGGCTAGGACAACCTTTTGGGTGGTGGTCAGAGTCTCGCAGGCGACTCGCGCGTGCGGGTCCTTCGACAGGAACAGGTCAACGATCGCGTCGGAAATCTGGTCAGACACTTTATCAGGGTGGCCTTCGGAAACGCTTTCGGACGTGAACAGGTACTCGGAACGCATGGGTGGGGTTCCCGATATAAAGGAAGCTTTATGTGTGTAAGGCGCCGCGCCGCCTAGCCGCCGCGCCTGCGCCTGACAAGCAGGCACGCAGCTAAGGCGAGCAGCGCCCAGCCGAGCGACAGCAGGTTGCCCGCGCGGGCGAACCAGGTCGGCGGCAAGGCGGGGGGCACCGCTGCGTCGATCCGTCCGGGCCGAAAACTCGTGGGCAGGTGCGCGCGGACCACGCCGTGGGCGTCGATGACCGCGCTGATTCCGCTGACCGTGGCGCGCAGCACGGGGAGGCCTTCCTCGATCGCGCGCATCCGCGCCTGCCCCAGGTGCTGCGGCGGGCCAAAACGGCCGAACCAGCCATCGTTTGAGGGGTTGAAGATGTAGTCGGGCCGGTTCGCCCGGTCCACCACCTGGCCGGCAAAGACGATTTCGTAGCAGATCTGCACCCCGGCCCGGCCGTAAGGCCCGAGATCGAGCGTGCGCGGGCCGGGGCCGGGGATGAAATCCATCGTCCCCGCCACCAGCCGGCTGGCGCCGAGCGGTTCGAGCAGCCAACGCAACGCGAGGTATTCGCCATAAGGCACCAGGTGCGCCTTGCGGTAGCCGCCGAGCAGGTCGCCCTGCGGACTCACCGCGGTGACGACATTGTAGGCGCCCACCGCGCGGCCATTGGCGACCTCGAGATCGACCGCGCCGGCTAATAGCATGCTGCCCGCGCCGATCGTCTCGCCGATGCGCTTGCGGGCATAAAGCGGATCACCGCCAGCGGTCGTTTCGAGGTAATAGCGGGCGGGATAGCCATCGCGCAAATGGTCGGGCAGGCCCGATTCGGGCCACAGCACCAGCCGCTTGTCGGCGTCGCGGCGCGGCGCGGTCTGCTGCGCCAGCCGCTGGAATTGCGCTTCGTACAGTTCGGGGCGGTTGAGGTCGGCCTGCTGGAAGCCGGGCTGGACCAGCGCGACCGGCAGCGTGCCCTTGCGCTCGGGCGGACCCGGCAAATACATCGCAACCGCCAGCAACGCGATCACCGCCAGCGCGCGCGCCCAAGCCCCTGTCGTCAGCAGCGCCGCCAAACCCCCCGCGATCAGCGCGGCCAGCCCCGACAGCGCGTAAGTCCCCATCCAGGGAAGGATCGCGGCGAGACCCGGGCGGTCGAACGGCCCCAGCAGCATCAGGCCCAGCGGATCCCAGGCGTAGCCGGTGAAGACCCAGCTCCGCAGCCATTCGCTGAACGTCCACGCCCCACCGAAAGCCAGCGCGAAGGTCAGTGGCCGGTCGCCGCCGAGCGCGCGCGCCAGCCCGGCGCCGATCGCCGGATAGACCCCCAGGTAAAGCGCGAGCAGCGGCACCGCCCCCCAGCCGAGCACGGCGGGCATGTTCACCTGAAAAGTGAACGCGGTCGCGATCCAGTTGTTGGCGAAGGTGAAATGGGCGACGCCGAACAGCCAGCCGAGCCAGGCGGCCTGCCGCCAGCCGGTTGTGCAGACCAACAGCGCGGCGAGCCCCGCCACTCCGAGCAACGCCAGCGGCCATAGGCCCAGCGGGGGAAAGCCGGTCGCCGCGGCCAAACCACAGCCGAGCGCGGCCAGCCGCGGCCGGGCGGCCATTGCCTCAGCCAAGCGATCCCCAGCGCGAGCCCCGGATCGGGTCACTGGACGGGTGACTGGGCGGGTGACTGGGCCGGTCATCGACGCGCCGCCGGGCGAGCGGTCAGCCGACCGCCGTCAGGCCTTCGCCCTCACCGTCGCTGTCATCGTCGGCGGGCTTGCGGCGGCGGCGTGGCGGCAGCTTGCGCGTCGGCGCGGCGGCCTCTTCCTCGATAGCGGCGGAAAACGACGGCGGCAGGGCGGCCGCGTCGATCTCGCCGACGTCGGACACCATCGCGTCGGTTCCGCCCGCCCCGGGGCTATTGTCGCGCCGCCCGCGGCCGCGGCGATTGCCGTCGCGATTGCGGTCGCTGCGAGTGAAGGGGTTCTCGGCCGGCTCGAATTCGCGCGCGGGCTCGCGCCCCGTGCGGTCGCCATCCTCGCGGTCCTCGTCGTCCGTGCGCGGAAGGGCGCTGGCGCGATCGGCGGTCCGCGGACCCCGATCCTCGCGCGGACGATCGTCGCGGGGCCGGTCTTCGCGGGGACGATCCTCGCGCGGACGCTCCGCCCGCGGGCGGTCGTCGCGCATCGGACGATCGTCGCGCGCGCGCGCCGCGTCGAAGTCGTAATCCTCGCCGCCGTCGTCCTCGGACTGGAAATCGCCTTGCTCGCGGCGGGGCGCGCCGCCGCGCGGCTCGTCCTGGCGCGTGCGGTTGTCGGCGATGACCCGGAAATAGTGATCGGCGAACTGCAGGTAGTATTCCGCCTGCACGCGGTCGCCGTTGTGCTGGGCGTCCTGCGCCAGTTTTTTGTACTTCTCGAGCATCTGCGGCGCGTTTCCGCGCGCACGGCTGTCGATCCGATTCTGGTTGCCGCCGCCCTGCTGCGGGCGATTGCCGCGGCCGCGGCGACGGTTATTGTTGTTGTTATTGGTGCTGTTATTGCGATTGTTGTTCAAGGAAATGCTCTTCCTTCAAGGGGACCGTCCGGTATTCCCACCTGCCCGAATCGGTCGTGTGACCCCATTGCCGCGCGCCGTTCGGAACGCGGTGCCCCATCTGCCCTGTCCATCGGGCGCCATTGCCCGGTCGGTAATGCAAATGTCGGAACTAGACCCGGGCGGGTGGCGAACGCGCCGCAAACCGCTGGGTCTGCGCCCGAGTTAGCTATCGCGGCGGCGTTTGCCAAGCCTTTATCGACAGAACGAGCGCGCGGGGCCGTCCGGCCAGGTCGCGGCGCAGCGTCGCCGCCATATTCGCCCCCGTCGCGAGTGCGGTCACCGCCTTGGCCTGGGTGTGCCCGATTTCGAGCACGGCGATCCCGCCGGGTTCGAGCAATGCGCCAAGTTGCGGCACCAGCGCGCGATAGGCGGTGAGCCCATCGGGTCCGGCGAACAACGCGGCGGCCGGCTCGTGGTCGCGGACGGTCGGATCGAGCGGCGCGCCGTCCTCGACATAGGGGGGATTGGCGACGATCAGATCGAACCGGCCGAGCCCGTCGCGCCAGCTCGGCTCCCGCCAATCCGCCAGCTCGATTTGCACGCGGTCGCTCAGACCCAGAAGGCTCGCGTTCGACTGCGCGTTAGACACCGCGCCGGGCGAGGCGTCGATCCCCACGCCGGTCGCCTCGGACAACTCGGCGAGCAGCGCCAGCAGCAGCGCCCCTGAGCCGGTGCCACAGTCGAGAATCCGCCGGGCGCCGGGTTTTGCCTCAAGCGCCGCCTCGACCACGGTCTCGCTGTCGCCGCGCGGGATCAGCACCGCAGGCGAGACTTGCAGGGTCAGCCCGCGAAAATTCGCTTCACCGAGGATATAGGCGACCGGCTCGTGCGCCAGGCGGCGGCGGACGAGATGGACCATTCCCGGCGGCATGGCCGTGTCCATCCGCCGCAGCAGCATCTCGCCGCGCGACACGCCGAGCAGGCCCGCCATCAGCAGTTCCGCATCGAGGCGCGGGGTGTCGGACGTTTTGGCGAGCGCCGCGGCGGCCTCGGCGATGCCCAGGCGGACGGTCATTCGCCTAACACCTTATTCGCCAAGGGCGGCGAGCCGCTTGGCCTCGTCCTCGGCGATCAGCGCGTCGATCAGTTCGCTCAAGGCGGGCCCGGCGAGCACTTCGTCGAGCTTGTGCAGCGTCAGTCCGATGCGGTGATCGGTCACCCGGCCTTGAGGGAAATTGTAGGTGCGGATGCGTTCGGACCGGTCGCCGCTGCCGACCATCGCCTTCCTCGCCTCGGCCTCGGCGCCGTGCGCCTCGGCGCGCTTCAGGTCATAAAGCCGCGTGCGCAGCACCTGCATCGCCTTGTCCTTGTTCTTGTGCTGGCTGCGCTGGTCCTGCTGGATCACCACCAGCCCGGTCGGGAGGTGAGTCAGCCTTACGGCAGAATCGGTTGTGTTGACGTGCTGCCCGCCGGCGCCGCTGGCGCGGTAGATGTCGATCTTGATGTCGCCGGGATCGATCTGGACGTCGATCTCGTCGGGCTCGGGCAGGACGGCCACGGTCGCCGCGCTGGTATGGATGCGGCCCCCGCTCTCGGTCACCGGCACGCGCTGGACGCGATGGACGCCGCTCTCGAACTTGAGCTTGGCGAACACGCCGTTGCCGGCGACACTGGCGACGATCTCCTTGAACCCGCCGATGTCGCTGGCGTTGATGCTCACCGGCTCGACCCGCCAGCCCTGCCCGGCGGCGTAGCGTTCGTACATGCGGTAGAGGTCGGCCGCGAACAACGCCGCCTCGTCACCTCCGGTGCCGGCGCGGATTTCGAGCATCGCGGGGCGCGCATCGGCCGAATCGCGCGGCAGCATCGCAAGCGAGAGCGCGCGCTCGGCAGCGGGCAGCGCATTGCGCAGCCGCATGATCTCTTCTTCGGCGAGCGCCTTCATGTCGGGATCGGCGTCGTCGAGAACTTCGAGGCTGGCGAGTTCGCCGCGCATCGTGCGCACGGCTTCCGCCACCCGCACGATCGGGTCAAGCTCGGCATAATCGCGGCTCGCGGCAACGAACGCCTCGCCATCGAGCGTGCCCGACGCCAGCCGCGCCTCGAGTTCGGCAAAGCGATGCGCGATCTGGTCGAGCCGTTCGGCGGGGATGGTCATGCTCTAATCACGCCAAAGTTCACTCAAAGTTCACCCGGAATTCGCTTTGCGGCGGACCAGCCAAGCGATTGGCGGGGATGGATAAAATTGGCTTTCATGGGCTGGCGGGCTTGCTCGCGGATAAGATGAACGGATTAGGCGGCGAGGAGGACTGTAGGAAAGTGTTTTCGGCACCGGGTAAGCGGTCGAGCCGTTCGGCGGGGATGGTTATGCGGCCGACGGTCCTTCGCCGGACAGCGCGCTGTATGGCTCCGGCAGAAACTGAAGGACATTCATTAGAAGTTCCATCGCTCGCTCGTGCGATCCGGAAACATGGACCAAATTCAACCGATCGCGGACCTTCTCGGCGGGTCGCACATACAAAATCGCTTCGTAGCCATCGCGTTTTGCAAGCTCGGCCTGGCGCTTTGGATTGGCCTTAAGAGCTAAAACAATGCTGGGATCTGCGATTGGAAATGCGCGCAAGTCGCCACCCCGAAGATAGTACGCGATGCGTTCGGCTTCCGGCTGCATCTCTCGACTGTCAGCAACAACCCAAAGAGCGCCGCGGCCCTTAGCTTGTTCGGTCTGCCCCACAAGCATCGCCAACCGCTCGATCCCGGCAGCCCAGCCGACCGCCGGGGTGTGGGCCCCGCCGAGGGTTTCGATCAGCCCATCATACCGCCCGCCGCCCAGCACGGTGCCCTGCGCCCCCAGCCGGTCGGTGACGAACTCGAACGCGGTGTGGCGGTAGTAGTCGAGGCCCCGGACCAGCGCCGGATTGCGTTCCCACGCCACGCCCGCCGCATCGAGGCCAGAGGTCACCGCGCCGAAAAAATCCTGCGCCTCGCCGCTGAGGAAATCGTCGATCTTCGGCGCCTCCGCCACGAACGCCATGTCGCGCGGGTCCTTGCTGTCGAGGATGCGCAGCGGGTTCTTCTCCAGCCGCTCCTGTGAATCCTCGCTGAGCTCTCCGCGCACCGCGCGGAAGTGTTCGACCAGCGCGCTGCGCCAGGCCTCGCGGCTGTCCCCGTCGCCCAGCGTATTGAGGTGCAGCGTGACCCCGTCGGCAATGCCGAGTTCCTTGAGCAACTGGTCCGCCATCGCCAGCAGCTCGACGTCGGCCTGCGGCTCGGCCGCGCCGATGATCTCGGCGTCCAATTGGTGGAACTGGCGGTAGCGGCCCTTTTGCGGTCGTTCGTAGCGAAACAGCGGGCCGTGGGTGGCGACCTTGAGCGGCGCGTACTGCTGCCAGCCGGCGGTGAGATAGGCGCGCGCGATCCCCGCCGTGAATTCGGGGCGCAGCGTGAGCGATTCCCCGCCGCGATCCTCGAACGAGTACATTTCCTTTGAGACCACGTCTGTCGTCTCGCCGAGCGAGCGGGAGAACACTTCGGTCCGTTCGAACACCGGCATCTCGATCCGCCGGAAGCGGTAGAGCTTGCGCACGCGCTCGAACGTTTCGACCACGAACGCGAACGCCTCGGCCTCGGCGCCGAAGATGTCCTGCGTGCCGCGGATGGCTTGTGGTGTCTTGCTCGGTGTCTTCATGGCGCTGGCCTTAGGCATCGCGCGAAAAAGTGGGAACCGGTTTTTCGCTTGAAGCGATGCGACATTGGCGGCGCCGGGAAAGGCGTTCGTCGAACAGCCGCGCGAATTGATTGCAACCTTACGCGCCTCTCGCGCATTGCCCCGTCATGCGCATCTCCCTTGTCGCCGCGCTCTTGCTCGCGGCCGCCGCCCCCGCTTTTGCCCAGTCCCAAACCCAGGTCCTGTCGGCCCCGCAGACCGTGCCGATCCCGGCGACCGTGCCCGACGCGGTCGACACGCCTTACCCCGGCGGGACGATGGAGCTTGCGATCGACGCCACCGATACCGTGCGCGGCGTCTACCGCGTGACCCAGACGATACCGGTCGCGCGCAGCACCTCGCGGTTGACGCTGCTATTCCCGCGCTGGCTGCCCGGCAATCACGGGCCGCGCGGGCCGCTCGCCGAATTGGTCGACGTGCAGTTCTTCGCCGGCGACAGGAAGCTGACCTGGCGGCGCGATCCGGTCGAGGTCAATGCCTTCCATGTCGAGCTGCCCGCCGGCGCCCGCGCGGTGACCGCCAAGTTCCTCCACACCTCACCGCTGCAGATCAGCGAAGGGCGCATCACGACGACGCAGGAGATGCTCAACCTGCAGTGGGAGAAGATGAGCCTCTATCCCGCCGGGCACTACGTCCGGCAGATCCGCGTCAAGCCGAGCGTCATACTGCCGCAGGGCTGGACCGCCGCGACCGCGCTCGATGGCGTCAAGCGCGCGGGCAACGCCTGGAGCTGGGGCGAGACCAATTACGAGGTGCTGGTCGATTCGCCGATCTTCGCCGGCGCCCACTTCCGCAAGTGGGAGCTGGGCCAGAACGTCACGCTCAACGTCATCGCCGACAAGCCCGAGCAACTCGCCGCGAAGCCCGAGCAGATCGAGCTGCACCGCAATCTCGTCACGGAAGCGAAGCTGGCGTTCGGGGCCAATCACTTCGACCACTACGAATTCCTGCTCGCGCTGACCGACCGTATGGGCAGCATAGGTCTCGAGCATCACCGGTCGAGCGAGAACCAGCTCGAGCCCAACGCCTTCGTCAAATGGGCGGACTACGAGTGGGACCGCAACCTCCTGCCGCACGAATACGCGCACTCGTGGATCGGCAAGTTCCGTCGGCCCGCACGGTTGTGGGCGCCCGATTACCGCCAGCCCACTCAGGGCGATCTGCTGTGGACCTACGAAGGCCAGGACCAGTTCTGGGGCACCGTGCTCGCGGCGCGCTCGGGCCTCCAGGGCAAGGACACGGTGCTCGGCATGTTCGCGGCGTGGGCGGGCAACTTCGCCGAGCAGCCCGGGCGGCGGTGGCGCTCGATCGAGGATACCGGGCATGATCCCGTGTTCGCTGCGCGCAAGGCCAAGCCTTACGCCTCGCTCGCCCGCAGCGAGGATTACTACACCGAAGGCGCGCTTGTCTGGCTGGAAGTCGACCAGATCATCCGCGCGCAGTCGGGCGGCACCAGGAGCATCGACGATTTCGCGCAGGCGTTCTTCGGCATGCGCGACGGCGACTGGGGCCAGCTGACCTTCGAGTTCGAAGACATCGTCAGCACGCTGCAATCAGTGCAGCCGTACGACTGGGAGGCGCTTTTGCGGACCCGGCTGATGACCCCAGGCCAGCCGGCGCCGGTCGGCGGGATTGAAAAGGGCGGCTATCGCTTGGCCTGGCGCGACGAGCCCAATCCCTTCGACAAGGCACGCTACGCCGACGCCAAGATCCTCTCGTTGACTTATTCGCTTGGGCTGACGATCGACAAGGACGCCAAAGTCACTGCGATCCAGTGGGACAGCCCGGCGTTCAACGCGGGCGTGGTGACCGGTGCCAAGATCGTCGCGGTCGATGGCCTTGCCTACGATGCCGACGCGTTGAAAAAGGCGATCACCACGGCCAAGACCGGCGCGCCGGTCGAGCTGCTCGTCCAGCGCGGCGACCGATTCCAGACGGTGAAAATTCCGTACCGTGGAGGGCTGCGCTATCCGTGGCTGGAGCGCGCCAGCGTGGGAAGCGCGCCGACCGGGCTCGACCTTCTACTGGAGCCGAAGCGGCCAATTGCGAGTTCGGCCGCGCCATGACATTTGCTCGACGCAATCGAGTTGCGGCGCAGCAGACCCGCCGCTAAAGGCGCGCGCGTTCTTTCCAGCCTTGCGGCTGGGGGCGGCTCCGGAACGAAAAAATGCAGATCGACAAGATTCCCGTGGGCGACAATCCGCCCGAAAGCCTCAACGTGATCATCGAGGTGCCCACCGGCGGCGAGCCGGTGAAGTACGAGTTCGACAAGGCCAGCGGGGCGCTGTTCGTCGACCGCATCCTGCACACCCCGATGCGCTATCCGGCGAACTACGGCTTCGTGCCGCACACGCTGTCGCCAGACGGCGACCCGCTCGACGCGCTGGTGATCAGCCGCAGCCCGTTCATTCCGGGATGTGTGGTGCGCGCGCGGCCGATCGGAGTGCTCAACCTGGAGGACGAAGCCGGCGGCGACGAAAAGCTGATCTGCGTGCCGGTCGATACGACCTTCCCGTATTACTCCGACGTCGGCGAGCAGAAGGACTTGCCCTCGATCGTGCTCCAGCAGATCGAGCACTTTTTCACCCACTACAAGGACCTGGAACGCGACAAGTGGGTGCGCGTGGGCAAGTGGGGCGATGCGGCCGAGGCGCGCCAGATCGTGGTCGAGGCGATCGAGCGGGCGAAAGCCGCGAAGTAGTCAGCTCGCCGCCACCGTCATCGCGTCCACCCGCAGCGTGGGGGCGTTGATCGCGCTCCAGGTTTCGAGATCGCTCGCGGCGCGCACGGTGGCGAACATCGCGATCAGATTGCCGGCGATGGTGAAGCCGGCCACCGGTCCTTCGATCCGCCCGTTGACGATGCGCCGTCCGGCCGCACCCCGGCTGTAGTCCCCGGTCACCGGGTTGACCCCCTGGCCGATCAGGTAATCGACCAGAACCCCGTCGCGAATATCGGCGATCAGTTCGTCGACCGTTTCGCTGCCTGCCAGCAGATCGACGTTGGTGGCCGAGACGCCGGGCGATCCGCCGGCTCCGCGCGCGGCATGGCCAGTGAGCGGCAGGCCGAGCTGCGCGGCGGAGGCGACGTTGGTCAGCCAGCCGGTCACCCGCCCGCCCGCGACCAGCGTCCGCGGCGCGCAGGCCACTCCTTCGCCGTCGAACGGCCGCGAATGCAGCCCGCGTGGCCGGAGCGGGTCTTCGACGATCGAGATTTCTTCGGGAAACAACACCTCGCCCTCGCGCCCGACCAGAAAGCTAGCGCGGCGCGCGATGGCCGGCCCCGCCATGGCGCCGAGCAAGTGGCCGACGAGCGTGCCCGAGACGCGCGGGTCGAACACTACCGGCATCGCGCCGGTCGCCGGGGTCGCGGGTGCGAGGCGGGCGACCGCGCGCATCCCGGCGAGCCGCCCCACCTCGGCGGGCGCGATCAGATCGGCGCGAAACCGTGCGCTGCGCATGGCATAATCGCGCTGCATCGCTTCGCCCTCGCCGGCGATAACGCTGGCCGACAGCCCGTGCGAGGTGCCCTGGTACGCTGCCGCGAAGCCGGCGCTGGTGACCAGCACCGCGATTCCCCGCCCTGCGCTTGCGCTGCCGCCTTCGCTGTTGCGCACGCCGGCGACCGCGCGCGCGGCGTCTTCCGCCTCGCAAGCGCGGTCGCGCAAATCCTCGGGCGACGGATCGGCGGAGTCGGCGATTGCGAGATCGGGTAACGGCGCGCGCGCCAGCGCGTCGGCGGGCGCCAGGCCGGCGTAGGGATCGTCCGGCGCGTGGCGCGCCATTGCCACGGCCCGCTCGGCCAATTCGGCCAACCCGGCGCGCGACAGGTCGCTGGTGGTGGCGCTGGCGGAGGCCCGGCCGACAAAAGCGCGCAGGCCCACTTCGGCGCTTTCGGAGCGATCGACATCCTCGAGTTTGCCGAGCCGCACGCTCACGCCGTTCGCCGCGCTGCCGCGGGCGATCGCATCGGCCGCAGCGGCGCCGCAGCGACGCGCGGCATCGATCAACGCCTCGGCGGCGGCGAGCAGTTCGGTCGATTGCATTGAGGGCAGCTAGGGACCCCAAGGGGCCCCGGCAAGGCCGCTCAGAACAGCGCGGCCATCGCCTTGAACAGGCCAGTCAGCGCGAACGGCAGCCCGATCGCCAGCAGCCACAGCAGCAACTGGTCCCGGCGGTACGCGCGACGGTATTCGGGGTCGGCGGCCGCTTCGTCGGAAATGCCCATCCAGCGCCCTTCGAACATGCGGCACGCCGGGATAATCGCCGCCACCAACACGATCAGCGCGAGATAGGGCAGGAGCGAGGTCGTGCCCTCTTTCAGCGCGTGGACCGTGACCCAGATCTGCAGGCCGGTGTAGACGAGGAGCGCGTAGGCGATGTTGTCGCTCATCCGCTTGCGCCAGTCGAGCTTGCGTTCCGGATGCGCGGCCCCCTCCTGCGCGGCGCTATGTTCGCGATCGATCGCCTTGGGCATGAGCCTCTCGTTCTCCCCGGCCAAACTCTCCGCTGGCGACTATCTCAAATATGCCGGTGTTCGGCAAGCCCAGCGACCCCACCGTCCCATCGCGCGTCATGCACGAATCCTGCCAGACGGGGTTTTCACTCGGCTCCGGGATGCTACATGGCGATGCGATGAGCATGCTGGATACTCCCACGGACACCCGACTGGCGCCCACCGGCGCGCCCGTCATCGCCGCCACCGCGCCCATGCCCAACGGCGGGCTGGAGGTCATCTCGATTGCCAAGAGCTACGACAAGCGCTCGGTCCTGACCGATATCTCGCTGACCGTCGGCAAGGGCGAGGTGCTCGGCCTGCTCGGCCCCAACGGCGCGGGCAAGACCACCTGCTTCTATTCGATCATGGGCCTCGTCCGCCCCGATTCGGGCCGCATCCTGATGGACGGCGAGGACGTGACCAGGCTGCCGATGTACCGCCGCGCGATCCTCGGGCTCGGCTACCTGCCGCAGGAAACCAGCATCTTTCGCGGGATGACGGTTGAACAGAATATCAACTGCGTGCTCGAGCTGGTCGAGCCGGACCCGGCCACCCGCGCGCTCGAACTCGACCGGCTGCTCGACGAGTTCGGGCTCCAGCGGCTGCGCCAAAGCGCGGCGATGGCGCTGTCGGGGGGTGAGCGACGCCGCTGCGAGATCGCCCGCGCGCTGGCCGCCAAGCCTTCGATCATGCTGCTCGACGAGCCCTTCGCGGGCATCGATCCGCTGTCGATCAACGACATCCGCGATCTGGTGCGCGACCTCAAGACCCGCGGCATCGGGGTGCTGATCACCGACCACAACGTGCGCGAGACGCTCGAGATCGTTGACCGTGCGTGCATCATCTACGGCGGCCAGGTGCTGTTCGCCGGCACCCCCGAGGCGCTGGTGGCGGACGAGAACGTGCGCCGGCTCTACCTCGGCGAGAACTTCACGTTATGAGCGGCGTCGGTCCGGACCTGACTGCGTCAGGCGCTACACCCGGCACCAGCCCGCACCCCCACCCGGCCACCCATAAGATACTGCCGTTGGGTGGCCGGGTGGGGGTGCGGGCCGGCACCGCGCGCAGGGGCGAGCGGAGCTCGGCCCGAACAGACGCATAAGCGATGGCGCTGGGTCCGCGTCTCGACCTGAGGCAGTCGCAGTCGCTGGTGATGACGCCGCAGCTGCAGCAGGCGATCCGCCTGCTCGCGTTGTCGAACCTCGAGCTGGAAACCTTCATCGGCGAGGCGCTCGAAGCGAATCCGCTGCTCGAGATCGGCGAGGTGCGGCAGGGCGACGCGCCGGTCGATGCGCCTGAAGCCACGCCATCCGAACCTGCGTCCGATGGCGTGGGCCTGGGCGATGAAGGGGGCGAAGCGGCGCTCGACCTCGATCCGGCGGCGCTCGACCGCGACCGCGACACCGGCGACAGCGACTGGAGCGCCGGGCACGGCGGTGCGGCGGGCGAGGACGGCCCCTCGATCGACGAACGCGGATCGACTGACGGGCCGACCCTGGCCGAGTATCTCCACGCCCAGGTCGGCGCCGTGGCGGGCGACGCGCGCGAGGAATTCGTCGCCCGCGCACTGATCGACCAGCTCGACGAGGCGGGGTACCTGACCGTCACGCTCGCCGAAACGGCGGGCGCGCTCGGCGTCCCGCTGGCCGAAGTCGAGCGCGCGCTCCAGATCGTCCAGTCGCTCGATCCCACCGGGGTCGGTGCGCGCGGCCTGGCGGAATGCCTCGTGCTCCAGGCGCGTGAAGCCGACCGCTACGATCCGTGCATGGCGCGGCTGATCGACAACCTCGAGCTGGTCGCGCGCGGCGACGTGGCCCGGCTGAAGCGATTGTGCGAGGTCGACGACGAGGATTTCGCCGACATGCTCGCCGAGCTGCGGGGCTACGATCCGCGCCCCGGCCTGCGCTTCGGCGGCGGGGGAGAAGCGGCGGTGACCCCCGATATCCTGCTCAAGCCGGCGGGCGGAGGGTGGGACATCGCGCTCAACGAGGCGACCCTGCCACGCCTTATCGTCAACCGCGCCTATTACCTCGAACTGCGTGGCGGGCATGCGGACGAGGCCGCGCACAGCTGGCTCAAGGAACAGCTCGCCGAGGCCAACTGGCTGCTGAAGGCGCTCGACCAGCGCGCCAAGACGATCCTCAAGGTCGCCGCCGAGATCGTCAAGCGGCAGGACGGGTTCTTCCGCCGCGGGGTGTCCGAACTGAAGCCGCTCACCCTGCGCGCCGTCGCCGAGGCGATCGAGCTGCATGAAAGCACGGTCAGCCGGGTGACGAGCAACAAGTATCTCGCCTGCCCGCGCGGGACGTTCGAGCTCAAGTACTTCTTCACCAGCGGTGTGGCGACTGCCGATGGCGAGGGTTCGGCGAGCGCCGAAGCGGTCAAGGCGGCGATCCGTACATTGATCGAAGCCGAAGGTTCCAAGGACGTGCTCAGCGACGATACGCTGGTCGATTTGCTCAACGGCAAGGGCTTCGATCTGGCCCGGCGCACCGTGGCGAAATACCGCGAGGCGATGGGGATCGGTTCGAGCATCCAGCGCCGCCGCGCACGCAAGCTGGACGGGCCGGCTAGAGTTCGATAATTTTCTTGCTGGCGTGCGCACTTTCGATAAACCTTCGCGCAAGGGGAAGCCACGCATGACCATCAGCGACACCAGCACCGGGGCCGAAGGCCAGACGATCGCCGATCCCACCGGGGCGCGCGCCGCGCACGGTTCTGACACCGCCTTCTTCGGCCATCCGCGCGGGCTCGGCTATCTCGCCGGGACCGAGCTGTGGGAGCGTTTCAGCTTCTACGCGATGCAATCGCTGCTGATGCTCTACATGACCAAGTACCTGCTGCTGCCGGAAAATTCCGGGCAGGTGGTTGGTCTGGCGACCTATCGCCGCGTGCTGGAAAACGTGTTCGGGCCGATGACCGACCTCGCGCTCGCGGCGCAGACCTTCGGGCTTTATTCGGGCCTGATCCTGGTCACTCCGCTGATCGGCGCGTGGCTCGGCGACCGGGTGCTCGGCCGGACCAAGACCATCACCATCGGCGCGATCTTGATGAGCGCGGGCCACCTGACGATGGCGAGCGAGCAGCTGTTCCTGCTGGCGCTGCTGCTGCTGATCCTCGGCGGCGGGTGCTTCATCGCCAACCTTTCCGCGCAGATCGGCGGGCTCTATTCGCCGGCCGACAGCCGCCGCACGCGCGCGTTCGGGATCTACCTGATGGCGCTCAACGTCGGCGCGCTCGCCGCGCCGTTGATTGCCGGCACGATGGGCGAGCGGATCGGCTGGCACTGGGGTTTCGGCGCGGCAGGTGTCGGCATGCTGATTGGCCTCGTCACGTACCTGTTCGGCCGCCCGCACTTCCCGCCCGACCGCGTGAGCCGCGGCGAGAAGCGCGCCCCGTTGACCCGCGCACAATGGATCGCTGTGCTCGCGATCCTGATCACCATGTTCCCGCGCATCCTCGCCTTCGCCGCCGCGAAGCAGGCCTACGGCATCATGGTGGTGTGGGCCGATACCGAGGTCGACCGCACGATCGGCGGTTTCGAGATGCCGGTAACCTGGGTGCTGACTGCCGACGGCATCCTGACGATCTTGGGCGTGCTGTTCGCCAACCGCGTTTGGGCGCGGCTGGCGAGCCGGGGCACCGAGCCGGGCGACGTGCGCAAGATCGGCATCGGCAACGTAATGATCGGCGCGGCGTTCGTACTGATCGGGGTGCTGGCGCAGCTGGCGCAGGTGCCGCTGCTGGCGTGGCTGGCATTCTACCTCGTCCTCGGCTTCTCGTACGCGTGGATCGATCCGCCGTCGCGCGCGATCATCGCGCGTTATGCGCCGCAATCGGTCAATGGCACGATGTTCGCGCTGCTATCCCTGGCCGGCGCGTTGGGATTCTTCGCGCTGGGCTATCTCGGGCGCTTCTACGAGCCGCTCGGCGCCTCGCTCTATTTCCTGCTGACCGCGGCGATGCCGATGTTCGGAGCGGTCATGATGATCGTGTTCGCCGGGCCGATCCAGCGCCTGCTCGAGACCGCGGAGCGCGTCGGCGAAGGCGCCGCCCCGATGACGGAGCCGGTTCACGCGTGATCGGTGTGGCCCAAAAGACTCGTTAATTTCTCGGCGGGCGCTTTACTCACCGTTAACCTTTTTCCTTCAGATGTTTTGTGGTTAACCCAAGGCAACACCCGTTGACGGGGCGTTACCGCGGGGATTGGGCTTCAAGGGGGACTTGGCGATGCGCGTGTTGCTGATCGAGGACGAGCCGACGACGGCCAAGGCGATCGAGCTGATGCTCACGACCGAAGGATTCAACGTCTATCAGACCGACCTCGGCGAGGAGGGCTTGGACCTCGGCAAGCTCTATGATTACGACATCATCCTGCTCGACCTGAACTTACCCGACATGCACGGCTACGATGTGCTCAAGAAGCTGCGCGTCGCCAAGGTGCAGACCCCGGTGCTGATCCTGTCGGGCGTTGCCGAAATGGATTCCAAGATCCGCAGCTTCGGATTCGGAGCCGACGACTACGTCACCAAGCCGTTCCACCGCGAAGAGCTGGTGGCGCGGATCCACGCCGTGGTGCGCCGCTCCAAGGGCCATTCGCAATCGGTCATCCGCACCGGCAAGCTGGCGGTCAATCTCGACGCCAAGACGGTCGAAGTCGACGGCGCGCGAGTTCACCTGACCGGCAAGGAATACGCGATGCTCGAGCTCCTGAGCTTGCGCAAGGGCACCACGCTGACCAAGGAAATGTTCCTCAACCACCTCTATGGCGGGATGGACGAGCCCGAACTGAAAATCATCGACGTGTTCATCTGCAAGCTGCGCAAGAAGCTCAGCCATGCGTGCAGCGGCGACAACTATATCGAAACCGTATGGGGCCGCGGCTACGTGCTGCGCGATCCGCAGGAAGAGGCCGAGGCGGCCTGACGCGAACCTTAGTTTACAGTTCCTTTTGGACGGGGAGAGAGCCGCCCGGAGTGCCTGCACTCCGGGCGGATTTCGTTTGTCGGTCGGCGGCCGAAGGCTGGTGCGGTAGAAATTCTTTGTTTCCCGCCGCGGGCTCAGGCTCCAATCGCCGCCACAGGCAGGTCAGGGCGCTGCGATGGTGGACTTCGGCGATTTCAATCTCTGGGTGCTCCTGCCGTTCATCGCGGTGGGTTTCGCGGCGCAGCTGGTCGACGGTGCGCTCGGCATGGCGTTCGGGGTGATCATGAACACCCTGCTGGTCGGGTTCCTCGGCGTGCCGCCGGCGATCGCCTCGCAGCGGGTCCACGTGGTCGAATGCTTCACCACCGCGACTTCGGGCCTGAGCCACCTGTTCCATCGCAACATCGATCTGAAGCTGTTCCTGCGGCTGCTGATACCCGGCGTTATCGGCGGGATATGCGGTGCGTACCTGCTGTCGAACCTCGATGCCGGCGTGGTGAAGCCCTTCGTGCTGCTCTACCTGGCGGGAATCGGGCTGTACCTGCTCGCCCGAGGACTGCTCTACCCGCCCAAGCCGCGCGAGGCGAAGTACGTTGCCGGGCTCGGTCTGGTGGGCGGTTTCCTCGATGCCGCGGGAGGCGGCGGCTGGGGACCCGTGGTCACCTCGAACCTGCTGATCCAGGGCGCCGACCCGCGCAAGGTGGTTGGCACGGTCAACTCGGTCGAATTCTTCCTGACAGTGACGATCTCGGCCACGTTCATTTACCACCTGGGGATCGCCGACCTCGCCGGGCCCACGCTGGGGCTGCTGATCGGCGGCGTGCTCGGCGCGCCGTTCGGCGCCTGGGCGGCCAAGCACGTTCCGGCCAAGTGGATGCTGATCATGGTCGGCGTGGTGCTGACGCTCACCAGCATCTATGGCATCTGGACCGCCTGGGGATAATCCCGCTAGGCGCGGCCGCATGACCGCGCACAAACCCGGCGATCCGACCACGCTCAACCGGCTTTACGGCCGCAGCCAGGGTAGGCCCTTGCGGAGCGGCCAGCAGGCTCTCGTCGATACCCTGCTACCTCAGATCGCGGTGCCGCTGGACGGCGAAGTCACCGCCGAGCGGCTGTTCGGGGATGCCCGCCCGCTCCACTTCGAGATCGGCTTCGGCGGCGGCGAGCACCTGGCCCACCGCGCCGACCTTCTGCCCGGCCACGGCTTCATCGGCGCCGAGCCGTTCGTCAACGGCGTCGCTCAGGCGCTCGTGCATGTGCGCGGAGACGTTGACGGGGGGGGCGCGCTGGCCAACGTCCGCATCCATCAGGGCGACGCGCTCGAGGTGCTGGGCCGCGTGCCCGACGGCGCGCTGACGATGCTCTACCTGCTTCATCCCGACCCCTGGCCCAAGGCCAAGCACGCCAAACGGCGGATGATGAACGACGGGCCGCTGCGGATGATCGCCGACAAGCTGAAACCCGGCGGCGAATTCCGATTTGGCACCGATCACGCCGTCTACCTGCGCCATGCACTGGCGGTGATGCGCCGCTTTGCGGCCGAGTTCGAGTGGCTGGTCGAGGGGCGCTCCAGCTGGGAGAACCGCCCTGCGGGCTGGCCCGAGACCCGTTACGAGACCAAGGCCCGCACGGTCTATGGCCACGAGGTGTGGTACTTCCGCTTCCGGCGGCGCTAGGCTGGCACCGTGGGGATCGCCGCCGCGAGCGGCTCGTGGCCCCAGTGCCGCAGCAGTTTGAGCACGTCGGCGCCGGCGAGGCCCAGCGTGCCGGTGTTACGCAGGGGGTGGACGTTGATCCGCCCGGCGCGCGCGAGGTGGTCGTCGAGCACGACCGTCACGCTGCCCGGCGCGGCGTTGACCATCGCCAAGGGGGTGACCGATCCGGGCGCGATGCCGAGCAGACGCTCCATGTCCGCCGCGCCGGCGAAGCTCACCCGCTTGCATCCGATCGCTTGCGGCAATGCCTTCAGGTCGACCCGCGCCTCGGCCGGCACCGTGACCAGCCAGAACGCGCCGCCCGCGTCCTTGAGGAACAGGTTCTTGGTGTGCGCGCCGGGAACGTCTCCAAGCGCGTCGATCTCGAGCGCGCGGCTTTGCGCCACGGTGAACACCGCCGCGTGTTCGTGCGCGGCGAATGGAATTGCGAGCGCGGCGAGGTCCGCCATCAGGCCTTCCTCGCCGCGCATCGCGTGAGTTTACGAGCCGATCCGGTGCAGCGCGCAGAGCTTGTTGCCGTCGGGATCGCGCAGATAGGCCAGGTACATGCCTGAGCCCGGCCGCTCGCCCGGCGGATCCTCGATCGCGGTGCCCCCGTTTTCGACGCCCGCCGCATGCCAGGCGTCGGCCTGCTCCGGCGTCATCGCCAAGCCGACAGTGCTGCCGTTGCCCGCGGTGGCCGGCTGGCCGTCGATCGGCGGGGTTACGAGGAATGCGCCATTGTTGTGCAGGTACATCAGCCGACCCTTGGGGTCCACGCTGCCTTCGCGCCCGCCGATCGCCTTGAAGGTGGCGTCGTAGAACTGCTTCGATTTCTGGATGTCGTTCGATCCGACCATCATGTGGCTGTACATTGGGTTCTCCTCCTCGGTTTCGATTCGCTACCTTACCTGCCGCCGGACTGCGATCAACGGGATTTTCCGGGTGACGCGCTAGCCTTCGTGCACGGTCTTGGCGACCATGCATGCCATCACCCCCTCGCGCCCGTCCTCGCTACCGTAGCCCGACCATTTAACCCCGCCGAACGGCGCGTCGGCGGCGGAAACGCTGCCGGTGTCGAGCGCCAGCATGCCGGTCTCGACCTCCGCCGCCAGCCGCCGGCGGCGCTTGGGGTCGCTGGTCCAGGCATAGGCGGCGAGGCCGTAGGGCAGCCGATTGGCTTCGGCGATCATCGCCTGCTCACTAGCCATCGGGTTGAGCAGCGCGATCGGGCCGAACGGCTCCTCGTTCATGATTTCCGCCTCCACCGGGACCTCGCTGAGCACGGTCGGCTGGTGGAAGAAACCGCGGTTGCCGATCCGCTCGCCGCCCGCGAGCAGCTTGGCGCCCTTCGCCTTGGCGTCGCCGATCATCGCCTCCATGCGCTCGAGCCCGCGCGCGCTCGCCATCGGACCCATGCGGGTCGCCTTGTCCATCCCGCTGCCGACCACGATCGCGCCGGCACGCTCGACGAAGCCATCGCGGAAGCGCTCGAACACCGGTTGCTCGATCAGGAAGCGCGTCGGGCTGACGCAGACCTGGCCCGCGTTGCGGAATGCGTTGGGCGTCATGATATCGAGCGCGGCGTCGATATCGGCGTCGGCGAACACCAGCACCGGCGCGTGGCCGCCCAGTTCCATCGTGGCGATCTTGAGGTTCTCGGCGGCGAGCTTCGCCAGGTGCTTGCCGACCGCGGTCGAGCCGGTGAAGGTGACCTTGCGGATGATCGCGCTGGCGAGCAGGTGGCGGCTGACTTCATCGGGTACCCCGAACACGCATTGCACCGCGTCGCCCGGCACGCCCGCGTCGATCAGCGCCTGGACCAGCGCGAGGCCCGCCGAGGGGGTCTCCTCCGACGGCTTGACGATCGTCGAACACCCCGCGGCGAGCGCCCCGCCGATCTTGCGCATGACGTTCAATGCCGGGAAGTTCCACGCGGCGAACCCGGCGACCGGACCGACCGGGTGGTACTGGACCTCGACCCGCTGCCCCGCCGGGCGGACCAGCGTGCGGCCGTAGATACGCTTGATCTCGCCGGCGTAGAATTCGAGCAGCATCGCGCAATAGACCGTCTCGCCGACGCCTTCGGCCAGCGGCTTGCCCTGCTCGCGGGTGATCGTCTCGCCAATTGCCGCCGCACGCTCGCGGATCAGCGCGGCCGCCTTCATCAGGACTGCGGTGCGCTGGTCGGCCGAGACGCCGCGCCACGCCGTGAAGCCCCGCGCCGCAGCCTCGAGCGCGCGATCGAGGTCGGCGGCGGTGGCGTGGGTGACCCCGCCGATCGCCTCGCCGGTGGCGGGATCGAGCACGGCGTCGACGGTGCGCCCCTCGCCTGTAAGCGCTTCGCCCGCGATCAGGGGGTGGCTGGCGAGGTGGTCGGCCATGGCAATCGTCTCCTTTGGCCCAACGCGTTGGCCCGATGCTGCGTGGGCGTCAATGCGGTCTGGCGTGGTTCAGGATCGCCAGGCTAAGGCGCAAGCGATGATCGCCCGCTTTGCCTCGCTCGCCTTTCTCGCTGCCGCGCCCGCAGTGGCGCAAGCACCCGCGCCTGAGCCCGCGCCTGAGCCCGCGCCGCTGACGCTGCAACAGTCGACCGCGCTCAAGTGCTCGGCCGCTTTCGCCTTGGGCGCGGCGGCTCAGGCGCGGGGCGATGGACGCGAATGGCCGGCGCTGGCCGGGCGCGGACGTGAGTTTCTCGTGCGAACCTCCGCACAGGTCATGGACGAGACCGGGCGCAGCCGCGACCGGGTGGCGTTGGAGCTGACCGATCGGGCTAGGATACTGACCGAGCCCGGCAAACTTGCCGCAACGATGCCGCCGTGCCTGCTTCTGCTCGACGTGTCGGGCGTCTAGCGCGGCGAGCCGATTAGCCGTTCAGGCCGGGGCAAGCGCGCGCCGCTAGACTTGCGCGCGATTCGTGACGCTTTGGTCACCGGAGCACGCCCATGCGTACTGTGATTGTTTCCGCTTCGTTGCTCGCGCTCGCCGCGCCGCTGCCCGCGTTCGCTCAGGCGCGAGATACCGAGGCGGCCGCCGCCGAGATCGAGCAGACCCTGCGCGATCCCGCGATGCAGGAGGCCATGGCCCAAGGCATGGCCGCCGCGAGCGAGGCGCTGCTCGACGTGCCGCTCGCGCCGCTGGCGCGCGCCGCGGCCGAGGTTGCCGGGGAAGACCCCGAGCATGTCGATCCCGACATGACCCTGCGCGACGTCTCGCCCGAAGCTGCAGACGTGCCCGGGCAGGTGCGCGACACTCTGCCCCGTATGATGGGCGCGATGGCGGGCATGGCCGGGGGGGTCGGCGCAATGATGCCCGCGCTGCGTGAGATGGCCCTGCGGATGCGCGAAGCTATGGAACGCGCCCGCGCCCGTACTGATCGGCCCGACTGACTTTCCATCGCTTGACCCTGCATGCGCGGTGGATTTGATGCCCGCGCTGGTGCATGACCGGCGGCAATGTGGCGTCTCTATCAATTCCCGCTTTGCCCGTTCAGCCGCAAGGTCCGCCTGCTCCTGAGTGAGAAAGGCATCGGCTATGAACTGTGGCGCGAGAACCCGTGGGAGCCGAGCGAGGGGTTCTGGCGCCTGAACGCCGCCGGCCGCACCCCCGTGCTGGAGGACAAGGCCAAGGGCATCGTTCTCGCCGACAGCCGGGCGATCTGCGAGTACTTCGAGGAGACGGTCGACAAGTCGGCGATGATCAACGGCACCGCAACCGGACGTGCGGAAATCCGTCGGTTGGTCGCGCTGTTCGACGAGAACTTCTACGGCGACGTCGTCGCTCCGCTTCTGCACGAGCGGATGAAGAAGCGCCTGGTCCTGCGCCAGCCCCCGGACAGCCGCGTGCTGCGCGAGGCGATGAAGCTGGCGCACGAGCATCTCGAATACATCGACTGGCTGGTCGACACCCGCGCCTGGCTGGCGGGCAGCACGATGAGCCTGGCGGACCTTGCCGCCGCGGCGCAGATCTCGGTCGCCGACTATCTGGGCGGGATCGACTGGAAGGGCCACGAACAGTCGCGCGGCTGGTACGCTGTATTCAAGAGCCGCCCGAGCTTCCGCCCGCTGCTGACCGAGCGGATGGAAGTCATCCAGCCGCCGGTGCATTACGCGCAGGTGGATGGTTGAGAGGGGCGGCTGGGCTTCCCATATCCGCGGAGAAGGAGCCCTCCCGATGCCAGACCCCAAGAGCCTCACCGACGCCCAATGGCGTGACAAGCTGAGCCCAGAACAGTTCCAGGTCCTGCGCGAAGGCGGCACCGAACGGGCATTCACCGGCAAGTACGACAAGAACAAGGCGACCGGCGAATATCGCTGCGCCGGGTGCGGGCAATTGGTGTTCGTCAGCGACGCCAAGTTTGACAGCGGCTCGGGATGGCCGAGCTTCACCGCCCCGGCCGAAGGCGGCGCGGTGGCCGAGCACCGTGACGTTACGCACGGCATGGTCCGCACCGAAGTGGTCTGCGCCAACTGTACCGGGCACCTGGGCCATGTATTCCCCGACGGGCCGCGCGATGCCGGAGGGATGCGCTATTGCATCAATTCGGCGGCGCTGGAGTTCGAACCCCAGGACAACTGGGTGAACGGGGCGGCGGACAAGCCCGCGGAATAGGCGTTCACGCCGGGTTTCAACTCGCCTATGCACCGCGGCAATGAATGGCCACGAGGGTGACGGATGGCGAAGCGGGGTAGCCGGCGCGCAGCTGCGGACACACAGCGCAGGCGGCAATCTAGCGGGCAGCGGCACGCGCCGACCGGCTGGCGCCTGTGGCTGCGCCGGTCGCTGATCTGGGGCGGCGCGGCGGCGCTGCTCGGCGCGCTGTTCCTCGGCCTCGCGGTGGTGTTCGCGGCCCGCTCGCTACCCAGCTATTCCTCGCTCAAGGCGACCCAGCCAGGTCAGACGATCGTCGTCCGCGCGCGCGACGGCAGCGAGCTGGTCGAGCTCGGACCAAGCTACGGCAAGTGGCTCGACAGCCCTCAGATTCCCGCCGTGATGAAGGACGCGATGATCTCGGTCGAGGACCGGCGCTATTTCTCGCACCCGGGCGTCGATCCGATCGGGCTCGCCCGCGCGGTCTATATCTGGATAACCGGCGAGCGGCGGCTGCAGGCGACCAGCACGATCACCCAACAATTGGCGCGCAATCTGTTTCTCAACTCCAACCGCTCGTTCGACCGCAAGTTGCGCGAGATCATCCTGGCGATGGCGCTGGAGAGCAAGTTCTCCAAGCAGCAGATCCTCGAGCTGTATCTCAACAAGGTCTACTTCGGCGGCGGCGCCTATGGCATCGATTCCGCCAGCCGCAAGTTCTTCAGCCACGACGCGACCGACCTCTCGACCGCCGAAGCCGCCATCATTGCCGGGCTGGTCAAGGCGCCGAGCCGGTTCTCGCCGACCGCCGACGTCGATGCGGCGGTCAATCGGGCCAATGTCGTGCTCGAACTCATGCGCCAGCAGGGCCGGATCTCAGCCAGCGAGGCGGCGGTCGATCCATCGGCGGTCAAGCTCAAGAAAGACGCCAGCCAGAATTCGGTGCGCTATTTCACCGACTGGGCGCTGCCGCAGCTCGACCTCCTGCTGCCCGAAACGTTCGAGCCGATCGAGGTCTGGACCACGCTCGACGTCGGCATGCAGCAGGCCGCGGCGACCGCGATCAAGGCCAACGTGCCCGGCGGAACCCAGGGCGCGCTGGTCAGCATGGACCGCGACGGAGCGATCCTGGCGATGGTCGGCGGGACCGACTACGTCGCCACCAACTACAACCGCGCGACCGAGGCGCTGCGCCAGCCCGGTTCGGCGTGGAAGCTGTTCGTGTTTCTCGCCGCGCTGGAAGCCGGCTACACCCCCGAAGACAGCGTCAAGGACGTGCCGGTGACGATCGACGGGTGGAGCCCGCGCAACAACGGCGGCGGCTATGCCGGCGAGATCGACGTGCGCACCGCCTTCGCTTACTCGAAGAACACCGTCGCCGCGCAACTCGGCAACGAGGTCGGCTTCGGCACGGTCGCCTCGATGGCGCGGCGCTTCGGCATCACCTCCGAGATCTCGACCTACCCGGCCATGGTATTGGGTTCGAGCGAGACGCGGGTGATCGACATGACCCGCGCCTTCGCGGCGGTTTCGGCCGGTGGCAACAGCGTCGAGCCGTTCGGCATCGTCAAGGTCACCACCACCGGCGGCGAGGTGCTCTATCGGCACGAGCGCAAGGAGCCGACGAAGCTGGTGCCCGACTATGTCGCTGCCGGGATGACCGATCTGCTGCAGACCGCGGTCAGCACCGGGACCGGCCGGGCGGCGCAGATTGGACGTCCCGTCGCGGGAAAGACGGGAACCACGACTTCCAACAAGGACGGCTGGTTCCTGGGATTTTCGAGCGGTATCACCACCGGCGTGTGGATGGGCCGCGACGACGCCAAGGCGGTGGCGGGCCTGCAGGGGGGCACCGCCCCGGCGCGCGCGTTCGCGGCGTTCATGCGCTATGCGGTGAAGGATCGCCCGATCGAACAGTTCAAGACCGACCTGAAACTTCCCGAATGGCAGCTCGAACCCGACGAGGAATATCTCGAGGGTAATCCGGACGATTATTACTACATCGACGAGGCGGGCAATCTGGTGGAGCCGCAGCGCCCCTCCAACGCTTCAGGGGGCGATTCCGGCCCAGGTCCGTTCCCGGTCGAAGGCGAGCAGCCCACCCCAGGGCCGGGGTCAGGGCCCGCCACGCCCGGCCCTCGCCGTCCGGCGCCCGGGGCAGACGCCACCCAGGCCGCCAGCGACGACTTTCTCGACAATGCCACCGGTGCGCGTCCGCCGGGATCCGCCGCGCCGCTGCAAAGACCCCGGCCCCAACCGACCGTCCAGCCCGGCACGCCCCGGCAATAGCCCCGCCCATGCAAAGCCCCGCCGCGGCCTCGGCCGGGCGGGGCGATTGCTTAAAGCGGGGGCAAATCAGCGCAGGCGGACTGGGAAATAAGCGAGTTGCCGACCACGGCGCTGGATCCGCAAGAGGACGCTTTCGCCCTCGCGCTCCTTCACCGCGCTGACGATCCGTTCGAGGTCAGTCGCCGCGTTCACCGGGCGGTAGTTCGCGGTGACGACGATATCGCCGGGCTGGAGACCCTTCTGCCCGGCGTCGGAACTGGCGTCGACGCCGAGGATCACGAGGCCACCCATGTCGGCGCTCACGCCCAGTTGCTGAGCGTAGCGCTGGGTCATCGGGGTCACCTGCAGGCCCAGGTTCTGCGCCAGCGATTCGCCCCCTTGCGCGCCTGGACGGGTGCGGTCCTCGTCGGGCACGGCCCCTTCGCCGTTGAACAGCTGCGACTGGGCAAGCTCCTCGTCGGTCGGGCGCTTGCCGACGGTCGCGGTGACCGTGCGGCGCTCGCCTTCGCGGTAGAGCTCGACAGGGATACGCGTGCCGGGCTCGACATTGGCGACGATGAACGACAGCGTCTGGTCGCTGGTGACGTCCTTGCCGTTCACTTTGGTCACCACGTCGCCCGGTTTGATGCCGGCCTTGTCGGCCGCCTGGCCCGGCTCGACCGACTGGACGAACTCGCCGCGGTTCTGCGGCAGGTCGAGCGAATCCGCCAGATCGCCCGCCACCGGCTGGATCGAGATGCCGAGATAGCCGCGCGCGATCTCCTGCCCCTCGCGCAGTTTCTGGACAATTGGCGCGGCGACCTCGGCGGGTATCGCGAAACCGATGCCGACGCTGCCGCCACTCGGAGAGAAGATCGCGTTGTTGATGCCGATGACGTTGCCCTGCATGTCGAACAGCGGGCCGCCCGAGTTACCCCGGTTGATGCTGGCGTCGGTCTGGAGATAACGGTCGTAGGCGCCGCCCGAGCCGGTGTTGCGATAGACCGCCGAGACGATCCCGCTGGTCACCGTGCCCCCGAGCGCGAACGGATTACCGATCGCGATCACCCAGTCGCCCACCCGCGCCGAACTCGAATCGCCGAACTTGACGAACGGGAACGCCTCGCCGCGCTCAATCTTGAGCACCGCCAGGTCCGATGCGCTGTCATTGCCGATCAGCTTGGCCGGATACTCGGTGCCGTCGGTCATGGTGACGGTGATCTCCTCGACCTCGCCGCCGCGGCCTTGTGGGGCGATGACGTGGTTGTTGGTGACCACATATCCGTCGGCCGAGATGATGAAGCCCGAGCCCAGCGACTGCGCCTGGCGCGTTTGCGGCTGGGTTCCGCCGCCGCCGCCGCCGCGGTTGCCGAACAGCCCTTCGAACGGGGTCCCGGCGAACGGGTTCTGCTGCGCCTGCACCTGGATGCGCTGGCGAGTGGAAATGTTGACCACCGCGGGCTGAAGCTGCGCGGTGAGGTCGGCGAAACTTTCGGGCGCGCCGGCACGCGGGACCACGCGGGCCATCGCGCTGTCATCATTCTGCGCCACCTGGGCGCCAGCGGGGTCACCGGTAATTAGCGAAATGGCCGCGCCGCCGAGCAGCAGGGCCGAGGTCAATCCATACGAGTATCGCACGCGCATACAGTCCTTTGCTTTCGTTTGGGAGACGGTCGCGAGAGCGGCCCGCCCCCCCAATGATCCACTGTGTTCCAGTGTGTCCCCGATCGCGGATTCACGCCCATGGGGCTTAACCGCTATTGAACGCCGGCAGTTGCGCTCACCGCTGCCCGCGGAACTGCCTCAAGTATTCGTTGTCGGGCGACAGGATGATCGTGCTGTCTGACTTCGAATCCGCCGCGAAGGTGGTGTCATAGCTCTGCATCGCACGGAAGAAGTCGTAGAAATTCGGATCCTTGCCATAGGCCGCGGCGTAGATATTGGCCGCTTCGGCCTCGGCCTCGGCGCGGATGATCTGGGCGTTCTTCAGCCCCTGCGCGCGCAGCGTGTCGGCTTCCTGCTTGCGCGCGCTCTGCATGCGCTTGAACGCCGACTCGAGCGGACTGCCGTCGGGCAGGTCGGCGCGCTTGATCCGCACATCGATCACTTGCGCGCCGTACTTGCGCGCCTGCACGTCGAGCTTGGTGCGGATGTTGGCCATGGTCGTCCCGCGCTCGGCCGTGAGCAGCGAGGCGAAGCTGCGCCGCCCCAGTTCCTGCCGCACGACCGATGAGAGAATCTGCGACAGCTGGCTATCGACTGTCGCCAAGGTGCCGGCGGTCTGGACCATCTTGATCGGATCGATGATGCGGTAGCGCGCATAGGCATCGACGTTCAGGCGGAGCTGATCGGTCGACAGCACCGTCTGCGGCTCCATGTCGACGCTGAGCACCCGCTTGTCGATACGTTCGACCCGGTCGACGAAGGGGATGCGCCACCAGATGCCCGCCCCGGTCGAGCCGTAAGGTTCGTTGGGTTTGAACTTGTTGACCGTATTGACGGGTTCGCCTGTGCGAACGATCACCGCCTGCTGGGTTTCGGGGACGACGATGACCGTCGACAGCAGCGCGACCAGCGCGGCCGCCAGCGCGATCAGCGAGGTCCTGTGGGTTTCCCAGAGCGTTTCCATCACTGCGCCTCCGGCATCGCGGCGCGTGCGCGCTTCTTGACTTCGGGCAACGGCAGGTAGGTCGTGACCCCCTGCGATTCGATCACGGTCTTGTCATTCTGGCGCAACACGCGCTCCATGGTTTCGTAGTACAGCCGCCGACGGGTGACCTCGGGCGCCAGCTTGTACTGGGCGTAGATCTTGTCGAACGAGGCGGCATCGCCCTGCGCGCGGGCCAGCACCTGCTGGGCGTAGAGTTCGGCACGGTTGATCTCGGCGTCGGCGTCCTGCTGCGCGGCGGACACGTCCTTGAACGATTCCTCCACTTCCTGCGGCGGGTCGGTCTTGCGAATTTGTACGCCCTGGATGGCGATGCCCGAGCGGTACGCGTCGAGGATACTCTGCATCCGGCTGGTGACGGCCTGCTCGATATCGGCGCGACCGGAGCCCGACAGTACGTCGTTGAGTTCCTTTTCGGCGACCGAGGCGCGCATCGCCGCCTCGGCGACCTCGCGCACGGTTTCCTCGGGCGCCGATAATTGGAAGCGGAACAGCTTGAGGTCCTTGATCGTCCAGCGGACGATATAGCTCAAATCGACCAGGTTCTGGTCGCCGGTCAGCATCAGCTTCTGCGCCGTGCCTTCGGGCATTTGCTCGATGCGAAACTCGCTTACCCCTTCGATGTCGACCCGCTGGATCGGCCACGGCAGGGTCAGGCTGAGGCCCGGCGTCAACGTGCGCGAATACTTGCCGAAAGTAGTGACGACTCCCTCTTCCTTGGGACCGACCTGGTGGACCATCGACAGTCCCAGCCAGATCACCGCGATGGCGGCGATCGCCAGCGGGAACCAGCTCTTGCCGCCGGGCCGCTGGGGGAAGCGAAAATTGGGACCGCCACTGCCGCCCATGCGGCGCGGACCTTCGGGCCCGCGGTGCTTGAAGATGTCCTCGATGCTGGCCGAGCGGCGCGGCTCGTCCGACGGGGGCAGCCATGGGTTGCGCGGGCCGGTGGGCCGATCCTTCGCCGGCTTGTCGTCGGCCGGATGTTCAGCGGCCGGCTCCTCGACCGGCGCCGGGTCGTCGCCCGCGGGCTTGCCCGGCGCGGGTTCGTCGCCCGGCTTCTTGCTGCCGCCCCAGGGGCTCTTGCCGGCCATGGCGAGGCCGACCAGCCGTCCCATCCCATCCTTGATGTCCATGCCTCCACTTATAGGAAGCCACGCCAAGGAAAAACAGGGGTGGTCGCGGGGAATTTGCTGCTAGTGCGCGCGGCGATATGGACGAGACCGCGCTGAAGGACAGACTGCCCCAGGCCGTGGCGGCGCGGGTGCGGTCGCTCAAGCTGAAAGACGGGGTGGTAACCGCGATCCTCGAGGGGTCCGGATTGGACCCTGTCGCCCGGGGGGAACTCGAGGCGGCGGTACGCGACGTGCTTGGCGGGGTCGAAGGCGTTTGCGAAGTGCGCGTGGCGACGATGGCCGACAAACCGGCCGGCCCGACCATCATCGCGGTCGGATCGGGCAAGGGCGGGGTCGGCAAGTCGACGCTGACCGCCAACCTGGCGGTCGCGCTGGCGCGCGGCGGGCGCAAGGTCGGGCTGGTCGATGCCGACATCTACGGTCCCAGCCAGCCGACGCTGCTCGATACCGAAGGGCAGCGCCCCGAGGCGGCAGGCGACAAGCTGGTTCCGATCCCGAGCCGCTTCGGGGTCAAGATGCTGTCGATGGGCCACCTGGTCGAACCGGGCAAGGCGCTCGCCTGGCGCGGGCCGATGGCGAGCGGGGCGCTCGGACAGCTGGTCGACGCGCGCTGGGGCGATATCGACGTGCTGTTGCTCGACCTGCCGCCGGGAACGGGCGACGTGCAGATCACCATGCTGCAGAAGCACAAGCCGGCCGGCGCCGTCATCGTTTCGACCCCGCAGGATCTCGCACTGATCGACGCGCAGCGCGCCGCGGAGCTGTTCGAAAAGGGCGGCGTTCCGATCATCGGCCTGGTCGAGAACATGGCCGGCTACCTGTGCCCGCACTGCGGCGAGGAGAGCGACCCGTTCGGGCGCGGCGGAGTGGAAGCGGCTGCGCTGGCGGCGGGCATCCCGTTCCTCGGCCGCATCCCGCTGACCCTGGCGATCCGCGAGGCGAGCGACGCCGGCAATCCGCCGGCGGCCGGCGACGGCGAGGCCGGCGCGGTGTTTTGCTCGATCGCCGGCAAAGTCGGCGAATGGATCGACAGGAAGCGCGGCTAGCCGTGCAGGGCAGCCGCCGGGGCCTGCTTGCCGGAGCCGCGGTCGGCGGCGGGCTGCTGGTCGCCTGGGGCCTGTGGCCGCGCGACTACGGCGTGCCGCTTACTCCCGGGCGCGGCGAATGGGCGTTCGGCGCCTGGCTCAAGCTGGCGCGCGACGGAGTGCTGACGGTGGCCGTCCCGCAGCTCGAAATGGGTCAGGGGATCACCACGCTGATCCCCCAGATCGTCGCCGCCGAGATGGGCGCCGACTGGCGCCAGGTCGCGGTCGAGCCGGCCCCGGTCTCGGGCGCCTACGCCAACCTGCCGCTGGCCGCGAAATGGGCGCCGCTGTGGATGCCCTTCGCCTCGGGCCTGGCCGACGAACCCGGCGATCTGCTCACCCGACGCTGGGCGGGCGAAGGCGGCTTCATGGCGACCGCCGACGGCACTTCGCTGGCGGCCTACGAAGGACCGGCGCGCGAAGCGGCGGCGGCGGCGCGGGGGATGCTGTGCATGGCCGCGGCCGAGCGCTGGGGCGTGACGTGGGAAGAATGCGAGGCGCAAGGCGGGCTCGTGCTCCACGGCAAGAAGTCGCTGACATTCGCCGCGCTGGCCGAGGACGCCGCGCGGTTCGATCCGCCCGATCCTCCGCCGTTGCGTCCTGCCCCTTATGGCGAGGCCGCGAGCCTGGCCGGCGCGGAACAGGCGGTCGCATATCCCCGGCTCGACCTCCCCGCCAAGGTCGACGGCAGCTATCCGTTTGCCGGTGATGTGCGTCTGCCGGGGATGCTCTACGCCGCGATCCGCCACGGCCCGATCGGCGACACCAAACTGACCAAGATCGACCAGGCCGCGGCCGCCAAAGTGCCGGAACTGCGCCAGGTCATCCAGGCCAGGGGCTGGATCGCCGTGGTGGCGGACACCTGGTGGGCGGCCGAAAAGGCGCTGACCGCGCTCGCTCCGGTGTGGCGCACCGAAGGCCGCGCCGACAGCGCCGCGATCGACCGGCGGCTCGATGAAGCACTGACCAGGGGCGAGGCGAGCCGCATCGCCACTCGCGGCGAGGGCGACGGCGGGCTCGGCGCGCCGAACGCGACCCATCGCTACGAAATCGCGCCCGCGACTCACGCGACGCTGGAAACCGCCAGCGCCACCGCGCGGTTCTCGGGCGGGCGGCTCGAGTTGTGGCTCGCAAGCCAGGCACCGGCACAGGCTAAGGCGGCGGCGGGCAAGGCGGTTGGGCTGTCGGCGGCCGACGTGGTGCTCTACCCGATGGCGGCGGGCGGCAGCTTCGACCGGCGGCTGGAGCATGACCATGCGATTGAGGTGGCGGTGATCGCGCAGGCCGTCGGCGCGCCGGTGCAACTCATTTGGTCCCGCTGGCAGGAAATGGTCGCCGGGCGGCCGCGCGCGCCATTGGCGTGCCTCGCCAGCGCCTGGACCGGCCCCGACGGAACGCCAACCGCGCTGCGCCTGCGCGTCGCCATGCCGGCGACGGTGCGCGAGTTCGGCGCGCGCCTGTTCGGCAACAAGACCGCGCTCGCCGCGCGCGAGCTGGCGGGCGCGGGTCCCGACCCGCTGGCGTTCGAGGGCGCATTGCCGCCCTACGCCATCCCGGCGGTGGCGATCGATCATGTGCCGGTCGATGTCGGGCTGCCGAGCGGGCGGCTGCGCGGCAACGCTCACGGCTATCTGGCGTTCGTGGTCGAGAGTTTCATCGACGAACTGGCCAGCCGCGTCGGACGCGAGCCGCTGTCGTTCCGCATGGCCATGCTCGGCGCCGACCCGCGGCTCGCCGAATGCCTCCAGCGCGCCGCCCGCGTGGCGCAATGGGACGGCGGCGCGGGGCGGAGCGGCAACGGGCTCGCCTGCTGGCGGATCGGCGACCCGGCTAGCGGCGGTCCGGTTGCGCGGATCGCCTGCGTCGCCACCGCCCGCGCCGGCGAAGGGGGTGTGCGGGTCGAACGGCTGACGGCGGTGGTGGACCTCGGCCGGGTGGTCAATCTCGACATCGCGCGCCAACAGGTCGAGGGCGGGCTGGTGTTCGGGACCAGCCTAGCGACCGGTTCTTCGCTGACTTACGCGAAGGGCCTGCCGACCGGCAGCCGCCTCGCCGGGCTGGCACTGCCGACGCTGGCCGACTGCCCGGCGATCGCGGTCGAGATCGTCCCCGGCGACGGCCCGCCCGCCGATCCGGGCGAGATCGGCGCGGCGATCGCCCCGCCGGCAATCGCTAACGCGCTTCATTCCGCCACCGGCCTGCGCCTGCGCCGCCTGCCGCTGCTGTCGGAGGGCCTGTGACCCGGCAACCGCAATCCCCGCCCGCCGGTCATCCGCCGGTAAAAAGCGGCGGGATCGGCGTGCTGCTGGTCAACCTCGGCACGCCCGATGCGCCAGACGCCCGCTCGGTCAAGCGCTACCTCAAGGAATTCCTCTCCGACCGGCGCGTGGTCGAGTTACCGCCGCTGGTGTGGCAGCCGATTCTGCGCGGGATCGTGCTCACCACCCGCCCGAAGAAGAGCGCGCAGGCCTATGCCCAAGTGTGGACCGAGGACGGATCGCCGCTCGCCGCGATAACCGCCGATCAAGCCGTGAAGCTGCGGCAGCGGCTAGGCGAGAAAGTGCGGGTGGCGCACGCGATGCGTTACGGCAAGCCGGCGGTCGGCGCGCAATTGGCGGAGCTGATGGCGGCCGGGTGCGGGCGCATCCTGCTCGCCCCGCTCTACCCGCAATACAGCGGCGCGACGACCGCGACGGTTGTGGACAAGGCTGCGGACACCCTGCGGACAATGCGTTGGCAACCGGCCCTGCGCACATTGCCGCCCTACCACGACGACCCGGCCTATATCGCCGCGCTGGCGGCGGACATCGGCGCGCAGCTCGACGCACTCGATTTCGCGCCCGAGGTGCTGCTGCTGAGCTTCCACGGCATGCCGCAGCGGACGCTGGAGCTCGGCGATCCCTACCACTGCCACTGCCGCAAGACCGCGCGGCTGGTCAATGAAGCGCTTGATCGGCCTGGTTTGCGCGTCGTTACCACGTTCCAATCCCGCTTCGGCCGCGCCAAGTGGCTTGAACCGGCAACAGACGCCGTGCTGGCGCAAGAAGCCCTGAGCGGCACCAGGCGGCTCGCAATCGCCGCACCCGGGTTTTCGGCCGACTGCCTGGAGACCCTGGAGGAGCTGGCGATCCGCGGCCGCGACACCTTCCTGCAGGCCGGCGGCGAGCGTTTCGCGGCGCTTGCCTGCCTCAACACTGGCGAACCCGGCATGGCGATGCTCGAGGCGCTCGTGCGGCGCGAGCTTGCGGGCTGGATTTGAGGCGCCAGCTAGTTTACATCGGTGTCAGTAAGAGGACCGACGATGGCCACGCTCGCACCCCAAGCTCCGCGCTATACCACTGGTCGCAGTCCGCGCCCAGGCATGCGCTCGACCACATCCCGGGTGAGGACGGCTGGCCGGTGCTCGGCAGCACGCTTGAGCTGCTCGCCGATCCCTTCGCCTTCGGCACGCGGATGCAGCAAAAGTACGGCATGGTGTATCGCAGCAGCGCCTTCGGGCGGCGCAGCGTGATCCTGATCGGGGCCGAGGCCAACGAACTGGTGCTGTTCGACCGCGACAAGCTGTTCTCGTCGCAGCAGGGCTGGGGCCCGGTGCTCGACCTGCTGTTTCCGCGCGGGCTCATGCTGCTCGATTTCGATCACCATCGCGCCGACCGACGCGCGCTGTCGATCGCCTTCAAGCCGGAGCCGATGCGGCACTATGCCGATGCTCTCAACCGCGGCATCGCCGAGCGGGTGGGGGCGTGGTCGGGGCGCGAGATGCCGTTCTATCCGGCGATCAAGGCATTGACCCTCGACCTTGCCGCCGACAGCTTCCTCGGCCTCCCGCTCGGGCCCGAGTCTGCGCAAATCAACCGCGCCTTCGTCGACATGGTCCAGGCCTCGATCGGGGTGGTCAGAAAGCCGCTGCCGTTCACCGCGATGGGCCGGGGCGTCGCCGGGCGCAAGTTCCTCGCCGGCTGGTTCACCGCCGAGACGCTGCGCCGCCGCGCGGAGGGAGGCGGGCAGGACATGTTCAGCCAGTTCGCCACCGCCACCCATGAGGACGGTTCGCTGATGCCGGCCGGACAGGTGGTCGATCACATGATCTTCCTGATGATGGCGGCGCACGACACGATCACCAGCAGCGCGACCGCGCTGGTCTGGCTGCTCGCCAAGCATCCCGAGTGGCAGGAGCGGCTGCGCGCCGAGGCGATGGCGGTGACCGGCGGAGAAGGCCGGCCGGTGGCTTACGACGATCTCGGCGAGCTCGAACTCACCGAGATGGCGTTCAAGGAAGCGCTGCGGATGATGCCGCCGGTCCCGTCGCTGCCCCGCCGCGCGCTGCGCGCGTTCGAGTTCGGCGGCCATCGCATCCCGGCCGGCACCCCGATCGGGATCAGCCCGGCGGCGGTCCATGTCATGGAAGAGCACTGGCCCGATCCGACGACCTTCGATCCGCTGCGCTTCACCCCCGACCAGGTTAAGGCGCGGCACAAATACGCCTGGGTGCCGTTCGGCGGCGGCGCGCACATGTGCATCGGGCTGCACTTCGCCTACATGCAGGTGAAGATCCTGATGGCGCAGCTGCTGACCCGCTACCGGATCGAGCTGACTCACGGCGATCCGCAGTGGCAGCCGTGGCCGATCCCCAAGCCGAAGGGCGGGCTCCCGGTTCGGTTCCGGGCGCTTTGACCCCTCTTAACTGCCTCGAGGGGAGAGAGGTGCGCATCACTATCCTCTCCCCTCGAGGGAGAGGATAGCGCAGCTTGCCGCGGAAGCGGCTAGCGGAGCTTGGAGAGGGGACTAGAAATCGACCGCGATGCCGTTTTTGACCCAGTCGCCATAGCGGGTGGGGCTCAGCGCTTCGTCGACCTTGGGCGGCGCGGGCGCGGGCGGCGGGTCGTTCGACCAGTAAGACGGCTTGGCGAACGTCGCGGGGCGTTTGGTTGCGCGGTCCATGGCCAGGCCAAGATGGGCGCGCTGGCGCGGGGATGCAATCGCCGATAGGGGCGGGCGCATGGCGCCAAGTCGCACAAACGTTCAAGGCCTGGCCGCGCGCACCGCGGCGCTGCGGATGCTCGATGCGGTGCTGCGCCGGGGCGAGACGCTCGAGCTCGCCGCGCGCGCCGCCGCCAAGGGACTGACGCCAAGCGACCGGGCGCTGGCCCGCGCCATCGCCAGCGAGAGCTTGCGCTGGCTGATCGACCTCGACGCACTGATCGACAGCGCCACCGCCACCAACCTGCCGTCCGACGCCAAGCCGCGCACGGTCCTGCGGATGATGCTGGCGCAGACCTTGCGGCTCGACACCCCGCCGCACGCCGCGATCGCCACCGGGCTGGAATTGCTCAGCGGCGGCCCGCGCCGGCTGGCGCACGGGGTGTTCTCGGCGCTGGTCAAGCGCGGCGCTTCCCCCCTCCCCTTGAGGGGAGGGGCCGGGGGAGGGGCCGGAGGAGGGGCCGGAGGAGGGGGATGTCAGGATGACAGCGCGTCGGCTGCTGACATTCCCCACCCCAACCCCTCCCCTCAAGGGGAGGGGCTTTCCCTGTTGCCCGAAGCGCCGACGCTGCCGCCCGAGGTTGTCGCGCGGTGGGGCGAGCGAGCGGGACCGATCTCGGCGGCGCTGGCCGAACCGCCCCCGCTCGACCTCGCCGTGCGCGACTGGAGCGAAACCGGGCGCTGGGCGAGCGAACTGGGCGGCGTGTCGCTCGCCGCCGGCCATGTCCGCCTGCCGCGCGGCACGGCGGTCGAGCGGCTCGCCGGGTTCGAGGAGGGCGCGTGGTGGGTGCAGGACCTCGCCGCCTCGCTCCCCGCGCGGTTGCTGGGAGCGGGCAACGGTCGCCGCGCGCTCGACTTGTGCGCCGCGCCGGGCGGCAAGACGCTCCAGCTCGCCGCCGCCGGGTGGCAGGTCACCAGTCTCGACCGGAGCCTGAAGCGGCTCGACCGGCTGGTCGAAAACCTCGCGCGTACCGGTCTGGCGGCCGAAGTCGTCGCCGCCGACGCGCTGAGCTGGGAGCCGAGCCGCGGCTACGATGCGATCCTGCTCGACGCACCGTGCACCGCCACCGGCACCGCCCGCCGCCATCCCGATGTGCTCCACCGCATCGGCGCCCGCCAGATCGCCGAGATGGCCGAGCTCCAGGCCGCTTTGCTCGGCCGGGCCCAAGGCTGGCTCGCACCCGGCGGCACGCTGATCTACGCCACCTGCTCGCTCGAGCCCGAGGAGGGCGAGGCGCAGGTCGCGCAAGTCGCGCTGCCGCCGCTGCCCGTCGCCGCCGACGAACTGCCCGCCGGCCTGTCCCCGACCCCCGAAGGCTGGCTCCGCACCGATCCCGCGATGCTCGCCGAAGCGGGCGGCCTCGACGGCTTCTTCATCGCCCGCTGGCGTCGCTCCATCTTACGTCACCCCGGCCCCGAGCCGGGGTCCCGCTTTTGAACGACCGTCGACAGGAAGCGGGACCCCGGATCAAGTCCGGGGTGACGAGCAAAGGGTCTTCGCCTGGAAGCTCTTCCTGAGCATCATCAGTTCGGCCGGGTTGCGCGTCATCCGCCATGATGTTGCAGATCGGCCGGATGTAGGAAAATGCTTTGGCGATGTCCGAGGTGGGTGGAAAGCGGACCTGGCCAGTTCGCGGGGAACTTGCGCACCCCAGCTTTTCGTGATTGGTGCCTTTCTCAACAAGATCCGGGGGCAATCATGATACTGACCACTAAAGCGAAACTTCTGATGGCAGTCGCGCTGGCGGCGGGCGTCGCAAGTTGCGACAGCCTCGAACGGGAAAAGACCGAGCAGTCGGACGCGACGGGGGTAAAGCAGGCGGTGGCCGCTGTCGAAGCGGACTGGAACAAGGCGTTCCTTGCAAAGGATGTCGACGCAATCGTCGAGCCCTATGCAAGCGACGCGGTGTTCGTCTTGCCGGGCATGCCACCACAAGTCGGAACAGCGGCCATCCGCAACGTTTATGTGGAGTCCTTCAAGGACCCGAATTTCGGGCTCACTTTGACCTCGGACAAAGTGGAAGTGGCGGGCTCGGGAGAATTGGCGATGTCGCAGGGAAACTTCGTTATGAAAGGGTCCGATCCGAAGACAAAGCAGCCCATGACTACGATGACCGGACCTTATCTGACAGTGTTCAAGAAACAGGCCGACGGCAGCTGGAAGGCAATCCAGGATTGGGTCGCGTCAAATCCGCCCAGCGCGCCAGCGACATAGCATAACCAGATCGCGCGCGTTCTCACGAGCCCGCTTGCCTCTATCGAGTTCGAATGTCAGCAATGAGTGAAAAGCCGACATTGAGGATAGCCGCCCAGGGTTCGCTAGTCCGCCTCGTTTTCCCTATATCGAGCCTCCGACAAGGGGCGATAGCCATGAGAAAACCACTTCTTGCCCTCCTCATTTGCTTGGCGGCCGCGTGCGGGCAGCCGAATAGGGGGGAGGACAGCAATGTCGCCAAACCGACACCCCCAGCCTTCGATGGCGCACTGGTCTCCACCGTCTCGGCAAAAGTGGCGCACGGCCAGCGCATCGTTGACGTGCTCGGCTGCAAGGGATGCCATGGTAAAAAGTTGGAGGGAAAGCGTTTCTACGAGCTTTATGGTTCGAATCTCACGCGAGACGTTCCCAAATACGATGACAGTCAGCTGACGGAGTTGCTTCGCGAGGGGCGGCGTATCGACGGGCGCGACGTGTGGGGAATGCCGTCCGAGGTCTTCCAGCACCTAAGCGAACCTGACATGGACGCGCTGATCTCGTATCTCCGAACCTTGGAGCCAGTGGGCGAGCCGGACCAGCCGCACCTGCCGTTTGAAGAGGAAACCAAACAACTGATCGCTCAGGGCAAACTGAAGCCTGCCGCGCAAACGGTTATCGACTTCAAAAAATCTACGCCCGTGGACCTGGGTCAACCCCACGCTCTTGGTCTCTATTTGACGATGGTCACTTGTGCCGAGTGCCACGGCTCACGTCTTGAAGGTGGCAGCGATACCCCCGACCTAATCGTCGCCAGCGGCTACTCCCGCGACGAATTCGAGGCCCTAATGACGAAGGGAGTGCCGAATGGACCTCGTAAGCTCAAGTTGATGGCCGCTGTTGGCAAAAACCGTTTCTCTCAGATGACGAAGTCGGAACGCGACGCGATTTATGCCTACCTCAAGGCGCGTGCTGAGCAGCCACAGTAGCTTTGATCTGACGTCCGCAATGGGTTCATAGCGCCAGTCGGCTCCGACCCTCGCTACGCCGTTTCCCCCTTCACCCTGTTCTGAAAGCTCTTGCGCAGCTTCATCAGCTTGGGCGGGATCGTCGCCTGGCAATAGGGGTTCCGCTGGCCTTCGCCCTGCCAGTATTCCTGGTGATAGTCCTCGGCCGGATACCAGTCGGCGGGGCCCTCGACGGTGGTCACCGCGCTCTGGCCCTGATGCTCGGCGTTCCAGCGCTCGATCGCGGCCTCGGCCTCGCCCCGCTGGGCGTCGTCCGCCACGAAGATCGCGCTGCGATACTGGGTGCCGACGTCGCCTCCCTGGCGGTTGAGCTGGGTCGGGTCGTGGGTGCCGAGGAACACGTCGTAGAGTTCGGCGAGAGAGAGGGCCGCCGGGTCGTAGGTCACGCGGATCGCCTCGGCATGGCCGGTCGCGCCCCCGCAGACCTCCTTGTAGCTCGGGCTGGGCACATGGCCGCCGATGTAGCCGCTTTCGACCTCGCTCACCCCGACCACGTCGCGGAACACCGCCTCGGTGCACCAGAAACACCCGCCGGCTATGATCGCCTGCTCGCTCATCCGTGAATCTCCTTCGCCGGGCAGATAGGAACGCTCGGGGCCCTTGTCACCGACCGCGATACCGATATGGTCCGGTGATAATCGAAACCGGGAGACGACCGACCATGCGCCTGCTTGCACTTTGCACCCTGCCCCTGCTTGCCCTCGCGGTTCCGGCCGCCGGCCACCCCGTGGCCCCGAAAAAGGGCGTCGCAGCGGCGGTCACGGTCGACCCGCTCCTGTCCGCCGCTGTCGCCGACCCCCGGCGCGATGCCGACCGCCCGCGCGATCAGTGGCGCAAGCCGGCGCAGACGCTGGCGTTCTTCCAGGTCGCGCCCGACATGAAAGTCGGCGAGTACGCCCCTGGCGGCGAATGGTACTCGCGCCTGCTCGGCCTCTATCTCGGTCCCAAGGGCAAGCTGGTGGGGCTCTATTTCGACCCGACTTCGGGCGCGTTCAACGAGAAGAGCCAGCAGGGCATCCGCGACGGCGCGGCCAAGTATCCGGCCGATATCGCCGGCTGGTCGGGGCTTCCGGCGGAACGCTTCGCCGCGATGACGCTGGAAGCACTGCCCGACGGCGAGAAGGGCACCTTCGACCGCATCCTGGTGATGCGGATGATGCACAACCTGATGCGCTGGAACATCGCCGACCGCGAGATCAAGGCGATGCGCGATCTGCTCAAGCCCGGTGGAATGATCGGCATCGAACAGCACCGCGCCCGGGCCGATGCGCCGTTCGCCTACGCCGACGGCAGCAAGGGCTATTTGCGCGAAGCCGACGTGATCAAGTTCATGGAGGTCCACGGCTTCGATTACGTGGCCAGCGCCGACTACAACGCCAATCCGAAGGATTCGGCCAACCACCCCGAGGGCGTGTGGGAGATGCCGCCGATCCTGCGCACCAAGCGCGAAGACCTCAAGGCCCTGGGCGAAAGCGACCGCATGACGCTGCTGTTCCGCAAGCGGGCATAATCCGGCGGCGGGGTAATGTAACAATGTAACATTCACCCGCCGTTAACTTTGCGGCGAAAATAAGGCGTGTCGGGCGGTCCGTTCGGCCGCCCGCTGCTGGAGAGCCGCCATGCATCGCAATCGCCTGATCCGCGCCGCCGCCACAAGCCTGCCTCTGGCCCTCGCGCTCGCCGCTTGCTCGGACGGCCCCGACGAAGCGCGCGGGGTCGACCGCGGCGAGACGCTGCTCTCGGTCAGCGCGTCGGGCCAGGCCGAATCGCGGCCCGACAAGGCCGAATTCCAGGCCGGGATCGAGACCTGGGCGCGTTCGGCGCGCGAAGCGAGCGCGGCCAATGCCAGGAAAATCGCCGAGATCGTCGAGGCGCTGAAAGCGAGCGGCGTCGCCGAAAAGGACATTCAAACCCGTGCGGTGGCGGTCAACCGGATCGACTACGGCGACCGCCGCGGCCAGTTCCAGGCGTCCAACGTGGTCAACGTCACCTTGCGCGATGCGACCAAGGCCAGCGAAGCGGTGACCGCGGTAACCGAAGCCGGGGCGAACATCGTCTCGGGCCCCAACCTGTCGATGACCGATCCCGAAGCGACCGCCAACCTGGCCTACGCCGACGCCTTCAAGGCCGCCCGCAAGCGCGCCGATGCTTATGCCAAAGCGGCCGACATGGAAGTGAGCCGCGTGCTCTACATCCGCGACGCCGGCGGCAGTCAAGGGAACACCTACTTCCGCGCCGCCGATGCGACGGCGATGGACCTAGAGGAATCGCGGGCGACGAGCGCCGTCCCCGTCGCCCCGCCCCCGCCGCCGATCCTGCGCACCGCGCCGGGCGTCATGATCGGCACCACGCGGTCGGACGTGTTTATCCAGGTGGACTTCGCGCTGCGCCCGAAATAGTCGCGGGGCATGGCCCCCAGTGCACGATCCATTACCGTTGCCGCGCTCCAGCTCGATTTGTCTTCGGACGACGAGCCGGCGAACATCGCCGCCGTTTCGGCGCTGGTCGAGGATGCGGCGGGCCAGGGCGCGCGGGTCGTCCTGCCGCCCGAGCTGTTCTCCGGACCATATTTCTGCAAGGTCGAGGACGAGGCTCGCTTCGCGCTCGCCCGGCCCGCCGCCGAGCACCCTTCGGTCATCGCGATGCAAGCGCTGGCGGCCAAGCTCAAGGTGGCGATCCCGACCAGCTTCTTCGAGCGCGACGGGCACCACTACTACAATACCCTGGCGATGATCGACGCGCGCGGCGAGATCCTCGGCACCTACCGCAAAAGCCACATCCCCGACGGGCCCGGCTACGAGGAGAAGTACTACTTCCGCCCCGGCAACGACGGATTCAAGGTGTGGGACGTTCCGCTCGATGGTGGGGGCAGCACGCGCATCGGGGTCGGCATATGCTGGGACCAGTGGTACCCCGAAGCTGCGCGGGTAATGGCGCTGATGGGGGCCGAGCTGCTGTTCTACCCCACCGCGATCGGCGCGGAGCCCTACGACGCGGACCTCGACACCAGCCGCATGTGGCGCCGGGCGATGCTCGGGCACGCGGTGTCGAATTGCATGCCGGTGATCGCCGCCAACCGTATCGGGAGCGAGGACGGGCCCCACGGCGCACAACGCTTCTACGGCCACAGCTTCATCGCCGACGAATGGGGCGATTACGTGTGCGAATACGGCGCCGGTGAAGCCGGCGCGCTGGTCGCGACCATCGATCTCGACCGCGCGGCGCAGCACCGTGCGGGGATGGGCTTCTTCCGCGACCGCCGGCCGCAGCTCTACGGCCGTATCTGCGAGGACATCTGAGCGAGCAGCGCTACCTGATCGCGCTCGGCTCCAATGTCCGCAATGGGCGCTTCGGGCCGCCGCGCAGGGTACTCGCCGCCGCGCTCGCGGCGCTCGAGACGCGCTCCATCGCCATCGAACGCCGCAGCCGGATAGCCTTCAGCGCTCCGCTCGGCCCGTCGCGCAGGCACTATGCCAATGGCGCGGCGGTCGCGGTCACAGCCTTGTGGCCGCCCGACTTCCTGGCGCTGGTCAAACGGGTCGAAGCCGAATTCGGCCGGTGCCCGCGCGGCCAGCGCTGGGGCAGCCGGGTGCTCGATATCGACCTGGTCCTGTGGAGCGGAGGATGCTGGCGTGACGCCGGCCTGATCGTTCCCCATCCCGCGTTCCGCGCGCGCCGCTTCGTCCTTGATCCGGCGGTTGAGGTCGCCCCCGCCTGGCGCGATCCGGTCACCCGCCTGACCATCCGCCAGCTCCGCGCCCGCCTGTCACGGCCCCGCCCGCGCGACGCTTGACCCGCGCCAAGCCCCTGCCCTAGGGCCACGCCTGCGCCAAACTGCATCTTGGGGCCCTTAGCTCAGTCGGTAGAGCAACTGACTTTTAATCAGTAGGTCGCTGGTTCGAACCCAGCAGGGCTCACCATGTTTTCAACAACTTATCTGCCATGAGGCCTGAGCGAGGAGCTAGCTGACAACCACGCAGCAACCACGCGAATCATGGACCTTGATGTCCAGTCTTTGGACGATTGGCGCGTTTGCGGAAGTTGAGGAATTCTTGATCGAGTTCGTGGCGCCGAAGCCTCTCCCGGATCAGGGTTAGGTTACCCGACTGAGAAAGAAATCCGATTAAATATTCCGGAGGGACACCATGCAGGTCCGCATAAAGCATCTCTTTTGCATACTTGCTAAGTGACGGATTGGATATACAGTCCGCTTCCGGATCTATGGCGAGAATCCCCCAATAAAATTTATTCTGTGCGTAGGTTATTTGCTCAGGAATGCACTCCCATCGTTTGACGATGCTGGTGATTACGCGCCCGCTCCAGCGAGAGTGCTTCTGTATCAAGTTATAACATTCTCTCTTGAGTAGGCTCTCAGGCCAGTCGAACGGAGCACTTGGGCGGGTCTGCTTTCTCCGCTCGCGATACAGATTAAGGATTTCCTCGGCGCCTTGTTCGAAAGCTTCACCGGCCTCACTCATAGTGCGTTTGTAGGGTCCTCTCCCTCGGCTAGAACTAGGGCGTCGCCCTGCGGAATTCCTCGAAGCCATCAGCGGACCCCTTCGTGCTGTTGCATGTTGGCGCAACGAGCAACGACCGTTAGCCATCGATCCATGTACCGTCTACGTCATCAACGCATGCGTTTGGCCAATCTGCGAATCTTTTCCGCGGCGGCATTCGCCCTCGCCAGCCTCAGCCGCTTACTCCAGCAGCATGACAAGCGAAAAGCACCCCATCAGCCAGCCTAAAGACGCGAGTGAAGCTACTGCGACACCTCGATGGCTGTCCGAAGCTCAGACAGCCAAACGACTAAACATGAGCCAGAAGTGGCTTCAGAAGAAGCGCCTCCAGGGCGGAGGCCTACGCTTCGCGAAGTTCGGGTCCGCAATTAGATATTCGCTCGCGGACATCGAAGTTTATGAACGCGACTGCCTGAGAAGCAGTACGTCCGACAGCGGGCTCGGCCGTAGCTGATGCCGGGCTTGAGCATCACTGACTTGCCCTGGCCAACAGAAGCCAACCGCATAGACCTCCTCGCACGTGGTTTCGAGACGGAGCAGGATGCGGCGTCCGAGGATACCTTGCGCGCTAGGGCTGTTCGGGCTCAAGTTGCCAAACATGGCGGGGAGTGGGGCGATAGGGCCGCGCTGCTCGCGGATCTGCTCGATCCGAATCTCCGCTCGGAGCTTCCGGTCACATTGGCAAGCTCGAGGTGCTTCCGGGACCAACGTATCCGGGTCCTCAGTGAACTCTTACGGCTGCTCAACGAGAGCGAGGCCGACCGAAGCTCATTAGTTCGGGCCGACGTGGTCAAACCCAAGTTGGCCTGCGACGTCTTCGATCTGCAAGATTGCGACCCAAACCGCATCTTTAGCGAGTTCCGAGCTGACCTCCTCCGCGTGGCACCTGCAAACACCAAAAAGGGCTCAGCCGAACGGGCGGTAAAACGAAAGGGCTTCTTGCTGGCTGCCGTTCACGGCGAGTTCGACCCGACAGCCGAAATCTACCAACCTCACTTCCACGTGGCCGCGACCCAAGATTACGTTGATCTCGTTGATCGGCTGAGGAACCTGAAGGGCTACAGACCGACCGAGCTCGTGCGAACGCCCGTACGTATCACGCGGGATATCTACAATCTGCCCGGCGCAATCACCTACCTGCTCAAGTCATACTGGCCGCAACGGCCATTCCTTCCCCTCGGCAGCGATGGTGCGCTCAAACGTCCCCGTACTCATCAGCGCATCGACGAACCCTTCCACACTGAAGTGCTCATGTGGTTGGACAGATGTGATCTTTCAGATCTTGTCCTGCTGATGGGCATTCGAGTTGGTAAAAACGGGCTCACGACAACCAATAAGTGAAAATATTCCGTACACGAGTACACTATCAGTTGGTATCAATAGCACTCTACATCCGGCTACAAACGCGGAGTAATCAGCCAGCTACTCCCATATTGCCAACTATAATTCATGCAACACTGTGCAGCACTTTATTTCGAGGATTCAACGCAGCCGATTATCGGTTGCAGATTAGCGGGGAATCCGGGGACTCCGGGGACCGGGCTTAAAATGAAAGGAAGAAACATGATCCGAGACCAAAAGCTTCTCAAGCGTCTCAAGGCGCAAACCGCTGGTCCGCGCGGGCAAGCAGCCAAACCCACCAAGAAACATCCTAGGCGCGCGAAGGCAAAACCGCTCGCACCTGATCAAGAGAGCCAAGAGGGCTCCGCCTCTCCGAATCCCCTGTCATATAGGCGCCCCAGAGATCTTCTGCTCGAAGGTGCAACATCTCCAACCGATATCCCGTGGGTTAGGACCGTCGACCTGGCTAGCGAGAAGGAGGCATGGATTCCGCTGGAAGACTTCTCCGATGATGCCCGACCGGCAAAGGCAAGGCTCCGCAAGGCCGGAATTTACCTGTTCGATGAGGCGGAGAAGGAGTGGATTAGAAAGGCGAAGAAAGTCGAGGAATTTCCTCCGCGCCCCCTAATTGACCGGCCAGGCTGGTCCGGACCATATTTCGCACTGCCGAATGGGGAGATTTTCTCTCCTGCTGGTGCTGAGGAGGCGATCTTCTTATTCGACCCCTTGGTTGGGAAATGCGCAAAGGCCGGGGACAAGACCTGGCTCAAGGGCGTGAAGCGCCTCGCTCGAGCCCAGCCGATAGTCACTTTCGCAGTCATGGTGCCGTTTTGCGCGCCCTTGCTCCGCTTGAGCCGTCTCCAGGCGAATTTCGGCATCGAGATGTCCGGCCCAAAGGCTCGCGGGAAAAGCACGCTACAGCGGCTAGCAGCATCAGTCGCTGGAGCTGCATTGGATCCGTCCGGGCGCAATTACTGGATCACAGCAAACACGACCATGAATGCGCTCGAGCAGCAGATGCCCATTCACAATGACATGCCGATGATCATTGAAGAGATGAGTGCGATGAATGCGGGCGAAAGCGAGCGGGTCCGCGACAACCGCGCTAGGGAGCTCGTGTTTCGGATGGCCGAAGGCACCGGCAAGGACAGATTCCAGGCCGCTCGACAGGCGCAAGCGCGCTTTGTCTATTTCACCTCCACTAACGATCCGATCTCCGTCCTCATTGGCGCAAACGCCAGCGATGCTGCCGATGCCGCCGCCGACCGCTTGCTCGCGGTGCCGATCTCGCCAGAGCGACCGAACGGTGTATTCGAGGAGCAGTTGCCCAAGGGCCAACGAAGCGGGGAGGATGCGGCTCGCGCGATCGATGAGCTTGTAAGTGAGCACTATGGGCACCCGATGCGCCAGTTTGTCCGGGCTCTAGTCAATGTCCGCGCGATCGATGAAGTTGGCATCAAGCGCGACATCGACACCTACATCATGGAGTTCCGCAGAGCTGTGGGGGTGGACGGCAAAAGCGGATCGGAAGCACGTGTGGCCGATGCGTTCGGCCTCATCTACGCAGCCGGGATGCTGGCGCAGCGGTTCGGGGCGTTGCCGAAGTCGCTGCAATGCCTTGACGCTGCGGTTTACTGTCACCGGCTCAATCGCGAAAGCGTTGGCGCTCGGATCAGCAACCTGGAACAGCTGGTGCAGCTCGCGGATAGCGAGGAGGTGGTCCCGGTTGACCTGGCTGACGAGAGTAAGCGCTACCGGAAGGCCGTGGAGAGAGCCCCTGCGCTCATTCTTCGCGGGAATAAGGCCAAGCGCGAGTTGTTGGTCACACTGGACAAGCTGAACGAGCTTTTCCCTCGTTGGAAGGACGTAGTGGGAGACCCAGAGGTGAAGCCACTGCTCCGCTGCGATGACGGCCGAAACTCTCGAAAGGTGAAGGTAGTAGCGGGTGAGAAGCCTAGGCGTTTCCTTTGCCTCAGACTTCCTGATCCTGTGAGGTGAGAAGGCCCGGAAGGGTGATAGCCGCTCTGCTGATTTTGCCCGTGTGAAGGCGGCCCTTCGCTTTCGACTCATAGCCGACATTAGGATCGGGCCGGAACTTCACGAGGTTGGAGCGGTGAGTTTTGAGCAACGCACATTCCAACGGAACCACTAGGATAGGAATTTTCCACTTCAGCGGTTACTCGCTGCCGCTCAGGGCGCGGGCATAGCGATGAGTGCTCATGAGCGGATTGGAGAGCGCTAGATGCGAAGGGGCAGGTGGAAACGTCGTCCGAAGCCCGCCGCTCCGACGCCGAAATCAGTTTCGAACCTTGAAAGTGAAATCCGCTCTCTCGCAGTAGGGCGTGAGCATTGTGAGCGCTTGCTTCGCACCGCACTGAGCGAACGAAATCGTCGGGCGGTCAAACGCGACGAGTTGACACAACTGCGTGAGCGACTCATCGCGCAAGGCGCAACGAGGAGTGTGCTCGGCTTCAATCTCGGCCCTGTTCATGCGGTCCGCCTACAGCTTCGGGCGCTCGACGACGCCCTTCGCGCAATCGCCGTGGAGCTTGCAATCGGTGGACGTAGGTGGCCCACCATCGAGATCGCCATCGCCGATTTGGAGCAGGAAATGGTGGTCACCACGACTGCCATTGCGCGCGTCGAGTCGGACCTTGAAAAGTTTAAACTGAAGGAACGTCAGAGGGCGGATCGTGCCGCATCGGCGGCGAAGCGCGATAGGGAACGCCAGAATCGACTGGATGCCAATGCGTTCTTAGCGGCCCGCGCGAGGGGAGAGATAAGGTCGGAGTCGTCTCGCCTACGGTCAAGGCTTAGTCGGGACCACCCCTGCCCATACTGTGGGGGCGAGCTTGGCCCGAACATGCACGCCGACCACATCCATCCCGTGGCAAAAGGGGGATTACCTGTAGAGTCAAACTACGTAATGGTGTGCCAACGGTGCAATCAAGCCAAGCGCGACTCAACGCTGAACCAGTTTATCGATCGCATGGGTTTGAATCGCGAAGTGGTTCTTCGCGCCCTCAAAATGCTCGGGAAGGATGCGTAGCGGCGTCTCTCGGAGCGGCTTGCACTGGCCATTGCCTGATCGAGATCAGTCCAGTCTTAGAAGAAGATGGACAGATCTGAGCTGGGTCGCCGTTCGTTGCCTCATCGGACCTTAAAATAGAAGCGTCGATCAATGCATTAATGATGCAGCTCATACGACTCCGTTTGACGGGTCCGTATCGCTATGCTCCCAGCGTTTAGAAAGCTGCATCACGCGTGGGGCCTATGCTGACGAGAGGATCTGAATGGCGGCGCTGGGAGCCGCATATCCATACGCCAGGTACGGTCCTAAACAACCAGTTCGGCGGGCTTGGTGCGTGGGAGAGCTATCTCTCGAGCATCGAGAGATGCGAACCGGTGATTAAGGCGCTGGGAGTCACCGATTATTACCTGACCGAGACGTATGAGGAGGTCCGTCGGTGGAAGGATAGAGGTCGGCTCCAGAACGTCTCGTTGATTTTCCCGAACATCGAGCTGCGCTTAAGCGTCGCAGCCAAAACCGGGTTCGTGAACATGCATCTTCTGGTGAGCCCCGAAGATCCCAATCACGTAGATGAAGCGCGGCTGCTTCTAACACGCCTCCAGTTCGCGGCGTTCGGTGATGTGTTCGACTGCACTCGCGAGGGGCTGATTCGACTCGGACGACGGGTGGATTTATCAGCTACAGATGATCGCGCGGCGCTCACCGTCGGTGCAACGCAGTTCAAGGTGGACTTCGACCAGCTGCGGAAGGTTTACGAGGCCAGCGAGTGGGCACAGGGCAATGTGCTGGTCGCAGTGGCGGGCGCGGAGGGCGACGGTACATCCGGCGTGCGCCAGGCTTCGGACGTAACGATCCGGCAGGAGATCGAAAAGTTCGCCCATATCATCTTCGCGAGCAGCGTCGCGCAACGCGAGTTCTGGACAGGTCAACGCGGAGTGAGCATCAAGGAGCTGGCGCGGCGTTATAACGGCTGCAAGCCGTGCCTCCACGGTAGTGATGCGCACGACATTGCGTCGGTCGGACAGCCGGTTCAGGACCGTTTCACCTGGATTAAAGGTGCCGAAACGTTCGACGCGCTACGGCAGGCCTATATCGATCCTGCCGGACGAGCCTATGTAGGCGCAGAACCGCCCAAAGCCGCGATGCCCTCGCAGGTGATCGCCAGCGTCGAGGTTGAGGATGCTGCGTGGGTGTCCACGCCGAAGATCCCGCTCAATGCCGGGTTGGTAGCGATTATCGGTGCGCGCGGATCTGGCAAGACCGCGCTGGCCGACATGATCGCTGCTGGATGCGATTCAGTCGCGCCCGCGGTGTGGTCGGGCGAAGGAGGAGTGAGCCCCTCCTTTTTGTCCCGCGCGAGACCACTGCTTGGCAACAGCCGAGTCAAGCTGGTCCGCGGTGCGGGAGCGGTGGTGTCGCGCCATCTGGACGGGCGTGACGCCGATAACCCCTTTTCGTATCCCACCGCGCGCTATCTCTCGCAGCAGTTTGTCGAGGACTTGTGTTCGACCGCTGGCGCATCGGAGGGTCTCGTTCACGAGATCGAACGCGTCATCTTCGAGTCCCATCCCGTCGAAAGCAGGGATGGTGCCCTCGATTTTGAGACGCTCCGGAGCTACCGGACCGACCGCTTTCAGTTGTCGCGCGCACGCGAAGTGGAAGCAATCGATGCTATCTCAACTCGTATCGCCGACGAGCTGGAAAAGGAGGCACTCGTCCAGTCCTATGCCGCGCTGATCAACCAGAAACAGGTGCTTATCGCTGGATACAACGCCGACCTCGCTAGGCTGGTCGTTACGGGGACTGAAAAGCAAGCCGCGCGGCACGCGGCTTTGAACGCCGCTCTGCAGGGCCGACTTTCAGTCGCGCAATCCTACGGAGCGCAACGCCGGACCTTCGTCGCAATGCAGGACGAGGTCGGGCGTACGAAGGCGACCAAGGCTCCCGAAATCTTGAGGGAGGTACAGTCGCGCCACCCGAACTCGGGGATGACTGCACAGCAGTGGAATGATTTTCTTCTCGTCTTCAAGGGCGACGTCGAAGCCTCGCTGATGGAATACATCGCGCGGGTTGATGGCGAGATCAAAAAGATCGAGGGCGTGCCACCTCCACCGGGCGCGCCAAGCATCTCTCTAATCTCTGATGGTGCGGACCTCACCACACAGACGGTAGCGATTATACGTGCAGAAATGTCACGACTTGAAGGGCTGATCAGCGCCGACACCGTCGTTCGAAACCAATATGCGGCGCTCGCTCAACGGATTGCTGCCGAGAACGGCGCGCTGACGTCCCTTCGTAAGAACCTTGATGACGCCCAAGGAGCGGAGAAGCGGCGCAAGGCGCTTCAGGTCGAGCGGGAGGATGCGTATGAACGTCTCTTCAGCGCGGTTATCAGCGAGCAGCAGTCGCTGGTAGACCTCTACGCGCCGCTAATGGCGCGCCTCGCGGATGCGACCGGGACGATCCAGAAACTGAGCCTTGTAGTTACGCGAGTTGTAGATGCCCAAGCCTGGGCGGATTTCGCCGAGGAACACCTCATCGACTGCCGCCATGCGGGGCCGTTCTACGGGCGAGGTTCGCTAACCCGGCGGGCAGAAGCCGAACTGAAGCCGGTATGGGAGACGGGCTCAGCCTCCGATGTGCGGGCCGGGATCTCGGCGTTCATTCATAAATATTGGACGGACCTTCTGGCTCATGCACCCTACGCGCCGACTGACCACGAGGCGTTTCAAAACTGGTCCAAGCGATTTGCCCACTGGGTGTTCGGAACTGGCCACATCTCAGTGCGGTACGAGCTGGCCTATGACGGCATCGACATCCGAAAGCTGTCACCAGGTACGCGAGGTATTGTGCTCCTCCTCCTTTATTTGGCCTTGGACGATGCGGACGACCGGCCTTTGATTATCGATCAGCCGGAAGAGAACCTCGATCCCCAATCGGTATTTGTCGAGCTGGTCTCACTGTTCATCGAAGCCAAGAGCAAGCGCCAGGTGATAATGGTGACGCACAACGCCAACCTCGTAATCAATACTGATGCCGACCAAGTCATCGTCGCGCAGGCGGGGGCGCACACTGCAGGCGGCTTGCCGACCATAGAATATATCGCGGGCGGGCTGGAAGACGCGGTCATACGTCGCAAGGTCTGCGATATTCTGGAAGGGGGCGAGGATGCCTTTCGAGAGCGATCTCGACGGCTGAGGGTAAGGCTGAAGCGATAGGTGCGGCCGTAGGGGGCCTTGGCTTCGGGGAGTTGTTTGTCTGGAGCGGCCTATAAGAAGATTGATGCGGTAAGCTCCTATAACGCGTGGCCGGACCTTGCGCCGACACTCGCGTGTGGAGCTATGGCACGAATGATCGACAGCACTTGACCTGGGGGCTCAGGCCCCGCTTTATCGCAACAACGAGGGCGGTTTTCGAATGAAAGTTTCTGAGGCGCTAAGCGACATTCAGCAGTCGAACCTGGTGTTACCAGAATTCCAGCGAGAATATGTGTGGACTCGCGATCAATCGAAGCAGCTCATTGCTTCGCTAATCCGAGGCTGGCCAGTTGGTGGAATGCTGATTTGGAAGACTGATCATCCACCGGAGCTGAAGAACGTCAAGACTCTACCCGACAAGATCGGGACAGTATCGGTGTTGCTAGACGGGCAGCAGCGGTTGACGACACTTCACATGATTCTCACGGGCAATATACCGCGATATTATCGCGAAGATGAAATCGAGCATGACCCCAGAACATTGGCCGTAAACCTCGAAACACTGGAGTTGCAATACATGCAATCCAAGATGGCTGCTACGGATCAGTGGCAGCTGGTGAGGGACTGCTTTGACCCAGCGAAGAGCGCAGCTATTTTGACGGCATGCAGCAATTTAGCTTCAGGAGACGCGGCCAGACTCGGTGCGCTCATTTCCAACCATCATAGGCTTCAGGCGATCACAGGGATCGACTTGCCGGTCCAGGTTGTACCCACCGAGGCCAGTTTAACAGAAGCCATAACGATCTTCGATCGCATCAACAGCCAGGGGACAAAGCTTACTGATGCAGAACTGGCCCTCACTCACATCACGGCCAAATGGCCAGAGGCACGGCGCGTCTTCAAGGAGAAGCTAAGAGAGCTGGAGAAGCTCAGCTTTGCCTTTGATCTTACCTTCCTCACGAGAGCCCTAACTGTCGTCGTAACAGGTAGAGCTCTGTTCAAAGAAATCCACGACAGTCCTCGAGAGGATCTGCAGGACGGGTGGAAAAAGCTAACGAAGGTGCTCGACTATTTGGTAAGCTTCCTCCCAAAGGGCGCCTTCATTAACTCAAGTGCGGACCTCAGCACTAGTAATGCGCTTATACCCCTGATCGCCTACCTAGGTATCACGAACGGCAGGTTTACTGGTAATGAAGCAGTAAAGCATTCTGTGAATTGGCTGCACACGGCTCTCATCTGGGCTCGGTATACGAGCCAAACGGACCAGCGGCTTGAAGCCGACATTAACTTGGTGGCGCGGGAGCTACACCCGTGGGACGAGCTACGCCGCCAGATCATTGATCAGAGGGGGAGGATCAAGGTCGAGGGGAGCGATCTTGCTGGCCGTGGCGTTCTTAACCCTCTCTACCGCGCAACCTTCATGCTTATAAAGGCGCATGGAGCGACCGACTGGTTCAACGGGTTGCCTTTGCACCAGCTGCACGGCCAGTCATACAAGCTGCACAGTCACCATATTTTCCCGCAAGCGCTACTCTACAAGAGCGGCTTCGATGTACTAAACGCCAATCACAAGCAGCTGGTGAATGAGATCGCGAACCGGGCCTTCCTTACGGCGGATAGTAACTGGTCAACTTCCGACACGCCGCCAGCTGTCTACTTACCGCAAGTGGAGGAGAATTTCCCAGGGGTTTTAGCTGCTCAGTTCATACCGATGGATAAGGCGCTTTGGGAAGTGGACCGATATGAAGATTTCCTGGTAGCTCGCCGCAAACTGATAGCCTCCAAGCTCAATGAGTTTCTCGAAGGACTCATAAGCAAGCCCGAGCCTCCAGGGCACAGGCCGGTTGCTGATATGATTAAGCTGGGTGAGAGCTATACACTCGAGTTCAAGTCAACATGGCAGTGGGACGTTCGCCAGCAGCAGGTTGCCAAACATCTGCGCCACTCCTCCTTGAAAACAATAGCTGCGTTTCTAAACGGTGAAGGTGGGACACTGCTCATCGGGGTCGAGGATGACGGCTCGGTGTTCGGGCTGCAGAACGATCTCCAAGAGGTCGGAAATTCTATTGACGTACTAGAGCAGCGGATCACGCAGTCTGTCATTGACGCAGTGGGATTAAACGCGGCCACTTACACCCGGATACGGTTTGAAGATGTCGAGGCGCTGACGATTGCGATCGTCGAAGTCGAGCCTTCACCCGAACCGGTGTACTTCAAGTCTGAGAAAGGACAGGAGTTTTTCTGCCGACTCAGCAACACCACTCGATCTCTCAGCTTAGAAGAAGCGCACACATACATTGGGCAGCGCTGGACATAGACCGCCGAATGGTTGTGTCAGCAAGGATCCGGGAAATCTTCTGAGGATTAAAAGTGTCCAAACCAGTTGCCAAAAATATTCGCTCCAAGCCAAAAACTGCCGTCTCACCGCAGAGGCCGAAACTTCTTACAAATCTAACGGACTTCATTGCTGCCATGACGGCGTTTGCGAACGAGCGAGCTCTCTTCAAATGCTATCGGGGCCAACGAGATTCGTCCTGGGACAATATTCCCGGCCTGTTTCGGCCCGACCTTTCAAAATTGGCGCTGAGCGAAAAGCGAGCAGTCCGTGATCTCGTCTCTGTCCATCCAGGTGAGTTTCAGAGCGACGAGACGATGTTTGATCGCCTGGTGCGTATGCAGCATTTCGGATTGCCATCGCGGCTTATGGATGTGTCGCAAAATCCTTTGGTCGCCCTGTATTTTGCCACTGAGGCAGACCCCAAAGACGAAGAGAGTGACGGTGTGGTAACCGCTTTTGCCATCCCGGAAGAGCGTGAAAAATACTTCGACAGCGACTGCGTCAGTTGTCTTGCCAACCTCGCCAATATGACTGCGAAAGAGAAGACTGATATCATCCGCCTTCGTCAATTGCGCTTGAAAGGCACAACGAAGCGAGCGGAGATTGAAAGAGTAAACAATAAGGATGTTTACAAAAGGCTGCATCAATTCATTCGAGTAGAGAAGCCGTACTTTCTCCCGATGATAGATCCGATCGACCTTTTCAAGCCGTACTATGTCCATCCTAAAATGAGCAACCGGCGCATTTTATCACAGGCCGGGGGCTTCATAATTCACGGACTTGTCCCATCCCGAAAGATAAATTTTGCCCATCCTATCGAGGAAACGCGATTCGTTATTCCGCAGAAGGCAAAAGCGCCTCTCCGCAACGCGCTCGAACTTCTTGGAATTACAGACAGTACCCTTTTCCCAGAGCTCGACCGCGCTGCCAATAGGATAAAGCTAAGCTATCTGTCTTAGCCGCGTCGGAAATCGATAAAGCTAGGCGGTGATGATTACGCCCGTTCGAAACCGAGCTCAAATGTCCTGCGTTGCGGAGGCCGCCTGCGATGTGCAACATGCCGCTATGACCTCGCTCCGCAGCTGCATAACCGTCATAGCTGCCTCCATCGGTGCGAGCGGCTGTGGTGACAGCGCGGTGGAAACGCCGAGCAGATTGTCCGTGCCACGCTGACCGACCCTGGATCGGCACAATTCGAAAACGTCTCCCAGAGCGCGACGTATCCTGATGTGGTCTGCGGGTATGTAAACTCGAAGAACAGGCTTGGCGGATATGCAGGCAAAAAGCGTTTCTTCGTAACCTTGAGCAGCCAACAGGCGCAGATTGACCCCGGGGTGGCCCTCACCCCTGCCGCCAGGAAAATGTTCGGAGGCGGCGGCCTCGTGGATTCAGTAGCATTTGATCGGCTGTTCGGTGAGCGTTGCTAGGGCCACGCGGAGCTTAGATATGGCCTTCCACCCAAATCACCACATCGGTGGTTGCGGAGGGCGTATCCAAGCAGGTGGGGCCGCCCGTGCAGGCCGTCTGAAGATCGTGCGCGAAGGCTAGCACTGGAGCGTTGGGCCGCGCGTTCGCTGTTGATCCTGGACACCGCGGTAGGCTATAAAGTGGCGTTAGCTCGCATCACCGCGTCCGGCCTTGGGCCTTGTCGCTGTGAGCCCCGCAGAGGCACCCCGCCTCGTTAGCGGCCTGGCTTCCCTGAAAATGGAGCCAGAGACAATGGACTGGAATGTCTACCCTTGCATCATCTACCAACGTTTACGGCCGAGTGCGCCTGAAGCCAGCCGAGTGGCTGTCGACACCGTTTGGCCCCTCATCGATGAGGTTGTCGCGCGCGAGGACTACACCCCTTGCGGCTTGTATGGCGATTCCGAGTTCGCCGCCCCATTCTGTGGTGGTTCTGAGATCCGGCCAGGCTTTCAGCTGGCGTTGCAACGCGCAAGGTTGATCGCCTCTCGACTGGGCTTCTGCACACTCCTCATAGGGGATGGCAGCGTGATCGGAGACGGCGACCCATTCCTGCCCGCGTGCCAGCCCAGCGAGGCAAACGGCGGCGTGGACATGCGCATGGCACACTTCCATTTGCGTCGTCGACCTCGTTCGATCAGCCTGCGATCTGCGTGGCGGCACTTCGAGAAAAATAAGAAGCGGGAGTACCAAGCCGCGCTGGCCGAAAAGCCGCTGCAACTCGCAGCATCTACCGGTGAGATAGAGCTGCTTATTCGGCGGGACCCCAGCCGCCTACTCGCCCGAATTTTCCTAGCAAACCCGGGGGAAACGCCGGTCACGTTCAAATGGAGGCAAATGGTGCGGCAAGAGGGCCGGGTCGAGCCCGGCCTGGAGGAAACCGAGTGGAGCACCGTGGAGGTACCGGGGGGGTGCGCAGCTTACCTCGACACCATATTCCAAGGTGAGCTGCCCTGGGTGCGGCAACTGCGGGTAAGGCACCAAGCGTGGGGCCGGAAGGTCGTCGGTAGCGCCCATGTCACGCCGAGCGACATGTTACGAGATCGATTGCCGTTGATCTGGGAGGACCAAGCGTAAAACAGACTGCTCCGGTCGTTGTCGAGTTTGGAGCTCAGATTCGCGCGCGTCGTACGAGCGCTACGTCCCCATCAGGTCACTGCGACCACCGTGTCGTACCCGCCAACGTGTGTCAGCCCTTCATGACTGTCGATGCCCGTGTAGCGCAGCGAGGCATCCTCGTAGCGGCGGAAAGCGAAGACGGCCGAATTCATCCGCTCGGTGTTGAATACCTTCAAGTCGACCAGCAAATTGAAGTCGCCAACGGTCAAGCCGGTGACGGTCAGGAACAGCTCCGGCTCGATCTTGGTGATCACGTCGACCAGCGTATTCTCGCGGAAATCGGTGAGGTACATGAAGGCCGGTATGCGCGTGGCAAACTTGATCAGCTTTTCCTGAACCTTTTTGCGCAGCGACTTGTACTCCTTCTCCTCGTCGGTGAGCTCCTTCTTCTCCTTCAGCGACAGATCGTCGTCCTTGGCCTTCTTCTTGAGGTCTTTGACCTTCTCGCTTTTGTTGATGATCGTCTCGATGACGTTGTCGCCAAGCGCGCGCCAGCCCTCGATCCGCCTCACCGCATCCATCGCGATTGAAAGACTCCTTGCCCACGCCGCAGAAGGTGCATTTTCCACCGACCCAAGAGTGTTCCGTCCGCTCGAACCAGATGTTTCCATGATCCTCGCCGAAGCTCGTTGCCACCGAATGCTCGCCCATCGCATGCTTCGAGCAATATAGGCTTCTCCGGGCGAGCAAAGCGGTCAGCTGCGTGATGCCGATCCCAAACACTTGCTTCGTCAGGATATGATCGACCCGCGCCTGCAGGTCGGGCATTTCCGCCTCTAGCCCCTTGATCAGCCGCTTGGTGATCTCGCGCAGGAACACGCCCGACTTGGTGCAGGGATCGAGGAAAGTGACCGTGCTGTCCGCCCAGATGTTCGCGCCATCGTTGCCCGCCGCCCAAGCCTCGGCCAGCGTGTCGAGCATGCGATTGGCAAATTCGGGCGGGGTGAATACCTCGTCGTTCGACAAGTTGGCGATGCAGCTTAGCACGTCCGGATTGCGGCCGCGCAGGGTGAAAGTCGCCTGGTCGGTCATGTAGCGAGTTCCATGTCCAACGCTGCGAGATCGCGCACAGTCATTGGCGGATAGCTTTCGGTCGGCTTAAAAATCTCGTGATCGCCGAGACCGGCGAAGAGCGAGCGTTCCTCACGCAAGGACGCCATACCGGTCAGGACATCGAGCCGGAAATCGCGCCGCTGGAACTTGCCCTTGCCGAGATAGCCCCATTCGACCACGCGGATGGGCTCTCCTTCCGCGCCTTTCATGGTCATCGCATCGCCATGGATCAGGTTGAGGGACAGCACTTCAAACGCGGCGCGATAGAAATCGTCGGCCTCGTCTAGCCCGAGATAAGCGGCGAACACCGCCAGCATGTTCGCGCGGCACTCAGCGATATTGTCCGCCAATAGCTCGATCCCGTATAGGCACGTCAGGGCCTGCAGCGCGTGGTGCCGCTTCTCGAAATCGGACTTGCCGTATTTCGCTTCGACGGCGGCAAGCTTGCGCTGAAGGATCGGCACGAGAAAATTGCCACTGCCGCACGCCGGTTCAAGGAAGCGTGAATCTATCCGTTCGGTCTCGCCTTTGACGAGGTCGAGCATCTTTTCGACCAGCCACGGCGGCGTAAACACCTCGCCGTGATCGGCGACGCGCTGTTTGGATCTTATCAAGCCGCTCGAACGGTCCTCCACGGTTTCAGTTGACGAAAGCGACATGGATTTCCCTGAAAGGCCCTTGGTTGTTTTCCTGCATCCAGCTTCGCTGAACCTACCGCTTGATGCAAGGCAGGTGCGTAAGAGCCTTCCCCGGCCTACCGTTACAAGGGATGGCGTACGCCGCTCGCCGCTTGAATCGGATCAATACTCTCGGGCGAGCATCACAGTCAGCACTCTCGTGGTCTGGGCTGGGTCCGCAGGATCGTTCGAGCCATATGCCATCTCGGCATCATAATAGTCGATTTTCCAAAGCAGATCAGCGTCGAACACCTCTAGATCGCCGAAGTCACGCTCCCCATGCGGATCATTATCTGGGTCAAAGCTATCGTAGGCGGCAAGGGCCCTAAGCAGCTCTGTCGGGCTAAAGCCTGGGAGTGATTTCACGTCACGCGTCAGCATTATCGCCCCGCCTCGGCACGACTTCCGAAGCATGTCATTCATTTGCGCGATCTTCTCCGCGCGCGGTACCTGAGTGCACGTCTCCTTCGCATCGGTAATCATATTCCGATCTCCTTTACGGGTTTGCAGGTGGGTGGGCCTCACCGATCCTGGTGAAGCTGTTTGGCGGGGCCCTAAGGCTCCTTTTCTCGTCAGCTTCGGCTGTCGAGGAACCTCTTTGGCTGAAACGCCGCGGTCCAGCCTTCCGTCTCGTAAAGTTTGGAGCTCAGCAGTCCGTCAGCGCATGCGCGCCAGAGCACGGTATCTATTCGTGCCACCCGGTATCCTGTTTGTCGGGCCAGCCGATCGCAGAGCTTATGGGTTGTTGTCTTATCCCGCCGCGCCAGGCGCTCCATGTGGACGTCAGGCTTGGCGTGATCGCCGCCAAGATTCTTTGCCAAGTGCCATGCGGTCACCGGGCCAATCCACGGTAAGCTGCGAAGGAAGGCGATCTTGTCACCGGCAGCGCGGTAATCGGCAAACAGCGCCTCGCGCTCCGCCCAGATCCAATCAATGGCTTTGCTTTTGCCTTCGTGCCCAAACTCACGTGCGGCTGAGCGCCCGGCCTTCAAAGCAATCATGCATCGCTCGAGGATCGGAGCGGCTACCGAGTTTTTGAAGCCCGAATTCAAGACAACATAGGCCGTCTCTCGCGCGAATGCGTCCGCGTCAACTGGCGCGTGGATGTTCCCTGACCATTCGATCACCGGGCCATAGCCGACCTGCCGCAGGACGATTTCGATGCGGTGGAAGCGCTTGGCGGTGATCACAGCATGCGCACCAGCTTGCGCTGGGCGTCCCTGTCGCCGACGATGTAAAGCTGCGTTGTGAGCAGGGAACTGTGCCCCGCTAGTTCCTGCACATCTCGTAGGCATCCACCCACCTTCGCCACCATGCGGGCCGAATTGGTGATGAATGTTCGGCGGCCTGAGTGTGATGAGCAACCCTGAAGCCCGAGCTCGGCATAAAGGGCCGTGAACCAGTTGACGACGCTCCCTGGGGTCAGATGCCCGCCACGTTGCGATCGGATCACCGGCCCTTTTCGCGGCTTGCCGGTCTTGGTATTCAGAATGGCAAGGGCAGCTCGCAACTGTGGGTGAAGCGGCATGCGGCGCGCACGGCCATTCTTGGCAATCGATCCGCTGATCGCGATCGAGTCGGCCATTGCCCCGCTACCAGAGGTCAGCATCGACCAATCAAGGCCAGCAATCTCGCATGCTCGAAGACCTGCTTTGAAGCTTAGCAAGACAATCACTGTGTTGCGTTTCGCAAGCGGGCCGTTGTCGACGTGCGCCAGTAACATGCGCACTTCTTCGGCCGCCAAAATTTTCGCCGGGTTGGTCATATCTCGGCCTTGCATGGCTGATGCAGTGCTTCGTGCGCTGCAATGCCAACATAGCCAATCAGCGGCAGTTTGTCAAATTTTACTCGTTTTTTCAGTAATTTAGATGCTATCGACGTCCCTTGAGGTTTCGCCCCCGGGAGCAAGTCGCCGTGCAAGCTGCGATGTGCCGGTCGAGGCCTGCCAGATCGAACCCATTGCTTGTCCTATCGCGTTTGCGGCTTTCAGGGCTGGGTCAGTGTCGACATGAGCATACCGTTGGGTTGTTTGCGCCTGGCTATGCCCCAACAGCTTGCCGATGATCGGAAGTGACGCTCCCTGGGCTACAGCGATGCTTGCGGCGGTGTGGCGAAGGTCGTGGAGACGAACTTGTTGAAGCTCAGCCCGTGCACAGATGCGTGTCCATGGCTTCCTCAAGTTGATCATTCTGCCTTCGGCGCCCGCGCCGGGGAACACGAACGAACTCGAGGCGGAATAGGAGCTTTGATCGTCTAGTACCGCCAACGCTGCATCGCTGAGATAGACTGGCTTGGCTCCCGTCTTACTGTCAGGAAGCGCAAGAATGCAGCGTTCGGCATCCAGCCACTCCCACTTCGCTGTAAGAACTTCATTGAGCCTCGCGCCTGTCAGCAGCAGCAGTCGGATGGCGTTAGCAGCGCCAGGTGACAGCTCGGCTGAGGCGACCATCGTCCGCATCGCCTCGCCCAGTCTAGTCAGCTCTGAGGATCCGAGGAACCGGGTGCGCGGCGTTTCCTTGAATTTATCGACGTGCCTACAGGGGTTGGAGCCAGCAGGTCGGAGCTCCCACACTTCGCTCAGGGTCAATAGCCGGGATAGTAGCGCCAACACGCGGTTGGCTCGATACGGCGTCTGTCGGAGGCTCTTATGCAGCTTGTCGACCTCGCTTCGGGTAATTTGCTCGACGCGAGTTCTGCCGAACTTTGGCCCGATAATGGCCCGCCATTGGGCCTCATAATCATACTTCGTTTGCGGTTTCTTTGTGGGCAGGTGCTCCCGTTCAAAGCGTTCCCAGATATTAGTGAGGGTTGGGGCTTGCCGCTGACGCACCTTGGCGCCCTGGGGATCTTGGCCTCTAGCGATGGCCGCCAGCGCTTGCTGAGCAAGATCTCTTGCTTGATCAGCAGTCAAGGCCCCGTGTGCGCCTAGCGAGAACCAGCGCTGCGGAGCCGACCGACCCCCGCCATGGAGGCGGTACTTCACAATGTAACGCTTACTCCCGCTCGGCAGGCATTTGACTCCGAACCCAGCGAGACGGTCGTCCCACAAGTAGCTTGCCTTGCCCTCGGACGCTTCGAGCGCATCGACTGCTCGCTTAGATATCTTCACCATCCCACCACCTCAGCAACCACGCAGCAACCACCGTATATAGAATGGAGGCGGAAAGCAGCGTAAGCTGCGCTAACGCAGGTTGCAACATTATGTTTCTTTTTCAGAGGCATGGAGCAAACTAGAGCGGGCTAGAGTAATTGGTAGGAAGTGCCGTTTGCTTGACTTTTAATCAGTAGGTCGCTGGTTCGAACCCAGCAGGGCTCACCACTCTAATAAATTCAACGCCTTATTCGCATATAGCGTCCAATGTATCGCACGTTTGTATCGCAGCTTCGGGCCAAGATGATCGCTCGAATCCTGTCTCCCCGCCGAACCGATCAAATCGCCGGTTTCTGCTAGATGGTCGTAGCACGTGGGAGGTGTTGGGCCGAGCGATCGTCGAGTTGCCTGGTGCAAGCAGAATTTGATTGGGAGGTTGCATCGGAGCGAGCGAAGCCGAGCAACTGCATTATTGAAGCTCCTGCAAGGGCAACGAGTTTTTTGGGCACCGGGAGATTGGCGTGACCCGGATGGGCAGTCTCGGCCCCTTCTAGGACTTCTCTCTTGAAAACGCAGGCGTCGGCGTGGAGCTCGAATGTCTGCTTTCGACCCATTGCGGACATTCCACTAAGCCGGGTTCGGGTGGCTCCCTCGGCGTGGTGCCAACGCCCCAGTGCCCACTCAGTAATGGGATTCAGGGCTTCACCGGAATAGGCCGATGACTAGGAGGAAGATGATGGCGGTCAGACCGATCCTGTGCGTCCGGGCGCTTGAAAAAGGGATGAGTAGCATCGGCGAGACGATCCTCAGTGTCATCCAAAGGCCACCCCAAAGATCATAAGAACCGTGATTCAACAAAAGATTTGAGACGGCGGAAACGATTGGGGGAACGCTCAGTGCCCACAGGACCACGCGGCGATGCGCCAGATAATGGTCATCAAGAGGTTGTTTCTGATCTCCGCTCGGGAACATGGCCCTGCTGATGAAAACATAGGGAAGGGCTACCCCGGCCGCGCTCAACATGCGCCACGCGTCTACCGCCACCACTTCCCGAGCGTTCCAATGACTCAACCATACGTTCATGCCGCCCAACAGGACGATGACTGCCAACAGCGGGACGCACACGCCAACCGGAATGGCTTGCCGCTCACGCCACATGTCCGCGAAACCGGTGGCCACGTTGGCCACGGCAAGGCCAAGAAGCAGACCATAAAAGCTGAAGAGATATTCAAAGTCACTCATGCCCACCCCCGGCTTCTCGCCACCTGAGGTTAGCAGCTTTGGAAGCAGGTCCGTCAATGTCCGTTTCCCACCCAATTCGGACATTCCACCCTTAGGTCCGCAAACCACCCATATCGGCCGTTGATGGTCAGGTTGGTCTTTCGATCCAGCGCTAAGGTAGGGGCAGCGCCTCCTCATTCTCCGGCAAGGATGATGTTCCACCGGAACTTTTTCACACCTGCGTCCACGCCCACGAGTTCCGCGGTGACAGCTTTTTGCAGCACTTCGTTCTTTAGCGTCGAATAGAGGGGGTCACTCTCGTTTGGCTCGCCAGGGAAGAACATCTGCGTAATTAGAAGCCGCTTCTCGCCACGCACGTCGAAATGAATGTGCCGCTGGCGCCGTTCGTAGGGCAACGGAATAACCGTGCGGATACGGTAATCCCCGCTGCTGTCCGCGCGGATTACGGCGGATCCTTGGAAGTTTGGATCCAAGGGCTTGCCGATAGGATCGCTCGGATGATGATAGCGGCCCAAGCCGTTGGTTTGCCACACATCAAGAATCGCTCCCGGGACGGGGCGGCCCTCTTCGTTGGTTATCTTTCCATAAAGTTCCATGACCAGGCCCTGCGCGACTCCCGGCCGGCCTGGAACCCGGGTCAGGTCCCAGTCCTGATCAAAGGGACGGACTAAAGGATAAAACGGGCCGGTCGTGAGCTGAGGCGTGCCACGCACAGTCAGCGGTTCAACGGGAATTGCAACCGCCGCGCTCGCCCCGACCACACCCCCCAAGCCCGTTAAGACGTAACGACGAGACAGCTTCGATACAGCGCGCGTCCCTAGATCAGGCGTCGGACAGGACATGGAGACCCCTTTGGCATTAGTGATACACTCCGTTGGTCAGGATGTCATCTGGCGGCGCTTAGCAATCGTTCGAGACGTTCCGTCAGTGTCCGTTTCCCACCCATTGCGGACATTCAGCCTCTGGGCGAGTCAAGCTCGGCTGCTTGTAGCGCTCGGTAGACGCTCGCACGGCCGATCCCCAGCTTCTTGGCGATCTCGCTACCCCCCAGGCCCTCGGCGCGCAGAGAACGCACTGCAGCGGCGTCTACCGTAGGGCGCCGACCTTTGTAGACGCCCGCGGCTTTCGCTTTCGCGATGCCCTCCATCTGTCGCTCTCGCCGAATGGCGGTCTCGAATTGGGCGAACACACCGAGCATCTGAAGAAAAGCTACACCTGCGGGCGTCGAGGTATCGATCGCCTGATCAGTAGCGCGCAAATGGGTGCTGTCAGTCTAATCGCAACTTGTCTCCGATTGACGCAGTTGTCGCAGGGAGGGGCAGAGTTCAGGCCATGAGCGACTGCCACTCGGCCAGTGCGGCCGAGCGGCGGGTCTTGTAGGTCTGTCGATCGACGAGGTGGCGTTCGAGGTTGAAATAGTTGTGGACGTTGGCATGGACCGAGACGAACTTCTGTAGGCTCTTCATTTGTCGGAACCGCAGCATCGCTCGTTCTCGCCGGCGGAACGGCAAGTGGCTGTTCTCCACCCGGTTGTTGGTCCAGCGTCCGACCTCCTGCTTGCCTCTATTGCCCAGCTCGGTCATTGCTGCCTTGTAGGAGCGCAGCCCGTCAGTGGTGACCGCCTCAGGTGAGCCGTGCCGCTTGAGTGCCTTCTTCATGAAGCTGAGGGCTGCTGCCTTGTCCATTGTCTTGGTGACGTAGCTCTCGAGCACCTCGCCTTCCTGATCGACGGCTCGCCACAGGTAATGCATCTCGCCGTTGATCTTCACGTAGACCTCGTCGAGGTGCCACTTCCAATGGCGGAAGCCCTTCATCCGGCTGACCCGCTGACGTCTCACGTCCGCCGCGAACATCGGCCCGAACCTGTTCCACCACAGCCGCACTGTCTCATGGCAGATGTCGATGCCGCGCTCGAACAGCAGGTCCTCGACATTGCGTAGGCTCAGCGGGAAGCGGACATACATCATCACCACGAGGCGGATCACCTCCGGTGATGAGTTGAAATACCGGAATGGGCTGGCAGGTTTGCGGGGGCGAGGCATCAGCCTGCCCTAACCTCATCGCCTCATTTGGCTAGCGGTGCATTTGCTCTGACAGTGCCCAATCGCATCTTCCAGATCGCCGGCTGGCCAAACTTACCCGGCTTTGAGTACTCGCTACGATCGACGATAATCGGCTGCCCGAAAGCCATACCGCTTAAGCTTGTCGTAAAGCGTGTTGCGGCGAATCCCAAGCATGGTCTGGGCCGCGACCACGTCGCCGCCCGTCTGGGCAAGCGTCCGGCAAATGACGCCGGCCTCGAAACTCGCGACCTGCGTGGCGAGGTCGGAGACGTCATCATCAGGCGCGGGGACGTGCAGGCCGAGCAGGACGCGCTTAGCGTAGCTGCGCAGTTCGCGCACGTTGCCCGGCCAGCTATGGGCCGCAAGGTGTGACAGGACGTCGCGACCGAACTCGGGGATCTCGCAACTCATCCGCTTGCTCGCCTCGTCGACGAAGTGAGCGAAGAGGAGAGGAACGTCGGCCATGCGTTCCCGCAGTGGCGGCAGACGAAGCTGCACTTGGTTTAACCTGTAGAAGAGATCCTTCCGAAGCTCGCCTCTTTCTACCGCCTCGCCCAGGCTCATGTTTGTTGCAGCGACAATGCGCAGATCGATAGACTTGGGCCGCTCGGCACCGATCGGCGTCACCTCACGCTCCTCGAGCACGCGCAGCAGCGCACCTTGGACCTGGAGCGACATGCTACCGATTTCGTCGAGGAACAGGGTGCCGCGGTCTGACGCCTCTATTCGACCCGCCTGCCCGTAGCGGTATTGCGATTGGCCTCCTAGCGCATGGCCCAGCAGCTCCGGTTCGGCGAGGCCAGGCGGCAGCGCTGCGCAATTGACGGCGACAAAGGGTCGCGCCCGTCGCGGCCCCCAGCGATGAAGGAGAATAGCCGCAAGTTCCTTGCCAGTTCCGGTTTCCCCCTCAATCAAAACATCGACGTCTGCCTTCGCGATCTGTCCGATGGTATCGCGAAGACGTACCATCACCGGTGTTTCGCCAATCAACAGCTGATCGGACTCGACTGCCACGCGCAGTGCGCGGTTCTCCATCACCAGCGAGCGTCGCTCAAGAGCGCGGCGAACGCTGGCGATCAGGTGGTCCGACGCAAACGGCTTCTGGATGAAGTCGAACACGCCTCGCTTCATTGCGTCGATCACCATCGGCACATCGCCGTGACCAGTCATCACGATCACTGGGATTTCAGGATCGATCGCATGTATACGTCGGAGCAGCTCCAGCCCGTCCATCCCCGGCATTCGGACGTCGGTGACGATCACGCCAGGGAAGTCCGGCGCAACTTTCGACAGCGCGTCATTCGGCTCCGCTAACGCCTCGATGGGCAGTTCCTCAAGTTCGAATGCCTGGAGCAGCATCGCGCGCAGCGTCGCATCATCGTCGACTAGCAGAATGGTCATGAGCAGACCTCGAAAAAGCGGGGGAAAGTTGCGTGAAAGGCTGCGCCCCCGAGGGGCGAGGCGCCGGCCGTCAGCGTGCCGCCATGATCGGCCACGATCTCGCGCGAGATGCCGAGGCCGAGCCCAGTGCCGTGCGCCTTGCCGGTGACAAATGGGAGGAACACCGTCTCGCCCAGCTCCTGCGGCAGACCAGGACCGTTGTCGTGAACCGACATCCGGATCATGTCATCGTCTGCGGCAACCTCCAGGCGGACAAATCCGCCGTCGCGGTCGGCCACGGCGTCAAGCGCGTTTTGAAGAATATTTACTAGCACCTGCTCGAGCCGAATGCGGGAGGCGCGAATGCGCGGAAGGCAAGGCGCGCGGTCCACCTCGAGGACCACACCCGCCCGGCGGAAGCTGTCGCCGACCAGCATCAGCACACCGTTGACGATGTCGTCGAGGGCGATCGTCGATGGCCCGAGCCGTCCGCGCCGCGCATACGAAAGCAGCTCGCCTGTGATCGCGCCGATCCGTTGAGTGAGGGACACGATAAGCTTTAGGTTTGCGCTAGCACGATCGGGCTGGCCACGCCTGAGTAACTTAAAACCGTTCTCAGCCGCCGTTCGGATCGCCGCGACGGGCTGGTTCATCTCGTGCGCCACGCTCGCAGTGATTGTGCCGATAGATCCCAGCCGGTTTGCCTGCGCGAGTTCCTCCCGCGCGGCGCGATAGCGGCTGTCGGCGCGCTCGCGCTCCTCTGCCTCGGCGCGGAGGCTGTTGTAGGCGTCGGTCAATTCGGACGTACGCCGGGAGACCTGCTGCTCGAGGGACGCCCGCGCGGCCTCGTTCCGCCGCTGCCGCGTGGCACTCCAGGCGACTAGCACCATCAGGGCGGAGACGGCCAACCCGAAGATCAGGGTCGCTAGCCGCACGCGAGCGTTTGCGGAGTCGATAGCGGGCTGTATCGGCTCGAGGCGGACGTGACGCCAGCCGAGTAACGGGAGGCGTCGTTCGATGACCAGGTAGCGCAGGCCACTGCGGTCAGTGGCGAAGCCTTGCCCATCCAACTTGATGCCGGCGTCGGCGAGGGAGGCGTTGCCGAACTGTCGAGAACGGCTGATCGCGGCGCGACGAGTGCTCGGCAATTGCGACAGACTTTGAAACCGGAGCTTTGGATCGCTGCAGATGATCACGATGCCGTCGGGATCGGCGACGAGGGAGAGCCCCCCGCCGGTACGCCAGAGCCGTTCGATGCGGTCGAACTCAATCTTTACGACCACCACCCCCAAAGCGGCGGCCTTCGTCCCGACCCGCCGCGCCAGAAACAGGCCGGGACGGCCCGTCACAGTCCCTTGCGCGAAATACTCGCCGACGCCCACGCGCATTGCGTCGACGAAGTAAGGGCGGAAGCGAAAGTCGTGGCCGACGAAGCTGTCAGCGCCCCGCGCGTTAGAGGCGGACCGATCGGTGCCGGTGGCGTCGACGGCGTAGAGAACCGTAGCGCCGGTCTGGCGAGCTAGCGCGGCCAGCTTCAGGTCAAGCCGTCTCGACGCCGATCCGGACTCACTCGACAGCGCGGCCACGACGTCCGGCAGTTCGATCAGGACGAACGGCAATACGCGGAACTTGTCCACGTCGGCCACAAGAGCGCCGATCTCCAGCGATGCGCGTCGCTCAGCTTCGGCCCTAGCCGCGGCTAACTCTGCCTTACGAGTTGCAACGCTATAAGTCACTGCGAAGACGGACGTGACGAGCGCGAGAACCACCGCGAAGATAACGATGCGCATGCCGGCGACTCGTATCAAAGAGCTCATAAGTCCAAAATCTCGGACAAACTACGGAAGATCATCCGGATTTTCGGACTAATTATACGCCGCATATGCCACAACAAAGTGATTTAGGGTTACTTATCAAGGATTTGTTATTCCTCTAAAAAGGCATTTGCCCCAATGCTGCGCTTCTCTATCTTCGCTCAGCCTACGAAGAAACTACATGCACCGTCGCAAAGGCGGGCCACAAGGGGGGAACGACTATGATCTCACATCGATTGACGGTTTGGTGGCCGCTAACTGGGGCCGCAGTGCTGCTGGCACCCGCAGCCGCTGCCGCGCAGCAGCCTCCCGCCCCAATCGATGAGGCTTCCCCAGTCCCGTCCGCCACCGCAGCATCGCAGGTCCCCGCAACCGCGCCCCCACCTACCGGCGGAGACGCCGCGCTTGGCCAAGCCGATATCGTGGTCACGGGCTCGCGCTCGCAGCAGGCACGAAGCAATGTCGACACGCCCGCGCCGGTCGACGTGATCGGCAGCGAGCAACTCACCGCAACTGGTCAGGTTGAGGTGGCGCAGATGATCAACTCACTCGCGCCGTCGTTCAACTCGGCCAAGCAGACGATTGCCAATGGGACCGACCACATCGATCCCGCCACTTTGCGAGGTCTGGGCCCCGATCAGTCGTTGTTGTTACTCAACGGCAAGCGCCAGCACACAACCGCGCTCGTCAACGTAAACTCCACAGTCGGTCGCGGTTCGGTCGGGTACGACTTAAACGCGATTCCCTCCGCAGCCATCGCACGGATCGAGGTGCTCAGGGACGGAGCCGCAGCGCAGTACGGATCGGACGCGATCGCGGGGGTTATCAACGTCGGCCTGAGACGAAACGACAAAGGTGTCGAATGGCGTAACCAGCTCGGCGTCACCAAGGAGGGAGACGGCGAGGTCGTGCAGACAAGCGTCAACGCCGGATTTTCCCTGAACGGCTCAGGTTTTGTGAATGCGACACTTGCCTTCACCAGCCGGGGAGCGACCGATCGGTCGGGAACGTACAACAACACAGTCTACCTCGCCCCTTTGCCTGCGACCCGCTTTTTTACGCCGCTCACTCCGGCCGAGTTGACGCGCCAGACGGAGGACGAGGCCATCGTCCAGCAGCGCGGGTTCGATCGCCGCAACATGATCGTCGGCAACTCACAAGCGAAGAGCTATGCGGGCTTTTTGAACATGGGCGTGCCGCTGGGTGACTGGGAGGGGTATGGCTTCGGAGGATGGACGCACCGAAACGGTCGTGCGGCAGGGTTCTATCGGTTTCCGAATAACCCGCGCACCAGAAACCTGACGCTGTTCCCAGACGGCTTCCTGCCATTCATCGAGACAGGCATAGACGACTACACTGTTGCTGGTGGGTTCAAGCGAGGCGGTCGCGGCGACCTGCTCGTCGATATTAGCAGCAAGTTTGGCGGAAACGAGATTTCCTTTGACGTCGACAACTCAATCAACGCTTCGCTCGGCGACGCCACTCCGACGCACTTCTACGCGGGCAAACTCACCTTCCAGCAGTTCACGAACAACGTCGACCTGTCCAAAAACTTTGACGGCCTGCTCGGGACGCTCACCTTCAACGTTGCAGCCGGTGCCGAGCTGCGGTTTGACCGCTACGCGATCGGCCCTGGACAGCCGGAATCCTACCTCGACTATAATCCACCGGGGACACCGGCAGCGCAGCTCAAGGCATCGGGTGTCCAAGTCTTTGGCGGCTTCCGCCCCGATAACGTCGTGGACGAGAACCGACGCTCCGTTGGCGTCTATCTCGACCTCGAGTCCGACATAACCAGTCGGCTGCTCGTCAGCACCGCGGTGCGATACGAGAACTACAGCGACTTCGGCGGCAACGTGTCCGGCAAGCTCGTCGGACGCTACAAGCTTACCGATTCGCTTGCGATTCGCGGCGGCGTGAACCGCGGCTTTCGAGCGCCGTCATTACACCAGAGGTTTTTCAGCTCGGTCTCAACTCAGTTCATCACCGTGAACGGCGTGAACCAGCAGCGCGAAGTCACCACGGTTCGCAACGACTCCGACATCGCGCGCCGGCTTGGCGTGCCATCACTTAAGCCAGAGACATCCTTGAGCTACAGCGCGGGCGCGACGCTGGCGCTCGGCCGTGCGCTTAGCCTGACAGTCGATGCGTACCAGATCGACATCGACGACAGGATCGTCGTTTCGGGCCGGTTCAGCAACACAATCCCGGCGCTCGCTCAATTCTTTGCCGGTACCAACATAACCGAGGCGCAGTTTTTCACGAATGCCATCGACACGCGCACACGTGGACTGGACGTGGTGGCGACAGGCGTATACGACGTGCTCGACGGCAAGCTGACCGCCACCTTCGCACTCAACCTCAACAAGACCGAAATTAAAGGCGGCGCAAATGGAGTGCGTACGCCAACGCAGCTTGCCGGATTTGGCGAGACACTGCTGAATCGGGAGGAACGCGGGCGCATCGAGGTGAACCAGCCGCGCAGCAAAATCATCGGGACGGTGTCCTATCAGCGGGGGCCTTGGCTCGCGCGCGCGGCCGCTACCCGCTTTGGCGAGATCACGACGGTTGCGCCGCAACTACCCGAGCAGGACCAAACCTTCTCGCCCAAGCTCGTTACGGACGTCTCGCTTGCTTACAGCTTCTCGCCGAGCGTCGAACTGCAGGTTGGCGCCAACAACCTCTTCGACGTGTATCCCGATCTGGTTCGCGATCCACGGCTGACAAACGACGGCACCGTGCCGTACAGTCGCTTCGCCACGCAATTCGGCTTTAACGGTGCTGCCTATTACACCGCGCTAAACTTCAAGTTTTGAGGCAGTGCGATCTCATGCTTCGGGAACGGATCGGCCGGTGGATGAGCGTGCCTCGGCCAAACAGTCGGGCGTTCCGCTCAGCCGCGAGCGGCTGAAGTCGCTCGTCGGCGGGTCGACCGGCAATCTCGTCGAATGGTACGACTGGTATGCTTACGCTGCGTTCACGCTTTACTTCGCGCCGCATTTCTTTCCATCTAAGGACCCCACCGCGCAGTTGTTGGGAGCGTCGGCCGTCTTCGCGGTAGGCTTTCTCATGCGGCCGATCGGCGCATGGATTATGGGAATCTATGCCGACCGAAGGGGCCGCAAGAGCGGACTAACGCTGTCGGTGACGCTGATGTGCGTTGGCTCGCTTATGATTGCAGTGGCGCCGACCTACTCAAGCGTGGGCCTTTTCGCACCTGCTATACTGGTCGCCGCACGGCTTTTGCAGGGCCTCTCAGTAGGCGGGGAATATGGCGCGAGCGCAACCTACCTGTCTGAAATGGCCGGGAAAAGTCGGCGCGGCTTCTACTCGTCCTTCCAGTATGTGACGCTTATTGGAGGGCAGCTCGTCGCGATCGGCGTGCTGCTGATCCTGCAGGCTGCGATGCCCGAAGATGCACTTGAGGCTTGGGGCTGGCGCATCCCTTTCGCAATCGGGGCGGCGCTGGCGGTTGTCGTGTTCTGGATCCGACGCAGCCTTGCCGAGACCGAGAGCTTCCAGAACGCACAAGAGACCCAGACGGAAAAGTCGGGGCTGCTCTCTCTGTTCAAGCATTACCCGCGGGAGGCCGTGACTGTGATGCTAATGACCGCCGGCGGCACGCTCGCCTTTTATGCTTACTCGATCTACATGCAGAAATTCCTGGTCAACACGTCCGGGTTCGATCGCGCGACGGCGGCGCAGATCAACGGCGGCACCCTGTTGATCTTCATGCTGCTACAGCCTTTCGCTGGCGCGCTCAGCGACCGCATCGGGCGCAAACCGCTCCTAATAGGCTTCGGCGTGCTCGGAGTTTTGTTGACTTACCCGCTTTTCGCGACGCTCGAAACGACACGCGACCCAGTCGTCGCATTCCTCCTCGTGATGGGCGGGTTGGTGATGGTCACTGGCTACACCGCGATCAACGCGGTGGTGAAAGCGGAATTATTTCCCGCGCATATCCGTACGCTGGGCGTCGCGCTGCCCTACGCCTTGGCAAATACAATCTTCGGAGGTACGGCCGAATTGGTAGCGCTGAGCTTCAAAGACGCAGGGTGGGAGCGGGGCTTTTACTGGTACGTCACCACGATGATCGCTCTCTCACTCATCGTCTACATCCGAATGCAGGACACGCGCGCTACGAGCCGGATCGCTGAAGACTGATGCGAGCGGCCCTTTCGGGCGCTAACGGTTTGCTCGCCTACGGGAAAGCGACGAACCTCGAGCGAACTGTGCATGAAGAGCGGCGGCGACACGATCTCGAGTACGGGCGGTAACACGCACAGATAGCCATCGCCGTCGAACGCCCCGAACAATGCCCCTATCGCCGGATGGTCAGCCAAGTCGCCCTCATCGTCTGCGACCCGATCGTTCTGGATGACGAAAACCGTAATTTTGCAGGCCACTGAACCAATGGCCGCTTTTCCCTTCCGCGCGTTAAAAGCGGTTGGTCGGCTAACGGCCCAAGAGCGGTCATTTGGAAGTCCATGCCAATGACCGTTATCCACCCATTGCAGACATTCGGGCAATGTCCGCTAAAACGACCCAAAGCGGACATTCATTCGCGGCGCTTAAGGCTGCGATCGTCAGGTGAACGGGCGGACGAGCGAACGGCCAACGGGCAGCCACCAGGGGAGCGTCGTCAGGAGCTCCAGCATGAGCCGAGTGAAAAAGGCGCCGAGGCCGATCCACCAGACAGGATGCACACTGCGCCGGATCCCCCATTCCCACAGCATGCAGATCACGATCGGCAGGATGAGCAGGACGGTCGCGAGCCATAGGTTTTCCATGACCCCCGACGTTCGCACGAGATAGCGGATCAGACCGATGAAAGCGAAGCTGTAGCCGGTGAACAGGATCAGGCGCTTATGCACTTCCGGCCGCCGACGGTAAATTATTGACGCCGTCAGGAAGCCGGTAAACATGATCATGTCGAGCAAGGGGCCCGCAACAAAGGCTGCCGCCTCGTCCAAGGCACCTCCTCGACTAACGCGCGCGCCAGTCAAAATGAGACCGGCTATCACCCCGACCCCAGCGGCCAGATAGCCGGTGGCCGCGAGCCATGGGCCGAATTGCCGGTGGGCGTTAGTGTGTCCGGAGCGGACCAGCACTGCTTGGAAGAGGATGATTCCCAACCAAAGCAGAAACAAAGTGGAGTGCAAATGCACCATCGGATGCAGCGAAACACCTTCCAGAGCCGAGCCGGTGGCGAGGCGTCCGTAGTATTGCGGCCAGAAACCGACCACCGCCATCGCCCCCATCACCACGGGGAGTACGAGATAAAGCGCTGATCTTCGCTTGCCAGGCATGTGTTTCATGCGCGCAGGGTACGATGTCCAACGTCCGCTTTCCACCCAAAGCAGACATTCCAGCCAACGTCTGGAAACGACCCATTGCGGACATTGGCGAGATGCGCGAACAGGCAATGATGCGGATGATTGCAGCGGCCGGTAAAGTCTTGCTCGTCGCCGTCGCGGTGCCCCTCGCGCTAGTCGCCGGAGTGGTATCGACGGTGTTCGGTTTGAAGGCAAAGCTGTCAGCCGCTGAAGTCGCAAGATATTTGCGCGACTACATCGAAGGAACCGGCGGTGAGTGGGATTGGGATGACTTCACCTCCGTGCTCATCGCCGACCCGCAGCTTGACGACATCAGGCGGAAGGCAGCCGAAGTGACGGCCCCTGACATCGAAGAAGCGCCAATTGTCCTTGAGCACTTGCTTGCCAAAGCCGAACTGCTGGCAGGGTAGGAGACCTAACGTCCGCTTTCCACCCATTGCGGACGTTCGGTAAGGCTATCTACGCGCAGGCTTCCACCAAGCGAAGGCCACCAAGATCGACCCCACCAAGAAGGATGCGATTCCGATCCAACCTGCCACAAAGGGCAGTGAGGGTGCGCAGTAGTCGAAGCACACTTGGTTTGGCTCGACCACGGGATCAACTCCGAAAAAATCAGTGAACTGGTCCCAGTGTTGCTGACCCATGACCGCCGCGACGATGTAAAGATTGACGATCCAAGCTTGGATTATCCCTGCGACCAGTGCGATCAAGAACAGCAGCAGGGCCATAAGAAGCCGACGGTCGCGCCTCACATCGTAACTCCCGCATGGCGATAGCTCAGGCTACTCTCAGCAATGTCTGCTCCACCCATAGCGGACAGTCCGCTTTCGACCCAAGTGGGACATTCGAAGCTTTCGCCAACGTGTCCGCTTTGCGCCCAGTGTCAGTCATTCGCTTTCAATATATTGGCGCCGCCAAGCGGATGTTTTGAAGATCATTCTAGTTGGCGTTGCGCGGAGTTTTCAGCGATTGACCCGCCGCTCAGACGCACCTCCGTTTGACGAACCCATGGTACAGATACTTATGGCGCGGGCATCTCCCGTCGAGAGGCCTTCAGCAGGCGATCCTTTCAAGCTACAATTTTCGGGCATGGGTGCGCCAACTCTGGAACGCTGAGGAAGTTCATCACAGTGAGAACTCAACTTGCCGCCAAGGTGCCGGTGCCTCTCCAGTGGGATCAAGGATGACGCCCGCATATCTGTTCGCTGCAGGCCTGCTCGCGGGGGCAGTCAACGCAGTGGCAGGAGGGGGCCCCGTGCTGACCCTGGCGGCATTAACTGCGTTAGGGTTCGATCCCCGAATCGCCAACCTAACTTCGACAGTCGCGCTTAGTCCGGGGCAGATTCTGGCCGGCTGGTCGGCGCGAAGCGGGCTTCCTTTGCTCCGTGCGCGGGGGCACAATCTCCTGTCTGCGTTTGCGATATCGATAGCCGGCGGAGCGGTGGGTGCGGGATTACTGCTTGCTACAGACGGACAGCAGTTTCGCGCGATCGTACCGTGGCTAGTTTTGCTTGCGACCGGGCTTTACGCCTGGAGCGGACGCTCGGGTCTGGCGTTGGAGGGCGAGAAAACGATACCGCGCCCGCTGTTCCTCGCCGCCCTAGGCATGTCCGCAATTTATGGGGGCTACTTCGGTGGCGGCAACAGCTTCGTCGTGCTTGCCCTTTTGGCAACCGCGGGGTTGGCTGATAAGGCGGGCGGATCTGTCAAAAATGCCCTGATCGCGGCCATCAATTTAGGCGCGGTGGCGCTGTTTGCGCAGTCCGGTGAGGTGGACTGGCCCACCGCCTTGGCGGTGGCAACGGGCGGACTGGTCGGCAGCGCTATTGGTGTGCGCCTCCTAGGCCGGATCAATCCGGCCTTCTTCAGGCGTCTCGTCATACTTTGCGGACTGGTGTTAACAGCATGGTTTTTTGTCATCTGACCCAGGGCGGTCAATTGCTGCGGAAAGCGGCAGCCACGATCCCGTGGCGCGCCATCTTGTCATATAGGGTCTTCCTCGGAAGCCGCAGGAGCGTCCTGGCGACCTCCACGTCACCCCCTGCGTCCGCCAGCGCGAGGCGAATCTGCTCCGCTTCGAATCGCGCTAATGCCGGCTTGAGGCCGTGTTCCGATGGGTCTGTTCCTGCGGAATTGGATGGCCAGTCCTCCATGCCGGCCACGATCAGCTCGGCGTAGCTCTTCAACTCGTGCGCATTTCCCGGCCATTCGTGCCCTCGAAGTCGGGCCCAGACGTCGGGACCGGGCGATGGGACTGGCTGGCCGCTCATCTCGACGGCACTCTGCACGAAGCTGTGAAACAGCGGCAGCACGTCGCCCGTTCGCTCGCGCAGGGGCGCCAGTTCGACTACTCGGCCTGCCAAGCGATAGTACAGCGCTTCATCGAACCGTCGACAGGCCGACGCCGCACGCAGATCTGCCTCCGACGTTGCCACAACCCTGCACTCCAGCGGGAACGGCACGTCCGACCCTACCGGGAATACCGCACCGGAATCCAGCGCTGTTGCTAACGGTATCTGAAGCTCACGCGGCAGTAGCTGGACCCGCTCCAGCACCAGCGTGCCCCGTTGCGCCTGCCTCAACCTTCCTGTGCGGGGCATCGTTGCTTCGGGGAATGCGCCACTGACGTGGCCGAACAGGACGCTTTTGGCGTTGTCGGCAGGCAATGAACCACAGTCGACCGCGACAAGCGGCTGACGCGAACGCTCGGACAGGCGGTGCAGGATGGCAGCTGCATGGCTTTTTCCGGTGCCGGTCTCTCCTAAGATCAGGACCGGACCGGTCCCTGATGCCGCCTGGCGCAGCGAGGCTCGCGTCCAATGGGAGGCGGTAGAGCCGCCGACCCATCCAAGGTCGTCCGCCTCCCCGGATTCCTGTCGAAGGCGACGATTCTCAATTACCAGCGCGCGCTTTTCCAGCGCCCGCCCAACCGAAGGCAACAGACGTTCAGTTGCGAACGGCTTTGTGATGAAATCGTACGCGCCGCGCCGCAAGAGATCGACCGCAGTCGGAACGTCGCCGTGTCCAGTTAGTATGATAACGGGCAAGTCGGGATCGAGCGCTGCAATCTTGCTGAACAGCGTTATGCCGTCCATGCCCGGCATGCGCAGATCGGTCAGCACGACTCCTGGGAACTCCGCATCGATTGCAGCCAATGCGCTCTCGCCGCTAGAAAACGCGACGGGATTGAATCCGTTAATCGATAGTGACTGGAACAACGCCGCTCGCATGTCGCTGTCGTCATCGACCACCGCGACGCGGTTCGAAAGGCTCGCAGTCATAAATTTTCTCGGCGAAGGGAAACTCTAAACGCCGCCCCCTTATCGGTATCAACCAGTTCGAGGGTCCCGCCAAACTCGGCGACGATGTCACGGCTGATGACGAGGCCGAGGCCCAAGCCGTCGATCTTCGAACTGGTGAAAGGTTGGAACAGACCAGGCTTCAGCTTCGGCGGAATACCTGGTCCATTATCGATTACGTTTAGGACAACCGTGGTCGCCGACAGTTCGACTGCAATGGTGATGATTGTCCCATCGCCCCCCGCATCGAGCGCATTTTGTACAAGGTTGACGAGCACCTGTTCCAGACGACCTTGGTCGGCGATCGCGCATACGCCCTCGTCGTCAAGGGTGACTTCCAGCCGCGCTTTCATCTGGCGCAATCGATCGCTCATTAGAAGGTGCAGCCCCTCGAGCGCGGCGCGGAGCAGCACGCTGCCGACCGATCGATCTGCACGGCGGGCGAAACGCTGCAGTTCGCAAGTGATCGCGCCCGCCCGGCCGACCAGCGCGCCAATTTCGCCCATCGCATCTGCGGCTTCGCTTGGTCTCCCCGCTGTCAGCAGCTTCCCCGCGCTGTCCGCACGCATGCCGATGGCGGCCAAAGGTTGGTTGAGCTCGTGACCGACCCCCGCCGCGATCTGACCAAGAAATGAAAGCCGGTTTGCCTGCTCGAGACGCATCTTTAGGTCGTCGATCCGTCCCTGTTGCGCCCGTTCCGTTCGCGCAACGAGCACCCGCCGACGCGCGTTGACGATCAGCGCCGTCGCAAGGATCGCAACCGCTAACAGTGCAATTGCCAGCCGGGCGATATTGCGCGCACTGCGGGCCGCCGACGCAATGGGGGACAGTACAGTTAGGGTTCGTTCACTAGCCACCGGAACCTGCACCGCCAGCAACTTTTCCCCTTGCCAACGGCCGCTGGTAAGCACAGCCCCCGCTGCGAATGCCGGATGTTGGTCGAGTGGTGCCTTACCGAATTCCTGCCCCGCGCGGAGGGTCCGGCGACGTTCGAGTGGAATGAAATCGAGTGTTGTGAAGCGCGTGGCCGGTTCGCTGGTGACAAGGATGATCCCTTGGGGATCGCTAACAAACGCCTGCCCGATTGATCTTAACCACTCGCGTTCCAAGCGATCAAACCGGATCTTTACCACCAGCACCCCTGCCCCACCCCCGGTCCCGGCGATCCGGCGGCCAAGGTACAGTCCAGGCACCTGGCTACGGGTCCCCAGAGCGAATTGGCTGGACTCGCCGTTCGCCAACGCGAAGTTAAAGTACGTACGGAAGCGATAGTTGGCGCCTAAGAAGCTGTCCGGCTGGCGCCAGTTGCTGCTCGCGACGGTCGTTCCTTCTCTGTCCATCAGGTAAATCACTGAGGCGTCCAGCTTTGCGGTAAGCGTCGCGAGACGGTCGTTTAGCCTCTGCGCTGCACGCCGATCGCGACCATCGAGCAACTGGCGAACTTCGGGATCGTCCGAGAGCGTCGTAGCGACCAGTTCGAACATATCGACTTGGCGGCCGTAATTGCTAGCGGCCAGTCCCGCGATTGCCGCCAAACGTGCACGTTCGGAGGCCACGGCACGATCAGTGGCGACGCGGTCGGCCAGCGCGAGTCCGGCTAGGATCAGGAGGCCTAGCGCAAGCCCCAGGGCGAGACGTTCGAGGTGAGTACGCCGGCGCATCAGCACTCATTAGACACGCAACTACCGAGCAGTGCGAAAATTCGCACAAGACTATCGCCCCGCCTCATTCAGTTTGTTAAATATCAAGCGCTTAGCCAAGTGCGGTCGAGATTGTTCCCCTATTGGGCCGCGGCTATTCCTTGGCCCACCCTAGAGAGGGGACGAATTGATGTCGTTGGCACAAGGAAAATCCGGGCCTCATCGAGCGTCGACCGGCAGGGCTGGGCTGTTCGGCCATCTCTACGTCCAAGTCCTAATTGCAATTGCGGCCGGGATTGCCGTTGGCCTGATCTGGCCCACCTTCGGTGCTGAGCTCGAATGGATAGCAAAGGGCTTCGTCAAGCTCGTCAAGATGATCATTGCGCCGGTCATCTTCCTCACGATCGTCAGCGGGATTGGCGGACTGTCGCAGGTCTCCGAGGTCGGCAGGGTGGCCGGCAAAGCCATGCTCTATTTCCTCGTCGTCTCTAGCTTCGCTCTCGTTGTGGGTTTGGTGGTCGCCAACGTGGTGCAACCGGGCGCGGGAATGGACGTCGACGTGGGTACGCTCGACGCCTCGGCCGTCGCCGAATATGCCAGCAAGGCCGAAGAATCCACGATCACGGGCTTCCTGCTCGACATCATTCCGACCACCCTGTTCTCCGCGTTAACCGACGGCTCGGTATTACAAGTGCTGCTGGTGGCGATCCTGTTTGGGGTATCCCTCGCGCTCGTGGGCGAAGCGGGCCGGCCTATTCTGCGGGGAGTCGAGGCGCTGTCTGTGGTGGTCTTCCGCGTGGTCGCAATCGTGATGCGGGCGGCTCCTATCGGCGCATTCGGCGCCATCGCCTTCACCGTTGGTAAGTACGGCGCCGACACGCTCATCAATCTGGGCCAGCTGGTGGCGACGTTTTACATCACCTCCGCTTTGTTCGTGTTAGTGGTGTTCGGCCTGATCGCGCGGATATCGGGATTCTCGCTGCTGGGTCTCCTGCGGTACCTCAAGGAGGAGCTGCTGCTGGTGCTTGGGACGTCGTCGTCCGAAGCCGCCCTGCCGGGACTGATGGAAAAGCTTGAGCGTGCCGGTTGCAGCAAACCGGTAGTCGGTATCGTCGTTCCCACCGGCTACTCGTTCAACTTAGACGGTACGAACATCTACATGACACTAGCTGCGCTGTTCATCGCGCAGGCCACCGGCGTCGAGCTGTCGTGGGGTGATCAGATCGCCTTGCTGCTGGTAGCGATGATCAGCTCTAAGGGCGCGGCCGGCGTAACCGGCGCAGGATTCATTACGTTGGCAGCGACGCTCTCAATCATGCCTTCGATACCCATCGCGGGGCTGGCGCTGGTGCTCGGAGTGGACCGATTTATGTCGGAATGTCGGGCGCTGACCAACTTCATCGGCAATGCCGTGGCGACCATAGTGGTTGCGGGCTGGGAAAACGCGCTCGATCGACCGCGGCTGGCTGCCGCATTGGCCCGCATTTCCCCTGCAGCAGAATGGCCAAGCGAAGCGGAGATCGAAGCCGCGCCGATCGATTGAAGCAACCAAAAAAAATGAGACTTTGGGGAGAAAGACGATGACCAAGATTGCGACCGGAAATCGCCTACTTAGCAGCGCCTCCGCGATCGGCATGCTCTTTGCCGGATCGGTGCACGCCCAGGAAGCCAGCACGTCGCCTGACGATGATGCTAACCAGACCACTGAAGAAATAACTGTGATCGGTTCACGTGGCCGCCCAAGGACGGATGTGGAACGTCCTGTGGCAGTTGACGTCGTGAGCGCCGAGGATCTTCGAAACACAGGCCAGACTGATCTTGGCCAGCAAATCCAGTTCACCTCACCTTCGTTTAACTCGTCCAAGTTCGGGATCAACGGGGCGACCAATTTCGCCGATCCCGCCAGCTTGCGGGGCATGTCGCCCGACCAGGTTCTGCTTCTCGTCAACGGCAAACGGCGACACCAGTTCTCCGCGCTCAATCTCAACGTCTCGCCGGGTTTGGGAACAGTTGTATCGGACTTGAATTCAATTCCTAGCGCCGCAGTCCAGCGGATAGAGGTCCTACGCGATGGCGCCGCCGCCCAATACGGCTCCGACGCCATCGCGGGAGTTATCAACCTGACGCTGGCGGATGCTAGCGAGGGCGGCAGGGTTAACGTGATTAGCGGTTTTAATAGTGAAGGCGACGGCTTTACACTCAAGACCAGCTACAACCAGGGGGTCCGACTGGGCTCCGATGGCGGCTTCGTCAACGCGACGCTCGAATATTTCCGCACGGACGGGACGAACCGGTCCGACCTTTATGATGGAGTGTTGTATCCTGCCGCGCCGGTGCCCTTTACCGGACCAACCGCTGCCTTTCCCTACACCACCAACAATCCACGCCGAGATCGCGGCGTCTATCCCGCCGATCCATTTATTGTCGGCAACTACGGTTCGAACCGCAATCGTACGTACCAGGCCTTTCTGAACACCGAACTTCCTCTTGCGGATACCATTACTGCCTATGCGTTCGGGGGCTATTCGCGGAAAGACATTCGTGCGTTTGGGTTCTTTCGCGCGCCTTTCACTGTCGCCAATTCAGCGCTGAGTATCTTTCCTGATGGCTATGTGCCGATCCTGCCGGGCAGATCTATCGATTATTCAGCAGTTGGAGGGCTACGGCTCGAAGTCGGTGGATGGGATCTCGACGCCAGCTATGGCTATGGACACAATCACCTGGACCAGAACGCACTAAATACGGTCAACGCCTCGCTCGGCGCCGCCAGCCCCACCGAATTTTACGTGGGGCGCACGGCATTCGGGCAGCATGTGGCCGATTTCACCGCCTCGAAGGATTTCGGCAGCCCGATGGGCCTGCAGTCGCTAAACGTCGCGGCGGGGGTCCAGTGGCGCCGTGACAATTTCAAGGTGACGCGGGGCGACCCGGCGAGCTACGCGATCGGACCGCTGGCAGTATCCGGCAAAGCGGCGGCATCCAATGGCCGTCCAGGATATGCGCCGCAGGATGAAAACGACCTGTCCCGCCGTAACATTGGCGCATTCGTCGACGTAGAGGCAGATGTCACCGATGCGTTGTTGGTGACCGGTGCGGTTCGATACGAAGATTACAGCGACTTCGGCGGCAACCTGTCGGGGAAGGTGGCCGGGCGGATTAAGCTCGGGGAAAGCCTAGGTTTACGCGCGAGCTATAACCGCGGCTTTCGAGCGCCATCGTTGGCGCAAGTCGGTAATCGGGTGAATACCTCGACTGTCCAGAACGGACTGATTTTGCAGACCCAGCAGATCTCAAGTGATGACCCACGCCTGGCTACGCTGGGCATTCCGCAACCCAAGGCGGAAATCTCGGACAGCTTTGCCGCTGGGCTCACTGGCGACTTCGGCCAACTGACCCTAACATTGGACGCCTTCCAGATCGACATTAAGGATCGGATCGCGATCACCGATGGCATCCTGACCGCCAACTATCCCGATGTGCGGGCGTTGTTTCCGGGTGTGCGCGAGATTCGCTTCTTCACGAACCAGATCGACACGCGCACGCGCGGCGTTGATCTTGTGATGACCTACAAGGCACCGGTCGGACCCGATGCCGACCTGACGGTAACTTTGGCGGGGACCCACTCCAAGACCAACGTCAAGCAACAGCGCCCTACACCGGCAGCGTTGGTAGCAGGAGCTTCGGCGGCCGTCCAAGCTGCTCCGCTCGTAGGATTGACCGCCATTGAACTTATCGAGGTTGCTCAGCCCCGTACCAAAATCCTGGGCAGTGCCAATCTCGATATCGAACGCTTTACGCTCGGCTTTCGGGTCAGCTATTTCGGGAACGTAAAGGCCTTCTCGACAGGACTCAGCGCTGCGGACGCGAATGTGGAATGTGATGCCACTAACCGCTGCGTCCAAACCTTCAGCGGCAAGGCTCTAGTTGATTTGAATACCACTTATCGTTTCACCGACGCATTTTCGCTGACGGTCGGCGCGAACAATCTACTTAACACCTACCCAGACAAATGGAACGCTCGACGCTTCGGCTTCGTGGGAGAAGCGGGCTCGTACTCGAACGGGCAGACACCGTACACTCGCAACGCTGGGCAATTTGGATTCAACGGAGCGTACTACTACGCGAGCGCTAACCTCGATTTCTGACAACACCGTTAGGATCGGGTGTGGGGTAAGCGGCCAACCCCCTCCATTGAGCCCAACATCGTGCGCGAGTTGCTGTGGGTCTGCGGCGCGGGGCTGCTTGGCAACTGGCTCGACAACCTTCTCGGAGTGTACATGAGCGCGGTCCACTAGTCGGCGGCGCTAGCGGTCAACTGCTTCGGTCCGTTGCTGCTGAACAATATACCGTTCGAACTCGGCGGCCACCGCGATTTGCGCGTGGTGTCGATCGGCCGTGCCTCAGTCACATGGTTTTACCTAAGCAGCCCGTCCGCTAACAGCGGCGGAGCCGAACGGTCTAAACGTCGTCCCGGGCGCAAAGCAGACGCTCGCGGCCCAGTCACCCAAAGCTCCTAGTTAAGCAGTTCCCCGGCCGAGGCTCCAAACGGTTCCGCTAGCTACATGCTATGAATGAGGTTGAGCCAACCGACACCACCGACTTTGGTGCTAAGCCGCCGATGGCGATCATCTTCGCGGCGTTGACGGCGCTTCATTTCGTCTGTTGTGGGGTGCCGCTGCTTTTACTGTCCGGCGTTTCGCTAGCCTTCATCGTGCCGTTCTGGCCGTTGATCGGCGGCGGCATGGCCGCGCTGGCGCTCGCATCGTTCCTGTGGATGCGCGTCACGCGGTCGCGCCGCCTTCGATCAAGTCAATTACGGCACATTCAGGCGCATGGTCGCCAGAGCAACGCTCAATCGTCAACGCCAACAGCCGTTCAATGTGGGCAAGATCGGCCATTTTAGAGCGGACTTGTTCAAGATGACGCGCCGCAATTTCCCGCACTTCGTCGCAGCACGCGCTCCCGGGACCGCCCAGCCCAAGGATGCCGCGAACCTCTTCAGGGGTGAAGCCAAGCTCCCGTGCCCGTCGAATGAACCCAAGGGCGCGGGCATGCTCTTCGCCATAGACGCGGTGCCCTCCTGGCGTTCGCGACGGGGTGGCTATCGTTCCTATGCGCTCGAAGTAGCGGATGGTTTCGATGTTGACGCCGGTTTGGCGGGATAGCTCGCCTATGGATAGATTTTTGAAAGACATGACGATTTCGCTTGATCCTGTAGCGGCTACAGGTGGCAGATAGCACGAGATAGCTTCGGAGAAGACCATTGACCGATTTGACGACTGGCCATTTGCCGGTTTCGGGCGGAGACGCTGGGACCGGCAAGGATGGCGGCGTAGCCACCATAGGGGCTGTAGCGGGCTTCAGTGCTTTCTTTGCAGCCGCCGCGTGCTGCGTCCTTCCTGCCGCGTTGGCGGCGCTTGGAGTTGGCGCGGGGCTGTCGAGCTCGCTCTCCGCTTTCGTCCCGTTTCGTTGGCCTCTAATGATAGCTGCTGCGCTAGCGGTAGCTGTCGGTTGGGTGCTTTATTTCCGCCGCCGCAATCAGTGCAGGCGGGATGCGTCCTGCACCCGCTCGCCGCCGACTAAGGCGACTTTCATCCTGCTTTGCGCAGCTACAACGTTCATCGCGCTTTCCGCTGTCCTTCCCTACTTCGAAGCCGAAATTATGAGAGCTATTGGCCCGGCATGACCCAACTTCTTTCCACGCTCACCTGCCCCGAGTGCGGTGGGTGCACGACCAACACCATGCCCACGAACGCCTGCCAGTTTTTCTATGACTGCCCACACTGCAAGGCGACGCTGCGCCCCCACACTGGCCATTGCTGCGTATATTGCTCCTATGGCGACGTGCCGTGCCCGCCCGTCCAAGAAGCGGCGGAGCGAGGCGAAACTGCGGGGTGCTGCGGGACCTGAGGCTCGCGTTCCACCATTAGCGGACGGTCGGCAAACGACCCATTGCGGTCAATCTTGTACACTTGACTGAGGTAGTAAGCGTTATCGCTCGATGTGGTTCGTCAGTGCTTCCATCGTCGGTCCCAAAGATACCTGTATTGCCGAGTGGCCGCCTGGGAGCGCCAAGACGCGGGCCGTCGGCTTGTGCCTCGCGAACGCGGCATTGAATCTCGCGTGGACTGAAGCAGTTCCTATTCCGCCGATGTAGAGGATCGGCCTCTTAAAACGCATGAGCAGTTCGGGATCGTCGCGATGTGACACGACGGCGTAGACACCACGAAGAGAGCGACGATATTGGAGCCGGTCGGTCCACCAAGGCAACTGCCGCGCTTCGACGACAGTGGCCGCCGGGCATCCTCCAACAGCGCAGAGGAAGCTCCACAAGTCCATTTCGCTGATAGCGGGCTTACGCAACCCAGCTATCACCCCGGCCCAAGTCTGCACATCGGGCGCTTGTCGCTCCAAGTCATCCAGCAGCCAAACGGCTGGCGGCTCGGACAGTGTTAGAGTCCGCACTCGTTCGGGATGGTGAAGGGCGAAGTCGAGCGCTATCAATCCACCCAGCGAGTGGCCGACAAGATCGACCGGCTGCGTCAGTCCTAGTTGATCCATGGCTGCCCGGGTCGCGCAGCTTTCCATGCGTATCGAGTAGTCGGCGGGAAGCACCTCATCGCGCAGGCCGTAGTCGACGGCCATGTTCTGCAAGCGGATGACGCGCCGCTGGTCACGAAGGCGCCGGGAATGCTCGGCCCAGTTCTGGTTTCCGATGAGCCCTCCGCCAATCATAACGACTGGCCTCCCGGTGCCCTCGACCGTCGCATGTAGTGGAGCGACCTGCTGGAGCGAGGGCGCCGCGTTGCACACCTCAACAATATCGGCTGGCCGGCTGGGTCCAGTGGCACAGGATGTTAGAACCCCAGAGAGTGCCAGGGCGAGTGCGAAGGCCTTCATCGGCAGCAGTCCTCCTAGCGTAAGAAGCTGCCGTATCCGCTCATTTGTCAATGTCCGCTTTCCACCCTTTGCGGACGTTCCGCTATCGGGTTTGCACTAGCGGCGGCAGGAATGGCCGGAAATGGGCGCACAGCCGACATTCCGAGCGTTCGGGCAAGATCAAGGTTAAACCGCTGGCTTAGCCTACGCTAACAAATCCCCAGCCGGCACTCCGAGCGGCTTCGCCAGCTTCTCGACCACCGTGATCGTGGGGTTCCTTTTCCCACGCTCGATATCGCTGACATAGGTCCGATGGATCCCAGCGCGATCGGCGTAGTCCTCCTGGCTCCAGCGCTTGTCTGCCCGTAACCGGCGAACGTTGGCTCCAAGGCGTGCGCGTATATCCACGCCGAGCTAAAGACGCGCCTGTCGCCCATCGATCTACAGACGATCAGTGACATAGAGGTTGACTGTCACCCGCCGCCGAGCATTGGTCGCTGTCACTTATCGGCGACAGGATGCGGTATGCGCGAGCGGAACGACAGGGCAGCACGGGTCAACCCGGGCGAAGTGCGCTACATCAAGCTGGGCCCGGGCGGTGCATGGGAAAGCGGGTCTTTGGACGGGGGTCGGCTCGACTGGGGCATTCCGGACAACCCGCACGACCTTGCCCGCGCCGAGAATTGGGTGGGAGCAAAGCAGTTCTACATCGACTGCGGCATCGCGCCCGTCACGGCGACCGGGTTCGTGCGCGAGCTTCGGGACTTCCACACGCTGGGTGCGAACGACCTGTGGATCACCTTTGCGCGCGGCCACTTGTGGTGGGCCTTTGCCCAGCCCGGGGTTTACCTGAGCGGCGGGGATAACAAGCACGAGGGTGAGGGTTACAGGGCCATAATCGGCCGCTGGCGCAGCACCGACATCCGAGGCCGGGCTCTGACCATGAACAGCCTCAGCAGCCGGCTGACCCAGCTTGCCGGTTATCGCGGCACCATTTGCAGCGTCCGCGAGCGCGACTACCTGCTGCGCCGGATCAACGCGGAGGAAGAGCCGCTGGTCGCCCGTGCGCTTGCGGCTCGCTCCGCCCTGATCGAGGCGACCACCGATCTTGTTCGCCACCTTCACTGGGCCGACTTCGAACTGCTGGTCGACCTGCTGTTCGCGCGTGCGGGTTGGCGGCGCCTGTCGAGCCTGGGCGGGACCATGAAGGACATCGACCTGCTGATCGAGCAACCGCTGACCAGCGAGCGCGCCAGCGTCCAGGTCAAGTCGTCTGCCGATCAGCGCACGCTCGACGCCAACATCGCAGCGTTCGAAGCAAGCGGGGCCGCAACCCGGTTCTTCTTCGTGTGCCACAGCCCGCGCGGATCGCTCACCCTGCCCCAGGGTTCCGCCGATCGCATCGACTTGTGGACCACCGACAAGCTCGCGGCGACCGCGGTCGATCATGGTCTGACCGACTGGTTGATCGAGAAGACGGGCTAGATGCGCCTGGAGCGGCTCTCAGGCATCGCGGCGGGTCAGGACCCGCGCTGCACGCGCCAGCGCACTGAGATCGTCTCCCAAGCGGCCCAGCGTGATGCCGAGCGCAGCGCCGCCCGATGCATCGCGCGGCCGCGTGATCAGCTGGTCGTGCGCATCCTCGAGCAGCATTGCCGCGGCGGTGCCCAGCAGCGCAACCGCCTCCAGCGCAAGGTCTTCGTCGATCATCGGCTCGCCTCCTCGCCGCCACGAAGCCGTAAGCCGGATGACAAGTCGATACGCAGCTTTTCTGGGGCTCGAACCGCGCCGACAAACTTCTGGATACCAGTCTGTTTCACTGGCAATCGGTCCGGCGGCGAGCATGGTCCACACGATAGTTGAGGGGTGAGCCATGAGCCGCGATGATATGACCAGTCCTGCCGAGGTGCGCATGGCCTGTATCCGCGGGCTGGAGCATGGCCGTGAGCATGCGCTGGAGAGTGACCCATCAATAATCGAGTTCGACGTGCGCGGCTTCGAAACAAACATAGTGAGCGATCTGCGGTTTGCGTGCGGGGCCGGGCTGCTCGGGGACTGGCTTGACGACCTGCTCGAAGAATACATGACGGAGGTGCAATCGTCCGCGGCGCTGGCGGTCAATTGCTTCGGCCCGCTATTGCTCGCCGGAATCCCGTTCGATCTTGGCGGCCAGCGCAATCTTCGCGTGCACTCGATCGCCCGCGCCACGCGCCCCGGCTTCTATGAACCCGACGAGCCTGCGCTCTACGTGATCGCCGAAGGACCCGGCGGGACCGTGGTCATCGATGTGAGCTGTCTCGATTACCTGACGCCCCCAGGGTCGACCTGGGCTGACTCAGACTCAGCCAAGCGGTACGCAGCATCGACCGACCAGCCCATCGATCGAAGGTTTGACCCCGCCAATAGCGCGGCACCCGGTGGCCTGCTTGACGTAGCGACCTTGCTCGACCGTGCGCGGGCTCCCGCGGGTAATCCGGCCAACGCGCCAGCGGCGCTAACTTACGTTTACTGGGAACCCTTGGACGCTGGGTTCTCGCCGCTGTTCGAACAACATCGCGAGGAGCTTGCTGCCTTTGCCAAGGGACTTGGCGGCGGCGGCGGCCCGCGGTTCGAGGCGATAAGCTGTTTCGCGCTATGGGATGGCTGGGCCCACAGCGAGGATCCGCACCTGCGCGCGCACGTCGCGGCGCTGCGCGCGCGATACGAAGTGCCGGCATGGGCGTGGGAGTGCGCCGAGTGGCGGGATGGCCGGCTTGGCACCGCAAATTGGATGATGGATCTGATTGAGGAAGTTGACGCCGAGCGCGAACGAAAGGGGGACCAGAACGACCGGTGACACAGGACCAGCGAGGTATCTCAGGACGTCCCAAGCATATCCCCGCGTGCCGCGTTATGAAGGTCGGCTTCGGGCAGCCCTCCTTGAGGGCTTCTCTAGAGCCGGGAATGGGATGCTTGCTCCACGCTTCCAGATTGGCAGCCATTTCAATCGATATCGTTCAGGTAATTGATCGTTGCGGCGCATGAATCGATCAGTCCACACGAGTAGTGCCCGGTTGAGCCGCCGATCAGTCGGTGAGGCAGCGACCTCGCGGCGGATCTCCAGCACTACATCGCGCATCTTAGTGTGGGCTGCGAGCCCCTCGTTCCAAACCTTGCGCTCAAGGGTCGTCGAGGGACCACGGACCGCAATTGTACCCTTGTCGAAATCAACCTCGACGTCCTCGGGATGGGGTAGCAACCCTTTGCATAGTGACGCGAGCTGGTGCTTTGTCCCGGTCTGCGCCAACAGTTCGTACTGCTGCTTATATTCTTCAAACTGCATCAAGCGCGACTGGCGTTGGGCGAGTTGGGTCGCTTCCACCCTGTCAATGCGGTCGAGGGTGTTACGCTGCGCGTTCGAACCGCCCTTAATGGCACTCACCATCTGCGAGCGAGTGACGGCTCGGATTGCTTCCATCTCGCCATCGCTGGTCTTTACTATGCGCTCAGCCTCCTCAATGGCGATCTGCTCGCTCGCCGTCAGTCCAGGCGGGTGCCGCTTTTTCTTGTTCTTGCTGCCCACGGGCCGGCCCAAGATATTACCCGATACGCCGGGCGGATATTGATGCTCGACCGGGGGATACCCCCGGCCATTTTTGATTGGCTTGTCATCATCGGGCACGAAGAATTCCTCGTTCAATCCCCTGATCGTATTACCCCGGTTTCCTCGAAAGTTGAACCGGACTCTTGCAAGGTAGCCGGCTTGCCGGTGAAGCGTTCGTACCGAGTGATAATCGTGTCACAGTAGAGCGGATCGTATTCGATCAAGCGAGCGTTGCGCCCTACCCTTTCCGCGGCGATCAGCGTCGTTCCCGAACCACCGAACATGTCCAACACGATCTCCCCGCGGCGCGAGCAATCGCGGATCGCATCGGCGACGAGTGCGACCGGCTTCACCGTCGGGTGCATCTCGAGCTCTTCCATGCGCTTGGCGCCCATGGTGTTGACGCCCGCGTAATCCCAGACGTTCGTTCGGTACCGGCCCGTCTCGCCCAGACCGAAGCTGTTGACGTGTGCATCGTCGCCGATCTTGTAGACGAACACCAGTTCATGCTTCGAGCGGTAGAAGGTGCCCATCCCTGCGTTGGTCTTGTTCCACACGCAAAGGTTCTTGAGCTCGTCGAACACCGCTGCGCCGGCCTCCAAAATCTCACCCATATGACGCCAGTCCATGCAGACGAAGGCAATAGCGCCCTGCCGGCAGCGTGCTGCCCCGGCACCCAAAGTTTCGCTCAGAAAAGCGGTGAAGGCTGAAACCGACATCTCGCCGGAGGCCATCGCGAACTCGCGATGCTTGACCTTACCCATGCCGCTAACGTGGCCCGAGATGGGCACGTTGTAGGGCGGGTCGGTGAAGACCAAGTCGACGACCTCGTCGCCCAGGAGGCGGGAATAATCTTCGGGCACCCGGGCATCGCCGCAGATCAGCCGATGGCGCCCGAGCAGCCACACGTCGCCTCGGCGCGACGTGGCGACATCGGGGGTCGCGGGAAGCTCATCTTCCGGTCCGACCAACAGGTTGGGGTCTCCATCATTGGCAGCGTCGAGCGTGAAATCGACCTCGGCTAGCGAGAACCCCGTGAGCTCGATATCGAACCCTAGATCGATCAAGGCCTGGAACTCGATCGCGAGAAGTTCCTGATCCCAACCCGCGTTAAGCGCCAGCTTGTTGTCGGCAAGCACGTAAGCCCGCCGCTCCTCTGGGCTTAGGTGTGAAAGCCGCAGGGCGGGAACCTCGGTCATTCCGAGCCCCCGAGCGGCGAGCACCCGGCCGTGACCGGCAATGATTTCGTCGTCGTCGCTAATCAGCACCGGGTTCGTAAAGCCGAACCGACGGATGCTTCCTTCGATCTGCTTGATCTGCTTCTTGGAATGGGTACGCGCGTTACCGGGATAGGGGCGCAGCGAACCGATCGGTCGCATTACAATCTGCGGGTGATCCATCGCGGGTCCTAGCTCCCATCGGCAAGAGATAACCGGCACCAGGCCAGACGTCGACGCTTTCGCTGTTTCTGATCTAACAGTCTGATACGGTGTCGGCCCTCCCCTGAAAACGCGACTATATTAAGGGCGCTTTCGCTGTTTTATTTTGGCCACAATTTGGCGAACTGCCCGCCAAGTAGTTGAAAATCGGGTACAATATCGGAATGGTGCGGGTCTACAGGCCCAAGATCGCGCGAATTACCCTGTAGAATGCGAAAGAACAGGGAAAACTGGCGAGACTCGTTACGCTCGGACTGCGTCGTTCACCATTTTTTTCAATTACTTAGTCTGGGCGGTAGGTTTAGGTTCAGCCGCTGACAACCACCTAGCAACCACGCGCGGTCAGGAGATTGAGTTATGTAGCGACCTTGTCCGATTCCGGACCAGATCAAATTCTTGCTCTCGAGCGTTGCCCTCTACTTTCGCCCGAAGCGCGCGTTGGCTTCCGCTTTGATAAATAAACCCGACTAGATACTCACCTGGCACGCCATGTCGGTGGGCATGGATTAGTTGCTGTGAAAAGAGACTCAGGTCTCGCGGTGATACTGCGCTGTGATCTGGATGAGTCGACTTTTGGCACGTTTGGATTTCGCCATTGCCACCTTCCGGCTCCGCTATGCTCCACCTCCAGCCGGCAATGGCGAAGGAGGCAACAATGCACTAGCAATCAACCCGGACCACTCGGTAGGGGCCGATCAGCACCCTCCCGCCCATGACGATGCCCCGTCGGGATTCACCTCAGAAGTCGACAAGCCTTTCTACAGTTTGGAGATCATGATGGCAGAATACCTCAAGCGCGGCGCGACCGCCGAAGCCAGGGCGAATGCCGACCGCAAGGTACGCGAAGTGGTTGAAACCACGCTTGCCGTCATCGAAAAGCGCGGTAATGTAGCGGTACGCGATCTCAGTATCAGGTTCGACGGCTGGTCACTGAAGCGCTCTTTCCCTTGTTGCTTGGACCTCGATGGCTACAGGTAGCAGATGACCACTGGACAGGCGGAGCCTTCCTATATTCTGACTCTGTCCTGTCAGGACCGGGTGGGCATCGTTGCCGGGGTTGCAGGTCACCTTGCGCAGGTCGGCGGCTTCATAACTGACAGCCAGCAATACGCCGATCTTGTCACCGACCTGTTTTTCCTGCGTATCGAGTTCAAAGGCATTGGGCCGGCTTTTCCTACAAGCCTGGAACGCCTTTGCGATGGGTTTGAACCCATCGCGCGGCATTTCGACTTAACTTGGGAACTGCTGCCCTCTGCTCACACGCCGAGGCTGTTGATCGCGGTTTCAAAGGGAAGCCACTGCCTCAACGATCTCTTGCACCGTTGGCGGACGGGAAATCTGCCCGTGGATGTGGTCGGGGTCGTGTCCAACCATACCGAACTGCGTGACCTAACAGAGTGGCACCGCATTCCTTTCTACCACCTTCCCGTTTGCCCAGAGAGTCGGCCGGAGCAGGAGGATTACCTTCTCTCCATCTTCCGTAACTGCGGCGCGGACTATCTTGTCCTCGCTCGATACATGCAGGTTCTTTCCCCCCAACTTGTCGAACAACTGGCTGGTAAGTGCATCAACATCCATCACAGTTTCTTGCCGAGCTTCAAGGGTGCGCGACCATACCATCGGGCGCACGAGCGGGGCGTGAAGTTGATCGGGGCCACGGCGCACTTTGTCACCAGCGATCTCGATGAGGGACCTATTATCGAGCAGGATGTGGAGCGTGTCGATCATCGGGCGACCGAGCAGGAGCTTGTGAGGCTGGGACGGGACATCGAAGCGCGCGTTTTAGCCCGGGCGGTTCGCTGGACTGCCGAGCGAAGAGTTTTCCTCAATGGCATTCGGACGGTTGTTTTCCGCTAGTTGTCGTAGGTCGGCTTTCCGCCACTGCGACGTCGGGACAGCCACGAGCCCATGGTTCTTATGTAAGCAGGGAGAACTAAGCGCAAATGGCAATCGCACCATATCGCACGCTGGGGCAGGGCCTCAAGGTCTCAGCCGTCGGGATTGGCTGTATGCCGATGATCCGACGGCAACATCAACTACGGTGTCGCGGACGATGACGTCTCGACGCGTACCATCCACGAGGCGATCGACCTCGGCATTACCTTCTGTGATACCGCCGAGATGTACGGTACATTCCGCAATGAGGAGCTGCTCGGCGCCGCCATCAAGGGCCGGCGCGAAGGCCTCGTCATCGCCACGAAATTCGCAATGCGCTGGGACGGAAACACGCGACCGGCCTGGATGGCAGCCCTGAGAACGCCCGCCGCGCATGCGAAGGATCGCTTAAGCGGCTCGGCATCGACTCGATCGACCTGTTTTACCAGCACCGAGTAGATACGAACGTTCCGATCGAGGAGACTGTCGGCGGCATGGCCGAGCTCGTGAAGGAGGGAAAGGTCCGATTCCTTGGACTTTCCGAAGCTGCCGCCGACACAGTTCGCCGAGCCGCAACCGTCCATCCGATCGCGGCGTTACAAAGCGAATACTCGATTTGGGAACGCGACGTGGAGGACGATATCCTCCGGGCCTGCCGAGACAACGGCATCGGCTTTGTAGCCTATAGCCCCTCGGACGAGGATTCCTGGCGGGCGGGATCCGCAGCCTGGACGAACCCGCGGCCGACGATTGGCGCCGCAACAACCCCCGTTATTCGCCCGAAAATATGCCCAACAACATGGCCCATAGTAGATGCCATCGCCAAGGTGGCTGATCGTATCGGCGTGTCGAATGCGCAGGTCGCACTCGCCTGGCTCTTGGCGCAGGGAGACGACATAGTTCCCATCCCAGGGGTTAAGCGCAGCGAGACGATGAGCGATAGCGCACGCGCGCCCGACGTAACCCTTAGCGAAGACGACCTTTCAGCGATCGACGGGGCGGCCCCCAGCGGCAAAACGGCCGGCCCGCGCTACGCTAAGGCAGGTATCTCAGCCGGAAGCTGTCGCCTCAGTTCCAGATCGCCGGCTTGCCGCGGGCCCAGCCGATTTCGCGTTCGAGCTGGCCTGCGAGCCGGAATAGTGTCGCTTCGTCGCCATAGCGGGCGGTGAACATCAGGCCGATCGGCAGTCCGTTCGGCGCCGCGGCGAGCGGCAAGCTGATCGAGGGTTGACCGGTGAAATTGAACAGCGCGGCATAGGGATACAGTGCGGTCTGGCGGCGCATCAGCGTGCCGGGATCGACCGAACCGCCGGCGATCTCGCCGATGGCGGGCGCCGGGCCGGTCATCACCGGACAGAGGTAGACGTCGAAGGCCTCGAACCGCTCGAGCACGGTCCGCGACAGCATCCGCAGCTGCTGGTAGCCCCAGAACGCCTGCTCGCCGCTGACAAGGCGCGAGGCCTGGAGCGCTGCCCAGGTCATCGCCTCGAGATCGTCGGGCCCCGGCTCGCGGCCCACCCGGGCGATCGTGCGCGCCATTCCGGCGGCGAAGTTCGCGCCCGAAACCGGCGCGCGCGCGGCGTAGAGCGCCTTGTAATCGACCCCGAGCCCGCCTTCGCGCACGTCGTGGCCAAGCTCGGCCAGCGCGGCCGCGGTGGCCCCAATCGCGGCTGTCACTTCGTCCGAAGGCGGCCGGCCCGACGGGGTCTCGGTCGACCACACGATCCGCAGCTTGCCGGGGGCGCGGGCGACTTCATCGAGATAGAGCCCGTCCTTGGGCGGGACGGCGTAGGGCGAGCCCGGCTCGGGCCGCCCGGTGACGTCGAGCATCGCGGCGCTGTCGCGCACCGAGCGGGTGACCACATGATCGACGCAAAAGCCCATCGCATAGTCGAACCCGTCGGGCAGGTTGGGATTGCGGTCGCGGGTGACTTTCAGCCCGACGAGGCCGCAGCACGCCGCCGGGATGCGGATCGAGCCGAGCCCGTCGCTCGCATGCGCCAGCGGGACATAGCCCGCCGCCACCGCCGCCGCCGACCCGCCCGACGATCCGCCGGGCGCGTGGTCGGGGTTCCACGGATTGCGCACGGCGCCGTACGCCGCGGTATCGACATTGCCGAGGATGCCGAATTCCGAGCTGGCCGCGCGTCCGAGCGGGATCACGCCGGCCTCGCGGTAGCGGCGCATCAACCCGCTATCCTCGGCGTCGCGGACATCGGCGCAGAACCGGCTGCCCGAAGTGTTGGGCCAGCCCGCCACGCCGATCCCCAGGTCCTTGACCATGAACGGCACGCCGGCGAACGGGCCGTCGCCGAGCGGCTTGCGGGCGGCATCCCGCGCTTCGTCGAAAACGCGGTGGACCACCGCGTTGAGAATGCCGTCGTGCCGCTCGATCCGCTCGATCGCGGCATCGACCAGTTCGAGCGCCGTCACATCGCCGGCGCGCACCAAGGCCGCAAGCGCCAGTCCGTCGTGCTCCGAATAGTCCTGCATCATCGTATCCTTATCATCGCGCGCGGCCGCGTGCGTTGACCGGCCAAAGGTCGACCAGCGTCTCTCCCCGAACGACATGATAGGTGTCGTAGAGATTGACCGTCGGGTCGCAGTGCGGAACCGTCAGCGTGACCGCATCGCCGGGATTGAGCGTGTCACCGATGCCCGCGCCGACCAGCGCGCCATGCTCGTCGCCCATGAAGGCGAAGCGCGTATCGGGCGCGGCGCCGCGGCGCACGACCGCCGCCCCGCCGTCGCTCGACAGCGACTTGAAGCCGGCGTCGATCGTGACCAGCCCGCTATGATTGGCGCTGACCACGCGCGCATCGACTGCGAGTGCGATCTCGAACGGCGGTGACGGTCCATCGGCCAGGTCGCACTCGAGGTACTGGCTGTCCATGAACACATAGGAGCCGGCCTGGAGCTCGGTGAACACGCCCAGCGCGAGGTCGATGCGGTGGGTGCCGGTGCCCGATCCGGTGACGATGTCGGGCGGGAGCCCGGCTTCGGTCAAGGCTGCGATGACACCCTCGAGGTAGTCCGTCCGCTCCTCGATCGCCACGCGGCGTTCGGCGAAACTCGCGATGTGCTGCTGCGCGCCGCAATAGAACTGCACGCCGCGATAGCGCAGGCGCGGCGCCGCATCGATCACCTGCGCCAGCTCCACCGCGTGTTCGGCCGATGCGACCCCCGTGCGGCGAATGCCCGGATCGATATCGATGATCACGTCGAGGCTGGCATCCGCGGCGCCGAGCGCGCGGTCGATCGCCTGCGCTACGCCCGCGTGGTCCACCACCGCCATCAATCCCCGCGACCGGCCCGCAAGCGCCGCCAGCCGCTCGATCGCGGCGGGCGCGGCGACCGGCGAGGTGATCAGCAGCCCGCCGATCCCCGCTTCGGCCAGCACTTCGGCCTCGCCGATCTTGGCGCAGCACTGGCCGACCGCGCCCCCGGCGACCTGGCGGCGGGCGATGTCGATGCTCTTGTGGGTCTTGGCGTGCGGGCGCAGCATCACGCCATGCGCCGCGGCGAGCGCAGCCATCGCCGCGATGTTGTGGTCGAGCGCGTCGAGATCGAGCACCAAGACGGGCGTGTTCAGCGCTGCGCGCGACCCCTGCTGGCCGATCAGGTGCGCGTGAAGCTCGTGATCGGTCATCAGGAGAACAGCTCGGCAAGGTGGGGATTGAGAAACTTGCCGGCCGGATCGGCCGAGCGGCGCACTTCGCGAAAGCGCTCGGCCAGCGGGTAGAGCGTATCGACGTCGGCGCGCGTCAGCGTGTGGCGCTTGGCCCAGTGCGGTCGGCCACCGTGGGCGCGGAAAATCGCTTCGGCGTCCGCGAACAGATCGCGCCACGGCATCGGCGCGTACTGGTGCATCGAAATGGCGGCCACGGGTCCCCGGTTCATCGCACTCATCCAGATATCATCCTCGGCGACCACGCGATACTCGAACGGGAAGGATACCGGGAGCCGGCGCTTGCGAACCCAGCGGACAACTTCGTCGAGCGTCTCGAGGCCCGCCGCACGCGGCATCTCGTATTCCATTTCCTCGAAGCGCAAGTTTCGTTCCGATGGGAAGATCGTGTGCGCGGGCCCCCAGCGACGGCCTTTCATCGGCCCCGCCATCATCCGTCGCTGCAGCGTGGGCACGAGAAACGGCGCAACTTTGCCGATGCTCAGTCTGCGGCCAAAGGCGCGCTCTTCGGCATCGTTCGCGGGCGGCGGCGGGTCGCACGGCTCGGTCGGATCGAGCGTCTTTAAGATGACGTCGTCGGCGTGGGGGAAGAACCAGAATTCGACATGGCGATGCTCTTCGGCCAGCTGATCGAAGCTCTCGCGCACCTCGGCCCAGCTGCGTTTTTCGATCCGCTCGATTAGGTGGAAGGCGGGGACGACCGCGACCTCGATCTCGGTGGCGACACCGAACAGCCCGAGCGACAGGCGCTGGGCCGCGAACAGGTCCGGTTCGGTCGCCCGATCGCACCAGCGCGGCTCGCTATCGGCCATCACCAGCCGAAAGCCGCGCGCGAAGGTGGCTAGCGAGCCGAGATCGCGGCCTGTGCCATGCGTGCCGGTCGCCATCGATCCGGCCAGCGACTGCGGGTTGACGTCGCCCTGATTGGCGAGCGCCAGTCCTTCCTCCCACAATGCCGCCGTCAGCCGCTTGAGGCTCCATCCGGCTGGCGCACGAACGGTTTGGCGATTCGGCGCAACGATCAGCGCGCCCGCCATGGCTTCGAGCGAGACCATCAGGTCATCCGAGTGGCATAGCGGCATAAAGGAATGTCCGGCCCCGACGGCCCGTACCGAGCGCGCATCCTTGATCGCCTCGCCAAGCGCATGTTCGTCGCGGGGATACAGCACCGCGCGCGGGCGGCTCCTGACGCTGCCCGACCAATTGGACCAACCCGCGCCAGCGCTTCCGTCAGCGCGCGCAGGATCCGTTGCCATTGTGCGTCCTCCCGCGTGTGCCGTGGCTGCTACATCTGACCCGGATCCGGCTAGTTAGCCAGCGTCCGACAGCCGCGATCCGCCGCTACGAGTCGCCAGACTATCGAGGATATCGGTCAAAGTTTTTCTGACCAGCGGCTTGGTGACGATCCTGCATTCCGCTGGAAGACCGTCGGCCAGTTCGGGACCCGGGTTCCCGGTCATCAGCACGATCGGCACATCGATCGCCTCGCGGCCAAGCTGGCCGACCAGCTCGATCCCGCTCATCCGCGGCATCGAGATATCCGACAGGACCAGGTCGAACGCGGTGTTCCGTTTGCGCAGAATCTCCAGCGCCTCCTGTCCGTCCGATGCCGGCGTGACCTGCACGCCAAGGTCATCCAGCAGGTCGCCCAGGATCGCGCGGACGATGTCGTCGTCGTCGACCAGCAGGACGGCGCGCTGCTCGCCAGTATCGGACGCACGGTCCTGACGGTTTGCAACGCCCTCCTCGTCCTTTCCACCTGGAGAACAGGGCGACGCGGTCGGAAGCAATATCTCCACGCAGGTGCCACCATCGGCAGGAGTAGTGAACGTCAGCTCGCCGCCCGATTGCTTGATAAACCCGGCGACCATCGACAGGCCGAGCCCGGTGCCTTTCCCCGGAGGCTTGGTGGTGAAGAACGGCTCGGTGATCCTGGACGCGATTTCGGGCGCGATGCCAGGGCCGGAATCGCGGATCGCGATCCGCAGCATGAGGCCGCTGATCTCGGGCTGGCCGACCTCGACCACGACGGCGCCCCCATCGGGCATCGCATCGCGCGCGTTGATCATCAGGTTCAGCACCGCCAGCGTAAGCTGCGACGGATCGGCATAGAACAGGCAATTGCCGCAGTCGGCGTTCCAGTCGATCGTGTAGGATGCACCCAGCGCGTGTTCGGCCAGCGGCAGCACCGATGCCTTCAGTTCGTCGGGGTCGATCGCCAAGGGGAGGAGCGGCTGTTTGCGGGCGAACGACAGCAGGCTCTTGACCAGAGTCACGCCCTGGTCCGCGGCCTGGCGCATCTGGGCGACGATTTGCTGACCCTGCTCGTTCATCTCCACCCGCCGGCCGAGCAGTTCCAGCCCGCCGAGGATCGCCGCCAAGAGGTTGTTGAAGTCGTGCGCTACCCCGCCTGTCAGTTGACCGAGGGCATCGAGTTTCTGGGCCTGAAGCAACTGGCTTTCGAGCGCGCTCTGGGCGGTGACATCGGTGATCGAACCGACCCAGGTGTCCCCGCCGATACGAACCGCCTGCTCGAGGAAATAGCGCGGCGACGCGGAATCGAGCGCCCAGCGGTAGCGGATCGAGGTTTGATCTCCGTCGTTGGTCTTGCCCGAATATTCGCGCGCGATATTTTCCCGATCGCCACCTCGAAGCTATAGCCGTGCCACGGGCAACGGACTGCTCCATCGATCACCGGCGCCATGTCGAGCGGCCCCAACCGGTGCGGGCAGATGGTGGAATGCGCGGTGAGACCCCCGTCCA
>Ga0136633_1000004_pt1 | contig 209238 bp, 223 predicted proteins | sample AntDrymeUQ832206_2_FD_105494 | JGI IMG/M metagenome (GOLD analysis project Ga0136633, IMG submission 105494) | Polar desert sand microbial communities from Dry Valleys, Antarctica - metaG UQ83 (22.06) | ecosystem: Environmental > Terrestrial > Soil > Desert | place: Antarctica: Dry Valley...
CTACGATAAGCGCTTCATGCCCCAGGCCTGCGACCGCCCACGCTTCGGTCCCAAGGACAGCGCCACTCTGAAGATTTGGCGCGGTCTCTAGCGCCGCTCTCGGAAGAACGTGCGGAGCAATTCCGCCGCCTCCCCCTCCCCGATCCCCGCCACGACCTCGGGTTTATGCAAACATTGCGAATGGTCGAACACCTTCGCACCGTGGATTACCGCACCGCCCTTGGGGTCGGGCGCGGCGTAGGTGAGGCGGGCGAGTCGGGCGTGCGCGATGGCCCCGGCGCACATCGCGCAGGGCTCTAGCGTGACATAGAGCTCACACCCGGTCAGCCGCTCGTTCCCAAGCGCCGCAGCGGCATCTCGAATCGCCGCGATCTCGGCATGCGCGGTGGGGTCGTTGGTCGCGCGGGGCGCATTGCGGCCCTCGCCGATTATCACGCCGTCCTTGACCACGACCGCGCCAATCGGCACTTCGCCCGCCGCGGCCGCTTCCGCCGCGAGGGCGAGCGCGCGCTTCATCGGTTCGGGCAGCGGCCAGCGGGTCATCGCGCGGCCCTAGGCCCACGCTTGACGATTCGCGAGCCTCTCGCTAAGCGCGCGCCTTTCCCGGCACGGCCGTAACCGTTTTTGCAAAGAGACCAGTCATGTCGCGCATCTGCGAACTCACCGGCAAGGGCCGCCAGGTCGGCCACAACGTGAGCCACGCCAACAACAAGACCAAAAAGGTCTTCCTGCCCAACCTGCAGCACGTCACGCTGATGAGCGAGAAGCTCGACCGCAGCTTCAAGTTCCGCGTCAGCACCCACGGCCTGCGCTCGGTCGAGCACAATGGCGGGCTCGACAACTGGCTGATGAAGACCGGCGACGAGAAGCTCTCGGCGACCGCGCTCAAGGTCAAGCGCGAGCTCAAGAAGGCCGCCCTGGCCGCCTGAACCTGTGCAAAGAAGCGCTTGATCAGCGCGCGGAACAGTATGATCCGCGCGCCTTTGAGTGACTATTGCGCCGGCAGGAACAGCAGCGGGTCGAGCCGCGCGCCCTGCCACTCGAGCGACCAGTGCAGGTGCGGCCCGGTCGCGCGCCCGGTCGCCCCGACATATCCCAGCAACTGGCCCTGCCGCACCACGTCGCCTTCGCTCACCGCCAGCGATTGCGAGTGAAGGAATGCGCTGTTGAGGCCCATGCCGTGGTCGACGATCAGCAGATTGCCTTCGAGCGTGAACGGGCTTTGCGCCGCCAGCGCCACCACTCCGTCGGCCGGGGCGACATAAGCCGCGCCCGCGCCCGGCGCGATGTCGAGCCCCGAGTGATAGGCCGCCGGCTCCCCGCGATAGATCCGCTGCGATCCGAAGCGGCCCGAGATTCGCCCCTTCACCGGCCAGATCATGCCTTGCCGCCAGCCGCCGGAGGCATGGTCCACGGCGCGCGCGGCGGCGATCCGGGCGAGCTCGGGCCGGCGCAGCGCGAGGAACGCCTCGGTCGCGCCGCCGGGCGTGCGCGCGGCGTTGACCCGCTCGACCCGCCATTGCCGCGGGGCGATCGCGAGGACCGCGCGCACTTCACGCCCGTCGGCGAGGCGCGCGACGAGGGTCGCGGACGAGGGCGCGTCGCGGTCGAACGCGGCGAAGAACCGGCCCTCGCCGTCGACCATAAGCGGTTGGCCCTCGAGCGACACGCTGCCGCTGCCGCCGGGCGCTTGCCCGCGGATCCACCCGCCCTGGGTCAGCTGCCCGTCGAAGACGAATGCCGCCGGACCGGTCGGTGCAGGGGCGGGAACAGGAACCGGTTGAACCGCCGCGGGTGGTGCGCTGGGCGGTTCCTTGCTCGGTGCGACGCATCCCGCCAGCGCGAGGATCGGCCCCGCACACCGCAGCAAGTCGAGGTAGCTCACCGGGCGAGCAGGCGGCGAGTGGCGATCTCGGGCGTGGCGTAGGCTTCCTGCCGCTCGGCGCTCCAGTAGCGCAGTTCTTCCAGACTAATCGGCTCGCCGGTCACCGCGCACAGCACGTGAGTGCCGGGGCGCATGACGCGAAAGCCGTTGGGCCCGTAGATCAGCTGGGCGGCCTGGCCGCCGGATTTCATTAGCATGAGCTGCGCCCTATCACCTTGCCGTCAGCCGAACAAATCGTCCTGGGGCGGCCGGGGCGATGCGAGCGGCCGGGTCCGGCGCGGTGCGGCGCCCGCCGGGGCGACATCGAGCGATCCGTCGCGGAAATGGAGCGTGAGCGCCGGTTCGGCGCGGGCCAACGCGGCGTCGGTCAGCGTGCGGCCGCCGGGCGCGGTTACCCGCACATACCCGCGCTGGAGTACGGCGCCGGGATCGAGCGAGACCATCAGCCGCGCGGTCGCGGTCAGCCGGTCGCGGCCCCGCTCCAGCTTGTGGCGCAGCGTCGCGGGCGACAGCCTGACGTTGTTTCGCTGGAGCGCCTCGCGCGCTTGGCCGGCGCGGTCGCGCAGCCCCTGGCGCAGCCGCTGCGACAGGTCGTCGAGCTTCTGCGCCTGGGGCGCGAGCAGCGCTTCGATCCGCGGCAGCAGCCGGACCCGCGCCTGGAGCCGCTCGCGGCCCAGCTCGACCGGGCGCAGCGCGCAGCGCTGTTTTCGAAGCGCGAAATCGGCCAGCGTGGCCATGAGTTCGCGGCGCACCGGGACCGCCATCTCGGCCGCGGCGGTCGGCGTGGGCGCGCGGCGGTCGGCGGCGAAATCCGCCAGCGTGGTGTCGGTTTCATGCCCCACGGCGCTGATGATCGGGATCGAGCATTCGGCGATGGCGCGCACCACCGCTTCCTCGTTGAAGCTCCACAAGTCCTCGATCGAACCGCCGCCGCGCGCGACGATCACCAGGTCGGGGCGCAGGTCGTGCCCCGCGGGCAACGCCGAAAAGCCGCGTACCGCGTCCGCCACCTGGGTGGCGGCGCCCTGGCCCTGGACCAGCACCGGCCAGACGATCACCCGGCAGGGGAAGCGGTCGGCGAGGCGGTGGAGGATGTCGCGGATCACCGCCCCGGTGGGGCTGGTGACCACGCCGATCACGCGCGGGAGGAACGGCAGCGGGCGCTTGTTCGCCGGATCGAACAGCCCCTCACCCGCCAGCCGCAGGCGCAGCTTTTCGAGCAGCGCCAGCAGCGCGCCCTCGCCGGCAAGCTCGAGCGTGTCGATCACCACCTGATATTTGGAACGCCCGGGATAGGTCGTCAGCTTGCCGCTGGCGACCACCTCGAGCCCGTCTTCGGGGCGGAACGCCAACGCGCTCGCCGGCCCGCGCCACATGACCCCGTCGATCACCGCGTTCTCGTCCTTGAGGCAGCAGTAGAGGTGCCCGCTGGCGGCGCGTTTGACGCCAGACAGCTCGCCGCGCAGCCGCACGAAGCCGAACCGATCCTCGACCGTGCGCTTCAACTGAGCGGCGAGTTCGCTGACGGTGAGCGGCTCGGCGTTGTCGCCGGGACGCGCCTTCGCTACCAGCCCGCCAGCGGTATCCTCGAATTCGGGAGCGGGCATGAACATCCTTCTGCTGGGCGGCGGCGGGCGCGAGCATGCGCTGGCGTGGAAGCTCGCGCAATCCCGGCTGCTGTCAGGGAGCGGAGATAGGCTGTACGCCGCCCCCGGCAATCCGGGGATCGCCGATCACGCCGAACTGATCGCGCTCGATCTGGCCGACCACGGGGCGGTCGCACGGTTGTGCGAGGAACGCCGCATCGGCCTGGTGGTGATCGGCCCCGAGGGGCCGCTGGTCGACGGTCTCGCCGACAGCTTGCGCGGCGAGGGCTTCCGGGTGTTCGGCCCCGGCAAGCAGGCGGCGCAGCTCGAAGGCAGCAAGGGCTTCACCAAGGATTTGTGCCGGCGCGCGGACATTCCAACCGCCGGATACGTCCGCACGGCCTCGCTCGAGGAGGCGGCCGCGGCGCTCGACAAATTCACCCCGCCGTTCGTGCTCAAGGCCGACGGGCTCGCCGCGGGCAAGGGCGTGATCATCGCCGAAACCCGCGCCGAGGCCGAGGCCGCGCTGGCCGGGATGTTCGCCGGCGATCCCGGCGCCGAGGTGGTGGTCGAGGAATTCATGGAGGGCGAGGAAGTAAGCTTCTTCGCTTTGACCGATGGCGCCAGCGTGCTCGGTTTCGGCAGCGCGCAGGATCACAAGCGGGTCGGCGAAGGCGACACCGGCCCCAACACCGGCGGGATGGGCGCCTACAGCCCCGCGCGCGTGCTGACCCCGCTACTGCGCGGCGAGGTGATCGAGCGCATCATCGCCCCGACGGTGCGCGCGATGGCCGACGCGGGAATGCCGTATTCGGGCGTGCTGTTCGCCGGGCTGATGCTGACAAGCGAGGGCCCCAAGCTGATCGAATACAACTGCCGCTTCGGCGACCCCGAATGCCAGGTGCTGATGATGCGGCTGGAGGACGATCTGGGCGAAATTCTCCTCGCCTGCGCCGAAAACCGCCTGTCGCGCGTGCCGCCGGTCAGGATGCGCCGCGAAGTTGCGCTGACCGTGGTGATGGCCGCCGAAGGCTATCCGGGCATGCCAGCGAAGGGCGGCGCGATCGACCTTGGCGGCGCGGAGGCGGAGGGCGCAAAGGTATTCCACGCGGGCACCGCGCTCGCCGGCGGCGAGTTGTCGGTCAGCGGCGGCCGGGTCCTCAACGCCACTGCGACCGGCGCCAGCGTGGCCGAAGCGCAGTCCATTGCCTACGCCGCCATCGATGCGATCGACGCCCCCACCCTGTTCTGCCGCCGCGACATCGGCTGGCGCGAGGTTGCGCGCGAAGCCGGGGCCTAGCCGGCGTCGGTCCTGGCTAGGACGAACCGGGCCGCATCGTCGGGGCAATCCCAGATCGGATAGTGCCCGCTTCCCTCGAACCAGTGGAAACGAGCTTGCGGGAAGGCTTCACGGGCGCGGGCCGCCTGGCGGGGCGGGCACAGCCGGTCCTTCCGCCCCCAGCCAATGGTCACTCGCCCGGCGGACGGCGCCTGCGGTCCCCGTTGCGCAGGGCCTTGGGCGAGGTCGCGGATCAGTGGGCCAACCGTGGGGGTGGAGGCGAACGACGCCAGTTCTCGTGCGACGAAGTCGGGCGGCAGCGCCCATGGGCGAGCGGAAAGCTGCGCGAGCAAGGCGGTCCGCGTCGCGGCCTGGGCGCTGAGCCAGTGGAGCTGCCCGCGAAGCGCCCGCACGATCCCGAGCGAGAGGCCCAGCGACCATTGAAAGTATCGCCGCTCCCACCCCCGCCAGAAACCTCCGGGATCGAGCGCGACCGTGTCGCCCACCACGCCGCGCCGGGCCATTTCGAGCGCCAGCCGGGCGCCGAGCGATATGCCCGCGATGCTGACGCCGCGCAGTTCGTTATCGTCGAGAAATCGTTCCAGACTGTTTGCGAGCCCGTCGAAGCGCCCGCTGTCAGGCTGCGCGACGGACGCGCCATGGCCCGGAAGGTCGACCGCGATGACCTGCCGCTCGAGGGCCAAGGCGTCCAGCACGGGCGACCACGATCGCCAGCTTCCCCCAAGCCCATGCACGAGGACGAGCTTCGGGCCCTGGCCCCGGCGTTCGGCTGCAATCACGCTCGTCTCCACGATCCCCGCCGCAACACAACGCGTGGAGATCGCTATCGGCTCCGCGCGCGCCTCAACCCAGCTTCTCCGCCATCAGCGCCCGCAGGTCCGCTTCGGGCCGGGCGCCGTAGTGGCTGATGACCTCGGCGGCGCAGATCGCGCCGCGCTTGAGGCATCGCTCCAGGGTTTCGCCGGCGACGTGCCCGTAGAGGAACCCGGCGGCGAACAGGTCGCCCGCGCCGGTGGTATCGACGACCTTGGCGATCGGTTCGGCGGGGACTTCGGCGCGCGCGCCGCCGCGCACCGCAATGGCGCCCTCGGCGCCCTTGGTGACGACCAGCGTCGGCACTTTGCCCGCCAGCGCGGCAACGCCGGCTTCGAAGCCCTCCTCTCCGGTCAGCGCGGCGAGTTCGAGGTGGTTGGCGAACAGTATATCGATCATTCCTTCGCCGATGAGCTGGCGAAAATCATCGCCGTGGCGGTCGATCACGAACACTTCGCTAGGCGTGAAGGCGACTTCGCGCCCGGCGGCGCGCGCGGCCCCGATCGCCCGGCGCATCGCCGCGCGCGGCTCTTCGGGGTCCCACAGATAGCCTTCAAGGTAGAGCACCTTCGCCGACGCGATCGTACTTTCATCGAGCGCGGCGGCGGGGAGGAACTGGCTCGCCCCGAGGAAAGTATTCATCGTCCGCTGCGCGTCGGGGGTGACGAAGATCAGGACTTGCGCGGTCGGGGGCTCGGCCCCGCGCGGCGGCGTGTCGAAGTCGACCCCGCCGGCGCGCATGTCGTGCGTGAACACCTTGCCGAACTGGTCGTCGGCGACCTGGCCGATGAACGCGCACTTGGCGCCCAGCGCGGCGAGGCCTGCGAGCGTGTTCGCCGCCGAACCGCCGGAAATCTCCCTGGCCGGCCCCATCGCCGCGTACAGCCGTGCCGCGCCCTCAGCATCGATCAGGGTCATCCCGCCCTTGTTGAGCGCGAGCCGCTCGATCGTCGCGTCGTCGCACGGGGCCATCACGTCGACGATGGCATTGCCGATCGCGATCACGTCGTAGCGGGGCTGGGTCACGCAAGGTCCTTGGCTGTTGGAAGTCGCCGGCGCGCCTAGCCGCTCGCGCGTTCCGCGCCAAGCACTTGCCCTCGAGTAGCGAAGCGGTAGGGCTGCAAAGACAATGTCCGGCGTCCTTCCAGCTTTCGCCCGCGCGCTCGGCCAGCTCGGCGACCGGCGCGTGCTCGCGGTCCTCGCCAAGAGCATGGGCGTGACGCTGGCGGTCTTCGCCGCACTCGGGATCGCCGCATGGCACGGTGCGAACCGGCTGATCGAGAGCTACGCCGCGGGCTGGGGCGAACTCGGCGGGCTCGTCGCCATCCTGACGGCGATGATCGGTGGCTGGCTATTGTTCCGCGTGGTCGCGCTGGCGGTGTTGCAGTTCTTCGCCGACGAGGTCGTGCTCGCGGTCGAGGCGCGGCACTATCCGCAAGCCGCCGCCAGCGCGCGCAAGCTGCCTTTGCGCGAAGAGGCGCGCAATGCCGCGGGCGGAGTGCTGCGCGCGGTGCTGGTCAACCTCGCCGCGCTGCCGGTGGCGCTGCTGCTGCTGGTGACCGGGGTGGGCACCGCGCTGCTGTTCTGGGCGGTCAACGCCTGGCTGCTCGGGCGCGAACTGCAGGATATGGCCTGGCTGCGCCACCGGACCGATCCCCACGCCGCCCCGCCGCTCTCCGCCTTGACACGGCTCGCGCTCGGCGGGATCGTCGCGGCGCTGCTGCTGGTGCCGTTCGTCAACCTGATTGCCCCGGTGCTGGGCGCGGCGGCGGCGACGCACCTGGTTCATGGCCACAGGAGAAAGCTGTGAAAGCCGCTCTGTTCGCCGTGCCGCTCGCCGCGCTCGCTGCGTGCGCGCCGACCACCGGGGGCAAGGTTGCCTCGACCCCCGGCCCAGCCGCGACGGCGCGCGTCGCCGCGGTCCCGGCGCAGCGCCCCGCGCCGCCCGCCAACGCCGGCTTCCGGGCCGCGCGGACCATGGCGATGGCCGGCCTCGAAGGGGTGATCGGCGCCGATACCAGCGCGCTCCAGCGGCAGTTCGGCGCGCCCCGGCTCGACGTGTGGGAAGGCGACGCGCGCAAGCTGCAGTTCACCGGCGAGGCCTGTGTGCTCGACATCTACCTCTACCCGCCGACCCAGGGCGCGACCCCGACCGCCACTTACGTCGATGCGCGCCGCGCCAGCGACGGCATCGATGTCGACCGCGCGGCGTGCGTCAAGGCACTCAGGGTGACGAGCTAGTCGCCAAACTCGAGCGGTGCTTCGGCCCCGCCCTGCAGCGGCAGCGGGCCGCGCGGCGGGATCGCAGGAACGGGCATGTTGCCTCCGCCCGGCTTACGCGGGCGGCGGTCGCCGCGCTTCGTCAGAAAGTTCAGAGCGAAGCGCAGCGACAGTTGCCGCAGCGAACGAGAAGAAGGCAGGTCGGGTGTCGGCATGGCCCTGTCATACCATAAAACTCTCGCCGCACCCACACGCGCCCTTGGCGTTGGGGTTGGTGAACACGAATCCGGCGGTGAAATCGTCCTCGACCCAGTCCATCGTACTGCCGACAAGGTAGAGCACCGATGGTCCGTCGATGTAGAACGTGCCGCCCGGTGTTTCGATCTTCTCGTCGAACCTGGCTTCCTCGGTGACGTAGTCGACCGAGTAGGCGAGCCCCGAGCAGCCGCGCCGCGGGGTCGACAGTTTGACTCCGGTGGCTCCGGGGGGCGCCTTATCCATCAGCTCGGCCACCCGCGCCTCGGCGGCGGGCGTGAGGAGCACGGCGGCGGGTCGCTGCCGGGTGGTGGCATCGGTCATCACAGCATCCCCAGCTCGAGGCGCGCCTCGTCGGTCATCTTGTCGGGTCCCCACGGCGGGTCCCACACCAGCAGGACCTCGGCGTCGCGCACGCCCGGCACGCTGGCGACGCGCAGCTCGACTTCGCCGGGCATCGATTCGGCGACCGGACAATGCGGGGTAGTCAGCGTCATCAGAACCTTGGCGTCGCCGCCGTCGGTGATCTCGACGCCGTAGATCAGCCCCAGGTCGTAGATGTTCACCGGGATTTCGGGGTCGAAGATGTCCTTGAGCGCGGCGATCACCGCCTCGTAGAGGTCGCCGCCCGGCTCACCCGCGTGCTCGACCGGCGGCTTGTGCGCGAGGAAGCCCTCGAGGTAGTCGCGCTTGCGCTCGAGCTTGTCGTGCGGCGTTTCCGCCTGGTCGACGATGGCGCCGTCGACCATCGCTCTGGGGGGCTTGGCCACGGCCTCCACTTCCTCGACTTCGATGCGGCTCTGATCGTTCATCCGAAAATCCTTCTGGCGCGCTCGATCCCGCGGATCAGCGCGGCGACATCGCTTTCGTCGTTGTAGAGCCCGAAGCTCGCCCGCGCGGTGGCGGGCACGCCGAGCACGTCCATCAGCGGCTGCGCGCAGTGGTGCCCGGCGCGAATGGCGACGTTTTCCTCATCCAATATGGTGCCCAGGTCGTGCGGATGCACCCCCTGCATGGCGAAGCTGACGATCCCCGCAGCGTCCTCCGGCCCGAACAACGTAACGTCGTTCATCGGCCGCAACGCATCGCGAAGCTGGCGCACCAACGCCGCTTCGTGCCGTTCGATCGCCTCGAGCCCGATGCCGGACACATAGTCGCACGCCGCGGCGAAGCCGACCGCCTCGACGATCGCCGGGGTGCCCGCCTCGAACCGCTGCGGCGGCGGGGCGTAGGTTGTCTCCGCGAAGGTCACGCGGTCGATCATCGACCCGCCGCCCTGCCACGGCGGCATCGCCGCGAGCAGTTCGGCCCGTCCCCACAGCGCGCCGATTCCGGTCGGGCCGTAGAGCTTATGCGCTGAAAAGGCGTAGAAATCGCAACCCAGCGCGGCCACGTCGACTGGCATCCGCGGCACCGCCTGGCAGCCATCGAGCAGCAGCGTGGCGCCCACGGCGTGGGCGAGCTCGGCGGCCCGAGCGACATCCAGCACCGAGCCGAGCACGTTCGAGACATGCGCGAACGCGACCATCGTGTGCGCGGGTGTCAGCATCGCTTCGGCGGCATCGAGATCAACGCGTCCGTCGGGGGTCAAGGGACAGACATCGACCTGCCATCCGGCAAGCTGCCACGGCACGATGTTCGAATGATGCTCGAGCGCGCTGAGCAGCACCCGGCCTTTCCGGGGATGGGAGTGCGCGACAAGGTTGATCGCCTCGGTAGCGCCGCGGGTGAACACCAGCTCCTCCTCGCGTCCGCCGATGAAAGCCGCCACCCGCCGCCGCGCCGCCTCGTAGCCGAGGGTCATTTCGGCCGAGCGGCTGTAGACCCCGCGATGGACGGTCGCGTAGTCGCGGCCCAGCGCGGCGGTGACGGCGTCGATCACCGCCTGCGGCTTCTGCGCGGTGGCGGCGGTGTCGAGGTAGTGCCAGCGGCCGCCGTCCGGATTGCGCAGGCCGGGGAAATCCTCCTCGGCACGGGGAGGGGGACCAGCCGAAGGCTGGTGGAGGGGAGTTGGATCAGAGCGCAACACGTGTAGCGGAGTCCCCTCCACCGCACTGCGTGCGGTCCCCCTCCCCGTTCCAGGGAGGATCGGGTCGTACTCGCTCACGCCGCGCCCTCCAGCGCGCCGAGCGCCGCGTCGAGCAGCGCTTGCGGATCGCCGTGCGCCACGAACGCGTCGGCGACGAACGCGCGCACCAGCAGCGCCTTGGCCGCCTCGGGTGGCAGCCCGCGGGCGGCCATGTAGAACGCCGCCGCCTCGTCCATCCGGCCGATCGCCGCGCCGTGGGCGCATTTCACATCGTCGGCGAAAATCTCGAGCTCGGGCTTGGCGTTGGTGCTTGCTCCGCGTTCGAGCAGTAGGCCCTTGAAGCTCTGCGCCGCGTCGGTCTTCTGCGCGTGGCGGGCGACCGCGATCCGGCCGATGAAATTGCCCGTCGCGGTGCCCCAGTGGACCGCGCGCACGACCTGATCGCTGGTCGCGCGGGGCGCGGCATGGGTGACGCGAGTGACGATTTCACGCACCACATCCCCGCCGCCGATGGTCACCCCGCCGAACTGGAAGTGCGCGCCCTCGCCCAGCTCAATCTCGACTTCGAGCCGGGTGTAGGCATCGGCCGAGAGCACCGCGAACAGCTCGGCCCGCGCGCCCGCTCCGACCGTCAGCCGCACGCGGTGCAGGCCGGGATGCGCGTCGCCCAGGATCAGGTCCTTGGCGCGGACTTCGCCCGGCGCCAGCGTCGCCGCATGCCATGCATCGAGCGCGGCGGGCGCGAGCGCGGCGATCGCGGCGGGATCGGCATAGCGCCATTGCTCGTCGCGCGTGGTGGGGCGCATGGCCGGCAGCGCGGTCATCGGCGCACGCGAGTCGCGGCCAGGGCGGCGATGCCGGCCTCGCGCAGTTGGGTTAGGCACGGGTCGATCGAGCCGGCGACCGCGTTCATCTGCATTTCGCGGTCGGCTTTGGCCAGCTTGGCGGCAGCGATCGCCTTTATCCGCGGCACCAGCGGGGTTGCGCAAGCGACCAGCGCGTTGCACCCCAGGGCATCAATCGCCTTATCGCCGCTCGACCGCGTAGTCTTGCACGACACCACGCCTTTGCGCGAGCGCCAAACTCCGCGCCACGTGGCGAGCTTGCGGCCGATGACCACGATTTCCTGCTCGGACGCCGGGTCGGGCGCGCCTGCAGCCGGCGCGGCGGCGAGCATGAGGAGAGATTCCAAAATCACGCCGCGGCCCCTTCGTAGCCCTCGCGCTCGAGCTGGTGCGCCAGCTCGGGCCCGCCGGACCGCACGATCCGGCCCTTGGAGAGGATGTGCACCCGGTCGGGCCGCACATAGTCGAGCAGGCGTTGGTAGTGGGTGATCAGCAGAACGCCTTTGTCGGGGCGGCGCATGATCGCGTTGATCCCTGCGCCGACCACCTTGAGCGCGTCGATGTCGAGCCCGCTGTCGGTCTCGTCGAGCACCGCGAACCGCGGATCTAGGATGCCCATCTGGACCATCTCGGCGCGCTTCTTCTCGCCGCCGGAAAAGCCGACGTTCACCGGGCGCTTGAGCATGTCCATGTCCATGCCGACCAGCGCGGCCTTTTCGCGCGCCAGTTTGAGGAAGTCGCCGCCTGAAAGCGGGCCCTCTCCCCGCGCCTTGCACTGCGAATTCAACGCCTCGCGCAGAAACTGGACATTCGACACGCCGGGGATTTCGACCGGGTACTGGAAACCAAGGAACAGTCCCGCCGCCGCGCGTTCGTGCGGCGCGAGCGCGAGCAGGTCCTGCACCTGTCCATTTTGGGCGAACGTCACCGTGCCCCCCGTCACCTCGTACCCCGGCCGCCCGCCGAGCACGTAGGCGAGCGTCGACTTGCCCGCGCCGTTGGGCCCCATGATCGCGTGGACCTCGCCCGCGCCGACACTGAGCGTCAGCCCGCGCAGGATTTCGGCGCCGCCCACGGTGGCGTGGAGGTTATCGATCCGGAGCATTCTTGGGTCTTTCGGGCCGCGATTGGGGCCGGGTTTCGGATTTGGGCCGGGAATAATCCTGGCGCGGGTTGGCGGCCTTGTGCGCGTGCGCCGCATGGCGCTTGTCGCCGATCCGCATGCGCATCCCGGCGGTGATCCGCGCGAGCACCGCGTCCATATCCGCGAGCACGTCGGCCGCCTTGATCCGCATCACCCGGATGCCGACCGATTCGAGGCTCTTGTCGCGCCGCGTGGCGATGGCCGGGTCCACGCCTTCCTCGTCGAGCGAAATCGCCATGCCGAGCGTCGGGCAGCCGAAATCGACGATCGCCGATCCGATCACCGCGTGGCGGGTGAACTTGTGCCGCCCGAGATCGGCCTTGGCGAAGCGCGCCGCGAGCGCCTTGTGCGCGGGCGAAGAATGCCGCCGCATCTCGCGCGCCTGGTCGTGGAGCACGTCGAGCCGCTTGTCCGAGATTTCCCAACCACGGCCTTTTTTCCTGATAGCGGGGGCCTCGGCCTGCTCGGAAGGAACACGGAGCTTGAGGGTTTTCTTGTCGGTCATGGCTTATTTTTGCGCCAGAACGTAAAATGTGGCGGCAAGCGACACGGCGCTGCTTATCACAAAAACAACGGCTGGGAGCTTCCACCATGCGTCGCCGGACGTGCGATGATAGGCAATCGGTGACGCCAATGCCGTCAGCGCGAGCGCAGGTAGAAAGACTACCGGAAGTCCTGGATTCAAGATCGCTGCGACTACAGCGATCGTCACGATAACCGCCAAAAGTCGGAGCAGTCCGCTGTCCAATCGCGCCGGCAACATCACCCCACGCTCCCCTCGAGGCTAATCGCCAGCAGCTTCTGCGCCTCGACCGCGAATTCCATCGGCAATTGCTTCATCACCTCGCGGGCGAAGCCGTTAACGATCAGCGCCACGGCTTCCTCGGCGCCGAGCCCGCGCTGCATGGCGTAGAACAGCTGGTCGTCGGAAATCTTGCTGGTGGTCGCCTCGTGCTCGATCTGCGCGGTGGGGTTCTTGACCTCGATGTAGGGCACGGTGTGCGCGCCGCTCTGGTCGCCTAGCAGCAGCGAATCGCACTGGGTGAAGTTGCGCACATTGTCGGCGTTGGCCCCTACGCGCACCAGTCCGCGATACGTGTTGTTGCTCTTGCCGGCGCTGATCCCTTTGGAAATGATCGTGCTGCGGCTGCCCTTACCGTTGTGGATCATCTTGGTGCCGGTGTCGGCCTGCTGGTGGTTGTTTGTCACCGCGACCGAGTAGAATTCGCCGACGCTGTCTTCGCCGTTGAGCACGCAGCTCGGGTACTTCCAGGTCACCGCGCTGCCGGTCTCGACCTGGGTCCAGCTGATCTTGCTGCGCGCGCCCTGGCACAGCCCGCGCTTGGTGACGAAGTTGTAGATCCCGCCGACGCCCTCGGCGTTGCCCGGATACCAGTTCTGCACGGTCGAGTACTTGATCTCGGCATCGTCCATCGCGACCAGTTCCACCACCGCCGCGTGGAGCTGGTTCTCGTCGCGCATCGGCGCGGTGCAGCCTTCGAGATAGCTGACGTACGAACCCTTCTCGGCGATGATCAGCGTGCGTTCGAACTGGCCGGTGTTTTCGGCGTTGATGCGGAAATAGGTGCTGAGTTCCATCGGGCAGCGCACGCCCTCGGGGATGTAGACGAAAGTGCCATCCGAAAAGACCGCGCTGTTGAGCGTGGCGAAATAATTGTCGCGCTGCGGCACGACCTTGCCGAGCCACTTCCGCACTTGATCCGGATAGTCGCGAATCGCTTCGCTAATCGAGCGGAAGATCACCCCCGCGCGCTCGAGTTCGGCGCGGAAGGTGGTCGCCACGCTGACCGAATCGAACACCGCGTCGACCGCGATTTTGCGCGCGCCCTCAACCCCGGCGAGTACTTCCTGTTCGGCGATCGGGATGCCGAGCTTATCGTAGACCGCCTTGATCTCGGGATCGAGCTCGTCGAGCGAGCCCAGCGTCGGCTTCTTCTTCGGCGCGGCGTAGTAATACGCGTCCTGATAGTCGATCGCCGGGTAACCGAGCTTGGCCCAGTCGGGCTCGGCCATCGTCAGCCACAGCCGGAACGCCTTCAGCCGCCAGTCGAGCATCCACTGGGGCTCGTCCTTCTTGGCGCTGATGAAGCGGACGGTGTCTTCGGTCAAACCCTTGGGCGCGAATTCGGTCTCGATATCCGCCGACCAGCCGTGCTCGTAGTCGGCCGCGCGATCGGCCGCCTCGCGCGCGGCGATATCTGTCAGGGCGACTTCCTCGCTCATGCCAAGACCCCTGCCGAAAGCCGGGTCAGCGGAATGCCCGCCAGTGCCCCGCGCAGCGTCTGGTTGACCAGCGGCCAGTGCGGGCGGACGGTGCAGCAGCCTTCGATCGCGCATTCGCCGTGGTTGCACGCCGCGAGGCCGATCGGGCCTTCCATCGCCTCCACAATGTCGGCCAGCGTGATCGCCGCCGCCGGGCGCGCGAGCTGCAAGCCGCCCTTGGCCCCGCGCACCGAGCGCAGCAGCCCCGCGGCGGTCAGCCGGCTGACGACTTTCGCCACGGTCGGCGCGGGCAGCCCGGTTTCGGCGGCCAGCTCGCCCGCGCTCGTCCGCCCCCCGCCGCAATGGCGAGCCGCGGCGCTCATCGTGACGACGGCGTAATCGGTGAGGTTGGATAACCGCATAGCAGGTGGCGCAATTTTAAATTCGGAGTGATTCGTTCCGAATTGCGATCTAGGCGTTGATGCCCTGGCTTTCAAGCGCCGCGCCGCGCTCACGATCACCCCGGCTCGACACCGTCCGCCCTGATCGGCATAGCCCCGCTCCATGTTCTATCGCCTCGCCCGGCCCGCGTTGTTCGCGCTCAACCCGGAAACCGCCCACGGCTTGACGATCGCCGCGCTGAAGGCAGCGCCCGCGCTGCCGCCTCGCGCACCGGGCCCGCTGGCAAGCGAGGTGGCGGGCCTGCGCTTCGCCAATCCGGTCGGCCTCGCCGCGGGCTTCGACAAGAACGCCGAGGTGCCCGATGCGATGCTCGGGCTCGGGTTCGGATTCGTCGAGGTGGGTTCGATCACTCCCCGCCCGCAGGCCGGCAATCCGCGCCCGCGACTGTTCCGGCTGGCCGAGGACCGCGCCGTGATCAACCGCATGGGGTTCAATAACGCCGGCGCCGAAGTCGCCGAGGCCCGCCTGCGAAGCCGCCCGAGGCGCGGTATGCTCGGCATCAATCTCGGCGCGAACAAGGATTCGCCTGACCGGATCGCGGATTATCTCGCGGGCGTCCGCACTTTCGCGCCGCTGGCGGACTACCTGACGGTCAACATCAGTTCACCCAACACCCCCGGACTGCGCGACCTCCAGGCGCATGACGAGCTTACCGCGCTGCTCTCGGCGATCGCCGCCGCGCGCCGCGTGGGCGATCCGCCGGTGTTCCTGAAAGTCGCGCCCGACCTTGCCGATGGCGACCATGCGCGGATTGCCCGCGCCGCGATCGACCACGGCATCGCCGCGCTGATCGTCGCCAACACCACGCTGGCCCGCCCGCCGCTGCGCTCGCGCCACGCGGGCGAGGCGGGCGGATTGTCGGGCGCCCCGCTGCGCGATCCGGCACTGGCGCAGGTGCGCCTGTTCCGCGCGATCGTCGGGGACGAGCTGCCGCTGATCGGCGTCGGCGGGATCGCCAGCGCCGAGGACGCCTGGGCGCGCATCCGCGCCGGGGCGAGCTTGGTGCAGCTCTACAGCGCGCTGATCTATGAGGGTCCCGGCCTCGCCCGCCGGATCGCCTGCGGCCTCGAGGGTTTTATGCAGCGCGACGGCTTCGCCTCGATTGCCGAGGCGGTCGGGAGCGGCTAGCATCTGCGGCGATGTTACGCCGTTACCTCGTCCCGCTTGGCCTGCTGCCGCTGATCGCGGCCTGCGCCACCGTGCCACCCGCCGCTGGTCCCTCGCTGGCCCCGGCAGTGGGCAATGTCAGCGCCGCCGATCCGCGCGCCCAGGAAGCGGGCCTGGCGATACTGCGCGCCGGCGGCAACGCCACCGATGCGGCGATCGCCACGATGCTCGCGCTGACCGTGGTCGAGCCGCAGAGTTCGGGCATCGGCGGCGGCGGGTTCATCGTGCGCGGAACAGCCGGCGGTGCGGTGGCGAGCTTCGACGGCCGGGAAACCGCCCCTGCTGCGGCCAGCCATACCTGGTTCTACGACAAGTCCGGCGCGCTGCCGCCGTTCGGTCAATCGGTGAAGAGCGGCCTGAGCGTGGGTGTCCCCGGCAATATCGCCGTCGCCGCCAAGGCCCACGCCGCGCACGGCAAGCTGCCTTGGGCCAGGCTGTTCGACCCGGCGACGGCGCTCGCGCGCGACGGTTTCCGGATGAACAAGCGGCTCGCGGGGTCGCTCGCTTCGACCGCCGACCGGGCCGCGTGGACGCCGGCCGGACGCGCGCTCTACTTCGATGCCGCGGGCCAGCCGCTCGCCGTGGGTACGCTGATCCGCAACGAGGAACTCGCGCGCACGTTCGACGCAATCGCCAAGCATGGGCCGGACGCGTTCTATCGCGGTCCGCGCGCCGCCGCGCTGGCCGCGGCCGCCGCCGCCGCCACCCCCGGCCCGGCGGCAATGACAGCCACCGATGTCGCCGCCTACCGGGCCAACGAGCGCCCGCCGGTGTGCGGCAACTATCGCGGCTATCGGCTGTGCGGAATGGGTCCGCCGAGTTCGGGCGGGATCGCGATCATCCAGATGCTCGAAATGCTCGAGCGGTTCGACCTCAAGGCGCTGGGCCCGACGAACCCGGTCACCTGGCACCTGTTTCTCGAGGCTCAGCGGCTCGCCTATGCCGACCGCGAGCTGTACGCTGCCGATTCGGACTTCGTCCCGGTTCCCGTGGCCGGGCTGATCGACCCTGGTTACCTCGCCGCGCGCAGCAGCCTCATCGACCCCGCGACCACCCTCGCCAAGCCCGCGGCCGGGCTGCCTGCGGGCGCGCGGACTGCGCTCGCCGATGGCGACGAGCCGGAGGAACAAGGCACGTCGCACTTTTCCGCAACCGACGGCAGCGGGACGATGGTCAGCTACACTTCGACGATCGAGAGCGGGTTCGGATCGGGTCTGATGAGCGGCGGGTTCTACCTCAACAACGAACTGACCGATTTCAGCCGCGCGCCCGAAGTCGCCGGCCGTCGGGTCGCCAACCGGGTCGAGGGCGGCAAGCGTCCGCGCAGCTCGATGGCGCCGATGGTGATTTGGGACCCTCAAGGCAGGCCGTTCATGGTCGTCGGCGCGGCGGGCGGCGGAACCATACCGGTGTCCACCACGCGCGCGATCATCGGCATGATCGACTTCGGCTACGATGCCCGCCAAGCGCTCGATCTGCCGTTCATCATGGCGTTCGGCGATTCGGTGCTGGTCGAGAAGGGCACCTGGCTTGAAACCGCGGTCGCGCAGTTCCGCGCGCTCGGGCACGCAAAGTTCACCGTCGGCGAGGCGCCCATCAAGGTCAACGCGCTGCTGCGCCAAGGCAATGCCTGGCAGAGCGCCGGGGAGCCGCGGCTCGACGCGCTTGTCGAGGCCCCCTGAAGTTGCGCCTGTTTGCCGCTAGGGTGACCGCGCCCTAAGCTAGGCGCGACCGTCAACCGGCGGCGATCGGAGCAGGAGCGCGCGTTGCAGCTGAGCGATATCGATTCCGCCAACAATCTGGTCGAACTGTTCCTCAAGCGCGCCGATACGCGCGGCGATGCGCCGTTCCTCGGCGCCAAGCTGGGCGGCGAGTGGCGCACCCAGTCGTGGCGCGAAGTGGCGGGCCAGGTCTGCGTGCTGGCCGAAAACCTGCGTGCACTGGGTCTGGTCGACGGCGACCGGGTGATGCTGGTGTCCGAAAACCGGCCCGAATGGTGCATCGCCGACCTCGCGGTCATGGCCGCGGGCTGCGTCACCGTGCCCGCCTATGTCACCAACACCGAGCGCGACCATCTGCATATCCTCGACAACTCCGGCGCGCGCGCGGTGATCGTCTCGACCGAGAAGCTGTCGGCCCCGTTGCTCACCGCGATGATGCGCTCCGGCGTCGCCGAGCACGTGATCGCGATCGACGGCGTGCGCCAGTTCCAGAGCGGGCAGATCGCCTGTCACAAGTGGGCGGCCCTGATCGCCGGCGATGCCGGCCCGGCGCGCCGCGCGGTCGAGGCGCGGATCGGCGCTATCGGCCGCGCCGACACCGCGTGCATCATCTACACTAGCGGCACCGGCGGGAGCCCTCGGGGGGTGCTCCAGCATCACGGCGCGATCCTCCACAACGCCGCCGGCGCGGCGGACATCCTGGAACAGGATTTCGGCCTGGGCGACGACGAGCGATTCCTCTCGTTTCTGCCGCTGAGCCATGCCTACGAGCACACCGGCGGGCAGTTCCTGCCGATCGGATGCGGGGCGCAGATCTACTATTCCGAAGGGCTGGAGAAGCTCGCCAGCAACATCGAGGAAACCCACCCGACGGTGATGGTCGTGGTGCCGCGATTGTTCGAGGTACTGCGCACGCGGATCATGAAACAGGTCGAAAAACAGGGCAAAGTGCCCAATTGGCTGATGACCCGCGCGCTCGACATCGTCGGGCAACCCCGGAAGCGATTGCGCGACCGGCCGGTCGATCTGCTGATCGAAAGGCTGCTCCGCCCCAAGATTCGCGCGCGGTTCGGCGGGCGATTGAAGGCGATGGTTTCGGGCGGCGCGCCGCTCAACCCCGAAGTCGGCAAATTCTTCGAGGCGATGGGGCTGACCGTCCTCCAGGGTTACGGACAGACCGAGGCCGGCCCGGTGATCAGCTGCAACCGGCCGGCAGCGGGCATCGCGATGCACACCGTCGGCCCGCCGCTCAAGGGCGTCGAGGTCAAGATCGCCGAGGACGGCGAAATCCTCGTGCGCGGCGAGCTGGTGATGCGCGGCTACTGGCAAAACAAGGCCGAGACCGACAAGGCCTTGAAGGATGGCTGGCTGCACACCGGCGACATCGGGCACGTCGACGACAAGGGCCGGATCGTCATCACCGACCGCAAGAAGGACATGATCGTCAACGACAAGGGCGACAATGTTGCGCCGCAGAAGGTCGAGGGCATGCTGACGCTCCAGCCCGAAATCGCGCAGGCGATGGTCAGCGGCGACAAGCGGCCCTACCTCGTTGGGCTGATCGTGCCCGATGCCGAATGGGCGCTGGAATGGGCCAAGGTCGAGGGCGAGGCGTTCGACATCAAGGCGCTGCAGGACCTGCCCGCGTTCCGCGGCGCGATCCGCGCCGCACTCGACCGCACCAATCAGGAGCTGTCGGTGGTCGAAAAAGTCCGCCAGTTCGCCTTCACCGACGAACCGTACAGCACCGACAACGAGGAAATGACCCCGAGCCTGAAGATCAGGCGGCACAAGATCAGGGAGCGGTATGGGGCGCGAATGGATGCGTTGTATAAAGGATAACCGGCCGGGAGCCCGTGATCCGGAAGCATGAGGGGATGGGGAAATGCTACGCACGGTCAAGGTCTTGCTGATTCTGGCGGTCGGCATCTGGGGGCTGATTGGAGCATTCGGGAATCTCGGAGATTGGCCCGGGGTCGTTGCCAAGGTCCGGGAGACGACGTCGATGTCGACCTGGCCGGGCGGGGGCGACAACTGGCGCGCCACGAGCAACTTGATCGTAGTGTATCTCGGCGCGGCGATGATCCCCGCCGCCAAGCTGCTCTCGGGCGTGCTGTGCCTCATCGGTGCGTGGCGAATGTGGCGCGCCAGAATGGCGGGCGGCACCGCCTTTGAAAGGGCCAAGAAATTCGCACTCGCCGGCTGTGGAATCGCGCTGCTGATGCTGTTTGCCGGATGGATCGTCGTGGCCGATACCTGGTTCCAGGGGTGGCGATCCGAATCTTTGCGGTCGACCGCGCTCGGCGCCGCCTTTCGCTATGCGGGATTCGTGGGGATGATCGCACTGTTTGTAGCCGTCAGGGACAATCTCGACGAGTCATGAGCGGCGTCCGTGCGCCGGCGGCTCAGGCCGCTTCGCGCTCGATGTATTCGGGGTAGAAGCTCGGCGCCCGGTCGCTCCAGCCGGGCGCGGTGGCGGCGGCTTCGCTGAGAGATTGCAGCAGCACCTTGCGGCGGCTCGGCTTGATCTGCGGCAGCGCGGCGGCGGCGCAGAAGGCGCTCGGCAACCATGGCCGCGCGTCGGCGCCGAGCAAGCGCTCATAGAGGAAGCGAAAGGCGGAAAAGCATTCGATTCGCTCCTGCGCGAGGTCGAACGCGGCGACGCGGGTCAGCTTGCCGATGAACCCCTCGATGGATTCGAACCCGGTGTCCGCCGGGATGCTCGCACGCAGCAGCTTCAAGTCCTGGTAGGCGACGTACTGGCTGCGGATCGCGGCGTTTTCGTCGGCGGTGCGCGCCCACAGCTTGAACGCGTCCTGCCGGCCGAGTCCGATGTCGAGGCTGCGGCGGATGTAGCGCTGTTCGCTAGCCGAGAAGCCGGCGAACTCGCGCATCTCGGCGATGGTCATCGATGCGGCGTGCTTGACAGCCATGGCTGCGGTCCCCCTGTTCGACGGGAATATCGCGCAGGATGGTTAATTTCGCGTTAGCCGTGGCGCCGGCCGCCGATGTACCTCTCTGCCGGGATCCTTGACGGGGCGCTGCCGCATGGAATTTGCGATACCAGTTCGTCGAGTGGAGGCTTAACAACAATCGCAAGAGGTCAGACCAGGGGTGTCCCCATGACGATCCAGAGCGCCTTTGGGCTTACGCGCCCGCGAAGCGACGGGGCCGCCGACCTTGTGGCGTCGGAACCCGTGCGGCTGGACGAACTGAGGCGGGACCTGGAACGCCAGAAGAGTGCCTTCGATCTGGCGATGACCGCTTCACAGATGGGCACCTGGCGCTATTCGATCGCCGACAACATCTGCGAGTACGATGAGAACGCGCAGCGCCTTTACGGCCTCACCGAGGCGCGCTTCACCCACGATGAAGAGGGAGTGAAGGCCAAGTTTCACGCTGACGACCTCGAGCCGATGTGGTCCCGGGTCGCCGCCGCGCTCGATCCGCAGGGCGACGGCCACTATGATGTCGAGTATCGGGTCAAGCAATCCGACGGGACCTGGCGCTGGCTGAGCGCGTGGGGACTGGTCGAGTTCGAAGGCGAAGGCGCAGCGACGAAGCCGGTGGCAATTGTCGGGGCGAGCCGCGACCTTAGCCAACGAAAGCAGGCCGAACAGTTTCAGCGGCTGCTGCTCGATGAATTGAACCACCGGGTGAAGAATACCTTTGCGATAGTCCAGGCGGTCGCCGCGCACACCTTGCGCGGCGCGCTCGATCTGCCCTCGGCGAGAACCGCGCTCGACCAACGCCTGGTTTCGATGGCCCGGGCGCACGATCTGTTGACGGCGCGCGCGTGGATCGGCGCGGACTTCAAATTGGTCGTCGCTCGGGCGCTCGAGGCGTTCCCGCGCTCACGCGTAAACAGCTCCGGTGAGTCGGTCGAAATTTCCCCGCGGCACACCTTGGCGCTGTCGATGGCGCTGCATGAACTCGCCACCAACGCAGCCAAGTATGGCGCACTGTCGGGGCCCGATGGGATCGTCAGCATTGCGTGGACAGTGGAGGACGGCAACTTGCGTCTCGAGTGGCGGGAAACTGGCGGTCCGACCGTATCCGGGCCCGCGCGGAAGGGATTCGGCAGCCGATTGCTCGAACGATCTTTGGGGCGCGACCTCGGCGGATCGATCGAGCTCGATTATGCCCCGTCGGGCGTGTGCTGCCGGATCGTCAGCCCGCTCTAACCGGCGCGGGCGAGTCAGATCAGCCCTGCCAGCGGACTGCTCGGATCGGCGTACTTGCGGGTCGACATGCGTCCGGCGAGGTAGGCGTGGCGCCCGGCTTCGACCGCCAGCTTCATCGCGCGGGCCATGCGGATCGGGTCTTTCGCTTCGGCGATCGCGGTGTTCATCAGCACGCCGGTGCAACCCAGTTCCATCGCCACCGCCGCGTCGCTCGCGGTGCCGACCCCGGCGTCGACCAGCACCGGCACGCTGGCCCCTTCGACGATCAGCCGGATGGTGACGCGGTTCTGGATGCCAAGCCCCGAGCCGATCGGCGCGCCCAGCGGCATGACCGCCACCGCGCCGGCTTCTTCGAGCTGCCTGGCCGCGATCGGATCGTCGACGCAGTAGACCATCGGTTTGAAGCCCTCGCGGCTCAGGACTTCGGTCGCCTTCAGAGTCTCGCGCATATCGGGGTAGAGCGTGCGCGCCTCGCCCAGCACCTCGAGCTTGACCAGGTCCCAGCCGCCCGCCTCGCGCGCCAGCCGCAGTGTGCGGATGGCATCGTCGGCGGTGAAGCAGCCCGCGGTGTTGGGGAGGTAGGTGACCTTCTTGGGGTCGATGAAATCGGTCAGCATCGGAACTGCCGGATCGCTGACGTTGACCCGGCGCACCGCTACCGTGACGATCTCGGCCCCCGACGCTTCGAGCGCGGCGGCGTTCTGCGCGAAGTCCTTGTACTTGCCGGTGCCGACAATCAGCCGCGAAGTGAACCGGTGGTCGGCGACTTCCCAGGTATCATCGTGCCAGGTATCATCGTGATCGCCACCGCCGACAAAGTGAACGATCTCGAGGACATCGCCCTCGACCAGCGCGACTTGCTCGAGCGTCGAGCGCGGGGCGATTTCGCCGTTGCGCTCGACCGCGACCTTCTCAGGGACCAGGCCAAGCTCGCGGACGAGGTCGGCGACGGTCGCGGCGGAAGTGCGGCGGGTTTCGCCGTTAACGGTCAGGGTCAGCGGTGCAGGCATCCCCGCCAGATAGCGCACAGCGGCACGCGCGCAAGTTGAGGATGTGCCCGAGCGATACCAGCGCCACGCCGATGATCGTCAGCACCGCCTCGTCGTAGCCATGCGGCACCGCCAGCGCGCCGCCCATGAACGTCAGCCCGGCCATCGCGGTGACGAACGGCCCCGCGCGGCGGTGGCGTAAAGCGCCCCAGCCGATCGCCACCGCGGCGACTACCATTGCCAGCGCCAGCCCGACTTCGTGGATGATCGGATCGGCCAGCAGCTCGCCGCCTAGCCCAAGCGCGGAGACCAGCACCAGCGTCGCCAGGCAATGCACGACGCACAGCGCCGACAGCGTGATGCCGGCGCGGTCCAAGTTGCCGCGAATCGAGGTGACGAGGGCATTGGCCATGACTACCGCGCCCATCTATGTAACGCTGTATCGTTACGCAAGGCTTTGCCGCCTATCCGCCTTGCGATTCACGGCGGCGCGACGCATGGGCGCGGTCGATGGTGCTTCGACAAGCTCAGGAGGGGCGGACCGGTGAGTCCAGCTCCAGCCCCGCTCGTCCTGAGCTCGTCGAAGGACGCCCCCGCGCGATCGCCCGCTGGCTGCTCGCCGTCGCCGCGCTGGTGGTGCTGATGGTGGTGGTTGGCGGGATCACCCGGCTCACTGAGTCCGGGCTGTCGATCACCGAATGGAAGCCGGTCACCGGCGCGCTGCCTCCGCTGAGCGAGGCGCAGTGGCAGGCCGAGTTCGCCAAATACCGCCGCATCGGCGAGTACCGCGAGATCACCGGCCCTGCCGGCATGACGCTGGCCGACTACAAGCTGATCTATTTCTGGGAGTGGTTCCACCGGCTGCTCGGGCGGGTGATCGGGCTGGCCTTCGCGCTGCCGCTGGCGTGGTTCTGGCTCAGGCGCGCGATCCCGGCGGGCTACACATGGCGGCTGGTCGCGCTGCTCGCGCTGGGCGGGCTGCAGGGAGCGTTCGGCTGGTTCATGGTCCGCTCGGGCCTGTCGGGCGCGGTGACCGACGTCAGCCACTTCTGGCTCTCGATCCACCTGCTGACCGCGCTGTTCACGCTCGCGGCGCTGGTGTGGACCGCGCTCGACCTGTTCGCGCTCGGCCGGGATACAAACGCGCGCCCGGCGCGACTTACCGGTTTCGCAGCGGTCGCGGGATTGGTGCTGTTCGTCCAACTGCTGCTCGGGGCGTGGGTGGCCGGGCTTGATGCCGGCCCAGTTTCTGGCGGAGGTTGGTGGAATGGATGGCCAATGATGCAAGGATCTTTCTTCCCTGAAGGCGTTGATTGGTCCCGCGGCGTGCTGTGGGCAGCGACGCACGATCCGTTCCTGGTGCACTTCCTCCACCGCTGGTGGGCCTGGGCGGTGGTCGCGGTGCTGATTGTGCTTGGGCGGCGGGTGCGCGCGCGGGAGCGGCGCGCGTCGATCGCGATCCATTCGGCATTTGGCACGCAGATCGTGCTCGGCATCGCCACGGTGCTGAGCGGGATGGCGCTGTGGCTTGCGGTCCTCCACCAACTGGTCGGCGCACTGCTGGTCGCTGCGGCCGCCGGGGGCACGCACGTGCTCGGGCGGCGCGCCGAGGACCGCCAATGAGCGCGCTGATCTGGTGCCCGTTTCCCGACGAGGACAGCGCCGCCGGCGTCGCCACGGCGCTGCTCGACGAAAAGCTCATCGCCTGCGCCAACCTCATGGGCCCCATCCGCGCGCTCTACGAGTGGAACGGCGAACGCGGCGATGCGCGCGAAATCGGCGTGCTGTTCAAGACCGACGCCGCCCTGCTCCACACCGCCGTGGCGCGGATCGCCGAACTGCACCCCTACGATGCCCCCGCGGTGCTCGGCTGGCCTTGCGACGCGGCCGCGCCGGCGACCGCGCGGTGGCTCGCCGGGCTCGTCGAATAGCACACGGTATTATTTTACCTCTCCGCAAACCCGCCGTTTTGCTTGACTTGTAGGACTTCGGTGGCCAAAGGCGCGGCTTCTCACGGCCCGTCCGTGGACAATTTTCGCAATTTTCAAGGACCAGCCATGAAGGCGCTCAGCAAGATCACCCGGTCGATCAAGCCGGCCGAGGTCGAGAAGAAGTGGCACCTGATCGACGCCGAAGGGCTCGTCGTCGGCCGTCTCGCCTCGATTGTCGCCAACATCCTGCGCGGCAAGCACAAGCCGAGCTTCACCCCGCACGTCGACTGCGGCGACCATGTCGTCGTGATCAACGCCGACAAGGTCAGGTTCACCGGCCGCAAGCTGACCGACAAGAAGTACTACCGGCACACCGGCTACATCGGCGGGATCAAGGAAACGACCCCCGCCAAGGTGCTCGAAGGCCGCTTCCCCGAGCGCGTGCTCGAAAAGGCCGTCGAACGCATGGTCCCGCGCGGGCCCCTGGGCCGCCAGCAGATGCGGGCGCTGCACCTTTATGCCGGCGCCGAGCATCCACACGCCGGCACCCAGCCGCAGCCGCTCGACGTCGCTTCGATGAACCGCAAGAACAAGGTCACCGCGTAATGGCCCCCGAAGACTCTGGCTCACAGAACACCGTGTCGGATCTCGCCGACCTCAAGAACCTGACCGCTACGGGCGAGGGCCCGAGCGACGTTTCGGCCGAAACCGGCGCCGAAACCGGCGCGCCGGCAGCCGCCGACGCCCCGTTCACCCCGGTCGTCAGCAATGCCCCCTTGCGCGAGCAGGAGCTCGACAAACAGGGCCGCGCTTACGCCACCGGCCGCCGCAAGGATGCGGTCGCCCGCGTCTGGCTCAAGCCCGGCAGCGGCAAGATCGTGATCAACGGCCGCGAGCAGGAAACTTATTTCGCGCGTCCGACGCTGCGCCTGGTGATCAACCAGCCGTTTGGCATCACCGACCGCGAGGGTCAGTACGACGTCATCGCCACCGTCAAGGGTGGCGGGCTGTCGGGCCAGGCGGGCGCGGTCAAGCACGGCATCGCCCAGGCGCTGTCGAAGTTCGAGCCGACACTGCGCGCCACGGTCAAGGCCGCCGGCTTCCTCACCCGCGACCCGCGCGTGGTCGAGCGCAAGAAGTACGGCCGCGCCAAGGCCCGCAAGAGCTTCCAGTTCAGCAAGCGCTAAAGAGTTTCCGCGACGGCGGATGGGGAAGGGCGGTGCCGCAAGGCGCCGCCCTTTTCACGTCAATGCACCGGCGGGTCGACCCGCGGCACCGCGCCGACCGGGGCAACCGGCTCGCCCGGCTCGCGCGGGGGCTTGGCGTCCTCAGGCACGACCTCGATCTTCATCGCTTCGTGGGGCACGTCCTGCAAATTGCGCGCCTCGACCGTAAGCTCGCCGCCGGCAAAGCGCAGTTCGTTGAAACTCTGCGGAGTCGAGCGGATGCGCTGCGACAGCGTGCCCGCGCCGATCATCCGCACCGGTCCGTTGGCGGTTTGCTGGATCAGGTCGAACGGATCGTGGACGTGACCTGACAACACCGCGAGTACATTGCGCCTGGCGAGTTCCGCCAGCGCCCTGGTGCCGCCGCGGGTCAGCGCGGTGCCCTTGGTCCCCACCTCGACCAGCGGATGATGCACCGAGACCAGCGCCCGCTGGCCCGCGGGTAGCGCGTCGATCGCCGCGAGGCACCTGTCGAGCGCGGCGCTGCTGACCCAGCCTTTCGACCAGTCGAGCCGCGGCTGCATTCGCACAGTGGTCTTTAGCGGGACCACCGCCAGCCCCGGCAGATCGAGCTCCTTTTCGACTACCGATTCCATCCCGTGAAACCGCCGGTACGGATCGAAGAATCGCTCGATCAGGTTGAAATAGGGCAGATCATGATTGCCTACCTCGACCGTCACCGGTGCGCTGAGCGCCATGATCCAGTCGCGCGCGGCGGCGAACTCGCGGGTCCGCGCGCGCATCGTCAGGTCGCCGGTGATGATCACTGCCGCCGGCCGGCGCGCCGCGACCTCGGCCGCGACCCAGTCGAGGGCGCGATTGTGTTCAAGCCCGAAATGGATGTCCGACAGGTGGAACAGCAGCGTGCTATCGGCCATCCGCCAATCCAAGCAGATCGACCGCAAGCGTGTCGAGCGAAAAGGCCAGCGCCGCGCCGCCTTCGCTCCGTTCGCCGTCGATCATCAAGGGAATCGCTTCGTTACCGGTCGAACGCAGCGAGATGGCGCGCGCTTCGCCCAGCTCGTCGTGCGGGCCTTCGCGGAAGTCGCGCTTGAGGATTGCGATGCCCTGCTGGACGTAATCGCCGAGCCCTTCGGCGGCGAACCCCTCGATCTCGATGCCGTGGGGCCGCGGGCACAAGCGCACACCGGCGTAGCCGTCCTCGCGGCCGACCGCCGGATGGGCCACCGCGACCATCGGCCCGACCGCGCTGGTGGCGGCGGCGTCCCAGCCCTTGGCGATCATTTCGCCCAGGTTGGCCTCGCGCATCTCCTCGCGCACGTCGGCCCACTTGGCGCCCGGGCCGGCGAGCAGCTCGCACAGCGCCAGCAGGCCCTCGCCGCGGATGCACGACCGGCGGTATGGCGCAAGCCGGCCCTGCCCGAGCAAGCCGACGATCTCGAGCGGATCGCGCTCGCCGAACATTTCGCGCGCAAGCAGGTTGAACGTGCCCCCAGGCAGCGGCAGGACCGCGCCCCTGAAGCCGACGAGATTGCCGATTGTCCGGCTCAATGTGCCGTCGCCGCCGTGAATCGCGATCAGGCCGAGCCCGGCGGCATTGGCCTGGGTCGCATCGGGCGCGCCGTCCTTGCAGTCCAGCACGCGGGCGGGTGCATGACCGGCATCGCCCAGCGCGGCGACGAGCGCGGCCAGGACCTCCTCGTCGTGGCTGCCGCTTGCGCCGTTATAGATCAACCAGGTTTCGCCCATGTCCCTCATGCCGGCAACAAGCCGCGAGGGCCGCGCAAGGTTCCCCGTGCGCTCAGACGCGGCCGCTGACGATCAGCCAGGCACCAAGCGCGTTGAGCGCCGAGTATCCGAGATAGACCCACGCCAGCCATGGCCAGCCGGTCGCGGCGAGCAGCATGGCGGCCAGCAACAGCACGAATTCGGTGGCCAGCGTCACCCGCCCGCCGAGCAGGTGCCGGTACCACGGGCTGATGCCGAGCAGCGGATGGCCGCTCTCGATCACCGCGCGGTGCAGCGCGAAGTTGCCCACGCCCAGTAAGAAGATGACCAGCAACGCCATACGACAGACGATGTGGGAACCGTTCGTCGGATTCCAAACGCGGTTGGTCCGCCCGCGGGCGCCGGTCGTCGCTGGGAACGGCGGCGGTCGACGAACCGCGGGCCGTGGTCGAGCGCCGCGTGAGCGCCGACCGGCGGCCGGCTATTCCCATCTCAGGCGGTTGCTCCCCAGTTCCCAGGGGTGGCAGCCGCCACCCAACTCGTGGAGGATAAAATCATGCGCACAACCCTGATCGCCCTTTCCGCGCTGGCGCTCGTCGCTGGCGCCCCCGCTGTCGCCCAGGATTTCGTCGTGGTCCACAAGGATCTCGATCTCAGCACGGCCAAGGGCCAGAAGACGCTCGATCGGCGGATTGCCGGCGCGGCGCGCGATTACTGCGGCGCGGATCGGCAACGAATTGGCTCGCGCACCCGCAGCCGGGGTTCGTCCGAGTGCGTGAAGCAGGCCCAGGAGGCCGCTCGCGAGCAGATGGCGGTCCTCATCGAGCAGGCCCGCAAGGGAGGCTGATCCGGCTTCAGGGTTGGCGGGGCGCGGGGCCTTGACCTTCAGCGCCCTGCCATCGCCTTGACCTTGGGCAGATAAGTCCGCCCGATCCTCAGGGTATCGCCGCCCTCAAGCTCGATCGACCAGACGCCGAGTCCGTCGTGCCGCAACCCGCGGATACAGTCGCGCCGCAGGATGGTCGAGCGGTGGATGCGGATGAAATGCGCCGGGTCGAGCCGCGCTTCGAGCCCGGCGATCGTCTGCAGCAGCAGATAGCTGCGATCCCCGACGTGCAACCGCACATAGTCGCGCTCGGCGTCGATCCGGCTGACTAGCGCGACCTCGATCCGCAGCAGTTCGGCCCGATGCGGCACCCATAGCTCCTCGATCCATTCGCTTCCGGGACGCGCGCCGTCGGCGCCGCGCCGGGCGAGCGCGCGGTCGATCGCGCGGCGCAGGCGGTCGGGCGCGACCGGCTTCAGGACAAAGTCGACCGCATCGAGATCGAACGCCTCGACCGCGAAATGATCGTGCGCGGTGACGAAGATCACCGCCGGGCGGCGCGCCTGCTTGGCGAGCTTGCGGGCGACCGCCAGCCCGTCGACTTCGGGCATCGTCAGGTCGAGCAGCACCAAGTCGGGGGTCAGTGCATCAATCAGGCGCAGCGCTGCCGCGCCGTCGCTAGCGGTGCCGACGACCTGCAGGTCCTCGAGCTTGGCGCAGATCACCTGCATCCGCTCGACCGCCAGCGGCTCGTCGTCGACGATCAGCGTGCGCAGCGCGTCAGGGGCGGAGATTTCGGTCATCGATTTCCAGCGGCAGGCGAAGTTCCGTGCGATATCCACCCTCGACCGGCCCGGACACGACTTGCGCGTCCGCTCCGTACCGCGCGGCCAGCCGGTCGCGCACGTTGGCCAGGCCAATGCCGAAGCCGTGGCGGGTCTGGCCGGGCACGCCGGGGCCGTCGTCGCTGACGGTCAGCACAAGGCGGCCGTATTCCTGGCGCGCGACGATCGCGATCGTCACCACCCGGTTGACCGGGGCGACTGCGTAGATGACCGAGTTTTCGACCAGGGGTTGCAGGATCATGCCGGGAATCATCGCGCCGGCCAGGGCCTCGGGCAAATCGAAGCGCGTGCGCAGCCGGTCGGGAAAGCGCAGCGACTCCACCGCCAGGTAGTGCCGCTGGAGAGCGATCTCCTCGGCCAGTTCGACGTCGCCGGTGGGATCGTTGGCGAGGCTGTGGCGATAGAAGCTCGACAGCCCCTGAATCATATCCTCCGCGCGCTCAGCCTTGCCGGTCATCACCAGCGCCGACAGCGAGTTGAGCGCGTTGAACAGGAAGTGCGGATTGACCTGATAGCGCAGCGAGCGAAGCTCCGCCGCGCGGGCGGCATTGCGGAAGCCCGCCTCGCGCCGTTCGGCCGCGCGCGCCTGGGTCCCCGCGACCAGGCTCAGATAGAGCGCGCACCACGACAGGATCAGAAAGTAGCGCGTCAGCGACAGGTCGATGAGGCTGAGCATCCGCGAGCCGTCACGATCCTCGCCCGGCAGCACGACTTCGGCCCGCGAGGCGGTCGCGGTGGAGACCGTGTCGCCGACGTCGATGGCGTCGGGCACCGGAGCTTCGATAATCACGTTGCCCGCCTGGTCGCGGCGGATCGAATAGCCGAGCCGCTCGGCGATGCGAGATTCGACCTCGGACTGGATGTCGGCGAAGATGCGTTCGTTGAAATAGGCCGCGATCCCCGCCGCCGGCATTGCCAGCACAAGCGCTGCGACAATCTGCAGCCACAGCTTGCGGCGGTCGAACAGCCGCAGGATCAGCCACACCGCCAGGGTGACCGCCATTCCGACCAGGCACGCCAGCAGGCGGCGCCACATCAGCTCGCTCTGCAGTTCCAGGCCGATCGCCGCTCTCAGCGTGTTGAGCGCCAGGTAGCACGCCCACAGCCCGGCGATCGACACCATCACCGCGCGCAAGGGCACACGCACCGCCAGTTCGGAAGCGTTGTCGTTCATCATCACCGCTCTTGGCCCAGCCACGCCAGCGGCGCCAGCGCCCGCGTCGGACCGTATCGGCGCTTCATCGAGCGGATCAGGCGGCCGGCAGAAGCTGGCCGGCGGCGATTTTCGCGCGCCATTCGGCCGGCGCGAGGGCGTGGACATTGGCGCCGGTGGCGTCGACCGCCACCGTCACCGGCATGTCCTCGACCCGGAATTCGTAGATCGCCTCCATGCCCAAGTCCTCGAACGCGACGACCTTGGCTTCGCGGATCGCGCGCGCGACGAGGTAGGCCGCGCCGCCGACCGCCATCAGGTAAGCGACCTTGTGGCGGGCGATTTCAGCCACCGCGCCCTGACCGCGCTCGGCCTTGCCGATCATCGCCAGAAGCCCGAGTTCGAGCATCATGTCGGTGAACTTGTCCATCCGCGTCGCGGTGGTCGGGCCGGCCGGGCCGACGACTTCTCCTAGCACCGGATCGACCGGGCCGACGTAGTAGATCGCGCGGCCCTTGAAGCTCACCGGCAGTTCTTCGCCCTTGTCGAGCATCTCCCCGATGCGCTTGTGCGCCGCGTCGCGCCCGGTGAGCATGGTGCCGTTGAGCAGCAGGCGGTCGCCGGCCTGCCAACTTCGCACCTCTTCGGGGGTCAAATGGTCGAGATCGACCCGCTTGGCCGCCGCGTCGGGCATCCACTGCACCTGCGGCCAGTCGGACAGCTTGGGAGCCTCAAGGAAGCTCGGACCCGAACCTTCGAGCGTGAAGTGCGCGTGGCGGGTCGCCGCGCAATTGGGGATCATCGCCACCGGCTTGCCTGCGGCATGGCACGGCCAGTCCATGATCTTGACGTCGAGCACCGTGGCCAGCCCGCCGAGCCCCTGCGCGCCAATGCCGAGCGCGTTGACGGCATCGAAAATCTCGATCCGCAGCGCCTCGATGTCGTTCCGCGCTCCGCGCCGCTTGAGCTGCGCCATATCGATCGGCTCCATCAGGCTCTGCTTGGCGAGCTTGACGCAGTGTTCGGCGGTGCCGCCGATGCCGATCCCGAGCATCCCCGGCGGGCACCACCCGGCGCCCATCTGGGGCAGCATCTCGACCACCCAGTCGACGATCGAATCGCTGGGGTTCATCATCTTGAACTTGGACTTGTTCTCGCTCCCGCCGCCCTTGGCGGCGACGTCGATCGACACCGTCCGGCCCGGCACCAGCTCGACCGACAGTACGCACGGGGTGTTGTCGCGGGTGTTGCGGCGGGTGAACGCCGGATCGGCGAGGATCGAGGCGCGCAGCTTGTTTTCGGGATGATTATAGGCGCGGCGCACACCTTCATCGACCACGTCCTGCAGCGAGCGCTCCGAGCCGAGGCGGCAATCCTGACCCCATTTGACGAACACGTTGACGATGCCGGTGTCCTGGCAGATCGGGCGGTGGCCTTCGGCGCACATGCGGCTGTTGGTCAGGATCTGCGCGATCGCGTCCTTCGCCGCCGGTCCCTGTTCGGCCTCGTACGCCGCGCCCAGCGCGCGGATATAGTCCATCGGGTGGTAGTAGCTGATGAACTGCAGCGCATCGGCGACGCTCTCGATCAGGTCGTCCTCGCGGATGATGACTATGTCGTCCATCGATTGCCCACTCCTCCTGATCGATTCGCCACAGTCGCGATAGGTTCGCGCGCCGAGGGCGTCAAAGCGCTTGGCGCTTTGGTGCGATTGCGCCAGAGACCGCCGCGCAAGACTAGGTCGTTGACCGGCTGTGTTATCCAATTAATACAGGTTTCGTGAGAATGGCTTCCGCCCCCCAACCCGCCACAGGCTCGGCCGCCATGGACTTCGCCGCCGCGCGGCAGTCGATGATCGACAGCCAGTTGCGCACCAGCGGCGTCAACGAGCCGTGGGTGCTCGCGCGCATGGCCGCGGTCCCGCGCGAGGATTTCGTGCCGCGGTCCGCCCGCGCGGTCGCCTACACCGACCGCGCTGTGCCGATCGGCGGCGGGGCCGCGCTGGCCGCGCCGCTGGTCCATGCGCGCATGCTGGCCGAAGCCAAGCCGAACTCGAACGACCGCGTGCTCGTGGTCGATGGCGGCAGCGGCTATCTTGGCGCGTTGCTCGCTGGGCTCGCGGGTTCGATGACGGTGATCGCCGCCGACGAAGCCGTCCGGGTTGGCAGGAAGGGCGACTTCACCCTGCTACTGGTCGACGGTGCGGTCGAGCATCTGCCCGATGCGCTGGCGAAGCGGCTGGCCGACGGCGCGCGCGTGGTCACCGGGCTGGTCGACGACGGGGTCACGCGGCTGGCGATCGGGCGCAAGGCGGGCGGAACGGTCGCGCTGCTCCCGCTGGCCGAACTGGGCATTCCGCGCCTGCCGGCGTTCGACAAGCCCAAGGTTTGGAGTTTCTGACCATGGCGCGGTGGGGGCTCAGGCCGGCGCTTCTGGCCGGCGCGGCGGCGACCGCGATTGTCCTGCCCGCGCCGGCGGCGGCAGACACGCTGCGCGACGCGCTCAACGGCACCTACCGCACCAACCCGATCCTTCAGGGCGCGCGGGCCCAGCAGCGCGCGACCGACGAGAGCGTGCCGCTCGAGAAGTCGGCCGGCCGGCCCAATGCCAGCGCCAGCTCGCAGTACATCGAATTCGTCAAGCAGTCTTCGTCCTCGTTCTCCTCGCCCGACCGCGCGCTCAACGCAGGTGTCGATCTCGGTGTGCCGATCTATTCGGGTGGCGCGGTCAGGAACTCGATCAAGTCGGCGGAGAACCGGGTCGAGGCCGGGCAGGCGGACTTGCGCGGCACCGAATCGGCGCTCTTCACCCAGACCGTCGCCGCGTACATGGACGTGATCCGCGGCGAGGCGCTGGTCGAGCTGTCGGCCAACCAGGTCCAGGTCCTGCGCGTCAGCACCGAAGCGACCAGCGACCGGTTCGAGATCGGCGACCTGACCCGCACCGATGTCGCGCAGTCGCAGTCGAGGCTGGCGCTGGCGCAGGGCGATTTCCGCAGCGCGCAGGCCAACCTGATCGCCGCGCGCGAGGACTACATCCGCCTGACGGGCATGGCGCCCGACGACCTCCAGCCGCCCCCGCCGCTGCCGGGCCTGCCCGCCAGCATCGAGGCCGCGGTGGCGACCGCGCTCGCTGACAATCCCGACATCATCGCCGCGCGCGAACGCGCCGACGCCTCGCGCTTCGACGTAAACGTGGCCGGATCGGGCCGGCTGCCGCGCGTCTCGATCTTCACCGGCGGCGACTACAGCAACTTCCTCGGCTCGATCGGCAGCACCGTGCCCGGCGTGACCCTGTCGCAGTCCAGCACCGGCGTGCAGGCAGGCGTCCAGGTCTCGGTGCCGATCTTCCAGGGGGGCCGCCCGGCGGCGCTGCAGCGGCAGGCGCAGGCGCGCTCGGCCGCCGCGCAGGAAAATATCGTCGCCGCCGAACGCGACGTGATTTCGCAAGTCCGCTCGGCCTGGGCGAGCTGGCAGGCGGCGACGCAGATCATCCTCAGCACCCAGACCGCGGTCGATGCCGCTTCGCTCAGCCTCGAAGGCGTGCGCGCCGAAAACACCGTCGGCAACCGCACGATTCTCAATATTCTCGACGCCGAGCAGGAACTGGTCTTCGCCCGCTCGCAACTCGTGACCGCCAGGCGCAACGCCTATGTCGCCGGGTTCAGCCTGCTTGCCGCGATGGGCCGCGCCGAAGCGCGCGACCTGGGCCTGGCGGACGACGGCCCGCTCTACGATCCGCAGGTCAATTATGACCGAGTCAAGGGCAAGTGGCGGGACTGGGACTTCGATCCGGCCCCGGCCCCCCAATCGACACGCACCGTTGACATCCCGGCGCAGGATGCGGAGATTCCGGTGAACGAATCGCCGCCCGCCAGCGGTACTTATTGAGACGGGGGTCACAAAATATGCGCCAGGACGGCGAGGCATCGGTCGAGGAAATTCTCGAATCGATCAAGAAAGTGATCGCACGCGACCACCGCTCGGCCGCGTTCGACACCCGGCGACGGCGCGAGAGCGACGGCCTGGCCGAAGGCGCGCCCGAACCTGCCGATGCCGATGAAGCCGATGAGGTGCTCGACCTCGCGGCGGCCGGGTACGCCGAGGAAATCGAGGATTTCGAGGAAGACGATATCGCGCCGGATGGCCCGCCAGAGGCACCGCTGGTGACCGCGGCGGCGCGCGCTTCGATGCGCGAGAACCTCGCCGCGCTGGCGCTGCTCGCCGAACCTGGCGTGCCGCCGCAGATCGTGCGCTCGGGCGAAACCTCGCTCGAAGGGCTAACCCGCGACCTGCTGCGCCCGATGCTCGCCGACTGGCTCGACCGCCACCTGCCGGAGATGGTCGAGCGCATGGTCAAAGACGAGATCGCGCGCATCGCCGGCAAGCGCGGCTGATCGAGCGCCCCGTCCGGCGGGGCCGGAACGCATGACCGAGCCCACCCAAATCGCCCAGGCACGCGCCGCGCTGGCCAAGATCGGCGGCGAACGCATCCGGCGACACATCTTCCTGTGCGCGATGTCCGACAAGCAGGCGTGCTGCTCGCGTGACGAGGGCGAGCGCGCGTGGAAATACCTCAAGCGGCGGCTCAAGGAGCTCGGCCTCGTGGGGAGCACCGTGCAGCGGACCAAGGCCGATTGCCTGCAGATTTGCGAGGCCGGGCCAGTGGCGGTCGTCTGGCCCGACAGGATTTGGTACCATTCGTGCGATGAAGCGGGCCTGGAGAAGATTATCCAGCAGCACCTGATCGGCGGCGAACCGGTCGAGGAGCTGCGCTTGCGCAGCTAACCGCGCTTATCGATTGGCCCGCGGGAATCAGTCGCGCTCGTCCAACGGATTGCGCACCGATTCGTCGTGGCCGGTGCCGTTGGAGAGGAACACCAGACCCATCAGCGCGCCCATCAGCATCATCGACGCGCCCACGCCCAGCCCGACCGCGACATAGAAATGGATCGAAACCTCGGGTTGCGTCAGCCAAATGAAGACCAGGATCGCCGTGACGGTCAGCGCAGTGATGGCCCCCATCAGCATCAGCATCCGCTTCCACCGGGCGAAGGCGAAGGCGGCGCTGCGCGGATCGTCGAGCGGAGAGGGCGCGGGCATGGCGCGCCCTTTGCGCGTGCCGGCCACTGCTGGCAATGGCATCTGCTGGCCATTGGGCCCGGACCGTGGCATTCTCCCGCGCATTGGGTTGAGCAACGAGGGGAGAGTCCCATGGACATCGCCCGGCTGATCGCGGGCCGCGCCGGCGCCGAAGTCGTCACCTGCGACGTCGACATGCCGATGCGCGCCGCACTGTCGATCCTCGCGACGCGCCGGATCGGGGCGCTGCCGGTCATGCGCCGCGGCCAGGTCGCCGGCGTGTTTTCCGAACGCGACGTGATCTACTGCCTCGAGCGCGAAGGCGAGGCGAGCCTCGACAAACCGGTCGGCGAGGTGATGACCGCCCCGGCGATCACCGTCGCCCCGAATACCCGCATCGACGAGGCGCTCGAAATGATGACCCGCCGCCGCATCCGTCACCTACCGGTGGTTGAAAACGGCGCCCAAGGGCCGGTGATGTGCGGATTCGTGTCGATCGGCGACCTGGTCAAGGCGCAGATCGACGCCATCGCGCACGAGGCCGACGCCATGCGGACGTATATCCAGAGCGCCTAAGCACAACGCTTGAGCCGGAGGCCGTTCGCCCCCATATCGCTTGCCATGGCCATACCGATGACCCTGACCCCCAGCGCCGCCAGGCGCGTCGCCGCGATCGCCGCGCGCCAGGCCAAGCCGCCGATCCTGCGCCTCGCGGTCGAGGGCGGGGGATGCTCGGGCTTCCAGTACAAGTTCGATCTCGCCGACGCGCCCGAGGGCGACGATTCGGTCAGCGAGACCGATGGGGTCAAGCTGGTGGTCGATCCGGTCAGCCTCGACCTCGTCGCCGGCAGCACGGTGGACTTCGTGGAATCGCTCGGCGGCGCGGCGTTCAAGGTGACCAATCCCCAGGCCGCCGCCGGATGCGGTTGCGGTTCCAGTTTCGGCATCTAGAACCTGCCCGGATGCGCATCGCATCCTTCAACATCAACGGCGTGAAAGCACGACTGCCGCGCCTGCTCGAATGGCTCGAGGAAACCCGCCCCACGGTCGCCTGCCTGCAAGAGGTCAAGAGCCAGGACGAAGGCTTCCCGCACGAGGAATTCGCGAAGATCGGCTACCAGGCGATCTGGCACGGGCAGAAGGGGTTCAACGGGGTCGCCATCCTCGCCGACGGCGTGGCCCCGGTCGAGGCGCAGCGCACCCTTCCCGGCGATCCCGAGGACGAACACGCGCGCTACATCGAAGCCGATGTGGGCGGCGTGCGGATCGCGTGCATCTACCTGCCCAACGGCAACCCGGTGCCGGGGCCCAAGTTCGATTACAAGCTGGCGTGGATGGAGCGGCTGCGCGCTCGCATGCGCGAACTGTGGGCGCTCGAGATTCCGGTCGCGGTGGTCGGCGACTTCAACGTCATTCCCGAAAACAAGGACGTCTGGTCGCCCCGGGCAATGGCCGCCGATGCGCTGATGCAACCCGAATCGCGCGATGCCTATGCCCGGCTGCTCGGCGACGGGTGGACCGATGCGCTGGGCACGCTCAACCCGCGCGGCGGGGTGTGGACGTTCTGGGATTACCAGGCGAGCGCATGGCAGCGCGACCACGGCTTCCGCATCGACCACCTGCTGCTCAGCCCCGAGCTAGCCGACCGCCTGGTCGCGGCGGGCGTCGATAAGGACTATCGCGGCCGCGAGAAAGCCAGCGACCACGCCCCCGTCTGGATCGAAGTCGCCGACTGAATTTCCGGGGCGCTTAATGCGGCTCTCAAGGCCGAACGTGGGCACCCATCAAAGTGCTACTTTGATGGGACCCATGCCGCCCGCAGGTGCCCCGAAGCGAAGCGGAGGGTATCGCACCGAGGATGCCTGCGCGGAGGCGCAGGCGTAACCGAACATGTTTACCGGTAGAAGATGTGGCTGTCGATCGTCGCGCGGGCGATCTTGGTCCGGCTCCAGCTCGGGCGGACGTAGCGCGCGTGAAAGTACAGCGAATCGCCGGCCTGGCTGTCCCACAGCCCTTGATGCGCGATGCGCGCGATCGCGCTGGCGCGGCGCCACGCGGCCGACGAGCGGTCGATCGACGGCATCCTGCCTCCGCGAACGAACGAGAATTGCGAACGCTGGTAGACCACACCGCAGTAGTCGGCCGGATAGCGGCCCGATTCGCTGCGGTTGACCACCACCTGGCCAACCGCGAGCTGGCCGGCCAGCGGCTCGCCGCGCGCCTCAAAGTAAACCGCGCCCGCAAGGCACTCCATCTCACGAGAAAGCGCCGCGTCGCGCGGCATCGCGGTCACCAGCTCGCTCAGCGAGAATGCCGTTGACGCGGCAGCGCCTGAATCGCCTTCGCCCCCGCCTTGTGGCGCGGGCTGGACGACGGGTTCGGATGTATATTCGACCGCGGGTGCCGCGGGCACCGTCTCGTCGGTCAATGCGGCGCTGGCCGCGGGGTTCTTGCTGGTTTCAGCGTTGGCGCCGGATCCCTCGGCGGCGAAAATCGTCAAAAAGGCGGTCGCGGCGATGGCCGCGATGGTTGCGCGATGAAACTGCATTGGTCCGTCGGTTTAGGCGGTGGACGCGCACTGTCGCAGGCCGGAACCCGCCGCGCTGATGACGCCTGACGAGTTCGCATTTCGTAACGCCTGCCGGCCGCCCCCCGTCTGCGCGCTGACTGTTCGACCCCATGTCGTCCAAGCCGCCTGCGTAACGTGAAGGTGGGCGCCGCATATATGCTGCACCTGCGAAGTCAAACGGTCAGGGCAAAGCTGCGACGAAGCGTTCCGAATCCGGGATGTCCGCCTCGAGCAGCCACAAATCGGCATCTCGCTCGCACATTCGCTCGATTCGCTGCGAAAATTCGCTTGGGTTTTCCGCATCTTGCTCGCCGGTGCGAACGAATAAGCGGTTCCCGCCGGGTTGCGGCATCCGTTCGTATAGCGTTGCGGGCATACCGCGACACAAGATTACCAGGGCAATGGTGCCGGCATCGCGCTCGCCCCGGGCCAATACGGTCGCGAACCCGCCGTGCGATTCGGCGAGGCGCCGGATGGCGGCGGCCTCGAGGTGCGCGGGCAGCCGTGCGTCGGTCACGAGTTGGCGTACCCATCGAGGCGGGACAGCGGAATGCGCGAGCGCATGAAGGTGCCGGTGCCGCGGCCGATCTCGTCGCCGTCGGCGTCGACCAGCCGCGATTCGGCCACCAGTACGCGCTTGCGCCCGCTGATCCAGCGCCCTTCGGCGACCACTTCACCGCCGCGGACCGGCTTGGTGAAGTGGAGGTTGAACGATGTCGTCAGTAAGAAGCGGTCGGTCACCAGGGAATTAGCGGCGTAGAACGCGGCATCGTCGAGCATCTTGAAATAGATCGTTCCGTGCGCCGCGCCCGCGGCGTGGAATACCGCCGGCTCGACCGCGAACACCAGCCGCGAGCGCCCTTCGCGGGGAATCGCCAGCGTCGAGGGAAACAGCCGGTTGACCGGCGCCGCGCGGTACAGCCGTTCGAGCGCGCGGTAATGGAGCGCGGCGCCCGGCTGCTCGGACGGATGATCAGGCGGCGTCACGATCCCCGGCGTTGGTCAACAGCGCGTAGAGCGCCTCGGTGTCGGGGGCCTCGGTCAGCGCGCGGTGCATATCTTCGTCGCGCACCATGCGTGAGAGCGCGGCGAGCGCGTGGAGGTGCGTCGCCCCGGCGTTGGTCGGCGAGAGCAGTCCGATGACAAGGTCGACCGGCATGCGGTCGGCGGCCGCGAAGTCGACCGAATGGGCGAGCTTGAGCAGCGCCGCGACCGGTCGCGCGAGCCCGTCGATCCGCGCATGCGGCAGAGCGACGCCGCGGCCGAACCCGGTGCTGCCGAGCGCCTCGCGCTCCTGCAGCCCTTCGAGCACCGCCGCCTCGTCCACCGCATAGACCTTGGCGAACCGCGCGGCGAGCGCGGCAAGGATCGCCGGCTTGTCGGCTGGCGCGGCCGCCCAGACGGCTTCGGGCAGGAGCTTGAAGATGGCGTTCATGCGCGTGGCGTCTTCAGATCGATTTCTCCTGTGCTGCCGGAACAGCGCAAGAAAAGCGAGCGGGGGGATGGTTCGCATCGCCGCTGGCGGGGGCCCAATCCGATTTTGGACGGCGTTGGGCGGCTCAGCGCGGCTCGACCCAACCGATCGACCCGTCACGGCGGCGATAGACCATATTGTGACGGCCCGTTCCAGCGTTTTTGAACAGCATCGCGTTGGTGTCGCGCAAGTCGAGCATCATCACCGCGTCGGCGACGCTCGATTCGGGAATGTCGGCGGTGGTTTCGGCGATGATCATCGGCGAATCGGCCATTTCGACCTCTTCGGCCTCGGCATCGGGCGCGGCGAGGATGGTGTAGGCGGCTTCCTCTTCGCGCACCGCGTGTGCCGATTGCTCGTGGCGGTCGTTCAGCCGGCGCTTGTAGCGGCGCAATTGTTTGTCGATTTTCTCCGCCGCCTGGTCGAGCGCCAGGTGCGCGTCTTGCGCCACCCCATGCGCCTTGAGGATCAATCCCTGCATCACATGGGTAACGATATCGCAGCTGAACGCCCCGGCGGGCGCTTTGCCGAAAGTGACGTGGCTGGACAGCGCTCGATTGAAATACTTGTCGACGATGGTGGAGAGGCGGGCGGTGACATGCTGCTGCAATGCGGCGCCGGTTTCGATCTGGTGGCCCGAAACGCGAATATCCATCGTGAATAGTACTCCTTTGGTGCGAACCCTCCCCAGGGAAACGTCAGGTGGCCCAGATCGCTCCCTCGATTCGGCCGATGAATAGCGCGTGGCGCGCGAGTTCCTCCGGCGTCGGCGCGTGCGGGCGCGGCGCGCGGAACGGCCGGTCGCGCCGCGGTGCCTCGAGTGTGGCGACCACGCTATGCTCCCCGCCGGCACCGGCCAGCTCGAGCCCGATCTGGCGGCCGCCTGTCAGCTCGACATAGACTTGCGCGAGCAACTCGGCGTCGAGCAACGCGCCGTGCTTGACCCGGTGGCTGCGGTCGATCCCGTAGCGCGTGCACAGCGCGTCGAGCGACAGCTTGGCGCCGGGGTGGCGGCGCTTGGCCAGGACGATCGTGTCGACCATGCGGGACAGGCACACCGCCTCCAGCCCGCACAAGTCGAGCTCGGCATTGAGGAACGCGAAATCGAACCCGGCATTGTGCGCGACCAGCGGCGAATCGCCGATGAAGGCGAGCATGTCCTCGCATCTGTCACGGAAGCGCGGCTTGTCCGACAGGAACACGGCGGAGAGGCCATGCACCGCTTGGGCCCCTTCGGGCATGTCGCGGTCAGGGTTGAAATAGGCGTGGAAGGTGGCGCCGGTAGGCACCCGGTTGACCATCTCGATGCAGCCGATCTCGACCATCCGGTCCCCGGTGCGGGGGTCTAGGCCGGTGGTTTCGGTATCGAACACGATCTCGCGCATCTGATAGACCATATCGGCCTGTCGGCGCGGGCTGGCAAGGGCCGTGTGGCGGTTTGTCGCGGCCTAGGCCCGGGTAAGCCGGGCGATCAGAGCCCTCACCGCCTCCTCGGTCTCGCGCACCGAGGTGCCGGTGTCGATCACGTGGTCGGCCCGCGCGCGCTTGTCCGCGTCGGGCACCTGGAGCGAGAGGATGTGGGCGATCTTTTCCGGCGTCATGCCCGCTCGGGCGAGCACGCGGGCGCGCTGGACCGCGGCCGGAGCGGTGACAACCGCGACGGCATCGACAGCCTCGTGCCCGCCCTTTTCGAACAGGAGCGGGATATCGAACACCACCAACGGCTCGGCGGCATGCTCGATCAAGAACACCTGGCGCTCGGTGGCGACCGCGGGATGGACGATCGCTTCGAGCCGGGCGAGCTCGCCGCGATCCCGGAACACCCGCGCGCCGAGCGCTTCGCGCAGGACGCCTTCGGGTCCGGTGGAGCCGGGGAAAGCCACTTCGATCGCGGGCAGCAGGGCCCCGCGCGGTCCCTGCAGCCGACGCACCGCGGCGTCGGCGTCAAACACCGGCACCCCGGCGTCCTCGAACATCGCCGCGACGGTCGACTTGCCCATCCCGATCGAGCCGGTGAGGCCGAGGACAAACGGTTTGCTCATGGTGCCAGCAACGCGCGCAGTTCGGCATCGTGCTGGCGGGGGGCGGGGGACCCGAAGAAGCGCTCGAACGCCAACGCCGCCTGGCCGATGAGCATGGCGAGGCCGTCGATCGTGTGATGTCCGGCGCTGCGGGCGTTAGCCAGGAATGCTGTTTCCACCGGATCGGTGACCACGTCATAGGCGATCGCGCCGGGCGGGGCGTGGCTCCAGTCGAACGCCAACTGCGATTGCCCGCGCATTCCCAGCGGGCTGGCGTTGATGACCAGGTCGAGACACCCGGCGCGGTCGTCGAACGCGAAGCCGCTCGGAGTGGCGAAATGCGCCAGATCAGTGGTGTGATGCTCGCCGCCGGCGTCGATGTCATCCAGCAGCGCGCGCGCCTTGGCCGGATCGCGCCCGGCAAGCACGATGACGAATTTCTCGCGCGCCAGCGCGGCGACTATCGCCCGCGCCGCCCCCCCGGTTCCAACCACCCGCGCCATGCGGAAGTAGTGCGTCTTCGCGAGTTCATGCGCCAGGGGCTCGAGGAAACCGCCCGCATCGGTATTGTACCCAACCAGCCCCCCGCTCTCGAGAATGATAGTGTTCACTGCCCCGATCCTGTCGGCTAGCGGGTCGAGGCGGTCGAGATGGGCCAGCACCGCCTGCTTGTGCGGCATTGTCACATTGCACCCGCGCCAGTCGTCATCTTCCCGCCTCTGCGCGAGATAAGCCTCGCGCTCGTCCGGCCGCACATGGCAGGCCCGATATTCCGCATCGGCCCCTAGTTTGCCGAGCCAGAAATTGTGGATCGCCGGCGACTTCGACTGCGCAACCGGATCGCCGATGACTTCGGCGTAGGCCGTCACGCGGGCAACTCGCCGAGGTCGCTTAGCGCGCCGAGCACCGCCAGCAGCGGCATCCCGAGCACGGTGAAATGATCGCCCTCGATTGCGTCGAACAGCTGCACTCCGCGCCCCTCAATCCGGAATACACCGACGCACTGGCTCACCGCCGGCCATTCGGCGTCGAGATAGCCTTCGATGAAATCGCCGGACAGCGCGCGCACCGTGAGCCGCGCGACCTCTCCGCCGCGCCACACCACCGCCCCGTCGCGGGCCAGCGCCGCCGCGCTGTGCAGCTCGATCGTGTGGCCGGAGAAATACGCCAGGTGCCGTGCCGCGTCCTCGCGGCTCGCCGGCTTGTCGAAGCGCCGCTCGCCGCAAGTGACCAGCGAATCGCTGCCCAGCACCAGCGCGCCGGGCCGATCGCGCGAAACGCTCAGCGCCTTGGCTTCGGCCAGCGCCAGCGCCACCGCAGCAGGCGGCGCGTCGCCCATCCCCGCTTCGACCGCCCGCTCGTCGATTGCGGCGGACATGGCTGCGAATTCCACGCCCGCCGCCGCGAGCATCGCCCGCCGCGACGCGCTTTGCGAGGCCAGGACCAGCGTCATATCGGCTTCAGTCCGCTCTCGACCGGCCCCGCGCGCGCGTCGCGTTCGTTGAGCAGGCGGATCACCGCCGCGGCGGTCTCCTCGATCGAGCGGCGGGTGACGTCGATCACCGGCCAGTCGTTGTCGGCGAACAGCCGGCGGGCGAAGCGCACTTCGGCGGCAACGCGCTCGGCATCGACATAGTCGCTCTCGCGCCCCTCGGCGATCGTCAGCAGGCGATTGCGGCGGATCTGGATCAGCCGGTCGGGCGCGGTGGTCAGACCCACGATCAGCGGATGACGCAGCGAAAACAGCGCGGCCGGCGGCGGGCTTTCGACCACCAGCGGGATATTGGCGACCTTGTAGCCGCGGTTGGCGAGATAGATGCCGGTCGGGGTCTTGGAACTGCGCGAGACCCCCGCGAGTACGATGTCGGCCTGCTCCCAGTCCTCGTGCGCGATCCCGTCGTCGTGCGCGATGGTGTACTGGATCGCGTCGACCCGCGCGAAATAGGCCGCGTCCATCGAGTGCTGGCGCCCAGGGCGTCCGTGCGCCTCCTGCCCCAGATGCGCCTCGAGCGCGGCGGTTACTGTGTCGAGCACCGGTACCGCCGGCAGGCCGAGCTTGTGACAGTGCTCTTCCAGCCGGGTGCGGGTATCGGGATTGACCAGAGTGAACAGCACCAGGCCGGGGTGCGCGGCGATGTCGGGGACGATCCGGTCGATATGCTGGCGGCTGCGCACCATTGGCCAGAAGTGGCGCTGGACATCGGCTTCCTCGAACTGGGCGAGCGCCGCCTTGGCGATCATCTCCAGCGTTTCACCGGTCGAATCCGACAGCAGGTGGAGGTGAAGGCGCGGCATCGGCTGCTAAGGGTCGCCCTGTGGAGAACGTCCGGCATAAACCACGGGAGGGAACCGGGGACAAGCGCGCGACGCGATTCCATGCCCGCTACCGGCCCGCGGGCCGCCGCCTTGTAGACAGGTTCGCTGGCTTGTGAACAGGTGTGGGATAGCGTGGACAACCAATGGTTGACGCGGATTCATCGTGAGTCGCACCGCGCCGCAATCTGGCCAGCACGGGAAAAATCGGGCAGGGTGCCGCCGTCCCCGCTTTCCACAGGGCCAACATACACCATCATCTTATCTAAGAATCTAATTGTATTGGATTAGAGCCCATGCCCGGCGCGCTTCTCGATACCTTGAACGGGCTCCGCGGCGACCGGGTGCCGCTGTGGCTGATGCGCCAGGCGGGGCGTTATCTGCCCGAGTACCGCGCGCTCCGGGCCGACAAGGGCGGGTTTGTCGAGCTGGTCTACGATACCGAGGCGGCCGCCGAAGTCACGCTACAGCCGATCCGCCGCTTCGGGTTCGACGGCGCGATCCTGTTTTCCGACATCCTGATCGTGCCCTATGCCATGGGCCAGGACCTGACCTTCCTCGCCGGCGAGGGTCCGCACCTCGCGCCCCGCCTTGCCGATGTGGCGCTGGAGAGCCTGCGAGGCGTGCCCCAGCGCCTTGAGCCGATCTATGCCACTGTGGCCGCCGTGCGCGCCGAACTCGGCCCTGAGACAACGCTGCTGGGCTTTGCCGGATCGCCGTGGACCGTCGCCACTTACATGGTGGCCGGCGAAGGATCGAAGGACCATCACGAGGCGCGCGCGCTGGCCTACCGCGATCCTGGCGCGTTCGCCGCGATCATCGCCGCAATCGAGGTGGTGACGACCCAGTATCTGGTGGGCCAGATCGAAGCCGGGGCCGAAGCCGTGCAGCTGTTCGATTCGTGGGCCGGGAGCTTGGCCCCCGACCAATTCGAACGCTGGGTGATCGGCCCCAACGCCCGCATCGCCGCGGCGGTCCACGCGCGCTGTCCGGGCGTGCCGGTGATCGGCTTTCCGAAAGGCGCGGGGGCCAAGCTGGCCGTCTATGCCCGCGAGACCGGGGTCGATGCCGTGGGCGTCGACGAAACGATCGATCCGGCCTGGGCCGCGCGCGAATTGCCCGCCGGGATGCCGGTGCAGGGCAACCTCGATCCGTTGCTGCTGCTCGCCGGGGGACCGGCGTTGACGGAGCGGACCCACGCGATCCTGCGCGCGTTCGCCGGCCGGCCGCACGTGTTCAATCTCGGCCATGGGATCGGCCAGCACACTCCGATCGAACATGTCGAGGTGCTGATCGCCGCGGTGCGCGGCTGGCGGGGGTGACGATGGCGCAGGACATGCCTACATCCCCGCCATGCAAAGCGCGCTCGCGATGACCTACCTGTGGCTCAAGGCGGGGCACCTGATTTTCGTCATCTTCTGGATGGCGGGCCTGTTCATGCTGCCGCGTTACCTGGTCTATCACCAGGAAGCCGCCCCTGGTTCGCCCGAAGAGACGCTGTGGATCGACCGGACAAGCAAGCTGCTCAAGATCATCCTTGCGCCCTCAATCGTGGTCGTCTGGGTGCTAGGCGTGCTGCTGGCGACCAGCCAGGACCTGTGGGGCGAACCCTGGCTCCACGCCAAGCTGGCTCTGGTGCTGCTGCTGTCGGCGTATCATGGTTGGATGGCCGGCTATGCGAAAAAGCTGGCGCGCGGCGAACGGCCGTTGACCGGCAAGCAACTGCGCCTGCTCAACGAGGTGCCGGGCCTTGCCGCGGCGCTGATCGTGGTGCTGGTGATCGTCAGGCCATTCTGACTTTGCGACTAGCGGCGCGCGGCGGCGATTGACCGCGCGAGCCCCTGCGCTTATCGCCGCGCCACCAACCGGCTTTTTCCGGTCTCGCGATTTCTGACGAGACCGGGTCGCGCTTTCCCCAAGCCCTTACGACCGGCCGGCCGTTTCCAAGCTACGGATTACAATAATGCACCTCAAGGAACTGAAGAAAAAAGCCCCGGCCGAGCTCGTCGAGATGGCCGAGGAACTGGGCGTCGAAGGCGCCAGCACGATGCGCCGGCAGGACCTCATGTTCTGCATCCTGCGCGAACTCGCCGAGGACGAGGAATACGACGAATCGATCATGGGCGTCGGCACGATCGAGGTGATGCAGGACGGCTTCGGCTTCCTGCGCAGCCCGGAGGCGAATTATCTCGCCGGACCCGACGATATCTACATCTCGCCCAACCAGGTCCGCAAATGGGGCCTCAGGACCGGCGACACCGTCGAAGGCGAAATCCGCGCGCCCCGCGAAGGCGAACGCTACTTCGCGTTGACCAGCCTCAAGAGCGTCAATTTCGACGATCCCGACGCCGTTCGCCACCGCACCAACTTCGACAACCTCACCCCGCTCTATCCCGATTCCAAGCTGACGCTCGACAGCGACGATCCCACGGTCAAGGACAAGAGCGCGCGGGTAATCGACATCATCAGCCCCCAGGGCAAGGGCCAGCGCGCGCTGATCGTGGCCCCGCCGCGCACCGGCAAGACCGTGTTGCTGCAGAACATGGCCAAGGCGATCACCGACAACCATCCCGAGGTGTTTCTGATCGTGCTGCTGGTCGACGAGCGGCCCGAAGAAGTCACCGACATGCAGCGCAGCGTGAAGGGCGAGGTAATCTCCTCGACTTTCGACGAGCCGGCCACGCGCCACGTCCAGGTCGCCGAGATGGTGATCGAGAAGGCCAAGCGGCTGGTCGAGCATAAGAAGGACGTGGTCATCCTGCTCGATTCGATCACCCGCCTGGGCCGCGCCTACAACACCGTGGTGCCGAGCAGCGGGAAGGTGCTGACCGGCGGCGTCGACGCCAACGCGCTCCAGCGGCCCAAGCGGTTCTTCGGCGCCGCCCGCAACATCGAGGAGGGCGGTTCGCTGTCGATCATCGCCACCGCGCTGATCGACACCGGCAGCCGGATGGACGAGGTCATCTTCGAAGAGTTCAAGGGCACCGGCAATTCCGAAATCGTGCTCGACCGCAAGGTCGCCGACAAGCGCATTTTCCCCGCGCTCGACGTCGGCAAATCCGGCACCCGCAAGGAAGAACTGCTGGTCGAGAAGGACAAGCTGTCGAAGATGTGGGTCCTGCGCCGCATCCTCATGCAGATGGGTACGATCGACGCGATGGAATTCCTCCTCGACAAGATGAAGGATTCCAAGACCAACGAGGACTTCTTCGCGACGATGAACCAGTAGCAGGTGCGTGGGTGCGGGGCTTAGCCGGCTGCCGCCAGCTGCGCGCCCATCATCTCCCATACTTTGTTGATCGCTTTCAGCGGGCGGATCATGACCTTGAAGTCCGCGATCATACCGTCGTCATCGAAGGTGATGATGTCGACGCCGTTGATGTGGATGCCGCCGAGTTCGGTGACGAACTCGAGCAGCGCCTGGTTGCCTTCGCTAAATTCGCGGACATAGCGGAACTTGTCGGTGTTCAGCACCACACCGGCGGCGGCGAGATAGCCGACGACCTTGGCGCGGCCTTCCTGCGGGGTGTGGACAACCGGTGAATGGAACACGGCGTCCTCGCGGATGATCGCCGCGAGATCGTCGGGCCGGTTGCCGCCGGCCAGGACCCGGTGCCAGTTATTCAGCCCGTTTTCGGCGCTCATTTCCTTCTCCTTATACGAGGTGCTCGGCGAGGAAAGCCCGGGTGCGCGAATCGGCGAGCTGCGCACCGGCCTCATCGCGGCGGACGCCCGCCTCGGACGCGAAGCCGTGATCAAGGCCGGGGTAGTCGTGAAGCGTGACCTTGGGATGAGCATCGAACGCGGCGTGGATCGCCGCCTGCGCCGCGGGTCCGACGAAATGATCGTTGCCGGCAATGTGCAACATCAGCGGATTGGCGATGGCGTGCGCTTCGCCGAGGTGCTGGTCGATCGAGACGCCGTAATAGCCGACCGAGGCGTCAATATCGGTCCGGGTCGCCGCCGTGTAGGCCATGTAGCCGCCAAGGCAGAACCGGACCAAGCCGACCTTGGCACAGCCCATTTCGCGCTTGAGGTGATGGATCAGCGCCTCGATGTCGCGAATGCAGTCGTCGGCGGAGAACTTGCCCATGTTGGCGAGCGCCCGCTGGAACTGCTCGGGCACGTCGGGATCGAGTTCTTCGCCCTCGGCAAAGCGCCAGAAGATGTCGGGCGCCGCAGCAAGGTAGCCCCTCGAAGCCCAGTCATCGCACTTGGCGCGGATGCCGGGGTTCACGCCGAAGATCTCGGGAACGACGATGATCGCCGCGAGAGGCAGACCGACTGGGCTGGAGAGGTAGACGGGGTAGGCATTGCCGCCTTCGAGAGTGGGAATTCGTGCCGTCGCGCCCATCGTGCTCTCCTTCGCCGACCGTGCCCTAGCGCCCCGCGATGGACTTTGCCAAACCTGTGTGACAAATCGGGCGCCTGACGCGAGGGAGCCGGCCATGAAGGTCCATATCGAGATCGACTGCACTCCGGAGGAGGCGCGCACTTTCATGGGGCTGCCCGACGTCGGCAAGGCCAACGAGGTCTATGCCGACCTGATGGCCAAGGCGATGAAGGGGGTCGGCAGCGTCGACAAGCTGCAGGAAATGGCCAACCAGGTCGCCCCAATGGGCCAGATAGGCATGAAATTGTTCCAGAATTTCATGGAGGGCGCCGCCGCCGCGTCGAAGGGTGGGCAGGCAGGGTCAAAGGGCGGCAAGGACTAGTAATCGGTCGAGACAGACCGCCGCAAACCGGCAATGAATACAATATTCGCCCTTTCGAGCGGCTCTCCCCCCGCGGGGATCGCGGTCGTGCGGATCAGCGGATCTGCCGCGCGCGCCGCGCTCGAAGCGCTGGCCGGGCGCGTGCCGCCGCCGCGCCGGGCCAGCATGGCGACCTTGCGCGACGGTACCGGAGAAGTGCTTGATCGCGCGCTGGTGCTGTGGCTACCGGGACCGGGAACCGCGACCGGCGAGGATATCGCCGAGCTCCACCTCCATGGCGGCCGCGCGGTGGTGGCCGGGGTCGAGGCCGCGCTGACCGCACTACCCGGTCTGCGCCATGCCCGTGCGGGCGAGTTCACCCGCCGCGCCTTTGCCAACGGGCGCATCGATCTTGCCGAGGCGGAGGGGCTGGCCGATCTCCTGGCGGCCGAGACCGAACTCCAGCGCCGAACCGCACTGGCGATGGCCGGCGGCGCGCTGTCGCGCCAGTCGGAGGACTGGCGCGACCGGGTGCTGGCGCTCTCGGCGCAGGTGGAGGCGGTGCTCGATTTCGGCGCCGAGGACGACGTCGCCGAGCTGCCGTCCGACTTCGAACAGTGCCAACAGGCAATCGCCACCGAGATCGCCGAATGGCTCGAGCGGCCGCGCATCGAGCCGCTACGCGAAGGATTTCGGGTCGTGCTATCGGGCCCGCCAAACGCGGGTAAATCATCCCTTTTCAACGCCTTGATCGATAGCGAAGCGGCCATTACCGCGGCCACTCCGGGAACCACGCGCGATGTACTCGAACGCTCGGTTTCGCTCGGCGGCGTGCCGTTTATGTTCGTCGACACGGCTGGCCTGCGTGAGGGTGCCGAAAACGCGATCGAGGCCGAAGGTATCGGCCGCGCGCACGACGCGCAGGCGCGGGCGGATCTGGTGCTGTGGCTGGGCGACGAAGGGGCAGGACCCCAAGGCGCGTGGGAGATCGCAGCGAAGTCCGATATCGGAAGTGGAGGCAAGCGCGCCGCCCGGGCGGCGGTCTCGGCGCGGACGGGTGCCGGTGTGAGCGCGCTCAAGGCGTTGCTGGGCGAGTATGCACGCGGCGCGTTGCCGGTGCCCGGAGCGGGGGCGCTCAATGCCCGACAGCACCGCTGGCTCGAACTGGCGCATGCCTCGCTGATTCTGAAAAGTGGCACCAAGGCGTTGATTTTGGCCGAGCATTTAAGGCAGACGCGTGTCGCTTTCGACGGCCTTGTCGGACGCGCGTCGACCGAGGACATGCTCGATGCCCTGTTCGGGCGGTTCTGTATCGGCAAGTAGTGTTTCACGTGGAACAGGCGCTTTGACCCGGCGGGTTGGCTGACCTATCTGGCGCGCGATGGAGCGGTTCGACATTCTCGTGGTAGGAGGCGGGCACGCCGGGGTCGAGGCGGCTGCGGTGGCCGCACGCATGGGCGTGCGGGTAGGACTGGTCACTTTTGAGCCCGCGACCATCGGGGCGATGAGCTGCAACCCCGCGATCGGCGGGCTTGGCAAAGGCCATCTGGTACGTGAAGTCGATGCGTTCGACGGGATAATCGCCCGCGCGGCCGATGCGGCGGCAATCCATTACCGAATGCTCAACCGTTCGAAGGGCAGCGCGGTGTGGGGACCCCGGGTCCAGGCCGACCGTGCGCTATTCAAGGCCGCCGTCCAGCGGATCATGAAGCGGCAGGGCGACCTGACCGTGCTCGCCGGCGAGGCGGCGGCGCTGGAGCTTGCTGGCGGCCGTATCGCTGGGCTGACCCTGTCCGATGGATCGCGGATCGCTTCGCAGGCGGTGATCCTGTGCACGGGTACGTTCCTCGGCGGCACACTGTTCCGCGGTGAGGAGCGCTTCGAAGGCGGCCGGATCGGCGAGGATTCGGCGCAAATGCTCGCACGCCAGATGCGCGAGGCGCTGCCGATGGCGCGCCTCAAGACCGGCACCCCGCCGCGGCTCGACGGACGGACGATCGACTGGGCGGCGCTCGCCGAGCAGCCCTCCGACGCCGAGGTGTGGACGATGTCGCCGCTCACCCCAGTGCGAAACAATCCGCAACTCGCCTGCGCGATCACTCGCACGAATAGCGAGACTCACGAAATCGTCCGCAGCAGCCTCGACCGCTCACCGCTGTTCAGCGGGGCGATCGGGGCGCAGGGCCCGCGCTACTGCCCGTCGATCGAGGACAAGATTCACCGATTCGGCGACCGCGACGGGCACCAGGTGTTTCTGGAGCCCGAGGGTCTGTCGACGCACTTGGTCTATCCCAACGGCATCAGCACCTCGCTGCCTGCCGACGTCCAGCTGGCCATGGTGCGTTCGATGCCGGGGCTGGCGCGCGCCGAGCTGGCGGTCGCCGGGTACGCGGTCGAGTACGACCATATAGACCCACGCGCCCTCGACCGCGGGCTGCAGGTGCGCGAACTTCCGGGGCTCTATTGCGCCGGCCAGATCAACGGCACCACCGGGTACGAGGAAGCCGCCGCGCAGGGACTGATGGCCGGATGCCATGCGGCGGCCGCCGTGCTGGGGCGTCAGCCTCCGGCGCTCGACCGGGCCAATTCCTATCTCGCGGTGATGGTCGACGATCTGACTTTGCACGGGGTTACCGAACCCTACCGCATGCTGACCGCGCGCGCCGAATACCGGCTGCGGCTGCGCGCCAGCAACGCGGCGACGCGGCTTACTCCGCTGGCGATTGAAGCAGGGTGCGTCGGCCCGGAGCGGCGCGCATGGTTCGATCGGCGTGAGCGGCAGCGCTCCGAGTGGGACGCCGCGCTCGAGGCGAGTGTGGGGGCGTCGGACGTCGCGCCCACATTGACCGCCGGTCCGCCGCGCGCGCTGCGCGACTGGCTGCGCCATGGCGATCTCGATGCCGCGTCGCTTGCACATTTGCTGCCGCCGGGATTTGCCGAAGACGATATCGGCATCGAACTGGCCGAGGATGCGGCCTACGCGCCATATCTCGCGCGCCAGGAGGCCGAACTGCGCGACTTGCGTGCGAGCGAAGCGCTGACGCTTCCCGGCGAATTCGATTTTCGCGGTGTTCCGGGCTTATCGAATGAGATGGTCGAACGCCTTGAAACGGCTCAGCCGACAACGCTCGCCGCCGCCGGTCGCGTTCCCGGGATCACCCCGGCGGCGCTCGCTACGCTGCTTGTTCACGCCCGACGTCAGGTGGCGGCGTGATCGACGACGAAGCGAGCGCACGGGCGTTCGTGGCGGACCGCTGCGATGAAGAGGCGCTGGCCAGGCTTGATCAATTCGTCGAATTGCTGCGGTTCGAAAACATGCGGCAGAATCTTGTTTCGGCCGCTTCGCTCGACTGCGTCTGGCGGCGCCATACTGCCGACAGTGCCCAGTTACTCGACCATGTTCCATGTGAAACAGTACCCCGCTGGCTGGACTTGGGTTCGGGCGCCGGATTTCCCGGTCTCGTCATCTCGGCGATGCGCCCGGAATGGCCAGTCGTCTTGGTTGAATCTCGGAAGCTGCGGATCGAATGGCTCGAATCCGCGGTCGATGCCCTGCAGTTGGTGCATTGCCAAGTCCAGGGCCGGCGGCTTGAGACTGTTCCATCAATGCCAGCGGGGGTTATTTCCGCCCGCGCTTTCGCCTCGCTACCGAATTTGATCGCGTTGTCCCGACGCTTTTCCACAAACGACACGGTATGGTTGTTGCCCAAAGGGCGCTCCGCGGCGCAAGAAGTCGCCGACCTGTCCCCAGAGCTGCGGGAATTGTTCCACGTGGAACGCTCCGCCACTGATAGCAATTCGGGGATTGTGGTAGGACGCGTCACGGGAGGCAAAGGCCGATGATTACGATCGCCGTCGCCAACCAGAAGGGCGGGGTGGGCAAGACCACCACGGCGATCAACATCGCTACCGCGATGGCGGCAACCGGTTGGAAAACCTTGCTTATCGACCTCGATCCGCAGGGCAATGCGTCGACCGGCATGGGCATCGGCACCGAGGATCGCGTCCGTTCGAGCTACGACATGCTGGTCGATGGCGCCCCGCTGGCCGAGTGCATCCAGCCAACCTCGATTCCGCTGCTCGACATCGTACCTGCGACCGAGGATCTGTCCGGCGCCGAAATCGAGCTCGTCACGGTGGAAGATCGCACCGCGAGACTGAGCAGCGCACTGGCGAATCACCAAGGGCATGAGATCGCCTTCATCGATTGCCCGCCGTCGCTGGGGCTGCTGACGCTTAACGCACTCGGCGCGGCGGACACGCTGCTGGTGCCGCTGCAATGCGAGTTCTTCGCGCTCGAGGGCCTGTCGCAGTTGCTGACCACGGTGGAGCGCGTCCAGCAGCGCTTCAACGCCGATCTCGGCATCATCGGAGTGGTGCTGACGATGTTCGACCGCCGCAACCGGCTGACGGACCAGGTGGCCGACGACGTGCGCGCCTGCCTCGGCCCGTTGGTGTTCGAATCGGTCATCCCGCGCAACGTGCGCCTGTCCGAAGCGCCGAGCCACGGCCTTCCAGCGCTCGTCTACGACCATAATTGCACCGGCAGCCGGGCCTATATCGCCTTAGCGCGCGAGCTGATCGGGCGCCTGCCGGCGACGAGGAAAGCAGCATGAGCAATCCGACCGATCCGATTCGCTTCTCGATACCTGAGCGGCCGAAGAGCGACACGCGCCGCGCGCTGGGCAAAGGGCTTGGCGCGCTGATGGGCGAATCGCGGCGCGAGGAGCCGCTGGTAGTCGGCCGCGCCAGCGATGAGGATACTGCTTCCAGTTCAAAGGGTTACCGGACAGACGGGCTCGCCAGCCTGGCAATTTCGGCGATCGAGCCGATGCCGGGCCAGCCGCGCAAGCGGTTCGACGAGGCCGCGCTCGAGGAACTCGCGCAATCGATCGCGCAGCGCGGGGTGATCCAGCCGGTCATCGTCCGGCCGATCGGCGGGGGGCGTTATCAGCTGGTCGCCGGCGAGCGCCGTTGGCGGGCGGCGCAGAAGGCGCGGCTGCACGAAATTCCCGCGCTGGTCCGCGAGCTCGACGAGCGTGAAGTGATGGCGCTGGCGCTGATCGAGAATCTCCAGCGCGAGGATCTCAATCCGGTCGAGGAAGCGCGCGCCTATCACCGCTTGGCCGAAGGCGAGGGCATGACCCAAGCCGAAATCGCCCGGCTGGTCGACAAGTCGCGCAGTCACGTCGCCAACCTCCAGCGGCTGCTTCAGTTGCCCGAACCGGTGCTCGAACTGGTCGAGGATGGCGCGCTGTCGATGGGCCACGCCCGCGCGCTGATCGGGCAGGACGATGCGCTCACGCTGGCGGTGCGCGCCGCGCGCGACAACTTGTCGGTGCGCGAGGTCGAGCGCCTGGTGCGGCGCGGCGGCGATAGCGAGCCCGCCCGCCGCCAGGCGCGTGTGCCGCGCGATCCCGCCAAGGACGCTGACATCGCCGCGGTCCAGCGCCATCTCGAGGAGTTTCTCGGGCTCACCGTGCGGATCAAGACCGATGCCGACCCGCGATCGGGCGCGGTTACCATCCGCTACCGCACGCTCGATCAGCTCGACCTGGTTTGCCAGCGGCTGACCGGCGGCGATATCTGATCGAGGTGTGGCCGCGCGCCGGCCAAATACTTTCACGACCGTTTACCTTGCACTAATGGATTACCGCTAGTCGCCCTTCCCGGATCGTAAGGGGAAGCGCGTGAGGCGCATGTCTGGCCGTACATCGACAGCAGCAGCGCTCGCCGCGACCGTGTTGGTCGCCGGCACGCCCGCCGCCGCGCGCCAGACGACCAATACGCTGCAGGCGCGCGTGACCGTGTTCACCGGGTGCTCGCTGGTGACGCGGCCGATGACCTTCGTGGTGCCCAACCTCACGGTGAGCACGGCGGTCGACACCACCACCACGCTGACCATCAAATGCACACCCAACACCAACTTCACGGTCGATATCGACAAGGGGCTGTACTCCAACGGCATCAACCGGCGGATGTATAGCCCGGCGGCCAACGCCTACGTCACCTACGACGTCTATCGCGATGTGCCGCGGACCAACGTGTGGGGGACCGGCCAGCTCAAGAACGTGACCGGCAATTCGGGCAGCGGCGCGCCTGTCACTCTGACGTTGTTCGGCCGCATTCCCGCTTCGGGCAAGATCAAGGCGGGCGACTATGCCGACCGGCTGGTCGTGACCGTCACCTACTGACGTGCGGCAAGAAAGGCCGCGCACAAAAATTTTAAACGACTTCTGGTTAACTGTTTACTTCAACTTAACCATAAGAAATTACGTAGATGCACCAAGATGCTGGTGAATGATAATTCACCTGTTAGTAAATGTGCAAGTAAATCTACGTATGAAGCTCATCGGCTCTCAAAGCCGCTTGTCAGGGATCATCTCATCATGCGTAAGATTGCATTCGGAATCGCCGCTGTCGCGGCCATCGCTTCCACCCCGGCGCTCGCCGCCGGCACCGCCACCGGCACGGTCGACGTGACGCTCAAGGTCAGCTCGGCCTGCAGCGTGACCGCCCAGCCGCTCGACTTCGGCACCGTCAGCGCGTTCGACTCAGCGGTCGATTCGAGCTCGGCGACCACGGTCAAGTGCACGCCCGGCGCGCCCTACGAAGTGTTCGTCAACTACGGCGTCAACGCCGGTGTGGGCACGCAGCGCAAGCTGCTGTCGACCACCACCGCCGCGACCGTGAACTACGGTGTCTTTACCGACGCGGGTCGCACGACCGCCTGGGGCGGCGTGCTTGCCGGCGTTACCGGGACCGGCGACGGGACCGAACAGGCGATGACCCTCTACGGCCGGGTTCCGGTCCAGGCTGCGGTCGCCGCCGGCGACTACAAGGACACCGTCACCGTCACCGTCAACTACTGAGCGAAACCGGAGAAAACCGCACCATGATCCGCCGCCACCGTCCGATGCGCGCCTTGGCCGCACTGGTGGCCGGCGGGTCGGTTCTCTCCGGTCTGGTCATGACGAGCCCCGCGCCGGCCGCCCCTGGCGAGTTCGGCGCGGGTCTCGCAATCGCTCCGCTGCGCATCGAAATCGACGATGCCGCACGCGGCGCGACGGTGATGCTGACTAATACCTCCGAGCGCGCATTGCCGGTGCAGACCCGCGTGTTCGCCTGGAGCCAGGATCGGGGCGAGGACGTCTATGCGCCCAGCTCCGACCTGACCATTTCTCCGTCCATTGCCTCCATCCCGCCGGGAGAGACGCAGATCGTGCGCGTATTGCGTAACGGTGGCGCGTCGCCGGGCGAGAAAAGCTACCGGCTGATCGTCGATCAGTTGCCCGATCCTTCGGCGGCGCGCGCAGGCGCGGCCGAAGCGCGAATCCGCTTCGCGGTCCCGATGTTTCTCGACCGGTCCAAAGCAGCCGCCGCCCAGTTCGACTGGCGCGTCGGCGCGAACGGGATCGAGCTGGTGAACAGCGGCGGCTCGACTGCGCGAATCGTGCAGCTCGAAGTGAAGACAGCGTCCGGCATGCAAGTGCCAGTTGAGCGCAATTCGCTGCGCTATGTCCTCGGCAACTCGACCATCGCCTGGCCCGTGGAGAATGCCTGTTCGTTGGGCCCGGTGACCGTCACCGCCTCGATCGACGGCCGGACGGTCGATGCGCAGCCTCGCTCTACATGCAGCTAGGCCCGGGTTTGCGCTCCTTGCCGCGGTAAGCGCGGCGGCCGGCTCACCGCTGGCGGCGCAAACCGACCCGTTCGCCCTGCCCGAGGGGCTGACCGCGCAGAGCGTTCGCCCGCAAGAGGGCCCGCTGCTCTCCGAAATCGTCGTCGATGGCCGCCCCAAGGGCCGCATGGTCACAGTCGCGGGCAGCGGCCGCGAGCGGACGATCGATGCCGACGATGCTCGTGCCGCTGGCCTACCGGTGCCCGAGGGTGCGACCGGCGCGGTCAAGCTCGCCACGCTCAAGCTCTACGAATGGAAATTCGACAGCCTGCGCCAGCGACTGACGGTGGCGCTGTTCAACCAGAACGAAGGCGGCCGATCAGCAGGCCTCGGTCGCGCCAGTCGGCGCGTATGGCACTTAATGCGGTGCCGACCATGCCAAATGAGATCGTCATGATGATAAGAAACGGCAGCGGAAGACCATTGCGCACCGCCAGCGCCAGCCAATGCGCATCAATCGAGCTTGACAACATGAAGTCCGGACGGACCCATTGTTCATATCCGATCCCGATCCACGGATTTTGCAGCACGGAGAGCCAGCCATAGTCCCAGATGAGAAAGCGCCAATAGGCAGTGGCCGGATCCAGCGAAACCTGCGCCAGAAATCCCGTTACTCCCCGTCCTGTCAGCGATTCCAGCGCTATTAAACCGAGCAATATCACTGCCGACAACGTTGGCCACGTGACCCCGGCGAAGAATCGCTTACCCCAATTGAGACCACACAAACCGAGGCCCACAGCCAGCCCCAGAAACGCCGCCGAACTGAGGGAAAATAGGCCGGCGAAGGCCGCGAACAGGCCCAGCCACCGCGGCCAAGAGCGAAACCCGCCGATCATCCAAAGTGGAAGCAGGCTGACCAGCACCGAACCCGCCAATATGGGATGCGAAAATGGCCCGTAGGCGCGCACAAGGCCCAGCCGCACCTGTTCCGACAATTGAACGGCCCCCGATACTTGCCCAGCCTCGAAAATCGATACGGGACCGAAGATCGCCTGAAAAAGTGGCCGGACCCAAAGTCTGCCCGAAATGCTTTCGACCATCAGCTCGGCCCCAGCCAGCGCAAGACCGGGGCTGATAAGGACGAAAAAGCGGCGCAAACCATTTACGCCGTCGATCGCCATTCGCCCAAGCGCGTATGCCCCGCCGAAATCGACAATGACCCCAATCGCACTGACCATGCCCCGGCCAAGCCCATAATGTAGACTAAAGCTTATGGCCGTCCACGAGGCCGCGAGAAGCATCATCCAGTCCGGGAATATGAACCGTGCCCGTCCGCCGCCAAATCGCGCCAGCATGAGCGGGACAAATATCAGGATAGCTATCCGGTAGATCGGCAGGTTGACACCGAACAGTGTCGGCCTTGTCTCAACCGGGAGTAGCAAAAACAGATAGATGACGATAACCGCCGGCATAACCGGGGCCAGCGCCCGGGTGCCTTGCGCTACTCCGGAAATTGTCGGCGCCACGCGGATGCGCCGCCTTCCCGCGTGTGCAGTGCCAGCCATTTCCCGTCCTTGCATGCGCGGCCGAGCCGCGACAGTAATCCTTCGCCGCTCGCCCCGGCGCGGTGGTAGCTGCTGCATCCGCGAAGCGCAACGGCGCCGGCGTGCCGGTTTGCGGCGAATGACGGAGGACCTTGCGATGTTCAACAACCCCGGGCGCAACGGGACAAACTTCGGTTGAAAAGGGCGCCGGTGATCGCCGCAAGTCTCGGGCTCGCCGCGGCCGCGTGGCTTGGCGTAACCGAGGCACCCCATTGGCGCGGAGGGGGGACCATGGCGATATTGGGGGCACCGCTGCCCGCTGCGAGCGCCGGACAGCTCGACCCGGCCTCCCTTCAGCGGATCGCGATCGAGGGCGACAGCAATGTGCTTACCGGCCATCTCCCCCGCTTGATCGACGGATCGCGTCCGCCGGGGTTCGGCGCGGTGCTCGAACGCGCCGGCAAGGGCCAACTGGCGGTGGTCATTCGCGGGACGGGCGGCGACACCGCAGCGTTAGGAGCCCGGCGCTGGGCGGCCGCAAGCGCGCCCGTCGACCTGGTCATCCTGGTCTACGGCACCAACGACGCCGACCCGCGCGGACCACTTTCCCGCCGTCGCGCGACGCCGCTGTCCGACTATACGGCGGCGATGCGCGGGTCGATCCGGCGGCACCGCGCGCGCGGCACCACGGTGCTCGTGCTTGGTCCGCTGGCAGGGGGTTCGTGGGCGATCGCCCGCCGGCTCGAGCCTTATCGGCGCGCGGCGCGCGGTGTAGCGGTGGCCGAAGGCGCGGCGTTTCTCGATAGCCACGCGGCCTTGGCCGCATGCCCGGCCGACGAGCCGCTGCTGACGCGCGATGCGCTGCACCTCAACGCCCGCGGCCACGCGTGCCTCGGGCGCTGGCTGGCAGAGCGGCTCATTCCATCGCCTCGAGCGCGCGCTGCTCGGCCAGCATCCGCCGCAAGTTGACCCGCCAATGGACCGGCGCGAGGTCGAGCGCGGCGTGAGTGGCGGTGGAATCGAGCAGCGAGAATGCCGGGCGGGCGGCGGGGGTCGGATAGTCGGCGGTCCCGATTGGCACGACCGGAACCGCGCGGGTCAGCAGGCCAAGCGCGAGCGCCTCTTCCTGGATCGCAACCGCGAAATCGTACCAACTGGCAACCCCGGCATCGCTGTGGTGAAATGTGCCCGACAGGCGGCGCGCGGCCAAGCCCCAGACCACCGCCGCCAGACCCGTGGTCCAGGTCGGCGCGCCGATCTGGTCGGCGACCACCTGGACCTCGTCGCGGGTCCGCATCAGCCGCAGCATCGTGATCACGAAGTTGGCCCCGCCGGTGCCGTAAACCCACGCCGTACGCACAATCGCCGCGTCTGAACCGGCCGCGTCCTCGCCCGCGGCCTTGCTGCGGCCATAGACTGACAGCGGCGCACGCGGATCGCCAGGCCGATAGGCGCGCGCCGCCGTGCCGTCGAACACGAAGTCGGTCGAAACATGGACCAGATGCGCGCCGAACCCGCGCGCGGCGTCGGCCATCGCCTCGACTGCCTGGGCGTTGACGGCGAACGCCAATGGCTCCTCGCTCTCGGCGCGATCGACCGCGGTGTAAGCCGCGGCGTTGAGCACCACGTCGGGCGCGTGCGCCGCGATCATGTCGTGGATCGCGCCCGCGTCGGTCAGGTCGAACTCGCCCCGGGTCAGACCGACGCAGTCCCAGTCCGCCGGCGCGTTCGCCAGCAGGGCGCGGCCAAGCTGGCCGCCCGCACCCGTCACCAGTGCCTTCATCGGCACAGCAAAGCAGCAGGGCGCGCACCGGTCAACGACTGCGGCCATTGAGCCAGTCGAGCAGCGCGACCTGCCGCTCAGCCTGGCCACTGACGGCACGGCTGGCGAGGAACTGCGCGGCGCGGCGCACGAGCCAGACCGGATAAGCGAGCCAGCGCCAAGGCGATTGCGGCGTGGTGCCCGCGCCTTGGGCCAGCATCACGGGATCGGGCCGCAGCGCCGCCGTCAGCGCCGCCTGCGGACCGACCGGAGCGCCCGTCCGGACGCGAAGTCGCCGGTGGAACGCCATGTCGCGGCGCGTTTCAACGGAGCTCAGTAACGCGGCTCGCGCCAGCTCCAGCTGCGCCGGGTCGGGCGCCTCGTCGTCGAACAGCCCCTCGGGCATCCAGTTCGCGCCGTGCCGCGCCGCCACCCCGGCGACCAGCCGCAGGCTGCGCGCCAGGCCCAAATCATCGGCCTCGGCAAGGAACCGCGGCCACTCGACCGATCCTTCGGCAGCGGCATAATGCAGGTCGGCGAGCACGATCGGCCCGTTGTCGAACAGATGATGGAGCGTCGCATGCTCGACCAGGTGATGCAAATTGGCGTGCACCGAGGGCACGCGTACTTTCTGGCCGCCGATCTCCAGCGTCTCCGCCTCGGCGGCCATGCGCGCGAGCAGCGCCGGCTCTTCGCGCCAGCCGGTCTTGTTGAGGCGGTGGTGCACCTCGATGGTCACATCGTGCACGGTGTCGACGATCTCGGGCAACTGGTGATCGTAGTCCATGCCGTAGTGCCCCGCCCACGGCGCATGGACATAATCGGGCCGAGCCAACAACAGCGATTGGGCGCGCTCTGCCTGGTCGCGCGGGACCAGCAGGTCGAGATCGCGCAGCGGCCGCAGCGCGGGGTCGGGGTAAGTCCGCCACGCCAGCCGCACGCCCTTGAGCGCCACCGGCGCGATCCCGTGGGCTTCAAGCAAGGCAGTGGTCCGGGTGAGAGATGCCAGCTGGCGCAGTCCGTAGAACGATTGCCAGCGGTGGGCCGCATCGAGCTGCGCGATCAGCTCGGCCGGTGCGCGCGCATCCCACCCGCAGCAGCGCAACGCATGGCGCAGCAGCGGCATGACTCGCTGCGCCTCGGCCAGCAGCCCAAGCGCCCGCCAGCAGGACGGCGAAAGCGTCGCGAACCGCCCGGCGTGGTCGGCCTCGGGCGCGGCGCAGACAGCCAGCAGCAGCGCTCCGGGGAGATCGATGCCCTGCTCAGTCATCTCGGGTGAGATCGACGACCTCGTCGGCAATGTCGAGCAGCGCCGCGCGATGGCCGAGGATGACCACCGTGCAGCGGCCGCGCAGCCGCTCGATTGAACGGGCGATCGCGGCCTCGTTGGCGGGGTCGAGCGCCGCGGAAACCTCGTCGAGGATCACCAGCGAAGGCCGCCGCACGAGCGCGCGGGCGAGCGAAATGCGCTGCCGCTCGCCGCCCGACAGGCGACGGCCGACTTCGCCCACGGGCGTGTCGAGACCCTCCGGCAACCGCAGCACGAACTCGGCCGAGGCATCGCGCAGCGCCTGTTCGAGCACTGCTCGTTCGACGTCGTCGCAGCCCCACGCGAGGTTGTCCGCGATGCTGCCGTCAAATAGATAGGGTGACTGTTCGACATAGGCGACCTGCCGGCGCCAGCCGATGCGGCGCTCGCGGTCGAGCGCGGCGCCGTCGATGCGGATCGTGCCCGCATCGGGCGCGACCAACCCGGCCAGCAGGTCGGCCAGCGTGCTCTTGCCCGAACCCGAGGGGCCGCGCACCCCGATGACCGCGCCGGCGGCAAAGCGGTGTGAAAACCCGTCGAGGACCGGTCGCTGGCGGTCGGGGTAGGCAAAGCAGACGCGGTCGAAGACGATCGAGTCGGCCAGGCTCATTGCCGGAGTAGTCGAGACGGTGGGTTCAGCGGCGATGCGCGCTTCGCTCAGTGTCCGGCGTAGCGTGTCGATCGCCGGGCGGCAGAAGCGCCACGCGCGCCAGCCCTGCTGCATCGCCCCGACGAGCGGAATCAGGCGGATGAAGATCGCCAGGACGGGCACGAACAGCGCCAGCGGCAGCGCCAGTTCGCGCATCCCGATCCACACCAGCAGGACAAGCATGGTCGCGGCAACGATCTGCAGGCCGACATGCGACCGGTTGGCCGCCGCGTAGAATCCGCGTTCGACCCGCTCGAGCTCACCGGCGGTCTCGGCGAAATCGGCCAGCAGCCGCTCCTGCGCGCCAGCGATGCGCGCCGCGCGCAAATGCGCCAGCCCGTCCGCCACATGCCGCTGTAACCGGCGATGGGCGGCCGAAAATGCATCGCCGTGCGCCCCTTCCCCGCGGCGCAGCGCGATCGAGGTTAGCGCGGCGGCCACGCTGAGCCCGATGGTGGCGAGTGTGAGCTGCCACGACAGCCAGAGCGCAGCCCCAACTAACGCCAGCAGGGTCACCATCGACGTCGCCAGGTCGAGCGCGCGGTCGGCCTGCATGCCGATCCGCTCGGTCTCGCCGACGATCAGCGCCCCGTGATCGGCGCCGCGCTGCCCGCTGAGCCAGCGCCACTCGGCGCCGACGATTGCCTGCTGGGCTTCGGTCCGCAGCCGCCGGATGAGCCCGCGCGACAGCGCCATGCGCTGCTCCAGAATCGCCAGCATCAGCAGGGCGCGCAGCGTGACCACCGCGAGGAACCCGCCGAGCAGCGCGGCGAGCGGTATGCGCGCCAGATCGGCGCCCCACTGCCCGAGCGCGGGCGCGGGTTGCTCGGCGACGATCTGAGTCAGGGGAACAAGCAGCACCAGCCCGACCCCTTCGGTCAGGCTGGCGATGAGCATGAGCAGCCCGACGCTGACTAACGACCGGCGCTCGATCAGCGCGAACAGGAATCCGAGCGCGTCACGGTCGGGTCGGAACGCCTTATCCGGCATTGCGCCCTTCCGCGAAACGCACGAAGCGGGCCGTGCTGAGGCAGCGGCCGAGGCCCCACTGCAGCCGCCCGATCACCGGCATCTGCGGGGCGGCGGGTCCCTCCCAGGCGGCAAGATCGCTTCGCAGCCCCTCAAGATCGAACATCCGGGCAAGCCGGGGATCGCGCGCCAGACTTTCGAGCTCGGCCATCATCCGCGGTCGCTCGCGCTCGAGGCGTACCGCCCAGTCCCCCGACTGCAGTCCCGAGCGCCGTTCGGTGCGCACCATTTCGGGGACACGTCCCTTGAGCATGCGCCGAGCCAGCCAGCGGTCTTCGCCATCGCGCAGGTACTGCTCGTCGGGGACGCCGATGCAAAAGTCCATCAGCGGGCGGTAAACGGTCGTATCGCGTTCTTCGAGACCATACATGAGCGCCGAGGAAGTTCGCAGCTCAGGGGTTTCGACCTGCATGTTGGCTAACGAGCTCGCACGCCAGGCCCGAGAGCTTGAGAGACGCCGGGGTTCGATTTTCGCGCCCATCGCCCGTGCGCGTTCGATCACGCCGTTCTCGCGTATCCAGTCCGGCCGCAGCGCGCACCAGTTGCCGAATTGCATCAGCGAATAGCCGCGCGTCCGGTCGATCAGATCATTGAGCGAGTTGGGCAGATTGGGGCGGACCGCATGATGGAACAGGCGCCTAAAAAACGGCCGCTCGTCGTCGTCGAGCCGCGCCACTTCCCTTGCCAGCCGGCCCCACTGAAACGAGCGCAGCCAGGTGGCATAGCCCGTAACGCCATCGTAGCTGAAACCCGGATTGCCGCCGCCCGCCGACAGAATGACGTCGCAGCCAGCCCGGCGGGCCCGCCGCAACCCCTCGTGCCCCCAATGGGCATTGAACTGATTGTGGATCGGCCAGTCGCCGACGAGCATGTATTCATCGAGGCCGTGGTCGTAGTCGCTGTCCGCGCCGTCGATGAATTCCGGCTTCAGCTGCGGGTACATAGCCACAAGCGCCCGGACATGCGAGCTCTCGTCCATCAGATAGCTAGGCTTGAGGTCGGGGACGATGCCAGGCAACGGCACCGAAGTGTAACAAGGGATTGGCTGGCCCGCGGGAAGCTCCTCTACCAAATAGCTTGCCGTGGCCTGCGAATCGAGCCCCCCGGAGAGGAACAGCGCGGGCCGCTTGATATCGGCGAGAGTGGCCCGCACGGAGCGGCGAAACAATTCGTCCGCCGCCTCGACATAGTCTTCGTCACGCGCGAACCGGACGGAAGGAACTGTGTCGACTGACCAGTATTGCCGGCCGCGACGGCCCTGGCGGTCAATGTCGGTGATCGTCGCGCTCGGGGACGGCGACAGATCGCGATACCAGCAGCGTTCGTTGTTCTCGAGATTGAACACCATGATGTCGGCGAGGTAGTCGTCGTCGATCGCGCTCGACGCGCCGAGCGCGAACAACGGACGGGCGATCGAGGCCACAGCGACACGCGAGCCGGCACGCCAGACGTGAAGCGGATACTGGCCGAGCGGCGCCCGCGCCAGCCGCACGCGGCGCTCGCGAGGAAACCATTCGATAACCGCATAGTCGCCGTCTATCCAACGGTCGCAGTCTTCGCCGACCTTGCGGCGCAATGCCGCATAGAGAGCGCTATCTCCGAGCGAAGGGTCGAGGCCATACCTGCGCGCGAGATCCTGCTGGTCAAACAGGCGGCCGGCCAGCAAGGTGAAAACCCCGTCCGGTCCCGGCTGCCAGGCCGCGGGCCGTAAACGCGGCGGGCGCGATCCGCCGACCCGGATAGATCGGGCAGCCAGCGTCGCATCCGCAGCCTGGCCGTGCCGCACGTCGCCTGCCCTGCCGAGCAGCAGCGCGCCTGCGAAGCGCTCGAGGTCGCCGTGCGGCCATCCCTCGCCCGAGAGGTCGAACGCGCCTGCGATCAGCAGATCATACATCGGCGGCCGAGGCGCCCGTGCGGTCGATCGCCATGATGACGCGATATGCGTCGCGGTCGCAGTGTCCGATTACGAACGTCTCGCCGATTTCCACCCATGCGTGAAACGCGTGCTCGCCCGCGCGATCGGTCTTGTGGGTGGCGAGGACGAGAGTCGAGGTGATCGCGCGCGTTCCCAGAAGCCACTGGGCCGCGACTGCCCGCGGAAGGCAGCGCGTTTCGAACGGGAGGCGCCAAGTTGCCCGGTCGATGTGATCCCCGATGCGCAGCGCGGATCGCAGGTCATCGTCCGAGGGGGACGTGAGGGGGGTGCGGTCGTGGACACGGCGCGAGCCCAGCGTATCCCGCCAGGCCGAGAGCCGGACGAACCGGACAAGAAGGTGGGCTGCCGTCAGCGCGACGAGCGATATCGCGGTCAGGACCCGCCCGGTCCAGACCTCGCTCGAGCTGTCAGGCGTATTGGGCGAAGCCGCGCTCGACAAGAACCGCCGCGAAGCGCTCGACATCGGCGCGGCATTGCTCGGGAGCCACCTCGAACCGGCTTTCGAGTCGCGCGCAGATGGCATCGATTTCACCCGTCTCGTCGAGCGAGTTCCAGATTTCCAGGCCGACGCCCTCGAGAGAAAAAAACTGGCCGGTGTCCGCATCGACGAGCACCAGTTCTTCGTCGATCAGGGCGCTGCTGAAGCGCCCCTCAACCTTCCGGAGCACGCGCGTGGTATCGCAATCGGCCGCTTCGGTCAGGACTTTTTGGCTATCTGCGACGTTCCGTTACCATCGCCCGCCCCGAGGTCCTTGTTCGCGATCTGGGTCAGATCGACAGTAAGCTGGGTCAAAACCGGCGCGGTCCAGGCCTTGCGGGGCGCGCCATCCATGATCGCATCGGTATTCATCTCGAATCCTCGAATCAGGTGGGTTACACGCCCGTTTCCCATTTTCGGTAGCAGTGTTCGCAAGTGCGAGCAAGCGTCACCCGATGCCTGCATCTGCGAGCACGGCGCGAATCAGATGGTTAGTGGCGGCGAAGGCAGCCGGATTGCCCGGATCGAACGGTCGCTCGAGCCGCCAGAAGCGGATCCTGCTGGCCAGCGCGGTCATCCATTCGCCATGCCCCCGCCCGTCGGCAAGGGTGGTGGGCACGAACGAGCGGTACATCGCCTCGGCCAGCACGGTCAGCTTGGCCGCACCTGCGATCGGCCCGATGCGGACGTCCTCTCCTGGCGCCAACAGCACGAGATCGCTTAGCGGCAGCGCGGAATCGCATTTGTGGGGCGGCTGGGCATAGAATTTGCCGGGCAGCAGATCGATCGCCTTGTCAGCCGCCAGGCCGGTCAGGTCGATCGAGCCGCGCCACAGCTTGAGCAACTTGCGGTCGGGAATCGCGACGATTTCGCCGCCGATCCTTGCCAGCGGCAGCGTGTCGTCGGTGATGTGCGGGACTCCGGCGACCGACAGCGCCGCTGCCAGCGTCGACTTCCCGCCGCCCGAATCGGCGGTGAACGCAACCGCGCGCCCGCCGATCTCGACAGCGCTGGCATGGAGCGGAAAATAGCCGTTGAGCCACGCGACGGCGCCGAACACCGTGCCCCACAGATAAAGCTGGAATTCATCCTCGGACCCGGCTCCCGGGAGTTCGGCGACCACGCCCTCTCCCCGGGCGTAACGGAAGCGCACGCCGCCTTCGGTGATGAACACGAACCCGTCGGCCGACAGGCGGAACGATCCGTCGTCGAAGATCGCTCCATCGAGCGCTTCGGAGACGCTGGCGAAGCGTACGCGCATTTCGTGATGCAGCGCGTCGGCCGCGCTTGCGGCAGAGATTTGCGGTTGAGACGGCGGGGGAAGCGACATCGGACACGCGCGTTACGACCGTGGGGCCAGGCGGGCTCCGCGCATACACGCACCGCCGGCGAATGACAGCGGCTTGCCCGGTCAGCTCTGGGACCAATTATCCAATCAGGCGGTCACGTTAAGCAATTGTGTTTCATTGTGCATCGCGATATGGCCGGGTTCGACGCAAATCAATCAATACTGATGAGGACTGTCATGACCGCCTTTCCCAAGCGCTTTGCTATTGTCGCAGCGGCGGGGCTGGCATTCGCGCCGATCGCGGCCCAGGCCGGCACGCGGGCAGAAAGCTCGCCCGTCGCGGTCGACCTTCAGCGTGGTTCCGCCCCGGTTGGCGAAGCCAACGAAATCCTCGGGATCAGCGAGGAGGCGCTTATCATTCTGCTCCTCCTTCTCGCCGCGGCAATCGCTCTCATTCTTTCCGGTCGTTCGCGCGGCAGCAGCTGAACGATCAGTTCGAACATGCCGATTTGGTCGGCAGCAGACGGCCTCCTTCGACGGAGGCCGTTTTGCTTTCCAGCCCTCGGCTTTGCCACTCGAACGCCCACGCTGTTCGTCGGCGGGAAGCCAGCTCGCGCATGAACAACCCGAACCCTTCGACACTTCGGCACCTTGCACGCGATCCGGCGGCGGCGGTGGTCGCCCTCATCGTCCTTGCGTTGGTTGTCGGCGGGGGTGGGGTCGGCGCGGCATTCGGTAACATGGCGGTGCAGCTTGCAGCGCTCGCGGTGCTGGCGGTTCATGCATCGGCGGTCGCGGGATTTTTCCGCACTGCGCCGCGGATGTTGGTTTCATTGGTGCTCATCAGCATGCTGTTGCCACTGGCCCAGCTGATACCGATGCCGGCCGGCTGGTGGAGCGGCTTGCCGGGCCGTGGGCTCGTCGCGCAATCGCTGGCGCTGGCGGGTGAACCGGGCTGGTATCCGTTCAGCGTCGCCCCGGCCCGCACACTGGTCGCCTTTCTCGGCACCCTTGCTCCGGCGGCAGTGGTCGTCGTCGCCTGCGGCCTGCCCCCTGATCGGCTGGTCATGCTGCAGCGCACTACGATAGCGCTCGGGGTGCTCGTCGCGCTGTTCGGCACGAGCCATCTGATTAGCGACGATTGGGGCGATCTCTATTCCGGGCAGCAGGCGCTTCTCGGCGTGCTGGTGGGCACCTTCGCCGACCGCAACGCCGCGGCGCTGTTTCTCGACATCTGCCTGCTGATGCTGGTCGGATTGCCCGCCGGCCCCCGGGGCACGCTCGAGCGCGTCGGGGGCTGGCTGGCGGGGGGCTTTCTGGCGATCTGCGTCGTGCTGACCGGCTCGCGCACGGGAATGGTGCTGCTGGCCGCACCGGCCTTCCTGCTGACGTGGCGGGTAGCGGCGGGTTTTGCCGAGCGGCGGGGCGGCCTCAGACTGCCGGGAGGGGTTCCTGGACTGGTCGGTCTCGGCCTTGCGCTCGCCATCGGCGGCGCCGTGCTGGGCTCGAACGGACGCGTGCAAGTCAGCCTCGACCGGTTCGATTCGGGCGACGGGATGCGCGCCGAAATGCGCGAGGACGCCCGCTTCGTGGCGGAGCGATACTGGCCCGCGGGGGCAGGCATGGGCACCTTCGACGACGTGTTCCAGATCGACGAATCGCTCGAATACGTCAGCCCGCGCAAGGCCGGCCGGGCCCACATGGACTATCTCGAACTCGCGATCGAAGCGGGCTTGGCCGGATTGCTGATCGCCGCCGGCTGGCTCGCCTGGGCCGCGTGGGGCGGCTGGCGCGCGCTGCGCCGGTCCGGGGCCTGGCCGGCGCGCGCCGGAGCGCTGGCGCTGGCCTCGGTGGCGGCGCAGTCGCTGCTGTCGTTCCCGCTGCGTAGCCAGGCCATGCTGTGCGTCGCCGCGCTGGCGGTGGTTCTGCTGGTCCGCTCGCCGGTGGCCGCCGCGCCGCGGGAGCCACGGCCGTGATCCGCTGGCTGTGGTGGCTCGCGCTCGCGGGACTGGCGCTGGTGACGGTGGCCGCCCAGCTCGACCGGGCGAGCCTGGTGCGGCCCGAACTCTCGGCAATCGTGCCGGGGCCCTTACGCAGCTTCGCCCAGGTGCCCATGGCCATGGTCGCGCTGACGACCCAGGACGGCAGCGCCGCGCGCGAGCAGGCGCGCATCCTCGTCCGCCGCCGCCCGATGCCGGCCGAGTACTTGTTCGCGCTGTCGATGGCTGAGCTGCGCGGCGGCGATCCCGAGGCGTTCGCCGCGACCTTCCGCGCCGCATCGACGCGGGGCTGGCGTTTTGCTCCGCTGCAGGTCACCGCGGCGCGGGCGGCGCTCGATAACGGCGATGCGACAGGCGCCGCGAACCGCGTGGCGGCGCTGTGGGCGGCCGAACCCGGCAACCCAGCGCTCGCGCAACTGACCGGGCGGCTGCTCGCGATGCCGAGGGGACCCGAAGCGCTGGCGATCAACCTGGCGGGCACCCGCGTGTGGCCCGACACTTTCCTGGTCCAGGCCCCGACGATGTCCGGCGATGACGCCGCGATCCTGCAAACGGTCGTCGCCGCGCGGCGCGCGGGCGCCGCCTTCGATTGCGTCGCGCTCGAACGGTTCGGCACGCTGATGGCCGAACGCGGCCAAGCGATCCGACCTGGCGCGCTTGCTTGCCGTTGAGCGGGGTGGCGGCGCGGCCCGGTTCGCGATACGGGCGGCACTTCCGCAGTCTTGCCGGCACGAGTTCATGCCCGATCAAAGCCCCTTTACAGCACTGATCGCAGCGAGCGGGCCGCGCTGATGGACGCCGCCGAAGCCGTCCACGCGCGCCTCCTCGCCGCGCTCGATGCCGGCGCCCTGCCCCCGCGCCGCTCGAATCGCGGGCTGGCCGATGCGGGGCTGACCCGCGAGGCGGCGGCGGCGCTGTTCCACTCGCAGGTCATGAGCCGCCAGCTCGACCGCATCTCGCGGCGGCTGCAGGCACGCGGTGAGGGGTTTTATACCATCGGCAGCTCGGGCCACGAGGGCAACGCCGCGGTCGCGCACGCGCTCCGTGCCAACGACATGGCGTTCCTTCACTACCGCTCGGCGGCGTTCCAGCTGCACCGCGCGACCCAGGTTCCCGGCGAGACCGCGTCGTGGGACATGCTGCTGAGCTTCACCGCGAGCGCCGACGACCCGATCTCAGGCGGTCGGCACAAGGTGCTGGGGTCCAAGCGCCTGGCGATCCCGCCGCAGACCTCGACCATCGCCAGCCACTTGCCCAAGGCGGTCGGCGCGGCGTTTTCGATCGGGATCGCAAACCGCATCGGGCTGGAGGATACCCCGCTCGCCGCCGACGGCGTGGTGCTGGCGAGCTTCGGTGACGCTTCGGCCAACCACTCGACCGCGCTGGGCGCGTTCAACACCGCATTGTGGGCGGCGTATCAGGGCACACCGATGCCGATCGTATTCTGTTGCGAGGACAACGGCATCGGCATCTCGACTCGCACCCCGCGCGGCTGGATCGCCGACCAGTTCGCTTCACGCCGGGGGCTGCACTACGTCGCCTGCGATGGCACCGACCTGGTCGAGGCCTGCCGGGCTGCGCGCGAGGCGGTCGATTACGCCCGCGAGCGGCGCAAGCCGGTGTTCCTGCACATGGGCACCGTGAGGCTCTACGGTCATGCGGGATCGGACATGCAGGCCGCTTATCGCAGCCGCGCCGAGATCGAGGACGAGGAGGCGCGCGACCCGCTGCTCGCCACCGCCGCGCTGTTGATCGAAGAAGGCGTGATGACTTACGCCGAAATCCGCACCGCAATCGACGCGGTCGAGGCTGCCCTAACCCGCCAGGCCGAACTGGCGATCGCGCGGCCCAAGCTGGAAGACAGCGCGGCGGTGATGGCCAGCATCGTCCCGCCGCGCCGCGAACCGACTGTGCGGGCGGTATCCGCCAGCGAACGCGCAGCGCTGTTCGACGGCGACAAGGCGCTGATCGACAAGCCGCAGCATATGGCGCGGCTGATCAGCTGGGCGCTCGCGGATATTCTCGCTGAGCGGCCGCATGCGATCGTCTGCGGCGAGGACGTGGGCCCCAAGGGCGGGGTCTACAACGCCACCGCCAAGCTCCATGCCCGCTTCGGCGGGGCACGGGTGATCAATACGGTGCTCGACGAGCAGGCGATCCTCGGCCTGGCGATCGGCGTGGCGCACAACGGGCTGCTGCCGATCCCCGAAATCCAGTTCCTCGCCTACGTCCACAACGCCGAGGACCAGATCCGCGGTGAAGCGGCCACGCTGCCGTTCTTTTCCTCCGGACAATACACCAACCCGATGGTGATCCGTATCGCCGGGCTGCCGTACCAGAAGGGCTTCGGCGGCCACTTCCACAACGACAACAGCCTGGCGGTCTTCCGCGATATTCCCGGCGTGATTCTCGCGGTGCCCTCTAATGGGCGCGATGCGGTGGCGATGCTGCGCGAATGCGTGCGGCTGGCCGACGAGGAGCAGCGGGTGGTGGTGTTTGTCGAACCGATCGCGCTCTACATGACCCGCGATCTTCACACCGCGGGCGACGCACTGTGGACCGCGGCCTACGACCCGCCGGGCAGCCACGAAGTTCGCCTGGGCGAAATCGGCGTCCACGGCGGGGGGACCGACCTCGCCATCGTCACCTACGGCAACGGCTATTACCTGTCGCGTCAGGCCGAAAAGCTGCTGGCCGAGGGCGGCGCCAAGGTGCGGGTGATCGACTTGCGCTGGCTCGCCCCGCTGGCGGAGGAAGCGCTTCTTCAGGCGGTCGAACAGTGCGATCGAGTGCTGATCGTCGACGAGTGCCGCGTCACCGGGTCGCAGAGCGAGGCGCTGATGGCGCTGTTTTCGGAACAGACCCCCGGGAAACGGGTGGCGCGGATCGCCGCCGAGGACAGCTTCATCCCCCTCGCCCGCGCAGCCACGCTGACGTTGCCGAGCCGCGACTCAATCGTCGCGGCGGCCAGGGCGCTGCTCGATGGCTGAGGCGGTGCTGGTCGTTTGCCCGGGGCGCGGGACATATGGCGCAGCGGAGCTTGGCTATCTCGCCCGGCACCATGGCGACGCGCAACCGCTCGCGACATTCGACACGGCGCGTGCCGGACGCGGGGTGCCGAGGATTTCCGCGGTCGACGGGGCGGCCCAATACTCGGCCGCGCTGCACGGTCCGGGCGAGAACTCGGCCCCGCTCATCTACTCCGCCGGAATCCTCGACTTCCTCGCGCTCGATCCGGCCAAGGCCGAGGTCGTCGCGGTCTGCGGCAATTCGATGGGCTGGTACACCGCGCTCGCCTGCGCGGGCGCGGTCTCGCCCGAGCACGGGTTCGCCATCGCCGACGCGATGGGGGTCAATTCGGGGACGGGCGAGCCGGGCGGGCAGCTACTGCTGACGCTGGTGGGCGACGACTGGAGACCGGACCCCGCGCTGCGCGCCGAGATCGACCGCCTGGTGGGCGAGATCGACGGCCTGTACCGGTCGATCGACCTCGGCGGGATGCTGCTGGTCGCCGGCACCGATGCGGCATTGGCCGAGCTAGGCGAGCGCCTGCCGCCGCTCCCTGGCCGGTCGCCGATGCGGCTCGTAGGGCATGGCCCGTTCCACACCTCGTTGATGGGCGAGAGCAGCCGCCGCGCCCTGGCGCAGCTGCCGGCGGATTGGTTCGGCGGGCCGCGCGTCCCGCTGATCGACGGACAGGGCCGCATGTGGCGCCCCTTTTCCAGCGACCGCGCAGCGCTCCACGATTACACTTTCACCACGCAGATTCTCGAACCGTTCGACTTCACCCGCGCGCTGACAGTGGCGCTCAAGGAGTTCGCCCCCGACCGGATCGTGCTCGTCGGCCCCGGCGAGACCCTGGGCGGCGGGATCGGGCAGGTACTGGTGCGCGAGCGCTGGCTCGGGATGGCGGACAAAGGCGATTTCGCCGCGCGGCAGGCGGAGGACCCGGTGCTCCTCGCGATGAACCGGCCCGAGCAGCGAGCGCTGGTCGCTTGAACGCGGGCGCGCTTCTGGAACGCCTCGGCGTGTCCGCCGCCTCGGGCGACCTAGTCGCCTGCACCCCGATCGACGGCAGCGAGATTGGGCGCGTCGCCGTGGGCGAGCCCAGGGCGGTCGCGGCCGCGGTCGAGCGCGCGCACCAGGCGTTTCTCCAGTGGCGCACCGTTCCCGCCCCGCGCCGCGGCGAGCTGGTCCGCCTGCTCGGCGAGGAGTTGCGCGGCGCGCGAGAAGACCTCGCCGCGCTGGTCACGCTCGAAGCCGGCAAGATCGTCTCCGAAGCCCTCGGCGAGGTGCAGGAAATGATCGACATCTGCGACTTCGCGGTCGGCCTGTCGCGCCAGCTCCACGGGCTGACGATCGTGTCCGAGCGGCCCGATCACCGGATGATGGAACAATGGCACCCGCTGGGCGTGATCGGGGTGATCACCGCGTTCAACTTTCCGGTCGCGGTGTGGGCGTGGAACGCGGCACTGGCGCTGGTCTGCGGCAACGCCGTGGTATGGAAGCCGTCGGAAAAGACTCCCCTCACCGCGCTCGCGGTGCAGGAGCTGTTCGAGCGCGCGGCAGTGCGCTTCGCCGACGCGCCGGCGGGATTGTCGCAAGTGGTGAACGGCGCGCGCGAGACGGGCGCGGCGCTGGCCGACGATGCGCGCGTGGCGCTCGTCTCGGCGACCGGTTCGGTGGGGATGGGCCGCGCGCTCGGCCCGGGGATTTCCAAGCGGTTCGGCAAAATGCTGCTCGAACTGGGCGGCAACAACGCCGCGATCGTCGCCCCCAGCGCCGATCTCGACCTGGCGCTGCGCGGGGTGGCGTTCGCCGCGATGGGCACCGCCGGGCAGCGCTGCACTTCGCTGCGCCGGCTGTTCGTGCACGAGAGCCTGTACCAGCCGTTCGTGTCGCGCCTGAAGGCGGCCTACGCCTCGGTCGCGGTGGGCGATCCGCGCGACGAGGGCACGCTCGTCGGGCCGCTGATCGACGATGGCGCGTTTACCGCGATGGCCCGCGCGCTCGATGCGGCGCGGGCCCTGGGCGGAACAGTCCACGGCGGCGAACGGGTCGAGCGTCCAGGTATCTACGTCCGTCCGGCGCTGGTTGAGATGCCCGTCCACGACGGACCGGTGCTCGACGAAACCTTCGCCCCGATCCTCTACCTCCTGAGCTATGCCGACCTGGACGACGCGATCGCGCTCAACAACGCCGTCCCGCAAGGTCTGTCGTCGGCGATCTTCACCACCGACTTGCGCGAAGCCGAGCGGTTCGTCTCCGCAACCGGGTCCGACTGCGGCATCGCCAACGTCAACATCGGCACCAGCGGCGCGGAGATCGGCGGCGCGTTCGGCGGCGAGAAGGAAACCGGCGGCGGGCGCGAGAGCGGCTCGGACGCGTGGAAGGCCTACATGCGGCGCAGCACCAACACCGTGAACTACGGCGCCTCGCTGCCGTTGGCGCAGGGCGTGCGCTTCGACTTGTCCGGCTAGCGTGGCCTGCTAGCGACAGGCGATGAACTTCGATGACCTTGTGCGGCGTTACTTCGGCACCTCGGACCTCGCCGCGCTGACCCCGGCGGCCCAGGCGGCGGGCGTCGAGCAGATGCTGGTCGCGCTCGGCCTCGAGCGCGACCGGGCGACGCGGTTCGCGTTGTGGTCGCTCCTGCACTCGATGGATGCCGCGCCGGCGCTGGATGTGGCGTTCAAGGATGAAGCCGACCGCAAGGCCGCGCGCAATTTCATGGATCTGATGGCTGCGACTCATCAGGCACCGGACGAGTAGTGCCGAGCTTCGCCCATTTCGATGCCGAGGGGTTCCTCCGCGATTACTGGCAGAAGAAACCGCTGCTGATCCGCAACCCGTGGTCCGCCTGGGCCAGTCCGATCGACCCCGACGAGCTTGCCGGCCTCGCGTGCGAGCCGGGAGTGGAGTCGCGGATGGTAACCCAGACGCCCGACCGGTGGGCGCTCGAGCATGGCCCGCTGGACGAATCGCGGTTCGGAGACGTCGGCGCACAACCATGGACCCTGCTCGTTCAGGCGGTCGATCACCACGTCCCGGCGGTCGCGGCGCTGCTGGAACCGTTTCGCTTCATCCCCAACTGGCGGATGGACGACGTGATGGTCAGCTACGCCGTCGAAGGCGGCGGGGTCGGCGCGCACTTCGACCATTACGATGTGTTCCTAGTGCAAGGGCTGGGCCGGCGGCGCTGGCAAATCGGCGCGCATTGCGACGATTCCACCCCGTTGCTGCCGCACGACGACTTGCGCCTGCTGGCGAACTTCGAACCGATCGACGAATGGGTTTTGGAGCCCGGCGACATCCTCTACGTCCCGCCCGGCTTCGCGCACAACGGCGTCGCGGTGGGTGACGGATGCATGACCTATTCGATCGGCTTTCGCGCGCCATCGCGCAGCGAACTGATTGCCGGCTGGAGCGGGCATGTCGTCGATACGCTCGACGATGACGACCGCTATGGCGACCCCGGTCTGGTCCCCCAGGACAACCCGGGCGAGATTTCCGCCGAAGCGCTCGTCAGCCTGCAGGCGATGATCGCCAGGTCGTTGCTCGATCCGGACGCATTCGCGCAGTGGTTCGGCGAATATACCACCGCGCCCAAAAGCCACGAGATGGACTGGCGCCCCGACGAGCTGGTCGAACTCGACGATTTGCGTTCGCTGGTCGTGCTTGGAGTTCCGCTGCTCCGCAATCCGGCCAGCCGCTTTGCATTCGTACGCGGGGAGGCCAGGGAGCTGTCGCTGTTCGTCGATGGCCGGTCGCACCGCTGTAACGGCCTCGCGGGCACCTTCGCCGAAACGTTATGCGCGCAGGACCGCGTCGTGGTCGGCCGGGATCTGCTTGGATCGGATGAGGCCACCCTGCTGATCGTAGACCTGCTGAACCAGGGCAGCGTGGCGTTCGAGCCTATCGATTGAACTTCGGCGCCGAGCCTTGGCGCCATTCCCCGGGCGCCAACCCATCGAGTGCCCACTCGCCGACCGACCACCGCACCAGCCTCAGCGTGGGATGCCCCACCGCGACGGTCATCCGGCGCACCTGGCGGTTGCGACCTTCGTAAATCGTCAGCCTGAGCCAGCTGTCGGGTATGGTCTGGCGCACCCGGATGGGCGGATCGCGCGGCCATAGTATCGGCTCGGAAAGCCGCTCCACCTGGGCGGCGCTAGTCAATCCGTCTTTCAGCTCCAGTCCCTGTCGCAATCGATCCAGACTTGCTTCGTCGGGTTCGCCTTCCACCTGGACGAGGTACGTCTTGGCCAGCTTGAAGCGCGGGTCGGCGATCCTCGCCTGCAACCGCCCGTCGTCGGTCAGGATCATCAGCCCCTCGCTGTCGAAGTCGAGCCGCCCGGCCGGATAGACCCCCGGAATGTCGATGAATTCGGCGAGGGTCCGGCGCGGCGGTCCTGATCGTTCGTCGGTGAACTGCGAGAGCACGCCGAACGGCTTGTTGAACAGGATGAGCCGGGCCATCCCTGTCAACCGGTGGGGTGCACAGGCCGGGGGATCCGCTTGCCTTTGGTGCGGCTGGTCAAGTGGAACCGGGCGCACCGGTCGCAGCGGTAGTGGCGGAGCGTCACGGTTGCCGCGCGAGCGGCTGCGGCCGCCTCGTCCTCGGAGCGGTAGCGGGCTTTTCGCGAACAGACGGTCAGCCGGGTGCGCACCGAAGGTCAGGCCACCCGCAGTTCGAGGCTCTCGCTGACCTCGAGCCAGTTTCGCTCGGCTTCCTTGAGCTCGGTCTCCAGCGCGGACCGGCGCCGTGCAAGTCCGCCTGCCGTCATGGCGGACAGATCGGGCGAGGCGGAGCGGGGATCTATCAACGCCTGGTCGGTCGCCGCGATCTGGGCTTGCAGGCGGGCGACCCGCTTTTCCGTCTCGACGATCGCGCTGCGTGCCACCCGCGCTTCGTCGCGCTCGCGGGCGTTCGAGCGGCGATCCTTCTTCGGTTTCGGGCCGCGGCCGTCCTTCGGCTGGTTCCGCCCGAGCACGAAGTCGATGTAATCTTCGATGCTGCCGGGGTATTCGGTGGCGGTCCCGCCATCGACCAGCACCAGGCGGTCGGCGGTCAGTTCGACCATATGGCGGTCGTGGCTGATCAGGATGACCGCGCCGGCGAACGCATTGAGCGCCTGCACCAGAGCCTCGCGCGCGTCGACGTCGAGGTGGTTGGTCGGCTCGTCGAGGATAAGCAGGTGCGGCGCGTTGCGGGTGATCAGCGCCAGCGCCAGCCGCGCCCGCTCACCGCCCGAGAGCTTGGCCACCTTGGTCGTCGCCTTGTGGCCCGAAAAGCCGAACCGGCCCAGTTGCGCCCGGACCGCGCCGGGGGTCTTGCCCTCCATCGCCCGCGTCATGTGTTCGAGCGGCGTACTGTCGGAGGCGAGCTCCTCGACCTGGTACTGGGTGAAATAGCCCACCCGCATCTTGCCGGAGGCCTGCATCGCGCCGTCCATCGGCGCCAGCTGGGCGGCCAGCAGCCGCGCCAGCGTGGTCTTGCCGTTGCCGTTGCGGCCGAGCAGCGCGATCCGATCGTCCGGGTCGAGCCGCAAGTTGAGCCGCTGCAGGACAGGTGTTCCGTCATAGCCCACGGCGGCCAGATCGAGCGTGATCAGCGGTGGCCGCATTTCGTCGGGACTGGGGAAATCGAAGCTGAGGCTGGGATCTTCCATCAGCGCGGCGATCGGCTGCATCTTGGCCAGCATCTTGGCCCGCGACTGGGCCTGCTTGGCAGTGGATGCGCGGGCGCTGTTGCGGGCGACATAATCCTGCAGCCGCGCCCGCTGGGCATCCTGCGCCGCCTTGGCGGAGGCGATCTGCGCGGCGCGTTCGGCCCGCTGCACCTCGAACGCGTCATAGCCCCCCGAGTAGAGCGCCAGCTTGCCGTCTTGCAGGTGAAGGATGGTATCGACGACGTTGTTCAGCAGGTCGCGTTCGTGGCTGATCACGATCAAGGTTCCGGGATAGGCCTTGAGGAAGTTTTCGAGCCACAGCGTCGATTCGAGGTCGAGGTGATTGGACGGCTCGTCGAGCAACAGCACGTCCGGGGCGGAAAACAGCAGCGCGCCCAGCGCGACGCGCATCCTCCAACCGCCAGAGAAGCTGTCGAGCGGCTGCGCCTGCATCGTCTCGTCGAAGCCGAGCCCGGTCAGGATGATCGCGGCGCGCGCGGGCGCGGAATAGGCGTCGATCGCCAGGAGCCGCTCGTGCACGTCGCCGAGTCGGTGAGGCTCGTGGCAGGTTTCGGCTTCCTCGAGCAGCTGGGTGCGCTCGATGTCCGCTGACAGGACCGCCTCGAACGGGGTCGCGGTGCCGCTGGGGGCGTCCTGCGCGATGTAGCCGAGCCGGGTACGCCGCGGCATCTCGATCGCGCCCTCGTCGGGATCGATCTGCCCGATCAGGACCTTCATCAGCGTCGACTTGCCCGCGCCGTTGCGGCCGATCAGCCCGACACGGCCGCCCGGGGGTATCGTCGCCGAAGCGCCATTGAGGATTGCGCGGCCGCCGAGGCGGACGGTGAGGTTATTGATCGTGATCATCGCGCGGCGCCCCTAGCAGGGCATGCGCACAATCCCAACTGCTCGATCCGTAACGGGTGGAAAGGCGGCGGCAATTGTCTATAGGGCGACCGCGCGAAGGCATGCACCTGGGATTTGATAGAATGGCCGGCTACAAGGAACTCGACTTCAACGAACGGCGCGCCGCATCGCAAAAGGCGCGCGGCAGCGCCCTCGCCCAGCTCAAGATGCGCCCTCCGATCGACAAGGAAGAGCAGGCCCGCCGCCTCGCGGAGCGGACCGCACGCGACGCCGCTCAGGCGGAAAAGCGGCGGCTGGCGAAAGAAGCCAAGGAGCAAGCGGCCCAAGCCGCCAAGGACGAGCAGGCCGCGGCCCAGGCCGAGCAAGCCGCCGCCAAGGCCGCCACCGAAAAGGCCAAGCCGACCGAGGAAGAGCGCAAGGCGGCGCGCGACGCGAAATATGCGGCTCGCAAGAAGAACAAGTCCAAGCGCTAGGCGCGCCCGGAGACCTCCCCCGAGACCTCTACGAACCGGCGGTTCGGCCGAGTTCCTGAGCCGCCAGCAAGGCGAATGTCGCGAGCCAGTGCTCGCCGGCGTATTCACCGGCAACATGGGGCAGCGCGGCGTCGAAATGGCGCAGTGCGCTGGCCTCGGCCAGCTTGGCGGCATCGGGCGCCAGTCGCGGCGCAATCGCCTTCCAGCACCACGCCCGGCTGAAGTTGAGGCCGTCGAGGTGCGCGATCTTGCCGTCGCTTCGATCGCTTACGGTGGCCGGCGTGAGCAGCGTCGCCGGTTCACCCAGCGCGATGTTCGGCAGGAAGCCGGCAAACCATTGCGCGAATTCGTGGGCGGGCAGGATGCGCGCCATGCACAGCGCTTCGGTCAACGCGGACGAGAGGAATTCGTCGCCGCCCGGTTCCCACGCCTGGCAATCGCGGTCGGCGGCGTATTTCTGGCGCGCCCAGGCGCGGATCGTGGCCGCCAGCTCACGATCGAAACGGTCCGCCCATTCGATCAACAGGACCAGCGCGAACGCGGTGTTGAAGTGGGTGCCGACGCGAATCGGATAGGTCAGCTTGGCAAGATAAACCTTCATCCGCTCGGCGAAGGCCAGCGCCAGCGGCTCGAGTACCTCGGCCCAGCCCTGGTCATGCCGCGACGCCTCGAGATGGAGATAGAGCAGCCACGCCCAGCCATAGGGCCGCTCGAACCCCGCCGATTGCGGTCGATCCAGGTAGGCCAGCTCGGCCTCCGTCTTTTCGGCGACGAAGGTCGCTTCGGCCAGTTCGCCGATCGCCGGGGCCGTACCCATCTCCGGGAACAGGCGTCGCAGCGTGAGCAGCGTCCACCACCCGTGGACGCAACTATGCCAGTCGAAGCTGCCGAAGAACATCGGGTGCAACACGCGCGGGGGCAGCGCATCCGCGTCGCCTAGTAGCACGTGGTCGAGCTTGTGCGGATATTCTTTGGTCACGTGACCAAGCGCGATCCGCGCGAACCGTTCGGCGAGCGCGGCATCAAGGATCACCGGAACGCCGCCACGTAGATCAGCCCGATATTGATCGCGAGCAAGGGCAGCGAGGTCGCGACCTGCGCGCGAATGACTCCATATTGATCCTTCAACTCGAGCAGCGCCGCCGGCACCAGGTTGAAATTGGCGGCCATCGGGGTCATCAGCGTGCCGCAGAAACCGGCCAGCATCCCGATCGCTCCGACTACCGCCGGATCGCCGCCGTATTGCTGGATCAGCAGCGGCACGCCGATCGCCGCGGCCATCACCGGGAACGCGGCGAAGGCATTGCCCATGACCATGGTGAAGATCGCCATGCCGAGCCCGAACACCACGACGGTAAGGAACACGCTGCCATCGGGAATGACCATCCGGGTGAGCGCGCCGATCGCGTCCCCGATTCCGGCCGCGGCGAACAGCACGCCGAGTGAAGCGAGCATTTGCGGCAGCACCGCCGCCCAGCCGATCGCGTCGATCAGCCGCCGCCCTTCCTGCAGCGGGGCCAGCGCGGGCGGCCGCAGCCAGGCGAACATCGCGCCGATCGCGAGCAGAACTCCGAGCCCGAGAAAGACATAAGTCTCGCGCTTGGGCTCGATCAGTCCGGTCTCGCCGAGCGGGGTGTAGTTATATGCGAGCGTGCCGAGCAAGGCGGTAACCGGGATGATCAGCGCGGGCAGGAACAGACGATTGCCGAGCCGTTGCGACGACGCCTCGCGCTCTTCGAGGCCGGTGGTGGCAGGCGTGCTGCGACCGATGAACCCGAATCCGGCAAGCCCAGCCAGCGCCAGCACGAGCAACCCGTTGCCCAGATCGCCAATCAGGTCGCCGCCGAGCAGGCTGAGCGCCATCAATCCCCAGAACGCAGCATTGCCGAAGCGCTTGGGGTGCGAGCCGTCAAGCGTCGACAGCACGGCGAAAGCCGCGAACATTATCCCGGCAAGGACGTAAAGCGCCGCCAGACCGATCATCGGTCCTAACTCCCCAGCCGGCGCCCAAGCCGGCGATCCAGCATCAGCAGGCGGAAACCGTGAATGACGAAGGCGGCGATGGCGGTTGGGATCGCCCACAGCGCTAGCTCGAGCGGGGCTAGGTCATAGCCGTAGGTTGCGAGCGTCGCCTGGATCAGCACGATCGAGCCGATCGCGAAGAAGATGTCCTCGCCGAAGAACAGCCCGACATTGTCGGTCGCGGCGGCCTGCGCCTTGACCTCTTCGACATCGGCTTCGGTAAGCTCGCCGTGCTGTTTCTCGGCGGCGGCCAGCGCCATCGGCGCGACCAGCGGCCGCACCGTCTGCGGATGGCCGGCGGTCGAGTGGAGGCCAATCGCGGCGGTCAGTTGACGATAAAGCAGGTAAAGGATCAGCAGCCGCCCGGCGGTCGCCATGCGCAGCGAACGGATGACGGCGGCGGCGCGCTGCTGCAGCCCGTACCGTTCGAGCAGGCCAATCACCGGCAGCACGATCCACACGATGGCGATGATGCGATTGTCGTTGAACGCCTTGCCAAAGGTCGAGATGACCTCGACCGGGCCCATCCCCGCGATCAGCCCGGTGACGATCGCCGAGGCGGTCACCACCAGCATCGGGTTCAACCTGAAGGCAAAGCCGGCGACGACCAGCACGATCCCGATCAGCGGCCAGTAATCGATCATGCCTGCTCCCTGCCGAACCCGCCGCCACCGGGTGTTTCGATGACGAAGCGGTCGCCGACTGTCATGTCCGCCGACTGGGTCGCCGACAACATCTCGATGCTTCCATCGGTACGCTCGACCCAGTTTCGCCCCGGTAACGCGTCGCCCCCGCCGGCAAGCCCGCGCGGCGCCACGTCGCGCCGGTTGGCAAGAATGTTGGCGCGCATCGGTTCGAGGAAGGTCAGCCGCCGGACGACTCCGTCACCGCCGTGATGCGCTCCGCGCCCGCCCGAGCCGCGGCGAATGGCGAATTCGTCGAGCCGCACGGGCAGCCGGCTCTCGAGAATTTCGGGATCGGTCAGCCGGCTGTTGGTCATGTGCGTCTGCACCGCGTCGGTCCCGTGGTGATCGATGCCCGCGCCCGATCCGCCGGCGATGGTCTCGTAATATTGGTGGCGCGCATTGCCGAAGGTGAAGTTGTTCATCGTCCCTTGCGACGGCGCCAGACGGCCGGTGGCGGCGAACAAGGCGTCGGTCACGACCTGGCTGGTCTCGACGTTGCCCGCCACCACCGCCGCGGGGAACGCCGGATTGAGCATCGAGCCGTCGGGGACGATGATTTCGATCGGACGCAGGCATCCATCGTTCATCGGGATCGCATCGTCGATCAGGGTCCGCACGACGTAGAGCGAGGCGGCGCGGACAATCGAATGCGGCGCGTTGAAATTGTTCGGCTGCTGCGCGCTGGTCCCGGTGAAATCGAACACGGCGGAGCGCGCCGCGCGGTCGACGCGGATCGACACCGCGACGTGCGCGCCATTGTCCATGGCATAGTCGAACTGGCCGTCGTCGAGCCGGTCGATCAAGCGGCGGACCGATTCCTCGGCGTTGGCCATGACATGGTCCATGTAGGCGGCGACGACATCGGCGCCATAGTCCCTGGCCGCCGCGACCAGCGTCTCCGCGCCGCGCGCGCACGCCGCGATCTGCGCGCGCAAATCGGAAATATTGCGGTCGGGACTGCGCGCTGGATGCGGGCCGCCGGCCAGCAGCGCGCGCATTTCGGCTTCGAGGAAACGGCCCTCGTCGACCAGCAGGACATTGTCGATCAGCACGCCTTCATCGCGGATGGTGCGGCTGTCCGGGGGCATCGAGCCGGGGGCGATTCCGCCGATGTCGGCATGGTGGCCGCGCGCCGCGACGAACGCCGACGGCGCGCGCTCGTCGCCGTAGAAGACCGGAACGATGATCGTGATATCGGGCAAGTGCGTGCCGCCGCGATACGGATCGTTGAGCGCATAGGCATCGTCGCGCCGGATGCCGCGGCCATCCCGCGCGTTTCCGCGCGCTTCGATGATCGTGCGGATGCTTTCCCCCATCGATCCAAGATGGACGGGGATGTGCGGGGCGTTGGCGATCAGCTCGCCCGCGGCGCTGAACAAGGCGCAGGAAAAATCGAGCCGTTCCTTGATGTTGACCGACACCGCGGTGGACTGCAGCGCGACGCCCATGTCCTCGGCGATCGCCATGAACAGGTTGTTGAAAATCTCGAGCCGCACCGGATCGACCTCGGTGCCGATGGCATGACCGCGGTCGAGCGGAACGGTTCGGGTCAGGATCAACGTGGCGTCGTCGGCGCGCACGGCGCTCCAGCCAGGCTCGATCACTGTCGCCGAGGACGATTCCACAACCAGTGCGGGGCCGTCGATCGACTGGCGGGCGGCAAGGTCCTCGCGGCGATAGGCGACCCACCTGCCCGTTTCGATGGGCTCCGCGCCGCTTCCGGCCGCCGCCGGCACGGCATGCGCTTGCGCTGCGCCGGCGATCGCCTCGACGCTCAATGTGTCGATCACGGGCTCAGCCGCATCGATAAAGCCGAACCGCCGCCGATGAAGTTCGCCGAAGGCCGCGCGCATGGCCTCGGGCGCGGCCACGTCCACCTCCAGAGTGGTGTCGCTCCCGGGCGCCCGGAGGCGTGCGCGGCGGTGAACGACGATCTGCGCCGGCGCATGGCCTTGCGCGACCAGGTCCCGCCGTGCGCTGTTTTCCAGTTCCGCCAATCGCTCCGAGCAGTCTTCGCTGAGTGCGCGCAGCCAGCTTCCCTCGCGAATCGATTTCACGTCGGCCAGCCCGATGCCGTAGGCCGACAGCACCCCGGCCAGCGGGTGGATGAGGATTCGCTCCATGCCCAGCGCATCGGCCACCCGGCAGGCGTGCTGCCCCCCCGCCCCGCCGAAGCAGGCGAGCGTGTAGCGCGTGACGTCATGCCCGCGCGCGATCGAAATCTTGCGGATCGCGGAGGCCATATTGTCGACCGCGATGTCCAGAAATCCCTCGGCAATTTGGTCGAGCGTCCGGCGCTTGCCGGTCGCGCGCCCGACCGCAGCGGCAACCTCCTCGAGCCGCGCCCGGCTTGCCGCGGGATCGAGCGGTCGATCGCCTTGCGGGCCGAACGCCGGGGGAAAGTGGCCCTCGCTGATCCGGCCGAGGAAGACGTTGCAATCGGTTACCGTGAGCGGTCCGCCGCCGCCGTAGCATGCCGGTCCCGGCCGCGCTCCGGCCGATGCAGGCCCGACGCGAAAGCGCATGCCGTCGAAGCGGCAGATCGATCCGCCGCCCGCGGCAATGGTGTGGATCTGCATCATCGGCGCGCGGATGCGCACGCCGGCGATCATGTTCTCATCGCCCAGCTCGAACTTGCCGGCATAATGCGACACATCGGTCGACGTGCCCCCCATGTCGAAGCCGATCAGGCGTTGGCAATCTCCCGAGCCGCCGTGGGCCGCGCTGGGAGCAATTTCCAAAAGGCCCCCAAATAGGCCCCCAGCAACACAAGCCGCGTTCAATCATAGCCGACTTTGTTCGCCATCCGCGGCATCGTAAAGTTGGCGTTGGAAACCTCGGAAGGTGTACCTGATTTCCGCGACGCTGCCCAGCTCGCGCACTGCGTCGCTTGGCTAGCCAAATTTGAGCTCAGTGGTGCAGCCTGCCGCTTTGCGCAGGACATCGTCGATATTCTTGAAGGTCTGTTCAAACATGGCGCAGACCTAGCAGCGCGCCCGGCTGGTCGCCAAGCTCAACCGAGCGAGAAAGGCCCGTTTTTCGGTACCAGCCGCTGGATCGTCGCCAGCGCGCGGGCGAGTTCGTCTGCTTCAGGCGTGACAGGGTGCGCAATACCCAGCGAGCGGATCAGTTCGGCCTGGCGGTGTGGGGTGAGCGTGCCATAGCTAGTCAGCGTGGTCAGCATCCCCTTGTGCCCCAGATTCTGCGACCAGGCCTTGAACGCCGCGATGGTCGGGCACGTACGTTCGCCAAGCTGCGCCAGCGTGTCGCGCAGCGAGTGAGGCTTGAAATAGGGCAGGTTCGCGCTGGCGAACGCGCGTTGGTAGGCCGCCCTAACCGGCCCGGTGTTCGCGGCCTAGTACCAGCGTCGGGCGGTTCGATGCCAGTGCGGGAAGCCCCTGCTCGATCCAGTTCCGAACGGTGTTCGGGTGAACGAACAGCGCACGCGCCGCCTCGTCCACCGCATAGGGCCGGTTCACCTTGATCCGTCGGGGATCGACCCGCCGCGCAGGCATCGGCTCAGCCCTCGCCAGCGACCAGCCGCCGGATAGACTCCGCCCGGATCAAAGTCCGCCGACCAAGCTTGAAGGCATCCAACCGCTTGTCGGCTATCATGGCGTAAATAGATGTCCGCCCAAGGCTAAGGGCCTGGGTGGTTTCGCTAATTGAATAGGCTAACTTTTCCATCGTTTGGCTCCACTGGTCCGCCATCGTTCGGGCGGATGCAGGTGAAGCTGCGCGCGGGTAATTCGGCGGTCTAATTGTGCGGAGTTTTGCCGCTAATCGGCCGTCTCATTTCCGCCGAATTGTTTGGGACCGGTTTTTCTAGGTCGGGCTAAGATGCGAATGCGATCCCGAGTAATCGGGAGAAGCTCCCCGACCCAAGTTTAGCAATTCTTCGAGAGAAAGTTGGTCGCGGACGGCTGCCTTCCTCGACCACCAAGCTTCAAGTCTTGCGTCCGGCGAACGCGGCTTGTGCGGTCGATCTTCCCCATCGCCTTCTTCTGTTATGGTGGCTCGCAGCGACGGGACTAGGTTCCCAAGACTAGATTTGAGAAAATGGACACCGCTCAGACTGATCGCGGTTCTCTTGCCCTCGTGGACGCCCACCCCCGTGAACCTACCCAAATCCCAATCCTGTTCCGATGATTCGTCCCGAGAGAAATCTTTCCAAAACCAGACCGGTATATCCCACTCACGAACCGATTCATGCCAGTTCGGCTTTCCCGAACCTACGTACCACTGCGCGAGGACGGCCCGACCGATGAGGAAACCTAGCTTGCATTCCTCCAATAGCGCCGCGCCAATCCGACTAGTCGCTACCGTCCCGCCATTCCACACAAGGTGCCTTGCGTTTCGCGCCCTTACCCAACCAACGTCAGAAGCCACTGTCGATTCGGCTAGTGACGTGACTCGCTGTTCGGGAGGGACCAAATCCATTACCTCGTCGAAGCCAAATTCCACCGCAAAGGCGCGCCATTGCTCGCCTCTTTCCAACAGTGAGCCGAAGTCTCCGGAATCCCAATCTTCGACAGTCAATTGTCCCCTCGTCGGCCAAAATCCGGCGGGAATTGGGTCACCATCTTGTTTTTCGTTATCAACAACGAGACGAGTTGTCCGAGTGGGGATTAGCCCACCGTTTGCCCGCCTGATAATGGACGATCTTGCCGTTCCGTTGCCAAAGGCCCTGGCGACAATGCGCAGCGCTAGGGCCGCTCGAATCCATTCGGTTGCCATCTACCGATGATTGCGCGAAAATTCTCGCGCGGCAAATGGCAGCTCACTCGGTGGAGGATTGATCCACACGAAATGGAATAAGCGCCGCCCCGTCGCGCAGCGTGCCCAGATAGTCGCTCCACCATTGCGCCATTTCCACCGCACCGCCCACCGCCTGCCGTGATGCTGAATGTCAGCAATGGGTCGCTTCGAGCCACTCGCCTTTGTTGGTGCGGCATGGCAACCGGGGCCGATGTGCAACCTCTACCGCATGACCAAGGCGCACGCCGAGGTCGCCCGCCTGTTTAACGCCTCGTTCGGCAGTGTCGGTAACGTCGGGGAGGAAGTCTACCCCGGTTATCCTGGCCTAGTCGTGGCGCGGAGGGAATTGCGGAGCATGGCCTGGGGGTTTCCGCTCGTGCTCAAAGGCAAGAACGGCCAGCCGCTCAAGCCCCGGCCGGTCAACAACGCACGCGCCGACAAACTCGGCGGGTACATGTGGCGATACTCGTTCCAGGAAAGGCGATGCCTGATCCCGGTCACCGCCTTTGCCGAGGCCGAGGGCGAGAAGGGGCGCATGACGCGCACCCGGTTCACTCTACCGGACCAGGACGTATTCGCCGTCGCGGGCCTGTGGCGCGACACTCCCGAATGGGGTCCGGCTTACACGATGGTAATGACCGAGGCCTGCCTGCACGTTGCGGATGTGCACGATCGTATGCCCGTGATCCTCCGGCCGAGAGATTGGGCGGACTGGCTTGATGGTGCGCCCGACGCGGCCGGCCTGCTATGCCGCCCCTATCCCAAGCTGATGGCAATCAACCGGACCGACGACCTGTGGTCGCGCCGGAGCACCTGACGTTGGCGCCTCGCGCCGGACCAGATTTCCGGCCCCTGACAATGCTCCGCGGTGAATTCCCTGCCTCTGCACTTGCCGCACTTCATCGTCTCGCTGAGCCTGTCGAGCCTTGTGCTGCCGCCGCGCCTGGCAAGCAGGTGACGAGCGCCGCGAGTTCCTCCGCATCGATTACATTCTCGACGACGAGGAAACCGTCGCGCTCGAAGCGTCGCAAATCTGCCGCCGTTGGCGATGGATAGTTCATCCTCGAGCCCAACTCATCAGAAAAGGAACTGAAAGCAGCGGTCTGCGCACGCGGTTCATGAGCTTCGGCGCAGGGTGACGGGGCCCGGCTTGGCGTCGGAAGCGATAATGTCCTGGTCGTGCTGGCCGAGCATCGGGGCTGCCGACGGGTTCGGGCCCGGTGTCCGGGAGAACTTAATAGCCCGCGTCACCCCGCGATAGTGGCCGAGCACCGGATGGGTGATCGAAGCGACCATGTTTTCGGCGCGCACCTGCGAGTGCTCGAACATCTCCTCGATATGGCGGACCGCGGAGCATGGCACTGCGTCGCCGAACAGCGCCTCCCATTCGAGCGCCGTGCGCTTCGCGAGCGCGGTGCGCAACAAGGGGACCAGCTCAGCGGCATGCTCGGCGCGCTTGCGCACGCTGTCGTAGCGCGGATTGCGAGCCAGCGCTTCGAGCCCGGTCCGATCGCACAGCGCGGTCCAGAAATGCGGCGTATTGGCGGACAGGTAGAGATAGCCGTCTCCGGTCGGGTGCAGCCCGGTGATCCCGCCCGAGCGCATGTCGCGCGAGATGTCGTGGGCCTCGCCTTCGGCTTGGATCATGCGTGCCGATTGCATCGCCAGCGCGCTCCGCAACAGCGATACGCCGACATATTGCCCCTTGCCGCTGCGTTCGCGCTCGAACAGCGCGGAGGCGACGCCAGCCGCGACCAGCGCCGCGGCGTAGTAGTCCACTGGCGAGCCATAGGTGAGCTCGGGCACCGGCGGCTTGCCCTGGAGCACGCACATGCCCGTCATCGCCTGGAGCACCTGGTCGTAGCCGGCCTTGCCGCGCAGCGGACCCTCCTCGCCGTAGCCGGTGACGGCGCAGTAGATCAGGCGCGGGTTGATCGCCTCGAGCCGCGGATGGTCGATCTCCAGCCGCTCGGCCACCCCTGGGCGGAAATTGTGGACGAGCACGTCGGCCTCGGCGGCCAACGCCAGCAGACGCGCGCGGTCGGCTGCCTGCTTGAGGTCGAGTACGATGCCGCGCTTGCTCCGATTGACGCCGAGGAAAGCGCGGTTCTCGCCATCGAGCGTCGAGGGGTAGGCGCGCAGGTTGTCTCCGGCCGGCGGCTCGACCTTGATGACGTCGGCACCCTGGTCGGCAAGCAGGGTGCAGCCATAGGGCCCTGCGATATAGGCGCTGAGATCGAGCACGCGCACGCCGGAGAGCGGCCCGGCCGGACCCTCGCGCGCGGGGTAGTCGAAGGCCGTGGACGGCGGCGGTGGAGAGGCGCTCATCGGTATTAGCTTCCCGGCTGGGTGTAGGGTGCGTGGGCGAACACCGCGCGCTGCCAGCGGCACGGATCGTCTTCGACGCGGCTGGCGGCGTCGAAGATCATCGTCGCGCGGCGCGCCAGATCGTAAACCGGCCAGTCCGGCCCTGGGATGCCGTCGCGCGCGAACGCTGCGAAGCGTTGCTGCATCTGCTGCGACAGCACGCGGGCATCCGCGCCCGCGCCGGTCCAGGCGTCAGGTGCGTCGAGCGTGCCGAACACGAGGCCGATGTCGATCCCGTGGAACGCATGCCGCTCGGGGTTGGTGGGCGAGGCGTAGTCGACCTGATACACGAAGGCGGGGTGGCCAGCACGGGCGCGCGCTTCCGCTGCGATCAGCAGCGGCCGCCAACTCCGGCCGTCGGTGGTGGCGGCGTAGAACACATCCGCGGGCGAGGCATTCGGCATGCGCCGGCGATATTCGCGCACGACCGCTTCCGGCAAAATGTCCAGCGGCAGCTCGGCGGCGACCAAGTCGGGCAATGCCTCCCAGCTCAGTTGGCGCATTTCCGGCGAATCGGGATCGAAGAAGCTGCGGGTCTCGTCGCGCGTTCCGCCCAGCATCAGCGCGACGTTCAGCCCGCCGGGATGCGCGTCGGGCCACATCGGATGGCGCGACAGCACATGGTCGTCGAGCACCGGCCCCGTGTACAGCGCGCCGCCCTCGATCGGATCCTCGGCGTCGAGCGCCTCCACCAGCCGTTCGGGCGGCAAGGCGACGAGCCGATCCAGTTCGGTCGCGGCGAGCCCGAGCCGCGCAAGATACGCGCGGGCGCGCCGTGTCGCCTTCACTGGGCCCGAGACCGTTACCTGCTGGCCGCTCATCGTGATCGCCCGCTGGAACAGACCCTGCGCGCGGGGCATCGCCATCAGCGTCGCGATCTTCGCGCCGCCGCCCGACTGCCCGAACAGGGTCACGCGCGCCGGATCGCCGCCGAACGCCGCGATGTTGTGGCGCACCCATTGCAACGCGAGCACCAGGTCGAGCTGTCCGGCATTGCCGCTGTCGGGGAACCGCGGGTCAAGCCGCGCGAGATAGAGATAGCCGAAGGCATTGAGCCGATGGTTGACCGTGACCACGACTACTTCGCCGTCCGCCGCCAGCCGGCGTCCATCGGTTATTGGATCGTTAGCGCTGCCGAAGGCATAGGCGCCGCCGTGCACCCACACCATCACCGGCAGCCGCGCGCGCGCGTCGGGCCGCGGGGTCCACAGGTTGAGCGAGAGGCAGTCCTCGGACTGCGGACGCCGCTTGCCGCGCTGCGGACAGGCTGGCCCTGGCTCGACCGCCCGGATGATCTCGCGCAATGCCGTCGCGGCAACTGGTGCGCGAAAACGCTGCGCCTTGCCATATCGAACGCCGCGGAAGACGGCGACACCGCCTTGCCATGCACCTGCAAAGCGGCCGGCGGGGCAGGCAACGACCGGATCGGCAGGCCCAGCGCCGAATGCGCGCACCCCCAGCAGCGCGCCGCCACCCGCGATCACCGTCCGCCGAGTCGTGCCGCCGATCATGCGGCCGCTTCCGCATCGGCTTCGGAAAGCTGGAGCCAAGTGAGCCGCCAACTCCCGTCGCGCCTCTCGCCAGCCTGAAAATAGGGCTCAAATAAGATCGGCCCTCGGCCCGCAGATTCCAGCCGGATCGTGTCGCCGTCCGCGCGCGCGCGCGGTGGCCCGGCGAAGCGCACCGTCTCGGCGCGCTTGTAGCCGTCGATTATGCCGGTGGCATAGGCGAGCGGCCCGCGCGTCAGCGCGACATATTCGTTGCGCATGACCTCCTGCGCCACCGGCTCACCGCCAGGCGTGAGCGATTCTTGCACGTTGCGGTTCACGGCGCGATGAATTCGAGCCCGCATCGGCAAGTCGAGCGTGATGACGTCCCCCGGCTTCCATTCGCGCTCGACCCGGGCGTAGGCGCCGGGCGCGGCGGGAAAAACGGCGTCACCGACGCGAAGCACGGGCTCCTCGGCCCAGTCGGGAATGCGGACGTCGATCGCGAAGCGCGCCGGGCCCGGCGACTCAACCGCGATCGTAGTCGGCCCCTCGAACGGATAGGGCGTGTCCTGATACAGCCGTACCGAGCCAATAGCGGGAAGATCGATCTTCGCGGCGGACGGGCCGAGCAGATTGACCGCGATCGCGCCCTCCGCCCTCAAGCCATAAGCGATGGCCGGTAGCTCCTCGAGCGCCATCGCGCCGCTCGACTTGCAGCAGCGCCAATAGGTCGTGTGGACGCGCCGGCCGTTGGCGAACGAATAATAGCACCAGTCCTCGCCGTTCGGCGCCTGCGCGCCGAGCAGGTCGTTAAAGGCGCTGCGCTCGATTTCCTGCGCGAAGTCGGGATTGCCGAGGATGCCGAGCAGTTCGCGATTGAGCTGGATCCATGCCATCGTCGAGCAGGTTTCGACATAGGCTTCCGGGCTGAACACCCCGGCGGGATTGAACACCTCGCGGGAGCGGTGGCCCACGCCGCCGCAAGGCCCGCCGCCTAGCGTCAGATGATGCGCGCGTACCGCTTCCCAGATTTTGCGCACCGCCGTCAGATAGCTATGCTCGCCGGTCGCGCGATGGAGCTTGGCCAGTCCGACCAGGTTCCACATGAGCTGGTAGGCCTTGCCGGTGGCGATCTCGGACGGGTCCGCACCGGCAAGCGCCGCGCTTAGCAACCGGTTGCGCGGCTCGCGCTCGGCCTGCTCGATCACCAGGTTGGCCAGATCGAGATAGCGTTGCTCGTTGGTAGCGAAGTAGAGTTCGACTGCGGGATCGAGCAGCACGGTCGCCGACAGGCCGAAATGGTTGCCGAGGTCGGTAATTGCGATTCCGCCCTCAGTGAGCGTTCGGTAGCACAAGTCGCCGATCCGCCGCGCGGCGTCGAGGTAGTGGTCATCGCCCACCGCCTTCCACAATTCGAGCAACCCGAGAACCAGGTAGCTGTGCGTCCAGATGTCCCAGGTGCGCCGCGCGGGCGCCCCGTCCCATGTCAACGGCTTGGGCGGCTGCGGGGCCATGAACCGGCGCGATGGCGCGTAGTTGCCGAGATACCCCTCACCGTTCTGCAGCCCGATCAGGTAATCGGCTACGCGCCGAACGCGCGCGAGTAGCACATCGTCGCCAGCGCGGATCCCCGCGCGGGTGGCGGCGATCAACCATTTGCCGGCATGCTCGCCATACCAGTCTCCAGCGGAGTTGCCGGCGACCGTCTCGGGTGCGAACAGGGCGATCGCGGGGCTGTGCTCGTCGACGATGAAGCGCGACAGGCGTCCGGTGCGGTTGGCTTCGAGCGCCTCGCCGAGCACCCCGCCCAGCATGACCGCGCCCGGCGGCGCAAACCGAATCGCCGGTTCAGCGATCTGCGGCACAGCGGAATCCGATCCCGGCCGAACGGTCCTTGGCCGGCGCCATCAGAAGGAACTTGCCATGCTCGTCGAGGCTGTAGGCCTGGGGGAAATACCAGTGCGAGGTCTGCGGCTGATAGGAACTGCCGCCGCGCAGCACCGCGGCGCGGATGCGATCGTCGTGGTATTCGTCGGTCCATTGCCAGACGTTGCCGACGAGATCCATCACCCCGAATGGGCTGGCGCCGCCGGGATGCGCGTCCACATCGGCCGGATCGGGCATGGTCCGGCCGAGCGACGGCGGGGGCACGGCGGTCGCGTCCCAAGCGCTGCCCCAGGGATAAGCGCGCCCGTCGGTCCCCTGCGCCGCGTACTGCCATTCCCATTCGCGCGGCAGGCGCTTGCCCGCCCATTCGGCATAGGCGCGCGCATCCTCGATCCCTACCCAGGTGACGGGCTTGTTCTCCCACCCCGGCGGCGGCGCGCCGTCCTCCCAGTGCTTCAGGAAGTTGCCGTCGTCGGCGGGCTCATACCCGCTCGCGTCGAGGAACGTCTTGAAGCGGGCGTTGGTGACCGGAAAGCGGTCGATCCAGAATGCGTCGATCGCGATGCGATGGCGATGACTGCGGCGCGGGCTGTCTTCCCAGGGAAATTGCACGTCGACGCCCTCCGCAGCGGAGCCCTCAATGACGATCCCGTGGACGGCAAAGTCGAACTCGCCCGACGGAATCAACACCATGCCGTCGGGCGCCTCCGCGTAGCTACGCGTAGGCGCGATCGGCACCAGTTCCTGCTTGGCCGACGTCCAGCTCGCCGACAGCGACGCGAGCGGGGTGGCTGCCCCCGCGCGCATCTCGGCCAGAAACGCGTCCAGTCCGGCAATCGACTGGTCATTCTCCAGCGCGAGGATGGCGCCGAAGCCTCGCCCGGCGATCGTCGCTGCAAGGATTGCGCGATCATTGTCGACCCGGGGTTCGATAGCGACGCCGTTCCAGACATCGTAGTACCGCGTGCCCGTGACATGTGGGACCGCAAGCTGCTCGCCCTCGATGGCGTGTTCCTGGCGGTTGATCAGTGTCCACAGCGTCCGTCGCTCACCGGGAAAGCGGCTGGCGAAGATGCCTGCCTGGAGGGTCCGTTCATAAGGTCGCCAGTCGGAATTGGCGATCAGAGCTGCGAAGAAGCGCTGGATCATCGCCACCCGGCGCAACGTCTCGGCATCGCGCGGGGTGAACCGGTTGACGAAACCGAAGACATTCTCCCACGCGACATAGCCGACGCCGTTAAAAAAGGCGTGCTGCAGATCGCTGGTGCGGTTGCGGCTCCAACGGTTCTCGATGTTGATGATGTGTCGGGGCTCAAGCCACTTGAGCTTGATGACCGTGGGAATGCTTTCGTCGGGAACGCGCTTGGTCCAGCTTTGCAGGTTCCAGGACAGATGATGATCGCCGGCCTGCGCGGTTGATTCAGGCTGCAGGATCACGGGCCCTCCCCGCGCTTCGCAGGCGACATAGAAGGCCCGCGGTACGCCCGAATATGTATCGCCGTTGATGCCGTCGGCGCCCGTTGCGGCGACGATGTCGGCCATCCGCTCCCAGTCAGGAGCGTCGCCTTCGCGGGTGCCGTTGTCCCACGGCATGGTTGGCAGGAAGACCTTGACGCCGCGGCGGTGGAAGTCCGCCACGACCTGCTTCAGCCCCTCAACCCCGCCGGGCAACGCGTCGACCAGGTCGAACTGGCTGCGATCGTCGATGCCGATATTCGGGTAGATGTACCACAGCAGCACGCTATCGATCGTCCCGAGCCGCGCCTCGAGATCGTCGAGATAGCGGTCGACAGTGTAGCGCTGCGCCTCGGGATCGTAGAAATAGCGGTCCTCGACCATCAGCAACGTGTGAACGAAATTCGCCTGCGCCCATTGGAGGTCTGGATCGCGATAGAGGCTGTCGTCGAAGCCAATGCGGATCAGGTGCTCGCGCCGCCATTCGATCAGGCCCTGGACCCATTCGTCGGCCGCGCCGTCCGCGTCGATCCGCCAGCGGCCCATTTCCTGGAACGGCCAGCCGGGCGCTGTCCCGGGGGTGGGCAGGTACGGGCCGGTCAGCGCGTGGGAGAACTTGACGTTGCTCGTGGTGTGGATCGGGCCGGTCATCGGATCCTCTTCAGCGCACCGGGACCGCGACGCCACAGTAAATTGCCAGATCGCCGCGGTCGTGACCGCGCGATGCCCCGATCAAGGCGTCAACCTCGGCGCGGAAGGGAATGCTCGACTGCGCTCCCGGTCGCGTGGTTGCGAGCGCGGACGCTGCAACCGCCCGAGCGAGCGCTTCGGCCATCTCCAGCCCTTCAGCCAAGCCCGCCGCGAGCACGCCGCAGAACGTGTCGCCTGCCGCTGTGGTGTCGATCGCAACGACGGGAAACGCAGGCTGGAGCAGGTGCTCGCCATCCAGGCGCGCGCATGCGCCCCGGCCGCCAAGGGTCACCACCGTCGTCGCGACCCCCGTTCTCGCGAGCCGGTCTGCGATCGAACCTTCAACGCCGGCCAGCATCGCCAGCTCGTCCTCGTTCACCACCAACACGTCCACGGCGTCGAGCAGGGCGGGCGAAAGCGATTGGACCGGCGCAGCGTTCAGCAACACCTTGACGTTCGCCGCGCGCGCGGCCCGCGCGAAGGCGGTCACGGTTGCGATCGGCGTTTCGAGCTGGAGCACGAGCCAGTCGGTGCCGGCCAGATCTGGCAGATCACCAGGCGCCAGCGCCGCATTGGCGCCCGGCGCAACGGTGATCGCGTTTTCCGCCTCCTCGGACACGGTGATAAGCGCCGCGCCGGTCGGCCGGTCCGAGCGGACCTCGATCAGCGCTACTCCCGCAGCGGCTAGCGAGGCTTGCAGGATCGGCGCAAACGGATCGTCGCCCAGCGCCGCCAGCATGGTCACGATAGCCCCGCCTGCCTTGGCGCAGGCGGCGGCCTGGTTTGCCCCCTTGCCACCGGGGACGATCGCTAGGTCGCCGCCGAGCACCGTCTCGCCCGGCGCCGGGATGCGCAAAGCCCGCACGACGAAATCGATGTTCGCCGACCCGGCGACCAGCACCGAGCCGCGCGCCGGACTTGTCATTCGGGCCCCCGGTTCAGAAATCGGTACGGAAGCTCAGCGAGACCACGCGGCCGCGGCCTGCGAAGTAGTTCTGGAAGAAGTCGATCTGCGAGAAAGCGAGGAAATAATATTTGTTGAGCAGATTCTCCACGCCCAGCGAGACCGTGCCGGTCCCCTCAATCCGGTATTTCGCCGTGAGGTCGAACAGGGTGCGCCCGGTGGTCCGTTCGAACCGCGGCGTTCCCTCGTTGATGGTGCGGCCAAAGAGCCGGTCCATGCCGAGCGAGATCGACGCGTCCGGAGTGGGCAGCCAGGTCGCCGTCAGGTTCAGCTTGTCGGGCGCGATGTTGACGATCCCCAGCGTCACGTCGAGCGGCGTCAGTACATTGTTTGCGGCTGTAGTCTTGCCTTTGACGTGGCTGAACAGCGCATTGAAGCGAAACTCGGGGATCGGCCGGATTTCGGCGGTGGCGTCGATGCCTGTGACGCGGATCGGCCGGCGGATAAGGATGAAGTCTTTCGTGACCGGATCGACAGCCAGGCCTGCGCCAAGTTCCGAGGTCGAGCGGTAGTATGACACGCCGAAGTTGCCCCAACTGCCGCGCCAATTTACCCCGATTTCCTTGTTCTCGAAGACTACCGCCTGCAGGTCGAGGATGCCTTGCACCGACTGGCCGGGTGTGCTGACGTTCCTGAGCGGAATGCCGACGTTGGGCAGCGTGAACCCCTCGCTATAGGCCACGAAGGCGGAGAGGCCGCCGCCAACCCGCAGGATCGCGCCGGCATTGAGCAGATTGTTGCTATATTTGAGCGTTCCCCCTTCGACGAACGAGCGGTTGCGTGCGAACAGCGTCGTATACTCGTCGACTTTGATCTGCCCGTTTTCGTGCCTGACGCCACCCGAAAAGGTGACCGGCCCGATATCATAGGACAGCTGCAGGAACGGCCCGAAACTGGTATATTTTAGCGGCGGCACCAGGACGCGATCGGTAAGCACCAGACGCTGCTCGGTCTCATCATGGACCGCGTCAATGCCGATGCGCGCCTCAAGCCCGCTCAGCAGCAAGTCGGGCCGGGTGAAGGATGTGCGCAGCCCGTATTTCTTGGATTTGATCTCTGACTGATCGACCAGCGTCCCGAGTGGAGCGATCAGCGGGTCCTGACGTGAGGAGTCGTTCTCCCCGGGAAAGCGCATCCCCTGGCGCGCATAATATCCGGTCGCGATCAGGCTCCCGCCGAACAGGTCGGTGTGCCGGTAGGTCAACACTCCCTGAGTGAACTTGTTAAATTCCTCGCGCAGCACGTCGATGCCATTGACTAGCAGCGGCCCAGGCTCGGAAGTGTCAGGGAGACCCAATGCACGACTGCCCGCGACGTAATGGTAGTTCCCCTTGCTGGCGAGCTTGAAAAAACTGCCGGTCGCCTCGAGTCGCTGAGCGTCGCCGGCGCCGAAATTCGTGCCTACTTTCAGGAAGACGTTGCGCTGGGTCGAGTCGGCGAGCGAGCTCGACGCGCTGAGGCCGATGCGACGGCCACGGGCGTCATAGGTCGCGCCGCGATCGACATAGGCGGCGGCGGCGAACACATCGAAACCGTCAGTCTTGTAGGATAAATCACCCTGGATCTTCCATATTTCGCTGTCGTCGCGGAACTGGCTGCCGAACCGCCCACCGACGTTGAAATGCATCCCCGGCCGGGTCGCGCGCTTCGAGATGTAGTTGGCCACTCCGCCCGCCGCACCGATTCCCTCGGCCGCTGACGCGCCGCTGATCACCTCGATCCGTTCGACCACCGCCATGTCGGTGAAGGTCGCGTTGCGGCTGCCGTCGCGTAGCGGCGTCGACTGAGGGATACCGTCGAACAGATAAAGAGCGGTGCGGCCGCGAAGCGTCTCGCCTAGTGTGTTCAGCGTCTGGTTCGACTCCGAATAGCCCGGCACGGTCCTGGCCAGCACCGCCGTATTGTCTTCGGTGATGGCCAGCGAGCGCTGGATTTCGGCGGCGGTGATGACGGTAATCGCGCCCGGAATCTTGTCGACCGCCTTGGGTGTGCGGCTACCGGTGACGATGATCGCGCGTTCGTCGGTGGTGTCTTCCTCGGCGACGTCGGCCGATGCGCCATCGACTGCGCCGTCCTGCGCCTGGGTCGGCTCGGCGGGCTGAGGTCCGGGCTGCTGCGCTGCAGCGGGCACGGCCACCCCGGACAGCAGGATGGAAACAAGCGACAGACGCGCGTGGCGATTCATAGAAACCTCCCCCTCTTATTTTGACCGCAATCTATCGTGACAGGGGGCCACCAGAAAGCGACAGCTTCTTCATTCACACCCAAGTTTTTATGTCGTTTCATGATTGTAGGTGCGGTAACCGGTTTTAGCCGAAACGCAGCTTTGCTGTGGTCTGAACACAGGGCTGGTGTGCAGTCCCTGGGCTAAAGAGCAGCTCCAAGGCGTCGGCCGAATCGCCGACTGGAAGGAGGGGTGCCGTGCGCAGCAAGCTGTTCGTCCCGTGTTCGCGCCCGGATTTCTTCGGGAAGGCACTGGCGGGCGAGGCCGACGCACTGTCGTTCGATCTCGAGGATGCGGTCGCCGCCGATGTCAAACAGGCTGCGCGAGAACGGCTGGTGGAGCTGCTGCGCTCGGATCGGGCCGCGAGTTCGAACAAGCGGATGATCGTCCGCGTTAACGCGCCCGATACGCCGTTCTTCACCGAGGATCTCGCAGCGCTCGCGAGCGTTCGCATCGACATCGTCAATATCCCGAAGACCGAGTCTCCCGCTGCGGTCCGCGACGTCGCCGCGCAGATGGATGCGCTGGGACTGGCAGCCGATCTGCTGGTCAATATCGAAACCGCGCGAGGAAGGGCGCAGGCGGAGGCAATTGCCGATGCTCATCCCCGGGTGGTGGGGCTACAAGCCGGGCTCAACGATCTGTTCGCGCCGCTCGGAATCGATCGCTACGATTCGCGTCACGTCCATGCGGCCCTTTGGTCGATCCGGCTCGCCGCCGGTGATGCCGGCCGGTTCGCATATGACGGGGCATGGCCCGATCTTGGCGATGAAGACGGCTTTCGCGCCGAAGCCGCACTGGCTCGCAGCCTTGGCTTCCTCGGCAAGAGCTGCATCCACCCGCGACAGGTCGCAATCGCCAATTCGGTGTTTGGGGATAATCCCGCGGTGCTGGCCGAAGCGCGACGGATCGTGGCTGCGGCGCGTGAGGCGGAAGCGGCCGGACGCGGCGCCTTCCGGCTCGCCGGACGGATGATCGACCGGCCGATGGTCGCGCGGGCCGAGGCGTTGCTGGCGGCGGACAGAATGGAGGGTGGGGGATGACGATGTCGAGCGGGATACGGCTGCTCCTGTGGAGCTTGCTGGCCTTGGCCATGCTGGCGACACCGGGGCTGGCGGAGGAGGGCGGCGTGTCGTCTGTGACGGCCGAACGCTTGCCCGTCCTGACCGGCGGCAGTGGGACGACCACGCTTGTCTCGCTCGACGGCCGGCCGGTAGCGGTGCGCAAGGACGGCACGGCGATGCTGCGCGCCGACGGCAGGAACTGGGACGTGCTTGATGCGCGCGCGCTGAAGGGGATCGTCGTGCTGGGCGGGGCGACCGACGGCGTGCGGTCGGCGCTGCTGGTAGGCGGACCCGACGGCGTCGCACGGGCCAGCATCCTGAGCCATGCCGGCAACGCCTTGCGGTTGCGGCCCCTGCCTGCGTTGCCGGTGACGCTGCGTGCGGCGCAGGCAACGTTCGTCGGCGACGCGCTGGCGGCGGCCGGGACCGGGCCGCGGGGTGAACCACGCGTGCTACGCGTGGAACTCGCGGGCGGCGGCTGGCGTGGGCTTCCCCCTTGGCCCGGCGGCGGCGAGCCGGTCGCGCTGGTCGGCCGCGGCCCGTCGCTGTTCCTGACCGTTCGGCAGGGCGGCAGTGGGGCGGATCGCCAATGGCGCTGGACCGAGAAGGAGGGCTGGCAGCCCCGCACCGCGCCACCGGGCCCGGTGGTGCCAGGGTCGGGCCGGGCGATCGGACAGGCGTATCTGCTCTACCTGATCGATGGCCCCGGCGGCACAACACTCTCCAGCTACAGCGCGATCACCGATGCCTGGGCGTCCCTCGGTCATCGCCAGACAGCCGGTGCGGCGGCGACCGCGCCCTATGGCAACGGGATCGTGTCGCTGTGGGGCGACGGCACGCGACTGGAGGGGAGCGCCGCGCAGCTGGAGCTGCAGCGCCGGCCTTTGGGCTGGCTCGATTGGAGCATTATCGGCGTCTACCTGGCCGGAATGCTGGCGATCGGCTTTTATTTCTGGCGCAGGAGCCGGATGAGCTCGACCAACGAGTTCTTTCTCGGCTCCCGCTCGATCCCGTACTGGGCGGCGGGCGTCAGCATGTTCGCCACCAACACCAGTTCGATCAGCTATCTCGCCGTTCCGGCCAAGGCGTTCGATACCGACTGGCAGTACCTGATGAGCAAGATTGTCACCGTCTTCGCACTGATGGCGGTGGCGTTCTGGATCATTCCGATGTTTCGGCGGCTAAACTTGGTGTCGGTGTTCAGTTACCTGGAGACACGCTTCCACCCCGCGATCCGCGTGCTGTCGAGCGCGCTGGCGATCCTGATGCACGTCGGCGGGCGAATGGGGGTGGTGCTGTTACTGCCCGCGTTGGCGATCGGCACGATCACCGGCACTAACGTGATCTTCTGCATTCTGGTGATCGGCATCTGCACGATCATCTATACTGCGCTGGGCGGCATGAAGGCGGTGGTGTGGACCGACTTCTTCCAGGTGATCGTGCTGTTCGGCGGGGCGCTGTTTGCGATCGGCTTCATCGTCCATGCGGTCGGTTTCAGCCAGATCGTCGATACTGCCGAGCAATTTGACAAGACCAAGCTTGTCAATGTGAGCTTTGACTTCACCACCCCAACCATCTGGGGCTTCATCATCCTTTACACGTTTGACACCGTCCTGACCTTCCCCAAGGATCAGGTGCTGATGCAACGCGTCCTGTCCACGTCGTCGGAGAAGGAAGCGAGCAAATCTGTGTGGTTCTTCGCTGCGGTCCTGCTGCCGGCTGGGCTGGTCTTCTATGTGATCGGCACCACCCTGTTCGCCTACTACCGCGCGAACCCAGGGCGACTCGACCCCCTGTTGCCGATCGATGCTGTGTTCCCCGCGTTTATCGGCACCGAATTGCCGCACGGTATCACCGGCATCATCATCGCCGGGCTGTTTGCGGCGGCGATGGGCACGCTGAGCGGCACGATCAACTCGGTCGCCACGCTGCTGTCGGTCGATTTCTATGCGCGGTTGAAGCGTGTGAAGCCGACCGAGAAGCAGTCGGTGCGGTTCGCGGAATGGATGACCGTGCTGATCGGCGCGGTCGGGATCGGGCTGGCCGTCATCCTGTCGCGGCTCGAGGTCCATTCGTTGCTGGACCTGACGATAGAGCTGTTTGGCCTGCTGGGCGGCAGTTGTGCGGGCGCCTACACGCTGGGCATGTTCACCACCCGGGCCAATTGGCAGGGCACCGCGATCGGAATCATAGCGGCGTCCATCATCACCCTGGTTTGCTGGATTTTCGGGCTGGTGCACCCCTACTTCTACCTGGCAATCGCAATCGTCACGTCGATCGTAATCGGGTATCTCGCCAGTTTCCTGTTCCCCGCGCCTGGTCCTGAAAAGCTCAAGGGTCTGACTGTGTTTACCGGCGGGGGTAGGAAAGGACGAGAGGAGCCTTCGCAATCGACACCAGCTTCCTAAGAACTTTCGTCACCGTCGTCGATCAGGGTTCGATGGCCGCCGCGGCGCGGGTGCTCAACGTCAGTGCCTCGGCTGTCGCCCAGCAGCTGCACGCGCTCGAGCGGGAATTGGGCGCGCCGCTTCTGATGCGCGTCGGCCGCACGATGCGGATGACCGAGCAGGGCGCGCGGGTTCTCGCCCCCGCGCGCAAGCTGCTGCGTGACGCGACTGATCTGCGTAGCATCGCCCACGACAGCGCAGTCACCGGCGAATTGCGGCTCGGCGCCTGCACGACCCCGCTGATCGGCCTCTTGCCCGACATCCTGGCGCGAGTAAGCAAGAGGGTCCCGCAGGCGAATATCCACATTCAGTCCGGCAGTTCGGCGCAACTTTTCGCCGACGTCGAGGCGGGCAAGCTCGATGCCGCCTTGGTGCTCGAAGCGCCCTATCCGTTGCCCAAGACCTGTGACTGGCTGCTGCTGCGGGAGGAGCCGCTGATCGTGCTCGCGCCACGCGCGCTGGCAGCGCGCGATCCGCTGGCGCTGCTGCGCGAGGAACCCTTGATCCGCTACGATCGCAATCAATGGGGCGGTCGTTCAGCAGAACTCTACCTGAACGAAGCCAGGATCGTGCCGCGCGAGCGGTTCGAGCTCAACGCGCTCAATGCGATCGCCATGATGGTCGATCGTGGCCTGGGCGTCTCGATCGTGCCCGACTGGGCGCCCCCTTGGCCGGAGGGGATCGATATCGCCCGACTGCAGCTTCCCGAGCGCCGGGTCGGCAGGCGGATCGGCATCGTCTGGTCGCGTTCTAGCGTGAGGACGCGGTTGGTTGCCGTCCTGCTGCAAGAGAGCGCGCGTTCGTCGACTTCAGGAGCGACAGTCCGACAACTTTGAGGAGATTCGAGACTGGCTGCTCATGGCGCCGCGGCTTCGTCGGCGCTGGCCCGCTTGATCGGCCGGTCGTGCCAGGCTTCACAAATTTTCAGACTGGTCGTTTCATTTGGTCACTACCGCGAGATCGGATGTCCGCGTTGGCGAGTGATGCGATCACGCTTGAATCACTGGCATGGGCGTAAAGCAGCCGTCCGCCTAAGCCTCCACGAATATCTGCAATGGGTCGTAAGCGGACATTCGACGAGAGCGCTGTTCAGGCCAAACGGAGGCTTCCAATCGGCACCACGGTCGTCCCGTCGCGCAGCGTGTCCAGATGGTCGCTCCACCATTGCGCCATTTCAACTCGCTCTGGCCAGTGCGCACCGCGATGATAGGCGGCCCGGACCTGATTGCCGTCGGCGTGCGCCAGCGAGCGTTCGATGCCGTCGGGCGACCACTTACCGCTTTCGTTGAGCAGCGACGATGCGGTCGAGCGGAAACCGTGCGCGGTCATGTCGTCGGGGCCATAGCCAAGGCGACGCAGCGCGCCGTTGATCGCGTTCTCGCACATCGGTTTGAGCGGCGAACCCAGCTTGGGAAACACGAACCGTCCGCCGCCGCTCAATATCTCCACTTCGCGCAAGATCGTTACAGCCTGTTGCGACAACGGAACGCGGTGCGGCTGGCGCTGTTTCATCCGCGCGGCGGGGATGATCCATTCCGCTATGTCGAAGTCGATTTCGCTCCACTCGGCTTGGCGCACCTCGCCGGGCCGCTGATAGACGTGCGGGGTAAAGCGCAGCGCCAGCCGGGTGATCGGCTGGCCGGTGTAGCTTTCGATTGCGCGTAACAGTCCGCCGAACGCCACCGGATCGGTAATCGCCGCATGGTGCTTGGCGACTGGCGAGACTAGCGCGCCCAATAGCGGCTGCGCGGGATCGGCGATCGCTCGCGCGGTCGCGACAGCGTAGCGGAACACGCGGCTGGCAAACGAGCGCAGCCGTCGCGCTGTCTCGCGCTGCCCCTTGCGCTCTGGAGCGCGCAGCACCTCTAACAGTTCGTGTGGGGTGATCTCCGCCACGGGGCGTGTGCCAAGAGCTGGCGACAACTTGGCCAACAGCCAGCGCGTTTTGCCGACTGTCACGGCGGCGCGCCCTTCGGCCTCCAGCTTCGCGATATACTCGTCGGCAATGGCGGCAAAGGTGTTGGCGTTGGCGATCCGCTTGGCGATCCGCGCCTCGCGCTTGGCAATGGCGGGGTCGCTCCCCGCCTGGGCCGCTTTGCGCGCCTCGTCGCGCTTGGCGCGGGCTTCCTTCAACCCGACCGCCGGATAGGCCCCCAGCGCGAGTTTCTTTTCCTTGCCGTCGATCCGGTATTTGAACCGCCACAGCTTCGAGCCGGTTGCGGTGACGAGCAGGTAAAGACCTTTCTCGTCGGCCAGCTTGCGGTCGGCCTCGCCAGCCTTGGCCAGCCGGATTGCGGTGTCGGTCAGCGCCATTGTCGCCTCGCTTCAAGTCGCCCCTTCGAAAAGGCCCCCAAAAAGGCCCCCAAATTTTCCCGATTGTCGGCGAACGCCAGCAACCGAAGGCGGTCAATTCGGGGCCGAAACTAACGGTTTTCCGGGGTTTTTGCAAACTTTGGCGATTGCCAGCGAACAGGAAAATGGTGCCCAGAAGAGGACTCGAACCTCCACGCCCTTGCGAGCGCCAGCACCTGAAGCTGGTGCGTCTACCAATTCCGCCATCTGGGCACTGTAGCCGCCGGTCGTCTTAGGCCGGCTGCCGGGTAGGCGCGGGCCGATAGCGGGGCCGGGGCGCGCTTGTCAACGAGTGCTTCGCTGGCCGGTTGCGGCGCGCGGGCGTTTACGGCAGGGCGGGCGCGAATTTCAGCAAGGACTTTCGATGGCGCGCAAGGACCCCCTCAACGGCAAGCTGGTGACCATCGTCGGCGGCAGCGGCTTTTTGGGCAACCACGTCGCGCAGGCGCTGCTAGGCCGCGGCGCCCGGGTGCGGATCGCCAGCCGCCGGCCCGACAAGGCGTACCGCCTGAAGCCACTCGCCCAGCTCGGCCAGCTCCAGATCGCGCGCTGCGACGCGACCCGGGCAGATCACGTCGCGGCGGCGGTCGCCGGGGCCGACGCGGTGGTCAATCTCGTCGGCACGTTCTCAGGCGACGTGATGCGCACGATCTGCGGCAGCGCCGAGAACGTCGCGCGGGCCGCGGCCGCGGCGGGCTGCGGCGCGACGGTTCACGTCAGCGCGATCGGCGCCGACGCCGGCTCGCCGGCCGGCTATGCCCGCGCCAAGGCGGCGAGCGAAACGGCAGTGCTCTCCGCCTTCCCCAAGGCGACGATCATACGGCCAGGCGTGCTGTTCGGCGAGGACGACAGGTTCGTGCAGATGTTCGCCGGCCTGATCGCGGCGCTGCCGGTGCTGCCGGTATTCGGACCCCACGCCCAGCTCCAGCCGCTGTTCGTCGACGATGCGACGGCGGCCATCGCGGCCGCGCTGGGCAATCCGGCGGCGCACGGCGGCAAGACCTACGAGATCGCCGGGCCCGAGCCGGTCACCATGCTCGAGATCCACCGCCGCATCGCCGCGAGCCAGAACCGCAAGCGCGGCTTCATCGAAGTGCCCGACGCGGCCTCGGCGCTGTTCGCGATGCTGCCCGGAACGCCGATGAACGCCGACCAGTGGGCGCTGCTCAAGGGCGGCAACCGGCCCTCGGGCACGCTCCCCGGGCTCAAGGAACTGGGCGTTGCGCCGCGCCCGCTGGCGCTGTTCCTCGACCGCTGGATGACGCGCTACCGCACGCACGGGCGGTTCAACGAGAAATTGGCGGGCTAGGCGTTCTCGACCGGCGGGAGGGTGCCCTCGTCGGTCAGCAGAGCCAGCGGCTCGACCACCAGCGTTCCGCCGTCGAACCCGGTGATCCGCACCCGCGTGCCGGCGGCCAGCTCGGGTCCGCGCGCGTTCCATTCGCTGTCGCCCTGGCGCACCCGCCCCTCGCCGTGTTCGATCGCATGGCTGACCGTGCCGGTCTGGCCGACCAGCCGGCCAAGGCGATTGTTGAGCAACGGGTCGCTGCTGACGATCGGTCGATCGCTGACCATCCGCCGGGCGGTGAACACGAAGATCAGCGACAGGAACACGAACTCGACGATCTGCAGCGGCACGCCGACGTCGAACACGAAGGCCAGCGCCCCGGTGGTCAAGGCGGCAAGCGCGAGCCAGAACAGGTAGACCCCAGGCACAAGCATCTCGAGCCCGGCCAACACCAGCCCGAGCGCGACCCACGCCCAGCGCGCCTCGAGACCCGTCAACCAGTCCATCAGGCCTGTTCGCCGCCGGTGTCGTTTCCGGTTCTGGGAACCGCAGTGCGCTGGGGCGGGCGCGGCAGGGCTACGCCGCTCTCATCCGGCGAGGGCGCGGGCGACGTGCCGTCACCCTGGCTGATTGCCGCACCCAGGAGTTCGCCGATTCCCGCCAGCGAGCCGATTAGCTGGGTCGCCTCGATCGGGAACAGGATGGTCTTGGCGTTGGGGCTGGTGGCGAACTTGGCCACCGCCTTGGTGTATTCCTGGGCGATGAAATAGTTGATCGCCTGGTTGCCGCTCTGCGCGATCGCGTCCGACACGGCGCGCGTCGCTTGCGCTTCGGCCTCCGCCGCGCGCTCACGCGCCTCGGCGTCGCGGAAGGCGGCCTCCTTCTTGCCCTCGGCGGTGAGGATCGCGGACTGCTTCTCGCCCTCGGCGCGCAGGATACGGCTGGCGCGCTCGCCCTCGGCCTCGAGGATTTCGGCGCGTTTCAGCCGCTCGGCCTTCATTTGGCGAGCCATGGCCTCCGAAATGTCGACCGGCGGGCGGATGTCCTTGATCTCGACGCGGGTGATCTTGAGGCCCCACGGGGACGTCGCGTGGTCGACCACGCCGAGCAGTCGGGCATTGATCTCGTCGCGCTTCGACAGCGTTTCATCAAGGTCCATCGAGCCCATCACGGTACGCAGATTGGTGGTGGTGATCGCCATGATCGCGGCGTAGAGGTTGTGCACCTCGTAGGCTGCCTTGCCGGCGTCGAGCACCTGGAAGAACACCACCGCATCGACCCCGACCATGGCGTTGTCGGCGGTGATGATCTCCTGCCCTGGAACATCGAGCACCTGCTCCATCATGTTCACTTTCTGGCCGACACGATCGACGAAGGGGGTGATGATGTGCAGGCCCGGATTGGCCGCCTTGGTGAACTTGCCGAAGCGTTCGATCGTATAGACATATCCCTGCCGCACGACGCGCACGCCCATCATCAGAAAGATGACCAGTACGGCGACCACCAGGGCCAGGGTCAGTTCCATCGGTTGTCTCCTTGTTCGCCCGATATGGTAGCGGTCGGCGGGCAGCGGGCAAGGAAAACCGGACGTTTGCAGTGGGTCCGGAAGCCCCATCCAACGTCTTTCATCGATTCGGGCGCGCCGTCCATCGAACCGTCGGCGCTAGCCCCCGGCGCACCGCCTAGGCGGCCTGCGGGGACGAGACGCCGTTAAAGAACGGCGTTCGCAGGAGTTGTTGGATGAGAGCCGCAGTTTTGGTTTGGCTGCTGTGCAGCGCGGCGTTGGTGTCGCCCGCGCTGGCCCAGGAAGCGCCGACCAGTGACGCCCCGCCGCCCGAAGCGCAGGACGTTCCGTCGTCGGAAGCTCCGGCCGGCCGCCAGGTGTACACGCCCGCCGATTTCACGCGATACGCGCCCAAGAACGCGGCGGACATGCTGCAACAGGTCCCCGGATTCCAGATCCGCGACAGCGAGCAGATGCGCGGCCTCGGCCAGGCGACGGGCAATGTGCTGTTCAACGGCCAGCGCCCGTCCACCAAGTCCGACGATCTGCGCACGCTGCTGTCGCGGATTCCGGCCGCCAACGTCGAGCGGATCGAAATCGTCGATGGGGCCACGCTCGATATTCCGGGGCTTTCGGGCCAAGTCGCCAATGTCGTGTACAAATCGTCCAGCGGGGTGTCGGGCCAGTTCTCGCTCACCGGCGAAGCCCGCGCGCATTATGCCGATCCGCTGTTCACCCGCGGCGCCGTGTCGGTCAGCGGCCGCAGCGGGGCGCTCGAATACGAGGTCGGGCTCGACAACAATCAGGCGGGCCGCATCTCGGCCGGGGGATTGACCCTGATCACCAACGACGCGGGCGCGATCACCGAGACGCGCGACGACGTATGGCGCAGCAACTACGATGCGCCCAAGCTGTCGGGTAAGCTCACCCGGACGAGCGCGGGCGGCAGCGTGGCGCATCTCAACGGTCACTACCAGCGCACCTACAACCGCTACGACCAGACCGGCGAACGCGTTTCGCCCGGCCTCCCCGACCGGCTGCGGACCGTGCGCGATCGCAGCAACACGTGGAACTACGAGCTTGGCGGCGACTATGAGTTCGGTTTGGGCCCCGGCCGTCTCAAGGCGATCGGCCTCCGGCGGTTCGGCCACGAGCCCTATAGCCAAGAGATCGTGACCGAATTCGCCAACAACCCGGTCCGGGTCGGCGACGGCTACGCTCAGACCGGCGACATCGGCGAAACCATCGCGCGTGGCGAATACAGCTGGAAGATGTTCGGCGGCGACTGGCAGCTATCGGGAGAGGCGGCGTACAACTCGCTCGACAACGTCGCCTTTCTCAGCACGCTCAACCCGGCGGGCGAATTCGTCTCGGTGCCGTTTCCCGGCGGCACCGGCGGGGTCAAGGAAGACCGCTACGAGACGCTGCTCAGCTTCGGGCGCCCGCTGACCAGCACGCTGTCGTTCCAGATCGTCGGCGGGGCCGAGCATTCGACGATCACGCAGTCGGGCGCGAACGAGCTGACGCGCAGCTTCTTCCGGCCCAAGGGGACGTTCTCGCTCGCGTGGAAGCCGAGCGACACCTTGGATCTGTCGTTCAAGATCAGGCGCCGGGTGCTGCAGCTGTCCTTCTACGACTTCCTCGCGCGCACCTTCCTCAACGATGGCACCGCCAATTCCAGCAATAACGACCTGCGGCCGCAGCAGGACTGGAGCTACGAGGGCGAGATCAACAAGAAGCTCGGCCCGTGGGGATCGCAGAAGTTCCGCTTCGCCTATCGCGACGTGTCCGACTATGTCGACATCATCCCGCTCGGCACCGGCGAGGCGATCGGCAATATCGCCAAAGCCAAAGCTGCGGCGATCGTGTCGAACAGCACAATCACCTTCGACCCTATCGGGCTCAAGGGCGTGAAGCTCGATGTCTCGGCGGTCTTGCAAACTTCGTCGGTGCGCGATCCGTTCACGGGGGAAAAGCGCCAGTGGCGCGGGTTCGTCAATCGTCAGGCGTTCATCTCGTTGCGCCACGACGTGCCGGGCACCGACTGGGCCTGGGGCGGCGAAGCGAGTCACAACCACTTGCTGCCGCGCTATCGCCGTAACGAGATCGACCGGGTGTACGAAGGCCCCTGGTTCGCCAACGCCTTCGTCGAGCACAAGGATGTGCTCGGGATGACCGTGCGCGCCGAGGTCGGCAATCTTCTCAACGCCCGCTCGCGCCGCGAGCGGACGGTGTTCACCGGGCTGCGCGGGGCGAGCCCGGTTGCGTTCGTCGAGAGCCGCGACCGCCTGATCGGGCCGATCTTCCAGCTTTCGGTGCGCGGCAACTTCTAAACCTGTCGTCTGCCCGCTAGGGCGGCCTGATGGAAAAACGCGCGCTCGCCGGCCGGATGGTCCACCCCGTGGGGCTGGGCTGCATGAACCTGTCGTGGGCCTACGGCGGTCCGCCCCCGCACGCGGACAAGCTCCGCCTGCTCGAGCGGGCGCTCAAGCTCGGCTACGACCACCTCGACACGGCCAACATCTACGGCCTTGGCCGCAACGAGGACCTGCTGGGCGAGGCGGTCTCGGGCCGGCGCGACGATTTCGTTCTCGCCAGCAAGACCGGTATCGTGGTCCGCGATGGGCGCGCGCGGGCGATCGATTGCAGCCCGGTGCAGATGACCGAATCGATCGACGCCAGCCTGACTCGGCTGAAGACCGACCACATCGACCTGTTCTACATGCATCGCTTCGACCCGAAGGTCTCGATCGCCGACATGGTCGGCACGCTCGCTCGGGCAATCGAGGATGGCAAGATCGGCGCGTATGGCGTGTCCGAGTGGTCGGCGGCGCATATCCGCGAGGCGCACTCCGTGCACCCGATGGCCGCGGTGCAGACCGAATATTCGCTGTGGACCCGCCAACCCGAGATCGCGGTGCTCGAAACCACCCGCGAACTCGGCATTGCGTTCGTCGCGTTCTCACCAGTCGGGCGCGGGGCTTTTGGCGGAGAGCTGGGCGATGCGCCCACATTCGGCGAGCGTGACATTCGCGCGACTATGCCGAGGTTCGATACCGAACACTGGCCGCACAACCGCGCGCTGATCGAACAGCTCGGCGTGCTGGCGGAGAGCGTCGGCGCGGCGCCGGCCCAGCTCGCACTCGCTTGGCTGCTGGCGCAGGGGCCGCACGTCCACGTGATTCCCGGCACCACCAGCCTGGCGCATCTGGAGGAGAATTTCGCGACGCTGGCGCTCGCCATTCCGCGGGCGGTGGTCGCTGAGGCGGGCGCGCTCATCAATCAGCGCACCGTCAGCGGCGCGCGCTACACCCCGGCGATGCAGGCCTCGATCGACACCGAGGATTTTGGCTAGAGGTTGGCGTAGAGCGCGAGCAGCCGCTCCCACGCGCGCTCGGCCTGGACCTGGTTATAGACCGGACTGTCGGGCACGGCCCAGCCGTGATCGGCCGGATAGACGTTGATTTCCATGTTCGCCCCCGTCGTATCGGCCGCCCGGCGCAGGATCGTCTTGGCTTCGGGCTGCTTGGCGTCGTCGTTCTGGGCGACCGCGATCAGGTACCCGGTGCCCTTTTGCAGCATCAGGTGCGGGCTGGTCGGCTTGTCGGTCGCAAGCCCGCCGCCGTGGAAGCTCGCCGCCGCCTTGACCCGGCCCGGCGCCGCCGCGGCGCTGTAGATCGTGTAGGCCCCGCCCATGCAGTAGCCCTGGTTGCCGATCCCGCGTTTCGTGTTCACCGCCCGCTGGCCGTCGAGCCAGGCGACGATCGCCGTGGCGTCGCGGTTGACCGCATCGGGCGCGGTCGCCCTGGTGCGCCAGGGGGTCACTTTCTCAAATCCCTTCTGGGCCGCGAAGTCGGCGAAATCGGCGAACTGCGGCGCCGGCAGGTCGCGGTAATAGGGATTGGGGATCAGCACCGCGTAGCCGCTCGCCGCCAGCCGCCGTGCCATGGCCTTCTTCGCCTCGCGCAGGCCGGCGATATCGGGCCACAGGATCACCGCTGGGGCAGGCTTCGCGGGATGGACGAAGAACGCGTCGATCCGGCCGTCGGGCGCGGAAATGGTCACCATCGTCTCGGTCAATGCGGCGCTCCCTCCATCTATCGAGGTGCATGCGGCGAGCCCCGCGAGTGCGCTGGTGGCGGCGAAGTCTCTCCGGCTCAGGCCCCCGCGCTCATCGCCGCCGGCAAACTGCTCCAGATCGTTTTCATCACACATCGGCCAGCTCCAGTAATCCCGTCGCCCGCAGCTTAGCAGCGGCGCTTCGCCAGTCCACCCGGGCCGGTTGCAAAAGCGAACGGGCAGCGGCAAGACGGTTCCCGGAACCGCGTCAACAGCGGACCGGAGGAGAGGCGATGCGGATTGGTCTGGCGATTGCCGCCGCGCTCGCGCTGGCGGGCTGCAGCATGGGCGGTGAGGCCGAGGGGAATCGCGCCGCCGTCACTCCGCCGACCGAGGGGGTGACCGACGCGATGATTGCGGCGGCCGCCGGCGGCGAATGGCTGACTTACGGCCGCGACTACAACGAACAGCGCTTCTCGCCGCTGACCCAGATCGACGAGGCGACGGTGGGCAAGCTCGGCCTCGCCTGGTTCGCCGACCTCGACACGGCGCGCGGGCAGGAAGCGACGCCGCTGGTGCACGCCGGGGTGCTCTACGTCACCAGCGCGTGGAGCAAGGTCTATGCCTACGACGCCGCTTCCGGCGCGCTTAAGTGGTCCTACGATCCCAAGGTCCCGCGCCAGACGCTGGTCCGCGCATGCTGCGACGCGGTCAACCGCGGCGTCGCGCTCTATGGCGACAAGGTCTACGTCGGCACGCTCGACGGGCGGCTGGTGGCGCTCAATCAGAACGACGGCAAAGTCGCCTGGTCGAAGATGGCTGTGCCCGACCAGAAGAACTACACCATCACCGGCGCGCCGCGGGCTGCCAAGGGCCTGATCCTGATCGGCAGCGGCGGCTCTGAATACAAGGCGCGCGGCTATTTGGCGGCGTTCGACTGGGCGTCTGGCAAGGAAGTCTGGCGCTTCAACACCGTGCCCGGCGACCCCGCCAAGGGGTTCGACGGCGAAGGCCCCAATGCCAAAGCGATGGTAGCGGCGGCCAAGACCTGGGGCGGCGAGTGGTGGAAGCTCGGCGGCGGCGGCACAGTGTGGGATTCGATCGTTTACGACCCGCAGACCAACCTGGTGCTATTCGGCACCGGCAACGCCGAACCGTGGAACCCGAACGCCAACGACCGCGGCCAGGGCGATGCGCTCTATACCGGTTCGATCGTCGCGGTCGATGCGGACACCGGGGCCTATCGCTGGCATTTTCAGGAAACCCCAGAGGATCGCTGGGACTACGACAGCAATGCGCCGATCATCCTCGCCGACATCGAGATCGGCGGGCAGCAGCGCCACGTCGCGCTCCACGCGCCCAAGAACGGGTATTTCTACGTCCTCGACGCCAAGACGGGCGCGTTCCTGAGCGCCAGGCCGTTCGCCGAGATGAACTGGTCGACCGGAATCGATCCCACGACCGGCAAAGCCCGGATCGCGCCCCAGGCGCGCTACGAGCAGACCGGCGAGGCGTTCATCGGCCTGCCCGGCGCGATCGGCGCGCACAGCTGGCAATCGATGAGCTTCAGCCCGGCGACGGGCCTGGTCTACATCCCCACCAACCGCGCCGCGCAAGCCTATTTGGCGGACAAGGAGTGGAAGGAAAGCGACATCGGTTACCAAGTCGGGCTCGATACCGGCAAAACCGCGATGCCGGCCGACAACGCGATCCGCAAAAGCTTCGCCAGCCAGACCACTGGCTCGCTGGTCGCGTGGGACCCGGTCAAGCAGGCCGCGGCGTGGACCGTACCCTACCCCGGCCCATGGAACGGCGGCACGCTGGCGACCGCGGGCAATCTGGTGTTCCAGGGCACCGCGAAAGGCGATTTCACGGCTTACAACGCCAAGAGCGGCGGCAAGCTGTGGTCGTTCCCCGCGCAGACCGGCATCGTCGCCGCGCCGATGACGTATACCGTGGCGGGCGAACAGTATGTCGCGGTGCTGGTCGGATGGGGCGGCGTGTGGGACCTCGTCGCCGGAACGCTCGCGGGCAAGTCCGGGCCGGTGCGCAACATCAGCCGGTTGCTGGTGTTCAAGCTCGGCGCGAACGGCAAGCTGCCGCCTCCGCCCCCCCTGAGCAAGATGGTGCTCGATCCGCCGCTGGTCACCGGCAAACCCGAGCAGGCCGCGCGCGGCAGCGGGCTGTACGCCCGCTATTGTTCGGTCTGTCACGGTGATGCGGCGGTCGCGGGCGGGTTGGTCCCGGATCTGCGGCATTCGAGCGCGATCGGCTATCCCGAGACCATGAAGTCGATCGTCATCGACGGGGCGCTGCAGCACACCGGCATGGTCAGCTTCGCCACCGCGCTGCGGCCGGCCGATGCCGAGGCGATCCGGCACTACCTGATCAAGCGCGCCAACGAGGACGCCAAGCTCGACGCGCGCAAGTAACGCGCGCAGCCCCCGCCCCGGCGCAATCGCGGTATGCGCGACTGCCGGGCGTGGTAGGTTGCTGCCAAAGACCGATTCGATTCGACCAATGGAGAGTGCGATGCCCGAGACCTATCCCTGCCTTATCGACGGCGAGCTCGTCACCACCGGCGCCACCATGGAAGTACTCAACCCGGCGAACGAAAAGGTCATCGCGCTGGTCCCGGCGTGCGGCAAGGACGAGCTCGACCGCGCCGTCGCCGCCGCGCGCCGCGCGTTCAAGACCTGGAAGAAGACCCCGGTCGAGGAACGCCGCCGGGTCATCAACGGCATCGCCGCGGCGATCAAGGACAACGCCGACGAACTGTTCCGCCTGCTCACCACCGAACAGGGCAAGCCGCACGCGCAGGCGCAGATGGAAATCTACGGCGCCGCCGGGCTCGCCGCGGCGCAGGCGACGCTCAACCTCGACGAAGTGATCAACGAAGATAGCGACACGCGCCTCAGCCGCACCCGGCGGGTGCCGGTCGGCGTGGTCGGGGGGATCGTTCCGTGGAACTTCCCGGTGATGATGGGCATCCAGAAGATCGTCCCCGCGCTGCTTTCGGGCTGCACGATCGTATTGAAGCCATCGCCCTTCACTCCGCTGACGACGCTGCGCATTGCCCAGCTGATCAAGGACGTCGTGCCCGCGGGCACGGTCAATATCATCACCGGCGAAGACAGCCTGGGTCCGATGATCACCGAGCACCCCGATATCGACAAGATCACCTTCACCGGCTCGACCGCTACGGGGAAGAAGATCATGGAAGGCGCCAGCAAGGATCTGAAGCGCATCACGCTTGAGCTCGGCGGGAACGACGCCTCGATCGTGCTGCCCGACGCCGACGTTTCCAAGGTCGCCGAGCAGCTGTTCTGGTCGAGCTTCTCCAACGCCGGCCAGATCTGTGTCGCCGCCAAGCGGATTTACATCCACGAGGACATCTACGACGAGGTGAGCCAGGCGATCGCCGCCTATGCGAAGAACGTGACCGTGGGCGACGGGGCTCAGCAGGGCACCGGGGTCGGCCCGATCCAGAACAAGAAGCAGTTCGACCGCGTGTGCGAACTGATCAAGGACGCCAAGGACAACGGCTACAAGTTCCTCGTCGGCGGCGAGGTCGATCCGTCAGGCTCGGGTTACTACGTGCCGATCACGATCCTCGACAATCCGCCTGAAGATGCGCGGATCGTCGCCGAGGAGCAGTTCGGCCCGATCATGCCGCTGATGAAGTTCTCGACCACCGAGGAAGCGATCGAGCGCGCCAACAACTCCGACTACGGCCTCGCCGGCGCGGTGTGGACCGCCGACACCGACAAGGGTGTGGAAGTCGCCGAACAGCTCGAAACGGGCACGGTGTGGATCAACGAATTCCTGCACTTGTCGCCGTTCGCTCCATTCGGCGGGCACAAGCAGTCGGGCTTCGGTGCCGAATACGGCATCGAGGGCCTCAAGGAATTCACTTACGCGCAGGTGATCACGGTCAAGAAGAACGCGTTCGCCTGACCCGCGGAGAGTTTTTCGCGTATCCAACCCGGTGCCGGACGGCTATTTCGGCACCGGGAGGATCGCGGATGGAACATCAACGGGAATTTCCGCCCGACCAGTTCGGCGCGCTGGTGGGCTGGGACCACGAGAATCTCGGCGACCGCCTGATGGTCAAGTTCCAGAGCACCCGCAGGTCGGGCCTTGGCGCGGGCGATCCGGTCGACGAGTTTCGCTATTTCATGACCAAGAACCAGGCCGTGGTCCTGGCCAACTACCTCTATTCGATTTCCGATCGCCTGCCCCCGACAAAGCGCCGATGGCGCTGGTTCGGCTGAGCGGGCGGGAGCGTGCGGGTGGTCTCGGTTCGCCACGCGTTTAGCCGCCACGCGTTTAGCCGCCATGCGTTCGCCCGCGACGTGCTGCTCTACGGCATGGCCCTGGCGGCGATAGCGATCGCGCTCCAGGGCCTCGATGTCCTTCACGCGACGAGGGTGTGGTCGGACACGCTGTACGGCGTGTCCGTTGCGCTGATCTTTACCGTGCTGGGACTGTGGGCAGGCCATCGCCTGGCCCCGCGCCCGCGCAATGGCGCGTTCGCACGCAACGCCGCCGCCGCCGCGGCGCTCGCCTTGAGCGCGCGCGAGCTCGAGGTGCTCGACCAGCTGGCGCAGGGCGCACCGAACAAGGTGATCGCGCGGCGGCTGGCGATATCACCCAACACGGTCAAGACCCATCTAGCGCGGCTGTTCGACAAGCTCGGCGCGGCCAACCGGACCGAGGCGATTGCCCGCGCCCGCGCACTCGATCTGCTGCCGTGAAGCGGCTGAATTCGCCCCCAGTCACCCGTTCGGGCGATTGCCGCGCCCGGCAGCACACCATAGCCAGCGATCACCGCGACGCACGCGGAGGAGAAATCCGATGAAGCGACTGATCCTGGTTTACGGCAGCATCGCGGGAGCGATTCTGGTCGCCAGCGTCCTGATCACCATGACGACCGGGGTCCACAGCATCGTCGTCGGCTATCTGTCGATGCTCGCGGCGCTGGCGATGGTGTTCGTGGGGGTCAAGCGGTACCGCGACGAGCACCTGGGCGGCGCGATCCGCTTGACTAGCGCGCTCGGCGTAGGGTTCGGCATCGCGCTGGTCGCCTCGTTGTTCTACGTACTGGCGTGGGAGGTCTATCTCTTCGCGACCGACTACGCCTTCATGGCCCAGTACAGCGCCGAAGTGATCGCGGCGCGCCGCGCCGAGGGCGCGTCGGCCGTCGAGCTCGCGCGGATGCGCACCGAATTCGACGCCTTCGCCGAAAGCTACAAGAGCCCGCTGGTGCGCGTGCCGCTGACCTTCGCCGAGATCGCCCCGGTAGCGCTTGTCGTCACGCTCGCCTCGGCCGCGCTGCTGAGGCGGCCCAGCTTCATGCCGGCGCGCGTCGGCCGGTTCGAACAGGGAGAGACGTGATGGCAAAAGTACTCGGCCTCGGCGGGCTGTTCTTCAAGTCTGCGGACCCGGCGGCGACGTGCGCGTGGTACACCCGCGTGCTCGGCATCGACTTCGAAGGCTGGGGCGGCACGGTGTTCCTGCCCGAGACGGCGGCCGCGCACCCCGGCGCGGGCACGGTGTTCAGCCCGTTCAAGGCCGAGACCGACCATTTCGCTCCGTCCGAGGAGCGCTTCATGATCAACCTGATGGTCGATGACCTGCCGGCGATGCTCGCCCGCTGCGCCGAGCACGGGGTCGAACCGCTGTTGCACTTGCCCGACGAGGCCAACGGCAGCTTCGCCCACATCATGGACCCCGAAGGCCGCAAGCTCGAGCTGTGGCAGCCCAAACCGATGGAGCGATCTAACGGCGGCTGAGCGCCGCCTCGCTTTGGGCCATGAGCTGGGCGATGATCTCGCCAACGGGTTCCTCGGCCTTGACCATGCCGACCGACTGGCCGGCCATCAGGCTGCCGTTCTCGATATCGCCGTCGATCACCGCGCGGCGCAGCGCGCCCGCCCAGTACTGCTCGATCTGGAGCTGGGCTTCGCTCATCGCGATGCCCTCTTCGTCGAGCCGCGCGGCGACCTCGCGCTGCTTGGCGGTGAATTCCTCGGTGCCCTTGTTCTTGAGCGCGCGAACCGGGATCACCGGCAGCCGCGGATCGACCTGCACGCTCGCCACCGCGTCGCGCGCGTTGGCGCGGAAGAACGCGGCCTTGAACGCGGGGTGCGCGATGGACTCGGTCGCACAGGCGAAGCGGGTGCCGAGCTGGACGCCGACCGCGCCCATTTCCAGGTATCCGGCAATCGCCTCGCCGCGCCCGATCCCGCCGGCGACGAACACCACATGGTCGGCGGCCAGTTCAGGCAGAAATTCCTGCGCCAGTACGCTGGTCGAGACGGGGCCGATATGACCGCCCGCCTCCATCCCTTCGATGACCAGCGCGTCCCCGCCTGAACGGAGCAGCTTCTTCGCCAGCGCGAGCGTGGGCGCGAACACGATCACCTTGGCCCCGAACGCCTTAATCGCCTCGACGCTGCCCTTGGGCGGGATGCCGCCCGCCAGGACGACGTGGCTCACGCGGTGCCGCCCGCAAATTTCGATTAGATCAGTGAGCTGCGGGTGCATCGTGATCAGGTTCACGCCGAACGGCTTGTCGGTCATTGCCCGCGTCGCGGCGATCTCGGCGTCGAGCAGCTCGGGCGTCATCGCTCCGCAGGCGATCACGCCGAAGCCGCCGGCATTGCTGATCGCGCTGACCAGGGCGCGTTCCGACACCCAGCTCATCGCGCCGCACAGGATCGCATAATCGCTGCCGAGGAACTCGCGGCCGAGGGTCATGAGGGCGGTGGTCTTGGGATAGTCGCTCATGGAGGGCGCGCTTACGGGCGCGCGCTCCGCGGGGCAAGAGCGCGCCTGATCAGCGCCGGGCGGTCCACGCCGTGTACTGCCGCGCGGTCAGGGCGACGAGGTCGCCCATCACCACCGGCATGTCGATCAGGTGCAGGCCCCAATCGTCGAGCCGTACGTTGCCGGCGATGACGTCGCCGGAGATATCGTCGACCCGCTTGTCGGCCGGATCGCCGTTGACCGTCACGGCGAGATAGTTGGCGCCGTCCTTGGACACGCATCGGGCCGAAATCATCCCCGGCACCGTGACGAAGTTGGTCGTCGGCAGCGGTTCACCGACCACCCATTCAGTCATCGGCTTGCTCGAGGTGCCGACCCCGCCGGTCGAGAAAATCGCTTGGGTGGTCGCACCCTTGCCCAGCAATGCGGCGGGATTGACGCACAGCGTATTCATTCCGGCATTCGGGGTGCGGCCGAAACGGCTCGCGGCAGGCGGCGGCACGGTGTCGCGAAAGGTGACGTAGCTGACTACGCAGCCTGCCTGGTCCGCGCTCGTGCAGGCGGGCATCCACGCGAAGTCGCCCGCCGCGGGATCGCTCGCCGAGCGCGCTACATTGGTGCCGATCAGCAGCGCGGAGACGATCTTCGCGCGCTCGCCCGTGTCGTCCATCGTCTTGAGCAGTTGCGACAACATCCCGCTGCCCTGGCTATGGCCGATCAGCACCACGCCGCGCCCGTCGTTGTCGTCGGCGAGGTAGTTCTTCCAGGCCGCCTGCACGTCGCCGAAAGCCAGCGTGCGGTCGGGCACGGAGCCCCCGCCCCCGGTCATCAGGCCGCGCAGCGCGGTCAGTGTCACCTGGCGGTAAAGCGGCGCGAAGACTCGGCAATGCTGTCTGAAGCGCGCGGCCTGGGCATGCGCGACGCGCAGTTCCTCGACATTCGCGGCCAAGTCGCTGTTGCCGCCCGGATCGTTCGAGACCGTGGGATAGACGTAGAAGCAATCGAACGGACGGTCCGCGTCGGGCACTAGCGCGTCGGCGCGCATCGTGCCGTCCGCCTCGACCACAGTGACGGACTGGTCGGTGGCGCAGGCGTCGATCCGGTCGGGTCGGCACAGCCAAGGGCCGTCCGCGCTGTAGTCGGGTGCCGGCTGCTCCTGCGCCGAGACCGCGATCGGGGGGCCCGTCACCGCGAGCACCGCAAAGACTATCCATGCCAGTTTCATCGCAGCTCTCCTCCTGCCGGTTAGAGGATGCGGTATGCCGATGCGAAGGTAAAGCGAGATTATTCCGCCAGTGCCGCTCCGGCCGCTTCGTCGCCCGCGTCCAGCCCATAGGCGGTGTGCAGCACGCGCACGGCAAGCTCGGTCTCGTCCTCGTCAATCAATACGCTGACCTTGATTTCGGAGGTCGAGATCGCCTGGATATTGATCCCGCGCTCGGCCAGCGCCTTGAACATCGTCGCGGCGACGCCCGCGTGGCTCTTCATCCCGACCCCGACGACGCTAATCTTGGCGATCTTGCTGTCGGTGATGATGCGGTTGTAGCAGATGTCGGGCCGCCGGTCCTCGAGCAACGCCTGCGCGCGGGCGAGGTCGGCCATCGGCACGGTGAAGGTGACGTCGGTCTCGCCCTTGTCGCGGCCGACGTTCTGGATGATCATGTCGACGTTGATGCTCGCCTGCGCCAGCGGCTCGAAGATGTGCGCCACCGCTCCGGGCTTGTCGGGTACGCGGGTGAGGATCACCTTGGCCTCGTTCTTGTCGTGCGCGATGCCGGTCACGAGTTGGCGTTCCATGTCGCCCTTCTCCACTAGTTGTTCCATTTCCTCCTCCGACACGATCATCGTGCCAGGGAGGTCGTCGGCGGGCACCGCGTCGTCGCCGATGAAGCTGGAGAGGACCTGCACCCGCACCCCCTCCTTCATCGCCAGGCCGACCGAGCGGGTCTGCAGCACTTTCGCCCCGACCGAGGCGAGTTCGAGCATTTCTTCATAGGTCACCGCCTTGAGCTTGCGCGCCTTGGCGACGATCCGCGGGTCGGTGGTATAGACCCCATCGACATCGGTGTAGATGTCGCAGCGGTCGGCCCCGACCGCCGCCGCGACCGCGACCGCCGAAGTGTCGGAGCCGCCGCGGCCGAGCGTGGTCAGGCGCCCCGCGTGGCTGAGACCCTGGAAACCCGGAATCACCGCGATTTCGCCCGCCTCCATGCTGGCGATCAGGTCATCGGAATCGATATCCTCGATCCGCGCCCTGGCGTGCGCCTCGATCGTGCGGACCGGCAGCTGCCAGCCGAGCCACGAGCGCGCCTTGCAGCCCAATGCCTGGAGCGTGAGCGCAAGCAAGCCGCTGGTCACCTGCTCGCCACTGGCCACCACCACGTCGTATTCGGCCGGGTCGTAGAGCGGATTGGCCTCGCGGCAGAACCCCACCAGCCGGTCGGTCTCGCCCGCCATCGCGCTGACGACGACCGCGACTTCATTGCCGCCGGCAGCCTGCTTGCGCACGATATTGGCGACGCGGCGGATGCGCTCGGTCCCGGCCATCGACGTGCCGCCGAATTTCATCACGATCCGGGCCAAGCGTGCCTCGCTCCTCGCTGGAAGTGCCTCGGGCGCGCTGTTACGGGGGGTGCATGAGCGATGCAACAGCGCCGACCGATACCAATTCTTTGGCTGGACCAACCATCCGGCCGAGCGAGGCCGCGCACTTCGGCAAGCTGGCGCGCGACTGGTGGGATCCCACGGGTTCCTCGGCGATGCTCCACCGGCTGAACCCGGTGCGGCTGGGCTTCATCCGCGCCGCGGTCGACCAGCACTGGGGCGGCGATCCCGACAGCCTGCGCCCGCTGGCCGGCAAGACCGCCCTCGACGTCGGCTGCGGCGCGGGCCTGCTGTGCGAACCGCTCGCCCGGCTGGGCGGGCAAGTGACCGGGGTCGATGCGGCGCCGGAGAATGTGATGGCCGCGCAGGCGCATGCCGGGGAGGCGGGGCTCGATATCCGCTACATGGCCGGCGAGATCGCCGAACTCGACATCGGCACCTTCGATCTCGTGACCAGCATGGAAGTGCTCGAGCATGTCGCCGACCAGCGCGCGTTCGTCGCGGCGCTCGCCGCGCGTCTGGCGCCCGGCGGGCTGATGGTGCTTTCGACCCCCAACCGCACCGCCCGATCGCGGCTGCTGCTGGTCGGGGCGGCGGAGGCGATTGGCCTGGTGCCCAAGGGGACACACGACTGGGACGAATTCGTCACCCCCGATGAACTGCGCGAACTGCTGGCCCACGCCGGACTGACGATGAGCCTGCCCGAGGGCATCGCCTTTTCGCCCGGTAAGGGGCTGCACCGCTCGGCCGACCAGTCGCTCAACTACATCGTCACGGCCGTGCGGAGCGCATAAGCGGAGCGGCGAGCGCGGGATCGTCGGTGACTATCGCGTCGACGCCAGCCGCGGCCAGCAGGCTCCAGGCTGCGGCGTAATTGCCGCTATCGCTCTCCACCGTCCCCGTGCGCAGCGCTGGAGGAAGAAAGGCGTTCTCCTTGCGCAAGGTCCAGGCGTGCACTTTCAGCCCGGCGCCGTGCGCCGCCTCGACCAGCCCGGTGGGTTTGCCGTCGGGTCCGACGACCTGCAGCACGTTGGCCCCTATCGCGTCGGCATACTTCGCGACCTCGGCCAGTCCGCTCGGCGTGAGCATCTCGGCATAAGTCATCCCCGGCTCGTCCGCCGGACCGCCCTCGGACGCGACAAGCTGGACCAGCCGCGCGTCGACCCGCTTGTCGAGCCGCTGCAGCGCGGCGACCTCGAAGCACTGGATGAACAGCGGCGCGTCCTTGCCGTCGAGCCGCTCCTCCTTCAGCGCCGCGACCAGCAGATCGACGCTATCGATCCCCTGCTCGAGCAGGAACGCGGGATGCTTGAGTTCGGGATAGAGCCCGACCGCGTGCCCGCGCTCGGCCGCTTTGGCGCGGACCAGCACCACGATCTCGGCGAAAGTCGGCACCTGGTAGAGCCCGTCGTAGCGCGCATTGCCGGGGCGCAGCGCCGGTAGCCGCTCCTTCGCGCGCAGCGTGCGCAGTTCGGGAAGCGTGAAGTCCTCGGTGAACCAGCCGGCCACCAACTGGCCGTCGATTTCCTTCGAGCGGTGGCGGTCCTCGAACTCCTCGCGCGATGCGACATCGGTGGTGTCGGACAGCTCGTTCTCGTGCCGGGCGACCAGCACGAGGTCCTTGGTCACCACCAGGTCGGGCTCGATGAAGTGGGCGCCGGCGTCGATCGCGCGTTCGTAGGCGGCGAGCGTATGTTCGGGCCGTTCGCCGCTCGCGCCGCGATGGGCGACGATCAGCGGGGCCGCTGCCGGTGCGGGAGCGGCGACGAGTACCGCCAGGGCAAGAACGAGGATGCGCATGGTCGGACCTCCTGAGGCCGGCATCCTTAACCCAGCTTGGCCGCCCATTCGGCTTCGTCGAACCCCACCAACAGGCCATCGCCACAGGCAGCGCCACATTCGACCACCGGGCGCTTGATGGTCGAGGGCTGCGCCACCATCAGACGGATCGCCTTTTCAGAATCCAGCCGCTCCTTCTGCGCAGGTTCCAGCTTGCGGAAGGTGGTGCCGCGCTGGTTGAGCAGCTTCTCCCACCCAACCGCCTGCACCCAGCCGCGCACGCGGTCCTGGTCGGCGCCTTCCTGCTTGAAGTCGTGGAACAGGTAGCCGTGCCCCCTGGCGTCGAGCCAGGCGCGCGCCTTCCTGACCGTGTCGCAGTTGGGGATGCCGTAGAAATGGATCGTCATGTCTCGGTTCCGATGAAGCGGTGGACGCGCGGGTCGGGGCAGGCGAACAGCGTGTATTCGGCGTAATAGTCCTGCCGGCCCTTGTGCTGGACCGTGCGATGTTCGGCAACCCGGCCCCAAGCGCGGGCGGATGCTTCATCGTTCCATTCGCTGACTGCAACCACCTCGCCATCATCGGCTGCGTAGGCCTTGAAAGAGCGGTAGCCGGGCTGCGCGGAGGCCAGCGTCGCCATCGCCTCGGCGTCGGCGGCATAGGCCGCCTCGTCCATGTCGGCGCGCTTGCGGTTGCGGAAGACGACGAGGAACATCAGCCGATTCGCGCCGGAAAGCTGTAGGACTTGGCACACTTGGCACACTGTCCTGGAGAAGAAATATCCGCCTTCCTCACGTGCCGTTTGGGGCGGGCGTGGAGGGCAGCGCGATCGGTCATGGCACTGTGCTTAGCAGGCCCGCGCGATGTAGGAAAATCATCCGCCGAGGTGCGCATCGGCGATCGCCACCGCCAGCGCGTCGGCCGCATCGGCGCCCGCCACGGTCACTCCGGGTAGCAGCACTTTGAGCATTGCCTGGACTTGCGTCTTCTCCGCCGCCCCAGTGCCGACCACCGCCTTCTTGACCAGCCGCGCGGCATGCTCGCGCACCGGCACGCCCGCGCGCCCACAGGCGGCGAGCACCGCGCCGCGCGCCTGGGCGAGCTTGATCGTCGACTGCGGGTTGTTGTTGGCGAACACCTCCTCGACCGCCACCCGGTCGGGCATGTGGACCGCGATCAGCGCGGCGACCGCATCGTGCAGGTGGTGCAACCGCTCGGCCATCGGCGCCTTGGCGTCGGTCGGCACCTGCCCGTTGGCGACGTGCGACAGGCGCGATCCTTCGCTGCGGATCACCCCCCAGCCGGTGCATGACAGCGACGGGTCGAGGCCGAGGATGATCAAAGGTCGATGCCGAGGCGTGGGCCGACCTGCATCATGATCAGGTAGAGAACCACGGTCAGCGCGCACCCCGCCGCCAGCGCCAGCCAGAAGTTCGTCCCGCTCCGCAGCAGGACCGGGATCAGCAGGAACATCGGCAGGCTCGGCAGGACGTACCAAAACGTCGCCGCCGAATGGACCGCCATGTTCTCGGCGTCGGGCTTGGCGTGCCACAGGAAAATCATCCCCAGCACCGAGACCAGCGGCAGCGAGGCGACGATCGCCGCGGCCGTCGGCAGCCGCCGCCCGATCTCCGAAATGGCCGCGATCATCGCCCCGGCGAGCAGCGCCTTGGCGACGAGCGCCCACATCAGGCCACCGTCCCGCTTGCCGAGGCGGACATCAGGAGAGCTTTTCCAGAATCGCGTCGGACACCGTGTAGTTGCCCCACACCGTCTGGACGTCGTCGTCGTCGTCGAGCGTATCGACCAGCTTGAACAGCGTGCCGGCGTCGGCTTCGGCGACATCGACGACGAGGTTGGGCTTCCACGCCAGCTTGACCGCTTCGGGCGCGCCGAGCGCCTTCTCGAGCGAGCCGGCCACTTCGTGCAAGGTTTCCATGTCGGTCCAGATGGAGTGGCCATCCGCGCCGCTTTCGACATCGTCAGCCCCGGCGTCGATCGCCGCCTCGAACACCCTGTCCTCGTCGCCCGCGCCGGCCGGGTACTCGATCAGTCCCTTGCGCTCGAACCCGTGGCTGACCGAGCCGCTCGCGCCCAGGTTGCCGCCGTTCTTGGCGAACGCGGTGCGCACGTTGGTCGCGGTGCGGTTGCGGTTGTCGGTCAGCGCCTCGACGATCAGCGCCACCCCGCCCGGGCCGTAGCCTTCGTAGCGGATTTCCTCGTAGTCATCGCCCTCGTTCGCGCTCGCCTTGTCGATCGCGCGCTGGATATTGTCCTTGGGCATCGACAGCGCCTTGGCGTTGTTGACCGCCAGCCGGAGCCTGGGGTTCATATCCGGATCGGGCGTGCCCATCTTGGCCGCGACGGTGATCTCGCGGGACAGCTTGGAGAACTGCGCCGAGCGCTTCTTGTCCTGCGCGCCCTTGCGGTGCATAATGTTTTTGAACTTGGAATGGCCTGCCATAAGTCCGTTCTTGCTGACGATTTTCCGAAAAAAGTAGGGGCGCATTAGCCGCATGAGCGGGCAACCGACAAGGGCCGGCCTGTCGCCGGAGGCGACCGATCGCCAGCGATGGGCGCCTGCGCCCGCTACGTGGCGGCAGTGGGCGCGGTTCGTGCGCCGGCCGGTGCTGCCTGACCAAGCGGACACCGGCGTCACTGGGGGTTTGAAGGCGGTGCTGCCGCTGCTCGGGCTCGACCTTGCGCTGATGGCGCTGTTGCTCGGCGCGATCGGCGCGGCATTCGCGCTCGGCTTCGAGATGCCTGAGCACATGCTCGGCGGAATGGCGCTGACGCCGGTGCTGGTGGCGGTTTTCGTCATTTACATGCCGATCGGGGAGGAGATTCTCTTCCGAGGCTGGCTGTCCGGTCGGATCGGTCATGTCCTTGGCACCGTGCTTTCGATCCCGGCGTTCGTCGCGGGTCTGATGTGGGTCAGCCCCGGCCCGCCAGGTGCAACTGAACCTGATCTTTTGATCCTGTTCTCGGTGTTCGCGGGGTTTGCGACACTTGCGCTAATCGCAATCTACCTTTCGCGAAGGCGCGATGCCCCTAAGTGGTTCCAGCGCCATTTCACCTGGTTCTACTGGGCGAGCGCGCTCGGCTTCGCGGCGGTCCATCTGACCAATTTCGCCGCCGCGGGCCCGGCGCTGCTGCCGCTGGTCCTGCCGCAGCTCGCGCTGGCGCTGATCCTGGGTTACCTTCGCGTCACCCGCGGGCTGTGGACGTCGATGCTGCTGCACATGCTGCACAACGGCGTGTTCGTGGCCGTGATGCTGGCCGGGGCAAGCTAGTCGGCGGGGATCACCTTCCCGCCTTTCATCACGAAATCGACATCCTCCAGCTCGCGCACGTCGGCCAGCGGATCGCCGCCGACCGCGATCAGGTCGGCCGCCATCCCCGGCGCGATGCGGCCGATCTGGTCGGCGCGGCCGAGCGCCTCGGCGGCATCGACGGTCGCGGAGCGGATCGCCAGCGCCGGGGACAGGCCCCCGGCGACCATGTAGCCGAACTCGAGCCCATTTGTGCCGTGGGGGCCGACGCCCGAATCGGTCCCGAAGGCGATCTTGACCCCACCTTCGTAGGCCCGCCGGTGGCTCTGCTTGACCACCAGCGCGACCTGTTCGGCCTTGGCCATCGTCGCCGGTGGGCGCTCGCCCGAGCGGCTCTGGCGGATGACGCTCTCGAACGCGTGGTTGGTGGGCACGAGATAGGCGCCGGTCTGCTTGAACAGGCGGACGACTTCGTCGTCGATGTAGCTGCCGTGCTCGATCGAATCGACTCCGGCGCGCAACGCCAGCTTGATCGCGTCGGCGCCGTGGGCGTGCGCGGTGGCCTTGCGACCGAAACTGTGCGCGGTATCGACGATTGCCGTCATTTCCTCGAGCGTCATCTGCGCGCCGAGGCCGCCGGCGATGTTCGAGCCGACCCCTCCCGAGGCGGCGAACTTGATCACTTCGGCCCCGGTGAAGATCTGTTCGCGGGTCGCGCGGCGGCATTCGTCGGGCCCGTTGCACAAGTGGTCGGCGCTTTCGCGGACCGCGTGGGCGAATTCGTCGCGTAGCGCGTTGGCGTCGCCGTGGCCGGCGGTGACCGAGATCATCCGCCCGGCATTGACCACCGTCGGCCCCTCGACATCGCCCCGCGCGATCGCGTCGCGCAAGGCGCGGATGCCGCGCGGATAAGTGCTGCCGAGATCGCGCACGGTGGTGAACCCGGCCCTAAGCGTCTTCTTCGCGTTGACCATCGCGCCCGCGAAGGCGTCCTCGCGGTCGGTTATAGGCCCGTCCATCCGTTCCTTGAGCGGGAATCCCGAGGAATAGAGATGCACGTGCATGTCGATCAGGCCCGGTAGGACGAACTTGTCCTTGAGGTCGATGACCGTGGCTCGCGCCGCGGTCACGACGTGACCGTCCAGGATCGCGGTTACCTTGCCGTCCCGCACGACCACCGTGGACGGGCCGCGCGGCGGCTCGCCTGGTCTGTCGAGCAGGCGGCCGGCCTGAATGTAGGTGTCCTGGACCTCCTGCGCCGCGAGCGCGGCTGGCGTCAGCGCAAGCGTCGCGGCGGCAAGTAACGTGGCTTTCATGGCGGTAGAACTCCCCTGTTGCCAAGGGTCTGCGCGGCAAGCCAGCCGCGACCCCTATCCGTTCACGATGATCCCGCCGTTGGGATGGAGCACCTGTCCCGACATGTAGCTGGAATCCTCGCAGGCGAGGAACAGGAATGCCGGAGCGACCTCGTTGGGCTCGCCAGGGCGGCCCATCGGGGTGTCCTTGCCGAAGGACTTCATCTTTTCAGGCGTCGATCCGCCGCACGGATTGAGCGGGGTCCAGATCGGCCCCGGCGCGACCGCGTTCACGCGGATGCCGTGTTCGATCAGATTCTCGCTCAGCGAACGGGTGAAGGCGGTGATCGCGCCCTTGGTGCTCGAATAGTCGAGCAGCTCCTTGCTGCCCTTGTAGCCGGTGATCGAGGTGCAGTTGATGATCGACGCGCCCTTCTTCAGATGCGGCCGCGCGGCCTGGACCAGATAGAACATCGAGAAGATGTTGGTCTGGAAGGTCCGCTGGAGCTGCTCGACGGTGATGTCGCGGATATCGGTGTCGGGGTGTTGCTCGCCGGCGTTGTTGACCAGCACATCGAGCCGGCCCCACTTCTCGACTGTTTGCTTGACTAGGTCTTGGCAGACCGCCGGATCGCCCAGGTCGCCGCGGTGGAGCAGCGCCTCGCTCCCCTCCTCGGCGACGTGCCTGGCGGTGAACTTCGCGTCGTCGTCCTCCTCGAGGTAGGAGATCGCGACTTTCGCCCCTTCGCGCGCGAACAGGATCGCGGTCGCCCGGCCGATGCCGCTATCGCCGCCGGTAACGATCGCCACCTTGCCAGCAAGCCGCCCCGAGCCGGGATAGCGCGGTTGCCACTCCGGCTTGTCCTTCATTTGGGACTCGTGGCCGGGCATTTTCGGCTCTTCGCCGGTTTCCTCGACGAAGGCCTTTTCGACGGTTTCGGTATCCTGAGTCATGGGCGCGATTCCTCGATCGGTTCGAGGGGTCAATGAGCAAATGGTGCGGGCCGTTCCCCGTTAGCCCAACCCGAGCGCGGCCTTGTACACCTCGAGGATGGTTTCCATCTCGGCGCGGTCGTCGGGCTTCATCTTTCGCAGGCGGACGACCTGACGCATGATCTTGGCGTCGTAGCCGACCGCCTTGGCCTCGGCGTAAACGTCGCGCACATCGTCGGCGATGCCCTTCTTTTCCTCCTCGAGGCGTTCGATGCGCTCGATCAGCAGGCGCAGGCGGTCGTCGGTGGCATCGGCCATTTTGTCAAAGCTCCGGGGAATGAGAGAATCGGTTGGCGGTGCGATAGCCAGCGGGCCGAGAGCTTTGAAGGCCGAATTCCTGGCGTGGAAAACTATTCCGGCCCATTGAGCTTCATGCTCGCATCCATCCGCGCGAGTTGGTCCGGCGTTGCCTCACCCTGATGGCGCGCCTTCCAATCGTGCGCCGCCATGCCGTGGATCAGCTCGCGGGCCGCCGCCTTGTCGCCGGTATAGCCGGCGTCGCGAACCCAGTCGGCGAGGCAGTTGCGGCAGAACCCGGCAAGACCCATCAGGTCGATGTTCTGCGCGTCGGCCCGGTGGCGCAGGTGGCGCACCAGCCGGCGGAAGGCGACGGCGGCGTGCGCGTCGTCGAGGCGGTCGAGCGGGTCGCTTGCCGCGGTGAGCGAATTCGTATCCATCGCCTGCTTCATCCTTGTCTTGCCGCGCGGCGCTGCCATAGGCGGCGGTCATGCAGAAGCTCGAACCGCGCAAGCGCAAGGTCAAGGTCCTCGCCACGGTCGGCCCGTCCAGCCGCTCGCCCGAAATGCTCGCCAAGCTGCTGCGCGCGGGTGCCGATGCTTTCCGCGTCAACATGAGCCACGGCGACCACGCCACCCACGCCGAGACGATCAAGGCGATCCGCGAGCTGGAGAAGAGCGCCGGCCGCCCGATCGCGATCCTCGCCGACCTGCAGGGCCCCAAGCTGCGCGTCGGCACGTTCAAGGGCGGGCAGGCGGTGATCCGCCATTCGGGTCACTTCACGCTCGACCGGAATCCCGAACCGGGCGACGACACCCGTGTCGAGTTGCCACACCCGGAACTGTTCAAGGTGCTTCACAAGGGGCAGCGGCTACTGATCAACGACGGCAAGATCCGCCTCAAGGTGATCAAGGCGGATGCCGATAGCATCCTGTGTTCGGCCGAGGTCGGCGGGGTCATATCCGACCGCAAGGGCGTCAACGTGCCCGACGCCGAAGTGCCGATCCCGGCGCTGACCGACAAGGACCGCCGCGATCTCGCCTTCGCCCTCCAGCAAGGGGCCGACTGGATCGGCCTGAGCTTCGTCCAGCGGCCCGAGGATTTGGCCGAGGCGCGCAAACTGATCGGCGGTCCCGATGGCCAGCGCGCCGCGCTGTGCGCCAAGATCGAAAAGCCGATGGCGGTCAAGCGCCTGGCCGAGATCATCGAACTGGCCGACGGGATCATGGTCGCACGCGGCGACCTGGGGGTCGAACTCGACCCGGAGGAAGTGCCGCCGCTGCAAAAACGCATCGTCAACGCCGCGCGCACCGCGGGCAAGCCGGTGATCGTGGCGACGCAGATGCTCGAATCGATGATCGAGAGCCCGACGCCCACCCGGGCCGAAGTGTCCGATGTCGCCAACGCGGTCTACGACGGGGCCGACGCGGTCATGCTCAGCGCCGAGACCGCCGCCGGCCAGTGGCCGGAAGAAGCGGTGACCATCATGGACCGCATCGCCACCCATGTGGAGCGCGACGAAGCCTACATCGGCCGGGTGCGCTTCCTCGATACCCCGCCCGACCGCACCACCGCCGACGCGCTCAGCCACGCCTGCATGACCATCGCCGATACCGTCGCGGTGAGCGGCATCGTGGTGTTCACCGGATCGGGCAGCACCGCGCGCCGGGTCGCGCGTGAAAGGCCGAGCGTGCCGATGCTGGTGCTTACCCCCAGCGTGAAGACCGCGCGCCGCGTGGGTCTGTTATGGGGCGCGCATGCCGTGACGACCAAGGACATTGGCAGCTTCGAGGAGATGATCGCCAAGGGCAAGCGCATGGCGCTGCGCCAGGGATTCGGCCAGGCGGGCAGCAAGCTGATCGCGCTCGCCGGGGTACCTTTCGGCACGCCGGGCAGCACGAACCTGCTCCATGTCGTCACCCTGACGGGCGACGAGCTGTCACGGCATTCTGGCGGAACGGGCCCTACGGGCTGACTGGATTGTCATCGTCATCGGTCAGCAGCAGGAACGCCATGCCGATCGCGCCGATGATGATGATGATCAGCGCGCGCACCGCGTCACTGCCGCCGAGGTCAGCGGCTTCGGTTGTCGGCGCGGCGGCACGGGAGATCGGCGCGGCTTGCGAAGCGACCGGAGCAATGGCGAGCGTGGTAGCCGCGGCGGCTAACGTCAGCTTACGGAAAAGCATGATAAATTGACCCTTTTCATCGCGATTGGCGAGTAAGGGGCAACTGCGAGCACTTTCGGGCGTTCCGCGAAGTCGCGTTTAAGCGGCGGTCGGTTGCCCGCGCGGGGCAGGACGACGCCATAACTCGATTGTGTGAAATCAACCCGCCGCGGCCGCCAGCCGCTCGCGTGCACGCGCTTCGCCTAACAAAGGCAACATCTGGTGCATGTCGGGGCCATGATCGCGGCCGGTAAGCGCCTGGCGCAGGGGAAGGAACAGTGCCTTGCCCTTGCGCCCCGTGGCCTGTTTGAGCGCCCCGGTGAGTGCGCCCCACGGGTCGCCGGCGTCCCACACGAGCATCCGCGCCGCTTCGCGCAGGTAGGCCCGGTCGTCGTCCGATAGCGCCGGGGGCGCCACGGGTCCGGTCACCACCGCCCACCAGTGCGCCGCGCCGGCCACTGTCTCCAGGTTGGGACGGATGGCCAGCCAGGCGGCCTCGCCCATACCCACGGGCAAACGGTCGGCAACCGCATCGTAGTCGAGCTGGTGAACCACCGCATGGTTCAGCCGCTCAAGCTCCAGGTCATCGAACCGCGCCGGCGCGCGGCCGAAGGTGGCGAGATCGAAGCTTGCGACCAGCGCCGCCCGGTCGGCAATCGGCTCGACCTGTAGCGAAGTCCCGAGCCGCGCGAGCAGCGCGGCGAGCGCCTGCGGCTCGATCCCCGCCTCGCGCAGCGCGGCGCCCGATAGCGAGCCGAGCCGCTTGGACAACTTGCCCTCGCGCCCCACCAGCAGCGCCTCGTGGGCAAAATCGGGCATCGCTTTTGCTGCGCCGAAGCCTGCAGCAAAAAGCGCGATAAACATCTGAATTTGCGCGGCTGTATTGCTGACGTGGTCTTCGCCGCGCAACACATCGGTCACCTCCATTTCGATGTCGTCGATCGCGCTCGGCAGCATGTAGAGCCAGGTGCCATCGGCGCGGCGCACGACCGGGTCGGACAGCTGTGCGGGGTCGAAATGCTGGGGCCCGCGAATCCCGTCCTGCCAGTCGATCGGCTCGTCGTGATCGAGCCGGAAGCGCCAGTGCGGAGCCGCCCCCTCATCGGCAAAGCGGGCGTGATCGCTGTCGGTCAGCGAAAGCCCGGCGCGGTCGTAGATCGGCGGCAATCCGCGCCCGAGCAGGACCTTGCGCTTCAGATCGAGCTCCTGCGCGGTTTCGTAGCAGCGGTAGACCCGCCCTGCCTGGCGCAGCCGTTCGAACGCATCCTCGTAGATCGCCAGCCGCGCCGACTGGCGCTCCTCGCCGTCGGGATCGAGACCCAGCCAGGCCAGGTCGGCGCGGATCGCCTCGACGTATTCCTCGCGGTTGCGGGCCGCGTCGGTATCGTCGATCCGCAACAGGAAGCGCCCGCCGCGGCTCCTGGCCAGGAGCCAGTTGTGGAGCGCGGTGCGGATATTGCCGACGTGCAGCAGGCCGGTCGGCGAAGGGGCGAAACGGGTGACGGTCATGACCCGCGCGCCGTTAGCGCACCGGCCGCGCTATTGCGAGAACAGCGTCACCGAATGGTCCGGCCCGAGCAGTTCGACCCCGTTGGCCGGGGTGCGAGAAACGCTGCGGGCCCCGTCGAACGCGGCCACCACCGCCTCCTCGGCCGGGGTCGGACCGCGTCCGCAGCCTTCGACCGCCACCCGCTCGGTTGCGATGCGGTTGGCCTGCAACGTGTAGCTCCACGCGAAGTTGAGGCAGTCGGCCGTAACGTGGATGCGCTCGCCCGTGATGCTGGCGGTGATCGCGTAGGGCTGGTCGATGTCGCCGCCGTCAACCCCCGCGACGCGGTATTCGCCGGGCAAGGCGACGCTCGCGGCAGGCGCGATTTGCGTGGGCGTCGCTGTCGCCGACGGAGCCGCACCCGCATGGTCGCGTTCGGCGGGCGGCGCCGCGGTGCAGGCGGCCAGTATCAGCGGGGCAAAGATCGACAGGCGCATGGCGTGCTCCTCAGCGGCTCAACAGGAAAACGGCATGTTCGGCCCGCCAGTTCGCGCCCGGCTTGACGAGCTCGTGAGTGCCCGAGAAAAACCAGCTGCGTTCGCACCGAACCTGCTTGGCGCGCAGCAGGTCGCGGAAGTCGGCGATCGTGACGTGGTGAATGTTCTGGGTTTCGTACCAGCTCACCGGCAGGTGGCGGGTGACCGGCATCCTCCCGCCGACCAGCAGCGCCGCGCGCATCCGCCAGTAGGCGAAGTTGGGAAAGCTGACGAACGCCTGCCGTCCCACCCGCAAAAGGTCGTCGAGCAGGCGGTCGGGCCGCGCGGCGGTCTGCAGCGTCTGGCTCAATATCGCGTAGTCGAACGCCTTGTCGGGGTAATCGGCCAGATCGCGGTCGGCGTCGCCCTGCACCACCGAAAGGCCGCGGGCGACGCTGCGCTCGACCAGCACCGGGTCGATCTCCATCCCGCGCGCGTCGCAGCCACGGGTCCGCAAGACCGCCATCAGCTCGCCCTCGCCGCAGCCGATATCGAGCACGCGGCTGCCGGGCTTAACCTGGTTCGCGATCACAGCGAGGTCGGGGCGCAGGCTCATCCGTAGACCTGCGGATAGTCGCGCGTCATCAACCGCTCCGGATGGGGATAGACCGACCAGCCGTGGCCGGCATAGAGCCCGTGGGCATCCTGCGTGAAGAGAGCCCAGCGGCGAAGTCCTTGCAGCTCGGGATGTCCATCCAGCCATTCGAGCATCGCATGGGACAGACCGAGCCCGCGATGCGTCTCGAGCACGTAGACATCGGCAAGATACGCGAAGGTGGCGCGGTCGGAGACCACGCGCGCCATCGCCACCTGCGCCCCATCGCGCAGCACGGCGACGCATATCGAATTGGCTATGGCGCGCCGCACGGTCTCCAGCGGAACGCCGGGCGACCAGTAGCTGCGCGCCAGATATGTGTGCGCAGCCACGGGATCGATCCGCGCCGAATCGCCAGTCAGTTCGTAGCCGGTCGACAGCTCGCTCATTCGAGGAACCCTTTGACCACCCGGTCGAGCGCGGCATGCTCGAGCAGGAAGCTGTCGTGGCCGTGCGGCGCGGAAAGCTCGACGAAGCTCACCGCGGCGCCCGCGGCGTTGAGCGCGTGGACCAGGTGGCGGCTCTCGGCGGTGGGATAGAGCCAGTCCGAATCGAAGCTGACCAGGCAGAACCGCGCGCTGCTGCCGGCAAATGCGTCGGCCAGCAGGCCGCCGTGTTCTTCAGCGAGGTCGAAATAGTCCATCGCGCGGGTGATGTAGAGGTACGAGTTGGCGTCGAACCGCTGGGTGAAGCCTACGCCCTGGTAGCGCAGGTAGCTTTCGACCTGGAAATCGGCGTCGAAGCCGAAGCTCTTGGCGCCCTTGGAGCCATCGGGCCGGTCCTGCAGCGTACGGCCGAACTTGTCGGTCAGACCGGCCTCGGACAGGTAGGTGATGTGCGCCGCCATCCGCGCCACCGACAGGCCCTTGTCGGGGGTGCGGCCTGAGCCGTAGTAGTCGCCGCCCTGCCATTCGGGATCGGCCATCACCGCCTGGCGGCCGACTTCGTGAAAGGCGATGTTCTGCGCCGAGTGGCGCGCCGTGGTGGCTATCGCCAGCACCCGCTCGGCGCGCTGCGGGAAGTTGGCCGCCAGGCTCAGAGCCAGCATTCCGCCCATCGATCCGCCGACCACCGCGTGCAGCCGTTCGATCCCGAGCCCGTCGAGCAGCATGACCTGCGCGCGGACCATGTCGCGGATGGTGATCACCGGAAAACGCATGGCGTATGCCGCGCCGTCGGCGCCCTCGCCGGGCAGCGGGCTCGCCGGGCCGGTCGACCCCAGGCAGCCGCCCACCACATTGGCGCAGATCACGTGGAAGCGGTTGGTGTCGATCGGCTTGCCGGGGCCGACCATCCGCTCCCACCAGCCCGGCTTGCCCGAGACCGGATGGGGCGAGGCGACGTACTGGTCGCCGGTCAGCGCGTGGCACACCAGGATCGCGTTGGACTTGTCGGCCGCCAGGTCGCCGTAGGTTTCGTAGGCGATCGTCACGCCGCCCAGCGCCTGCCCGCCGTCGAGCGGCAGCGGAGCGGAGAGCGCAAAGGCTTTCGAGGCGGTCGCGGTGGCCATCCCTGCCGCGTAAAGAGGAAGAACAGCCCTTCGACAAGCTCAGGGCGAGCGGAAGGGGAATGAAATTCCGAAAACCCGTTCACCCTGAGCTTGTCGAAGGGGCGCTTTTTCTTTGATGCGCCGGGCGCGCCCCTGCCATATGCGCCCGCAATGGTCGACCGCCCCACTCCCAAGCCCTGGATAGCGGGCATCCACGCCTACGTGCCGGGCAAGTCCACCGGTGCGGGCGGCCAGCCGCTGGTCAAGCTGTCGGCCAACGAAAATCCGCTGGGCACTTCCCCCGCCGCGCTCGCGGCTCTGCGCGGGGCCATGCCGCCAGGCCGCTACCCCGACCCTGACAGCGCTCCGCTGCGCCAGGCGCTGGGCGCCAAGCACGGCATCGCACCGGCGCGGATCGTCTGCGGCACGGGCTCGGACGAACTGCTCAACCTCGCCGCGCAAGCCTTCGCCGGGCCGGGCGACGAAGTCTTGTTCCCGCGCTTCAGCTTCGCGGTCTACGACATCGCCGCGCGCCGCTGCGGCGCGGCGCCGGTGGAGGCGCCCGACGCCGACTACGGCTGCGACCTCCATGCGCTGCTGGCGGCGGTGACCGGGCGCACCCGGGTGGTGTTCCTCGCCAATCCCAACAACCCGACCGGCAGTTTCCTGCCCGCCGCCGAGGTAGCGCGGCTGCACGCCGGCCTGCCCGGCGACGTGCTGTTCGTGCTCGACCAGGCCTATGCCGAGTATCTGCCACCCGAACTCGACGACGGCGGCTTGGCGCTCGCCGCGAGCCACGACAACGTGCTCGTCACCCGCACCTTTTCCAAAATCCACGGGCTCGCCGGCGAGCGGATCGGCTGGGCGACCGGCTCCGCTGAGCTGATCGGCGAATTGAACCGTATCCGCGGGCCGTTCAACGTCACCAATCACGGCCAGGCCGCCGCGCTCGCCGCGCTGAGCGACGATGCCTGGGTCGAACGCAGCCGAGCCGAGAACGCCGCGGTGCGCGCGCGCTTCGTTGAAGTGCTGGCCGGCCTGAGCAACCACGGCGTACGCCCCCTGCCGAGCGAGGGCAATTTCGTGCTCGTGCTGTTCGAAGGCTCGCTGACCGCGGAAACGGCGATGGCGGCAATCGCCAAGCGTGGTTTCGCGGTGCGCCACCTGCCCGGCCAGGGGCTGCCGCACGCGCTGCGGATCACCATCGGCACCGCGGCTGACATGGACGCAGTCGCCGCCGCGATCCGCGACGCGGCGGAGGCCATCTGATGCCATTCGAGCGCATCGCGGTGATCGGGCTCGGGCTGCTCGGCGGGTCGATCGGGCTGGCGGTGGCGCGGAACCTGCCCAATGCCGAGACCACGGGTTACGACGCCGATCCTTCGGTGCGCCGCCGCGCGGCTGAACGCGGGCTGGTGGGACGGGTTTGCGACAGCGCCGCCGAGGCGGTGGCCGATGCCGAGCTGGTCATCTTCTGCGTGCCGGTCGGGGCGATTGGCGCTGCGGCGGCCGAGATTGCGGGCGCCTTGCCGCCAGCGGCGATTGTCAGCGACGTCGGCTCGTCCAAGGCCACCGTCGCCGAGGCGCTGCGCACCGCGCTGCCCGGCGCATGTGTTATCCCGGCGCACCCCGTTGCGGGCACCGAGCGGAGCGGGCCTGACGCGGGCTTCGCCGAATTGTTCCGCCACCGCTGGTGCATCCTCACCCCCGCTCCCGGCGCCGATGCGGCGGCGGTCGCTCGCCTGTCGGCGTTCTGGGAGGCGCTCGGGGCGCATATCGAGACCATGGACGCCGCGCACCACGACCTGGTGCTCGCGGTGACCAGCCACATCCCGCACCTCATCGCCTACACCATCGTCGGCACCGCCAGCGATCTGGAAGGGGTGACCCGCGGCGAGGTGATCAAGTATTCCGCCGGCGGTTTCCGCGATTTCACCCGCATCGCGGCGAGCGATCCGACCATGTGGCGCGATGTGTTCCTGACCAACCGCGAGGCGGTGCTCGAGATGCTTGGCCGCTTCACCGAGGACCTCACCGCACTCCAGCGCGCGATTCGCAACGGCGACGGCGAGATGCTGTTCGACCTGTTCACCCGCACCCGCGATATCCGCCGCTCGATCGTGGAGCAGGGGCAGGACGATTCCCGGCCCGACTTTGGCCGGTCGGATCACTGATTGCGCGCGGAACGGACATCCGTCCGTTCCTTGCGGTACAAGCGGGCGCAGGGCGGCGCTAGCGCTGCCCGATCAGACGCCATCAACGATTAAGCGCATTCATCGCGGCATGGACCCGCGCTTCGGCTTCCGCCCGCGGCAACCCCGGCGGAATCGGCTCACCGAACCGATAGGTCACCGTGCCCGCCCGCTTCCACACCCGGTGATAGAGCGGCCCGCTGTTCACCGCGACCGGCACCACCGGCAGGCCGAGCAGCTTGTACAAGCCGGCGAACCCGGCCTGGAGCGGCGGCTCGGCGCCGTGGGGAACGCGGGTGCCTTCGGGGAAGATCACCAGCGGCCGGCCGGATTCGGAATAGCCCTTGGCCGAAGCAATCATCGCCCGCAGAGCGCGCGCGCCCTGCTCGCGTTCCACCGGCACGATGCCGTAAGCTCGCGCCGCCGGGCCCCACAGCGGGATGGAGAACAGCTGGTCCTTGGCGAACACCACGGGCAGATCGAACAGCGCGGGCATGTCAATCGCTTCGAAGAAGCTTTCGTGCTTGATCGCGTAGAGCACCGGGCCTTCGACCGGCCCGCTCCCTTCGATCCGCACCCGGATGCCGACGATCCAGCGCAGGCAAAAACGCTGCCAGCGCGGCCAGCCGCGGACGAGGCGCCGGAATAACGGTACATCGAACGGCGACGCGGCCAGCGATGCGGCGGTGATGAAGATCGAGCCGAGATAGAACACTGGGTAGAACACCAGGCTGCGCAGCACGGCCATGTCAGCGCCCTTGTGGCAGCAGCCGCGCCAGCGAGCTGGCGAGCAGCTTGTTGTATTCGAGGAACAGCACCCCGAAGCGCGGACGCGAGGGGACCGCATCGCGCAGCACGGTGACCCCGGCGGGCAGCGTCGCGGCGAGTTCACCGGCGGCGCGGCGCATGTGCCAGTCAGTGGTCACCAGCCGCAGCGAGCGGTACTTGCGCCGTTCGACCCAGGCTGCGGTTTCGGCAGCGTTGCTGCGCGTATCGACCGCCGCGAACCCCAGCGTCACGCAGCAGCGCATGGTGCCTGGCCGTACGCGGTATTCGGCGGCGAATTCGCCCGGCTTCACCTCGGGATCGACCCCGCTCACGAGCATCGCTTCGGCCTGCCCCTGGCGCAGCAGTTCGAGCCCGCGCGCGATCCGGCCCGGACCGCCGGTCGGCACGACGATCGCATCGGTCCGCAGCGCGCCCGCCGGCTGCGGCAGCGCGGCGGCGAACCACAGGAAGCCGAAGGCGTAGACGAGCGCGAGCAACGCCAGCGCGCGGCCGATCACAACATCCTCCTGAGCGCGCCGAGAATAGTCAGCCGGGCGGTCAGCATGGCGATTGCCACCCCGGCGAGCGGGATCGCGGCGATCAGCAGCCAGTCGACCATGCCGAGGCCGCCGCCCGCCACCATCCCCGAGCCAAGCGCCGCGAACTGGCCGCCGAGCACGAGCACCGCGGCCATGCCCAGCGCCAGGCCGACCGTGCCGCCCGCCGCCGCGTCGAACCCGACCGAGCGCTGGAAAATGCGGGCGATCTGCGCGTCGGTCCCGCCGAGCAGGTGGACGATCTCGATCGTCCCGCGATTGCCGCCGAGCGCGCTGCGGGCCGCAAGCCAAACCGCCGCCGCGCTGGTCAGCGCGAGCAGCACCACCAGCGTCAGCGCCAGCCACTGGAGCGAGGCGATCGCCGCGAACACCGGCCCCAGCCACGCGGACTGGGCATCGACCCGCGCGGCGGGTGCGACGCCGCGCAGCGCGTTGCGTAAAACGGTCAGTTTAGGCGCGTCCGCGCCGCCGCGCAGCTCGACGTCGATCAGCGCCGGCACCGGCACCGCCCCATCGCCCTGAAGGCCGGTATCGGCCCCGCCGCCGAGCCACGGGTCGAGCAGCGCGTCGAGTTCGGCCTGCGGTACCACCCGCAGGCCCGCCACATCGGGCAATCCGGCGAGCGCCACTTCCGCCGCGCGCGCCTGACGATCGCGCTCGACCGTCAGCGGCTCGACGATCTGCACCGTCGCCGCGCCCGACAGCTCGCTCCGCGCGCTCTGGACCAGATTGCTGAGCGCGAGGCCCCCGGCGGCCGCGACCACCGTCAGCGCGACCATGATCGCGATGACCCACGGCATCGGTCCGGCGAGCCGCGCGTGAGGGATCAGCGACGCCGCGCGCTCGCCTCCGAACGGCACCAGGCTGCGCGCCACCGCGCGGGCAAGCACCGGGGGGCGCTTCACGGCATGACCCCCAAATCGTCGAATGCACGCAGTTCGCGCCGGGGCGGGAACCGCAGCGCGCCGGTGGGATCGCTCAGCCGCCCCTTGTCGAGCCGCATGATCAGCGAATCGGGCACCTTGCGCAGCAGGTGGACATCGTGCGTCGCGACCACCACCGTCGTGCCGAGCCGGGTCAATGCCTCGAACAGGCGCAGCAGCTTCCATGCCATGTCGGGATCGACGTTGCCGGTCGGCTCGTCGGCGATCAGCATGTCGGGCCGGCCGATCACCGCGCGCGCGATTGCGACGCGCTGCTGCTCGCCGCCCGACAGCGTCGCCGGCCGCGCGTCGACACGGTGCGCCAGCCCGACCCATTCGAGCATATCGGATACCGGCTTGACCAGCTCGCCCTCGCGCACGCCCGACACGCGCAGCGGCAGCGCGACATTGTCGAACGCGGACAGGTGCGGGACCAGGCGGAAGTCCTGGAAGACCACGCCCAACCGCCGGCGAAAGCCCGGCAGGCGGTCGCGCGGCAGGGTGATCACGTCGGTCCCGAACATGCGGATCGCCCCGCGCGAGGGACGCTGCGCGAGGTAGAGCAGCTTGAGCATCGAGGTCTTGCCCGCCCCGCTCGCGCCGGTGAGGAAATAGAAACCGCCGGCGTGGGCGGTGAACGAAATGTCGCTCAGCACCTCGCGATCGGTGCCGTAGCGCAGGCCCACGTTGTCGAACGTGACCACGTCGTGCGCCTCGCCGGTCAACGCGGGTCGCTCGGGCAGCGGTCGGAAATGCGGGAGAATGGCATCGATGCGGGGGCTATAGCGGGGCTTCCATGTGGAAAAAAGCCGTATGGCGGGCGGGTTACCCCCAGGGGAGCCTTGTGCCGCACTGCGGTATCGGTCAGATTCATTTGCGATGATTATCGCCTGCCCCGCCTGCGCGACCCGCTACGTCGTGCCGGACAGCGCCATCGGCGCGGAAGGGCGGACGGTGCGCTGCGCCAAATGCCGCCACAGCTGGTTCCAGGATGGGCCCGAACCGGAAACTGTCGAAGTCGCGCCCGCGCCTGCGCCAGCCACCTTCTCGCCGGCCCCCGAGTCGTTCGAACAACCCGCCGCAGCGGCCACGCCGGACCCCGAAGCGCCGTCCGCATCGCCTGAGCCTGAGCCTGAGCCTGAACCTGAGCCCGCCCCGCCGCCGGTCTATCCTGACGAACCCGATGCGCCCGCCCCCACTGTGGTCGAGGCCGCGCCGGCTCCCGAGCCGGAGGCGGAGGACTACGGCGAGGAAGTTTCGCAGTTCGACTATGCTCCGCCGTTCCGGCCGCGGCGCAATCTGCTCAGGGTGTGGACCGCGGCGGCGGCGCTGTTCGCGGTGCTGGCGCTGGGGACGGTGGGGGCGGTCAGTTACTGGGGCCTGCCCGACTGGGTGCCGATCAGCCGGCCGACCTTCGCGCTGGGCCAGCCCGATCTGGTGCTCGATTTCCCCAAGGCGCAGCAGGAACGGCGCACCTTGCCCAACGGCACCGAATACTTCGGCGCCAGCGGCACGGTGAAGAACGTCGGGCGCGAGACGCGCTCGGTGCCCTCGATCCTGATCGTGCTGCGCGACGCCCGCGAGCGGATCGTTTACAGCTGGGAAATCGCCCCGCCCAAGCCAAGCCTGGCGCCGGGCGAGACGGTGACGATCAACGAAGCGGTCACCGATGTGCCCCGCTCGGCCAAGTTCGCCGAAATCGGCTGGAAGCCGGCCTGACGGCGGGGCACGGGGTGATGCAAACCTTCGTCGTCACCTACGAACATCCCGACGATGACGGATGGCGCCTCCACCTGATGCCGCACATCGCCTGGCTCCGCGAACGCGTGGCCGACGGATCATTGCTCGCGTCCGGTCCGCTCGACAGTCAGGGCGTCAAGGCGGCGTTGCTGCTCGTCGCCGCCGCCGATCGGGCCGGTTTGGACGCGATCATCGCGGGCGATCCGTTTGCGGAACAAGGCCTGATCGCCAACATGACGGTGCGCGTCTGGGACCCGATCTTCGGTGTCTTCAATCAGCGGTCGAGCATGCCCGCCGGCTAGCGCCCGCTATCCGACCGCTTCGGCGACCGGCAGGTAATCATAGCCCAGCTCTTCAGCCACGGCCTTGTAGGTTACCTTGCCGGCGTGGACGTTGAGCCCTTCGGCGAGGTGCGGGTTGGCCTTGAGCGCTTGCCGCCAGCCCATCTCCGCAATTCGCAGCGCGTGCGGCAGGGTGACGTTGTTGAGCGCGTACGTGCTGGTTCGCGCGACCGCGCCGGGCATCCTGCACTTGAGCCTATCGCGGGTTTCCAGCTTGGGCGAGAGCGCGACCGCCGAGACCTTCATCCCACCCCGCCCAAGGGCGCGCGCTTTGATCGCTGCGTGATGTTCCGCGATTCCGCCGGCCGCGAACTGGTCAGCGCGCGCAGCACCGGGCGCTGCTCGGCCGCGCGAGCGGTCGGCTGTTGCGCGTGCCTACGGAGGTCGCCGCGCCCTTCTACGCGGCCTGACTGGCCTTGCTGCTCCGATCCCGCCGGCGGCGCTCGGCGAAAGTCTTGAGGCGCTCGCTCGCGGTCTGATTGCGACCGTTGCGCTTGGCCTCGTAAAGCAGCCGGTCGCAGTGCGCGTAGAGCAGCGCGAAGTCGTGGTGCGCGGCGAAGCCCGAGACCTGCTCGACCAGCCCCATGCTGGCGGTGACTACGCGGTCGAGCCCGGGCACTTCGGCGGCGACACGCAAGGGAATCGCCGCGCGCCGCCGCTCAGCGCGCGCGGCGGCGTCGTCGCCCCGGATGAGCAGCAGGAATTCTTCGCCGCCCAGCCGCACGACCTGGGTATCCGCGTCGGGCGCGAACGCGAGCGCCACCGCGCGGAGCACGGCGTCGCCGACGGCGTGGCCATGGGTGTCGTTGACCAATTTGAAATGATCGAGATCGAGCACCGCCATCGTCGCAAAGCCTTGAGCGCGCAGCTCGACGAAGCGCTGCTCGATCCCGCGGCGGTTGATCAGCCCGGTCAGCGGGTCGCGCTCGACCGCGAGCTCGAGCAGCCGGGTCTCGAGCAGCGCATGATCGCGCTGGCGGCGCAGCACCATGAAGCGGTCGACCACACCCAGGCCGGTGATCAGGACCTCCGCTACGATCGCTAGCTGCTGCTCGAACTGGAAGTCGATCGGCGCCGCGGTCGCGCCGAGCGCCGAGGCTATCCGCGCCGAGCCGACCGCCATGAACGGAATCGACGCGGCAATCTGAAACTTGACCGCGCGGCTGCCGCGGCGAAGCGCAACCGCCATGACCCAAGCCAACAGCACCAGCACGGGCACCCACGATGCGAAGAACAGCGTGGGCGCGATCGCGCGCAGCGGACCGTCGGCAAATCCGTAGAGCGCGGTGAAGACCGCGACCCACGGCACGATCGCCGCGAGCAGCCGGCGGTGGAGCGGATCGAGCTTGTCGGGCTCGATCAGATCGGCGATGAACAGCGCCGCCGCGGCGACACCCGCGCCGAAAGCCACCATCGAAGTCACGGCCAGCTCGCTCACGGACAGCCTAACGAAGCGGTTGATCAGGCCCGACGTGACCAGCGTCTGGAGCAGCAGGAATAATACCGCCAGCGTATGCCAGACGATGAAGCGCTGGCGCAGCACGCGGTAGAACGCGAAGTTGAACAGGAACGGCGCGCACAACAGACCGCACAGCGCCGCGATCAGGAGCTGTCGACGGCCGGGCGCGGCGTCGGCGGCGCGTTGGTCGAAGAGATGAGCCTGGCTCAGCATGGCGATGTGGCGGGGCCCGTCGATGCGAACCACGACTTGGGCGACCGGCCTATCGAGCTTGGGCAAGCGCGCGCGCATTTGCGAAGCGTCGTCCGCCGGTTCCAGGTCGTCGCTGCCCAGGTCCGTCGAGGCGCTGCGACCGTCGGCGGCGATCACCGTTAGGCGCATCGCCGCGAAGCGGGTCAGGCGGGTGGAGAAAGTGGTCGGCTGAGGCTCACCCGGAGCAATCGAGAAACGCAGGAACGTGCGCTCTGCCACAAGCGACCAGTTTGCGTCGGCGCACGTCCAGCGCGCCGGCGTGGCGGCCAGCGCGGCGTAATCCTGGTCGAGCGCTGCCGCGGCGTGGCACGGCTCGGCGGCAGCGGCCGACGCCGGCAAAAACGCGAGCAGCGCGCCTGCCAGCCCGATCGCCGCCCGCCGCCAAAGTTTGCCGGACCCCATGCCGCGCGCTTAGCAAGGATACCTTCGCAGGCGGTTAAGAGCGTGCCGAAAAACGCCTTAGACGAGCACCTCGGCCACCGGCGCGTAATCGTAGCCGAGCTCGCTCGCCACCGCCTCGTAAGTGACTTTACCGGCGTGGACGTTGAGCCCTTCGGCGAGGTGCGGGTTGGCCTTGAGCGCTTGCCGCCAACCGATCTCGGCAATCCGCAGCGCGTGCGGCAGGGTGACGTTGTTGAGCGCATAAGTGCTCGTCCGCGCGACCGCGCCGGGCATGTTGGCGACGCAGTAGTGGACGATCCCGTCGATCACATACGTCGGTTCGGCATGGGTCGTCGCGCGGCTGGTCTCGAAACAGCCGCCCTGGTCGATCGCCACATCGACCAGCACCGCGCCGGGCATCATGCACTTGAGCATGTCGCGGTTGACGAGCTTGGGCGCGGCGGCGCCGGGGATCAGCACCGCGCCGATCACCAGGTCGGCCTCGCAGATCATCTGCTCGATATTAGCCTTGTTGGAGAACCGGGTCTTGGCCCGGCTCTCGAAGTGATTGCCGAGCCGCTCGAGCACTTCGGGATCGCGGTCGAGGATGGTGACATCGGCGCCCAGACCGACCGCCATTTGCGCGGCGTTGAACCCGACCACGCCGCCGCCGATTACCAGCACGCGGCCCGGCAGCACGCCCGGCACCCCGCCGAGCAGCACCCCACGCCCGCCGTGGGCCTTCTCGAGCGCGGTGGCGCCGGCCTGGATGCTCATCCGCCCCGCCACCTGGCTCATCGGCTTCAAAAGCGGCAGCGTATTGCCGGGACCGGTGACGGTTTCGTAGGCGATCGCGGTCACGCCGCTGGCCATCAGCTCGCGGGTCTGGTCGGGATCGGGGGCGAGGTGGAGGTAGGTGTAGAGCACCTGCCCCTCGCGCAGCATGGCGCGCTCGACCGCCTGCGGCTCCTTGACCTTGACGATCATCTCGCAGCCGTCGAACACCGTCTTAGCATCAGGCTGGATCGCCGCGCCGCAGGCCTTGTAGTCGCCGTCGGTCGAGCCGATGCCGAGGCCGGCCCCGGTTTCGATCCACACCTCGTGCCCGTGAGCGGTGAGCTCGCGGACGCTTTCGGGGGTCAGGCCGACGCGGTATTCGTGGTTCTTGATTTCCTTGGGGCAACCGATGCGCATGGCCGTGCTCTCCTTCGCGAGGCGCAGTTACAATTGCAACCAGCGGGCGGCAAGCGCGAACCGCCAGCCCTCGAAGCGCACGACCGTCACGCAGGTGTCACATCGCAGCCATAGGGCCGTCGCCGAAGCATCACGCAAGCTTCATGAAGGACCCTCGACCGTGACCACTATCCGCACTTCGATCTCGGCCGCCGCGCTTGCCATCGCCGCCGGCTGGTCCCTGCCCGCCGCCGCGCAGGACGATGCCGCCGTGGCGCGGGAACTCGCCGCGATGCGCGCCGAAATGGCCGCCATGGCCAGCCGCATCGACACGCTCGAGGCCCAGCTCGTCGCCGCCAGGGACCAGGCGCAGGCGGCGACTGCCGCCGCCAACGCCGCCACCGCGAGCGCCGCCGCGGCGACCGAAGCCGCCGCCAAGGCCGCGCCCAAGTCGGCGATCGCGTGGAAGGGGGCGCCGGAAATTGCCGGCGAAGGAGGGTGGAGCTTCAAGCCGCGCGGCCGGCTCCAGCTCGACGCCGGCACGGTCAGCCGGCCGGCCGGGATCGCCGACGAGAGCACCGGTTTCGGCAGCGAGGTGCGCCGCGCGTATCTGGGGTTCGAAGGCAAGATGCCGGGCGGCTTCGGTTATCGGGCGGAGATCGACGTGGCGAACAGCAGCGTCGAAGTCACCGACCTCTACCTCACCTACCAGGCGTCCAAGGCGCTTGGCCTGACGGTCGGCCAGCACAAGCCGTTCTGGGGGCTGGAGGAGATCACCAGCGACCTGTTCACTTCGTTCACCGAGCGCGCGGCGTTCGCCTCGGCGTTCGGCCACGAGCGGCGTCTGGGCCTGAGCGCAGCGCTGACTCAGGGCGACATATTGTTTCAGGGCGGCGCCTTCGCCGACAATGTCGGGGACCTCAATAACGACGAGAACAATTCCTGGTCGCTCGACGGGCGGGCGGTGTTCTCACGCAAACTCGGCAAGGGCCAGCTACACCTCGGCGGGTCCGCCCATTGGCGCGACTTGGGCGATGCGGCGACCAGCGTGCGCTACCGCGTACGGCCGTTCATCCACACGCCGGATATCCGCTTCGCCGACACCGGCAACGTGAGCGCCCAAAGCGAACTGGGCTACGGGCTCGAGGCAGGTTATATTCACGGCCCCTTCCACGCGACCGGCGAGGCGCGCTGGCAGCGCGTCAGCCGTCCGGGCGCGCTGGCGAATCCGACGTTCTTCGGCGGCTATGCGGAAGTCGGCATGTTCCTGACCACAGGCGACAGCCGCGGCTACCGGGGCGGGGTGTTCGACCGGACCAGGCCCAAGAACCCGGTCGACAAGGGCGGGTTCGGCGCCGTCCAGGTTAATCTGCGGTACGACACGCTCGACCTGATCGACGCGGGCGTCGCCGGCGGCGAGCAGGACACTTACGCCCTGGGTCTGGTCTGGACTCCGACCGACTACACGCGGCTGATGCTGAACTACGGCCATGTGGTTTACACCGGCGCGTTCCTGCCGGCGGCGGGCGGAACGCGCGACTATTCGGTCGATGCGGTCGGCATGCGCGCGCAGATCGACTTCTGAACTTCACAACCCTGTCATTTGCCTGTCACAAGGCGCGCCTAGGCGCTCCTGCGACCCCAGCCAAAGGTTGACCAACATGAACACTGCCAAGTCTATCGCTTTCTGCACGATCTCGGCTCTCGCGCTTTCCGCGTGCGGCGGCGATTCGGGCGGCTCGGCCAATGCCCGCGATTCGATCCGCGCGGTCGGCTCCTCGACCGTCTATCCCTTCGCCAAGAAGGTCGCCGAGGATTTTGTCGCCGCCAATTCGGGCATGAAGAGCCCGCTGATCGAATCGACCGGGACCGGCGCCGGCATCAAGCTGTTCTGCGCCGGCATCGGGCAGGCGACCCCCGACATCGTCAACGCCAGCCGCCGATTGAAGGCGAGCGAGTTCGCGGAGTGCAAGAAGAACGGCGTGACCGAGATCGTCGAAGTCCAGGTCGGGCTCGACGGGATCGCCTTCGCCACCGCCAAGGGCGGCCTAAAGCTGAACCTGACGCCCGAGATCGTCTACAAGGCGATCGCCGCCAAGCCGTTCGGCAAGGAACAGACCGCCAGGACGTGGAAGGATGTCGACCCCTCGCTCCCGGCCGAGCCGATCCTGGTCTACGGCCCGCCCTCTACCTCGGGCACGCGCGATGCGCTCAAGGAACTGGTGCTGCAGAAGGGCTGCGAGACCGACCCGGCGATGAAGGCGATGAAGGACAGCGACAAGGACAAGTACGAGCAGATCTGCACCGAGGTCCGTTCCGACGGCATGTTCGTCGACCAGGGCGAGCAGGACAACCTGATCGTCCAGAAGATCGAGGGCAATCCCAAGGCGGTCGGCATCTTCGGCTACTCCTATCTCGAAGAGAACGCCGAGAAGCTGCAGGATCTCACGATGAACGGGGTCGAAGCGACCTACGACAACATCTCGAGCTTCAAGTACCCCGGCGCGCGCCCGCTCTACGTATACTTCAAGAAGCAACACGTCGGCGTGATCCCGGGCCTGGCCGAATTCATGAGCCAGTGGACCATGAGCTGGGGCAAGGACGGCCCGCTGGCCAAGGCCGGCTTCGTCGCCGCGCCCGACGACATCCAGGCCGCCAACCTCAAGGCGGCGACCGACGCCTCGGTGATGACCGCCGACGAGTTGAAGTAACCCGCTTTCAGCAAGGCAAAAGAAAGGCCCCGCCGGCGCGAACCGGCGGGGCCTTCTTTTTGGCTGGGCGCTGAAGCTTAGTACTTCACGCCGACTTTCACGTACCAGAAGCCGCCGTTGAACCCGAACGGGCCGCCGGGGCGCGGATAGACCGAGCCGTTGTTGAGGCTGCCGGTCGCGGTATAGATCGGGGTGTTTACCGTCGGCCCGATCTTGTCGGGATACTCGTCGAACAGGTTGTTGGCGCCTACCGTCAACGTGTAATTATCCATGAAGGTGTAGCTGACGTCGACGTCGGTCGTGAACTTGGCACCGAAATGTTGACCGTCGATGATCGCGCACGGCGTCGTACGGTCAGTCGGCGCTGGCCTGACGCCCGCCGGGCAGGTGATGTTGCCGAGGCGGACCGGATAGTCGTTCGCATCGCGCCACTCGCCATAGTAGCTTTCGCGCAGGTTTAGCGTGAAGTTGCCCAGCTGCCAGTTGGCGGCGAAGTTCGCGCGGTGGTTGGGCGCGAAGTACTTGATATCGATTAACCGCTGCGCGTTGATCACGCCCGGATCGAAGTCGGTCACCTTGCTCTTGTTGTAGTTATAGGCGAGCGTCAGATTGAGCGGTCCACCGGCAAGATTCGTTCGGTAGGTGCTGACAAGGTCGATGCCCTGGGTGCGCGTATCGAAGCCGTTGGTGAAGTACTGCACCACGCCGCCCGCCCCGACCGCCCCGAGCGCAGGCTCGCGCGCCACGTCGGCCGCGGTGACATCGAACGTCTGCGAGATCCCGATGCGTTCACGCACTTCGATGCTGTAGGCGTCGACAGTCAAGGTGAAGTTGGCGCTCGGCTCCAGCACGACACCCAGGCCGAAGTTGGTCGACTTCTCGGGACCAAGCGTGGTCGCGCCGTAAAAGCGTGCGATCGGGCTGCCGACTGGATAAGTGCCGGTTTGCACCTGCTCGCCCGTCGCACCGTTGAACGAAGTGGTGAGGATCTGGGCGTTGCTCTGGCCCGGCGAAGGTGCGTGGAAGCCGGTGCCGACCGTGCCGCGAACCGCGAACTCGGGCGTGAAGTGGTAGATCGCGTTGAACTTGCCGACCTTCGCGCTGCCGAACGTGTTGTAGTGCTCGTAGCGCCCCGCGACACCGAAGCTGAGCTTGTCGGTCACGTCGCCTTCCAGGCCGACATAGGCACCATAGCTCCGTTGCGGGAACTTGCCCGCAGCAACGGGGTTAGTGCCCGCATATCCGCTCGCTCCCGGCGGCATGGTGACCTGGCTGTCGAAGGCAAAGACCCCCGGGGCGGTCTGCACGAAAAGCCGCTGGACAGCGAAAGGCCCCACTCCATAGGATTGCAGGTCGCCCGCAGTCGCCTCGTACTGCTCGCGGCGGTACTCGAGGCCTCCCGACAGGGTCAGCGGGCTCGCCATGCCGGCCTCGATTGCATAGGTCAGGTCGGCGTTGCCGACATATTCGGTCTGGATCAGGTCGCCGAATTCGAACTCTGTCTGGCTTTGCGGCCCGAATGAGGGGCTGAGCGAGCTGTTCATCGATAGGTTGAGCTTGTGCCGGCCATAAGTGCCCGACACGTCCCAGGTGAACGGTCCATTGTCGCCGCGCAGGCCGACCGACCCGAACATCTCCGTTGCAATGCCGATGAAGCGCGGGGTGAAACCGGCGGGATACAGCGTCGAGAAGTTGAAGACGTTGGCATCCTTGACGAACGCGCCAGCAGGGCAGGTCGCGTTGCCGACGGGGCACGGGGTCAGGAATATCGGATGAGCAAACGCGGCGTTGGCGCCGCCCCCTCCGACCGACGTCGCCGTGCCGTTGAACCGCTCGAGCGCCCAGGCGATCACCGGGCGATAGTTGAAGCTCTGGTCGCCCTCGCTCCGGCCGTAGTTGCCGAACGCGTAGAGTTCGACCGCGTCGGAGAGGTCGAATCCGGCATTGACCACCGCCTTGAACGCGTTGCGCGGCGAGGAGCCCCAGATCTGCGCGGGCCCGGGGTAGTTGGGTAGGAGGGTCGCCTGCGTCGGCCGGGTCTGTTCGAAAAACAGCGCGGAAGGCACCTGCGAGCCGCGGCTGGTGCCTTCGTCGTCGCTATATTCGGCGGTCAGATTGATGTGGCCGCTATCGCCGAGGCGGAAGCCCGCGTGGCCTGCAAGCGACCAGCCTTCGCCGTCGCCTTCGTAATACTGCCCGTATTTGCCCTGGAACTCGAACCCTTCCTTGTCCTTGAGCCCGAAGTTGAACACGCCCGCGATCGCGTCCGACCCGTATTGCGCGGTCGCGCCTTCGCGCAGCACCTGCAGGTTGCTGACCGCCAGAGCGGGGATTGAGGAGATGTCGGCCGCCTGCGAGCCGAACGACAGCGCGGTGTCGCCGCCGGCATAGACCTGCACCAGCGACGAGCGGTTGAAGCGCTTGCCGTTGATCATGACCAGCGTCTGGTCACCCGAAAGCCCGCGCAGCGACGGCGAGCGGACAAACGTCGAGGCGTCGGAAATCGAGTTCTGGCCGACGAAGAACGACGGCACGACCGCCCTCACCGCGTCCATCAGGTTAGCGGTAGACTGACCGACCAAATCCTCGGACCCGATGACATCGACCGGGGAGGGAGAATCGGTCGCCGTGCGGTCCGTTCGGCGGGTGCCGATGACGATAATGGTTTCGCCTTCATCGTCTTCCGCGGCGGCCGTGTCGGCAGGCGCGGCTTGGGCGTAGGCGGGTTGCGCCAGCGCGGCGATGAGTGTGGCCGCGGTTCCGGCGAGTAGCCGGTGACGTCGAACGATCATGTGTGAACCTCCCTGTCCAGTATCGGGAAGTTATCGAAAGTTAGCCGGACTGGGAAATTATGTGCGCGCCCGATGCCCTATTTCGGGGTTGTGTTGCCCTAGAGCAACAAATTCGGCCTGGTGTTCGAGGGGCCGGATTGCCGCCGTCAAAGGGGGGTGCCGTCCTTGTCGCGATAGATGTCGCGGCGGCCGACGTGGTTGGCGGGGCCGACGAAGCCGTCCTCTTCCATCTTCTCGATCCACTTGGCGGCGGTGTTGTAGCCCACCCCCATCTGCCGCTGGAGCCACGAGCCGCTCGCCTTCTGGTGCTCGAACACGATCTGGCACGCCTGGCGGTACTTGCGTTCCTCGGGATTGTCCGACGCAGTCAGCTCGTCATCGAAGCCGAACGAGAACCCTTCTTCGGGCTCTTCGGTTACCGCGTCGACGTATTCGGGCTTGCCCTGCCCGCGCCAGTGATGGGCGACCGCCTCGACTTCCTCGTCGCTGACGAACGGGCCGTGGACGCGCACCAGTGCGCCCGTGCTCGGCTTGTAGAGCATGTCGCCCTTGCCCAGCAGTTGTTCGGCGCCCTGCTCGCCCAGGATCGTGCGGCTGTCGATCCGGCTGGTCACGTTGAAGCTGATGCGTGTGGGCAGGTTGGCCTTGATCACCCCGGTGATCACGTCGACCGAGGGGCGCTGGGTGGCCATGATCAGGTGGATTCCGGCCGCGCGGCTCTTCTGGCTGAGCCGCTGAATCAGCACCTCGATCTCCTTGCCGACGGTGACCATGAGGTCGGCGAGCTCGTCGACGATCAGCACGATCTGCGGCAGCGGGGCATAGTCGAGCTGCTCTTCCTCGAACAGTTCCTCGCCAGTGTCGGGATCGAACCCGGTCTGGACCCGGCGGCCGAGCGGCTTGCCCTTGGCGACCGCGCTCCCCACCCGCTCGTTGAAACCGGCGATATTGCGCGCGCCGATGCTGCTCATCCAGCGATAGCGGCGCTCCATCTCCTCGACCGCCCATTTCAGCGCGCGCACCGCCTTGGCCGGCTCGGTCACCACCGGGCTGAGGAGGTGCGGGATGTCGTCGTAGCTCTTGAGCTCGAGGATCTTGGGATCGATCAGGATCAGCCGGCAGTCGTCGGGCGTGAACTTGTAGAGCAGGCTCAGCAGGATGCAGTTGAGGCCGACCGACTTGCCCGAGCCGGTGGTCCCCGCGACCAGTAGGTGCGGCATCGCCGCGAGATCGGCGACGATCGGCTCGCCGGCGATGTCCTTGCCCAGGATGATCGGCAGCGCGCCGCGCGCGTTGACGAACGCGTCGCACGCGGCGAGTTCCTTCAATGCCACCATCTGCCGGTCGGCGTTGGGCAGCTCGATGCCCATCACCGTCTTGCCGGGGATCGACGAAACCCGCGCGCTGATCGCGCTCATGTTGCGGGCGATATCCTCGGCCAAGCCGATCACGCGGCTTGCCTTGATGCCGGGCGCGGGTTCGAGCTCGTACATCGTCACCACCGGCCCGGTGCGGACCGCGGTGATCTCGCCCTTGACGTTGAAATCGTCGAGCACGGTCTCGAGCAGCCGGGCGTTGCGTTCCAGCGCGAGCTTGTCGAGCTTGGGCGCGGCATGTGCGGGGGGGTTGGCGAGGAGGTCGAGGCTGGGCAACTGGTAGGCGGCGAACAGTTCCCTCTGCGCGGTCTTGCCCGCCGGCTTGGCGGGGCGCGGGGCGAGTGTCGGCTCGGCAATTTCGGGCGCGCGGCGCTCGGCGAACTGAGGCGCATCCTCGGGCGCGGCGTCGCGCCGGCTCGCGCGCGGCTTGGCGCCGATCGGCAACGCGATATCGGTCAGCCTGCCCGGAAGCGCTGGGGCGCGGGTGAGGAAGCGCGGCAGGGTCAGCAATTGCACCCAGTCGAGCGCGAACACCTTGGTCACGCCGGCCACTCCGCCGGCGAGCGCGAGCAGCGCTAGGCCGAGCGTGGCCCAGCCCTCCAGCCCCTCACCCAGCAACGCCGCGACCGCCTCGACCGCCGCGGCGCCAAGCAACCCCGCGATCCCGCCCATCGATGCGGGCAGCGAGCCCCCTGGCCGGTCGAACGTCAGCGCCAGGACCGTGCCGAGCAGCGCCATCGCGAACAGCAGCAGCGCGGTCGGCCGCCACCAGCGGGTGCGCAAGTCGTCGTCTTCGTCCTCGACATCGTGCCACAGCTTGCGCGCGAAGACGTAGAGCAGCGGCAGCAACAGCACGCCCGTGGCGCCGAACAGGAAATAGACCCGCTCCGCCAACCAGGCGCCCGCCGGCCCCGTCCAGTTGCGGACATCGTCGCCCGCCGCCGCGGTCGAGGCGCTGGGGTCCGTCTGAGCGTAGCTGGCGAGCGCGAGGCCGAGGAACACCATGCCGGAAAACAGCACAGCCGCTCCGGTCATCTGGCCCGCGCGGCGCATGCTGCGGCGGAACGCGCCGCGCCAGTCGGTCGTGGGCGCCTTGCCTCGTGCAGCGCCTATCGCGCGTGTGGCCATTGGTGCTTCCCCTGATGCATCCGGGGCACGTTATCGCAGGCGCGGGACTCCGGCGCAAGAATCCAGCTTGGCGTCCTGCTAGTGATCCTGTTTGAGGGCCAGCCCGTCGATCGCCGCCCACCGGCCCCAGCCGAGTTCCCTGGCCCGCTCGAACGTCATTCCGCCGAGCGCGATAACCGGCATTTCGGCCAGCGCGGCCAACGCATGGAACCGCTCGGGGCCCAGCGGGGGGATGCCCGGATGCGTGCGCGTGGTGAATACCGGCGAGATCATCGCCGCGTCGGCCCCGGCGGCGTTGGCGTCGGCGATCTCGTGCGCATCGTGCACCGTGGCGACGCGGAGCAGCTCGGGCGCTTCGCCGATCGCCTCGGGCGGGCCATAACTGCCCGCCGCCCCCCAGGCGCGCGCCTGATCGTCGCTGCCCGAGAGCAGCGCCACATGGCCGCCTTCCGCCACCAGCGGCATCAGTTCGTCGAACCGCACGCGCCGCGCGCGGGGATCGAGGTGGTAATGACGATAGACGAAAGCCGATCCGCGCGGCAGCGCGCGCAGCGCGCGCGGCAACAGTTCGTCGTTGCGCGCGTCCGACAGAAGCCAGAGGTCGGGGAGTGACTGGCGCAGGCCCATGCGAGCGTTATAGCGCGGTTCCCAATGAACGCAGCGTTGCGCCTCGCCGGTATCCACGATCGTATTGCGCGAGCGTGCGCGATCGCTCGGCGCGCGCCGGCGGAGGTGACACTGGTGGCGGTGAGCAAGACTCACCCGGCGGAGGCAATCGCGCCGCTGCTCGAGGCCGGTCACCGGGTGTTCGGCGAGAACCGGGTGCAGGAAGCGCAGGACAAGTGGCCGGCCTTGCGCGAACGCTGGCCCGACGCCCAGCTGCACCTCGTCGGCCAGCTCCAGTCGAACAAGGCCGAGGATGCCGCGCGGCTATTCGACTGCATCCATTCGCTCGATCGGCCGAGCCTGGTCGCGGCGCTGGCGAAGGCGTTCGACAAGCTCGGACGCCAGGCTGCGTGCTTCGTTCAGGTCGACGTGGGAGAGGAGCCGCAGAAGGGCGGCTGCGCGGTCAGAGACCTGCCCGCCCTGCTGGCGCAGGCGCGCGGCGCAGATATTCCGGTTGTCGGCCTGATGTGCGTGCCGCCAGCGGATATCGAGCCGGCGCCGTTCTTCGCGCTGCTAGACAAGCTCGCCCGCGACAATGGGCCAGAAGATGGGTGTTGGGGGCGCAGCATGGGCATGAGCGGCGATTTCGAGACCGCCGTCATACTCGGCGCTACGCACGTAAGGGTGGGTACGGCTCTGTTTGGAGAGCGGGGCTGAGCGCCTCTTCGGCCAGACGCCGCTCGGCCTTTTCCCGTTCGGCCTTTTGGCGATCGACCAGGATGCGGCGCGCCTGGTCGGCGAGGCCGCGCCAGGTCTTCGCCGCCCGCAAGTTGCGTTCGCGCACGTTGTCGAGAATCGCCACTTCTGCTTCCGCGGTCGCTTCGCGCGCGCGGGCATCGTAGAATTCGAACGTCTGGCTCATGCAGGCACCCCGGCGCTGGAAATGAAAAACGCCCCCGCCCGCTCGCAGCCATTACTGGCCGCGCGCGGGCAGGGGCGCCTGGAAAGTCAGTCGGCGGGGGTCAGGTTGACCGCGCTCGCCTTGCCGTTGCGGCCGGTCTCGACTTCGTAGCTGAGCCGCTGATCCTTATCGAGCGAGTTCATCCCGGCGGCCTGGACCGCAGTGATGTGCACGAAGCTGTCGCCCGAGTTATCGTCGGGCTGGATGAAGCCATAGCCCTTGTCGAGATTGAAGAACTTGACGGTTCCGGTCTTGGTCATGGAGTTTCCTTTCAAGAAACGCTCTGATTGCCCGGGGCGAAGATGCCCGCGGGCCGTGCGTCGGGTCGTCAAATGAAAGGAAGTCGTCGTCTGGTTGTCGCCATGGGCCAAGGCCGTACAGCGGTCGTCAAAAGCCGAAGTCCGTCGCAAAATTCGACGTCAGCGGGACTCTTGTAGCATACGTTGGGGCAAATAGCGAATCAGTGAGAACTTACCGCAATGGATGCTGCGCGCGGTACGCAATGAACCCTTTCACGATGGCCCGAACGCAATCCTGCGGGGTGATACCGCCAGCGTAGAATCCTTGGCACGGTCCGTCCCAGATTGCAGGGTTCTTAGCGCGCAACCATTTGAAGGCTTGGTCCATATCCGGCGGATCGTTCGAACTCGTTCGCACCGCGACGTTTTCACCGGCCTTGAAGGTGATGTGGAAACTGTCGGTCACGTCAAACCCGGTCCCGAGCGCCGTAATGAGGTCGTCCTTGACCGTGATGTCGCAACGGATCTCAGTCGTATTTTCGGAAAAGCATGGCCGCCGCTGGAGGACTCGATAATTCCCACCTTCGGCCCAGCCTTGGTAGTAGATAATCTTGGGCGCCGATGCGGGAGCTGCGGACAACGCATCGCGAAGCCTTCCGGGCTCGAATGAATAGAAGGCATCGATCAGCGCTTCCGCCTTTGCCAGACGAGCATCGGGCGGCACAAGCACCTCCTCGGGATAATGGGCACAAGCGCCCAACAGTCCGATGGCGGTGATGAGAAACCTTTCAATTTTCACGCGCTCTCCAGTGCCGCCTGCCGCTCGTCGCTAGCCGCCTCGAGCAGCGCCGCCTCGACCGCCTTCAGGCGGACCGGCGAGGTGATCTTGCCGCCGGTCAGGTCGGTAACGTAGAACGTGTCCGCCGCGCGCTCGCCGTAGTTGGTGATGTGGGCGCTGAACACCAGCAGGCGGCTTTCGAACAGCGCCCGGGCGAGACGGTTGAGCAGCGCCGGGCGGTCGCGGGCGTTGACCTCGATCACGGTGAAACGGCCCGAGGCCTGGTTGTCGAAGCCGACCACCGGGCGGACGTCGAACGCCGCCGCGCGGCTGTGCGGCAGCGGGCGCCGGGCGAGCTGCGGGACGAGCGCGGTGCGGTTGGCCAGCGCGTCGGCGATCGCCTGCTCGATGCGGCGGATTTGCCCGGGCTCGCTGAACGGCGCCCCATGCGGATCCTGCACCAGGAAGTTGTCGACCGCCCAGCCCGAACGCGTGGTGTGAATGCGCGCGTCGATGATGTTCCCGCCCGCGAGGTGGATGCCCCCGGCGATGCGGTAGAACAGGCCCGGATGATCGGCGGCGATCACCGTGACCAGCGTCGCTCCGCGCGCCGGATAGACCTCGCAGTGAACCGAGAGGTTGCCCTTGTCCTCGTGGCTCTGCCCGTACTGGACCACGTTGAGCGCGACGATGTCCTCGGGCTCGGCGATCCAGTAGCTGTCGTCGAAGCGGTCGGCGTAGAGCGCGAGCAGCCCGGCCTTGTCGCCGAGCAGCCGCTCGACCGCCGCCTTCTTGGCCGCGACCCGTTCCTTGCGCCCCTGCCGCATATGGCCGAGCCGCAGCCGTTCCTCGGCGGCGTCGTAGAGCTCGCCGAGCAGCTGGCCCTTCCAGCTGTTCCAGGTGCCGGGGCCGACCGCGCGAATGTCTACCGCGGTCAGGATCATCAGGTGGCGCAATCGCTCGAGCCCCTGGACCTCGGTCACGAAGTCCTCGATCGTCTGCGGATCGGTCAGGTCGCGCTTGAATGCGGTGCGGCTCATCAGCAGGTGCTGGCGCACCAACCAGGCGACCAGCGCGGTCTCGCCCGCGTCGAGCCCGAAGCGCGGGCACAGCTCCTCGGCGATCTCGCCGCCGAGCACCGAGTGGTCGCCACCGCGGCCCTTGGCGATGTCGTGCAGCAGCACCGCGACATAGGCCGCGCGGCGGCTCGCCACTTCGTGGATCAGCCGCGCCGAACGCGGATGGTCGGCGGTGAGTTCGCCCTTCTCGATCCGGTTCAGCAGGCCGATGGCGCGGATGGTGTGCTCGTCGACCGTGTAGTGGTGATACATGTCGAACTGCATCTGCGCGTTGACCCGGGCGAAGTCGGGCACGAAGCGGCCGAACACGCCCGCCTCGTTCATCCACCGGAGCACGCCTTCGGGATCGTTGCGCCCCGCGAGCACCTCGAGAAACAGGGCGTTGGCGCGGGCATCGTCGCGGGTCTCGGCGCGAATCAGCCCGGCGTCGCGCGCAGCCTGGCGCATGGTTTCGGGGTGGATGTCGAGGCCATTGGCCTCGGCCAGCTGGAACAGCTCGACCAGCCGCACCGGGTCCTTGCGGAACCAGTCGTCGCCCGGCACGGCGATGCGGCCGCCATAGACGCGGTAGCCCTTCAGTTCGCGCGCTCGCGGGGTGAAGCTGGCCAGGAGGCCCTTGCGTGCGCGGCTCCTGGCGAACTGTTCGTCGATATGCGCGAGGAACACCCCGGTCAGCGCGCCGACGCGCTTGGCCTGGAGGAAGTAGTATTGCATGAACCGCTCGACCGCGCTCTTGCCGGGGCGGTCGGCGAACGTCATCCGCGCGGCGACCGCGCGCTGGAGATCGAACGTCAGCCGGTCCTCGGCACGCCCGGTGATCGTGTGCAAGTGACAGCGCACCGCCAGCATGAACCCCTCGGCGCGGCGGAAGCTGCGGTATTCCTCGGGCGTGAACAGGCCCATGTCGACCAGTTCGGCCGCGCTGCGGACCTTGTGGATGTACTTGCCGATCCAATAGAGCGTCTGGAGATCGCGCAGGCCGCCCTTGCCGTCCTTGACGTTGGGTTCGACCACGTAACGGCTGTCGCCCATGCGCTTGTGCCGCGCGTTGCGCTCGTCGAGCTTCTCGGCGACGAACTGCTTCTCGGTGCCCTTGACCACTTCGTCGGCGAAGCGGCGGCTGACCTCGTCATAAAGCGGCTGGTCGCCCCACACATAGCGCCCTTCGAGCAGCGCGGTGCGGATCGTCAGGTCCGCTTTCGCCATGCGGATGGTCTCGTCGACCGAGCGGCTCGAATGGCCGACCTTCAAGCCCAGGTCCCACAAGTAGTAGAGGATCGCCTCGATCACCTGTTCGCACCACGGCGCATGGCGGGTCGGGTGAATGAAGGCGACGTCGACGTCCGAATGCGGCGCCATCTCGGCCCGGCCGTAGCCGCCGACCGCGATCAGCGTCAGCCGCTCGCCGGTCGAGCGGTTGCCCGCCGGATAGACGTCGGCGGTCACATGATCGTGGATCGTGCGAACGAGCTGGTCGACCAGGAACGAATGCCCGCCGGTGTTCTCGTGCCCGGCGGACGGCTTTTCCTCGAGCCGCCGGTCGAGTTCCGCCCGTCCGCGTTCAAGCGCCGCCTTGAGCGCGGCGACCACCGCTGGCCGCGCCCCGGCGCCGGCGGCGGCGGCCAGCGCTGCAATCTCTTCGGCCAGCGCGCGGCGATCGACCACGCCGCGCTGGTTGGGGACGCGCTGGTGGTTCAAGCCGCCCCGGAATTCACGTCGGGCGCGAGGTCCGTGTACTTCGTCCGCAGGGCGCGCTTGTCGATCTTCTCGGTGCCGAGGCGCGGAAGCGCTTCGTCCACCTGCCACAGGTGTTGCGGGATCTTGAACTTGGCCATGCGCCGGGCGAGAAATTCCTTGAGCTGTTCGGGAGAGACGGTGCGCCCGTCCTTGGGAACATAGACCGCCGCGGGGATTTCCCCCATCCGCTCGTCGGGCAGGCCGAAGACCGAGCATTCGGCAATGTCGGGGTGAGCGTAGATTTCCTGCTCGACCTCGATGCAGGCGATGTTCTCGCCGCCGCGGATGATAATGTCCTTCTTGCGGTCGACGATGAACAGATATTCGTCGTCGTCGACATAGCCGAGGTCGCCGCTGCGGAAATAGCCTTCGGCGGTATAGGCGGCGGCGGTCGCCTCCTCGTTGCGCCAGTAGCCGAGGAAGTTGCACGCCGAGCGCATGCACACCTCGCCGACCTGGCCCTGCGGCAGCGGGGCGCCGTCGTCGTCGAGGATCGTCAGGTCGACCAGCGGCTTGGATGCAGTGCCGGTCGAGCCGGGCTTGGCGATGTAGTTTTCGTTGAGATTGCCGCAACCGACCCCGTTGGTTTCGGTCAGGCCGTAGCCCAGCACCGGAAACCCTTGGGAGAACGCCGTCTTGATCTGGGCGACGTGCCCGGGCGGGCGCGGCGCGCCGCCCGCGGCAAAGGTCCTACAGGCGCTCAGGTCATACTTGTCGCGCTCGGGGTGGGTCGCCAGCTCGTAGCTCATCAGCGGGACGCCGACGAAATAGGTGATCTTCTCCCGGTCGAGCAGGCGCAGCGCTTCGGTCGCGTCCCACTTGGGCATCAACACCAGCTTGCGGCCCATCGCGAAGCTCTGGAGGAACACCGGCACCTCGCCGGTGACATGGAACAGCGGCACATTGACCAGCGCGCTGGGCTGGACGGTCGGCATTTCGTTGCGCTCGGTCAGCAGCTGGACGATCGTGGCGGTCTGCGCGACGTAGTTCATCACCCCGCTGACGACGCCGAGATGATCGGACCAGGCGCCCTTGGGCGTTCCCGTCGAGCCCGAGGTGTAAAGGATCGTCGCCAGATCGTCCGGCCCCAGCGTGCCGAGCATCGCGGCCGCGGTGTCGCCTTCCGCCCAGACCGGCGCCAGACCATTGGCTGGTGGGCCGTCATGTTCGAACACGACAACCTTGGCGCCGTGCCGGGTGCCGTCGAGCCGCGCGGCGCGCTGGCGGTCGGCGAGCACCAGCGAGCATTCGCACAGGTCGATGCCGTAGGCGAGTTCGTCGCCGGTCCACCAGCCATTGAGCAGCGTGGCGCAACCGCCGCCCATCAGCACGCCCATGTAAGCCGCAATCCAGTTGGCCGAATTGCGCGCCGCGATGCCGACCCGGTCGCCGCGCTGCATGCCGTGACGTGTGGCCAGCCCGTGGGCGACGTTGGCGGCCGCGGCGTAAATCTCGCCGAAGGTCAGCCGCTGGTCGCCATCGACGATGAACAGCGTGTCTTTATGCTGCATCGAGAAGTGCGCGAAATAGTGCGCCAGGCTCGGCGGCGAATTGACGAACGCGGGCATCGCCACCCCGCGCCGCTCCACAAGGCGCGTTTCGAACATCTGGCCGGGACCGGTCAGGTGGTCGGCGATACGCTGGATGTCCCTGTCGAGTTCGGTCGCCATTGTTCCCCTTGATCCTCTTGCCGCTAGTTTCTCCGGCGGGGTTTCGCAGACCGGCGTGCTATGCCAAAGACGCGCGCGAACCGGCCGTTTCCCCGCTGCGGGATGAGGCCAAGCCTAAGGACCAATCGTGCTGCTGTCACTACTGGCGGAAACGACTCAGGCCGCGGGCCAGGCGATCCGGTTCGAGGATCTGGGCCTGCGGAAAGGCATCGACCTCGGCTTCTTCGAACTGCGGTTCTACTCGCTGGCTTACCTGGCTGGGATCGTGCTCGGTTTCTGGCACCTGAGCAAGATGATCAAGGCCCCGGGCAGCCCGCTGGCGCAGCGCCATTCCGACGACCTGTTCTTCTACTGCACGGTCGGGATAATCCTCGGCGGGCGGCTCGGCTACGCCTTGTTCTACTCGCCCGACTTCTACCTGTTCAGCCACCCGCTGGAATTCTTCAAGCTGTGGGAAGGCGGGATGAGCTTCCACGGCGGGGTGATGGGCGTTCTCGCGGCGATCGCCTGGGTCTGCTGGCGCGCCAAGATCGGCTTCCTGCGCACCGCCGACTATATCGCGCTCAACGTGCCGTTCGGGATGCTGTTCGGGCGGCTGGCGAACTTCGTCAACGGCGAGCTGTGGGGGCGCGAAACCGATGTGCCGTGGGCCATGATCTTCCCCGAAGATCCACTCCAGCTCGCCCGCCATCCGAGCCAGCTATATCAGGCAGGCCTTGAAGGCGCGCTGATGGTCGCGGTGATGCTGTGGCTGTTCTGGCGGACCCGCGCGCGCTGGCGCCCGGGCCTGCTGGTCGGGGTGTTCACCGCCGGGCTCGCGCTCGGCCGGTTCGTTGCCGAATTCTACCGCGAGCCCGACGTGCAACTGGCCGAATTCGCGCGTCAGACCGGGCTGTCGATGGGACAATGGCTGACGATCCCGCTGATCCTGGTCGGCGTGGCGCTTGCGGCCCGCGCGCTCATGCGCCCGCCGCTGGGCAGCCAGGCGGCCCACCCCGCCGCGGCATGACCGAGGGCCCGACGCCGCTGGCGGAGATCTTCCGCCGGCTGATCCGCAATACCGGGCCGATCAGCCTGGCGCACTTCATGGCCGAGGCGAACGCGCGCTACTACGCTTCGCGCGATCCGCTGGGCGCGGAGGGCGACTTCGTGACCGCGCCCGAGATCAGCCAGATGTTCGGCGAGCTGATCGGGTTGTGGCTGGCCGACCTGTGGGTCCGCGCCGGGCGCACCGAACCGGTCCACTACGTCGAACTGGGGCCGGGGCGCGGAACGCTCGCGCGTGACGCGTTGCGGACGATGAAACGCTACGGGCTGGAGCCGGATGTCCATTTCGTCGAAGGCTCACCGGCGCTCAAGAAAATCCAGCTCGAAGCCGTGCCGCAGGCGCGGTTTCACGACGATCTGACTTCGGCGCCGGGGGACGGGCCGGTGCTTGTCGTCGGCAACGAATTCCTCGACGCGCTGCCGGTACGCCAATTGGTCCGCTCGGCCGAAGGCTGGCGCGAGCGCATGGTCGGGCTGGATCAGGACAAGTTCGTCTATGTCGCGGGCGCCATGCCGATGGACGCCGCCGTGCCGCCCGAATGGCGCGACGCGCGCCAGGGCGCGATCGTCGAGACTTCGCCCGCCGCCGCCGCCATTACCTACGAGATCGCCGGGCGGCTGGCGGCGCAGGGTGGTTGCGCGCTGCTGGTCGACTACGGTCATGCCGACATGCGCGGCGGCTCGACGCTGCAGGCCGTCGCCCGGCACTGCAAGGTCGACCCGTTTGCCGCTCCGGGCGAGGCCGACCTCACCGCCCACGTCGATTTCGCGACGCTGGCGCGCATCGCGCGGTCGCGCGGGGCCCAGTGGATGGGCACGGTCGCGCAGGGCGCCTGGCTGCGCGCGCTGGGCATCGAGACCCGCGCCGAGGCGCTGGCGCTGCGCGCGCCGCACTTCCGCGTTGAAGTCGCCGCCGCGCGCGACCGGCTGATCGATGACGCCCAGATGGGCGCGCTATTCAAGGTAATGGGGCTGGCGGCGCCGGGCTGGCCGCTGGGGGCGGGGTTTGCGGTGGAGTAGTGCCTAGCTGAGGATCGAAGCGAGGGGGATTTCCAGATCGATCTCGAGCCCGCCGCTGGCGAAGCGCCGTTCGATCCGCCCGCCGAGCTGGCCTTCGATCGCGCTCTTGATCAGGCGCGAGCCGAATCCCTCTTCGCCAAGGTGTGCCGCGGGGCCGCCCGATTCGCGCCAGGTAATCCGGGCCAGGGCGGCATCCTTTGCATCGTCGATTTCGATGGCGACCGATCCGCCTTCGACCGACAGTGACCCGTACTTGACCGCATTGGTCGCCAGCTCGTGGAACGTCAGCGCCAGCGGGGTGGCGGCGCGGACGCCGATCGCACAGTCTTTGCCGGTGAGGGCGATGCGGCCGGTACCGTCGGCGTACGGCGCCATGAGCTCGGTGAGCAGGCCGATCAAGTTGGTGCCCTTGACCCCTTCCAGCGGACGCACGAAATCGTGCGCCCGGCCGAGCGCGCGGATCGCGCCGTTGAGCTCGTCGGCGAACGCGGCCGCTTCGGGCCGGCGCCTGGCGCGCAGCGACACCAGCCCGGCCACCACCGCGAAGATGTTCTTGATCCGGTGCGACAGCTCGCGCGCCAGCAGATCGCGATTCTCCGACCGGCGGTGGCTGTCGTCGATATCGGTCAGCGTACCGTACCAGCGGCCGACCGCGCCTTCGGCTTCATGAAACGGTAGCGCGCGCGACATCATCCAGCGCCAGGTCCCATCGGCCTGTTTCAGGCGGAATTCGCTTTCGAACGGCCGGCCTTCGGCGAAGCTACCCGTCCACGCCGTGACCGCGCTTTCGGTATCGTCGGGATGGACAACGGAAATCCACGCGTTTGCGTTTTCCGGCTGCGGCAAGCCGGTCGCTTCTTGCCAGCGCGAATTGTAGTAGTCGAACCGTCCATCCCGATCGGCCGACCAGATGATCGCGGGCACCAGGTTCGCGATCTCGCGCATTGTCCGCGCGTGTTCTGTTATCTGTTCGACCGCCTCACGCTGTTGCCTCAGCGCGCCGAGCCGGCGCATCGCCGCGCGGGCGAGAACCTGCAAGCCCTCGCGTTGAAGATCGCTGAGGCCCTGCTCGCGCGGGAGCGGATCGATCACGCACAGTGTCCCGAGCGGCGCACCCTCGTGCGAAATCAGCGGTGCGCTGGCGTAAAAGCGGATGTACGGATCGCCCAGCACCAGGGGACTGTCGGCAAATTCCGGGTCCCGGGAGGCATCGGGGATTACAAGCGGTTCGGCGCGCTCCAGGCCGTGGATGCAAAAACTGGCCGATCGCGGCGGCTCGGCCATGTCGGAGCCGCTGCGTCCGACAAACTGCTGCGCATCGGCGAGCACCAGCGTGACGAAAGCGACCGGGGTATCGCACAGCTTGGCGGCGAACGCAGCGATTTCGGAAAGCTCCGGATCACCCGCGGCGTCGATCGCCTCCGGGCCATGAGCGGCCAGAATCGACAGACGCGCGTCTTCGGTGCAGAACTCTGGCGCAAGCGCGGCCCCGGCAGGCCAGGAGGATGGGTCAGTAGTTGGCACGAGCGATCCCTAAGCCCGCATGATAGGCGAGATTTCGCACATTTTCAAATACTTTGCGCCGCAAAACTAATCTGGGCGCAAGTTGTTGGCGCGGTTGGATTTGCTCGCCACAATCGGCTCGTCTATGCGCCGCGACAGCGAGGAGTCATCAGGTTGCGCGCCACCCCCGATTTCGATTTCCAGCTCGGCGAGAGCGCCGAGATGATCCGCGAGGCGGCCGCGCGTTTCGCCGACGAGCAAGTGGCGCCGCTGGCCGAGAAAGCCGACCGCGAGGACTGGTTCCCGAGGCTGCTGTGGCCGGCGATGGGCGAACTGGGGCTGCACGGGATCACGGTCGACGAGGCCGACGGCGGGCTGGGGCTCGGCTATCTCGAGCATGTCATCGCGGTCGAGGAGATCAGCCGTGCTTCGGCCAGCGTGGGCCTCAGCTACGGCGCGCATTCGAACTTGTGCGTCAACCAGATCAGCCGCTGGGGCAATCCCGAGCAGAAGGCCAGGTATCTGCCCAAGCTTATCAGCGGCGAGCACGTCGGCAGCCTGGCGATGAGCGAGGCGAGCGCCGGGTCGGACGTCGTGTCGATGAAGCTCAAGGCCGAAGCCGTCCAAGGCGGCTACGTGCTCAACGGCACCAAATTCTGGATCACCAACGCCACCTGCGCCGATACGCTGGTGGTCTACGCCAAGACCGACGGCCATGCCGGGTCGCGCGGCATCACCGCGTTCCTGATCGAAAAGAACATGCCGGGCTTCTCGATCGGCCAGAAGATCGACAAGATGGGCATGCGCGGCAGTCCCACCGCCGAACTGGTGTTCGACGACTGCGAGGTGCCCGAAGAAAACGTCATGGGACCACTGAACGGCGGGGTCGGTGTGTTGATGAGCGGGCTGGACTACGAGCGCGTGGTCCTCGCCGGTCTGCAACTGGGCATCATGCAGGCCTGCCTCGATACGGTCATCCCCTATGTCCGCGAGAGGAAGCAGTTCGGAAAGCCGATCGGCGCGTTCCAGCTGATTCAGGCCAAGATCGCCGACATGTACGTCGCGCTGCAATCGGCGCGCGCCTATACCTACGCCGTGGCCAAAAATTGCGATGCCGGCGCGACCACGCGCTTCGATGCCGCCGGCTGCATCCTGCTGGCGAGCGAAAACGCCTTCCGCGTCGCGGGCGAGGCAGTCCAGGCATTGGGCGGCGCGGGCTACACCAAGGACTGGCCGGTCGAGCGCTATCTGAGGGACGCCAAGCTGCTCGACATCGGCGCGGGGACGAATGAGATCCGCCGCATGCTGATCGGGCGCGAACTGATCGGAGCGGGGGGATGAGCGCTCCCGTTCTCACCACCAAGCTCGACCGCGAGAGCGCCGAGGCCAAGGCCCGGTTCGCGCATAACAAGAGCCTTGCCGAGGACTTGCGCGCCCGGGTCGCGGAGGCGGCGCTTGGGGGCCCGGAGAAGCATCGCGAGCGGCATGTTTCGCGCGGCAAGCTGCTCCCGCGCGAGCGGGTCGAGCGGCTGCTCGATCCCGGCGCGCCGTTCCTCGAGATCGGGCAACTGGCGGCCAACGGGATGTACGAAGGCGACGTTGCCGGCGCGTCGATGATCGCCGGCATCGGGCGCGTGGCGGGCCGGCAAACGATGATCGTCGCCAACGACCCCACGGTGAAGGGCGGATCGTACTACCCGATGACGGTCAAGAAGCACTTGCGCGCGCAAGAGATCGCGGGCGAAAACCGGCTGCCGTGCGTCTATCTGGTCGACAGCGGCGGGGCGAACCTGCCCTATCAGGCCGAGGTGTTCCCCGACCGCGACCACTTCGGGCGGATATTCTTCAACCAGGCGCAGATGAGCGCCAAGGGCATCCCGCAGATCGCGTGCGTGATGGGTTCGTGCACCGCGGGCGGGGCCTATGTCCCGGCGATGAGCGACGAGACGGTAATCGTGCGCGAGCAGGGCACGATCTTCCTCGCCGGCCCGCCGCTGGTGAAGGCGGCGACCGGCGAGGAGATTTCGGCCGAGGACCTCGGCGGCGGCGACCTTCATGCCAAGAAGTCGGGCGTGGTCGATCACCTCGCCGAGAACGACGAGCACGCGCTGACCATCGTGCGCGACATCGTCAGCCACCTCGGCGCTAACACGGGCGCGGCGAAGGACGTGACGCTGCGCGCGCCGCGCCCGCCCAAGTTCGACGCCGATGATCTCTACGCGCTGATCCCCGACGACGTCCGCGCGCCCTACGACGTGCACGAGGTGACCGCCCGGCTGGTCGACGGCAGCGAGTTCCACGAGTTCAAGGCGCTCTACGGCAGCACGCTGGTGTGCGGGTTCGCGCATATCTGGGGCATGCCGGTGGCGATCCTCGCCAGCAACGGCGTGCTGTTCTCCGAGAGCGCGGTCAAGGGCGCGCACTTCATTCAACTTGCCTGCCAGCGGCGCATTCCGCTGCTGTTCCTGCAGAACATTTCGGGCTTCATGGTCGGCGGCCGGTATGAGGCGGAAGGCATCGCCAAACACGGCGCCAAGCTGGTCACTGCGGTCGCCACCGCCACGGTGCCCAAGATCACCGTGGTGATCGGCGGCAGCTTCGGCGCGGGCAATTACGGCATGGCCGGCCGCGCCTATTCCCCCCGCTTCCTGTTCACCTGGCCCAACGCGCGGATCAGCGTGATGGGCGGCGAACAGGCCGCGAGCGTGCTCGCCGCCGTCCACCGCGACGCGGAAAGCTGGACACCCGAACAGGCCGAGGCGTTCAAGGCGCCGATCCGCCAGAAGTACGAGGACGAGGGCAACCCCTACTACGCCACCGCCCGTCTGTGGGACGATGGGGTGATTGACCCGGTCCAGACGCGCGACGTGCTCGGCCTGGCGTTCGCCGCGACGCTCGAAGCGCCGATACCGGAGCGGCCGGCGTTCGGTGTGTTCCGGATGTGAGCGAAGGCGGCAGCCCTGCACCTCCCCGGGACGGGGAGGGGGACCATGCGCAGCATGGTGGAGGGGTGCTCAGGGCTGCCGACCGCGCTTTCAAGATCGCCAGGCGCGAACGGCGGTCTGGGAATCTGCCTGAGGTTTTGCTGTGGCGCGAGCTGCGCAAGAGGCCGGGCGGCCATAAGTTTCGCCGGCAACATCCGATCAGCGATCTGGTGCTGGATTTCGCCTGCCTGGGATGCCGGGTCGCAATCGAGATCGATGGGATCGCCCATGATATGGGAGACCGCCCGGAGTACGATCTCCGCCGCGACGCCGTTTTGCGCTCATTCGGTTTTGCGGTGCTGCACCTGCCTGCGCGCGATGTTCTGCGCGATCTCGAAAGTGCAGTCCGGGCCATTGTTGCGCTTTGCGACGATCGGGTACCCCTCCACCACGCCGCTGGGCGGCGCGGTCCCCCTCCCCGTCCCGGAGAGGTGCAAAGCGGTTGACCCGCCCGACCCTCCTCTCGCGCATCGTCCGGCGCGTCCTCATCGCGCTCTACCGCTGGAAGGGCTGGCGGCTCGAGGGCGGGCACCCAGGTGTACCCAAGTTCGTCATCACCGGCGCGCCGCACACTTCGAACTGGGACTTCGTGTTCTTCATCGGCGCGACGCATCAGATCGGCGTCCGGCCCAGCTTCATGGGCAAGCATACGCTGTTCAAATGGCCGTTGACGCGTTTCATGCAGGACATGGGCGGGGTATCGGTCGACCGGTCGAAGCGCGGCTCGAACTATGTCGAGCAGGTCGCACACGCCTTCGCCGCTGCTGGCGAACTGGCGCTGGTGGTCGCGCCCGAGGGGTCGCGGGGGTCGGACGGTGCGTGGCGTTCGGGGTTCTGGCATATCGCCCGCGCCGCCGGGGTGCCGATCGTGCCGGCGTGGGTGAACAACGAAACGATGCGCGGCGGGCTCGGCCCGCCGATCTGGCCGAGCGACGACCTGGCGGCTGATCTCAAGACGCTCGCAACGTTTTACCGCTCGGTCAGGCCGGACTGCGCGCGGTTCGTTCGGCTCGAAGAGGCCGCGGAAAGGTTGGGACAAGATGATTGAAGCGCTGATCGGCAACGCGGTGATCCTGCTGGGCGTAGTCCTGCTGTTGTGGGTGATTGCGCTTCAGTTGAACGATGTCTCGTTCATCGACGCTTTCTGGGGCGGAGGGATGGCTCTGCTGGCGCTGATCAGCTGGCTACGGCTGGCGGAGCCCGGACCGCTCGCCACGCTGCTGCTGGCGATGACGGTGCTGTGGGGCGCACGGCTGGCTGTGCACCTGTTCCGCCGCTGGCGGCGCGAGGGCGAGGATCCGCGCTATGCCCGGATGTTCAGGAAAGACCGCGAGAAGGGACGCTTTGCGATCGCCGCGCTGACCAAAGTGTTCCTCGGCCAGGCGGTGCTGCTGTTCCTCGTCTCCAGCCCGGCGCAAGCCGGCATTCTCGCCGCGGGCGGCGACCAGCCGCTCAGCGGGCTGGCCCTGCTCGGCGGGGTGCTGTGGCTCGTCGGAATCTTCTTCGAATGGGTCGGTGACTGGCAGCTCGCCCGCTTCCGCGCGGATCCTTCGAGCAAGGGTCAGGTGATGGACAAGGGCCTGTGGCGCTACACCCGGCATCCCAATTACTTCGGCGACGTATGCGCCTGGTGGGGTATCTGGCTCGCCGCGACTTCGACCGGGTGGTGGGTCGCCGCGTGGACGATTGCCGGCCCGCTGTTCCTGACCTTCACCCTGACCCGCTGGTCGGGCAAGCCGCTGCTCGAGGCCGGTCTCGCCAAGCGCAAGCCGGGCTATGCCGAATATGTCCAGCGGACTTCGGGCTTCTTCCCCTGGCCGCCCCGGCGACGATGAGAAAACCGGCACACGGCTTGCCGATTTTGCGCGGACGCCCCTTCACGATTCAATCCGCACTGCTTAAATAGCGACCGCAACAAGCGGCGGGAGGCAACGATGGTCGGCGGCGGGGACGATCCCCAGGACGAGCGGACGCGGTTGGTCCGCCTGGCGATGAAGTTGATCGAGCAGCGCGGGGGCGAGGTGACCCGCAGCGCGCTCACGGCCGCCGCCGGGGTATCGCGCGCCCGGGTCGAGCAACTGTTTCCCGAGGAAACCGACTTGTTCGATGCCGTCATCGAGACCTGGTTCGCCGAGCCGACCGCGATCATGGAGGAAGTGCTGGCCAGCGACCTTCCGCCGAACCGCAAGATGTATGAATTCTTCGCCCGCCGCTTCCTGCTCCAGCGCGCCAGGTTCAGGTCGGACCCGGCGGCGTTCAAGGTCTATTGCGAGCTTGGCTCGACCCAGTTCGAGCGCGTGCGCAGCTACATCGATCTTGCCGATCACTATTTGTGCGAGCTCATCGCGCAGGCGCAGGCCGAAGGCGCCTTCGCCGGGCTGGCGATCGACGAGGCGCTCAGTCTGATCAACCAGATGACTCACCCATATACGATGGCCGAGATCCTGATTTATCTCGACGACCGGCTGAGCGAGGCGAAGCTCGGTCGGATCGTTGACACCCTGTTCACCGGCCTGTCCGCCGCCGACCGCGGCGCGCGCGGGGTCACCGGGCTGCGCGCCGCCTAGCGCCGATCCCTAGCCGCCGATCATCGTCACCCGACCGACGGGTGGTACCTGCACCACCGGTGCGGCGCGCAAGTATGCCTCCATGCTGTCGAGATCGAGCGGGCCCACGGTCGGCTGAACGCCAGCCTTGAACGCGGCAAACCCGTCGCCGCCCGACGCTATGAAGTTGTTGAGCGTGACGCGGTAGGTCGCCGCCGGGTCGATCGGCTTGCCGTCGAGCGCCGCCGTGACGACCCGCTGGCCCGCCGGGCGTGCGGGATCGAGCGTCATGGTGAACCCCTGGCTCACCGCCAGCACGTTCCACTCGTTGGGGTTGGCGAACTGTTCCTCGAGGATCTGCAGGATCTGCGCGCCGGTGTAGGTCATCGTCACCAGCGTGTTGCCGAATGGCTGGACCGCATAGACGTCGCCGAACGTCACCATTCCCCCGTCTCGCGCGGCCAGGTCGGTCCGCACCCCGCCCGGGTTCATGAAGGCGATTTGCGCGCCGGCATCGCGAGTCGCGGCGAGCTGCGAGTCGGCGACCAGATTGCCAAGTGCGCTTTCAGGCCTGCCGCGCAGCGCGGTCGCCGAAATCCGCCCGACCGGGCGGTTGGCCACTTCCGCCGCGGCCGAGACGTATTTCGCGACATAGGCGGCGATTGCCGGGTCGGGAGCAAAATTCTCGAACTTCGCGTTTGCGGGACGTCCCTCCCCCGCGCTCTGCACCGGCACGTTGCGCGCGGCGACGGCGGTCACGTCGTTCAGCCGCGGATCGATCGTCAGCGCGATGTCGGTCAACATCGTGCCGCCGAAGCCGGCGCTGGTGACGGTAAAGCGCCGCGCCGGATCGACGGTGGCAAAATCGCAGATGTAAGCGCGGTGCGTGTGGCCCGAGATGACCAGGTCGACCCGCGGATCGATCCGCTCGAGTATCGCCCGCAAGTCCCCCGCGATGGCGCCGCAGCCGTCGAAATTCGCGCCCGGTTCGGGGACGAGCCCTTGATGGATGGCGACGATCACCGCGTCGGCCCCCTCGCCGAGCACCGTCGGCACGAGCGCGTTGATCGAAGCGGCCTCGTCCTCGAACTTCAGCCCCTCGATCCCGCCGGGGGAGACGATCTGCACGGTGCCCCGGAGCGTGAGCCCGATGACCCCCACCGCCACCGCGCCCGCCCCGCTGCCGAACCGGCGCACGCCGTAGCCGGGCAGCAGCGTGGTGCCGTCGGGCTTGCGCACGTTGGCCGCCAGGATCGGATAGTCGGCGCCCTTGAAGTCGGGCTCGACCGCGCACGGCTGGCGCAAGGTGAATTTCTCGCACCCGCCGGCGTCCAAGCGAAGCAGCTCACGCCAGCCACGGTCGAACTCGTGGTTGCCGACGGAAGTGAAGTCGAGCCGGACCCGGTTCATCACGCCGATAGTGGGTTCATCGAGGAACAGCGAGGACGCGAGCGGGCTGGCGCTGACCAGATCGCCCGCGCCGATCGCCAGGCTGTGCTCGTTCTGGCTGCGCAGTTTGGCCATCGCACTGGCCAGCCACGCCGCGCCGCCGCTGTAGACCTCATGCTTGCCGCCCTGCCCGTCGTCGAGCAGCACTGCCCGCTTGGCGGGTTCAAGATTGCCGTGGAAATCGTTGAGCCCGATTACTCGAACCATGACCGCGGGAGGCGGAACGGCGGGGACAGTGGCGCAGGCGGCAAGGCCGAGCGCAAGCGGCAGCGTGATCAGTGTGCGAAGCATGCTGGCGGGCGTGGACCGGCGGCCCAGCGGCTTCAAGCCGCTTTTTGCGCGAACGCGTTTGTTCCTTGAAATAATATGATTTTTTAACGCGATCCGGATGGGTGAGGAGGAACGCGAGCGACCGATAAGCGTTCTATATCGCGAGGTGCGGGAGGGCCCAGTCAGGAGCCTGCGCCGTGGAACCCGATACTTTGGCCGTGGTTGCGATCCTCGCTCTACTGGCGGTCGCGGCGGTGATTTTGGGCCTGCTGCTCTATTCCCGGCGCAACCGGGCAACGGCGCGCAAGGGACGCAACCCAAAAGATTGAGACGCCCTCGCGACCGGGGTCAGTGAGCGCGCTAAATATCGAGATTGGCGACGTTGAGGGCATTGTCCTGGATGAATTCGCGGCGCGGCTCGACCACGTCGCCCATCAGGCGGGTGAAGATCTCGTCGGTCACGTCGGCGTCCTCGACCTTGACCTGCAGCAGCGCGCGGTTTTCCGGGTCGAGAGTGGTTTCCCACAGTTGCTCGGCGTTCATTTCGCCCAACCCCTTGTAGCGGCTGATCGACAGGCCCTTGCGCCCGGCGGCGAGCACCGCGTCGAGCAGTTGCGAGGGCCGGGTGACCGCGCCGTCGAACGCCACCGGAGCGGCCGCGGCCTGGCTGTCGCCCCCCGGACCGCCCTCGTTCTCGCTCTCGCCGTGGTCTTCAGCCGGCATTTCCGGCTCGGGCTCGGCGGACGAACGCGCGAAACGGCTCGGCGCGGCGAAGGCCGATGCGTGTTCCTCGGCCAGGCGGTGGAGCTTGCGCGCCTCGGCGCTGTCGACGAACTTGGCCTCGATCTCGTGCGCGTCGGTCACCCCGCGCCACAGCCGGGCGAAGACGATTGAACCGTCAGGCCGGCGTTCGACCCCCCAGCGCGCTTCGCGGTCACCCATGCCCAGCCGGACGGCGGCACCCTGCAATGCAGCGCCGCGGGCGGAGGAATCGATCGCCGGATCGAGCGCACCGGCGAGCGCCATCTGCTCGATCACCGCGGGATCGTACTTGCGCGGCACGAACCCGAGCAGCGCCCGAATGCGCAGGCCGTATTCGACCAGCGCGGCAAGATCGGCGCCCGAGCGAGCGCCCTCGGCGGTCTCGAGCGTGCGGCCCGCGGTGCCCGCCTCGACCAGGTAGCGGTCGAGCGCGGCTTGGTCCTTCAAGTACACCTCGCTGCGGCCCTTGGAGACCTTGAACAGCGGCGGCTGGGCGATGAACAGGTGCCCGGCCTTGATGATGTCGGGCATCTGGCGGTGGAAGAACGTCAGCAGCAGCGTGCGGATGTGCGCGCCGTCGACATCGGCGTCGGTCATGATGACGATCTTGTGGTAGCGCAGCTTTTCGAGGTTGAATTCGTCGCGCAGGCCGGTGCCCATCGCCTGGATCAGGGTGCCGACTTCCTTGGAACTGATGATCCGGTCGAACCGCGCGCGCTCGACGTTGAGAATCTTGCCCCTGAGCGGGAGGATCGCCTGGTATTTACTGTCGCGGCCCGATTTGGCCGAGCCGCCGGCGCTGTCGCCTTCGACCAGGAACAGTTCGCACTTGGCCGGATCGCGCTCGCGGCAATCGGAAAGCTTGCCCGGCAGCGAGGCGACACTCATCGCGCCTTTGCGGCTCATTTCGCGCGCACGACGGGCAGCTTCGCGCGCGGAGGCGGCGTCGACGATCTTCTGGATGATCTGCTTGGCGTCGGCGGGATTTTCCTCGAGCCACTCGCTTATCTTTTCGCTCATCAGCGATTCGAGCGGTTGCCGCACCTCGGAACTGACCAGCTTGTCCTTGGTCTGGCTGGAAAACTTGGGGTCGGGCAGCTTGACCGAGACGATCGCGGTCAACCCTTCGCGCATGTCCTCGCCGGTCAGGCTGACCTTTTCCTTTTTCATCAGCCCGGTGCGTTCGGCGTAGTTGTTGATCGTGCGGGTCAGCGCGGCGCGGAACGCCGCGAGATGCGTGCCGCCGTCACGCTGGGGGATGTTGTTGGTGAAGCACAGCACGTTCTCGTAGTACGAATCGTTCCATTCGAGCGCGACGTCGATGCCGATGCCGTCCTTGTGCGCGCTGACCGAGATCGGCTCGGGCACCAGCGGCGCCTTGTTGCGGTCGAGATACTTCACGAACGCGGCGATCCCGCCTTCGTAATAGAGATCGTGCTCGAGCGCTTCCTCGTGGCGCAGGTCGCGCAGCTTGATGCGGACACCCGAATTGAGGAACGCCAGTTCGCGGTAACGGTGTTCGAGCTTCTCGAAATCGTACTCGATGACGTTCTTGAACGTGTCGTTGGACGCCGTGAAGGTCACGCGGGTGCCGTTGCGTTCCCGGCCCGGACCCTTGACCACGAGCGGATCGACCGCATCGCCGTGCTCGAAGCGCATCCAGTGCTCGAGCCCATCGCGCCAGACGGTAAGTTCGAGCCATTCTGAAAGCGCGTTGACCACGCTGACGCCGACGCCGTGGAGGCCGCCCGAGACCTTGTAGGCGTTGTCCTCGCTGGTGTTTTCAAACTTACCGCCGGCGTGGAGTTGGGTCATGATGACCTCGGCCGCGGACACGCCTTCTTCCTCGTGCATGTCGACCGGGATGCCGCGACCGTTGTCCTCGACGCTCACCGAACCATCGGGGTTGAGTTCGATCAGCACCAGGTCGCAGTGGCCCGCCAGCGCCTCGTCGATGGCGTTGTCGGAGACCTCGAACACCATATGGTGCAGGCCCGACCCGTCGTCGGTGTCGCCGATGTACATGCCCGGCCGCTTGCGCACCGCGTCGAGGCCCTTGAGCACCTTGATGCTGCTCGCGCCGTATTCGTTCAGATTGGGGGCGTTTTCGCCCTGCGCGGGAGTGTTATCGTTCATGACAAGCATATAGGGATTGGGCGGCGCTCACCCAAGCGAATGCAGCCCCTTCCCCGGTATTTTCCACAGGCAACTGGCGCGGAGGCAAAACCCGCGCGGGCGGCTTACTCGGAGGCGTCGTTGAGCGCGTCGACGAACAGCAACCCGCCGATCACCAGGCTCGCCCCCACGCCTATCGCAACCCAGCCGATGGTCGATATTCCGTGCCGTCGTTCAGCTTCGGGCAGCTCGCGTCTGGCGACGGTCAGCCGCGGCTGTTCGGTCAGCGTCAACCCGATGCGCGCCTCGCGCGGTCGCGCCCGGGCAGCCAGCCGGTGCCATCGCGATGATCGGCCGTTTGCGGTGTCCGATGATCCGCGACCGCACGCAACTCCAGCTGGGGCTTGCCCGGAGTTGAGGCGCCTCCCCCCAGCGGCAACGTCACGCTGAGGCTCACTCGCCGATCGGCGCCCAATGGCCCTCCTGACGGGTCGAACACTTGCGCCATGGGCGCGGCTGGCAACGACGCCGCCGCCGCGGCGAGAACCACGTATGACCATCTTTTCATGTCGCTACCCCTGCATTGCTTCCAACAAAGCTTGCGGTGTGGCCCGGCGTGGTGTCAATCGTTGTCTCGCCCACCTGCCGATCTCGCCCAGGCGCTCGTGCGCAAGAGGAGATGAACCGATGAAGTCAATGGTCGTAACCGCTGGACTCGCTGCCGCCGTGGTCGCCGCAACGCCCGCCGCGGCGCAGATGAAGGTCGAGCCAATGGGCCCGCTCCGGCCCGACCAGGCGCGGTTCCTCGAATTGTACAAGGAGCTGGTCGAAACCGACACATCGCCGACCACCGGCAACTGCACCCAGGCGGCGGCGCAGGTCGCGGCGCGGATGAAGGCGGCGGGCTATGCCGACGACCAGCTCACGCTGTTTTCCGTACCCGAGCATCCCAAAGACGGCGGTCTGGTCGCGGTGCTCCCCGGCAGTTCGAAAACGCTGAAGCCGATGCTGCTGCTGGCGCACATCGACGTGGTCACCGCCAAGCGGGCCGACTGGGAGCGCGATCCCTACAAACTGGTCGAGGAGAACGGCTACTATTATGCCCGCGGCGTAGTGGACGACAAATACCAGTCCGCGGTGTTTGCCGACACCATGATCCGGCTCAAGGAAAACGGCGCCAAGCCCAAGCGCACTGTCAAGCTGGCGCTGACCTGCGGCGAGGAGACCTCGGGCGCGTTCAACGGCGCCGAATGGCTGTCGGTCAACCGGCGCGACCTGATCGACGCCGAATTCGCCCTCAACGAAGGGGGCGGCGGGCGCACCGACGGCCAGGGCGCGTTGCTGGTCCAGACGCTCCAGGTGGGCGAGAAGGTCTATCAGGACTACACGCTCACCACGACCAATCCGGGCGGGCACAGCAGCCAGCCGGTGCCGCAGAACGCGATCTACGACATGGCGCGCGCGCTCGACCGGGTTTCGGCGCACGAATTTCCGCCGGAGTTCAACGACGTTACCCGCGCGTTTTTCTCCAAAGCCGGCGCGATGCGGCCCGACGAAACCGGCAAGGCGATGGTCACGCTGACCAAGGACATTGGCGACACCGCCGCGCTGGCGCTGACCGACCGCGACAAGACGCTGCATTCGCTCCTGCGCACGACTTGCGTCGCTACCTTGATCGACGGCGGCCACGCCTTGAACGCGCTGCCGCAACGGGTCGATGCCAACGTCAACTGCCGCATCCTGCCCGGGCACACGCCGGCGGAGACCAAGGCGGAACTTGAGCGGATCATCGCCAATCCGGGCATTTCGATCGCCTATCAGCGCGAGGACAAGCCGCTGGCCAAGGCGCCGCCGCTCGATCCCAAGATCGTCGGCCCGGTCGAGAAGCTGGCGGCGAAGTATTTCCCCGGGGTGCCGGTGGTTCCGGCGATGTCCACCGGGGCAACCGACGCGGTCTATACCGGCGGGGCGGGCATCCCGACGTACGGCGTACCGAGCGCGTGGGGCGACCCCGACGGCAACGGCACCCACGGGCTCAACGAACGGATCAATATTCGCGGAGTCTATACCGGCCGCGACTACCTTCATGAGCTGGTGCAGGTACTGGCCAACAAATGAGCGCAGCCGAGATCGCCGCGCGGCTCGCCGAGCCGTTCGGCGCGTTCCCGCGGGTTCTCGCCGACTGGGCGGCGGTGCACCCCGATGCGGTGGCCTTGCGCGACGCAGCCAGCGAGCTGACCTGGGCCGAGCTGGCCGACCGCATCGAACGAATCGCCGCGCGGCTGCAGTCGGACGGGCTCGAGCGCGGGCAGTCGGTGGCCATTCTTGGGACCTCCAGCGCCGCCTACGCGCTGGTGTTCCTCGCGGCGGTGCGGGCGGGCGGGGTCGCCGCGCCGCTGACCACCAGCGCCAGCGCCGACCAGCTTTCGGGCATGGCTGCGGACAGCGGCGCGCGGCACATGTTCATCGACCGCGCCAAGCTGACCGAACTTGGCCCCGAACGTACCGAAACCTGCTTTGGCGGCATGACGCGGATCGTGCTCGACGAAGAACTGGACGGCTGGATGGCTCCCGCCGGCACCCACGCCGCGCCGTTCGAGCCGACCGAGCACGACCCGTTCAACATTATCTATTCGAGCGGCACCACCGGCATCCCCAAGGGCATCGTCCATTCGCACATGATGCGCTGGCGCCAGTTCGCGGCGACCGCGGCGAGCTTTCTGGGCCAGGGACTCGACGTTGTCAGCCTGGCATCGACCCCGCTCTATTCGAACACCACGATGGTCGCATTCCTCGCGCCGCTGCTGGCGGGGGGCGCGGTGCGGGTGATGGGAAAGTTCGACACGGCCAAATGGCTGGCGCACGCCCAGGCCGATGGCACTTCGGTGACTATGCTCGTCCCGGTCCAGTACCAGCGGCTGATGGACGAGCCCACGTTCGAAGACTTCGACCTGTCGGAACTCAAGGTCAAATACTGCACCTCGGCGCCGTTCTCGGCCGAGCTCAAGCGCGAGGTCCTGCGGCGGATGCCGGGAGCGCTGGCCGAGATCTATTCGATGACCGAAGGCGGCGTGGTGTGCATCCTGGGGTGCCATGAATTTCCCGACAAGCTGCACACCGTCGGCCGCCCCGCGCCGGGCAGCGAATTGAAGGTGCTCGACGACGAGGACAACGAGGTTGCGCCGGGCTCGCCGGGCAACCTGATCGGCCGCTCGGGCACGATGATGGCCGGCTACAAGAACCAGCCGGGCAAGACGCGCGAGGGGTATTGGACCGACCCCGCCACCGGCGAGACCTGGCAGCGGATGGGCGATATCGGCCGCATCGATGAAGACGGCTTCGTCGAACTGGTCGGGCGGGCCAAGGACATGATCATCTCGGGCGGGTTCAATGTCTTCCCCAGCGATCTCGAAGCAGAGCTCGAGAAGGACCCGCGCGTGGCCGAAGCCGCCGTGGTCGGGGTCGCAAGCCGCCGCTGGGGCGAAACCCCGCTCGGCTTCGTCCGTCTGGCGCCGGGATTCACCGAGGCCCACCTGCCGGCGATCCTGACCGAGACCAACGCCAAACTGGGCAAGACCCAGCGCCTGGCGGCGCTTCACGCGATCGGGGAAATGCCCCGCAGCCACATCGGCAAGTTGCTCAAGAGCGAGTTGCGCGACCGGGCAGCGTGCGAATTCGCCCCCGACTGAGCGCCAAATTTCTGCTTGGGCGCTGGATCAGACGATGGTCGCGCTCAGCGTGAGGGCGCTGATCGTGCCGGCGGCGATGAAGGCGAGAATCTGGGAGGCGAGGCGCATGATGTATTTCCCTGTTAGAAACGAGCCGCGCTGGGGCGGCCGTGCCGTCTGGCAGTGGCGCGCTGCGGCACCGAGGAAATAATATTACGCAGGGCTTTCCACAAATGAGATTAGCCGCACGTGAGTTGCATGAGACGCAACAGTAGCTGCGCACGGGATGAACCGGTGATGGTAATCGCAGCCCCGCGACGCTTCGCGCGTCTGGTCTGCGCCTGGGATCGTACGGCCAAGCAGTGCAGTGGATGGGTAGTTGTAAAAACGGGGCGGCGGCCGGGAGGGGGAGAGGGCCGCCGCCCCGCTTTTGTCGCGAGCCGCCGCGGGGGGCGGCGGGAGGCGATCGCGTCGAGCCGATCGCGTGGATCGGAAGCGACGCGGCCGGGGGCGCCGTTTGGGGGAGGGGAGATGGCGCTGCCCGGCTCGATGCGGCAAATATTAATGCGTTCGGCTTTTCGCAAATGAGAAAAACGCGCCGTGTGTTGCGCGGCGCGCATCTATCGCGGCAAGCGCTTCGCTCCATTCAGGAAAAGCGTCACGCCACCACCGCATCGCGGCCGAGACCACGAGCGGCATCGCCGGCAACTGGGCGATTGCCCTCCGCCGGGCGAAGTGGGCAAAGACGATCGGGTATCGGCGGGCCAATGATCTGCCCGATCGTACCGCGTAGCTCGCGGCGAACCAGCCCGCCCACAGTGCAGCGGGCTCTACCAGCATGTCGCCAAGGCCATGATCAGCAGCGGCAGCACCTGCATGACGATGCCGAAGCCGAAGCTGATCATGTCGAGTGACACCTCCACGAACAGGAACAAGAGTTGCGCGCGAGTGCACCCCCAGCCCAGCGGCTGAACACCCCCGCCAACCCGCAGGGACAGTGCGTCGCCTTCAACGACGTCGCAGGCGGCGCCACAAGAGGCCGATCAGCGCGAGCGCTAAAAGATCATACGGGCATACCCGGCCGACGCGGTATAGCGGTAAGTAGCGGTCGAGGCCCATGCGGTCGATGACCAGCTCGGCGAACAGAATCCAGGCGATGAAAAAGGTCGCCATCGCGGTTAGCCGGACCACCAACGGAAGCGCGGCAAAAGGCACGGGTTGCATAGGTCTCTCCACCATTGTTACAGTGGATCGGTTCGATACCGGTTGAAGCGCGGTTCAAGTCAAGCAGGAACATTGGGCATGCGGATCGGAACATTGGCGGCAGCTGCAGGAATGAGCGCCTCGGCGATCCGCTATTACGAGCGGGCCGGGTTGATTCGGCCGCCGGCGCGGCACGCCGGGTGGCGCGATTACGGCGCGGAGGCGTTAGGCGAGCTTGCGCTGATCCGTCGTGCCCGCGAGGCCGGGCTCGGGATCGGCGAGCTGCGTCGATTGGTCATGGCGTTGAGCCCCGCCGGTTCCGACGCCCGCCAGATCCTGTGCGCGATCGCCGATGCCAAGCTCATCGAACTCGACCGGCGGATCGAACGCGCGACCGCGCTGCGCGCGCGCATTTCGGCCTGGCGCGATTGCGGCTGCGACAATCCGCGCGATTGCCTGCCAACGGCAGCCTGAACCGCCTCTGCCGTCCTTGCCACTCATGCCGGGCGCTCCTATCCGCCCGCCATGAACGACCGCCATCTACCCGATTCCATCCTCATCGTCGATTTCGGCAGCCAGGTGACCCAGCTGATCGCGCGCCGGGTGCGCGAAGCGGGGGTCTACTCGGAGATCGCCCCGTTCACCCAGGCGGAGGCGGCGCTGGCGCGGATGAATCCCAGGGGGATCATCCTGTCCGGTTCCCCCGCCGGGGTCCCCGAAGAAGGCTCGCCGCGCGCCCCGCAGACATTGTTCGAGGCGGGCGTGCCGATCCTGGGCATCTGCTACGGCCAGCAGGTCATGAGCCACCAGCTCGGGGGCAGGGTCGAGGCGGGGAGCGAGGGCGAATGGGACGGCGAGTTCGGCCGCGCCTTCATCACCGTGACCCAGCCGTGCGCATTGTTCGACGGCTTGTGGGCGGTGGGCGAGCGGCACCAAGTGTGGATGAGCCACGGCGACAAGGTCAGCCAATTCGCTCCGGGCTTCGGCATCGTCGCGGTCAGCGACGGCGCGCCGTTTGCGGTCATCGCCGACGAGCGGCGGCGCTTCTACGGCACCCAGTTCCACCCCGAAGTCGCCCACACCCCCGACGGCGGCAAGCTGATCGCCAACTTCGTGCGCCAGGTGTGCGGCTGCGCCGGCGACTGGAGCATGGCCGCCTACCGCGACACGAAAGTGCGCGAAATCCGCGACCAAGTCGGCGCGGGCCGAGTGATCTGCGGCCTGTCGGGCGGGGTCGACAGCTCGGTCGCGGCGATTCTGATCCACGAGGCCATAGGGAGCCAGCTGACCTGCGTGTTCGTCGACCACGGGCTGCTGCGGCTGAACGAGCGCGAGCAGGTCGAGACGCTGTTCCGCGACCACTACAACATCCCGCTGGTCACGGTTGACGCGAACGATCGCTTCATGGCCGGCCTCGCCGGGGTCACCGACCCCGAGGCCAAGCGCAAGTTCATCGGCGGCGAGTTCATCGCGGTGTTCGAAGAGGAGGCGGCCAAGCTCGGCGGCGCGGACTTCCTCGCCCAGGGCACACTCTATCCCGACGTGATCGAGAGCGTGAGCTTCACCGGCGGGCCGTCGGTGACGATCAAGAGCCACCACAACGTCGGCGGCCTGCCCGAGCGGATGAACATGCAGCTGGTCGAGCCGCTGCGCGAACTGTTCAAGGACGAAGTGCGCGCACTGGGCTGCGAGCTTGGCCTCAACGATCAATTCGTCGGCCGCCACCCCTTCCCCGGCCCTGGCCTGGCGATTCGCATTCCAGGCGAAGTCACGCTCGAGCGCTGCGAAATCCTGCGCCGCGCCGACGCGGTCTATCTCGACGAGATCCGCAACGCCGGACTGTACGATGCGATCTGGCAGGCCTTCGCCGTGCTGCTGCCGGTCCGCACCGTGGGAGTGATGGGCGACTACCGCACCTACGATTACGTCTGCGCACTGCGGGCGGTGACCAGCATCGACGGCATGACGGCTGACATCTACCCGTTCGACGCCGCCTTCCTCAGCCGCGTCGCGACCCGCATCATCAACGAGGTCAAAGGCATCAACCGGGTGGTCTACGACTACACCAGCAAGCCGCCCGGCACGATCGAGTGGGAGTGAGCCCGGCACGATCGAGTGGGAGTGAGGCTGAACTTGACCAAGTTGCTTGGTCAAGCATGACCATTCAGGTGAACATCGGCGAGGCGAAGACGCGGCTATCCGAACTTCTTCGCGCGATGCACTCCGGCGAGCGAGTGGTGATATCGCGCGACGGCAAGCCGGAGGCCGAGCTTGTCCCGGCCGGCCGCACAGCGGGACTAACCCCCGAGCAGATCGCCGCCCGCCGCCGCTCGGCCTTCGGCATGTTCCGGGAAGAATACAAGGGGTACGACACGTCGCTGGCCGCCTTGAAGGCGGATCGAGGCGACAGGGACGGCAAGTTCGGCGGATGACACATGCCGCTCATGCTCGACACGCATGCGCTGGTCTGGCTTGGTGAGGCGAGCCCGCGCATTACCGGTCCAGTTCGAGACGAAGTGCTCGCCGCCGATACCGAGTTATTCGTCAGCGCCGTTACGGCTTACGAGTACGCGGATTTGCTCCATCGCGGACGCCTCCCGGCGCAGCCAAACTCGAGCGGCTGCAGAGCCGCTTGTTGTTTATCATCCTGGATTTCCCGGGCACCCTTTGGCCGCTGGCTGCCGCGCTGCCGCCGATTCATCGCGACCCGATCGACCGCATGCTGATCGCCCACGCGATCTCGCTGGGTGCGACGCTGGTGTCGGCCGACGAGGCGATCCGCGCCTATCCGGTCGATACTTTCTGGTAAGCCTCAAAGAGAGTTTAGGGGCGAAACTTCACCCCCGTCATCCGCTCCGATTGCGACCACAGCCGATCCGCCAGCGCCTCGTCGCGGACGTGGGGATAGACGCCTCCGCCCGGCGGGGTGTCGGAGCCCGCGGGCGCGGCGACGTCGCAGTTTTCGCAATAGACGCCACCGGCGCCTTCAAGCAGCGGGGAGGTGGCGGCCCAGACGGTGGTCGAGGCGCCCTGCTGTTCGGTCTTGAAGCGTTCGTTGACGTTACCTTCGGCGTCGATCCAGCCCATCTTGACCTGTTCCTCAGTGGTAAGGTGGCGCTGGAGCGGGGTCATGATGCCGCCGGGATGAACCGCGAAGGCGCGCACGCCGTGCGCCGCGCCGAGCTTGTCGAGGTGGAGCGCGAACAGTGCGTTGGCGCTCTTGGCCTGGCCATAGGCGGTCCACTTGTCATAGTCGCGCCGCTCGAAGTGCGGATCGTCCAGATCGAGCCCGTTCAGCCGATGGCCGATTGACGACAGCGCCACCACTCGCGCCCCGCCATTGGCCTTGAGCAGCGGCCAGAGGCGCGCGGTAAGCTGGAAGTGGCCGAGGTGATTGGTCGCGAATTGCCCTTCGTAGCCGCGTGGGTCGCGCGTGAGCGGGCTGGCCATGACCGCCGCGTTGTTGATCAACACATCGATGCTGTCACAGCGCTCGGACAGCGCCTGCGCGAAAGCGTCAATCGAGGCGGGATCGCCCAGGTCGAGTTCCAGCACCGCGATCGTGCCCGGCACGTCGCGCAATATCTCCTCGGCTTGCGCGGGCCGCCGCGCGCCGACGATCACCTCCGCCCCCGCGCCTGCCAGCGCGCGCACCGTCTCCGTCCCGATGCCCGAGTAGCCACCGGTGACGAGCACCCGCTTGCCGGAAAGATCGATCCCCTCGACAACCTCGGCAGCGGTCGAGCGATATCCGAACGGCGAGCCGACCGGCGATTGGGTGCTGGGCATGAGTATCCTCTGGTTAAGGGCATTTCGGGTTTGGCGGAACCGGCCCGGGTTGATGAATGTTATGTCTCTAGCGGGCGAGGGACGAGACCTCGCCTACCATCTCAAAGGATAAGTCGTATGCAAAGCAAATCCCGTTTCGCCATTTTGGCGCTCGCCGGGGCCGTGACGCTGGCCGGTTGCAGCACGATCGAGGAAGAGGCGATCGACGCCACCTCGGACACCTACACCGCCATGCTCACCGGCGCCAACGTGGTCGGCGGCGGCGATCCCAACGGTTACGGCAAGGCCGAGATCTCGGTTTCCGACGGTTTTGGCCAGGTCTGCTGGGAGCTCAAGGACGTGACCGGGATCGACCCGCCGACCGCGGCACACATCCACTTCGGCCGCGCGGGCACCAACGGGCCGCCGGTGTTCACCCTCGAACGCTCGAACGAAGGCCGCTGGCAGGGCTGCAAGGACGCCCGCGAGTGGACCCAGAACCGCCTCCAGGGCAACCCGGCGGACTTCTACGTCCAAGCCCACAACGCCGCCTACCCGAACGGCGCGATCCGCGGCCAGTTGGTCGACTAGCTACCAGGCGTTCCCCGCCGCAACCGCCCGTAGCTCGGCCGCGCTCGATGTGCGCCGGAGCACGGGGTTGCGGTGAGGGAAGCGTCTGAACCGAGCGATCATCCGGTAATGCGCGCGGGCGAAGGAAAAATTGCCCGGAACGCTGCGGAAATAGGCCAAGCTTGCGCGCTGATCGGAGATTTTCTCGCTGTGCATCAACGGCATGCCGCCGAAGGCGCGCGCGTCGCGCGTCAGGCTCCGGTGCCAACCGCGCGCGATCAGGCCGCGCGCAATCTGCCGCGCGAGACGGTCGTGGGCGAACGCGCGGCAGTCGTTGCGGTAGAGGTTGCGCGGTAGCTGATCGAACAGCAGCGCCGCGGCGCGCGCGGTCAGCGGATCGCGCAGGAACTCGCACGCGGGCCGTGACCCCAACCTGGCGAGTTCACGCTGGAACCGCTTGCGCAAGCGCGCGTCGACCGCTGGCGATACGCCCCACCACTCGGCTGGACCGAGTTCTCGAACCAGAAATGCAGCAGCTCGCCCGCCCAGCGGCGCGACGTCGCAGTCATCGGGCCGCAGTCATCGGGCGGCGGTCACCGGCAGATCAGTCGACGCGGGTGTAAGGGACAAATTCGCGCAGGAACACCGAACCGGTGAACATGCCGCTGCTGGTGTCGAACGTCGTCACGATGTCCTGCCGGCACAGTTGCGAACCGCCGTGCGAGCGGATCAGCATCGCATCGCGGTCATCAAGATCGTCGGCGTTGGCGGGAACGTTGACCCAGATCGTGCGGCCCCGGCCATAGACCACCGCGGTTCCGTCGATCACCCGCGAATCGCGGTTGGTGAACGTGCTGATGCAGCTGCGCGAATCGCCCGCGACGCGGCCCTGCAAGAGCTTGGAGAGCTCCTGCTCGCCAGTCAGGCGTTCACGCGCGAGCGATGGGCCGGCGGTCATGGTAACGGCGGCAAGGGCCGTGAGTGCGAGCGCAGACTTCAACATCGTCGTTCTCCTTGCGCAATTGTTAGCAAATTCGGTCTGAACGCGCGCTGACTTTCACGCTGTCCCGCCAACGGTCAGACCGTCGATCAGCAGTGTCGGCTGTCCGACGCCCGCGGGAAGGCTTTGCCCGCCCTTGCCGCACATCCCCACGCCTTCGTCCAATGCCATGTCGTTGCCGATGCCCGAGACACGGGTGAGCACACTCGGCCCGTCGCCGATGAGCGTCGCGCCCTTGATCGGCGCGCCCAGCTTGCCGTCTTCGATTCTGTAGGCCTCGGTACAGCTGAAGGTGAACCTGCCGCTGACGATATCGACCTGGCCGCCGCCGAAGCTCTTGGCGAAGATGCCCTGTTTGACGCGGCTCAGCAGTTCGGCCGGATCGTCCGTGCCGCCGCGCATGAAAGTGTTGGTCATCCGCGGCATCGGCGCGTGGGCATAGCTTTCGCGCCGCCCGTTGCCGGTGGCCGCGACCCCCATCAGCCGCGCGTTGAGCCGGTCCTGCATGTAGCCTTTGAGAATACCATCCTCGATCAGGACGTTTTCCTGCGTCGGGGTGCCCTCGTCGTCGATCGACAGCGAGCCGCGGCGGTCGGCAATCGCGCCGTCGTCGACCATCGTCACCCCGGGCGCGGCAACCCGCTGGCCGATGCGGCCGGAAAAGGCGCTGGTGCCCTTGCGGTTGAAATCGCCCTCGAGCCCGTGGCCGACCGCCTCGTGCAACAGCACGCCGGGCCAACCGGGGCCCAGCAGCACGGTCATCTCGCCGGCGGGCGCCGGCACGCTGTCGAGGTTGGTCAGCGCCTGATCGACCGCCATGTCGATTGCGCGGCGCCAGTTGGCGCCGTCGAACAGCGCGTCATACAAAAAGCGCCCGCCCAGGCCGAAGCTGCCGGTTTCGCGCCGCCCGTTCGCCTCGGCAACGATCGAGACGCTAAGGCGCACCAGCGGGCGAATGTCGCGCGCGACGAACCCGTCGGGGCGGACGATCTCGATCACGCTCCATGAGGCGGCGAGAGTGGCGGTGACTTGCGCCACACGCGGATCGCGCGCGCGGGCGATCGCGTCGATCTTTTCGAGCAGCGCGACCTTGTCGGCGAAGGCGACGCCCTCGAGCGGGCTGGCGGCGGTGTAGAGGTGGCGGTTGCTGCGCGTCGGCGACGGCTGGCGCGGGGCGGTGGCCGGATCGAGCAGCCGCAGCGTCGCGCCCGCGCGGCGGATCGCGGCGGCGGAAATCTCGTTGGCATGGGCGAACCCGGTCATCTCGCCCGACACGCCGCGCAGCCCGAAGCCCGCGTCGCGCGAATAGTTGGCGGTTTTCAACCGCCCGTCGTCGAACACGAACGCCTCGCTCGCGGCGAACTGGAGGTACAGTTCGCCATCGTCGCAAGCGCGCAAGGTTTCAGCGGCGATCGCCCTCGCCTCGTCGGGGGTCAGCTTGCCCTCGGAGTAAAGCAAGGCGTGCGGATCGGTGGTCATGCGTGCGATATGGGCGCTAACGCACCCCGAAACCAGAGGTTGGCGCTAGGGCGCCGCACCGCTCGAAATGTCCGCCAGGTCCGCCTGGTCGGCTCCGTCGGCGGGTCCGCCGGCGAGCACGAAGCGCCGGTCGCAGTAGCCGCAGTCGACATAGCCGTGCTCGTCGATCTCCAGCCAGACGCGCGGATGGCCAAGCGCGGATGGGCTGTAGCCGGGACCCGGCCGGATTGCGCCGGCCCCGTCGCAAGCGACGCGGCGCTCGGTAACTAGGGAGACTTCGGGCGGCGGCAGGCTCATCGCCCGCGCCGATACCGGCATTGCGGGACCCGCGCAACGGCCCTACTTGCGCCAGCCATGTCCAGCGAACCCGCCATCCGCATCCGCGACCTCGTCAAGCGTTACGCCGGGATCAAGGGCGAGGAGGGCAAACTGGCGCTGAAAGGCGTCAGCTTCGATGTGCCGCAAGGTCAGATCTTCGGCCTACTGGGCCCCAACGGCGCGGGCAAGTCGACCCTGATCAACATCCTCGCGGGGCTGGTAATGAAGACCAGTGGCAGCGCCGAGATCTGGGGTTTCGACATCGACGCCCACCCCCGCAACGCCAAGCGCTCGATCGGGATCGTCCCGCAGGAAATCGTGTTCGATCCGTTCTTCACCCCGTTCGAGGTGCTGGAGAACCAGGCGGGGTTCTATGGCGTGCCCGCGCGCGACCGCCGCTCCGCCGAACTGCTCGAGGCGGTGCGCCTGTCCGACAAGCGCGACGCCTATGCCCGCACCCTGTCGGGCGGGATGAAGCGCCGCCTGTTGGTGGCGAAAGCGATGGCCCATTCGCCGCCGATCCTGGTTCTCGACGAGCCGACCGCGGGGGTCGATGTCGAGCTGCGCCGCCAATTGTGGGAGCTGGTCACCCGGCTCAACCGCGAAGGGGTGACGGTGGTCTTGACCACCCACTACCTCGAGGAAGCCGAGCAACTGTGCGACCGCATCGCGATCATCAACCACGGCGAACTGATCGCCGACAAGCCCACACGGGAATTGGTCGGCATGATGGGCGAGAAAGTGGTCGAGATCACCGTCGACCGCGACATGGCGATGCCGCCCGCGCACGCCGCGTTCAAGAAGTCCGAGAAGAAAGGCGATCGGACGGTCGCGATCACCTACGACAAGGAAGCGATCACCGCCGGCCAGGTGCTCGGGATCGTCCAGGACCAGGGCTTCGTGATCGAGGATGTGACCACGCGCGAGGCGGACCTCGAGGACGTGTTCGTCAGCCTGACGAGTTCGTCCTAGCGGATCAGCCGCTCGCCGAGGCCCGCGTCGCGCACGGGTTGTACCGTCCAATGGTGCGGCATGGATTCTTCCATCGGTGTCGCGCAGTGGCGGCAGCGACTGACGGTCCCGCCGTGGATATGGCGCACGGCTGCCGAGTCGACGCTATGCCGACCCAGCGCGCACGCAAAATGCGCAAGCTTCATGTTCTCGCGACCCTTCCCGTCCTTATCCCCTGCCTGATGCAGGTTAATGCGCGACCCGCGCGCGTAAACGGCCAAGCGCCGAGATGTTCATTTAATGCTGTATGTTGATGAAACGGCCCGCCCTTGCGGTGCATGTGCGTCGCGGGCATGAGGCATTGGTGACGCGGCGACATCCGGGCTGGTTTGCTATGGTCGCGGCAGCTGCCGCCTGCGGCGCGCTCGCCGCGTGCGCCTCCCGCCCGTCTCAGACCGGGGCGGCCGAACTCGGCCCGGTGATCGCTTTCGCCGACCCGGCGATGTGCCGGTTCACCGACGACACGGCGAAGCTGATCGCAGGATTCGTCCGCAACGACCCCGATACGCTAAGCGACAACTGGATCCGGTCTGGCGCGGTCCCAGCGCACCTGCGCGACCGGTTAGGGCCGATCGAGCGGATCAAGCACGACGGATGGTGGGTTATCCGCACCGAGGCCCGCGGCACCCTGTGGGGCCTGCCGCTGCTCGCGATCGAGCAGGACTTTCCCGAAGGCGGCGATCCGGGCGGCTTCACCTTCGAGTTCGCGGCGCCGGTCGCGGAAGTCGAACGCATCACGCGCGCCCGCGGCTTCGTCGCCCGCGCCGGCGAGGAGGTTGCGATGGGCGAACCCGACGCCCTGATGTACGCGGTCGGGCTTCACCCGACGGCGGACGGGCGGGGCGCGTACTTCGGCTGCGGTTACTTGTCGTGACCCACGACGTCATCGTCATCGGCTCGGGCGCCGCGGGGCTCACGGCAGCATTGGCGCTGGCCGAGACTCGCAAGGTGCTGGTGCTGGCCAAGGGTACGCTGACCGGCGGGAGCACCGCCTGGGCGCAGGGCGGGATCGCCGCGGTGCTCGACGCCGGCGATACGTTCGACGAACACGTCCGCGACACAATGATCGCCGGGGCGGGGCTAAACCGGCGCGAGACGGTCGAGTTCGTGATCGAGAACGCGCCCGCGGCGATCGACCGCTTGGTCGAACTTGGCGTGCCGTTCAACAGCGACAGCGGCACGCTGCATCTCACCCGCGAGGGCGGGCACAGCCGCCGCCGCATAGTCCACGTCGACGACGCCACCGGCTGGGCGGTGCAGGAAGCGCTGCTGCGCGCCGCCGAGGCCAACCCCAACGTCACCCTGCTGCCGGGGCGGTCGTGCATCGACCTCATCACCGGCCGCAACGCGGCGCGCTATTCGGGCAGCGGCCGGGTGTGGGGAGTCTACGCGCTCGAGGAAGCGACGGGCACCGTCGAGGCGCACGTCGCCCGCGCCACGGTCTTGGCCACCGGCGGAGCGGGGCGCGTGTACCAGTTCAGCACGGCCCCAAGGGGCGCGACCGGCGATGGCATCGCGATGGCCTGGCGCGCCGGCGCGCGCGTCTCCAACATGGAGATGATGCAGTTCCACCCCACCTGCCTGTATAACCTGGAGACCAAGAACTTCCTCATTACCGAGGCGGTGCGCGGCGAGGGCGGGCTGCTGAAGCACCCTGAAACCGGGCATCGCTACATGCCCGACTACGACGAGCGCGCCGAGCTCGCCCCGCGGGACATCGTGGCGCGCGCCAACGACGATCAGATCAAGCGCTACGGGCTCGACTTCGTCCACCTCGACATCAGCCACAAGCCGCCTGAGTTCGTGCGCGAACACTTCCCCAACATCCACGACAAGCTGCTCGGCTTGGGGCTGGACATGACCGCCGGGCCGATCCCGGTGGTCCCCGCGCAGCATTATACCTGCGGCGGTGTGCTGATCGGGTTGGACGCGCGGACCGACCTGCCGGGCCTGTGGGCGGCGGGCGAGTGCACCGAGAGCGGGCTCCACGGCGCCAACCGCCTCGCCTCCAATTCCCTGCTCGAATGCTTCGTGTTCGGCGAGGCGGCGGCCACGGATATCCTCGCCGGGTGGGACGCGCTCGAAGCGCCGCCCCTCGTGCGCGAATGGGATGAAAGCCGGGTGACCGATTCCGACGAAGAGGTGGTCATCAAGCAGAACTGGACCGAAATCCGCCGGATGATGTGGAACTATGTCGGCATCGTGCGCACCACCAAGCGGCTCGAGCGCGCGCAGCACCGCATCGACCTGCTCGCGCAGGAGATCGAAGATTACTACGGCAGCTTCCGCGTCACCACCGACCTGATCGAGCTGCGCAACCTCCACCAGTGCGCCGACCTGATCGTTCGCAGCGCACTGAAACGCCGCGAAAGCCGCGGCCTGCACTTCATCCTCGACTACCCGCAGACCGATGAGGCGGCGCGCGATACGGTGCTGGTGCCCTAGCTGGCAGCACGATTGACAGCGTCGGCACCGCACCTAGTCTCGCTGGGCGGAACGAGGGGGCCGCGCCCATGATATCCGTACCAGCAGTTCAGCGTACATTCCTCGGCCAGCCGGTCGGGGTCGCGTTCCTGGCGATGACCGAGGCGTGGGAGCGGTTCTCGTTCTACGGGATGCGCGGGCTGCTCGTGCTGTACATGGTGCAGGAGCTGCTGCTCCCCGGGCGGATCGAGAACGTCGCCGGGATGGACGGCTACCGCGCCTGGGCGACAAGCGTGTTCGGCGAAATGAGCACGCAGGCCTTCGCCAGCCAGACTTTCGGGCTCTACGCCGGGTTCGTCTATTTCACGCCAATCTTCGGCGGGCTGATCGCCGACCGCTGGCTGGGCGCGAAGAAGACCGTGATGATCGGCATCATGCTCATGACGCTCGGCCATTTCGCGATGGTGTTCGACGCCAGCTTCCTCGCCGCGCTGGTCTTGCTGGTGCTCGGCTCGGGCCTGCTCAAGGGCAACATCGCGGCGCAGGTCGGGCATCTCTACGCCCCAAGCGAGGAGGCGCGGCGGACGCGCGGCTACACGATCTTTTCGACCGGCATCAATATCGGCGCGACTCTGGGCCCGCTCGCCTGCGGGCTCGTCGCCCAGATTTACGGTTGGCACGCGGCGTTCGGGCTGGCGGGCGTCATGATGCTGCTCGCCGCGGGATTCTACTTTGCCGGGTGGCCGCACTTTGCCGATGACCGCCCCGCGGGCCAGCGTAAGGTCCATCCGCCGATGCAGCGCGGCGACTGGACCACAGTCGCGCTGATCGCTTTCGTGCTGGTGCTCAGCCTCGGCCAATTCCTCGCTCACGACCAGATTTTCAACGTCGGAGTGATCTGGTTGTCGCAACAGGTCGATCTCGCCACTTCTTTCGGCAGGGTTCCGGAAGCATGGTTCGCTGCCGAAGACTCGTTCGCCTCGATCGTGATCGTGCCGTTCCTCATCGCGCTGTGGCGCTGGCAGGCCAAGCGCGGCGGCGAGCCGCACGACACCGCCAAGATGGCGACGGGCGCGGTCGTGATGGCCGCCTCGGTGCTCGCGATGGCGGCCGGCTCTTGGCAGGCGGAGACCGCGGGCAAGGCCTCGATCCTGTGGCCGACGTTGGCGTTCTTCCTCTCGGGCGCGGCGTTCATGTTCTCGTGGCCGGTGATGCTTGCGCTGGTCTCTCACCGCGCGCCGGCGGCGGTCGGAGGCGTGCTGATGGCCTCGGTCTATCTGACCAGCTTCGTCACCGGGATCGGCTCGGGCTGGCTGGCGCGGTTCTACGAGCCGATGGGCGCGGTGCAGTTCTGGCTGATGCACGCCGGCATCAGCCTCGCGGGCGCGGTGCTGCTGTGGGTGCTCGGGCCGATCTTGCGGCGCAAGATGGACGCGCTCGATGCACGCGTCGCCAAGGAGATTTGAGCGATGGCCAAGGTTCAGGCGAACGGCATCGGACTCGAATACGACGAGCATGGCGATCCCGCCGCGCCGCCGATCCTGCTGGTCATGGGCCTCGGCGCGCAGATGACGCTGTGGCCGATGGAACTGGTCGAGGCGCTGGTGGCGCGCGGCTTCCGGGTGATCCGCTACGACAACCGCGACATCGGACTGTCGCACAAGTTCGAAAGCGCCAAAGCGCCCAGGATCGTGCCGTTGCTGCTGCTCAGCCGGTTCGGGCTCAAGCCGCGGGTGCCCTATACCCTGGTGGACATGGCGGACGATGGGATCGGGCTGATGGATGCGCTGGGGATCGGCAAGGCGCACATCGTCGGGGCGAGCATGGGCGGGATGATCGCCCAGCATATCGCCTTCAGCCATCCGGACCGTGTCCTCAGCCTGACTTCGATCATGTCGACCACCGGCAACCGCAAGCTGCCCGGCGGCAGCCGCGAGGCGATGGCGGTGCTGACCAAGCGGCCGGAGTCGACCGAAGAAGAGGTGCTCGTCGAGCACGGGCTCAAGGTCGCGCACGCCATCGGCAGCCCCGGCTACCGCCAGGATCCCGAGCGCGTGCGCGAGCGGACCCGCGCGCTGATCCGCCGCAGCTTCTACCCCGCCGGGATGCCGCGCCAGTTCGCCGCGATTATCGCCGACGGCGACCGGCGCGAGCGGCTGCGCGGCGTCACCGCGCCGACGCTGGTGATCCACGGCGAGGCCGATCCGCTGGTGCCGCTGGCGGGCGGCCTGGATACCGCGGCGGCGATCGCTGGATCGCGGCTCAAGACCGTGCCCGGCATGGGCCACGACTTGCCGCTGGAACTGGTCGACGAAATCGCCGATGCGATCGCCGAGCATGCTCGGGCTGCTACGCCGGAACCCGCAAACCTGTCCGCCTGACGATTCGAAATTATCGCTGAAGCCGCGCTGTTGCCGAAACAGCCGGCCGCGCGTGCGCAAAATTTCGCCCGCGGATTCGATTGATTCACGGCCGGCGGGGGACAAAAAAAATTTCGCACAAGTCGCTTTGTCTCTTGCGCCCCGCGCGGACCTTGGATTTCCGGCGCGTCGCGGCGTTGCACAAAGCTAACACACCAGGCGCTTGGAGCCGCTCGCACGGTTAATCGGGCGTTGACCCTATTGCGCCCGAGTCCCGGTTGATTCACTATCACTATGGTTGGTTCCGTGGGGGGACCCACAAGACCTAGTTTTCATGATGCCGATTCGCCATATCGCGTCGGCGGCTGTCGAAGCTGCGCCTTGCGGCCCCGAACGAACCCGGCGGGGAGCAATCTGGGGAAAAGTATTACCCGGCCGGCTCACGAAAAATGGTAGGCGGGTCGCTTCGGCCCCGAATCGAACACAAGCGGAACATCGGGGTCGAACCGCCCGGTGATCAATTGAAAAACAACGGGCGGGGACCAATGGATTTCAGAACTGGGAACGAGGCGGCCATGGGGCTCGACGAATCGACTGCGGACACGATCGAGAGCCCCGCCAAGGACACCTCGGCCAGCCAAACGGCGGTGGCGATGGACAAGCAGGACAAGGGCAGCGAGGCGCTGGTCGCCGATATGGCCGCCGAAGCGATGGCCGGGGCGGTCAAGGCCGTCGCCAAGCCGGACAGCGATAGCAAGAAGGTCGCCGACCGGCGGTTCACCGTCGTCACCGATTCGTCGCGCGACGCGCTGCTGACCGACTTCGGCAAAGAAACGCTGACCGACCGCTATCTGCTGCCGGGCGAGGATTACCAGGACCTGTTCGCCCGCGTCGCCGACGCCTATGCCGACGATCAGGACCACGCGCAGCGGCTCTACGATTACATCTCGAAGCTGTGGTTCATGCCGGCGACCCCGGTGCTGTCGAATGGCGGCACCAACCGCGGGCTGCCGATCAGCTGCTACCTCAATTCGGTGTCCGACAGCCTCGAAGGCATCGTCGGCACGTGGAACGAAAACGTCTGGCTGGCGAGCCGCGGCGGCGGCATCGGTACTTACTGGGGCAACGTCCGCGGGATCGGCGAGCCGGTCGGCCTCAACGGCAAGACCAGCGGCATCATCCCGTTCGTCCGCGTGATGGATTCGCTGACCCTGGCGATTTCGCAGGGCTCGCTGCGGCGCGGCTCGGCCGCCTGCTATCTCGACGTGTGCCACCCGGAAATCGAGGAGTTCCTCGAGATCCGCAAACCGAGCGGCGATTTCAACCGCAAGGCATTGAACCTGCACCACGGCGTGCTGGTGACCGACGATTTCATGGAAGCCGTTCGCGCCGGCAAGCCGTGGCAGCTCAAGAGCCCCAAGACCGGCGAAGTGCGGTCCACGGTCGACGCGCGCAGCCTGTTTCAGAAGCTGGTCGAAACCCGCCTGGCGACCGGCGAGCCCTATATCGTCTTCGCCGACACGGTGAACCGGGCGATGCCGCGGCATCACCGCGAACTCGGGCTGAAGGTTTCCACCTCGAACCTGTGCAGCGAGATTACCCTGCCGACCGGGATCGACCATCTCGGCAACGACCGCACCGCGGTCTGCTGCCTGTCGTCGCTCAACCTCGAAACCTGGGACGAATGGCACCAGGACAAGCCCTTTATCGAGGACGTTATGCGCTTCCTCGACAACGTGCTGCAGGACTACATCGACCGCGCGCCCGAGGAGATGGCCCGCGCCAAGTATTCAGCGATGCGCGAACGTAGCGTCGGCATGGGCGTGATGGGCTTCCATTCCTTTCTCCAGATGAAGGGCATCGGCTTCGAAAGCCCGATGGCGAAAGTGTGGAACCTGAAAATGTTCAAGCACGTCGCCGCCAAGGCCGAAGAAGCGAGCATGGTGCTCGCCGAAGAGCGCGGCCCCTGCCCCGACGCCGCCGACGCGGGGGCGATGGAGCGCTTCAGCTGCAAGATGGCGATCGCGCCGACCGCCTCGATCAGCATCATCTGCGGCGGCACCAGCGCGTGCATCGAGCCGATCCCGGCCAACATCTACACCCACAAGACGCTGTCAGGCAGCTTCTCGATCAAGAATCCGTACCTCGAAAAACTGCTGCGGGCCAAGTCCAAGGATTCGACCAACGTATGGAATTCGATCCTCGAACACGGTGGCTCTGTCCAGCACCTCGACTTCCTCACGCCCGAGGAAAAGGCGGTCTACAAGACCAGCTTCGAGATCGACCAGCGCTGGCTGCTCGATTTCGCCGCCGACCGCACCCCGTTCATCGACCAGGCGCAGAGCCTCAACCTGTTCATCCCCGCCGATGTCGACAAGTGGGACCTGGCGATGCTGCACTTCCAGGCATGGGAGAAGGGCATCAAGAGCCTCTATTACTTGCGCTCCAAGAGCGTGCAGCGGGCCGGCTTCGCCGGCGGGGTCGAGGCCGACAACACCTCCGAAGCCGCCAAGTACGAACTGCCCACCACCGACTACGACGAGTGTTTGTCCTGTCAGTGACCTAAGGCGATCCGGCGCTTCGCTGGACACGTTTCATCCGCTTGGGCAAGGTCTGGCCATGGACAGCGCGCGGGTCGACATGGGGGTGGCGGTGGTCGCCTTTCAGTCGGCCGACTTCATTGGCGGATGCCTGGACAGCCTGTTCGCCTCGGTCGGAGCGCGCTTGCGGGTGGTGCTGGTCGACAACGCCAGCACCGACGACACCGTAGGGGCGATACGCCGGTGGGCGCAGGCGCATGGGAACCTGAGCTTCGCCGAAGCCACGGTCGGCGAATTGACCTGCGCCACGGCCGACCTCACGCTGCTCCGTTCACCCGTCAACGGCGGCTTCGCCTATGCCACCAACCGCGCGCTCGAGGCGCTCCATGCCGATGCGGCGCTCGGCCTGTTCTGGCTCGTCAACCCCGACTGCGAGGTGCTGCCCGATACCGCGGCCCAGTTCCTCGCGGCGGCTGGAGACGGCGAATTCGGGCTGATGGGCGGACGGGTGGTCTATCTGTCGCGGCCCGACCTGGTGCAGACCGACGGCGGGCGGGTCTCGCGCGCCACCGGGGTGGTCACTTCGGTCAACCTCAGCCGGACGGTCGCCGAGGCGCAGATGCCGGCCGCGTCCGAGATCGATTACATCACCGGCGCATCGTGCGTGGCCTCGCGCCGGTTCCTCGACACGGTCGGGCTGATGCGGGAGGATTATTTTATCTACTACGAGGAAGTCGACTGGGCGCTTCGCCGGGGGACGCTGGCGCTACGGCAGGTTCCCGGGGCCGTCGTGCTGCACCATGGCGGCACCACCACCGGCGCCGGGTCGTTCGACCGCCGGCCCAATCCGTTTTCGAACTACTTCAACTACCGCAACCGGATCCGCTTCATGCGCCGCTTCGCTCCGCTCGCGGTACCGATGGCAATCGCCTATGGCCTCGCCAAGGCGGTCCAGCTCGCCCTGATGGGCGCCTTTGCGGAAAGCTGGAGCGTGATTGCCGGTTTGCTGTCGCTACCACCGCCGACCGCGGTCCGCGACCGCCTCGATCCGGCGGCGCGGGCGCATGCGTTCGGGACCGCGGGCTGAGCGGCGGCGCCGCGCGAGTCGGAGGCTATTTGCCGTCGGGCGCTGCGTCTTGCGCTTTCTGATGCCAGCGATCGCCCTTGGCGGGCTCCTCGCCAGCCGCCGCCCCGCTGAAACGGTCGGGATGTTCGGGCGAATCGCCCTCGGTCGCGAGGTCCTGAGCCAGCGCGCCTTCTTCCTGCTGTGGCTGACTAGCGCGGTCGCGGGCTTGGTCCTCGCGCGGTCCGGTGCGCGGCGGCTCGCCGGGCGCGGTGTGCGGGGTGTTCGTGACGTCGCGGGAATCGTCGGGTTCGAGTTCGCCCATGATCGTTCTCCTTTGTGAGCCGGTAACGAGCGAGCGGGCGCGCGTGTTCCGCCGCCCCTCCCGCCTCGAGTAGCCGCGGGCGACAGGCGCACGGGAACTCTTATCCCCGTCTCAATCTGGGCGCTTGCCTTCGAATCGCCGGCATGATTGCCTATGTTGCAAGGTTCGCGCCCCGCCGATTCCGCGGGCGCCGCCCGCCAAGGAACCGCACAATGCCGCTGCTCGAAGCCCGCAAGACCTACAAGCCCTTCGAGTATCCGTGGGCGTATGAGTTCTGGAAGCGCCAGCAGCAGGTCCACTGGCTGCCCGAGGAAGTGCCGCTGGGCGAGGATTGCCGCGACTGGGCGCAGAAGCTGTCCGATCACGAACGCAACCTGCTCACGCAGATATTCCGCTTCTTCACCCAGGCCGATATCGACGTGCAGAATTGCTACCACGAAAAATACGGCCGGGTGTTCAAGCCGGTCGAGATCAAGATGATGCTGGCGGCATTCTCCAACATGGAGACGGTGCACATCGCCGCCTATTCGCACCTGCTCGACACCATCGGCATGCCCGAAAGCGAATACGGCATGTTCCTCGAATACGAGGAGATGAAGGCCAAGCACGATTACCTGCAGGAATTCGGGGTCGAGACCGACGAGGATATCGCCCGCACGCTGGCGATGTTCGGCGGGTTCACCGAAGGGCTGCAGCTGTTCGCCAGCTTCGCCATGCTGATGAACTTCCCGCGCTTCAACAAGATGAAGGGCATGGGCCAGATCGTCAGCTGGTCCGTGCGCGACGAGAGCTTGCACTGCGAAGACATCACCCGCCTGTTCCACGCTTTCTGCCAGGAACGCGGCTGCCTGACCAAGGCGGTCAAGGAAGACATCATCGACGCCTGCCAGAAGACCGTGCGGCTGGAAGACGCGTTCATCGACCTGGCGTTCGAACAAGGGCCGGTGCCCGGGATGAGCGCCAAGGAGATCAAGCGCTACATCCGCTACATCGCCGACTGGCGGCTGGGCCAACTGGGCTTCCAGCCGATCTACATGGTCGAGGACCACCCCCTCCCCTGGCTCGCCCCGCTGCTCAACGGAGTGGAGCACGCCAACTTCTTCGAAACACGCGCGACCGAATATTCGAAGGCCGCGACCCGCGGCAACTGGGGCGAGGTGTGGACCACCTTCGACACCCGCCGCAAAGCGAAGGCCGGCGAGGGGGCGAATGACGCCGGCGCGGCGGCGGCCGACGAGGGGCCGGGGTTGTTTGGGGATGATGCTGGTGGAGCGGTGGCGGCGGAATAGCTCAGATAAAGTCGGTCGGAAATTTGGAACAAACGCGAACGTATGCTATCCCAAAGGGGAACAGCATATGTGAGTCGAATTCATGCGTCGCGTATTTATTTCTTACTCTCATGCTGACGATGAGTTGCTTGATCGGCTCCACAAGCATTTGGCCCAGTTGCGCCGAGACGGCACGATAACAGCTTGGTTTGATCGAGAAATCTCCGCCGGGGGCAGGCTGGATGATGCGATCGCTTCCGAACTCGAAAACGCAGACATCTTCATGGCTTGTGCAAGTCCAGATTGGATTGCATCTCAGTACGCTTACGAAACGGAATTTCAGCGAGCGCTCGAACGTGAGTCGGAGGGAACGGCGGTGATCGTTCCAGTGGTCTTCAAACCTTGCGACTGGAAGTCGACACCTCTTCAGCAATTTCGCGCCTTACCCAAAGATGGGAAAGCCATTACTGAGTTCACCAACCAAGACGTGGCATTCCTGGATGTAGTAACGTCGATAAGGACGCTTTCTCAACAACCGCGAGCAACCTTCGAAGTGAAGGGCGGTGAGTTTCCGATTATTGCATCGGATAATGCACCTCGGAATTCATCGCGATATCGCGTTCGGCGTGAATTCGACCAACTCGACAAGCGCGACTTCGTAGAAAAGTCATTTGACGAGATTTATCGGTTCTTCGAGGCGTCGGCGTCTGAGCTTGCCAGCATTCCAGAAATAGACTGTCGGCTATCTGGAATAGATAATGCGTCTTTCTCGTGCACGATTGTTAACAGGGGAATTGGGAGAGGCTTTGAGACCCTTCATGTAAGAAAGGGCGGGTCTTGGGGCGCGATAGACATCTTGTATGGTGAGCGTAACGAACGCCACACTTCTCATGGCGGCTTCACAGTAGTGGCTGACGAGTATCAGTTATATCTATCGAGTTCCCTATTCCATTATGGGGCTCGCGATAAGGAGATGCTGAGTCCGCGCCAGGCAGCTAAATTGGTTTGGGACGATCTTCTTTCAAAAGTTGGGATCGACTATGCCTCGGAATAAACGATATCATTGCCTGAACTGTGGGTTCACTTTTGAAACCGAAGTTTTGGATCGTGAAGAGGCAGACCGGCGCCGGGTTCGACTTAGCCCGGTGCAGTGCCCTAAGTGTAATCATACCGATCTCCGTGATGCATGAGGCGGCGCCATGATTCCCTTACGTGATCTTACTTTTATCCGCTTTTCGGACCTATCGGCACCCGGATTGGTGCTGCCCTGCGGGGATTATGCGACGGGTCATTTTCTAGTTGTCCAATATGAGGGCGGACTGCTGGCAGTCTCCCTCGATGAGAAATGGGAATACGAAGTAGTGGAGTGCGCCGAAGCGGATCAATGGCGGGGCGCCTATGTGACTGGTGTTGAAATTCGGGTTGATCCCAGGTCCATCTACTCGCTCGACGGTATAATGCCATTTCGGGGGTCGCTGGTCCTCGGGGGCGACGCTGTAATGGTAGCTGCGAAGCCCAAAGGGCCATTCGGCTTTCACCGGCCTATTCTTTTGCCCGTCGGTGAGATGGGCTCCGCTGACCACACGGTCGATTCAATCGGAATTGCCAAATGGGAAGTTGGGAAAGTAATTGATGGTGTATTCGTCCCACTTCATCGTGTCGAGGCAAAGCCTTTAAAGACTTGATCAAGGCACTTGTTAACACCAATCCCGCCGATACCCCTGCCACTCCTCCGCCAGCCCCTCGTCCACCAACACCGCGCCGAGGCTTTCGCCGTCGCGGGTGACGGTGCGCAGGAGGCGGCCGTATTTGTCGCGGTCGCGATCCACCTTTTCCAGCGCGAACGCGCCCTGGTTGAGCAGGGCTTGCAGGCGAGTCGTCGCACGGGCGCCGAGTGCGGCTTCGCTGGCGCAGCCGGGCTCGCCGACTTCGGGGGTGTTGATGTCGGCGATGCGGATCTTCTCGCCCGCGTACCAGCCCCGGCCTGCGGCGGGCCGTCCCACACGAACACCGCGGTGAACGCCGCCAGCGGCATCGCGACCATGATCGGGCTCCATCCGCCATTGGCCCGTCGCCCCGGCGAGCGGAAGCGAACGATGTTGGAGCGCGAGCGGGCCATCCGCCAACCCTGCGCGCCGGGCGGTCACCGAACCATTAAGGGGCAATGCGTGGTGCTGGGCTGGCCACCCCCCGGCCCCTCCCGCAAGCGGGAGGAAAGAAGGGAGCAGATCGCGCTACGGGTTCCCCGCCCGCTTGCGGGAGGGGTTAGGGGTGGGCCAGCGACGGTCGCAGCCGCGCGATTTCCTCACCGATCGCACTGACGACGCCTTCGAGATTGCGGTGCACCTCCTCGTTGGCGAAACGCAGCACAGTGTAGCCCTCGCGCGCCATCCACTGGTCACGCGCGGCGTCGCGCTCGGGCGCCAGATCATGGCTGAACCCATCGAGTTCGATCACCAGCTTGAGCTGACGGCACAGGAAATCGGCGTAGAACGGGCCGACCGGCATCTGGCGGCTGAACTTGGCCCCGAGCTGGCTGCGGGCGAGGGGGACCCAAAGAGCGCGCTCGGCGGGAGTGGCCTGATGGCGCAAAGCCTGGGCGCGGGCCGTGTTGCGGGGTTTCCAGGTTGGTGCGGTCATCGACATGTTCTGGCCCACCCCCGGCCCCTCCCGCAAGCGGGAGGGGAGATAGATACCGGCCCCCCGCCCGCTTGCGGGAGGGGCCGGGGGTGGACCCTGCTTACGCCACGCGCTCCAGAAAACTCCGCTCGTATTCCAGAATGCACCCGCTCTCCCGGCCCAATGCCTCGGCGGGGGCGCAGTCAGGGTCCAGCTTCACCGCGGCGCGGAAGGCGTGCAGGGCCGCCTCGTCGGGGAAGCTGTACCAGGCGTAGGCCACGTCCGCCCCGGCCTCGGCGCTCATGCCGGGATAGCTCGAGGCGGGGAGATCGGCGAGCGTCGCGGCGAGGTAGAACCCGTGATGCGTGCCGCCGTGGCGATTGGTCAGCGTTACCCAGGCGCGCGCGTATTCGGCGAACGCCTCGCGCTTGGCGGGGTCGATGCGGTAGCGGTTGCAGCAGGTCAGCATCCCGGCACTGTGGCCCGCGCCGGGCCCGGCCTCAAACCATTTTCCTACACGGCGCAAATCTGCTTCATCCTGCCAGATGGACCACCAGACCGACGATCGCCGCTCGCCTGAGCCTGCCACCTCCGCCCTCCCGGCGCTCCCCGCCGAGCCCGACCTGCCCCCGCTCGATGCGCACGGGTTCGATCCGGCCGACTACCAGTGGCTCCCCGTGCTGCGCAAACCGCGCAAGGACGGGTGGACGCCGCAGCGGCAGCGCGAGTTCATCGGCGCGCTCGCCGAGACGGGCTCGGTCGAGCACGCCGCGATGCGGGTGGAGATGAGCCCGTCGGCCGCCTTTCGCCTGCGCCGCTCGCCGGGGGCCGAGCAGTTCTCGGCGGCGTGGGACGTGGCGCTGCAGCACGCCGCGCGGGTGCTGCTCGACACCGCGTTCGAGCGGGCGTTCCACGGGTCGAGCGAACCGGTGTTTGACCGTGAGGGGACGCGGGTCGGCACGCGCTTCCGGCAGAACGACCGGCTGCTGATGTTCCTCCTACGCGCCTACATGCCCGAGCGCTTCCGCCACGCCCACCGCGACTGGCGCGCGGAGGGCGAGGCGTTGCCCCCGGCGCCGGCGCCGATGGAGGAAGTGCTCCGCCGTCTGGAGCCGGTCATGCCGGCCGAGCCGCACAAGCTGCTGCCGCCGGACGACCTCGACAACGCGCTGACCGTGGCCGACCTGCTCGACGGCAAGCTGCCGCACTACCACCGCGGCCGCGGGGATGCGGAGCCGACGCCCCCGCCCGACGCGGAGTTCGAACGACTGCTGGAAGCGGCCAAACGCGGCGATGCGGCCTACCGGGCGGCGGTTGATTCCGGGTGAACTTTGGGTGAACTTTGGCGAAGCTGGGAAACACAAGGTGGCAGCCGGCCGGGCGCGGCGAGCCGTGTGAATTGCCGGCCAAGGCTGCGGAACCACTCGCGGGGCCGTTCGCTTTAGGGCTGTTCAATACCCTTCAAGAGGATCGCAGATCATGAACAGCAACGACGAGTATGTCCGCACGGGCAACCCCCAGAACACTTACGCCAACGACGCCGGCACCGGCGACACGGTCACCCTCAACACGCTGATCGGCACGCTGATCGATTCGGTCGACGGCTACCAGAAGGCCGCCGCCGACACGACCAACACCCGCTTCGCCGAGATGTTCAACGCCCGCGCCCGCGAGCGCCAGTCGGCGGTGACCAAGCTCCAGGCCGCGGTCGCGCGGATGGGCGGCAATCCGGAAGATGACGGCACCACCGCCGGCGCGATCCACCGCGGGTGGATCAACCTCAAGGAAGCGGTGCTCGGCCGCGACGACGAGGCGATCGTCAAGTCGGTCGAGAGCGGCGAGGATTACCTCAAGGCCAAGTTCGAAGCCGCGCGCAATAACGTCGACCTGCCCGCCGACGCCCGGGCCGCGCTCGAGGAAGCCTGGACTTCGGTCCGCGCCGGCCACGACGAGATGAGCGCGCTCAAGCACGCGATCGACTGATCGGCCGAATATTGCATGCGGGGCGGCGTTTCCTGATAGAAGCGCCGCCCTTCGCACAGGAGAATCCATGCGCACCGAAGACCAAGTTGCCGCCATGCACTGCCCCGTGTGCCGCGTTCCGCTCGCTATGAGCGACCGGCAGGGGATCGAGATCGATTATTGTCCGCAGTGCCGCGGCGTGTGGCTCGACCGCGGCGAGCTCGACAAGATCGTCGAACGCAGCGGCGTGCCGCAGCAGGCCGCCCCGGACCCGCGTCCCGCGCCCGGTTACGCCCAGCACGGCGGGGCGCAGCATTCCGGCTTTGGCCACGGAGATGGTTATCGTTCGGGAGCAAAGCCGCACAAGCGCAAGAAGAGCTTCTTCGAGGAAATCTTCGACTAGGCGCTTTCGGCAGTCGCGGGCACCAGGGGACTGGTCCAGCGTTTTCGTCCCATGCCGTCGACGGTTATCCGCCGCCTCGCCTATCGCGAACCCGAGCGCGCGCTCGACGTCGAGTTCGTGAGCGGGCGGATCTACCGCTACCTGTCAGTGCCCGCGACTGTGGTCGCCGGCTTCGCGCAGGTGCGCTCCAAGGGGGGATACTTCAACCGCGCGGTTCGCGACCGGTTTCGGTTTGTCCGGCTCGGGGCTTGGCAAGACGCCGAGGACGATACCGCGGGCTTGCTCTCGCGTCCGGGAAGACGGCCGTAGCCGTCGGCGCTATTCGGGCAGCATGGCCCGGCGCCGCATCGGCAGCACCTGCGGCGCGGCGACCGGCAGCGCGGTCGTCCGGACCCGGTCGAGTTCGGCCTCGCCCAGCGGCGTGTCGAAGGCAACCCCGGCGCTGCCGCGCTTGACCCAGCGCAGGCGGGCCGAAACCGGGCCGACTTCGCCCAGCCACAACAGCAGCAGGTCGGACTTGGTGAGCGCCGCGCTGATCCCCCTGACCCGGCAGCCGCCCGCATCGAGGTCGAGGATCGCGATCGGTTCCGCGGCCCCCTCGCCGACGACGCAGCGCCCTTCGAGCGATACGCAATCGCGCAGCCCGGCGCGCGGGCCGGAGTAATGGGTGGCGAGTTTGGGTCGGGTCAATTTGGCCATGCCCCACGCCCTATCGCCTGCGGGTTAAGGTATGCCTGCAAGGGCGCGGTTAACGCGGGCGCCAAGTACCGCCGTCAGCCGACGACGTCAGCCCACGACTCCGGCCGCCGCCAGCACCGCCAGCGTCAGCAAGTCGGGCGCGAGCGCGGTCATCGGCGCGATCTGCACTGGCTTTTCCATGCCGATCATCATCGGGCCGATGGTGGTAGCGCCGGCCAGCTCGCGCAGCAGCTTGGCCGACAGATTGGCCGACTGCAGCCCGGGCATGATCAGTACGTTGGCCGGTGCGGACAGCCGGCTGAAAGGGTACAGCTCCATGACTTTGGGGTTGAGCGCCGCGTCGGGCGCCATCTCACCCTCATACTCGAAGCCGGGGTTCTGCGCGTCGAGGATCGCCACCGCGTCGCGGATGTTGTCGAGCCATTGGCCCGGTGGGTTTCCGAAGGTCGAATAGCTGAGGAACGCGACCCGCGGCTCGTGCCCCAGGCGGCGGGCGACCGCGGCGGTCTCGGTCGCGATGTGCGCCAGGTCGGCGGCGGACGGGCGCTCGTTGATCGTCGTGTCGGCGAGGAACACGGTGTAGTTCTTGCCGATCAGCAGATGGATGCCGAACGGCACCGCGCCGGGCTTGGCATCGAGCACCAGCCCGACCTCGCGCGCGGTCTGCGCGAAGGTGCGGGTGATACCCGAGATCATCGCGTCGGCATGGCCCAGCGCGACCAGCAGCGCGGCGAACACGTTGCGCTCCTGATTGACCAGGCGGCGCACATCGCGCGTCGTCCGGCCGCGCCGCTGGAGCCGCGCGTAGAGATAGTCGACCATCTGCGGCACGAGGTGGCTGTCGGCCGAATTCTGGATCTCGAACCCGCTCGGATCGCTCGCGCCGAGCATGTGCAGCTTGTCGACCACCGCCTTGGTCCGCCCGACCAGGATCGGGGTGCCATAGCCGAAGTCGCGGAACTGGATCGCCGCGCGCAGCACGACGTCGTCCTCCGCTTCGGCGAAGACCACCCGCTTGGGATTGGCCTTGGCGTCCTCGTAAACGCGGGCAAGCACCGAGGTGGTCGGATTGAGCCGCGCCTTCAGGCTGTGGCGATAGGCCGTCATGTCGGCGATCGGCGCCTTCGCGACGCCGCTATCCATCGCCGCCTGCGCCACCGCGCTCGAGACGACTTCCATCAGCCGCGGGTCGAACGGCGCGGGGATGATGTAGTCGGTGCCGAACTTGTGGTTGACGCCGTAGGCGGCGGCGACCTCGTCGGGCACGCGTTCGCGTGCCAGCGAGGCGATCGCCTCGGCCGCGGCCATCTTCATCTCTTCGTTGATCGCGGTCGCCTGCACGTCGAGCGCGCCGCGGAAGATGAACGGGAAGCCGAGCACGTTGTTGACCTGGTTGGGATAGTCCGAGCGCCCGGTGGCGATGATCGCGTCGGGCCGGACCGCCTTGGCCTCTTCGGGCCGGATCTCGGGGTCGGGATTGGCCATCGCGAAGATGATCGGCTTGTCGGCCATTTTCTTGACCCATTCGGGCTTCAGCGCGCCCTTTGCCGAGAGCCCCAGGAACACGTCGGCACCGACCAGCGCCTCTTCCAGGCTGCGCGCTTCGGTGACCGTCGCATGCGCGCTCTTCCACTGGTCGACACCCTCGCGGCCCGGATAGATCGGACCCGATCGGTCGCACACGATCACCTGGTCACCCGGCACGCCGAGCGACTTGATCAGCGCGCTACAGGCAAGGGCCGCCGCTCCGGCACCGTTCACCACCATGCGCACATCCTTGAGCGCGCGTCCGGTCAGGTGGCAGGCATTGATCAGGCCGGCGGCGGCGATGATCGCGGTGCCGTGCTGATCGTCGTGCATCACCGGGATCTTCATGCGTTCGCGAAGGGCTTGCTCGATCACGAAGCAGGCGGGGGCGGCAATGTCTTCGAGGTTAATACCGCCGAACGTCGGCTCCATCAGCGCGACCGCTTCGATGAACTTGTCCGGGTCCTCGGTGTCGAGTTCAATGTCGATCGAATCGACGTCGGCGAAGCGCTTGAACAGGACCGCTTTGCCTTCCATCACCGGCTTGGCCGCCAGCGGGCCGAGGTTGCCGAGGCCGAGGATCGCGGTGCCGTTAGTGATCACCGCCACCAGGTTGGCTTTCGCCGTGTATTTCGCTGCCAGCGACGGGTCGGCGGCGATCGCCTCGACCGGCGCGGCGACCCCGGGGGAGTAGGCGAGCGAAAGGTCGCGCTGAGTCGCCATCGGCTTCGAGGCGACGATCTCGATCTTACCCGGGCGGATCGTCTCGTGATAGAACAGCGCCTCGCGCGCGGTGAAGGCGGTGGGCTTCTCGTCGGCCAAGGTGCACCTTTCAAAAGCTCGTCGCGGTGGTCGTAACGGAACTCGTGCAGCGGCAACAGGGGAAAGCGGCGATGGCCAGCGTTCCGAATCGCCGGCGTCCCGGCTACCCCCACCAGGTGGCGGGCGGCGCAACTCCGATGATGGCGCAATACCAGGCGCTGAAGGCTCAGGCCGAAGGCTGCCTGCTGTTCTACCGCATGGGTGATTTCTTCGAGCTGTTCTTCGACGACGCGCGGATCGCGGCGCAGGTGCTGGGCATCGCGCTGACCAGCCGCGGCGAGCACGACGGCGCGCCGATCCCGATGTGCGGAGTCCCGGTCCATTCGGCCGAAGCCTACCTTGCCCGGCTGATCCGCGCCGGCCAGCGGGTGGCAATCGCCGAGCAAGTCGAAACCCCGAGTGAGGCCAAGAGCCGCGCCAAGAGGGAGGGGAGCGGATCGAAGACCCTGGTCGCGCGCGACATCGTCCGTTTCGTCACCGCAGGGACGCTGACCGAGGAGGCCCTGCTTGAGCCGCGCCGCGCCAACGTGCTCGCCGCGGTGTGCGAAGTGCGCGGGGCCTGCGGGGTCTCCGCCATCGACATTTCGACCGGGCGCATGGAGCTCGAGGAGTGCCTGGCCCACGAAGTCGCCGCGGTGCTCGCCCGCCTGTCGCCAAGCGAGACGGTCGCGCCCGACGATTGGCCCGACGCTCCCGAGGGCGCGATTGGGCGGCCGCGGCAGGATTTCACCAGCGACGGCGGGGACGCACGGCTGTCCAAGGTCCATGGCGTCGCCACGCTCGACGGGTTCGGCCAGTTCGGGCGCGCAATGCTCGCCGCGGCGGGCGGGCTAGTCGCCTATCTCGATCACGTCGGGCGGGGCCGGCTGCCGCTGCTGCTGCCGCCAGTGGCGCGGACGAGTGGCGGAACGCTGGCGATGGATGCGGCGACCCGCGCAAGCCTCGAGATCGTCGAGAGCAGCCAGGGCGCGCGCGCCGGCTCGCTGCTGGCCGCGGTCGATCGCTGCGCAACCGGAGCGGGTGCACGGCTGCTGTCCGAGGACTTGTCCGCGCCGCTGACCGACCGGGGGAGCATCGAGGCGCGGCTGGCACTGGTCGGCTGGCTGCACGATGATCCGCTGCTGCGCGCCGACTTGCGTACGGTGCTGCGCGCGATCCCCGACCTCGGCCGCGCGTTGGGCCGAGTGGTCGCCGGGCGCGGGAGCCCGCGCGATCTGGGGCAGTTGCGCGATGGACTGACCGAAGCGCGGGGCATTCGCGACTATCTCCATGGCCAGTCCGATCGCCCTCCGCTGCTGGACGAACTGCTCCCCCAACTGGCCGGGCATGGCGCGCTTACCGACCTGCTGTCGCGCGCGCTGGTGTCCGCGCCGCCGACCGAGCGTGGCCAGGGCGGCTATGTCGCCGAAGGCTACGACGCCGCGCTCGACGACTTGCGCCGCACCTCGGGCAATGCCCGCCGCGCGATCGCCGCGCTCGAGGCGAAGTACCGCGTCGAAACCGGCGTCGCCGCGCTCAAGGTCCGCCATAACGGCGTGCTCGGCTACTTCATCGAGGTGCCCGCCGCCCGCGCCGACGCGCTGATGGCGGCCGACAGCGGCTTCACCCACCGCCAGACGATGGCCGGCGCGGTACGCTTCAACTCGCTGGGCTTGCACGAGGAAGCGAGCCGCATCGCCGAGGCCGGTGGCCACGCGCTCGCCGCCGAGGATGCGCATTTCGAGGAATTGGTCGAAACGGCCACCGCGGCGCGCGAAGCCATCGCCCGCACCGCTGCCGCACTCGCCCGGATCGACGTCGCCGCGAGCCACGCCGAGCGCGCCGCCGAAGGCGGTTGGGCGCGGCCTGTGATAACTGACGAGCCGGTGTTGACGGTCGCGGGCGGACGGCACCCGGTGGTCGAGGCGGCGCTGGCAGCGCGCGGCGAACGCTTCGTCGCCAACGACTGCGCGCTCGCACATACCGACCGCCTGTGGCTGATCGGCGGGCCCAACATGGGCGGCAAATCGACCTTCCTGCGCCAGAACGCCTTGATCGTGCTGTTGGCGCAGGGTGGCGCGTTCGTGCCTGCCGCAAGCGCGGTAGTCGGCCTCACCGACCGCCTGTTCAGCCGGGTGGGCGCAAGCGACAATCTGGCACGCGGTCGTTCCACCTTCATGGTCGAAATGGTCGAGACCGCCGCGATCCTCAGCCAGGCCACCGCACGATCGTTCGTGATCCTCGACGAGGTCGGCCGCGGCACCTCGACTTACGACGGGCTCGCGCTCGCGTGGGCCGTGGCCGAAGCGGTGCACGAGACCAATCGCAGCCGCTGCCTGTTCGCGACGCATTATCACGAGCTTGCACGGATGGCCGAGACTTGTGAGGCGCTAAGCCTCCACCACGTCCGCGCCCGCGAGTGGAAAGGCGACCTGGTGCTGCTGCACGAACTGGCGGAAGGACCGGCGGATCGCAGCTACGGCCTCGCGGTCGCGCGGCTCGCCGGTGTGCCGCCGCAGGTAGTGGCGCGGGCCAAGGCGGTGCTCGACAAGCTTGAGAAGGGCCGCGCCGCGACCGGCGGGCTCGCCGCGGGCCTGGGCGAGCTGCCGCTGTTCGCCGCCGCCGTCCACGCCGAGGCGGAACAATGCGACACGCTGCGCGACCGCCTGCGCCAACTCGACATCGACTCGCTGTCCCCGCGCGAGGGGCTCGAGGCGCTCTACGATCTCAAGCGCGAGGCGGGTGCAAGCGAAGTTTAACCCTTGGGCCTTAAAGTGCAGGCGCCATGCGTGATTACATGTTTCGCAATCGATGGGGCGCCCTGCTGTTCGTCGGCCTGACACTGGCCGGCGTGACCACGCTCGTGGGCACGGACAAGAACAACGGCGCGCTCCAGCAGGCGGCGCTCGAGATCGAACGCCAGAAGGCTCAGGCGGCGAAATTCGCCAAGGAACCTGGCGGATCCAAAACTCCGGAAGACGAGGACGCCGAGGCGAACTTCATATCCGACGAAGAGCTGATCGATCCCGCCACTGGCGAGAATCCGACGCCGGTCGACCCGACTTCTCCGATGCTGTCCGAAGCGGGCGAGACAGAGCCAGTCGAGGTGATCATCGTGTCGCGGGAGATTCCTGGCCAGGGCCCCGCGCCAGGCGACACGCCTCAGCCCTGACGCCGCGAGCCTGACGCCAGACCAAAGCGCCGCTCAGACCGCGTCGGGGTCGTGGCCCGCGCCGTAGCGGTCGTCCTCATCGTCCATATTGGGTTCGCCTTCGTAGGCGCCCATATCGATCCGGCCCGAACTTTCCATGTCGCGCATGTGATCGACCAGGTCGGGCACCGGGGTGGTTTCGTTCTTCACGCTGCCGGTGGGATCGCCGCGGCGCAGCGCGTTCGCCTGATCGGCAACCGTCTGCGCCTGCGCCTGTTCGTCGTCCTGCTCGGCGTTGTGGGCTTCTGGGGCGAAGTCGGGATCGGTGGCCATGTAACTGAAACTCCTTCGGCAAACGAACGCCGCGGCGGGCATCCCTGTTCCCGCTTGGCCCCCGCTCCCGCTTGACAGTGCATGGCCGGTAAGTGAGCTTTGCGCCGGGTCGACTGGGGGAGCTGATGACCACGCCAGGACGCTTCGCGGTGTACGACACACGCGACCGCAACTTCTTTTTCGGTTCGTGATCGCCGCCTGGATTGGCGTCATGCTGGGCTTCGCCCCGCCGAGCTGGGCGCGCTTCAACGGCCGGGCCGACTATCCCGCGCCGCTGATCCTGCAGCTTCACGCCGGGCTCTCGGGATGATCGTGAACACCGCCACTAGCACCAACCTGTTGTTGGCGGCGCTATTGCTGTTCGACTGGCGCACGCGCGGCCGGCTGCATTCAGTGGGCCTGACCGTCGTACCCCCGCTCGTCGCGTCCGAGTTCGTCGTCTCGTGGATTTACCACAGCCCGGTCGCGCGATCGGTCGCGTCCGCCATGCCGGGGCCCGCGTTCTAGCGCGTCGGCACCGGCACCTCGCCCGAGTAGTCGTAGAACCCCTTGCCGGTCTTGCGACCAAGCCAGCCGGCCTCGACGTATTTCATTAGAAGGGGCGCCGGGCGGTACTTGCTATCGCCCGTGGTGGTGTAAAGCACGCGGACGATGTCGAGACAGGTGTCGAGCCCGATGAAGTCGGCCAGTTCCAATGGGCCCATCGGGTGGTTGAGGCCGATGCGGCACCCCTTGTCGATGTCGGCGATGCTGGCGGTGCCCTGTCCGAGCACGAAGACGGCCTCGTTGAGCATCGGGATCAGGATGCGGTTGACGACGAAGCCGGGTTCGTCCTGCACCTCGACCACTTCCTTGCCCAGCGCCTCGGCCAGCGCGCGGGTGCGGGCGACCGTATCGGCGGAGGTGGCGAGACCGGGAATGACCTCGATCAGCCGCATGATCGGCACCGGGTTGAAGAAGTGGAGGCCGATGAAGCGCGCCGGATCGGGCGACCAGCCGGCCATGCGAGTGATCGGGATCGAACTGGTGTTGCTCGCCAGGATCGCGCCCTGGCCCAACACCTTGCCGGCGGCCTCGAAGATCGACTTCTTGACGGCCTCGTTCTCGGTCGCGGCCTCGATCACGAACTCCGCTTCGGCCAGCGGCTGAAGGTCGGCGACGGGCTCGATGCGGTCGACGGCGGCCCTGGCTTGGTCGATCTCGACCTTGCCGCGCCCGACCAGCTTGCCGAGCGCTGCTTCGATGGCCGCCTTCCCGCGGTTAGCGGCGGCAAGATCGACGTCGGACAGCAGCACGCGCATACCGTGCTGCGCGACAGTCTGCGCGATCCCCGCGCCCATCTGTCCCGCGCCAATTACGCCGATGATGTTCATTGAAGCCCTTCCTTCGCACTTGCAGCAAAGGCGGCGGGTTAGCGAGGCGTGAACGGCTTGGCTAGCGGTTTGCTCCGGGAACCCAGGTTACGTCCGCCCGGCCCTCGTCGTTCGCCAGGCGGGCAAGCTGGAACAGGTAATCGGACAGCCTGTTGACGTAGGCCAGCGCCGCCGGATTGACCGGCACCTGCTCGGCCAGCGCGGTCATCGCCCGCTCGGCCCGGCGAACCGAAGCGCGCGCGACATGAACCCGCGCCGCCGCTTCGCTACCGCCGGGAAGCACGAAGCTGCTCAAGGGGGTCAGCCGTTCGGTCGCCGCGTCGATCCGCGCCTCAAGCCATTCAGCCTGCGCGGGGACGATGCGCAATACCATCTCGGAGGGCGCAAATTCCTCGCCGGGCGTGGCGAGATCGGCGCCAAGATCAAACAGATCGTTGTGGATGCGCGTGACGGCCTCCCGCGCGTCTCCGTCGAGGACCGCCGCGGCGAGACCGAGCGCCGAATTTGCCTCGTCCACCGCGCCGATCGCCTCGATCCGCGCCGAATGCTTGGGGCAGCGCGAACCGTCGACCAGACCGGTGGTGCCATCGTCCCCGGTGCGGGTGTAGATCTTGTTGAGCTTGACCACGAAAGTGGCGCCGTCAGCGCGCGATCATCATGATCACCGCCACCACCACGATCGCCAGCGCCTGGTACTTGATGCGGTTGAACATCATCTTGTTCTGCAGCAGCTGCATCTCGTGCTGGCGTTGGCCGCCCGCGTCGACATCCGCGCGGTGCGACTGGAGAAAGGCGACGATCCCGCGCACCAGCGAATAAAGGACGAGCGCCATGAGCGCGACAAGGACGATGATCAGGAAAGTCTGCATGGCGCCAATCTAGGCGCTGCCGAGCGAAATGCCAGCAGGGAAGCGGTGCGCGCGCAAGTCTTCGGCCAGCGCGATGCCGTTCTCTCCCGCCAGCCGCCGTTCGCACAGACCCGGCGATCCGCGCCGCTTGGCGAGCTTGCTCCCGTCGGCCACGAGCAGCAGCGCGTGATGGTGCCAGCGCGGCACCGGCAGGTCGAGCAGCGCCTGAAGCAGCCGGTGGATGTGCGTCGCGGCGAACAGGTCGCGGCCGCGCGTGACCAGCGTGACCCCGTCGGCGGCGTCGTCGAGCGTGGCGGCGAGGTGGTAGCTGGCGGGCGCGTCCTTGCGCACCAGCACCGGGTCGCCGGCGACGTCAGGCTGGGCTCGCTGGACCCCGGCAAGCTCGTCCTCCCAGGTCAGCGGACCGGTCAGCGCCAGCGCCTTGGCCGCGTCGATCCGCCAGGCCGCGCCCTCGGGATTGGCCCGCCGCACGCGGCAGGTGCCTGGATAGACCGGCCCCTCCGGCCCCATTGCGGTCGCCGCGGCGGCCACGTCCGCGCGGGTGCAGGTGCAGGGATAGAGCAGACCCATAACCCGCAGCCGCTCGGCCGCTGCCCCATAACCGGCCAGCCGCGCCGATTGCGGACGGACCTCGTCCCACGTGAGGCCCAACCAGGCGAGATCCAAGCGGAACGCCTCGGCCAGTTCGGGCCGGCTGCGGGGTCCGTCGATATCCTCGATTCGCAGCAGGAACCGTCCGCCGCGCGCCGGCGCCAAATCGTGCGCGGCGATCGCCGAGAAGGCGTGGCCGAGGTGCAGCGGCCCATTGGGGCTGGGAGCGAAGCGGGTGATTTCCACCGGTCCATCCTACCCCGCTCAGCTTAAGCCTGTCGAAGGGGGATTGTGGATTGCCGCTCCGTCATGGTCTTGACGCAGAAATCGGCAAATGCTCCCCTGCCGTCAATCGGGAGAGCTGGAGCCACGTGTTCACCGCCGCGCTGATCGAACGGACCGCACGTTTCCGCCTGATGGAGGGCGATCCGGCGCGCGCGCTCGAAAGCTGCCCGGCGCTGGTGCTCAACGCCGACTACACGCCGCTGTCGTATTATCCGCTGAGCCTGTGGCCGTGGCAGACGGCGATCAAGGCGGTGTTCCTTGAACGGGTGGACATCGTCGAAAGCTACGAACGCTGCGTCCATTCGCCCAGC